>Ga0209233_1000052_pt1 | contig 445813 bp, 426 predicted proteins | sample AraplaCL_Cvi_mCL_FD_184269 | JGI IMG/M metagenome (GOLD analysis project Ga0209233, IMG submission 184269) | Arabidopsis root microbial communities from the University of North Carolina, USA - plate scrape CL_Cvi_mCL (SPAdes) (version 2) | ecosystem: Host-associated > Plants > Roots >... | reverse complement strand
ATAACAGCATGGGAACAGCAACGGAACAGCAGTGCTGTTGGACAAAACAGCGGCCGATCGTCGGCTGACAATAGCGGTCATGTCAAAGAGCAGGGTGGAACCGACACAGCATTCCACCCGCTCGCACCGTTCCACACTCTCCGCCTGAGGTGAATCAACCCCGCTTATTCCGCACGCGACTGGATCGGATTTTACGCACCCCGCTCTAGGGCAAAGATGTGTCCGGCCGCGACGTCCTAGTGCCCGGCGCTCCCCGCCAGCACATCGGCCAGCGCGCGCAAGGTCTCGGGGCGCACCTGCACGCCGAGATGGCTGCTCCTGATCTCGATATTGCGGCATCCCGCGTCGTTCGCCCGGCAGATCAGCCCGTTGACCAGCCCGTCGCTCCGGCTCCAGATCGCGGTTGCCTTCACCGGCAGCGGCATCGCGACCTCGGCCGCCTGGGCGCGGACATGGTCGCTGTCGATCCGGTCGCCGGTCAGGAATTCGAAGGCGCGCCAGACATTCGTCGCCCGCGGCGATCCGGCGAAAGGCGAGCTGATGGTAATCACCTCGCGCACCAGATGAGGTGCCCGGTGTGCAGCGAAGCGTGCCATGATCCCTCCCAGGCTGATGCCGATCAGCGTGACCGGCTGGCCGGTCCGGGCATGGAGAGCGCTGATGCGCTCAAGCAGCTTCTCGCCATTGCTGCCGATCGCCTTGGTGCCGAGGTTGCGGCCGAGGCCCCAGCCTTCGACATGATAGCCGAGCCATTTCAGATAGCTTCGCATCAGGAAGTTCGAACGGTCCGAATTGACCAGTCCGGGCAGGAGAAGGATCGGCCGGCCATCGCCCTTCGCCCCCGCCGTCAGCTTCGCGCCTGCCCAGAGCAGGGAGGCCAGGCCGAAGGCGCCGCGCGGTATCTCGGCGGCCCAGAGCAGCTTCGACGGTGCCCGTACCGTCATGGTGCCATCTGCGGTTCCGGTCATTGTCATTGCGCGAACCATCCCAACACGGTCACAGGAAAAGGCGTCCAGGCACCGATGCGCACGCCGGCATGGCGGAGCGCATCGCCTGTCCATGAATTACACGTCGTAATAGCGCTGTAATGTCCCCGCGCTGTATAAAAAACGTCATAAACATCATAACCATATTGATGGGCAGGTCGTTCCCTCCCGTCGCTGCTGAAACTTCCGCGAATGAAATCCGCCAGTCGCCGATATTCCTCGGGTCGCAGGGTGATGGCGCGGATGTCGTCATCAGAGCCGGCGCGGGGTTCCGGCACATGGTCGACATGCATCACCGTCCGGTCGCTGCCGATCGCGGCGGCGGTGACGGTCTTGAGGCGGACATCGCCCCAGCTTGGGGTCTCGAGATAGAAGGTCCGCTCGCCCCAGCCGATCGCGACATGGCTGTACCCGGCATAGCGCGGGTCGCGCATGTCCTCGGGCCGCAGCAGATCACGCCAGTCCACGCCCGCCGCCGTCATCGGCAGGACGAGCCCGGTATGCACGCCATTGCTCTCGACATAGATGCGCACCCCCGATTCCGGTGCACGCCATTCCGGGTTGGTCGGGATGGCGCCACCCACCATGCCCGCCGTTCCGTAACCGACAAAGATGAGGAAAAGGCCAAGGGCCGCCCATCTCGCCGCGCGTCCCGCAAGGTTCAGGCCGGTGCGCGCGGCTGAGGTTTTCGGCTTCATCGGGAATATGATATGGCATTTCCATGTCAGACGAAACGCATGTTCTCGATCGCCCTCCCGCAGGCGCCGCAGCGGACTGGACCGTCCCGCAGGACTGGTCGCATTATTCTCCGCAAGAACATGCGGTCTGGGATACGCTGTTCGCGCGCCAGGCGAGCCTGCTCCCCGGCCGCGCGTCCGAAGCCTGGCTGCGCGGGCTCGATGTGCTCAAGCTTTCGAAGCCCGGCATCCCCGATTTCGAGGAACTGTCCGAGCGGCTGATGAAGCTCACCGGCTGGCAGGTCGTCGCCGTGCCCGGGCTTGTGCCCGATGCCGTGTTCTTCGAGCATATGGCGAATCGCCGCTTCGTCGCGGGCAATTTCATCCGCCGTCCCGACCAGCTCGATTATCTGCAGGAGCCCGATGTCTTTCACGACGTGTTCGGCCATGTGCCGATGCTCGCTGATCCGGTGTTCGCGGATTATCTCGTCGCTTATGGCCAGGGCGGGCAGCGCGCGCTGGAACTGGGGGCGCTGAAGCATCTCGCCCGGCTCTACTGGTACACAGTCGAGTTCGGCCTGATCGCCGAGCCCGAGGGCCTGCGCATCTATGGATCGGGGATCGTCAGCAGCTTCGCCGAAAGCCGCTTCGCGCTCGACGATCCAAGCCCTAACCGCATTGCCTTCGATCTCAAGCGCGTGATGCGGACCGAGTACCGGATCGACGATTTCCAGCAGAATTATTTCGTCATCCCGAGCTTCGACGAGCTGCTCCGCGTAACGGTCGAGACGGATTTCGCACCGCTCTATGCCGAGATCATGGCGGAGCCGGACATAGCAGTGGCCGCGATCCACGCCGACGATATCGTGCTGACGTACGGCTCGCAGGACTATGCGCGCGAGAAAGCGGCCTCTTGATCCTGCCTCGCGAAGCGGGGAAGGATTTGATCAGGGCCGCATCCGCAACCGCAAAATCGCCCAGTCCCCCAGGTCAAGCCGTGCCGCCAGCCGCAATCCCTGCCGCCGATAGGCCCGCGCAACAGCTTCGGCCTGCGTCTTCAGCAACCCCGCCAGCACCAGCTGCCCGCGCGGCGCCATGATCGCGGCGATGTCCCCGGCCATCTCGACCAACGGCCCGGCCAGGATATTGGCGATCACCAGATCATAGGGCGCGCGCCGCTGCACCAGTGCATCATCGGTCCCGTCAGCGACGGCCAGCGCCACCCGGCCCTGGCGCTGCCCCAGCGCCACGCCGTTCGCTTCGGCATTCTCGCGCGTCACGTCGATCGCGATCGCGTCGATATCCGTCGCCGTCGCATAAGCCCGCGGCCACAGATGCAGCGCGGCAAAGGCGAGCAGTCCGGTGCCGGTGCCGAGGTCGATCAGATTCTCCACCCGCGCGCCGCTGCGTTTCATTGCGTCGAGCATGGTCAGGCAGCCGGTAGTCGTCTCGTGATGCCCGGTCCCGAATGCGAGGCCGGCCGGAATCGCAAAGGCCCGCACCTCCGGCGGCACTTCGCCGACATATTCCCTGGTATGCACGAAGAACCGCCCGGCGCGCACCGGCTCAAGCCCCGCCTGGCTCAGCGTCACCCAATCCGCGTCCGCCACCGGTTCGGCCTTCGCCTTGCTCCCGGCGGCACTCGGCACCAGCGCACGGATCGCGGCGATCGTCGCCTTGTCGGGCTTGCTGTCGAAATAGGCGTCGAGCCGCCATTTCTCGGCGTCATCGACAACTTCCTCAGTCGTCATCAGCACCGGCGGCGGCTCCAGCATCGCCAGCATGTCCATATCGGCATCGATCGCCTCGGCTTCCGCGCGGGTGCAGGGAAAGGTCAGCTTCCAGCTGGTGCCCTGCTCAGCGGACATAGCTTGCTCCATTCACATCGATCACCGCGCCGGTCATCGAGGGCGGCGCGTCGAGCGCGAGGAAGCGCGCAGTCTCGGCGATCTCCTCCGGCGCCGCGACCCGGCCAAGCGGAATATCGGCCAGCAATTTGTCGCCGCCGCGGCTGGCGAGATACTCCTCGGCCATCCCGGTCATGGTGAAGCCCGGGCAGACTGCGAAGGCAAGTACGCCCTCGGCTGCATAGCCGCGCGCGATGCTCTTGGTCATCGCGACCATGCCGGCCTTTGAGGCGGCATAATGCCAGTGTGCCGGGCTGTCGCCGCGATAGGCGGCGCGGCTGGCGATGTTGACGATCCTTCCGCCCGACGCGCGTCCCTGCCAGTGCAGGATCGCGAGCCGGCACAGCTCCGCCGAGGCGGTGAGGTTGATCCGCATCGTCCGCTCCCAGTCGGCCACCCAGGCATCCTGTGGCCGGTCGATCGGGTTCGCCTCGAATATGCCGGCATTGTTGATGAGCACATCGATTCGCCCGCCGAGACGGTCGAGCGCGGCCTCCCACAAGAGCTGCGGCGCGGCCGGATCGGCGAAATCGGCGGGGATGCCGCTCGCCGTGCCATGGCCGACGAGAGTGATATCGGGGCGGGTGAGGGCAACGGCGATCGCCGCGCCGATCCCGCGGCTGCTGCCGGTCAGGAGAATATTGGTCATGGGGGCCTCTTAGCCCCCACGACCCTCATCCGTCACCCCGGTGTCAGGCCGCGACGCTCTCCGAGAAGCTGTCGGCCGCGCCCTTGAGCGTGCTCAGCCGGTCATCGACTTCGCCGAAGTCGCGCTCGAGCAGGTCGATCTCGGTCGCAACCCCTTCGGTGTCCTCGCGGATCGTCGCGATCGTGTTGGACATGGAATCCGCCGCCAGCGCGGTTTCGTCCACGGCGGCGGTAATCGCCGTCACCGTCTGCGCCTGTGCCTCCATCGCATAGCGGATCCGGTTGGCTGATTCCTGCACCTCGGAGACGGTCGCCTTGATCGAGGCATTGGTATCGACCGTGCCCTTGGTTGCTGACTGGATCGCGGCGATCTTGGCGGCGATGTCATCTGTCGCGCGCGCAGTCTGGCTGGCCAGGCTCTTCACTTCCTGCGCCACGACGGCAAAGCCGCGGCCGGCATCGCCGGCGCGTGCCGCTTCGATGGTCGCGTTGAGCGCGAGGAGGTTGGTCTGCCCGGCGATGTCGCGGATCAGTCCGAGGATCGATTCGATCGACTGGGCATGGTCGCTAAGCGCCTCCGACATGCCGACGGCGGCGCCGGCCTGGGATGCGGCGCGGGTCGCGATCTCGGCGGCTGCCTCGACCTCGGTCCGCGCATCCTCGATCGCGCGGATCAGCCCGGTCGCGGTCTGCGCGGCTTCGCGCATCGCCACCGCCGATTGCTCGGCCGCGGCGGCGACTTCGGACGTCTTGCCCAGCATGCCGCGCGTCGATGCCGAGGCGGTCTGCGCCTGGACGCGAAGGCGATTGCCGAGCGATGCAGCGCCCTCGATCGACCGGGCGATGCTCTCGCTGAATTGCGCCGACCGGGTCCTGCGTTCTTCGCGGGCGATTTCGGCGTCGCGCGTGCCGAGGTGCGATGCCATTACATCCGCCTCGACCAGCGCGAGCCGCTGGATGACATCGGCGAGCAAGCGGAAGCGTTCGCGATCTTCGCCCAGCTTCTCCTCGATCACCGCGAGCGTGCGGCTGTGCGCCACGCTCAGCGACGCGAGCAGGACCTGAAGCGGAACGTCCGCCTTTTGCGAATCAGTGGCGTGGCGAAACGCAATCGTCATCCAGCGGTCGTCGAACACATGCTGATATTTGGTGCGCGTATAGTCAGCGCTTTTGGCGGTCTCGCGCGCGAGGACATCTCCGTCGAGACGGGAGCGGAGATGTGCGGCGGCGGGAAGCGACAGATAATGTTTCCAGAAGGCGGTCGCGATCGAGGCCTCCTCGCCGTCGATCAGGCGCGCGATTTCCGCCGCGGCCGGGCCGATCGCGCCGTCCCAGTCATAATCCTTGATCCGCTCGGCAATGCTGCGCTCGGCGCCGCCCCAACCGCCCAGATGCTCCGTAATTTTTCCCGCCATCAGTCCTACATCCCCACCCTTGCTTATGCAGCAACCTTGGCGACGAACTCGCCTGCGCTGTGCTTTAGCGTGCCAAGCCTACTATCCAGTGAATCAAATCCCTGGCCGACATGCTCGATGTCAGTGGCCACGGTTTCGGTATCCTCGCGGATCGCCGCGATCGTGTTCGACATCGAATCCGCCGCGAGCGCTGTCTCGTCGACCGCGGCGGTGATCGCTGTGACGGTCTGTGCCTGCGCTTCCATCGCGAAGCGGATGCGGTTGGCCGATTCCTGCACCTCGGATACAGTGGCCTTGATCGAGGCATTGGTGTCGACGGTCGATTGCGTCGCCGACTGGATCGCGGCGATCTTGCCGGCAATGTCGTCGGTCGCACGCGCGGTCTGGCTGGCCAGGCTCTTCACTTCCTGCGCCACGACGGCGAAGCCGCGACCGGCATCGCCGGCGCGTGCCGCCTCGATCGTGGCGTTGAGGGCGAGCAGATTGGTCTGCCCGGCGATGTCGCGGATCAGCCCCAGGATCGATTCGATCGACTTGGCGTGGTCGGACAGGGTTTCGGACATGCCGACGGCCGCGCCCGCCTGGGTTGACGCGCGCGTCGCGATCTCGGCTGCCGCCTCGACTTCGCTCCGTGCATCCTCGATCGCGCGGATCAGACCCGCCGCGGTCTGCGCGGCTTCGCGCATCGCCACGGCCGATTGCTCGGCCGCTGCCGCGACCTCGGACGTCTTGCCCAGCATACCCCGGGCGGAAGTGGAGGTGCGCATCGACTGGCCGCGCAACGCGCTCGATTCCTGTGTTGCGCTCTCGACCATGGCGGCGATGCCGTCGCGGAATTCAGCGGCGAGCTGATCGCGGCCGGATTGGGCGAAATATTCGCGATAGCCATTATACAGGGCGACGGTGATCTCGCCTTCGATCGCGGAGAGCCGCATCAACGTATCGACCAGCGCCGGCAGCTTGGCGTCTGCACCATCGACGGCGCGGGTGATCACTTCGAGCGCGGCACGGTCGCTGGCATTGATCATCGAGAGCAGGGCGAGCGGAGAAACATTGCCGACATAGGCGGCGGCCACCGAGCGCTCGATCGATTCGATCCAGGCGCGGCCATTGGTGTCGAGGAAACGGTTCTTCAGGAACACGCAGCCGACATCGATCATCTTCTGGGTTTCGTGCGGCGCCCAGACGCGATCATCGGCGAAACAGCGCACCCATTGCTGCCAATAGGCTTCCGAAACCGACCGGACCTCGGGCTCGATCACCTTCCAGGCCTCGCGGCCGGCGGCAGCCAGCGACCCGTCGACATCGAAGACGCGCAGCCGCGCGCTGAGATCGATCGTCGCGGCGATGGTCCCGGGCGCGGGCATCTCGGTAGGGGTCAAGGACGAAACTCCACAAGCTGGCGACCATCCGCCTTTTGGCGGCCGTGCGGACTGGGTAGTCCGATTAGGTTAATCGGGGGTTAGGGGGCCGGCATTCCCGGCTTGATTTCCGGGGGTCTCTCCCAAGGGTTGCATCGCCGGACGTGCGGACTAATACGGCGCCACTATCGCCCGAGAGGACCTGACGCCTTGGCCAGCCCACGCAACGCCGCACGCCCGCTTTCGCCGCATCTCTTCGCGTGGAAGCCGGGCATCCACATGATCGTCTCGATCACCCACCGCATCACCGGCGACGGCATGGCGACGGTCGGCACGATCCTGTTCGTGTGGTGGCTCGCGGCGCTGTCGGGCGGCGCGGAAAGCTATGCCAGGTTCGTCGATATCTTCACCTACTCGACCGGCGGGCTGAACATCATCGGCTATATCTTCGGTATCGGCCTGACCTTCTCGCTGTTCCAGCATATCGCCAGCGGCATCCGCCATTTCGTGATGGATACCGGCGCGGGCTATGAGCTCAAGGTCAACCGCACGGGCGCATGGCTCACCTTCGTGGCGTCGGTCACGCTGACGGTCCTGTTCTGGGCCTATCTGGTCTGGGGGAAGTAGGATGGGCAACGGTACACAACTCGGCCGCGTCCGCGGCCTCGGCTCGGCCAGGGAGGGCGCGCATCACTGGTGGCACCAGCGGGTCACCGCTGCCGCCAATCTGTTCCTGATGCTCTGGCTGTTGATCTCGATCGCGCATCAGCCGGCCTATGATTATGGCGCGCTCCATGCCTGGCTTGCCTCGGCCTGGGTGGCGATCCCGATGATCCTGCTGGTCGTCTCGGTCTTCTATCATTTCCGCCTCGGCCTGCAGGTTCTGATCGAGGATTATGTGCACAGCGAGCTTCGCATCGCCCTGATGCTGCTGCTGACCTTCTTCACCGTCACCACCGCCGGGGTCGCCATTTTCGCGATCCTGAAGATCGCGCTTGCCGGAGTTCCCGCATAATGGCCGAGGCCTACAAGATCATCGACCACACCTATGATGCAGTGGTCGTGGGCGCCGGCGGATCCGGCCTGCGCGCGACGATGGGGATCGCCGAGAGCGGCCTCAAGACTGCCTGCATCACCAAGGTCTTCCCGACCCGCAGCCACACCGTGGCGGCGCAGGGCGGGATCGCCGCCAGCCTCGGCAATATGGGCCCGGATCACTGGACCTGGCACATGTACGACACCGTCAAGGGGTCGGACTGGCTCGGCGACCAGGATGCGATCGAATATATGGTCCGCGAGGCGCCCGCCGCCGTCTATGAGCTCGAACATGCCGGCGTGCCGTTCAGCCGCACCGAGGCAGGCCGTATCTATCAGCGTCCGTTCGGCGGCATGATGCAGAATATGGGCGAGGGTCCGCCCGCCCAGCGCACCTGCGCCGCCGCTGACCGCACCGGCCACGCAATGCTTCACGCGCTCTACCAGCAGAGCCTGAAATATGACGCGGATTTCTACATCGAATATTTCGCGCTCGATCTGATCATGGAGAATGGCCAGTGCCGGGGCGTGATCGCCTTGTGCATGGATGACGGCTCGATCCACCGCTTCCGCAGCCATGCGGTCGTGCTCGCGACCGGCGGCTATGGCCGCACCTATTTCTCCGCGACCTCGGCGCACACCTGCACCGGCGATGGCGGCGGCATGGTGCTCCGCGCCGGCCTGCCGCTTCAGGACATGGAATTCGTCCAGTTCCACCCGACCGGCATCTACGGCGCCGGCGTCCTCATCACCGAGGGTGCGCGCGGCGAGGGCGGTTATCTCACCAACTCCGAGGGCGAGCGCTTCATGGAGCGCTATGCGCCGTCGGCGAAGGACCTCGCCTCGCGCGACGTCGTGTCCCGCTCGATGGCGATGGAGATTCGCGAGGGCCGCGGCGTCGGCAAGGAGAAGGATCATATCTTCCTCCATCTCGACCATATCGATCCCAAGGTGCTGCACGAGCGGCTGCCCGGCATCACCGAGACCGGCAAGATCTTCGCCGGCGTCGACCTGACCCGCCAGCCTTTGCCCGTCACGCCGACGGTGCATTATAATATGGGCGGCATCCCGACCAATTATCATGGCGAGGTCGTCCAGCTGAAGGACGGCGATCCCGACACGGTCGTCCCCGGCCTGTTTGCTGTCGGGGAGGCGGCCTGCGTCTCGGTCCACGGCGCCAACCGGCTCGGCTCCAACTCGCTGATCGATCTCGTGGTGTTCGGCCGCGCGACCGGCCTGCGCCTCAAGGAGACCTTGAAGCCAAACACGCCGCACAATCCTTTGCCCAAGGGCTCGGAGGAACTGGCGCTCGGCCGGCTCGATCACTTCCGCAACGCGAAGGGCGGCTCGCCCACCGCCGAGGTCCGCCTCGAAATGCAGCGCACGATGCAGAAGCATTGCGCCGTGTTCCGCTCGGACGAGCTCCTCAACGAAGGCGTCGAGAAGATCGCCAAGACCTATCAGCGCATGACCGATATCGGCATCCAGGATCGCTCACTGATCTGGAACACCGATCTGGTCGAGACGCTCGAGCTCGACAATCTCATCGCCCAGGCAGTGGTGACGATGAATTCCGCCGCCAACCGCAAGGAAAGCCGCGGCGCGCACGTCAACGAGGATTTCCCGAACCGCGACGACGCCAACTGGATGAAGCACACCACGGCCACGTTCACTGGCTGGGCAGGCACGGGCGGCGCGACCAATATCGGCTATCGCCCGGTGCACGATTACACGCTCACCGACGATATCGAATACATCAAGCCGAAGAAGCGGGTTTACTGAAATGGGAGCGGCCGGCGCGATCGGCCTGCCGCTCCTTCTGCTGCTGGCGCTCGGCGATCCAACGGGCGGTGCACCTATGGTCACCGCGCCGCCGGCCGGTCTCGCCGATCCCTTCTACGCGAAATATGTCGATGCAGACGGCATTCCCGTCCTGTCCTCGGCCAAGGTCCCGGACCGCGCACTGCTGACGGCGAAGGCGATCGTCGAGGGGCTGCTCGCCTATCGCCCCGATCTCGCCCGCACGCTCGCGGCCTGGAAATACCATGTCGCGATCATGGCGGAGGACGAGAGCACGCTCGATCTGCCCGAGCAGCGCGACTGGAAGAAACCCGCGCGTGACGACACAAGGCTCACCCGCTGCGAGCGCAAGCATTATGACGAGCGGATCGGGCGCCTCACCGATCGCCAATATTGGAATGCCCGCGCGCGCGGCATGTCCGGGCCCGTCACCAGCGGCTCGGTCGAGGATCTGCTCGGCCAGACCAATTCGCGCTATTACGGCCAGACGATCTTCCTCCACGAATTCTCGCACGATGTGCTCTGGGCGATCCGAGCGGTCGATCCGCGCCTCTATGCCGAGGTGCAGCGTGCTTACGCGTCGGCGCTCCGGCATGGCCGCTGGAAGGGCGAATATGCCTCGACCACAATCGACGAATATTGGGCGGTGGGCAGCCAGTTCTGGTTCAACTCAGGCCGGGTGGTGATCTTCAACAACCGCCGCATCCTGAACGATGCCGATCTCAAGGCTTATGATCCGGCGCTCTACGCAGTGCTCGGCAAGGCTTATGGCACGAACCACCACATCGCGGCCGATCCGTTCTATTTGAGTGATGCCCGCGTTCCCCCAGGACCGCTCCCGGCCAATACGGCGGAGGAATGCTGACGCGCTGAGGGTCAGGCATTCAACGCACTTCGATAAGATGCTCATCTGCGGCCAGCATTGTCTCGACGACCTGCCACCTGGTTGCGAGCCACGCCTCGAGGGCTCGATTGGTTGCATTCCCGATTCGTAGCCAGAGAAAGGTGAACCGGTCGGGCAACCGAAGGATCAGAAAGTCCTCATCCTTGCTGACGAGTATCGCGCCGGTGGCGATCGGCGATCGTCGCATCGGCCGCATCAACTAGGTCGAGAGCGAATACATGCTCAGCTTCATGACCGCGCGCCTCAAGCCATCGGCACAGGGCCGGAGGAAGTTGCGCGTCGATGAGAAACTTCATTCAGCAGCGGTGACGACAGGATGGTCCGCCGAGCGTGCGGCAAAATTCAGGCAGGTCCGGATATCGGCTGACACAATATATGGAAAATCATCGGCAATCTGCGCTTCGGTTGCACCTTCCGCCAGCATATCGAGTATGTCACTCACCCGCATGCGTGTGCCTGTCACGACCGGACGGCCGCCGCAAACCGCCGGGTCGACTGAAATGCGAGGAAATTGTGCCGGCGTCATGAGGTGAATTTGCGCGGGAATTCGGATCGTCGTCGAGCTTTCACTCGCGGAACATAAAGCCCTCGGAACAACCACGCTGAAACTCAGTTAGGGCCGCCATGTCAGACACAGCCAAATATCCGCTCCTCGCCAAGCCGCACATCCGGCTGTCGGGCCCAGTCGACCAGTTCATGTACCAGAGCTTCCGCCAGCAGCTCGAGGCTTGCCCCGAGAAAGGCGCGCTCGTCATCGCGCTCACCACGCTCGGCGGTGACCCGGAAGTCGCGCGGACCATGGCCGACGATATCCGCCTGCTCGAGGATCATGACGGCCGCGAGATCCTGTTCCTCGGCAAGGTCGCGGTCTATTCGGCCGGCGCCACCTTCATGGCCGCTTTCCCGGTCGATCGCCGCTTCCTGACCCGTCACACGCGGCTGATGATCCATGAGCGGATCATCTCGAAGCAGCTCAACATCAACGGCCCGTTGCGCATGTGTGTCGCTTCGATCAAGGCGGCACTCCACGAGATCGAGCATTCGATCCTGATCGAGGAAGAGGGTTTTCGCGATATCGTGAAGGGCAGCCGGGTCGATTTCGAGGAGCTCCGCGAAAAGGCGCCTGCCAACTGGTATATCGAGGCCGAGGAAGCGCGCGATCTGGGGCTGGTGCTCGATGTGATCTGACCGGGGACGCGCGATTCAATCATATCGCTGGATCGGCCATAGGATGTGCACGGAACGTCAGAAGTTCGAACTGCTCTTTCTTATGGTCGGTATCTTGATGTTTTCGGCGGCAGTCGAGGACAGCCAGCGCGCTGCATTTCCCTGATAATTCCCTGTTCGAGACGAGCAAAATGGATGGACGGATGTTCAAGCCATTATAAATAAAGGGAATAGTTGAAATTCGAACTGCGGCAGCGTCGAGAAAAAATTCAATTCCCTGATAAATTCCCTGTTACCGGCGCAATAACAGGGAATTGCTGCCCCGTGGCGACCCTGGCTGCCTGCACCCGATCTGCACGATCATTCCTCCCGATCGACTTTGGCCCGCCCGATCGCACCCCCCTATCCGGGAGCCTCCTACAGGGAGGTTCACCATGTCCGCTCGATCCGCATCCGAACGCTCGCCGGCGATAAAGCTGTTGCTGCCGTCCTTGATCGGCGCGCTGCTCGCGATCCCGCTCTTTGCGATCTACCTGCTCGTCTATGATCGCCAGAATCAGTCCGAGACCGCCCAGGCCTCGATCGCGACCGGCTGGGGTGGGGCGCAGCTCATCGCCGCCCCGGTGCTGGTCATTCCCTGGTCTAAGCAGGTCAATGAGACGGTCACCGCCGACGATGGCAAGCGCGTCACCAAGGTCACCACTGAGTGGCATCAATTGGTGCTGTCGCCCGACGCGGCCGATGTGAAGACCGATCTCAAGCCGAGCCTGCGCCACCGGTCGATCTATGACGTCGTGGTCTATGAGGCGCACAACCAGGGCACGGCGCACTTCTCGCTGCCGCCCGATCTCGATCGTACCGGCGTTCCGCTCGACGCGCTCGCCTTCAACCGCGCCCAGCTCCGCTTCGGCATCGGCGATTCGCGCGGGCTGTTCGGTCCGCCCCCTACAGTCTCGGTCGATGGCAGGAAGCTCGCGCTTCAACCCGGCAACGGCATGCGCGAGACTGGTGGTTCCGGCTTTTCCGCCTGGATCGATGCCACCCAATTGAAAGGCAGTGCCATCAGCGTGGCCTTTGATTATCAGCTGCGCGGCAACGGGTCGCTCGCGCTGGTTCCCGGCGGTGGCGACACGCGGTGGCGGGTGGCGTCGTCCTGGCCGAGCCCGAGCTTCCAGGGCGGCTTCCTGCCGGTCGAGAAGACGATGGGCGCCAATGGCTTCACCGCGACCTGGCGCGTGGGCAATCTCGCCCTCGGCACAGCGCTCGCCGTCGCGGACCCCTCGCAGGAGGGCAATGGCCGGGCCGGCGACGACCATCAGGCGCGGGTCGATCTCATCACCCCGGTCGATCTCTACAGCCAGGTCAACCGCTCGGTGAAATATGGCTTCCTGTTCATCGGCTTCACCTTCCTCGCCTTCCTGATGTTCGATGTCATCGGCGGCGTGCGGGTGTCGGCGATCGAATATGCGCTGGTCGGCTCCGGGCTGATCCTGTTCTTCGTGATGCTGCTCGCCTTTGCCGAGGTGATCGGCTTTACGCCCGCCTATCTCGTCGCCGGCGGCGCGATCATCTCTTTGCTCACCTTCTATTCGGCGGCGGTGCTCGCCAGCTGGAAACGCGGCCTGTTCATCGCGCTCCTGCTCTCGGCGCTCTACGGCATCCTCTATCTGCTGCTCAGCCTCGAGGATTTGTCGCTCCTCGCCGGCTCGGTGCTGCTCTTCCTGGCCCTCGCTGCAGTGATGTACCTGACCCGCGGGATCGAATGGGGCGGGGCAGCGCCGGAGCTGGAGCCTGCGGTGCAGGAGTGAGGAAGCCATCTTCAGCCCCTCCCCTTCAGGGGAGGGGTTTTGGGGTGGGGGCGCGCGTCTGCGCGCTCAAAAGGACTCAATGCCGTTTCGAAGAAAGCGACGAACGAAGCATCGAGCCCCGTTCGTCGCTGCCCCACCCCCTACCCCTCCCCTGAAGGGGAGGGGCTTATTTCAGTCACCGCCAGCGCAAATTCCCCCGGTTCAGCTCAGCCACCGACTTCACCCCCATCAGCTTCATGTCCCGCTCGATCTCGCCATGCAGCCGCCCGAGGATCCGCTCGACCCCCGCCTGGCCCGCGGCCGCCAGCGCATAAAGATACATCCGCCCGCCCGAACACGCCTTCGCCCCGACGCTCAACGCCTTCAGCACATGGCTCCCGCGCCGGATCCCGCCGTCACAGATCACGTCGATCCGATCCCCGACCGCATCGACGATCTCGGCCAGCTGATCGAACGGCGCCCGCGATCCGTCCAATTGCCGCCCGCCATGGTTCGATACCATGATCGCCGTCGCCCCGATATCGACCGCCCGTTTCGCATCCTCGACCGACATGATCCCCTTGAGGCAGAACTCCCCGCCCCATTGCGCACGGACAGTCTCCGCCGTCTTCCAGTCCATCGACGGGTCGAGCATCGTGTTGAAATAGTCAGCGACCGACAACGCGACATTGGTCCCCTCGGAGACATGGTCCTTGAGGTTGGTCAGCTCGAACTTCTCGCGGAACAGATAGTCGAGCGTCCAGCGCGGATGCGTCGCGAAGCTCACCGCCGAGGACGGCGTCAGCCGCGGCGGCGAGCTGAAGCCGGTGCGCAGGCAGCGCTCGCGATTGCCCGAGACGATCGTGTCGACGGTCAGTGCGATGCAGTCGAACTTCGCCTCCTTGCACCGCTCGACCAGAGCGTGATTCAACCCCTTGTCCTTGTGGATATAGAGCTGGAACATCTTGGGGCTCGATATCGTCCGGCCGATCTCCTCGATGCCGACGGTCGCCAGGCTGGAGATGCCGAAATAGGTCCCGAACTTCTCCGCCGCCCGCGCCACCCCGCGCTCGCCCTGCCAGTGGAACAGCCGCTGCAGCGCGGTCGGCGACAGGAACAAGGGCATGGCGATCTTGCGGCCCATCACTATGGTGCTCATGTCGATCGTCTCGACGCCCGCCAGCACGCGCGGCACCAGGTCGCAATCGTCGAACGCGGCGGTGTTGCGTGCCTTGGTCGCCTCGTCGTCGGCCGCGCCGTCTATATAATGGTAGACAGGGCCGGGCAGGCGCTTGCGGGCGAGGGTGCGGAAATCCTCGACATTGTGGCAATCGCCGAGTCTCATATCCTGTCCTGTTCGATCATATATTGGACTTTCGCTGTACCGCCCTTGCCCGGCACCCGCAACGCCGCTGATGGTGCGCGCGTCGCCCGATACCCGGCAACCGCGAAATTGTCGCGGCCGAACGGTGCGCCAAAGGGTTGCACGCGCGCGCCGAAAGGCATAGCCGCATCCGCGACCCATTTCGCATCCGCCGGAGACTTTCAGGCATGGCCGAATTCAGACTGCCCCCGAACAGCCGACCCAAAAAGGGCGGCAAGGTCCACAAGGCGGCGGCGGGCGCGAAGCGGATCCGGAACTTCAAGATTTACCGCTATGATCCCGATGCAGGCGAGAACCCGCATTACGACACGTTCGAGATCGATCTCGACAGCTGCGGCCCGATGGTGCTCGACGCGCTGATCAAGATGAAGTCCGAGCAGGATTCGTCGCTCACCTTCCGCCGCTCGTGCCGCGAGGGGATTTGCGGATCCTGTTCGATGAACATCGACGGCAAGAACGGCCTCGCCTGCACTACCGCGATCGAGGATGTGAAGGGCGACATCAAGATCAGCCCGCTGCCGCACATGGACGTGATCAAGGACCTCGTCCCCGATTTCACCCATTTCTACGCGCAATATGCCTCGATCAAGCCGTGGCTCCAGACCGTCACGCCACCGCCCTCGGGCGAGGAGCGGCTGCAGAGCCCCAAGGATCGCGAGAAGCTCGACGGCCTGTACGAGTGCATCCTGTGCGCCTGCTGCTCGACGGCGTGCCCGAGCTATTGGTGGAATTCGGACAAGTTCCTCGGCCCGGCAATCCTGTTGCAGGCCTATCGCTGGCTCGCCGACAGCCGCGACGAGATGACCGGCGAGCGGCTCGACGAGCTCGAGGATCCGTTCCGCCTCTATCGCTGCCACACGATCATGAACTGCGCGAATGTCTGCCCGAAGGGCCTCAACCCGGCCAAGGCGATCGCCGAGATCAAGAAGATGGAAGCAGAGCGGGTCGTCTGAATTGCTTACTTCCCGTTCGTCCCGAGTAGCCTTCGAGCTCGTCGAGAAGGCATATCAAGGGACAAATGTGTCTCGATACGAGTTCTCGACAAGCTCGACCTCTACTCGACACGAACGGTAGGGTTGTTGTGACTGAAGCAAATCCCCCCGCCACCTTCCTCTATGAGGAAGACCCCGATCATCCCGGCTGGATGCGCTGGGGCTTCACGGATCCGACGCGCTACAATAATTTCCTCGGCCCGCTGCTGGTCAAGGTGGATGACGGCATCGCCCGGGTCCGCATGACGCCGGAGCGGCGCCATTCCAACCTGCGCGACAATGTCCATGGCGGCGCGATGCTCGGCTTCATCGACGTCGCCCTGTTCGCCGCCTCGCGCAGCTTCGGGCTGATCACCGCAGGTTCGGCGGTGACGCTCGATCTCTCGGTCCAGTTCATCGGCGGCGGGCGGATCGGGGAACTGCTCGAGGCCCAGGTCGAGCTGCTCAAGGAAACCGGCCGTCTCCTCTTCCTGCGCGGCCTCGTCGTGCAGGGCGACGAGAAGGTGGCGAGCTTCACCGGCACCATCCGCAAGTCGGCCAAGACCATTCCCCAGGCCGAGGTCTGAACTTCATTGCCCAACGTCCTTGCCCGCTACGAAGCCCTGGTTACCGCGGGCGAACTCAAACCCGATCCCGAACAGGCAGCGGCGGCGCGCCGTCTCGACCAGCTTGCGACCGAGCTCGAAACCGTGCCCAGGCGCGGCAGCGTGTTGTGGCGCGCGCTCGGCCGGCGGCCTGATCCGCCGCGCGGCCTTTATCTCTGGGGCGGGGTCGGTCGCGGCAAGTCGATGCTGATGGACCTGTTCTTCACGTGCCTCGATATCCGCCGCAAGCAGCGCACCCATTTCCTCGAATTCATGCTCGACGTTCACGCCCGGCTCCGCGTCGAGCGCGCGAAGGAAGTGGGCGACCCGATCCTCCCCGTCGCCGCCGCGATCGCCGAGGAAGTCCGGGTGCTCGCCTTTGACGAGATCATGGTCACCAACAGCCCCGATGCGATGATCCTGTCGCGGCTGTTCACGGAATTGCTGCGCGAGGGCGTCACCGTCGTCATGACCTCCAACCGCCCGCCGCGCGATCTCTACAAGGACGGGCTCAACCGCGAGCATTTCCTGCCCTTCATCGATCTGATCGAGACGAAGATGGACGTGCTTGGCCTGAACGGTCCGGTCGATTATCGGCGCGACCGGCTCGGCCAGGTCGAAACCTGGCTCGTCCCCAACGGCCCCGAGGCGACCGCAGCGCTCTCAGCCGCCTTTTTCCGCCTCACCGATTATCCGCCCGAGGACCGCAAGAATGTGCCGTCCGAGGAGCTGCCCGTCGGCGGCGGGCGCACGCTTCATGTGCCGAAGAGTCTGAAGGGCGTGGCCGTCTTCTCGTTCAAGCGATTGTGCGGCGAGGCGCGGGGTGCGGCGGACTATCTCGCGATCGCGCGGCGCTTCCACACCGTGATCATCGTCGGCATCCCCAAGCTCGGCCCCGAGAATCGCAACGAGGCCGCGCGCTTCGTGTCGCTGATCGACGCGCTCTACGAGCATAAGGTGAAGCTGCTCGCCGCCGCCGATGCCCAGCCCAGCGAACTCTATGAAAAGGGCGATGGCCGCTTCGAGTTCGAGCGCACGATCAGCCGGCTGGAGGAGATGCGCTCGGACGAATATCTCGAACAGGGCCACGGCGCGCACTGAGCGCGAGCGTGCCGTCGATCAGCATGGCAAGCCGCGCGCGCAGCACCGGCTCCGCGATCCGCACCACGCACCAGGCCGCAGCCAGCACGATCGCAAGCGCAAGCCCGATAGCGACGGGAAAGGGCACGCCCTGGCGCATCGCTACAGAGACGATTGCCGCGCCCACCTCCTGGTGGATCAGATAGAGCGGATAGGTCATCAGCCCCAAAGTCGCCGCCAGCCGCGCATCGATCCGGCCGGCCAGCAGCCCCTGCAATTGCGCCGAGCCCAGCACCACGCCTAGCCCCAGGGTAAAGACGAGGATCGGCACCACCGGCCCGGCGGTGATGCCGAGCGCATGGGTCCGCTCGATTGTCCGCCCGGCAATCTCGGTCAGTGCGGTCGCGAAGAAGACCGCGAACATCAGCACCCGGCCCGCCGCCGCGCCGCGGTTGAGCATCGCCCAGGCCAGCACGCCGAGCGCGAAGAAACATCCGTGCGGCAGCAGCAACAATTGCGCCGGTCGATAGTCCATCAGCGGCGTCGCCGCCCATCCCGCCACCACCGCGAACAGCCAGAAGGCGGTGCTGAGCGCCCCGAGCAGCACGGCACAGCGTTCGATCCTGTCAGCACGGCCGGCGCGGCCGAGCGTGGCCGCGATCAGGGCATAGAAGATCACCTCGACCCCGAGCGTCCAATAAGAGGGGTCGATCCAGGGCCCGCGTAGCCAGAAGCCGATCGAGCGCAGCCATTCCTGGATCAGCCCCGGCCCGGGCGCGACGCTCATCACCGCCAGCAAGGTCGCGGTCGCGCAGATCCAGGCTGCGGGCAGCAATCGTAGCGCCCGGCGGCGCAGGAACGCGCCCCGGCTCGCGCCCTCGGCCGACATGGCGATGACGAAGCCCGAGATCACGAAGAACAGCTCGACGCCGATCCAGCCGAACCAGGTCCAGGGCGCGGCCGAGTCGGGAATCGGCAATCCCCCGAGCATGTCCGCATTCGCCCAGCCCGGCGCCAGCGCAAAGGCGCTGCCGAAATGGAACGCGACCACCAGCAGCGCGCTGACGAAGCGCAACAGATCAAGCGCGATGATCTCGCGTTGCTTGAGATTGGGCTTGGGACCGGCCATCCACGTCGCGATGCCCGATCAGGCTTAAGATCGCGTGTAACGCTCGCGCCCGCGCGCGGAAGGCGTTACGATGCGGTGTCGCCAGCGCGGGGGATTCGATGCTCGTCACCACCACGGAGAATGTGCCGGGCCACGCCGTCACCAGGACGCTCGGCCAGGTGTTCGGCGTCGTCGTCCGCAGCCGTGGCCTTGGCGGCAATCTGATGGCTGGCCTGCGCTCGATCGTCGGCGGCGAGATCCCCGAATATTCAAGCCTCGTTGAAGAAACCCGTCGCCATGCGATCGATCGACTCGTCGCCAACGCCGCGCTGATGGGCGCGAACGCAGTGGTGATGATGCGCTTCGACTCGGGCGAGATCGCGCAGGCGATGAACGAAGTGGTGGCCTACGGCACCGCCGTCATCCTCGATCCCGCACCCGAATGATGCTGCGCACCTTCGTCCTCGTCGCGGCGATGCTGTTCTTCACGGCGGCTTTGGTCGGCATGGTGGTCGATCCCGCGGTCTGGCCGACGCTGATCGCATCCGGCCTGTTGCTGGCCGGCATTGTCTTCGAACGCAGGCGCTACGGCGCGGCCCAAGCCCGGCCGAGCGGCCCTGTCTGGCGCGAAACGTCCGAGCGTTTCGTCGATGATGCGAGCGGCCGGCCGGTCGCGGTCTGGTATAATGAGGCAACGGGCGAGCGCCGCTATGTCGATATCGCGGGCGATCCGCCAGCCTAAATGCACTTGCGAAGCATTCGCATCAAGCTATGCAAATTGCTGGTCTTTACAGGTTGCCCCGACGTCAAAACGCGCCTAAGCCGCCGCGCAGTTTCGCCGCGCGCGCGGCACTATACCCTCCGAAAGGACGATGAATGGCCCGCAAGAAGATCGCGCTGATTGGCGCTGGCAACATTGGCGGCACGCTCGCCCACCTCGCAGCCCTCAAGGGCCTGGGTGATATCGTCCTGTTCGACGTGGTCGAAGGCATTCCCCAGGGCAAGGCGCTCGATCTCAGCCAGTGCGGTCCGGTCGAGGGCTTCGACGCGACGATCACCGGCTCGAACGACTATGCCGATATCAAGGGTGCGGACGTCATCATCGTCACTGCCGGTATCGCCCGCAAGCCGGGCATGAGCCGTGACGATCTGCTCGGCATCAACCTCAAGGTGATGAAGGCAGTCGGCGAGGGCATCGCAGCCAACGCGCCCGACGCGTTCGTCATCTGCATCACCAACCCGCTCGACGCGATGGTCTGGGCACTCCGCGAATTCTCTGGCCTGCCGCACCAGAAGGTCGTCGGCATGGCCGGCGTGCTCGACAGCTCGCGCTTCAGCCATTTCCTCGCCGAGGAGTTCAACGTCTCGGTCAAGGACGTCACTTCCTTCGTGCTCGGCGGGCATGGCGACACCATGGTCCCGGTGATCAGCTATTCGACCGTCTCGGGTATCCCCGTCCCCGACCTGATCGCAATGGGCCTCTCCACCCAGGAGAAGATCGACGCGATCGTCCAGCGCACCCGTTCGGGCGGCGGCGAGATCGTCGCGCTGCTCAAGACCGGCTCGGCTTATTATGCCCCCGCCACCAGCGCGATCGCGATGGCCGAGGCCTATCTCTACGACCAGAAGCGCCTGCTCCCGGCGGCCGTGCACCTGACCGGCCAGTACGGCGTCGACAATCTCTATGTCGGCGTGCCGGTGATCATCGGCGCCGGCGGCGTCGAGAAGGTCATCGAGATCAAGCTCGATGCCGAGGCCAAGAAGAATCTCGATGTCTCGGTCGATGCGGTCAAGGAACTGCTCGTCGCGTGCAAGGCAATCGACGGAAGCTTGGCCTGAGAAATTAGCTGTTCCCCGGCGAAGGCCGGGGCCCAGTTGGGAGAACCTCGAAGTGGAGAAAGCCGGCTTCGTCTACATCATGGCGAGTGGCAGAAACGGCACGATCTATCTCGGTGTAACGAGCGATCTTCCTAAGCGAGTCTGGGAGCACCGCAACGACATCGTCGACGGGTTCACGAAGAAATATCAGTGTCACACGCTTGTCTGGTACCAGGCTTACGACACCATCGAAGAAGCGCGGCAGCGAGAGCTGTAAATGAAGGAGTGGAAGCGGGCCTGGAAATTGCGGGAGATCGAAGGACTCAATCCCGGCTGGGATGATCTGTTCGAGACGATCGCATGAACCACAACCGCTTTCCCAACTGGGCCCCGGCCTTCGCCGGGGAACAATGAGGAAGAGAGTTTAATGAGCATCCTCGTCGACAAGAACACCAAGGTCATCACCCAGGGGATGACCGGCGAAACCGGCACCTTCCATACCCAGCAGGCGCTGGCGTATGGCACGCAGATGGTCGGCGGCGTCACGCCCGGCAAGGGCGGTACCGAGCATATCGGCCTGCCGGTGTTCGACACCGTCGCCGAGGCCGTCGCCAAGACCGGCGCGACCGCCTCGGTCATCTACGTCCCGCCGCCCTTCGCCGCGGATTCGATCCTCGAGGCGATCGATGCCGAAGTGCCGCTGATCGTGACGATCACCGAGGGCATTCCGGTGCTCGACATGGTCAAGGTCAAGCGCGCCCTCTCGGGCTCCAAGTCGCGCCTGATCGGCCCGAACTGCCCGGGCGTCCTGACCCCCGGCCAGTGCAAGATCGGCATCATGCCCGGCAGCATCTTCAAGCAGGGTTCGGTCGGTGTTGTAAGCCGTTCCGGCACGCTTACCTATGAAGCGGTTTTCCAGACGTCGAACGCAGGCCTTGGTCAGACGACCGCGGTCGGCATCGGCGGCGATCCGGTCAACGGCACGAACTTCATCGACGTGCTCGAGCTCTTCCTCGCTGACGACGAGACTAAGTCGATCATCATGATCGGCGAGATCGGCGGCTCGGCTGAAGAAGAGGCGGCGCAGTTCCTCCGCGACGAGGCGAAGCGCGGCCGTTCGAAGCCGATGGCGGGCTTCATCGCCGGCCGCACAGCGCCTCCGGGCCGTCGCATGGGCCATGCCGGTGCGATCGTCTCGGGTGGCCAGGGCGGCGCCGAGGACAAGATCGCGGCGATGGAAGCGGCAGGGATCAAGGTGGCGGACAGTCCCTCGGAACTCGGGACGACGCTGCTCGCGGTATTGAAGGGCTAACAAAAACCTTCCGCCTCTCGGGTGGAAGGTGGCGCGGCAGCGCGAAATGGGCGATTGGTAGCGGTAACGTAACCCTCGCCCACCTTCCCGAATGGGAAGGGAAGGAAGGACGAAGACGATGGGCTATGAAGGCCAGGATTTCGCGGACATCGCAGGCGGCGTAAGCCCCGCCTTTATCGAGAGCCTGTACGCGCGCTACAGACTGTCGCCCGACAGCGTCGAGCCGTCATGGCGCGCCTGGTTCGAGGGCCTTGAGGGCGCCGCCCAGGGCCCGAGCTGGGAACAGGCCAACTGGCCGCTCTCAAGCACTGACGATCTCACCGCCGCGCTCGATCCGACCCAGATGGAGCCGGCGCCGAAGCCGGCCAAGGGTGGCGCGAAACCCGCTCCGGCCGCCGCCGCTGCGCCGTCGCAGGAGGATATCACCCGCGCCGCCGCGGATTCGATCCGCGCGATGCTGCTGATCCGCACTTACCGGGTGCGCGGGCACCTCGCCGCTAATCTCGATCCGCTCGGCCTCTCCAAGCGCGAGATGCCGGCTGATCTCACCACTGAATATCACGGCTTTTCCGACGCCGATCTCGATCGCCCGATCTATCTCGGCGGCACGATGGGCCTGCAATGGGCGACGGTGCGCGAGCTCGTCACCATCCTGCGCGCCAATTATTGCGGCAATGTCGGCCTCGAATATATGCACATCGCTGATGTCGATGAGCGCCGCTTCCTGCAGGAGCGGATGGAGGGCAAGGACAAGGCGATCGAGTTCACCCCGCTCGGCAAGAAGGCGATCCTCAACAAGGTGATCGAGGCCGAGCAGTGGGAGAAATTCTGCGGCCGCAAGTTCGTCGGCACCAAGCGCTTCGGGCTCGACGGCGGCGAGAGCATGATTCCCGCGCTCGAATCGGTCATCAAATATGGCGGCCAGTTCGGCGTGCGCGAGATCGTGTTCGGCATGGCGCATCGCGGCCGGCTGAACGTGCTGTCCAACGTGATGGCCAAGCCGTTCCGCGTGATCTTCCACGAATTCGGCGGCGGCTCGGACAATCCCGATGATGTCGCCGGCTCGGGCGACGTCAAATATCATCTCGGCACCTCGACTGACCGCGAGTTCGACGGGATCAGCGTCCATATGTCGCTGGTCGCCAACCCCTCGCATCTCGAGGCCGAGGATCCGGTCGTGCTCGGCAAAGTCCGCGCGATCCAGACGATCAACAATGATCTGGCCGAGCACAAGGGCGCGCTGCCGGTGCTGATCCATGGCGACGCGGCGTTCGCGGGGCAGGGGATCGTGTGGGAGTGCCTCGGCTTCTCCGGCATCCGCGGCTATAATACCGGCGGCTGCATCCACTTCGTCATCAACAACCAGATCGGCTTCACCACGAGCCCGCAATTCGCGCGCTCCTCGCCCTATCCGTCGGATGTGGCCAAGGGCGTCCAGGCGCCGATCTTCCACGTCAATGGCGATGATCCTGAAGCCGTCACCTTCGCGACCAAGATGGCGATCGAGTTCCGCCAGCGCTTCCACCGCGACATCGTGATCGACATGTGGTGCTATCGCCGCTTCGGCCATAACGAGGGCGACGAGCCGAGCTTCACCCAGCCTTTGATGTATGAGCGGATCCGTCAGCATCCGCCGGTCAGCGAAATCTATGGTGCCAAGCTGATCGGGCAGGGCGTGATCGATCGCGCCTGGATCGACGACAGCATCTCGACCTTCACCACGCTGCTCGAAGGCGAGTTCGAAGCCGGCGCTTCCTACAAGCCCAACAAGGCTGACTGGTTCGCCGGCCGCTGGTCGGGCCTGCACGCGCCCGCCGATGCCGAGACTGCGCGCCGCAATGTCGAGACCGGGATCGAGGCCAAGCTGTTCGATTCGATCGGCCGTACGCTGACGACCATCCCCGACAATCTGACCATCCACAAGACGCTCGCCCGGGTGATCGACGCCAAGCGCGAGATGTTCAAATCGGGCGTCGGCTTCGACTGGGCTACGGGCGAGGCGCTCGCTTATGGCTCGCTTCTGTCCGAAGGCTATGGCGTCCGCCTGTCGGGTCAGGATTCGGGCCGCGGCACCTTCAGCCAGCGCCATGCGGTGTGGGTCGACCAGAAGGACGAGCATAAATATCTGCCGCTCGCGCAGATCGAGCATGGCAGCATCGAGGTGCTCGATTCGCCCTTGAGCGAATATGGCGTGCTCGGTTTCGAATATGGCTATGCGCTCGCTGACCCGAAGACGCTGGTTCTCTGGGAAGGCCAGTTCGGCGATTTCGCCAATGGCGCGCAGATCATGATCGATCAGTTCATCGCGTCGGGCGAGGCCAAATGGCTGCGCGCCAACGGCCTCGTGCTGCTGCTGCCGCATGGCTATGAAGGGCAAGGGCCGGAGCACAGCTCGGCGCGCGTCGAGCGCTTCCTGCAGCTGTGCGCGCAGGACAATATGCAGGTCGCGAACTGCACCACGCCGGCCAATTATTTCCACCTGCTGCGGCGCCAGATGCACCGGTCGTTCCGCAAGCCGCTGATCATCTTCACGCCCAAGTCGCTGCTGCGCCACAAGCTCGCTGTGTCGAAGGCGCAGGATTTCCAGGGCGACAGCCATTTCATGCGGCTTCTCTCGGATCCGTCGGCACCGGCCGATCTGGATGTAAAGCGGCTGGTGCTGTGCACCGGCAAGGTCGCCTATGATCTGATCGAGGCGCGCGATGCTGCCGGCGACACGAACACTGCAATCGTCCGCGTCGAGCAACTCTATCCCTTCCCGAGCGAGCCGCTGACAGTGCGCCTTGGGAAAATGCCCAACCTCGAAGAAGTGGTCTGGGCGCAGGAAGAGCCGAAGAACAACGGCGCCTGGTCCTTTGTCGAGCCCTTCATCGAGGAATGCATGAAGGCGGCGGAGATCAAGCCGCGGCGCGCCCGCTATGCCGGCCGTGCCGCGTCCGCCTCGCCCGCCACGGGCCTGATGAAGCGCCACCAGATGGAACAGGCCGCGCTCGTCGCTGACGCGCTCGGCCATAATGTCCGCGAAGAGATTCGGCGGACTCGGAAGGTTTGACTGTTCCCCGGCGGCAGGGCTCCCATCAAAGTAGTACTTTGATGGGGACCCAAGGCCGGGGCCCAGTTGGGAAAGCAGATGTAACGACGCGCAACGTTCACCCATGATCGTTGCGTAACTGGACCCCGGCCTTCGCCGGGGAACGAGGTAAAAGATGGCAATCGAAGTCAAAGTGCCCGTGCTGGGCGAATCGATCACTGAAGCGACCCTTGGCGAGTGGCTGAAGCAGCCCGGCGACCCGGTGAAGATCGACGAGCCGATCGCAAGCCTTGAGACCGACAAGGTCTCGATCGAGGTGCCGAGCCCGGTCGATGGCGTGATGGGCGAGCAGGCCGTGAAGGTCGGCGATACCGTCCAGGTCGGCGCGATGATCGCGACGATCGACACCGGCGGAGCCGCGCCTGCTACGGCCGCCGCGCCGCCGCCAGCCGCCGCTCCGGCTCCGGCCGCGCCCGTCGCAGCCGCGCCTGCTCCGGCCCCAGCTGAACCCGCACCCTCGCCGGCTCAGCCCGCCGCCGATTCCCCCGCCGCGCTCTCCCCCTCGGTGCGCCGCGCGGTGCTCGAGCACGGCGTCGACCCGTCGACGGTCAAGGGCACCGGCAAGGACGGCCGCATCACCAAGGACGATGTGATCGCCGCCGCCGCAACGCCCGCCGCGCCGCCGGCCCCCGTTCCGGCGCCGTCGCCCGAACCGCAGCTCGCCCCCTCGGTCGCCGCCGCCTCGGGCCGCAAGGAAGAGCGCGTCCGCATGACGCGCCTGCGCCAGACGATCGCGAAGCGCCTCAAGGATGCGCAGAACACCGCGGCGATGCTCACCACCTTCAACGACGTCGACATGACGGCGGTGATGGAGGCGCGCGCCAAGTACAAGGATCTGTTCGAGAAGAAGCACGGCGTGCGGCTCGGCTTCATGGGCTTCTTCGCCAAGGCGGCCTGCCTTGCGCTGAAGGACGTGCCCAGCGTCAACGCCTCGATCGATGGCGACGAGATCGTCTATCATGATTATGCCGATATCTCGGTCGCGGTCTCCGGCCCGGGCGGCCTGGTCGTTCCCGTCGTGCGCGATGCCGATCAGATGTCGGTCGCCCAGATCGAGCGCACGATCGGCGATTTCGGCAAGCGCGCCAAGGATGGCACGCTCAAGCTGGAGGAGATGAAGGGCGGTACCTTCACCATCTCCAATGGCGGCGTGTTCGGCAGCCTGATGTCGACCCCGATCATCAACCCGCCCCAGTCGGCGGTGCTCGGCCTTCACCGCATCGAGGATCGCCCGGTCGTCCGCGACGGCCAGATCGTGATCCGCCCGATGATGTATCTGGCGCTGAGCTATGACCATCGCCTGGTCGACGGCCGCGAAGCAGTGACCTTCCTCGTCGCGCTGAAGAACGCGATCGAGGATCCGACGCGGATTTTGATCGACCTGTAAATGGCTGAAGACCAGCCCCTTCCGCCATGGCTTAGCTGCCCCGATATACCTTATCCAAGTATCGGCTGGCGTATGGGATGGGGGCAGGATGTGTATGAGAAATTCTGGGGATGGTTCAGCTACCTGACTGAAGAGCAAGCGGCCGCGTTCGCCAAGCAATACCCGGAGCCCGAAGAGTGGCGCGGAAAATACGCGCAGATTCGGGCTAGCCCATGGAAGCAAGATGATGAGTGACTATGATTTCGACGTCCTGGTAATCGGCTCCGGCCCCGGCGGCTATGTCGCCGCGATCCGCGCCGGCCAGCTTGGCCTGCGCACCGCCTGTGTCGAGAGCCGCGAGACGCTCGGCGGCACCTGCCTCAATGTCGGCTGCATCCCGTCCAAGGCGATGCTGCACGCGTCCGATCTCTATGATGAGGCAGTGTCGGGCCGGCTCGCCAAGCTCGGCGTCAAGGTCGAGACCAGCCTTGATCTCGATACCATGCACGACCAGCGCAAGGACGCGGTCAACCAGCTCACCGCCGGCGTCGCCTTTCTGTTCAAGAAGAACAAGGTCGAATGGCTGAAGGGCAAGGGCAGCTTTGTCGATGCCCATACAGTCCAGGTCGGCGACAAGACCGTCACCGCGAAGAACATTGTCATTGCCACCGGCTCGTCAGTCACCCCGCTGCCGGGCGTGACCGTCGACCAGAAGATCGTGGTGGATTCGACCGGCGCGCTCGAGCTGCCCGCAGTGCCGAAGCATCTGGTGGTGATCGGCGGCGGTGTGATCGGGCTTGAGCTCGGCTCGGTCTGGCGGCGCCTCGGCGCCAAGGTGACGGTCGTCGAGTTCCTCGATCAGATCCTGCCCGGCTTCGACGGCGATGTCCGCAAGGAAGCCAACAAGATCATGAAGAAGCAGGGCCTCGAGTTCCGCCTCTCGACCAAGGTCACCAGCGTGACCGTCAATGGCGATACCGCGACGCTCACGCTCGAGCCGGCCGCCGGCGGCGACGCGACGACGCTCGAAGCCGACGCCGTGCTCGTGTCGATCGGCCGCCGGCCCAACACCGAGGGCCTCGGCCTCGACAAGGCCGGCCTCGCGACCAACCAGCGCGGCCAGATCGAGACCGATCACCGTTTCCAGACCTCGGTCCCGGGCATCTGGGCGATCGGCGACGTCATCCCCGGCCCGATGCTCGCGCACAAGGCCGAGGACGAAGGCATTGCGGTCGCCGAGAACATCGCCGGCCTCACCGGCATCGTGAATCACGATGTGATTCCGAGCGTGGTCTATACCAACCCCGAGATCGCCGGCGTCGGCCTGACCGAGGAAGCGGCCAGGGAGCGGGGCGAGGTCAAGGTCGGCAAATTCCCGATGCTCGCCAATTCGCGCGCCAAGACCAATCATGAGCCCGACGGCTTCGTGAAGGTGATCGCCGATGCGAAGACCGATCGCGTGCTCGGAGTCTGGATCATCGCTTCGGTTGGCGGCACGATGATCGCTCAGGCAGCACAGGCGATGGAGTTCGGAGCGACCTCGGAAGACATCGCCTATACCTGCCACGCCCATCCGACGCATTCGGAGGCGATCAAGGAAGCCGCGATGGCGGTGCTCGGCAAGCCGATCCATATTTGAGGTACTCGTCGATCTTCCGGCGGGTTCGAGGAAGTTGAAAGGTCCGCCGAGCTACTCGGGAGCCGTCTTCAGACCTTTTCCATCGCCTCGGCGGCGGGAACGTCACCCTGGTTCAGTCGCCGCGCCGCGGCGACCGCACGCGCAATCGTCGTCCTGAACCGCACTTCCGGCGGACGCACGCCTTGCATCAGCAACAGGCGCCGCACGACCGGCCGCGCACCCGAAACAAAGACCGCCGCTCGGTGCCGCCGCGCGTCACGGGCGAACCCGGCGATCGTCGCGGCCGCGGTCGAATCGAGCACCGGGACGCCTGAGAAGTCGATCACATAGGCCTTTGGATGCTCGCCGATCCGGTCGAGCGCCGCCGCGACCGCGCCTGCCGCACCGAAGAAGAACGCACCAGTGATGCGATAGACCAGGATATCGGGGTCGGTCGCGAGCGCCACGTCATAGGGGCCGCGATCGCCCGCCTTGTCGGCACGGTCTTCCTCCTCGATCAGCGCGGGGCGTTCGATCTCGACTGATTGGGCCATGCGGTGCAGGAAGAGCAGGGCGCCGATCCCGAAGCCGACCAATATGCCCTCGGTCAGGTCGCGGAACACGACGAGCAGGAAGGTGGTGAGCAGCACCACCGCATCGCCGCGCGAGGCGCGCAGCAGGACCGCGAACTCGTGCTTCTCGGCCATGTTCCACGCGACCACCACCAGCACCGCCGCAAGCGATGCGAGCGGGATCAGGCTCGCCAGCGGCGCCGCGATCAGCATGAAGCCGAGCAGGATCAGCGAATGCAGCATCCCCGAGATCGGCCCGCGCGCCCCGGCGCGGACATTGGTCGCTGTCCGGGCGATTGTGCCGGTCACGCAGATCCCGCCGAACAGGGAGGATGCGATATTCGCCGCCCCTTGCGCGACCAGCTCGCAGTTCGAACGGTGGCGCCGCCCGGTCATGCTGTCGGCGACGACCGCCGACAACAGGCTCTCGATCGCTCCCAGCAGGGCGAAGGACAAAGCCGCCGGCAGCACTGCCTCGATCCTCGCAAGCGACAGGTCGGGCACATGCGGCATCGGCAGCGAGCGCGGGATCCCGCCGAACTTGGTCCCGATCGTCTCGACCGGCAGCGCCAGCAGCCAGACGGCGAGCGCGCCGAGCGCAACCGCGATCAGAAAGCCCGGCCAGTGCGGACGCAGCCTGCGCAGCACCAGGATCGCAGCTACCGAGACCGCGGCGATGGCCGTTGCGGTGACGCTCAGACTCGGCAGCGCCCCACCGAGCGCAAGCAGCTTGGGCAAAAAGGGCCCGGGCTCGGCGCCGGCCAGCCTCAGGCCGAGCAGGTCCTTGAGCTGGCTCGCAAAGATGATGACCGCGATTCCCGAGGTGAAGCCGACCGTCACCGGATAGGGGATATATTTGATGAAAGTGCCGAGCCTGAGGAACCCGACCACCAGCAGGATCAGGCCCGAAAGCATCGTCGCGAGGATCAGTCCGTCGATACCGTGCTTCGCGACGGTCGCCGCGACCAGCACGATGAAGGCGCCCGCCGGCCCGCCGATCTGGAACCGGCTCCCGCCCAGCGCCGAGACGAAGAACCCGCCGACGATCGCTGTGTAGAGGCCGCGGTCCGGCGTCACGCCCGAAGCGATCGCGATCGCCATCGACAAAGGCAGGGCGACGATCGCCACGGTCAGCCCGGCCACCGCATCGGCCTTCAGGTCGGCAAGGCCATAGCGCTCGCGCAGCACGGTGACGAGCTTGGGCGTGTAGAGACTGAGGAAATCCCAGCGGTTCGCGCGCTCAGCGATCGCCACGGGCCGGCTCCTGCAGCGGGTTGTCGATGCGTGCCGGACCGGCGTCGGCGCCGTCACTTTCCCTGGCGGGCTGTTTGAGCCGCACCCCGCGGCCGCCGTCACGGCTCGCCGCGCCCTCGCCGATCAGTTCGATCCCGGCCCGGTCGAAGGCCTCGATCACCTTGACGAGCGTATCGATGACGCCGCGCACATTGCCCTCACTGGCCTCCATCCGCTGGATGGTGGGAAGCGAGACACCGGAAAGCTCGGCGAGCTGTCGCTGGTCGAGTCCTGAAAGGGCGCGCGCAGCGCGCATCTGGGCAGCGGTAATCATCAGATTTCAAACCTGATAGATGATGTATCATACATCACATATCATGGTATTGCTGCGAACGCCACGATAAACTCGGTCGAACGCGCCTGCTCGGCGCTTCTCGCGATCGGTTCGAATGCCAGGGAAAGCCGTACGGAGAGCGCGGGTCGATAGCAGATACCGTCGCTCAGGCCTTGGGCGGCCCCCATGGCCCCGGCTTGGGGGCGCCGATGGTGGAAAGGGCGATCGCAACCACCCCGGCCGCGCCCGCCGCAAGCCACAGCGCGCCGGTCCCGAAGATGGCGAAGAAACGCCCGCCAGTAACGACCCCGAGCAGGAACCCCAGCCACAGCAGCAGATGACGCAGCCAGGACCAGCGTTCGGCATCGCCCATCAGGGCGCCGGCCAGCGTCTGTCCCATCCGCACCAGCGTCCAGGTCATTGAGGTGACGCCGAAGCCGATGCCACACTCGGCGCCCATCGCCAGGGCGAGCAGCAACAGCGTCTGGCTCCCCGGATAAAGTCGTGCGAGCATCGCCGCTGCGGCGAGCAGCAAAGCGACGGCGATCATCACCGCTGCCTGTGGTTGTCTCGGCCAGCGCCGCGACAGGACAGTCGCGACCATCGCGCCGGCGACGAAGCTCAGGATCAGCGCCCCGGCCATCCGCACCTCGTCATAGCGGGCGGCCACAAACGCCACGCCAAGCCGTGTCGTATTGCCGCTCATGAACGCGGCGAAGAACCCGCCCAGGCTCGAATAGGCAAGCGCATCGACGAACCCCGCAAGCGCGGCCAGGCAGACGGCAAGGGCGATCATCGGCGGCCGATAGCGTTGCATCCTCTCCCCTATGTCCCGGTCGCCATCTCCATGGCAAGGCCCGCTTTGCGTGCGCGGTCGCCGCGCGATACACCGGTGCGATGCACGCCCCGCTCCTCTGGCAATTCGGCTCGATCCTGCCCTGGCTCGATCTGTTCGGCATCGCCGTGTTCGCGGCCACCGGCGCGCTCGCTGCGACCCGGCGGGCCCAGACCTTCGTCACCGCCGCCTTTTTCGCGCTGGTGACGGGCGTCGGCGGCGGCTCGGTCCGCGATCTGCTGATCGGCGCCCCCGTCTTCTGGGTGCATGATCCGCTCGTTGCCGGGGTCTGCCTCGCGGTCGCGGCTCTGGTCTGGGTGACGCCGCAGGGCTGGTGGCGCGACGCTGCGCTCGACTGGCTCGACGCGGCCGGCCTCGCTGCTTATGCCGTATTCGGCGCGGCCAAGGCGCTGGCGTTCGGCGTGCCCCCGGTGCCTGCCGCGCTGATGGGGGTCATCACGGCCTGTGTCGGCGGCATCATCCGCGATGTGCTGGCGGGCGAACCCTCGATCCTGATGCGGCCTGAGCTCTACGTCACCGCCGCCGCGCTCGCCGCCGGGCTGCACGTGGTGCTGGTCACCGCCGGCCTCCCGCCTTTCGCGGCGGCGATCATCGCGGCCGCCGCTGGGTTCAGCCTGCGTGCCGCGGCGATCCACTGGCGCCTGGCATTGCCCAGCTATCGCGGGCGCCGCTGAGTCCGGAGCGCGATGCGGCTTGTATGTCGCCGGGAGGGCAGGGCACACCCCTCCCGACGTCGCCGGTTAGCGCTGTTCGATCCGTGCCTCCTTGAAGCGCACATGGGCGCGCGGGCTGATCCGCTCCGCCGCCTTCAGCGCCGTCCCGCCGGTGAGGCCGGTCGTCGGCACGAGCACCAGCGAGGCATCGCCGCTGACGCCGAGCGAGGCCAGCGCATCGGTCGCATCGAAGGTTCGTGACGCCTTGTCGGCCATGCCTTCCATGCCCTGCATGCCGTCATGACGCGGCGCGGTGTCGTTGAAGAAGTTGATCACGCCGACCAGCACCCGCTTGCCGCCGGCGCCTTGGACATAGACTTCGTAGAGCACACCCGGCGGTTCGTCATAGCTCAGCCCGTCGATCACCAGCATCGAGCGCAAGGCCCGGCCCTTCGGCGCGGGCGCCGTCAGCATCTCCTTGCGCTGCGCAGGGGCAATCTTGAGCGGCACGGTGGTGACGCCGCGTTGCAGGACGATCGGACCGCTCAGCGGATACACGTGATAGGGCCTTTCCAGCAGCACATAGATTGGCGGTATCTTGATTACCCGTGGGCAGCCGCCGCCCGCCGCATAATGATAATTGAGCTGCGCGGTCGTCAGCATATCGCCCACCTTGCTCGAAACCAGATTCCCGCCACCATCGATGAAGCTGAAATGCTGCGCGAGCTGCGCCGGGTTGTTGGGCAGCCGCGCCGCCTGGTTCACCCGCAGCCAGCATTCATAGAGCCGGTCGATATTGGCATGGTGGCTGTAGAAGATCGGGTCGTTCCCGGCCGAGGGCACATAGCCCATATAGCCGCTCGGGCAGCTGGCCACGCCGGTCGCGCAGTGGACCGATCCGTGCGGCGTCTGTTCGAGCGCCGAGTTGAACGGGTTATAGGTCGTGCTCGGCATTGCGCCGGCCGTCGACGTCACCGCCGCGCTGAGCGCCGCGGTGCCGGCGTTGAGCTGCGCCTGACGGTTGGCGATATACAGCGGATTGGGCTTGGTCACGCCGCCATCCACATAAGTGGGGCTGCGATAGGCCGGCGGGATATGGCCGTCGGTCTCATAGTCCCAGAAGGGCAGGCGCAGATTGGGGTCGCCCGCCGCCGCCTGCAGCACCTTCTCGAAATAGAAGAGATACATGCGGTGCCAGGTCAGGAACTGGATCGTGCCGTGCTGGCAGGTGCACCAGGTCGCGATCTCGTCCGGCGTCGCCTTGGATTGCAGCGAGAGCCCGCTCATGCCGGGATAGTTGAGCCCCGAATTGGGCGAGCAGCCCGCGCCGATATAGGCGTGCATGTTCGCCCAATAGCGCAGGCTGCGCTTGAAATTGGCGCTGCCCGCCGGCTGCGAATTCCACGCGATCATCTGCGCAATGCCGCGGCGCAGGCTGGCAAGCTGGGTCGTGCTGAGCGTGGTGATCGACTGGCGCGTGGTGTTGAGCGGCGGGGGCGGAGGCGGCGGCATCGCGGCAACAGTCGTACCCAGCGCATCTGCGGCGGCGGCCTGGAGCCGCGCGGTGGCAAAGGCCAACATCCATTGCTCGCGCTGCGCCTCGCTCGATCGCAGCAACGGGCTCGCCGGAAGCTGCGCGGCCATCGGGCCGGCGGCGGGTGCCCCGGCATGGGCTGCGGCGGGCACGGCCAGTGCGGCCGCTCCGAAAATAGCGATTGAGTGCAGTGCTTTCATGACGGATACCCCTCGATCGGACGCACATGTCGCGAACATGCAAATAGCGGATCAGTCGACCTCAGCGCCAACCTTCCGACTCGCGGCGATTTCACTTCGCCGTCCTGGCATGGATGATACGATTAAGGAGCCGGCTGGTCTTGGGGAGATGAAGCCGCTCTGGTGGGAAACCATGTCAGGGATTGTGCGTGCATTGCCGAGGCGGTGCAGATTCCGTCAAATGATTTGAGTGAATCATTTACGATCCGGCGTCTCCGCCCAAAAGGCGGAATGGGCCGGTGCCTTCGCTGTCCATATTCCCCGTACTGAGTCGGGTGCCTTGCCGATTATAGTTTCGCCAGCACCACGCACTTCTGCAACGCAGGTTGAAGAAGATCGATCGACAGTTCGACCACTTTCTCGTTTGTCTGTTTCTCATCCAGGCCCATGGCCATCGCGGCGACGCCGGCGGCGGGCGGTTTCTTGGCGTCGTCGAGCGCCTTCTTGGCGTCGTCGCGTGCCTTGATCAGGGTGGAAAGCTCGCTCGTCAGGCCGGCTGAATCGAAATTGCCCGTGTTGCTGAGGCGCTGAGCGAGAATGCGGTCGATGCTGAGCAGCGCCGCCGAGATCATCTGGAAATATTGTTCGGCCACGCTCACCTCGACCACGCTTCCGTCGGGCATTGCCTTGGAGATGTTGATCGGATTGGCGGTGCTCGAAAGTTCCCGGATTCGCAGTTGGGCCAGGGCGTTCGTCGCGTCGGACATCGCCTGCGTCGTACGGTCGATCGTAGTATTGATCTGCTCCACGCGGAGCTGCTGCTGCTGATGCCGGGCGGAGGCGGCTTCCCGTGCGTCAGGCGTCGGGGCGAGTTGCATCGCGCTGACTGCTCCGTCGAGCTGCGCCTGAGCCTGCGTCCGCTCGGTGGTCAACACCTGAAGGCTGCCATTCAGCGTATCGACCACGGCCTGGGTTGCCACGATCGCTTTTTGGGTCACCGGGTCCGGATCACGGCGCGTATCGAAGAAGTCGACTCCAACTGCCTCGGTCTTGACGCACAGCGCTGCGCCGAGCGCTGCGTCGAGCACTGCCGCCTTTTGCTTCGGGGCGTAATAGCTGTTCGCGTGCCCGCCCACTGCCGCGGCGCCGCCAAGGGCGAGCCCCGCATCCTCGCTCATGCCGAACGCCGGGCCCAATCCCGCCGCCGCCAGCGCGAGGAATGAAGGCACCTCGAAGGTCTGTCGGCCGTCCGCGGCTTCGTGTGCGGCGCAACGATAGGCCCGGACGAAATTGTCGATCAGATCGATTCCACCCGGCACGCTGTGTTGGAGCAATGCCGCGTTGGCAGGTGCGAGCTGCGCACATTTGCTTGGGTCAGGTGAGGCGATGCGCCGATCGACCTCCACGCGCGGCGGCGCAAAGCTCAAGCTAGTGCAGCCGCTGGTCATTGCGGCTCCGGCCAGCAGCACCGCGAACCGGAAAGGCGCTCCCGTGCTCGTCCACCCGCGAGTTGATAAATCGGTGCTTGCCGTCATGCCGCGTCTCCTTTGGAAACGGCATATCGTGTCCCCGTTCATCGGCGCGTGACGGCCATCACGCCCGCGCAACGAACTTCCCGCTCTGGCCCTGCGGCGTGGCCTCAGGCCCCCAGCCTCACTTCACGCTATAGGCCACCAGCGCGGGGTTTCCGTTAAGCGTTGTGGTGACCAGCAGCAGATTGTCGTGCGAAATCGCGATGGCGCCCGGGGTCGCTGCCGGCCGGAGCGTTAACGATTCGCCCAAGCCGTTGAAATATGTGACGTCTCCACATGCGGTAAAAGCCGGCATGGCTTGCGCGGAGCGGCTTCCGTTCCCATCTCGCGCCGGGGCGGCTCAGGCCTTGCCCAATCCGAACAAATCTGGAACAAACAGCCTCATGCTGACTCACATAAGCGTGCGCGGCGCGCGCGAACATAATCTGAAAGATGTCTCGATCGACATCCCGCGCGACACGCTCACGGTCATCACCGGGCTGTCGGGGTCGGGCAAGTCGAGCCTCGCCTTCGACACCATCTATGCCGAAGGCCAGCGCCGCTATGTCGAGTCGCTCTCGGCCTATGCGCGCCAGTTCCTCGAGCTGATGCAGAAGCCCGATGTCGATCATATCGAGGGCCTCAGCCCCGCCATCTCGATCGAGCAGAAGACGACCAGCCGCAACCCGCGCTCCACCGTCGCCACCGTCACCGAGATCTATGATTATATGCGCCTGTTATGGGCGCGCGTCGGCATCCCCTATTCGCCCGAGACCGGCCTGCCGATCGCGGCACAGACGGTCAGCCAGATGGTCGACCGGGTGATGGCGCTGCCTGAGGGCACACGGCTCTATCTGCTCGCCCCCGTCGTGCGCGGCCGCAAGGGCGAATATCGCAAGGAGATGCAGGAGTGGCAGAAAGCCGGCTTCACGCGCGTCCGCATCGATGGCGAGCTCTACGAGATCGACGAGGCGCCGGCGCTCGACAAGAAGTTCAAGCATGACATCGAGGTGGTGGTCGACCGGCTGGTGGTCGGGCCGGATATGGCGACACGGCTGGCGGACAGCTTCGAGACCGCGCTGAAGCTGGCTGAAGGGCTGGCCTATGTGGATCTGGTGGACGGAACGGTAGCGGACCTCCCTTCTTCTCCCCTCCCGCTCGCGGGAGGGGCCGGGGGTGGGCTTGCGCTCTCCTCTGACGACACCGCTAATGGAGGCCGGGAGCCCACCCCCAGCCCCTCCCGCAAGCGGGAGGGGGGTAAGGTCCGCGAGGCTCCGCAAACCTTCATCCCCGAAGGCAAGATGAAGAACACCGGCATCCCCGCCAACCGCATCGTCTTCTCGGAAAAATTCGCCTGCCCGGTCTCCGGCTTCACCATCGCCGAGATCGAGCCGCGCCTCTTCTCCTTCAACGCCCCTCAAGGCGCCTGCCCGGCCTGTGACGGCCTCGGCGAAAAGCTCCTGTTCGACGAGGATCTCGTCGTCCCCAACCACGCCCTCTCGATCAAGAAGGGCGCCGTCGTGCCCTGGGCGAAATCCAATCCGCCCTCGCCTTATTACATGCAGGTGCTGGGCAGCCTCGCACGCGAATTCGGCTTCAGCCTCGACACCCCCTGGGAGGATCTTCCGGGCGAGGTGAAGCTGATCATCCTCCACGGCACAGGCGGCAAGCCGGTCACGCTCACCTTCATTGACGGCCGCAAGTCCTACGACGTGAAGAAGCCGTTCGAGGGCGTGATCGGCAATCTCAACCGCCGCATGCTCTCGACCGAGAGCGCCTGGATGCGCGAGGAGCTGTCCAAATATCAGAGCAGCGCCCCGTGCGAGGTCTGCCACGGCGCGCGCCTCAAGCCCGAGGCGCTCGCGGTCAAGATCGGCATGCGCGACATCTCCTCGGTCACCCGACTCTCGGTGGTCGATGCGCTCGCCTGGTTCACGGATGTGCCCCAGGTCCTCACCGGCCAGCAGCGCGAGATCGCCGAACGCATCCTCAAGGAGATCCTCGAACGGCTCGGCTTCCTCAACAATGTCGGCCTCGATTATCTCAACCTCGATCGCACCAGCGGCACGCTGTCGGGCGGCGAGAGCCAGCGCATCCGCCTCGCGTCGCAGATCGGCTCTGGCCTGTCGGGCGTGCTCTACGTCCTCGACGAGCCCTCGATCGGCCTTCACCAGCGCGACAACGACATGCTGCTGAAGACGCTCCGCCGCCTGCGCGATCTCGGCAACACAGTGCTCGTCGTCGAGCATGACGAGGACGCGATCCGCACCGCCGACTACATCATCGATATGGGCCCGGGCGCCGGCGTCCATGGCGGCGCGGTCGTGGCCCAGGGCAATCTCGACGAGCTGCTCGCCTCCAAGGGCAGCATCACCGCCGATTATCTCAACGGCACCCGCGAAGTGCCGCTCCCGGACAAGCGCCGCAAGGGCAATGGCAAGAAGCTGACCGTCCATAACGCAACCGCCAACAATCTGCGCGGCGTGACGGCGAGCATCCCGCTCGGCACCTTCACCTGCGTCACCGGCGTTTCGGGCTCGGGCAAGTCGAGCTTCACCATCGACACGCTCTATGCCGCCGCGGCGCGCTCGCTCAACGGCGCCCGCGTCCTCGCCGGCAAGCATGAAAAGGTCACCGGCCTCCAATATCTCGACAAGGTGATCGACATCGATCAGTCGCCGATCGGCCGCACCCCGCGCTCGAACCCGGCGACCTATACCGGCGCCTTCACCCAGATCCGCGACTGGTTCGCCGGCCTCCCCGAAAGCCAGGCGCGCGGCTACAAGCCGGGCCGCTTCAGCTTCAACGTCAAGGGCGGCCGCTGCGAGGCGTGCCAGGGCGACGGCCTGCTCAAGATCGAGATGCACTTCCTACCCGATGTCTATGTCACCTGCGACGTCTGCCACGGCGCCCGCTACAATCGCGAGACATTGGAGGTGAAGTTCAAGGGCAAGAGCATCGCCGATGTGCTCGACATGAACGTCGAGGACGCGGTCGAGTTCTTCAAGGCAGTCCCGCCGATCCGCGACAAGATGGCGATGCTGGCCGAGGTCGGGCTCGGCTATGTCAAGGTCGGCCAGCAGGCGACGACTCTGTCAGGCGGCGAGGCGCAGCGCGTCAAGCTCGCCAAGGAACTCTCCCGCCGCGCGACCGGCCAGACCCTCTACATCCTCGACGAGCCGACCACCGGCCTGCATTTCGAGGATGTGCGCAAGCTGCTCGAAGTGCTCCACGCGCTGGTCGACCAGGGCAATACGGTGGTGGTGATCGAGCATAATCTCGACGTCATCAAGACGGCCGACTGGGTGCTCGATCTCGGCCCCGAGGGCGGGGTGAAGGGCGGCGAGATCGTCGCCGAAGGCACGCCGGAACAGGTGGCCAAGGCGAAGGGGTCATTTACCGGCCATTATCTCAAGCCGCTGCTCGAACGCGGGCGAGAGAGCGTGGCGGCGGAGTAACCGGCTCCCTCTCTTCCCCTGAGAGAGGGGCAGCGGCAATCCGATGCGCCCCGTCTTGACGGCATCTGCCCGGCATCCGCCCGGCCGCTCCAACCCGATCGCGCGCGTAACGACTTGAGCGCGCTCGGCATTCGACTAATGTCCCCGCCGGGGGGATTTTCCGGATGAAATTCGCGCGCATCGCGGCATTGATCGTTTTTGCCTTGCCGCTGGCATCGGCGGCGCCGGCTCAGCTGCGCCCGCCCGCCGCGCTCTCGCGCGCCGGGCAGCTGGACGTGATGGCTGACTTCTTCGTGCCACGTACCGTGATTTTCGCCATGGGCCGCGAGCTCTGCGATACTGCGTTCCGCACCCAGCTGACCAGGGATCCGGAATTTTCGGAGGCCGAGAAGGCGCTTCCCGGCATTGCTGACCGGATGGTCAAGGCATCCTCCACCTATTGCGACGTCGAGATGAAGAAGGTCCTGGACGCGCGACAGGACCAGGTGCGTGCCTATATGGCCGCGCAACTGGCACCGGCCGATCTCGCCCGGCTGGCCCGTCTGCTCGCGACCTCCGTCCAGGAAGCGCGCGACCTCAAGGTCGAGGTGCATCCCGGCGACACGATGCAGCAAATCCTCGCCCGCATTGCCCCCACCCCTGATCAGGACCGGAGATTGCGCGCCGCGCAGGTCGCCTTTGCGCGGACGCCGGGCGGCGTAGCGCTCATCAACAGGATCCACGCCTATCAGGTGTCGATGCAGCCATTGCTCGAACAGGATCAGAAGTCGCTTGTCGAGATCGCGAACCGGGCGTTCAAACTCGCGCACCGCGAAGCCAATCTCTACGCGCAGGAAAAGGGCCTGACTGAGCTCTATGCGGACGCGCCCGTTCCGCCGCTTCCCGCCCCATTGGCTGAAACGGCGCCCGCAGGGTCCGCCAATCCGCTTCCCGCCAAATTGGCCGGCTCCTTCCTGTACGTCTACTCGTTCCTCGACGTGCGAGAGGGCGAATTTACCCCCAAGGTCCTCGATCAGTTCGATGCGGATCTGACGGCGCGGCTGCGCGCGCTGGACATCTCCAGCAAGATCCTTCGGTTCAACCAGACCGGCCAGGCCCATAGCGACTATTTCGCAGGCAAGACGGTCAATGGCGACGAGTCCAGGTCTATTCCGGTGGGGCAGACGATCGGCCACAATCTCGCTGACGAGCATGCGGTCAAGGCGCGCTATCGACTGATCGTCTTCCCGGCCAATTTCATATTGTCCGGCGTCTGGCGCTCCTATGATATTCGTTTCGAGCTGATGGACACGGCCACCAACAAGCGCCTGCTGGAATATACCTATAGCGGGAAGCACATGGTGATGCTCAGGGACAGCGAGAACGCGGAAGCCCGATCGAAGAAAATCCTGGATCACGCCTTTGCCGAGCTTAAAGCCAGGGGCTTTCTGTGACCGGGGGGCGGTATTGCGCCGCCAGCCAAGCTAACGCCCAAACGCACCGCCCAGGTTCATAAAGGCATGTCTGGTCCCCCGCTCTCAAAGCGGCAGTGCCTCGCAGGTGGCGGAGATCGAGCTGACATTGCCGAATGCGAGTGAGGCAAGCAGCTGGTCGCCCGCGAAGACCACGAATTGGGCCTGGGTGGTGATGCCGTGCTGGATGGTCACCGCGTTGGTCATGCGACCCTCGAAGCGCTTTTGCGCCGCATGATAGCGGTCGGCATAGGTCGCATCCCCCTTGGCCTTCTGCAGCACTTCGGCGCCCCCCGCCATGATGCTGATCGCCATGGTGCAGGTCACATCGCGCGCGAAGGGATCGGCCGGCAGGGTCGCGGGTGCGATGGTCCAGGCGAGCGGGACGTGCTTGCGGCATTCCGCTGCGATTGCCGGAGCGAGCGCGTAGCTGGGCGCATATTGCGCCACCAGTGGCGACAATGCCTGCACGCGCAGGAGAAAGGGCCCGGTGCCGCGATCGCTGCGGGCTGCCATCATCACATAATAGCTGGTCGCGGCGACGACCCGCATCTCCCCCTCGGACGAAACCAAAGCCCCCGCCGTGGCCGCACAGCGCATCGCCTCGCTTCCGTCAGCCGACAGCACCACAGGCGCGGCGGCGGGTTGGGCTTGTGCCAGCAGCAGCGGCAGAATCGCGATCATCTTCTATCCCCGAAAGACCGGATGAGAGGATAGGGGAGAAAGCCGCCCGCGGCATCATCGCAATTCCCGTAGCCTCACATCTTGCGGCGAAGTGGGCTGATCCAGATCAACCTGTCACCGCGCCATGCGCCTGGCTGGAAAAGGCCGCTGCCACGTCCGGCGGCGCACTGGTAAAACAAATATTCCCGTCAATCAGCAGGTTCTTCGGCCCTCCTCGGAAAGTCGGCCGCGCCGCCGCAACCGGACGGATCGTCGCACCATTCATTGATCATTTACGATTCTGATCCGATGAAACCATAATTAGTTCAGACAATTGTGCCTACACTCAAAATAGTTTCATCGGGGGGTGAACAGGGGAGTGACTGACCAGCCAGGTCTCGACGCGCAAATGCCTTCGCCGCGCAGGAATGTCCTCCTGTCCGCGACCATCGAAGCGGGCGCGCTAAAGGTGCCGGTACGCATCCGGAGCCTGTCGGAAAGCGGCGCCCTGCTGGACGGCGCCGCGCTGCCCCATATCGGTGCCATGGTGACGCTGCGCCGGCTCCAGGTGCAGATCGGCGCGACCGTCATGTGGTGCGAGGCCGGGCGCTGCGACATCGCGTTCGACGGCAAGGCGTCAGTGGAGGATTGGGTCGCGGGCAGCTGCCTGCCGAAGCGTTTCGTGATCCCGGGCCAGGCCCGGGTCGACGCGATCCAGTCAGCCCTGCGCCGCGGCGACGCCCCGCCGGAGGAAGCGCCGGCGCCGGTCATGCCGATCCCGGTCGGCGAACTGGATCAGCGTATCGCCGAAGAGATCGGCGGGGTGCGGCGGCTTCTGGAAACCGTCGGCGACGAGCTCAGCGACGATATCGCCCTGCTCCAGCGCTATGGCGAAGCGCTCCAGCGCTTCGACTTCGGCTGCCAGATCCTCAGCCATCTCGCGACCATCCTCAGCGCGCCCGATCGCGCGGCGGCGGTTGCGGGCGTGACGATGGAGGAGCTGCGAAACCGGCTTCTGCAAAAACCGATTGTGTGAATCCCCTTTCTCCGGACACCCTTCTCCTACGGTCGAAAAATAGCGCATGATATCGGCTTCACCCCTGCCGGGATGCCCTTATGCGCCTCCTCTCATTTCTCCTGCCGCTCGCCCTCTTGGTCGCGGCGCCGGCCCCGGCCTGGTCGGCTGAGGGTGACCTGGCCCCTATAGCCGCGGCGCTGGCGAAGGTGCGCGCCACCCATGGCGTCAACCAGGAGCGCGACGCCGGCCCGGAATTGACGCCGGTCAAACAGGCGCTGCGCGCCTGGATCGAACCACAGTTGCCGCCCGATCCCAAATCGATCGCTCGGGGCGGCACCGTGACTGCCCTCACCGGCGAGGACCTGGTCATGTTGAGCGCGCGCCTGAACACATCCCTCGATGCCGCCGGCCTCATGTGCAGCGAGGAGGAATCCCCGGCCAATCCCTGTAACGGCAGCCCGACCGCTGCTGAAAATGAGCGCGGTTATGTCGGAGGAATCAGCATCGGCCTGCTGGACGGTGGCCGCTATCTGTCGGTGGTCACCGGGGTCGGCATCAGATGCGGCTATGATCAGTCAGCCTATATCTACAAACGCGGCTCCAACCATGGCTGGACCCTGTTGCTTGCCGCCGAGCAGAACCGTTACGGCAAGGGCGAGTATGTGCCCCAGATGTTCGTCTCGATCGGCGCGGCGTCAGGGGGCCCCGACTGGGACCATCCGACGCCCCCGCTTATCGTGACGCTCGGTTTCCACCCCTGGTGCTCCTCCAACTGGCAGATGCTCTACACGCGATTGTGGCGCGCGTCCGACACCAATCCCACGCCGCGCGCCCTGCTCGACCGCAGCGACTCGCTCTATACAGGCGTTGACCGGATCGCGGCGGCAAGGCTCACCCCGACCGACCTGCTGATCGAATATCGCGGCGACACCATCGACGGCGGCACGATCATCCGCACTCATGTCCTGCACTATCGCATCCAGCCCGGAGACAAGCTCGATCGCATTGCCCCAGTCGCACTTTCGCCCAATGACTTTGTCGACGAATGGGTGACCAGCACAGGACCGCAGGCGGCTGACTGGAGCGACCCCGCCGCCAACCCGGCGACGCTTGCCGCGCTCCACACGAGATCGGCCGCCAACGGCATCTCCGGAGAGTTCGACGGCCCGGCCAAACGCTGCCGCGCGGACCCGACCCTCTGGCAGGTCAGCTTTTCCGGCTATGCGGAGAAGGGAAAGGCGGATCCGCCGCCTGTCTATTACAAGGTCCGATGGATGGCGCCTTATCGCTTCACTTTGGTCGATGGTGGTGCGCGGCCGTTTGCGGGATGCGATGAGGAGGTTGCGATGCCGGATGATGTCGGGACGCTGTTTTCGTTGCAGGAGTGAGTGCCTTAGGAGCGCGGACGCAGGACCGGTGGAGCGCGGCAGCGCGAGGTACCAGACTCAAACTAAGTAGGTGAATGCTCCTGTCGTCCATTGCCAACCAAGCGCGGCGTCTTTCAATATGTTGGATTCGACCGGGGCGCTCCTGACCCTCAGCAATCAGTGTCAAACCCACAGTAGGCGCACTATCAACGATATATTCTATTTAATAGCCTACTTCCAAATCATGTCCTATTCGACGGGCATAAAAGGAGGGGGGCATCGTGGGACTCCAATTAGATCTAGGCGAGTGTTTCAGGCAGACTGATCGCGGCGTTACATTTGATGCGGAAAGGGCGGTGCGATCCGTCTACACGCATCGTGGTCAAAAATACGTGTTCGTTTTCAATCAAAATCTACGCAGAACCAATTTGCAGATTGCAGAGCTTCTCGCGTTGCTCCGACTCCACACCCACTACGAAGGCGACAAGGAGCAGAGGCGTGTCGAAGGAATCGAATTTTCGACCTTCTCCGAGACCGCTGATCTCCTTTCCTCAGCTGTCGGTGGTGTTCGAGCAGTGGATGATAAAAATCTGGCCAGTTTTTATGACGAAATTAGTCATCAGGTGGAAACGAAGCTACTTGTGGAACTGTTTTACGGCAGTGCTTCTGTTTATTTGCCCCAACATCTAACTTTGGATTTGGCGTTAATATGCGGAGAGAGTGGTTACATTCATTCTTGCGGGCAGCAAGTATTACTTAGAAACGTTGAAAAAGCAACGGAAGAAGAATTTTCCACCGCTATCAGTGACGCTTTTCATCTAAGGAAACAGGGCGAGAAGTTTTTACTGGTACCGTACTGCCATGAAGATTTTTCAATAAAGGATCGGGGATCGACGCCATTTCTCGAGTATGGATTAGACGACCTGAAAATAAATATGGCGAAAGCATACGTTGGTTCAACTAGACTTCATGAGCTCGTAAATGAAATAGGCGATTCTCTCCGAAAATCTTTACTCGTGGCGCCCTCAAATTACAAGGATTCCGCTGCAGTATTTCAGAAAAAATTCGAGGGTGAGGAGATGAATACGATATGGATCGTCACAGACTCGACCCACAATCTGCCGGATCGCTTTCCAGGAAATAAGAAATTCTACATTTTGTATTTGCAGGAATACAAAGGGAGTAACTACTATCATTTCTACGATGAAAATAAGCCAGCCTGGGCGAGTCACACGACACTGCCGCATTCGCTCGCTGGCGCCTTAATTAATCTAGCGCGCCCGCATTTTCCTAGGTCTCGGCCGGCGCAAATTGCGGATCCATTCTGTGGTTCAGGGACCACCTTCTTAGAGGCACAAAAATTTGAGAATATAGCATGTCATCTGTCTGATAGGGCTGCTATTTTTGACTTTATTGTGCGTGATAATGTGGAATTCTTCCAGCTCACAAAGAAGGACCTGGCTTCTCTAGCGGCCGACTTAGAGCAGTTTTTGGGGGTTGCCCCCGAGACTCCCGCGCCCGCCGTTAGACATCAGAAGGGCCGTGCCCAAGAATTCCCGTCCTATAGACTTCATCGGATTCGGACTCTTGTTGACAATCTCGCGATAGAATGCGGTAACGATTTTCTTCGCCTCCCGAGTCACAGGCTCGCGCCACACCTTTCTTCAAAGACGAAACTGATAGATAGAGTATTATTCTATCTATCATTGAGAGTTTCCGTTCGTGGGTGGACGGACATTGCACGCATGACTACGACTTGGCAATCATATTTTCAGAGAGAACTTGTTCAATTAATCAGTCAAATAAAGAACCACATGAAAAACGTAAGCGAAGATTCTGTGAGGATTTCTCAGACTTCTCGGATAGTAAAAGCGCAAGGAACCTACTCGCCGTCGGTATATCCTGATCGGCCGATATTGGCGGTAGACGATTTATTTTCATCTATCAGATTTTCGGTGGCGGATATAACTGTGCTTGAACCTGGAATATATGATGCTATCATTACAGACCCGCCTTATGGCTTCAATACCGACGAGGATTATTGGGAGCTGGCTAAATTTGTTCGAGATATGATTCCGAAGCTTATTGAATCTCTGAAACCCCAGGGCGGTCAGTTGCTTCTCGCGGCGCCTCAGGCTAGTTTTTCTGGACGTGTGGTAATACCTTTCGTGCGATCACTGCTGCTGGGTAGAGAAGTGATTAAATGGTGCTCCAAAAATGGTCGCGAGTGCGTTAATCTGGCTACCGTACTTCCCCAGGACCTATCGTCTATAAGGCCGCCATATTATTGGATTGCGGAGAAGACTTTACAGAGAAAAATTCTTCACTTTTGGGTAAGAAGGATTGAAGAAGGAGCGACGACGCCAGTTTACTAAGCTACGGGTAGTCAGATCGCGCCATAATTCCACATTATGACTCAACAGTTGAGTCACGCCACAAGCACGTTCAATCCTTATAAACACCAACGCGGCCAATTGCCTAAATGGCGCCGCTCAGCCCATTCGACCAACCAGTTCCCCCATCACCTGCCGCCGGATGGCATCATTCTTCTCCAGGACCATCCCCGGAATGAGAAACGCGTCGATCAGCACCCACACGAAACCGATGACGATGAAGTAGGAGAGGATCTGCAGGAAGGCAGACCCGGGCCGCCCGAGATAGAAGCGATGCCCGCTGACGAACCACAGGAAGAACCACAACAGATAGGCGAGGCCGACGTTCGACCCGTCATTCGAAACCCGCTGCTCGACCAGTGACAGTTCGGCTGTCGTGAACGCCATAGTCTGAACTCCCCTTCGATCCTGTCGTCGCGCGGCTGCGGCCGCCATGCCGATCCGCAATGGTGCCCGCGCGGTGCCCGCACCGCAAGGGCATCGCTCCGATCTGACGCAAGACGCATGCGAGCCCCGACATTGCCCGCCACCCCGACATCTGCCACCCTGCGCCGGCCCATCGACCGCCCCCGGGAACCCCGCAGTGACGCATCAGGCGCTCACCCCCGCCGCACTCACCCAGGCCAACGACGTCTTCCTCCACGTCCGCGTCATCATCGGCGTGATCCTCGGCCTCAGCATCGGCCGCCTGCTCCAGGGCCTGGCCTGGTTCATCGAGCATCCCGGCAAGCAGAAGCTCAGCGCGATCCATCTCGGCTGGGTGTTCTGGGCGCTGCTCTCGGTCATCGGCTATTGGTGGTGGGAGCTGCGCCTCAACCACATCCTCGACTGGACCTTCGGCCGCTATCTTTTCATCTTCGCCTATGCGTCCTGCTATTTCCTGCTCTGCGCGATGCTGTTCCCCGGCGAGCTCGACGATCATGACGGCTATGCCGCCTATTTCCTCTCGCGGCGGAAATGGTTCTTCGCGCTGGTCGCGCTCACCTTCGCGCTCGATATCGGCGATACATTGCTCAAGGGCAGCGCCTATCTGGTGTCGCTCGGGCCGCTCTATCTGGTCCGCGCGGTCGTCTGGATCATCGCCTGCGCGCTCGGCGCGGCGATCCCCGCGCGGCGCTTCCAGCTCGGCCTGGCCCTGGTCGCTATCCTCGCCCAGCTCGGCTTCTTCTTCGCCTGGTATGACCGGCTGGGCTGAAGCCCGGCGTCCCAGGCCAGCTTGTTGCTCCGCGTGACGGCGGTCACGTGTCCGGTGCTGCGGTATCGGTACGAGTCACCCTCCCAACAAAGGAGGATGACCATGTCACGTTTATTGAAACATGTGGCGTTGATCTCGGAATCGGATCGCGTCGGCCCGGGCGACCTGATGACGGTCGCCGCCGCACTGCAGAAACAGGCGATGCGCGATCTTGCACCGCTCTGGGATATCGGGGCGACCGTCGCCGCCTTCGCCCGGATCGAGGATATGCCGCTCGATTACTGGCCGATCATCATTCGCGACAATATCGGCTATCATGCGGCCGGCATCCATCTCGACAAGAATGGCCAGCCCTTTTCGCTCGTCAAGGCCGACGACGCGCGCGATACCTGGTCAGTGACCTGCTCGCATGAAATGTGCGAGATGCTCGTCGATCCGTTCGGCAACCGGCTGGTGGCCGGCGCCTCGATCAAGCCCGGGCAGGGGCGCGTCAACTATCTCGTCGAAGTGTGCGATCCGTCCGAGGATGCGGCCTTTGCCTATGGCGTGAACGGGGTCCTGGTCTCGGATTTCTACACACCGCATTTCTTCGATCCGAGCGGGGCGCCCGGGGTGCGCTATTCCTATAGTGGCGCGATCACCAGCCCGCGTACGATCCGTGAGGGCGGCTATATTTCCTGGGTCGATCTCGCGACCAATATCTGGTGGCAGCAGACCTGGTTCTCGGGAACGGCGCCCGCCTTCAACGAGATCGGGAAATTGTCGTCGGAGAAGTCGCTGCGGTCGCAGATCGACCGCCTGACGGCCAAGGAGACCGCGGCGGCGATCGGCTCGGGCGGGACCGCTGAGACTGCGGCCGCCCGCTCGGCCAATGCAGTGGACGGTTCGGCAAAGGGGCGGGCCGATGCGCTGCGCGACCAGATTGAGGCGCTGATCGCAAGCGCCTAATATCCGGCAGAACCGTCCGGTTTCAGCGGAGGAGGAATGAGATGGCGCGCGTACCGGCAAAAGGCAAAGCTCCCCGACGGCCAGTCCCGGCCGGCAAGCGTGCCACCTCGTCCGATTTCACCGTTGCGCTGGACAAGGAGAATCCCTCCCCACTAGATTTCATCAACCGCCGGATGGAAGAAGAGCAGGAGGATCGTCAGGAATAGCGGCGACCCCGCAACAGCCATGCGGGGCTGAGAGGCCGCCGCGGACAGGTTGTGGTTTGCGCGCTGGGGTGCGGCGATGGTGGACCTCACCGTCCGCCATCGCCGCTCCCGGTCATTCCCCGTCAGGGATAGGTCGTATCCCAGGCGCTGGGATAGGGCGCCTGCCAGCGTGCCGGCGCCACCCAGGCGGTGCCGCGCGGCGCGAATTGCGCCTCGACCGTGCCGACCCTTGCGAGCGCATCGCGCACCGCTGCCTGCCGGCAGTCGGGGACGGACCCGCCCGCAGGCTCGTCGGTCGCGCCCAGCCGGTCGCAGAGATAGCGTGCGGTCAGCTCGATGCGATGCCGCAACAGGCGCCGGTCAGCGGCATAGCTGAGATCGAGATCGGCATAGCTCACATGCTGCGACGCGGTTTCCACATTGCTGGGCAGCCGGCCATAATGGCCCGTGATGACGATGTCCTCATCGTCCTGCGCCATGGCCGGCGTGGCCGCGCCGATCATCGTCGCAGCCGCCAGCAGCCCGCAACATGCGGACGCCAAAGTCGGGATTTTCATGGTTGCTTCTCCTGGTTCAAGGCGCGGCCGAAGCGCGCGCGGTCGAACCCCCGCACCGTCAAAACCGATTTACCCCGCCTCCTGTTCCCCGGTGCAGGGTGGCGGGGCGGCGGCGCGCCCCTCAGATCAGCGGCGTCGCCTTGCCGATCGGCTGCGCGACATAGCCGTGCAGGATGCGCAGCACGCGCCCCAGCCGCTCGCGATCGACCAGCCCGCCGAGCGAGATGCGCACGGCCTGCTCATCGCCGCGTTCCACCGCGAAGCTCGAGGCGGGGACGACGGAAAGGCCGTGCTGCCGCATCACGCCCGCCAGGTCCTCGGCGCGCAGATGCGCCGGCAGGGGAAGCCAGACATGATAGCCCTCGGACGAGCGCTGGCGCGCCATGTCGCCGAAGATGCTGTCCGCCAAATCCTGCCGCCAGGCGATCTCGCCCCGCATCGCCGCGACGAGCCGCTCGAAAGTACCGTCCTCGATCCAGCGGCTCACCATCGCCGCGTTGAGCGGCGGCGCCATGATCGCGGTCTCATGGACATCGGTGGCGAGGCGCAGCGCGCTGCTGACGCCGGGCGCGCGGACATAGGCGAGGCGCAAGGCGGGCGTGATGATCTTGGCCAGGCTCGCAACATACCAGCAACGCTCGGGCGCGAAGGCGGTGACCGGCGGGATCGGCGCATGGGCGAGCAGGCCGTAGGCATCGTCCTCGATCACCTGCAGGTCGTGCTGGCGTGCCACCAGCGCGATCGCTTCGCGCTCCTCCCCGGCAAGGGTTGTCGCTGTCGGATTGTCGTTGGTCGGGACGACATAGAGCGCCCGCACCGGGTGCTTGCGGCATGCCTTGCCGAGCGTGGCCGCGTCGAGCTGGCGCAGCGGCAACAGCGTCAGGCCGATCCGCTCGGCCAATGCCCTGAAGCCGGGATAGACGAACCGGCCGCACGCGACGACATCGCCCGCGCTGAGCGTGGCGGTCAGGATGGCGTGCAGGGCATTCTGGCCGCCCGCTGTGACGATCACCTCTTCCTCGGACGCGGGGAGGCCGCGACGCGACAGCAGCCGCGCCCCGGCGGCGCGGTCCTGCGGCGCGCCGCCCGCCGGCGCATATTGCAGCCACGCCATCTCGGATCCGGCGAGCAGCGCGCTCGCGGTCTCGGTGATCGCCCGGCTCAGCAGGCCGCCCGGGATCTCCGGGGGCATGTTCATGCCGGTGTCGACCGAGGGCGGCGGCAGGATCGGCACCTGCGCCGTCCCGGCCACGAAGCTGCCGGCGCGGCCGCGTGCCTCGATCAGCCCGCGCAGCCGGGCGGTGTCATAGGCCTTGGTCACCGTGGTCAGGTCGACACCAAGTCTCGCCGCCACCTCGCGCTGCGGCGGCAGGCGGTCGCCCCGGCGCAACTGCCCCTGCGCGATCGCCGTGCCGAGCGCGTCCGCGATCGCCTGATATTTGGTGCCCGGCACCTGGGTCAGGTCGGGAAGCCACAGGTCAGTCATCGAAATTGCTGGCGCCCTCCTCCTCCGGCCGGTCGTGCAGCCGCGCCCAAAGCTTGCCGGTGCCGGCTTCCTGCGCCCTGTTTACATATTGCGATGCGACCAGCCATCCCTTGATCGGCCGCAGCGGCAACAGGCACCCCAGCACCATCACCGGTACCGAAGTCACCAAATGGACCCAGAGCGGCGGATTGTATGTCACCTGGAGCCATACAAGGAAAAAGGTCAGCGGAAAGGCGACGATGCACAGCGAGAAGAAAGCCGGCCCGTCATCCGGCGCGGCGAAACGATAGTCGAGGCCGCACACTTCGCACGTCTTCGCCACCTTGAGCCAGGAAGTGAACATATGCCCCTTGCCGCAGCGCGGGCACAGCCCCGCCCATCCCGCCTTCATGATCCAGCGGAACTTGTCTCCGTCATTTCCCGGCCTGTCCATTTTATCTGCCCTATGTATCCATACAAAAGGCATACATAGTTGCGGTTCGCCGGGAATGCCAGTGGGTGACCGGCCTTTTCATCGCGGTTGGAAATGTCAGTGCCGCGCATGACATTCCTGACTATCCGGTCGCGATCCAATGCCGCGCCCGATGCGACAGCGCACAGGCTGGGAACCGCACGCCGGAAGGACGCTCGTTCAACGCGACTGAGCAGGGCCGCTTTGTCGCTGCCCAAAAAATTTGCGCGCCTTCGGCTCCTGATCCGGGTTCGCGCGTTTACCTATGTTAGTCCGTGTACGGAGTATCGCATGACCGAGATTAACCATGAAATCCGCACGCTCAATAATCTGATCGCCCATATATGCGACAATATCGACGGCTATGCCGCTGCCGCCGGGGATCCACAGGCCGGCAGCCTTGCCGAGATGTTCCGCGCGCGCGTCAGGGAGCGCGGTACCGTCGTGCGCGACCTGCAGGCTGAAGTCGCGCGCCTCGGCGGCGTTCCGGAGGAGCATGGCACCCTTCTCGCCGCAGCGCACCGCACCTATCTCCACCTGAAGGCAGCGGTGACCAGGACTGACCTTCAGGCAGTCGTCGAAGAAGTCGAACGCAGCGAGAATCTTCTCAAGGCGAAGTTCGAAAGCGCCCTGGCCGACGAAGACCTGTCCTTTTCGGTCAGGTCGGTGATCCGGACTGGCTTCGCCTCTGTGGGCGAGGGCCGTGAGGAGATGCGCGAACTCAAGCATTCGCTTGAAGCCGCCTGACCGCAGGGGCTTTATTGGAGATAAAGGGGCGGTGTGAGTGCCGCCCCGTCGATCCTCAACCCCGGCAGTTCCGGGCTCGTTGCAACCCGCGCAGGAACCCCCGCCGTGCAAAGCCGGCGGTGACCGCCGCGTCATAGCGCCGCTCGGCCGGTGCCGCGCCGCTCACCTCGCGGACGATGCCGCGGAACGGGATCAGCGAGTTCACCACCGCCTGGCCGCCGGCCTTGACGATGCTCTGCTTCTTGGGCGCTGCAGTGCTCGTATAGTCCGGGCCGATCACGGCATTGAGGTTCCTGATCGAGGCGGCGATCTGCCCGCATGTCGCGGCACCGGACATGCCATAGGGGTTCTCGCTGGCCTGGACGAGCAATGGCGGCGTCTTGGTCTTCGCGATGCCCACGTCGCGCACCGGCTGGGAGACGACCTGCCCGGCCTGTTTGACGTTGGACTCCTTCTGCTGGCTCTGCGCCGTCGCGGGCAGCGCCAACAGCACCACCAAAGCCGCGATGAGGGGCCGGCGCGCGCCGAATCTGGATTTTGGTGCCGTCGTCATTCGCTTTTCCCTTGTTGTCCGAAACCCGGCCGAAACCCGGCCGAAACCCGGCCAAAACCCGGTACGCCTTCGTAACGCTCGGTCTCACCCTTTCTTTCCGGCGAGCCCGAAGAAGATTGCCGCCTTGTGCGCGATCGTCACGCCTTCGCTCTTCGCGATCGCCGCGGAGAGATGATCGAGCATATGATCGGCGCCCGGCACAATCTGCAGGTCATAGCGTGCGCCGGAGCCGGTCATGACCTGCCGCGCCCGCGCTTCCGAACTCCACGCCACCTGCGCCACGCCCCTGGCGCCACGCCCGCCGGCGATCGGCACATTCTGGTCGTCAGCGCCGTGGATCGCGAGGATGCGCTTGCCCTTCGCATCTGGGCAGCGCGCCACATCCAGGTTGAGCGGCCCCGAGATCGCTACACCCGCCGCGTAGAGATTGCTCTCGCACAGGATCCGCTGCGTCATCATCGCGCCGTTCGAATGGCCGATGCCATAGACGCGGCTGCGGTCCACGCCATATTTGCCCGCCAGGTAGCCAACCGCGCTGCGGATATAGGCCACGTCGTCGACTGCGTTCCGTGCCGGCTGCCCGCAGCACCCGCCGCCGGCATTCCAGGCCAGGGCCCGCGCCCCGAGAAAACGCGCCGCCTGCGTGCCGTTGAGATAGACGACGATGAAACCGTCGCCATCGGCCTCGGCGTCGAGGTTGAGCCCGCTCTCCGAACGGCCATCCGCAATCCGGTCGGCATTGCCCATGCCGCCATGCAGTACGACGACCAGCGCGCGCGATCCGCTCGGCGGAAGCTGCGCCGGAACATGCACGATCATGTCGCGCCCGCCATAATGGTCCACGTCATTGGCGCCGGCGACCGCAGGCGCGAGCAACATGGCGGCCGCAAGGGTGAAGGCGGTGCGATACAGAGCCATCATGACGATCCCCGATGATCGCCCAGTCTATCAGGCACCGGGCGTGAAGGGCAGGGGTGTCGTTTCCCCGGTCACTTCATGAGGCCTGCGGCGCGGAGCGCGTCCTCGATGACCTTCTGGACTCCGCCGACCCCATCGCGGCGTGGCACGGACTTGGCTGTCCTGTCCGCTGCCGCCCTCTCCGCGGCCGGCTCATGGCGCCGCGGCGGCGCCGCGCGCGCGTTCCAGAAGGGCTTGCTGGCAATGCCCCAGGATCGTGCGATCAGGGCGGTGCTCGCTATCCCGACATCGAGCATGTGCGGCGCGGCACGGCCCAGCCGGTCCGGCCCGTTGGGGTCGATCGGCGTGCCATGGCCCATCCCGGCGATCTCATGCTGTTGGATCGCCACCCGGCCGTCAGCCCCGTGCCAGATCGAGCGGCTATAGCCGTCCACCGCCTCGATCCTGTCCGGTGCCGAGCCGGTGCCGTGCAGAGCGCGCCATTGCGCGGCGATCCGGTCCATATTGGAGAGGGCAACGGTACGGTCGGCGGTGCCGTGCCAGATCGAGACCGTCGGCCAGTCGCCCTGATGTCCACCAGACGCCTCCCTGACCAGGGCGGCGAGCTCGGCATCGTCGGGGCCGCCATGCCCGCGCATGCGATCGAAAGCCTGGGGCACATTATGGGCTGATCCGAACGGCAGGCCGGCGATGATCGCACCGCCGGCGAACAGCTCGGGATAGGTCGCCAGCATCACCGAGGTCATCGCCCCGCCCGCCGACAGCCCGGTGATATAGGCGCGCGCGGGATCGAGATCGTGCGCGAGGATCATAGCCGCGATCATCTGACGGATCGATTGCGCCTCGCCACCCTCGCGCCGTACGTCCTCTGACATGTACCAGTTGAAGCAGAGGTTCGGGTTGTTCGCCCGGGTCTGTTCCGGGAACAGCACCGCGAATCCGTCGCGGTCGGCAAGCGTGGACCAGCCGGCGCCCTGGTCGTAACCGTCCGCCGTCTGTGTACAGCCATGCAACACGACGACGAGCGCAGCCCCGGGCCGCAACCCGGCCGGTACATGATGTTTCGCGACCAGCGCGCCGGGATTGGTGCCGAATCCGGTGAGCGTGTCGAGCCGCCTCATGGGGTCGGCCGCGCGGGCGCCGGGTGCGAGGTCCCGAAACGCCGCCAGGCGTGCCACCGTGTCCGAGATGCTTCTCATGTCGCTACGCCTCTACAGTCATGTCCCGGGAAGCGGTACCGACTCGAATAGAACGTTATCGCAGGTCTTTCGTTGCTGCACTGCACAAAAACAGCGTCTGTGCTATTTTCGTCCCGCCCGCTCGAGGTCCCGTGCCGGGCAACCGGTGGGCCGCCTCACCGTATTGCACCGTGCCGCCACGCCGCCCGGCAAGCGCACTTGATAGCCCCCGGCAAAGCGTGGATCGGGCCAGAGATAGTCAGTCGATACATATTGCGCGCCGCTCGCCAGCGCTGCCTCGCGCCGCCTTGTGTCGTCGACGCGCGCCTCCCTGGTATCGGCATCGGCACGGGTGCGGACGAGATAGCCCGCCGCCACGTCGCGCGTGATGCGGGTGCCGTCGGCGATCGGGTCGTTGAGCGTCAGATAGGCGGCGGCCGGTGAATCCTCATCGGTGTTGATGAAGAACACCCGCCCCTCGAGTGACCGTCTCGCGCCGCGATAGGCAGCCACCTTGGCCGGCGGCTCATCGAGCACGAACAGGAACCGCCCGCGCGCACGGGCGACGCTCGGCCAATGATCGGCGCGCACGGCGTCGCGCAGCGTCGGATAACTGCCTTGCACATCGTCCGGCGTGATCAGCTTGGTGGCGGGCATCACCGATCGGATCTCGGCATCGAGCGCATCCCAGGCGGCGGCGTCGAACGGTAGGGCGTCGATCCCGCCGCGCGATGCATATTGTTCGTCCTTGGCGTTGAACAGCAGCATGATCGGTACATGCCGCGGGTGCGCGTTCGACCAGCGCAGGATGATGCCCAGGCACTCGGTCAGCAGCACGCAGCTGCTCGAATTGTCGATGCCCGCGATATGCAGCACCTTGAATCCCGGTCGCATCAGCGCCGGATCGGCCGACCCCCTGGCGTAGTGCCCGCCCTGCGGATCGTAATTGACGTCGATCTCCAGCTGCCGTGCGCCCGCGTCGAGCTGCTCGGCCAGCGGGCGGTGCGCATAATCGAGCGAATCCGCGATCGCCGCACTCACTGCGCGCACCTTCGCCATCGTCTCGGCGGGCATCGCCTTTTTGTAGCTGTTATGGGTGCCGACGACATTGATGTCGTTGGAGCGCAGCGGCGCGGGCGGTTGCTCCGGCGTCGCCGCCGAGAGCAGGGCAATCAGCGGAAGGATCAGCACCATCGCATCGCGGACGCGGCAGTATCGTCCGGCCGGGTGTTGAATGCGATCCGCGTGTTCGGCGCATCGCGATGGACCTGGTTGATCAGCCGCTCGAACAGCAGAAGATGCTGCGGATCGTTGCGCACGCCCGCGCCGAACACAACCACATCATAATGGTGCGCCGCCAGCGCGGCGGCCATCACTGCCTCCGCAGTCTCGCCCATATCGATCATGCAGAGATCGGTTTCATGGCCATGTTCGGCGAGCGCTGCCTTGTCGCGCGCCAGGCCGGCGTGGATCACCTCGGCATTGATCCATGGCTTGTCGGCAAAGAAGGGTGTCGTGAAATCGATCACGTCGGGATCAAGCCCGACCACCAGGATACGCTTCGCCCCCATCGTTCTTCCCTTCGCATTGGATGTGACGAAGCTATATTGCTCCGGCACCGGCTCGCAAGATGGGCCGAGAATGTTGCAGTTTCGCGTGCCGGGCTTGCCCCGGTCCGGCGGCCGCCCCATCATCCGGCGCATGTGCAACGAAGCTGCCCGCCGCGTCTCGGTCGATCAGATCCATGATGCCTTCAAGGAACTCCGCATCCCGCTGCTCTTCCCCGACGGGCTGCCCAATCTCGCGGCGCTCGACAGCATCCGCATCACTGACCCGACCGTCATCGTCCGTGCCGCCGCCGGCGGTGCGCCCGCGGCTGACCTGGTCCAGCGCCGCTGGAGCTGGCCCGGTCCGGGCGGCAAGCCGGTCTATAACTATCGCGGCGAGGGGCGTTCCTTCCACAATTCATCCACCGGCGGCCGTTGCCTGATCCCGCTCGACGGCTTCTATGAGTTCACGGATCCCGGCACCCCCGCTGACGACGCTCCCAAACCGAAGCGCCGGAAGAAGGACAAATGGCTGTTCACACTGGCGCCCGGCGGCATCATGGGCAGCGACTTCTTCTGCGTCGCCGGGGTGTGGCGCGCCGATGCCAAGGTCGGCGAAGCCTTTTCCATGCTCACCTGCGAGCCCGGTCCGGACATCGCGCCCTATCACCACCGCCAGATCGTCCTGATGCCGCGCGCGCACTGGGCCGACTGGCTCTCCGGCACCGTCCCCGCGCCCGAGCTGATTCACCCGACCCCGGGCGGCACCCTGTCCGTCACGCCGGTGCCCTGACCAGCGACGCCGGCTTACCAGAAAGCGGCTGGGTCGGGGCTCGGCGCCTTGCAGGCACGATTGTCGCCATGCTTGCAGGCGTAAACCTGGTGGCGCCACGCGGCCATGGCATCGGCATAGGCGCGCTCCTGGTGCTCGGCGACGCGGGCGTCGGCGGCGACCGCGCGGTGATGCGCCCGCAATGCGGCGCGATAAGAGGCCATATCCTCCTGATATTGGGCCTGCGCCGCGGCGTTGGCGCCGGCATCCGCCGCCTGGCTCTCCTGCCGGGCCGCGGCCTGCGCGGCGGCATCCTGATTGGCGGCGGCGACATTGGGGCTGTTGGTGTCGGTCTCCTTCGCGGGCGCGGTCTGCGCCGAGGCGGCGGTGGCCATGCCCATCAGGGCAGCGGCAAGGGCAAGGGTGGCGACCTTCATGTATCTTCTCCAGAGGACAGGCCGGTTAAACGGACAGGTCGTCTGGCTGTTCCTCGCTCGGGCGGTACGGCCCTGGTTCAGGCGCTTGCCGCGGCGAGCCGTTTACGCGTCCAGGCCCGCAACAGACGCAGCCATAGCGGGATGGTGATCAGCGCCATCTGGCTGAACCGCGGATCCCAGAACGCCACCAGCATCGCGCAAAGCGCGCCAAGCACGACCGCCGGGCCACGCGCGCGGACGATGGCGATCCGCTCGGCGCTCACGGTCTCCGAGACGATGGGCGGCGAGGTCACGATCCGGACCAGCCGGATGTTCAACAGCCCGGTCGCGATGAGGGACAGATTGTAGAGCTGGGTCGGCACGAGCGTGCCGACATTGTGGCTCATGAACGATGTCGTGAAGGGCATGAACACCACGGAGCAGAGCATCGTCAGATTGGGCCCGTTGAGGATATCCGAATAATGTCCCGCCAGGGCGAAGGCGCGGTGATGCCCGGCCCAGAAGGCGCCGATCACGAAGAAGCTCACGAAGAAGCCGAACAGGCTCGGCAACAGATCGAGCAGGGCCTGGATATAGGCGTGGTCGGGCGACCCGTACGGCACGTGCGGCGCATGCACATCGATGATCAACAGGGTGATCGCGATCGCGAACACAGCGTCCGAGAAGAAGATCAGCCGCTCGAGCGGATGGTCGGGCCTGTCCCCGCTGCCCTTCGCGCTGCCTGTCGTCATGTCGCCCCCGGATTGCACAGCCGCATTTGCCATCCCATATGCCGCCCATGAGCGGGAACGACAACACGTGGCACGGCACGACAATTCTCTCCGTGCGCAAGAATGGACGCGTCATCGTCGCCGGAGACGGCCAGGTGACTCAGGGCCAGACGGTGATGAAACCCAATGCGAAGAAGGTCCGCCGCCTCGGCGACGGATCGGTGATCGGCGGCTTTGCCGGCGCGACGGCCGATGCCTTCACCTTGTTCGAGCGGCTCGAGCGCAAGCTGGAGCAGCATCACGGCCAGTTGCTGCGGGCAGCGGTCGAGCTGGCGAAGGACTGGCGGACCGACAAATATCTCCGCAACCTCGAGGCGATGATGATCGTCGCCGACAAGGATGTGACGCTGATCCTCACCGGCAATGGCGATGTGCTTGAGCCGGAGGCCGGGATCGCGGCGATCGGCTCGGGCGGCAACTACGCCCTGGCCGCGGCGCGCGCGCTGGTCGACTATGAGGAAGACGCGGAGAAGATCTGCCGCAAGGCCATGGCGATAGCGGCTGAAGTTTGCGTCTACACCAATGACCGGCTGACCGTTGAGGCGCTCGACAGCGCAACCTGATCTTAAAAGCCCCTCCCCTTCAGGGGAGGGGTTGGGGGTGGGGGACTTCTCCTCGACCCTCGCATCATGACCCACTGCCCCACCCCAACCCCTCCCCTTGAAGGGGAGGGGTTAAAGAGTAGAAAATGAACGAAGCCCTCACCCCCAAGACCATCGTCGCGGCGCTCGACGAACATATCATCGGCCAGCACGACGCCAAAAAGGCCGTCGCGGTCGCGATGCGCAATCGCTGGCGCCGGCAGCAGCTCGGGTCCGATCTGCGCGACGAGGTCACCCCCAAGAACATCCTGATGATCGGCCCGACCGGCTGCGGCAAGACCGAGATCAGCCGCCGCCTGGCGAAGCTCGCCGACGCGCCCTTCGTCAAGGTCGAGGCGACCAAGTTCACTGAGGTCGGCTATGTCGGCCGCGACGTCGAGCAGATCGCGCGCGATCTCGTCGAGGAGGCGATCCGCCTCGAAAAGGAGCGCCGCCGCGTCGCGGTCAAGGACAAGGCCGAGGAAGCCGCCATGGCGCGCCTGCTCGACGCGCTGACCGGCAAGGGCGCAAGCGAGGCGACGCGCGAGGCGTTCCGCCAGCGCTTCCGCGATGGCCATCTCGAGAATACCGAAATCGAGATCGAGCTCGAGGCCCAGCCGCAAATGCCATTCGAAGTGCCCGGCCAGATCGGCATGATCAATCTCGGCGAGATGATGGGCAAGGCGTTCGGCGGCGGCGCCCCGCTCAAGCGCCGCAAGCTCACCGTGCCCAGCGCCTGGGAGAAGTTGATCGAGGAAGAGGCCGACAAGCGCCTCGACCAGGATGAGGTCAGCCGCGTCGCGCTCGCCGACGCCGAGGCGAACGGCATCGTCTTCCTCGACGAGATCGACAAGATCGCGGTCAGCGACGTGCGCGGCGGCTCGGTCAGCCGCGAGGGCGTGCAGCGCGATCTGCTGCCGCTGATCGAGGGCACCACCGTCGCGACCAAATATGGGCCGATGAAGACCGACCATATCCTCTTCATCGCCTCGGGCGCCTTCCATGTCGCCAAGCCGAGCGACCTGCTCCCCGAGCTTCAGGGCCGGTTGCCGATCCGCGTCGAGCTGAAGGCGCTGACCGAGGAGGATTTCGTCGCGATCCTGTCCGACACCAAGGCGTCGCTTACCCAGCAATATGTCGCGCTGATCGGCACCGAGGGCGTCACGGTCGAATTCACTGATACCGGCATCCGCGCCGTCGCGCGCATTGCCGCCGAAGTGAATGGCGAGATCGAGAATATCGGCGCCCGCCGCCTCCAGACGGTGATGGAGAAGCTGCTCGAGGACATCAGCTTCAATGCCGAGGATCGCCAGGGCCAGACCCTGGTGGTCGACGGCGCCTATGTCGACAAGCAGCTCGCCGCGATCGCACGCAACACGGATCTTTCGCGGTTCGTGCTGTAGGGCGGGGCTCGCTCGAAACCCTCCCCGTTCGCCCTGAGCCTGTCGAAGGGCTCTTCTTCTTCGCGACGGAAGAAGGGCTTCGACAAGCTCAGCCCGAATGGAAGTTGATGGATCAGCTCAGCTCTTCGGCTTGTCGTAGGGCACGAACTTCCCGAACCAGCAGATCGGCCCGGGCACGACCGTACCGGGCTCGGTCACGCGGAAATGGTCCTGGCGGCAGATCTGGTTGCCGTGCAGCTCGACGATCAGGATCTTGTCCGGCTCGAGCGACGGGCAGGCCTGGTCGAGCGTGTTGCGATACACATGCCCGCCCGAGCGGTAGAGGATCGTCCGGCTGTCGATGATCTGCGGCCCCTGGGCCGTGGAATTGTCGATGCAGTCGGTTGGCGTACCGGGCGTACGCCCTGCGAGCGCCTTGTCGAGATCCTTGTTGCTGTCGGCGGCGGTCGCGCTTGCGGCGATCAGGACGAGCGCGAGGAGGGGGAGGCGAGTCATTTCGGCCTCCGATAGGCAGTGAAGCTGCCGAGCGCGCAACTGCCGGTCGGTCCGCGCATGCCGGGGCTGACCGTACGGCCGATATCGCCGCGGCACAGCCGCCCCGCGTTCGACTGAGTCACGAAGATATCCCCGCTCGCGATATTCTCGCAGCCGCCGCCGGTATCGTTGCGATAGATGAGGCCTTTGCTGACCTTGTAGAGGATCGTGCCGCCATAAGCCTGGATCTGGGCCGGCGATGTCCGATATTGCTCGACGCAGTCGGTCGGTGCGTCGGGCACCAGCCCAGCAAGGGCGGTGGCGAGCTTCTGCTCGTCGGTCTGGCGGGGTGCACGATCGGCTGCAACCGCCGATCCGGCCAAAGCCACGGCAAGCAGGGAAATCACGACACGCATCACAAGCTCCTTCATGCGACGCCCCCGTCGCCAGCCCTATAGCCTATTCAGCCGCGAAAAGCATCCTTTGCCGCGCGTCGTTCAGCGAGTTCCGCAGCGGATTGGGCGCGAAGGAACGGGTTGGTCGCGCGCTCCTCGGCGATCGTCGTCGGCACCGTCGCCTCGCCGCGCTCGCGTGCCGCGTCGACCTCCACCATGCGCGCGACGATCGCCGCATTGCCGGGCTCTGCGACCTGCGCGAAGCGGCCATTGCCCTGGGTATATTCATGCGCGCAATAGACGATCGTCTCGGGGGGCAGCGCCGCCAGCCGCTGCATATTGGCGAACATCTGGCCGGCATCGCCCTCGAACAGCCGCCCGCATCCCATTGCGAACAGCGTGTCGCCGGTGAAGACCACAGCATCGCCCGGCAGATGGAAAACGATATGCCCGGCGGTATGGCCCGGCGTCTCCAGCACGGTCGCGACATGATCGCCGAGGCTGACGCTGTCGCCCTCGTTCAGCGCGATATCGAGCGTCGGGATCCGCGCGCCCTCGGCCGCCGGCCCGGCAACCACGGCGCCGGTCGCTGCCTTGATCGCCGCGTTGCCGCCGGTGTGATCGGGGTGCCAGTGCGTGTTCCAGATCTGCCCGATCCGCCATCCGCGCCGATCGGCCTCGGCCAGCACCGGCGCCGCTTCGGCTGGATCGACCACCATCGTCTCGTCCGAAGCGGGATCATGGACGAGCCAGATATAATTGTCGCTCAGCGCCGGGATGCGGACGATCTCGAGATTGGTCATGCAAAGCTCCCGGTGGAAAGGGCGGCGGCGCCGAGGCGTTCGGTCAGGGCAGCGGCGGGTTCGGCACGGGCCAGCGCCACGCCCTGACCCGCCCAGAGCGGCGAGAAATCGCCGCGGCCCTGCGCCTCGGCATGGGCGCGCAAGGGGGCAAGCGCGGCGCTGGCATAAGGGAAAGGCGGGGCCGCATCGCTGACCGGGCCGAGCGTATCGATCAGCGCATTGCGCAAGCCCCGCGCAAGGCCGCCGGTGAAGAGATTGGTGAAGACGCTGTCGTCGGCAGTCGCTGTCTCCAGCCGCTGGCGATGCACCGCGCTCGGCCGCGCCTCGGGGGTGCGCAGATAGGCGGTCCCGACCTGCACCGCCGCCGCGCCCAGCGCTATCGCTGCGGCCGCGCCATGTGCATCGGCGATGCCGCCCGCTGCGATCACCGGCACGCGGATCGCCTCGACGATCCCGCGCACCAGGGCGTGCAGGCCGACCGGACGATGCCCCGCCAGGAAGTGGCCGGCATGGCCGCCCGCCTCGAAGCCCTGCGCGATGATCGCATCGCAGCCATGCTCGGCAAGATAGCGCGCTTCGGCGATACTGGTGGCGTTGCCGAAGATCCGCGCGCCGCTCGCCCTCACCCGGGCGAGCAAGGCGTCGTCAGGCAGCCCGAAATGGAAGCTGACGATCTCCGGCCGCACCGCCTCGACCACATCCGCCATCGCCGCGTCGAAGGGCCGGCGCAGCGGCGGGCCGCCGGCCGGCGGCGCCACGCCTTCAGCGGCATAGAAAGCCGCAAGGCTCTGCCGCCACACCGTCTCGTCCGGCGCCGGGCCGAGCACATGGCAGAAGAAGTTGAGATTGAGCGGCCCGCGTGCCGCCGCCCGCACCGCGGCCGCCTGCGCCGCCACGGCCTCGGCGTCGAGCACCGCGCAGGGCAAGGATCCCACCGCGCCCGCCCCGATTGCGGCGATCGCCAGTTCGGTCCCGGCGAAATTCGCCATCGGCGCCTGCACCACGGGCAGGCGCGCGCCCGTCAGGGCGAGAAAGGCGCGCGTCGCCGCGCTCATTTCACCAGCTGCCGATATTCGGCATTGAGGCCCAGGGCTCGGCGGGCGCGAGCTGCCCGTCCTGGAGCAGCTCGACCGAGATATTGTCGGGGGTGCGGACGAAGGCCATATGGCCGTCGCGCGGCGGGCGGTTGATCGTCACGCCGGCATCCAACAGCCGCTGGCAGGTCTCGTAGATATTGTCGACGCGATAGGCGAGATGCCCGAAATTGCGCCCGCCGCCATACTCCTCCGGGTCCCAATTATGGGTCAGCTCGACTTCGGCTTTCCCCTCTTCGCCGGGCACCGCCATGAAGATCAGCGTGAAGCGCCCCTTCTCGCTCTCCATCCGCCGCACTTCCTTCAGCCCGAGCAGCTCGAAGAACCGGATCGTCGCGTCGGGATCAGTGACGCGGATCATGGTGTGGAGATATTGCATTGCCTGGCCTCCCTTGATCGACGCGAGATAGGCTTGCCGGGCGCGGCTTGCCAGTGGTCCGTCATGCCGGTGACGGGCGTTTATTTCGCCGGCGGATCGAACTGCTTCAGCGCGTTGCGGGCAGCGCGTCCCGCAACGCCATCCGGCTTGATGCTCACCGCCCGCTGCCAGGCCAGCTTCGCGCCGGCCTCATCGCCTGCAAGGGCCGCGATATTGCCCGCCTCGAGCTGCACCGAGGCATCGTCGCCCGCGCGGTGGAGCGCTTCGGCGATGTCCTTCTTCGCACGCGGCAACTCGCCCATCCGCCGCGCGAGCGTGGCGGAAAGCAGCCAGGCAAGCGGGTCCTCGGCGGCGTCGACACAGGCGCGATCGAGATCGGCCCGCGCATCGGCCAGATCGCCGCTCGCCACAAAGGCGCGCGCGCGGTCGAGATTGGCCTCGCCGCGCTGCAGGCCCTGCAGCGTACCCAGCGCCAGCGCCGCATTGAGCGCGGCGCGCGCCTTCATCGGATCGCCCGACGCCAGCCAGGCATTGCCCGCCTGAGCCCAGTAATTCGCCGTGCGCTTGTCATGCGCGATCTCGCCGCCGCGCGCCGCCGCCTCGAACTCCGCCGCCGCAGCACCCCAACGCAATTCCGTCGCATAGCTGATGCCAAGGCATTGATGCGCCAGGAACCCGCCGCCGTCGCGCTGCCACTGCCCGGCTTCGCCTTCGGCCTTGGCCGGATCGGTCGCGGCAAGGCCGACGCATCGCTCGAAGCGCTGCTCGACGGGGTCGGGCGGCCCGGCCTGCCCGGCCGGCTGGGCGGTCTGGGCGGCGGCAAGAAGCAACAGGGGCAGGATCATAAGAGCTGGATCACATCCTCGACCGCCCGGATGAGCAAAGCGATATCGCTATCGCGCGAAAGGCGGTGGTCGCCGTCCTTGATCAAGAGAGTCTGCACATCGGCTGAACGGATCAGTTCGGCGAGCCGGGCGGTACGGTGCGCCGGCACCTCGGCATCGGCCTGGCCCTGGAGCAGGCGCACCGGCACATCGATCGCGATCTGGCCGAACATCAGCCGGTTCGCCTCGCCCGATTGCCAGAATTTCGACGTATAGACTGTCGGTTCGTCCGAATAGGTCGAGGCGCGCTCGATCCGGCCATTCTGGAGCAGCGCCATCTTCTCCTCCATGGTGAAGCCCCAGTCGGTGAAATCGGGCGCCGGCGCCACGCCGACCAGCCCCGCCACCTTGTCCGGCCGGTCGCGCGCGACGAGCAGCATCAGCCAACCGCCCATCGACGATCCGACCAGGATCGCCGGCCCCGCGACCAGCTGGTCGAGCATCGTCACCACATCGTCGCGCCAGCCGGCGAGGCTCTGCTCCTCGAACGCGCCTTCGCTCTGCCCGCACCCGCCATAATCGAAGCGCAGGAAACCGCGCCCCGCCGCCTTCGCCCAGGCCTCGAGCGCAAGCGCTTTGGTGCCCGACATGTCCGAGGCATAACCGGGCAGGAAGACGATGGTGGGGCCAGCGCCCTCAGTCAGATGATAGGCGAGCGCCGGGCGGGCTGGGGAAGGGGAGTCGGCCATGGCCTCCCTTACACAACCCCTCCGCCCGGCAGAAGGTCAGAACCGAAAACCCGTCCACCGTTCGGGCTGAGCTTGTCGAAGCCCGGGTCCTTGGCGCAACGTTTCGCCCCACAATGCCCCCTTCGACTGCCTGCAAGGCAGGCGCTCAGGACAGGCTTCGACAGGCTCAGGGCGAACGGGAGTGATGAACCCAAGCTCGCGAAGAAGGTCAGAACCGAAACCCGGGCTTTTCCGCGTCCGGGTCCGAGGAGCAGATCGCGCGCAGCTTCGCCCAGGCATCGGCATCGAGCACGGGGCGATAGCCGCCATGGCCGCGCGCCGCCTGGTCGAACCGTCTGGCGCGATCCTCGGACATCGGATGAGTCGAGAAATAGGTCATGATCCGCGCCGCGCCCTCGCCCTTCATCTCGCCCCCGGCCATGCGGCGGAAGAATTGCGCCATCGGCTCCGGCGACACTCCGGCCTGGTTGAGCGCATCGAGCGCATAGCCGTCGGCGCGCGCCTCGGCATCGCGCGAATAGGTCGCCGCGAGCAGCGTGTTGGTATAGCCGCCGACCTTCCCGTCCAGCCCGCCGAGCAGCACGCTCAGCCCCAATTGGCGCAGCAGCGATTCCATCACGTCATGGTGCCGGACATGGCCGATCTCATGCGCGAGCACGCCGGCGATCTCCTCCGGCGTCCGTGCTTCCTGGAGCAGCCGGTTGAAGATGACGATCTTGCCGCCGGGCAGCGTCACCGCATTGACGATCGGCAGGTTGACGACCCGGACGTCGAGAGTCCTGTCCTTGGGGTCGATCCGCTGCAGCATCGCGGCAAGCGCCTCGGGCCCGCCCGGCCCGGCACAGGCGCGATGCCCGAAATCGCCGACCATCAGGTCGCCCAGCTTGCGCTCCAGCGAGGGCGGCACCGCCCGCGCCACCGCAGCGGGCGTGCGCAGGAACAGGGTGATCGCCCCCGCCGCCAGCACCGCAAAGACGAAGGACGACCGCCACAGCCCGACCCGGTCGATCAGCCCGCCATAACGGCGCACGCGGGGCAGATGCTCCGCGATCTCCTCGGGCACGGCGCCGGCAAAGCCGATCCGCCAGCCCGGCCGTTTCTTCAGCGCGAACACCGCGCCGCCATCCTGCGTATCGCGCGCGATCAGGTCGGCAAAAGCATAGCTCTCCCACGCGCCATCGGGGCTGATCAGCCGGAACGCATCGTCATGGATCTTCAGCAGCCGCTGCTGCTTTACCCCGCTCACGCCGTCATAATGCCAGACGTGCAAGCCCGGGCGGGCGGCCTCAGAACGCGCCGATGTCAAAGGCATCGAGCAGCCCCTCTCCCTGGCCGGGCAACCGGGTGGTCGATTGCGTGAAATCGTCGAGATTCAATTCGCCATAAGCCTTCATGTGGCGGATGAAGAACGCCCAGTTGCGATAGCCGAGGAAAATCCGCCCGATCCCCAAAGTCACGATCACCAGGCCGATATTGCCGAGATAGAGCTTGATCCAGTCCCAGGTCTGGGCGTCGAATTCGAACTCGAGCCCGCCCAGCGTGAGCTTGCCGACCACTTCGCGAAAATAGGCGGCATAATAGGTCATCGCGATCAGCCCGATCGCAAAGCCGTAGATCAGCAGCATGATGACGGGCAGGATGACGTTCATCGCCCTTGGATCGATCGGGTCGCCCGCCGAAGCCGCCGAGGTGAACCCGGCCACCAGCAGCGCGGCGATGATGCTGCCGATGAACACGATGAAGGGCACCAGATAGAAGAGCAGGAATTTGAGGAAGATCCGGTCCGAGCTCGCATTCGCGTCGAAGCGGTGCGGGCCGAAACTCATCGCATCCCAGCGCTCGTTCCACAGGCTGGTCATCGACCAGGGGATCAGCAGCCCGAGCACCAAAGTGCCGGTGACGGTCCGCCAGAGATAGGACCAGCCGAACGCCAGTCCCTGGCTGTCAGCGCCGCCTCTGATGCCGTGCCAGAAGGTCCGGCTGAGCCGGTAGCGCAGCGCCCGGAAGATCGCCACGCCGGTCAGATACATCAGCAGCAGATAGAGGAAGAGGCCGAGCACCGCTGCCGCGCCGGGATGGCCGCGCATCAGGATGCCCTGCAGGATCAGGTTGAGCAGCGCGAAGGGTATGACGAACAGGAAGAAGGCGAAGACATAGCCGAGGAACAGCTCGAAGCCGGTGCCGGTCCATTCCAGCCGGTCATCGATGAAGCGGGTGCGGCTCCACAGATATTGCCGCTCCCGGGTGCGCGCCCAGAAGATATAGATGCCGAGCGTCACGATGCTGAGCAGCAGGTTCGAAAAGGCGATCGGCGCGAATTCGCGCCAGCCGCCGGTAAATTCGAACGCCCCCCGGCGCCCCGCTCCACTCGCCATGAAAATCCCCCCGGTCACGCCCAATGGAGCGCAGCCGGGGGGAAGGGTCAAGTCGTCATGTAATCCTCCCCCGGGGAATCGGGGGAGGATTGAAGTCACTTCGCCTCGGCAAAAACCTTCAACGCATCGGCAAACGCAGCCGGCTGATCAAGCATCACGAAATGCGCGGTGTCGGCCACACCAACATAGGTCACCTTCGGCGCAGCCCCATAAGCGCCCTTGTACAGCGCGTCCGCCTTGTCCGACGCCGGATAGACCAAAGTGATCGGCGTCTTGATCCCAGCCATGTCGGGCCGCAGATCCGTGGTCAGGTCCTCATACATCGCCTCGCCCGAGACCCGCGGATCGGCGGCCATCACCCACGTCTTCACCTTGGCGCGCGATTCCGGCTTGAGCGCAAGCTGGTTCGCGGTCGCCTCGGCCGGTGCCGGGTCGGCCGGCTTGCCATAGGCCGCCATCATCTGGTCGCGCATCGCCTTGCCCTGTGGCTCGACCATCGCGACGGTCAGGGTCGGGCCGAACAGCATCCCGAGAAAGGGCAGCGAGTCGACGATCATCAGCCGCGAGACATGGTCGGGATGCGCCTTGGCGTACATCAGCCCGATCAGCCCGCCCATCGAATGGCCCACGACCGCCGCGCCCTTGATGTTGTTCTTGGCGATATAGCTGTCGAGATCGGCGACCACCCCGTCGAGAATGCCGGGCTTCAGATTGCCGCCCGGCGCATCGCCGCCAAAGCCGTTGACCTGGACGAGGTAGACACGGTGGGTCTTGCTCAGTTCCGGAACCACGCCGTCCCATGTGGCGCGCGGGCTGGAAAGGCCGGGGATCAGGAAGATCGGCGATCCGGTGCCCGTCACCTCGATCGAGATATGGTCCATCACCACAGCGGCGGGGACGGCGACGGCCGCAACCGGCTTGGCATGCGCCTGGCTGATATTGAGGACGAGCAGCGGCAGGGCGATGGCTGCGATCAGCCGGGCTTTGGTGGCGGGGGTCATTGGTCATTCTCCCTGGAGGGGCTGGTGAAGATCTGTTCGATCGAAAGCTCGAAAAGCTCGGCGATCCTGAAGGCGAGGGGAAGCGAGGGGTCGTAGCGTCCCGTCTCGATCGCATTCACGCTCTGGCGTGAGACTTCGAGCCGGTCGGCAAGATCGCCCTGGCTCCAGTTGCGCTCGGCGCGGAGCACCTTGAGGCGGTTCTTCACAGCACACCTCTCGCTGCCTGGAGCTTGTTGAAGCAGGCGCCGACGCCAAGCCCGGCGAACCACAGAACCTGGACGTAATAGGCATAGACATGGTCCACGAGATCGAAATTCTCGAGAAAGCCCCAGATCGTCGCGATGCTGAGCGCAAAGCCCGACGCGATCAGCGCCTGGCGCACCATCATCATCCGCAGATATTCGTCGGTCTCCTCAGTGAGGTAGCGGCCGATCGCCCCGAGGATCCCGATGATCGGCAGCGCGGGCAGGATCGCCGCGACATAGGCGATCGGGCCGCTCAGCAGCTGGTGCTTGAAGAGATAGACCGCCGCGATGAGGAACGCCGCGTAGATCAGGCTGAGGATGACGACGCGATAATTATAGCGCGTAAGGGCTCGGCTGCAGGCCATGTAAAGGCTCCTTTCGAATCGGTAAAGTGAGTTTTACAGTCAAGGCTGCTTGTCTGTCAAGCGAGCTGTACATTTTGCACGGCGTGCTTTCCAGCACACCGAGAGGCGAGCGGCCCGGATCACCTCATCGATGGTGCGGTCTCGGCTTCAGGAGGATGAGGGAGCGGCTTGATTCAATGCGAATGGGTGATGCTGCATATGACGGCAGACGAAGGCTTCGGTGCCCGCTCCGCTTTTCTCAGGATCTGAAGAATATTCGAACCCGGCCGGCTTCCCTGTTCCGGAGGGAGGCTTCGCTGTTATGCCGGGCGCGCTTCCCTGTTATCCCGGAACGCTTTCCCTGTTATGAAATAACAGGGAAACTGTCTTTATCTATCTGATTCCAAAGGACGAATTTGGCGATTCTCTGCCAAAAACGGCCGAAAACAGGGAAGAAAAAAATTCCGTTCCCTGTTCTTTCCCTGTTCCGGGCGCGAAACAGGGAAAGATCGCCGCCTCGCCAGCCACAGCCGACTCGGCCCGGCGCCCCTCAGATCACATATTCGACAGTCGCCATCTGCGTCTGGGCCGCCCGCGCGGCATTACGCTTGGTCACCAGTTCAGCGTGGAGTGCGGCGACGGTATCGCTGCCGGCGGTCTTGAACAGGAAAGGCAGGAAGGCATGGAGCGCACAGCGCGCGCCGCCCCACATCATCTTGAAGCCGAAGCGCGAGGCGACGCCGAAATGCTCGCTATAGCTTTCCCCAACCGATTTGGGGTGATCGAGAAACAGGCGGCGGAACATGGCAGACCTCGTTGATGCGCGAGGTTCCCGATATCACGCCTGTGCCGCGTTGCCAGCCTTGTTCGCGATCGCGGCCTTCTCGATCATGGCAAGCATATCCGCGGCGAGCTGGGTGAGCGTATCGTCGCGCGCGCCCATCACCACGATGCGGTCGCCTGGCCTGGCCTGGGCGACGAGATGCGCGGCAGCGGCTTCGCGCGACGGGATATGGAGCGTGTTCCGGCCGATCGCGGCGACATCGGCGGCGATGTCAGCGCTCGTCACCTCGCGTGAGACGGTGCCGCCCATATAGACCGGGTCGGGCAGCACGAGCATATCCTCGTCGCCGAGCTTCAGCGCGAGTGTCTCGACCAGCGCGCGGCGCATCACCTTGAGCGGGCCATAGCCGTGCGGCTGGAACAGGATCAGCAGCCGCCCCGGAAAGACATGGAGTGTGTCGAGCGTCGCCGCGATCTTGTCCGGATTGTGCCCGAAATCGTCGATCACCGCGATGCCGCCTGCTTCGCCGACCAGCTCCATCCGGCGCCTGAGCCCGGTAAAGCCGGCGATCGCGCGCACCGCCTCGTCGAGCGGGACGCCCGCGGCCCGCGCCGCGCCGATCGCAGCGAGGGCGTTCGAGACATTGTGCCGGCCCGGCACGCCGAGCGTCACCGGGATCGGTTTCCCGTTGTGCTCGGACAAGAGGAAATCGACGCCGAACGGCCGCTCGACCAGGTTGATCGCGGTAAGATCGGCGTCCTGCCCGATCGAAAAGGTCCTGCGGCGTTCGGGCGGCAGCGTCATCGCCAGCGCGGCGCCGTCGCCATTGTCGAGGTTGATCACCGCGGTCGCTGCCTTGGCGATGAAGGTGCCGAACAGGGTGCGCAGCTCGTCGAGCGACTTGTGGTCAAGGCTGACATTGTTGAGCACCGCGATCTTCGGCCAGTACAGCGCGATCGATCCGTCGCTCTCGTCGACCTCGCTGACGAACGCCTCACCGCCGCCGACCAGGGCGCTGGCGAAGGGCGCATCGTCGCTCGCGAAATTCTTCATCACCGCGCCGTTCATCACGGTCGGGTCGCGGCCGGTGTCGTGCAGGATCCAGCCGATCATGCCGGTCACGGTCGATTTGCCGCTGGTCCCGGCCACGCCGATCGGCAGGCCGCTCGCGTTGAACAGGCTGGCGAGCAGCTCGGCCCGGCTCATCCGTGCAGCGCCGACTGCATCGGCCGCGACGATATCGGCGACCGTCGCCTCGACGGCGGCCGAGGCGACGACGATCTGGTCGGCCGAGACGATCCCGCTGCCGTCCTGCGGGAACAGCGCCACGCCCTTGGCGCGCAGGTCGTCGAACTTGGCGGGGAGGCGCGCCTGGTCGAGCGTCCGGTCGGAACCGGCCACGGTCGCGCCCTTGCCGGCGAGGATCATCGCCAGCGGCATCATGCCGCTGCCACCGATGCCAACGAAGAAGTAGGATTTGCCGTCGTGCATGGCTCGGCGCTATCGCGGGATTTCGGGCACGGGGCAAGCTGGAGCGAGAGGCGGACATGAGGATCGGTATCGTCGCCCCCGCCAGACCGATCGACACGGGGCTGGCTGCCCGCGTCACTGCCTTTGCCGCGATCGCCTTTCCCACGGTCGAGTTGGTCTTCCACCCGCAATGCTTTCTGAGCGACGGCGGGCATTTCGCTGGGCCCGATGATGTCCGAGCCAGGGCGTTCCTCGAATGCGCCAATGATCCCGGGTTCGATGCCCTGTGGTTCGCGCGGGGCGGCTACGGATCGAACCGCATCCTTCATACGGTCATGAACAATCTCGCGCCCGCCGCGTCGGCCAAGAGCTATTGCGGCTATTCGGATACCGGCTTCCTGCTCGGCGCGCTCTATGCGCGCAGGATCGGGCGCCCCGTCCACGCGCCGCTGGTCAGCGATATCGGACGCGCCGGCGGTGACGCGGCGATCGCCCGGACGCTCGACTGGCTCGTACGCCGCGATCCGGCCGCGCTCGAGCCCAGTGTCGGCAAACAGCCCGCCGCCGCGTTCAACCTGGCGATCCTCAATGCCCTGATCGGGACGCCCTGGCTGCCCGATCTCGCCGGTCATGTCCTGATGATCGAGGAGACGTCGGAGCCGCTCTACCGGATCGACCGGATGCTGTTCCAGATGGCGCACGCTACTCAGTTGAAGGACATTGCGGGAGTGCGGCTCGGCCGCCTCAACGATGTGACCCCCAATGATCCCCCCTTTGTGGAAAGCGGGCAGCAGATCATCGAGCGCTGGTGCCGTGAAATGGGGGTGTCGTTCCTCGGGCCCGCCGATATCGGCCATGATGCGGAGAACAAGGTCGTGCCGTTCGGCACGGTGTGACCCCTTGATTCAACTGCGCGGCAATTCGCGTATTTCGACTGTGCCGCCAGATTCGAACACGGGGTTGCCGGTCAAATATGCACGCGCTGCCGTCAGATCCGCCGCCCGCACGCGGAGATAGCCGCCGAGATTCCCGCTTACACCGCCGGGTACGCCCTCTTTGCGGAACGTGTCGCCCCCGCCGATCGCGCTGCCGCCGTCGAAGATTCCCCGCGCCTGGAGCGAAGCCAGATAAGGCGGCCACATGTCGGGCGACAGCGCCGCAGTCGCGTCATTGTGCATCAGCAAGATGAAATCCAGCATGTCACGCTCCCGCAAGGGTTCAGTCGGCATCCTGCCGCATCAGCCGGCTCGGCCAGCCGATCCGCACCAGAGTCTCGTCGGGGTCGCTCAGCGCGAACTCATACATGCCCCAGGGCTTGTGGCTCGGCCCCTCCTGCTCGATCACCCTGCCCGGGAAACGCGCCGCCATGGCGTCGACTTCCTCGGTATAGAGGTAGAGCGCAAAGGGGTTCCGGCCCGGCACCAGCCAGCCCTCGACGGCATCAGTCAGATGAAGATCGCCGCCCTTGCCGTCGCTCAGCATCCGGTAGCTGTCCTCCTCGCCCGCTACGGGCCGATCTTCATCGGGCCGGGAGAAGCCAAGCTGGTTGTAGAACGCCTCGGATGCATCGAGATCGTTGCACGGCAGGATCGCGGTCAGATTGTGTTGAAGGGACACGGCAGGCTCCGCTTGAGTCGGCGAATTAATGCGCTATGCGTATCATTATGTCGAGCGTGACTGACCGGGATTCCGATATCGCCCTTGTCGCCCGTGCGGTGCTCAGGCTGGCGCGGCGCATGCGGGCGGATACGGCGACGGATAACCTCACGCCCGCGATGACGGCTTTGCTCGCCACGCTCTTCCGCGAAGGGCCGATGTCGGGGGTGGCGCTGGCCGAGGCGGAAGGGCTCAAGCCGCAATCGCTCACTCGTCTGCTCGCGGCGCTGGAGAAGCGGGAGATGATTGCGCGCACGCCCGACGCCGGGGATCGCCGCAATCTGATCATCGCGATCACCGTCCCCGGCCGTCAGTCGCTGCGCTGGGCGATGCAGCAGCGCCGCCGCTGGCTCGCCCAAGCCATTGCTGACCGCCTCTCCGACGACGAACGCGCCACGCTGATCGAGGCGGCCGAACTGATGCTGCGTCTCGCAGTCTGAGCGGGGCAAGAAAAAGGGCACCCCGGCATGCAGCCGGGATGCCCCTTGTCGCGCTTCGACCTGAAATCAGAAGCGGAAGCCGACGCCCGCCGTCACCTGGTTACGCTGGACATTCGCACTGAAGCTGTCGCCCCCGGCAGCATAGTTGAAGTCGTCATATTGCGTGAACGTATAGTCCAGCTTGCCATAGACATGCTTGGTCACGGCATATTCGAAGCCGGCGCCGAGATGGAAGCCGTCGAAATTCCGCCCCAGGCGGAAATCATTCGCGCCGCCATTGACATAGGTCACGTTGGCGCGCGCGTTCGAATAACCGGCCTTGAGGTACATGAGCAGCGGCTCGGTCACCTTGAAGCCGAGCCGTGCGCCGGCGGTGATGCTGCGGCCCGCCTTGAGGCATGCCTCGTCGCCGCCGAAGACCTCGGTGCAATCCTTGACGCTGGAGCCTTCGATCCCGGCATAGGCGCCGATCGTCAGATGCTGGCCGACCGCGAGATCATAGCCGATTTCGCCGCCATAGGAGACGCCGCCCTTGCTGCCCTTGGCAACCGAGGTGCCGGTGCTGTCGGTCGCGATCACCTTGGCGAACACATCGTCATAGCCAGCATGGATTTCGCCGCGCGGGCCGGTGAAGGTGCCGGAATCGTCCTGCGCAAACGCCGGAGTCGAGACCAGGATCGCTGCCACGGTCAGCAGATATTTCTTCATGATAGTTCCTACTTACTGGGGGGTGCCCTTGCGGGCCGGCGGGCCTTATCGAAGCATAACAACGCCTTCAACACGCTTTCTGAGACATGCGGCGGGTTTGGCCGAGGCTGTTGCAGCGTGGCCACGGGCGCTTGAAATCGCGCAAGGCGCCACCATGGATACTCTGGCGCGAGAGAGGATGACGTCTTATATGCGCGCCATGCAACGCCGGTTCGCCATCATTGCGACTAGCACCCCCTCGGGTTCCCGGGGGTTCTTCGGCGCGCGCATCTTCGACTGACGCGATCGCCGAAGACTTCACCCGGAAACGGGTGAGTCGGCGTCTCTCCCCGTTGCCGTTTCCATCGAGGCGCCAGGAACGGGTACCGAGAGATGCGCTATTATGGAATTCAACGGGAATCGCGGCCGGCTTATCAGCATCGCGCTGGTTCGCCCGGATCACGCGATGATGGAAGGTGCTTGAAATGAGACACGTCCAAGCGCCTTGCCTATATGAGCCGCGCAAAGGCATAAGCCGCGCTCCCGATACCCCTTCCGAGAGAAAGTCCAATCCCGTGTCCGAGATGTTCCGCATAACGCTGCCCGACGGTTCCGTCCGTGAGGTAGCCCCGGGGACTACCCCGGCGGACATTGCCGCAGCGATCGGTCCGGGCCTTGCCAAGGCGACGCTGGCCGCGCGCGTGGATGGCGAACTGCGCGATGCGATGCGCCCGTTCGACGGCAATGCGAACCTCGCGCTGGTGACGGCCAGGGACGAGAAGGACGCGCTGGAACTGGTGCGCCACGATTTCGCGCATGTGCTGGCGGAAGCGGTGCAGAACCTGTTCCCCGGCACGCAGATTACCTTCGGCCCCTCGACGGACGACGGCTTCTACTATGACTTCGCGCCGAAGGACCGCCCCTTCACCGAGGAGGATCTGCCCGCGATCGAGGCCGAGATGCGCAGGATCATCGCCGCCGACAAGCCGATCAAGCGCGAAGTCTGGAGCCGCGAGCAACTGCTCAAGCGCTGGCGCGAGCAGGGCGAGAGCTTCAAGGCCGAATGGGCCGCCGAGCTGCCCGAGCATGAGGAGCTGACGGTCTATTGGTCGGGCGGCGAGTGGCTCGACATGTGCCGCGGGCCGCATCTCGCCTCGACCGGCAAGCTCGATCCCCAGGCGTTCAAGCTCACGCGCGTCTCGGGCGCCTATTGGCGCGGCGACCAGGCCAATGCGATGCTGAGCCGCATCTACGGCACCGGCTGGCTCAACAAGAAGCAGCTCGACGCGCATCTCTTCCGCCTGGAAGAAGCGGCCAAGCGCGACCATCGCAAGATCGGCCAGGAGATGGACCTGTTCCACCTCCAGTCCGAAGCTCAAGGGTCGGTCTTCTGGCACCCCAAGGGCTTCATCCTGTGGCGCCAGCTCGAGGCCTATATGCGCCGCCGGCTCGACGGCGCGGGCTATGTCGAGGTCAAGACGCCGCAGCTGATGGACGCGCGCCAATGGGAGCAGTCCGGCCATTGGGGCAAGTATCGCGAGAACATGTTCGTCGTCCCCGACGAGATCCCCAATGCCGAGGAGGAAGGCCCGATCCTATCCGGCAAGGCGGAGCTGATGGCGCTCAAGCCGATGAACTGCCCGGCGCATGTCCTGATCTTCCGCCAGGGGATCAAGAGCTATCGCGATCTGCCGATCCGCATGGCCGAATTCGGCTGCTGCCATCGCAACGAGCCGCACGGCGCGCTGCACGGCATCATGCGCGTCCGCCAGTTCACGCAGGATGACGCCCATATCTTCGTGCGCGAGGACCAGCAGATCGAGGAGATCCGCCAGTTTTGCGACCTGCTCGACAGTGTCTATCGCGATCTCGGCTTCGAGAGCTATGCGATCAAGCTCGCGCTGCGCCCCGAGAAGCGCTTCGGTAGCGACGAGATGTGGGACCGGGCTGAGCAGACCTTGCGCGATGCGGTCGCCGCCTCGGGCCGCGCAACGGCTGAATATGGTTGGGAGGAACTGCCGGGCGAGGGCGCCTTCTACGCACCCAAGCTCGAATTCCACCTGACCGATGCGATCGGCCGGACCTGGCAGGTCGGCACGATCCAGGCCGATACGGTGCTGCCGGAGCGACTCGATGCGAGCTATGTCGGCGAGGACGGCAACCGCCATCGCCCGGTGATGCTGCACCGCGCGATCCTCGGCACGTTCGAGCGCTTCATCGGCATATTGATCGAGCACCATGCCGGCCGCTTCCCGCTCTGGCTCGCGCCGGTGCAGGCGGTGGTGGCGACGATCGTCTCGGATGCGGACGACTATGCGAAGGAAGTCGCCGCGAAGCTCGCCGCCGCCGGTCTGCGCGTCGAAAGCGACCTGCGCAACGAGAAGATCAACTACAAGGTGCGCGAGCATAGCCTGGCCAAGGTCCCTAACCTGCTCGTGGTCGGGAAGCGCGAGGCGGAGGAAGGCACCGTCGCGCTGCGCCAGCTCGGCAGCGAGCGGCAGCAGATGCTGAGCCTCGACGAGGCGATCGCGCTGCTGAAGAAGGGCGCGACCCCGCCCGATCTGTGATCTCCTTGCCACCATCCCCGCACATTCGGGGATGGTGGCTGGAGCGCCGGCAAAGCGGGACCTTTCGCTTGCCTCCAAAAATCACTATATGCCCCTCCCTAACCTCCAAGGAGCAATACCTATCCGTCCTCCCATGATCCGGCGTCCGCAAGGGGCGCCCGTGCCGATGAACGGCCCGCGCTTCAACGAATTCATTGTCTCGCCCAAGGTCCGCGTGATCGATCAGGACGGCGAGAATCTCGGTGTGATGTACACCCGCGAAGCGATGGAGCAGGCGGCCGCAGTTGGGCTCGATCTCGTCGAAGTGTCGCCCAACGCCGATCCGCCCGTCGCCAAGTTCCTCGATGTCGGCAAGTTCAAGTACGAGGCCCAGAAAAAGGCCAACCTGGCGCGCAAGAGCCAGAAGACGCAGGAGATCAAGGAGATCAAGATGCGTCCGAACATCGACGACCATGATTACGACACCAAGATGAAGAAGGTGCTCGAGTTCATCGACGAAGGCGACAAGGTGAAGATCACCCTGCGCTTCCGCGGCCGTGAGCTCAGCCATGGCCAGCTCGGCATGGCGCTGCTCCAGCGCGTCCAGGCCGATGTCGTCGAGACCGCCAAGGTCGAAGCCTATCCGCGCATGGAAGGCCGGCAGATGCTGATGGTGCTCGCGCCCAAATGAGACCGCGCCGGTCGGCCTAGTCGGCCGGCGGTTCCCACAGTTCGATCGCATTGCCTTCGGGATCATGGGTTCGCGCGAACTTGCCGATGGACGGGTCGTTCCATTCCGGCTTGGTGATGACCGCGATCCCCGCGCCCTTCAGATAGTCGATCAGCGAGTCGATATCGCTCACCCGCAGGTTGAGCATCCATTGCTTGTCCGCGGCGAAATAGTCGGTGCTCTCCTTGAACGGCGAGAACACCACCGGGCCGCCCTCGGTCTGCCATGACCATTTGTCGGGCGTCGCGTCGGGCGACGCGACGCAACCGGCCCCGACATTCAGATGCTCGCGGTACCAGGCGTTGAGCGCGTCGGGATCCTTCGCGCGGAAGAACAGGCCACCAATTCCCAATACCGGCATCGTATCCTCCTCAGTTCAGGCAGCTTCAGTCATCGGCGTCCCCGCCGCCGCTTCGAGCAGGCGCCGCTCGATCGCCTTCAACCGCGCCGTGCCCGCAATCTTGTCGCCGATCAGATCGGTCAGATAGAAAGTGTCTACCGCACGCTCCCCATAGGTCGCAACATGGGCCGAGTGAATCGTCACCTTCGACTGAAACAGGCCGTGCGCGAGCTGGTGGAGCAGGGCGGGCCGGTCGCGGGCATTGACCTCGATCACGGTGAAGCGGTTCGAGGCGCGGTTGTCGATCAGCACATTGGGCGCGATATCAAAGGCTTCGGCGCGGGTGCGCGGCAACGGCTTGGCCATCAGCCGGTCGGCGAGACGGGAGCGGTTGGCGAGCGCGTCCTCGATCGCACCCTTCAGCCGGGCGAGCTGGGCGGCATCGTCGAAGGGGCGGCCGACCGGATCCTGGACGAGGAAATTGTCGAGCGCCATGCCGTCGCGCGTGGTGTGGATCCGCGCATCGATGATGTTGCCGCCCGCGACGCTGATCGCACCGGCAATCCGGTAGAAGAGGCCGGGATGGTCGGCGGCATAGACGGTGACGAGCGTTGCGCCCCGCTCGGGATAGACCTGGGCGGCGATGAACAACTGCGCGTCGCCCGCTTCCTCGATGATGCGCGCGTTGCGGATCAGGATGTCCTCGGGCTCGGCGACCCAATAGGGCTCGGGCAGGCGCTTCACCAAAGCGGCGAAGCGCGTCTCGTCCCAGCCGAGCGCTGCCTTGAGCGCTTCCTGCTTGGCGGCGATTCGCTCGCTGCGGCCCTTCTGCTTGTGGCCGAGGCGGAGCACTTCCTCAGCTGACTCATAAAGGTCGGACAGCAATTGCCGCTTCCAGCCGTTCCACACCCCGGGGCCGACCGCACGGATATCGACGACGGTCAGGGCGAGGAGCAGGCGGAGCCGCTCCGGGCTCTGCACGATCTCGCAGAAATCGAGGATCGTCTTGAAGTCGGACAGGTCGCGCTTGAACGCGGTCGCCGACATCAGCAGATGCCAGCGCACCAGCCAGGCGACCGTCTCGGTCTCGGCCGGATTGAGGCCGAAGCGCGGCCCGAGCCGGTTCGCGACCTCGGCGCCGAGCTGCGAATGGTCGCCGCCGCGACCCTTGGCGATATCGTGCAGCAGCACCGCGACATAGAGCACCCGGCGCGAGACGATCTGCTTCATGATCGCCGCCGAGAGCGGATGATCCTCATTGAGCTCGCCGCGCTCGATCTTCGCGAGCAGGCCGATCGCGCGGATGGTGTGCTCGTCGACGGTATAATGATGGTACATGTCGAACTGCATCTGCGCGACGACCCGGCCGAAATCGGGCACGAAGCGGCCGAACACGCCGGCCTCGTTCATCCAGCGCAGCACCGTCTCGGGGTCGCGCGGCGAGGTCAGCACATCGAGGAACAGCGCATTGGCCTTGGGGTCGCGGCGGATATCGTCGGCGAGCTTCGCGTCGCGCGCCGCGGCGCGCATCGCCAGCGGATGGATTTCGAGGCCGTGCTTGTCGGCAAGCGCGAACATCTCGATCAGTCGCACCGGATCCTTTTGCAGGAAATCATCGGACGGCAGCGCCAGCCGGCCGCGCACCAAAGTGAAGCCGTGGAGTTTGCCCGGTGAGCGGGTGAGCGAGGGGAAGCCGAAACGGCGCCCGCGCGCCGCGAACTTCTCGTCGAGATGGGCGAGGAACACGCCCGTCAAATCCCCCACCGTCTTCGCCTGCAGGAAATAATATTGCATGAAACGTTCGACGCTCGATTTGCCGGGGCGATCGGCGAAGCGCATCCGTTCGGCGATCTCGCGCTGCAGGTCGAAGGTCAGGCGGTCCTCGGCGCGGCCCGAAATGTCATGGAGGTGGCAGCGCACTGCCCAGAGGAAATTCTCGGCGCGGTGGAACAGGCGATATTCGGCGCGGGTCAGCAGATCGACATCGACCAGCTCGGCGGGCTCGGTGACGTTATAGGCATATTTGCCGATCCAGAAGAGAGCGTGGAGATCGCGCAGGCCGCCCTTGGCCTCCTTCACATTGGGCTCGACGACATAGCGCGTGTCGCCCATCTTCTTGTGGCGCAGGTCGCGCTCGATCAGCTTGTCGGCGATGAACTGGCGGGCGGTGCCGGCCTGGACCTCGGCGCGGAAACGCGCGGCGGCCTGGTCATAGAGCTCCTGGTCACCCCAGACATAGCGCGCCTCGAGCAGGGCGGTGCGGATCGTCACGTCGCTCTTCGCCTGGCGCACCATCTCGTCGAGCGAGCGGCTGCTATGGCCGACCTTCAGCCCGAGATCCCAGAGCGCATAGAGCATCGTCTCGATGATCTGCTCGGCCCAGCCGGTCTGCTTCCACGGGGTGAGGAAGCCGATATCGATGTCCGAATAGGGCGCCATCTCGCCGCGGCCATAGCCGCCGACCGCGATCAGCGTCAGGCGTTCGGCGGCGGTGGGGTTGCTGCTGCGATAGAGACGCTTGGTGGTGAAGTCGTAGAGCAGGCGGAGCAGCTGGTCCGTGAGGAAGGCCTGAGCCGCCGCTGCCTCAAGCCCGCGCGAGGGATGCTCGATCAGCCGCCGCGCGATCTCGGCGCGGCCCGCATCGAGCGCGAGCTTGAGGATCGCGGTCGCCTCGCGGCGCAGCGCCGTCCGGTCGTCGCCCGCGATGGCGGCGAGCGCATCGGCAAGCGCGCGGCGATCGATGATCGCGCGCCGATGGGGCAGGGTGTCGAAGCGGCTTGGCATCAGCGGCAGATAGGGGCTCGGGAGGGTCGCGTCATCCGATTCCCCTCCCGCTTGCGGGAGGGGCAGGGGTGGGCTCGCGTTTTCAACAGGCGGTGCGTTCGCTGAGAGCGCGAGCCCACCCCCAACCCCTCCCGCAAGCGGGAGGGGAGGCCACCCTTCCAACCCGTATCGAATCGGTTCACCATGCCGGCGTAACGATCATTCAGGGGAGAGTTCCGATGAAACTGATTGCCACGATGCTGCTCGGCGCCACGCTCGGCCTGGGCGCTGCGCCCGCGCTGGCGGCCGATCCGGCGGTGGAGGCGCCGATCCGGCAGTTCGTCGATTCCTTCAACAAGGGGGATATGGCGGCGGCCGCCGCGACGATGGCGCCGCGCGTTTCGATCATCGACGAAGTCGCGCCGTTCCAGTGGCGCGGTCCGGATGCCTTTACCCGTTGGGGCGCTTCGCTGGCGGCGGATTCCAAGGCCAAGGGCTATAGCAACGAGTCGGTGGCGCTCGGCACGCCGAGCCGCGAGCTCGTCACCAGCACCAATGCCTATGTGATCGTGCCGGCAACCTATGCCTTCACCCAGAAGGGCGTGAAGATGGCCGAGGTGGCGCAGCTCACCTTCACGCTGTGGAAGGTCGATGGGGCGTGGAAGATCACCGGCTGGACCTGGACCGGGCCTGAGGCGAGCGTGGTGAAGTAGGGGGCAGCCGGCGCTGGGCGCCTTCTTCTCCCTCTCCCCCTGTGGGAGAGGGAAGGGGCCCATCGCGTAGCGATGGGAAGGGTGAGGGGGACACTCGCTGGAGTTCCGAGCCTCATCCCCCTCACCCTTCCGTCGCTTCGCTCCTCCCTCCCTCTCCCACAGGGGGAGAGGGAGAAAAGGGATGACCGCAACGCTCATGACTCCCTCGCCAATGCCTTGAGGCGATACAGCACCTCAAGTGCCTCACGCGGCGTCAGGGCGTCCACGTCGATGCTCTCCACCTCGGCCCGGAGCGCATCGGTTTCCTCCTCGACCTCGGCCGCCATCGCTGCGAACAGGGGGAGGTCGTCGAGCCCGGCCGCGAGCCCGCCGGTCTTCGCGCGGCCGGCCTCGAGCTTGGCGAGCACCGCCTTGGCCCGGGCGATGGTGATCGGCGGGAGCCCCGCCAGCCGCGCCACCGCCAGGCCATAGCTCCGGTCCGCCGGTCCCTCGCTCACCTCGTGGAGCAACACCAGCTCGCCCTTCCACTCGCGTGCGCGGACATGGTGGAGGGTCAGCGCCTCGCAGCGTTCCGCCAGCCGGGTGAGCTCGTGGTAATGCGTGGCGAACAGGCAGCGGCAGCGATTATCCTCGTGGATCGCCTCGACCACTGCCCAGGCAATGGCGAGGCCGTCATAGGTGCTCGTCCCGCGCCCGACCTCGTCGAGGATGACGAAGCTCTTCGGCGTCGCCTGCGCCAGGATCGCGGCGGTCTCGACCATCTCAACCATGAAGGTCGAGCGGCCGCGCGCGAGATTGTCCGAGGCGCCGACCCGGCTGAACAGCCGGTCGACCAGCCCGAGCTTCGCTGCCGTCGCCGGCACATAGGAGCCGGCCTGGGCCAGCACAGCGATCAGCGCATTCTGGCGCAGGAAGGTGGATTTGCCGCCCATGTTCGGCCCCGTCACCAGCCAGAGCCGCGAATCCTCCGACAGCCGGCAATCATTGGCGACGAAGCGCTCGCCGCGCGCGGCAAGGGCGTTCTCGACCACCGGGTGGCGCCCGCCCTCGATCTCGAAACAGCTATGCTCGACCAGCGCCGGGCGGCTCCAGCCGCTCTCCGCCGCGCGCTCGGCGAGGCCTGCGGCGACGTCGAGCCGGGCCAGCGCGTCGGCGGTCGCGGCGATAGGCTCGCGGCGGTCGAGCGCGGCGGCGGTCAGGTCCTCGAGATGGGCTGCCTCGGCGGCGAGCGCATGGGCGCCAGCCTGAGTCACCTTCAGCGCGACATCGTGCAGCGCCGGCGCGTTGAAGCGGACGACGCCGGCCAGGGTCTGGCGGTGGGTGAAGCCGCTCTCAGCCTTCATCAGCGGATCGGCGAAGCGGGCCGGAACCTCGATATGATAGCCGAGCACGCCGTTGTGGCGGATCTTGAGGGCGGAGACGCCGGTCTGGGTGCGGAATTCGGCTTCGAGCGCGGCGATCGCGCGCCTGCCGCCGGCGCCGGCATCGCGCAGATCGTCGAGCGCAGCGTCATAGCCCTCGGCGATATAGCCGCCGTCCGACGCGTCGATCGGCGGCGAAGGTACGAGCGCGCGGGTCAACAGATCGATCAGCCCGCCATGGCCGCGCAGCTGCGGGGCCAGTTCGGCGAGCAGGGCGGGCGGCTGCTCGACTGTGTCGAGCCGCGCGCCGAGCTTCCATGCTCCATCCAGTCCGTCGCGAAGCTGGCCGAGATCGCGCGGGGAGCCGCGCCCGGCGGCGAGGCGTCCAAGCGCGCGGCCAATATCGGGCAGGCTGCGCAGAGTCGCGCGCAAGGCCTCGCGCAGGCCACTGTCCTCGCACAGCAATTGCACCAGATCGAGCCGCGCCTCGATCCGCGCCCGATCGACCAGAGGCGCGCCGATATCGGCGGCAAGCGCGCGCGCCCCGGCGCCGGTGACGGTACGGTCGACTGAGTCGAGCAGACTGCCCTTGCGCTGGCCGCTGGTGGCGATGGTGAGCTCGAGGCTTTCGCGCGTGGCGGCATCGATCGCCATATGCTGCGCGGCCTGGAGGATGCGCGGCGGGCGCAAAAAGGGGAGCGAACCCTTGGCGGTATGATCGAGATAGGCGACCAGCCCGCCCGCCGCGGCGAGCCCGGCGCGGCTGAACTGGCCGAAGCCGTCCAGCGTCGCGACGCCGAACAGCCGTTTCAGCCGCGCCTCGCCGGCGGCGCTGTCGAACTCGGATCTGGGGCGCAGCGTGGTCGCGGCCTGTTCGAAGGTGGTCGCTTCGGAGGCGATCGTCTCGGCCGGGGCGAGCCGTGCGAGCTGGGTGAGGAGCCCGGCGGCATCGGTCTCGATCAGCTCGAAGCGCCCGGTCGAGACATCGGCGGCGGCGATCGCCACGCCCCCCGCCACTTCGCCGATCGCAACGCACCAATTGGCGGTGCGAGCATCGAGCAGCGCTTCCTCGGTGAGCGTGCCGGCTGTGACGACGCGGATGATCGCGCGCGAGACGAGCGCCTTTGAGCCCATCCGCGCCCGGGCGGCGGCGGGGCTTTCGGTCTGTTCGGCGATGGCGACGCGGTGGCCGGCCTTGATCAGTCGGGCGAGATAGCCCTCGGCGGCATGGACGGGCACGCCGCACATCGGGATCGGCTCGCCGCCATGCTCGCCGCGCGCGGTGAGCGCGATATCGAGGCAGGCGGCGGCGATCTTCGCATCGTCGAAGAACATCTCGAAGAAATCGCCCATCCGGTAGAAGAGCAGGCAATCCTCGGCATCGGCCTTGAGCGCGAGATATTGCGCCATCATCGGCGTGGGGGCGGGGGCGTGCATCATCTGCGAGGTAGCGGGAAATTTCGGCGTCGTCATGGGGGTGGGGTGCGATGGGCTGGGCTTTGCGCTGTTCTCGCTGTTCCTGATGAAATATTTTTTCTGATGCTGTTATGATGGATTTTACGGCCGGAATTATCGTGTGATTCCAATCGCATGGACGGCGCTATGCTGTTCCGCGATAACAGCATGGGAACAGCAGGCATAACAGCATGCGAAACTGCCCGAACAGCGGCAGGTTGATTCAAAGCCGGAGCGAAATCGGGTTTGCAGGCGGTGGGACGAATCATGGGCCGGGGCCTGACATGAGTGATCAACGAAGTGAATCAAGCGAGACATATGTGTCGGTGGCGCGGTTGGCGGCAAAGCCGAAGCGACGGGTGGGGCGGCCCTTTGTACCAGGCCAGTCCGGCAATCCGGCCGGGCGTCCGGCGAAGCGGGCGGCGACCGGCGCGCCGGGGGACCGCCTGCCCGGCGCTGACCAGCCGAGTCGGGCGATGATCCTGGAAGAAGCCTATCGGCTGGTGACGGTGCGCGACGGCGATGACGAGATCGAACTGCCCGCGAACCGCGCGATCTTCCGCGCGCTGACGGCGATCGCGCTCAAGGGCAGCGGCATCGCGATGCGCCGCTGGACCCAGATCGTCGAACGCGCCGAGCTCGAGCAGAAGATCGACCAGCTCGTGCTGCATAATGTGATGGAGCGACCCTATACCGCTTGGGACGACGCTGCTTCCTATCAGGATGAGGTGGTGTTCGACGGGCGGACGGGGAAGGGGGTGGTTCGGGTTCTGCCGGGTGGGGAATGAGGGTGACGGGGAGGGAAGGTGCTCCGGCGGCTGCGCCGATCCGTCCCGCAGACCGCGTGCGGCCACGCAACCATATGCCGTGCGAAGCATTGGCGTCCTGAGCGGAAGAACAGGAGAGAGTAATGCGTAGCTTGATGATTGGCCTGCTGGCCGCAACGACCCTTGTCGGTGGCTGTGCCACTTATGGCGACGATTCACGGTACGCCAGCTACAGCCAATATGATTACGACCATCCCGACCCCCGCTATAATGGCTATTATGCCGATCATTATTATCGCCATGACGCGCGCCGCTATCAGGAACGTCGCCTCGCCGAGAATGATCGCGTCTACCGCGGACAGGACGGGCGCTATTATTGCCGCCATTCCGACGGGACGACCGGCCTGGTCGTCGGCGCGGCGGTTGGCGGCCTGTTCGGCAACGCGATCGCGCCGGGCGGTTCGAAGGTGTTCGGCACCTTGCTTGGCGCCGGTGCGGGCGCAGTCGCCGGCAGTGCGATCGACCGGAACAGCGACGTTCGCTGCCGCTGACAGGATATGGGCGCGGCGGCTGATGTCGCCGCGCCCGGTCTCACCCTGCGCAGGTCCGTCGCGCTCCGGGCCGGGTTGCAGCGCGCCCGAACAAGATTGGCCGGCGGTCAATTTGGTCCGAGACGGCACCAAATCCCGCGCCGGGCGTTCAAGGGGCATCGTGTGAAGCGATATTCGGGTATCAGGAGAGAATTCCCATGAAGATCAACATTTTGTGCGGCGCGGCCGTGGTCGCGTTGTTGAGTTGCGCGCCGGCTTCGGCGCAGCGGGGCCAGGATTGGCAGGCCGGCAGCAGCTGGAACCATGACGATTTCTGGCGTGGTGCGCCGGATCAGCCGCTTCGGCGCGTCGATTTCCTGCAGCAGCGCATCAACCGCAGCCTTGCCGATGGCACGCTCGATCGGCGCGAGGCGCGACGGGTGCAATATCAGCTCAACAGTATCCGCCAGGATGCGTCGCGCAGGCGGATGACGCCGCAGCGCGCTGCGATGCTCAACCAGCGGCTCGACGATCTCAGCCGCCAAATCCGCTGGGCGCGGGCGAATGACGGCTATGGCGGCGGCCAGGTCGTGGCGCGCGAGGACGATCGCCGTTTCGAAACCAGCTATGACGCGCGGCGCTATTATCGCGACGGCCCGCAATATCAGGAACGTCGCCTGACTGCGCAGGACGAAGTCTATCGCGGCTCGGACGGGCGCTATTATTGCAAGCGCAATGACGGCACGACCGGCCTGGTGATCGGCGCGATCGGCGGCGGTGTGGTCGGCAATGTCATCGACGGCGGCCATAACCGCGTCGCCGGCACGCTGATCGGCGGCGTGCTCGGCGCGCTCGCCGGCAAGGCGATCGACCAGAGCAACAGCGACGTGCGCTGCCGCTGATCGACGCGACACGGTTCCTTTTCGGGACGTGGCAGGGCCCCGCCGACCTTGGTCGGCGGGGCCTTTTGCGTCGCGGCATCGCGCTGTCCTTACTCGCCCATGCGATCCCCTTCCGGCCAGAGCAGATCGACATGGCCGCGCATCACCTTGCTGCACGCCGCGGATAGCCCGGTGAGATCGTCCACCACGCGGTCGTCGCGGAAGCGATAGGTGCGGCGCTTGTCGGCGCGCATGCCGAGGCCGATCTGCCCGCTGCGTTGCCGGTTGGTATCGAGCGCCGCCAGGGTCTCCGATTGGGCGGCGACCGCTTCCGCAAGGGCCTCCCAGGCGAGTCGTCGGCTCGACTCCCGGGACCGCGTCTGCGCCGTCCGCTTGAGGCCGGTCGGCACGTGCAGGAGTTCAACGCTATTCTGGTGCTTGTTGCGATGCTGGCCGCCCGCGCCGGTTCCCGAGAACCAGCGTTCGCGCACATCGGCCTCGCGCAGATCCGCACCTTCGCCGCCGGGCGTGTCGAGCACGGACACGGTGATGGTGCTGGTGTGGACCCGCCCTCGCCGTTCAGTCGGTGGAATCCGCTGGATGCGGTGTCCGCCGACCTCGTGACGGAAGCCGGCGATCGGGGCGAGCTCGATCGTCGCCGCGCCCTCGACCAGGCGCAGTTGGTGCAGTCAGCTGTGCCGGTCGAACAGGCGGCTATAGGCGTTGGCGAGATCGGCGACGAACAGGCAGGCGTCGTCGCCGCCTTCGCCGGCGCGGATTTCGATGATCATGGAAAGTCTCCGGATATGCGTGATGGATCGTGGGTCGGCTTGTGCCGCCACGTCAGCTTTCGCGCAGGAGGAGGAGCTCTGTCATGCCCCGGCTATGCCATGGGCGGCATTGGCGGTCCAGAGACGGCGCGGGGATCCGCGATGATGAACGCGCGCGCTGACCGTGCCATTCCGGGGCGGGCGTTGGTAACCATGTCTTAACGATAACGCGGCCGGTCATGGCCCCCTAAGATTAGGAATGCGTTTACCAGATTCGTTGCTTTGCCTTCCCGCCGCCTCGCTCGCGATCCTCGCCGGATCGCAGGTCGCCTGCGCCGCCACACCTGTGGAGTCGGGCATTCAGCTGCAGGCGCGCGCCGATTTCTCCAGCGAGGCGCCGTCAGCGGATGCGCGGGCAGTGGCTGACTGGGTGGTCGCGTCGCGCGACAATGGCGGCCTGCCTTTCCTGATCGTCGACAAGCTGGGGGCGCGGCTGTTCCTGTTCGATCCACGCGGGCGGGTCCGGGCCGCGGCGCCGGTGCTGCTTGGCCTGGCGCGGGGCGACGATTCCCCGCCCGGGATCGGCGATCGCAAGCTCGCGGCGATCGCGCCGGACGAACGGATCACGCCGGCCGGTCGCTTCGTCGCGGCGCGCGGCACCAATCTCGCGGGGCAGGATATTGTGTGGATCGACTATGCCGCGGCAATCTCGCTGCACCGCGCGACTGACGTGAAACCCGGCCTGACCAAGCGCAACCGGCTGGCGCGGCTGAAGAGCAATGCGATGCCGGACCGGCGAATCTCGCATGGCTGCGTCAATGTCTCGGAGGGTTTTTATGACCGGTTCATCCGGCCGACCTTCGCCGGGACGGACGGGATCGTCTATATCCTGCCCGAGACGCGATCGGTGCGGGAACAGTTCCATATGCCGGCGGAGCGGGGCGGGATTGGGGGGCTTGGTCGTCGATTGTGAGGGGGCTCGCTGCAAGCGCAGCGCGTGGGGCGCCCCTCCACCATTCGCTGAATAGTCTCCCGCGTTCCGTCACCCCCGGGCCTGCGCCGGGGCAAGCTCTGAACGCGTTTCAGGGTCCAAGGTGCCACAGACGCGGATGGCGCTGGTTGCTCGTTGGATGCTGAAACGAGTTCAGCATCACGGCGTGGAAGAGGGCACCGGCGCGAACTCAAGATTCACCACACCATGTCAGACGTCGATCGCCAGATACCCGGTCAAATACCGCCCGCTATTGGCCGCGTAGATCCCCGGGCCGGCAGTGCCGAAGCCGCGATTGTCGAAGATATTGGCCGCCTGGATGCGCAAGGTCGCCGGGTGGCCGCTCAGCTTGAAGCCGTAGCGTCCGCCGAGATTGAGCTGGGCGCGGGGCGGGAGGATGACGAGATTGTCGGTGGTCGCGGCAATGGTGCCGCGGTGGAAGACGGCGGCATCGAGCGACAGCCCTTCGACGATCGGCGTGCGCCAGTTGAGGTTGAAGTTGAACAGATGGCTCGGCAGGCCGACCGGGCGCGGGCCGATCGCGCCGACAGCGCTCGCATCCCGTTCGACCCGGGGGCGGAGCATATAGCCGCCGGCGACCATGCCGAGCCGCGGGGTGAGATTGCCCGAGACGGAGAATTCAGCGCCCTGGCTGCGGGTCGTGCCGGTCTGGGTGAAACTGTTCGCGGCATCGAGGCTGAAATAGGGGCGGCGCAGATCGAACACGCCCGCCACGGCCTTGATATTGCCGGTGACGAGCCAGCGCACGCCCGCATCCTTCTGCTCAGTGAGGATGGTCGGCAGCGGCTGGTTGCGATTGGCTGCGTTGGGCGGGGCGAGGCCGCTTTCCTCGAGCCCGCGCGCATAGCCGGCATAGAGGCTGATCGCCTTGCTCAGCGAGGCGGCGGCGGTGCCGTTATAGAGCCAGGGCCGCGAACGCGCGGTGACCGGGGCGATGCCGGCCAGCGACGTGGTCTTGCTGTAATCGGCGCGGGAGAGGCCGAAGCTCAGCTCGCCGACATTCTTCCAGCGGCCGTCATAGGCAATGCCGTATGTCGTCTGGTGGACATGGTCGTGCGACTGGTCGCTGAAGAGGAAGGCGGGTTCGGGCGCGGTGACGGGCCGGCCGATCGCGGTGGGGCCGAGATCGACTGAGTCGGAGCCGCCGAACTGGCGGCGCGCATCGCGTTCGCGCAGGCTCAGATGGAGGACATGGAGCCGCGGGCCTTCAGCGATGCTGTGGGTGACGCGCAGCTCGCCGCTCAGCGAGACATTTTTCGCGCGTGGATCCGAGATGACCACGCGGTCGGCGGTGCCGTCGGGCTGGAGGTTGAGCAGCAGGTTGGTGAAGCTGGTCTTCTGGTCGTTGACCGAGCGGAAGGCGCCGAGCCGGATCAGCCAGTCCTTCGCCGGCGCGACCGAGGCGAGCAGGCCGTGATTGGTCGCGCTGTAGCGGAAATCGGCCCAGCCCGGGCCGTCGAACCGGTGCGCGGGCGGCTGGGGCGGGATGAACTTGCCGCCCGGGACGTAGAAGGGCCCGGCCTCGTCATTATAATCGTTGGAGAGCGTCCAGAAGGGGATGATCTCGATGCCCGGCGCGGGGCGCCAGCGCAGCAGCAGGCCCTGCGCGTGGTTCCAATTGTCGGTCCCGTCGGGAAAGGCAGTGCGGTTGCCGGTCACGCCATAGCCGAGCGAGAGGGTCTTGCCGAGTGGGAGCGAGCCGTCGACCTCAACGCCGAAGCTGCCATAGCTGTCGGCGTTGAGGACGATCGAGGCGGCGGCGCGGCTCTCCGGACGGCGCAGCGAATAGTCGACGATGCCGCTGGGCGCGGCGAAGGGATAGCCCTGGGCTGACAGGCCGACCTTGATGGTCGAGCTATCCGAGACGATGCTGGTCAGCGCATATTGCGGATCGAAATAGAGCCCGTCGATGCGGACATTGCCGGCTGCGGTCGGCGAGAAGCCGCGCGCGCTGCTGGCGGTGTAGATGCCGATCGTCTCGCGCCCGACGCTGAAGCCGAACCCGTCCTCGGCCTGGGTGACGGCATTGTCGCTGGTCCGGTCCTGCGCGAAGGCGGGCGCGGCGCAGCAGCACAGCGCGGAAATGATCGATAGTGCCCGCCGCATTGGTCCTCCCCGTGGCGTTATGTTGTATTAGCACACTAGGGCGGAACGACGGGCTTTGCCAGACGGCATGGCGTGAAGCGCCGGCTATCGGGGACGAATGGCGCTTTGGGCGCGGCCCTTTTTGTTTATCGCCGGGCGCGCCGCCCTTACGGAATGGCGTCGCCGGCTTGAGGCGCTATAGCGGTTTTCATATTGGGTGCGGGCTTCTAAAGGCGATGATCCTATAGGATTCGCCGCCCGTGAAGGCGACGACGAAAGCGAGAGATGCATGGCCGACGAATCGAACGTTCAGTTTTCCGAGCGCGAGGCGCTGTTGTTCCACTCGGAAGGCCGGCCGGGCAAGATCGAGATCATCGCCTCCAAGCCGATGGCGACCCAGCGCGACCTCGCGCTGGCCTATTCGCCCGGCGTCGCGGTGCCGGTGCGCGCGATCTATGAGGATCCGGCGACCGCCTATGATTATACCGCCAAGGGCAATCTGGTCGCGGTGATCTCGAACGGCACCGCCATTCTCGGCATGGGCAATCTCGGCGCACTCGCCTCAAAGCCCGTGATGGAAGGCAAGGCGGTGCTGTTCAAGCGCTTCGCCGATGTCGATGCGATCGATATCGAGTTGAAGACCGAGGATGTCGACCGGCTGATCGATGCGATCGAGCTGATGGAGCCGAGCTTCGGCGGCATCAATCTCGAGGACATCAAGTCGCCGGAATGCTTCATCATCGAGCAGACGCTGCGCGCGCGGATGAACATCCCCGTCTTTCATGACGATCAGCATGGCACTGCGATCATTGCGGCCGCCGGGCTGATCAACGCGCTGTACCTTACCGGGCGCGACATCAAGGACACGACGATCGTGATGAACGGCGCGGGTGCCGCCGCGATCGCCTGCGCCGAGCTGATCAAGGCGATGGGGCTGCCGCACGACCAGCTGCTGATGTGCGACCGGACCGGCGTGATCTTCCAGGGCCGCGAGGAAGACATGAACCAGTGGAAATCGGCGCATGCGGTGAAGACCGACCGCCGCACGCTGGAAGAGGCGCTCGACGGCGCCGATGTGTTCATGGGGCTTTCCGCCGCCGGCGCGCTGCCGGCGGAATTGCTGATGAAGATGGCGCCGAGGCCGATCGTGTTCGCCATGGCCAATCCCGATCCCGAGATCACTCCGCCCGACGCCAAGCGGGCGCGGCCCGATGTGATCATCGCGACCGGGAGGTCTGACTATCCGAACCAGGTCAACAATGTGCTTGGCTTCCCGTTCATCTTCCGGGGCGCGCTCGATGTGCGCGCGACGACGATCAACGACGAGATGAAGGTCGCCGCCGCCGAGGCGCTCGCCGCGCTGGCGCGCCAGCAGGTGCCCGAGGAAGTGGCTGTCGCCTACGGCGTGCGGCATACGTTCGGGCCCGATTACATCATCCCGGCGCCGTTCGATCCGCGGCTGATGGAGATCGTGCCCGCCGCCGTCGCCAAGGCTGCGATGGATTCGGGCGTCGCGACCAAGCCGATCCTCGACATGGAGGCCTATCGCCAGTGTCTCCGTGCGCGGATGAACCCGACCACCTCGGTGCTGAGCCTCGCTTATGAAGGCGCGCGCGCGCATCCCAAGCGGGTGTTGTTCGCCGAGGGCGAGGAAGAGGTCGTGCTGCGCGCTGCGATCGCCTTCAAGGATGGCGGTTACGGTACGCCGGTGCTGGTCGGGCGCGAGGATGTCTATGACCGGCTGAAGGCGCTCGGGGTGAGCGACCCCGAAAGCTATGAGCTGCACAACAGCCGCAACTCGCCTTTGGTGCCGAAGATGGTCGATTTCCTCTACGGGCGGCTGCAGCGGCGCGGCTATCTGCGCCGCGATGTCGAGCGGATGATCAACCAGGATCGCAATATCTTCGGCGCTGTGCTGCTCCAGCTCGGCGAGGCCGATGCGATGATCACCGGCATCACCCGCACCTATGCGCACACGATGCGCGAGGTGCGCAAGGTGATCGATCCCGAGATCGGCAAGACGGCTTTCGGCATCCATCTGATGGTCGGACAGAGCCATACCGTGTTCATGGCCGATACCACGATCAACGAACGGCCGTCGGCGCATGAACTGGCCGATATCGCCGAGCATACGGCTTTGGTCGCGCGGCGGATGGGGCATGAGCCGCGGGTCGCGTTCCTGAGCTATTCGAACTTCGGCAATCCCGAGGGGCGCTGGCTCGAGAATCTGCGCGGCGCGGTGCAGGTGCTCGACGAGCGCAAGGTCGGCTTCGAATATGAGGGCGAGATGGCGCCGGACGTGGCGCTCAACCCCAAGCAGCTGGCGAACTATCCGTTCGCGCGGCTGTCGGGTCCGGCCAATGTGCTGATCATGCCGGGGCTGCAGAGCGCCAATATCTCGGCGAAATTGCTGCGGGAATTGGGCGGAGATTCCGTGATCGGGCCGATGCTGGTCGGGATGGAGAAGTCGGTGCAGATCGCGCCGATGACGTCGACGGCGAGTGAGCTGGTGACGCTGGCGGTGCTGGCTGCGGGCGGGATTGCGAGGTAATCGTCGCCCCGGCGGAGGCCGGGGCCGCTGCGTTTTCGTCGAATGGTTTGCCTCAAACCCAGCGGCCCCGGCCTCCGCCGGGGCGACGTGGACTATGCGTCGATAGACGTCCCCAGCGCCGCGTGCACCAGGCCGCCGTCGACCGTGATCGTGTCGCCGACCACATAGTCCCCCGCGCGGCTCGCCAGGTAGATCGCCGCGCCGGCCATGTCCTCGTCGACGCCGATCCGCTTCGCCGGAATGCCCTTGGCGATCGCGTCTGCATGGTCGCGCGCGGCGCGGTTCATCTCGCTGGCAAAGGCACCGGGGGCGATCGAGGTGACGTTGATCGAATCCTCGATGAGGCGGGCGGCCATGCGCTTGGTCAGATAGATCAGCGCCGATTTCGACGCGTGATAGCTGTAGGTCTCCCACGGATTGAGGCGCTGGCCGTCGATCGAGGTGATGTTGATCACCTTGGCCGGGCGATCATGGCTGGCCGCGGCCTTGAGCGCCGGGTGGAGCGCCTGGGTGAGGAAGAAGGGCGATTTGACGTTGAGGTCCATCACCTTGTCCCAGCCTTTTTCGGGGAACACGTCGAACGGCTCGCCCCAGGCGGCGCCGGCATTGTTGACGAGGATGTCGAGCGTGTCGGTATGCTCGGCGAGCTGGGCGGCGAGCGCTTTGCAGCCGGCGACGGTTGAGACGTCCTGGGGCAGGGGGATGCACTTCTCGCCCAGCTCCTTCGCGGTCTCGAAACAGGCTTCGGCCTTGCGCGAGGAGATATAGACGGTCGCGCCCTGGGCGATGAAGCCGGCGGCGATCATCTTGCCGATGCCGCGCGAGCCGCCGGTGATGAGGGCGGTGCGGCCGTCGAGGCGGAAGAGGTTTGTCGTGTCCATTCAAAGTCTCCAAATTCCCCTCCCGCTTGCGGGAGGGTTAGGGGAGGGCCTGTCCTCCCCAAGAGCGTGGTTTTCAGGGGACAGGCCCTCCCCCGACCCCTCCCGCAAGCGGGGGGAGAAGAATTAGCCGCCCCGCTTGATCGTCTCCCGGGCGATGATGATCTGCTGGATCTGGCTCGTCCCTTCGTAAATCCGGAACAGCCGCACATCGCGGTACAGCCGCTCGATCCCGTAATCGGCGATATAGCCCGCGCCGCCGAAGATCTGCACGGCGCGGTCGGCGACGCGGCCGACCATCTCGCTCGCGAAATATTTGGCGGCGGCGGATTCCATCACCACGTCCTTGCCTGCGTCCTTGGCGGCAGCGGTCTCGAGCACCAGCGCGCGGGCGGCGAGGGCTTCGGTCTTGGCATCGGCGATCATGCCCTGGATCAGCTGGTGCTCGGATATCGCCTTGCCGAATTGCCTGCGCTCGCTCGCATAGGCGACTGCGTCTGCGATCAGCCGCTCGGCCACGCCGATGCACACGGCTGCGATATGCAGCCGGCCGCGATCGAGCACGCGCATCGCGATCTTGAAGCCTTCGCCCTCCTCGCCCAGCCGGTTGGCGGCGGGGACGGGGACATCGTCGAAGATCACGTCAGCGACCTTGGCGCCCTTCTGTCCCATCTTCTTCTCGGGCTCGCCGATCGAAAGGCCGGGCAGGTCGCGTGGGACCAGGAAGGCGGAGACGCCGCGCGCGCCGGCCTCGCCGGTGCGGGCCATCACGGTGAAGAGATCGGCCTTGTCGGCATTGGTGATGAAGCGCTTGGTACCGCTGAGGCGATAGACGTCACCGTCTTTCACCGCTTTCGTCTTCACCGCGCCCGAATCGCTGCCGACATCGGGCTCGGTCAGCGCGAAGCTGGTGATGATCTCGCCACTCGCGATCTTCGGCAGCCAGGCCGCTTTCTGTTCGGGTGAGCCGGCCATCACCAGGCCCTGGCTGCCGATCCCGACATTGGTGCCGAAGGTCGAGCGGAAGGCCGGCGTGGTGCGGCCGAACTCGATCGCGACGCGCACCTCCTCGCTCATGGTGAGGCCGAGCCCGCCATAATCCTCGGCGATCGACAGGCCGAACAGGCCCATGTCGCGCATCTCGCTCACGATCTCGACGGGGATCGCATCGGCCTCCTCCACCGCGCCCTCGAGCGGGCGCAGGCGCTCGCTGACGAAGCGGCGGACCGTGTCGATCAGCGCGTCGAAGGTTTCGGGATCGAGGGGCACCATTCTCTCCACTGCCGGGTGACGGTTGGTAGTGTCGAGCGAGCCGAGCCGCAAGCCGTCACAAACCCGAAATTCCAAAAACGGCTCATTGACCAGCCCAAACCCCATACTATGCTACCCAAAACCAGATACAGGAGAAGATGATGCGCTTTTCGGGCAAGCGCGCCGTGGTGACCGGCGGCGCTTCGGGGATCGGCCGCGCGACGGCGCTCAGGCTGGTCGACGAGGGCGCCGAGGTGTGGATCGGCGATATCGACGAGGCTGGTGGGCGCGAGATCGCCGAGACCTCGAACGGGCGAATCCATTTCCTGCGGACTGACGTGACCCGGGTCGAGGATATCGCAGCGCTGATGGCCGCGGCCGATGCGGCGGGCGGGCTCGACGTGGTGTTCAACAATGCCGGCGCGGGCGGATCGCGCGACCGGATCGACGAGATCTCGGCCGAGGATTGGGATCGCACCCAGGCGCTGCTGCTGCGCTCGGTGGCGATGGGCATTCGTTATGCCGCGCCGCTGATGACCGCGCGCGGCGGCGGGGCGATCGTCAACACTGCCTCGATCGCCGCGCTGCAGACCGGGGCCGCGCCGACTGCCTATTCAGTCGCCAAGGCCGGGGTGTTGCATCTTACCACGCTCGCCGCGGCCGAGCTTTCGCGACACAATATCCGGGTCAACGCCGTTTGCCCGGGCTTCATCACCACCAATATCTTCACTGCGTCGCTCGACCTGGACGGCGAGAAGCGAGCCCAGGCGAACGGGATGATCGCCGGCATCGCGGCGCACGCCCAGCCGATCCAGCGCGCCGGACGGCCCGAGGATATCGCCGCTGCCGTCGCCTATCTCGCGAGCGACGATGCGTCATTCGTCACCGGCACGCATATCACTGTCGATGGCGGCATCACGATCGGCCCGCGCCACAGCTGGGATGCGGCGGCGCCCTCGATGTTTACTGCGCTGCAAGCCTTCGCTTCGTGAGCGCTGCCTTCGCGACGCCGGCGGCGCGCCGGCTCTCCAATGGCACGATGGCGAGCTATGGCTTCGGCGCGGTCGCGTACGGGGTGAAGGACGCCGGCTTCGGTACCTTCCTGCTGCTGTTCTACAACCAGGTGATCGGGCTCAATCCTGGGACGGTCGGGCTGGTGGTGATGCTGGCGCTGGTCGCCGATGCGTTCATCGATCCCGCCGTCGGTTTCTTCTCGGATCGCACGCGCAGCCGCTGGGGGCGGCGGCATCCCTGGATGTACGCCTCCGCCGTCCCGATCGCAGTCGGCTGGATCGCCTTGTGGAATCCGCCCTTGCTGTCGGACCCGGTGATGCTGGTGTGGCTGTTCGCCTGTTCCGTGATCGTGCGCAGCGCCGTCTCTTGTTATGAAGTGCCCTCGGTCGCGCTCACGCCCGAACTCACCGCTGACTATGACGAGCGCACCCGGATCATGGCCTATCGCTATCTGTTCGGCTGGGCCGGCGGGCTGATCATGCTGCTCTCGGCCTATATGTATTTCCTCGCGCCGACTGCCGGTTTCCCCAACGGGCTGCTCAACCGGGCCGGCTATGGCGGATTCGCGCTGCTCGGCGCGACGCTGATGGTGATCGCGATCCTCGTGTCGGCGCTCGGCACGCATGGCGAGATCGGGCGCCTGCCGCAGCAGGCGATCGAACGGCAGACGCTCAGCCAGAATTTCCGGCAGCTCTGGGCGACAGTCCAGAACCGCGCCTTCCTGATCCTGATGATCGCCAGCGTCTGCGCCTATACCAATCAGGGCGTCAGCTATGCGATGTCCAATTATCTCTACAGCTATGTGTGGGGATTCAAGGGGATGACATTCGTCTGGCTGACGCTGTCGCTGTTCGTCGGCGTGATCCTGGCCTTCATCATCGCGCCGCGGATCGGCAAGAGGGGCAACAAGCATCTCGCCGCCGGCTGGTTCGTGATCGGCGGCATGGCGCTCAACACATCGCCTTACTGGTTGCGCCTGCTCGGCGTGTTTCCGCATCCGGGCGATCCGGAACTGCTGCCGATCCTGTTTTCCTTCTTCATCCTCGGTACCGGGAGCAATGTCTCGGCCTTCATTCTCGGCGCGTCGATGATGGCGGATGTGGTCGAGGACTCCGAGATCAAGACGGGGCGCCGTTCCGAGGGCGTGTTCTTCGCCGGATCCTTCTTCGTGCAGAAATGCACTTCGGGGATCGGCATATTGTTCGCCGGATCGATCCTGGCGATCGCGGGCTTTCCCGAAAAGGCGACGCCCGGGCTGGTGCCCTCGGCGACGATCGACCGGCTGACGATCATCTACAGCCTGGTCTATCTGGTGGTCGGGGTATCGGGCGCGCTGATGTTCCGGCGATTCCCGTTCGGGCGGGTCGAGCATGAGGCGCGGCTGGCGCGGCTGAGCGGAGCGGCGGCCATCGACGCTATGCCGCCGCGCCCGGAAATCCACGACGATTCGGTGGAAAAAGCGCACCCGTGACAGCAGGCGGCTCAAACGGAGCCGCCTTCAGGGGCAGTCATCGCCTCGTAAACACGCTTCGTCGGAAAAGGTTCCATTCGTCGAGGCATTGGGGTTTCCACCCCTGACGGGACCTGCTTTGAGAGGATCAATGATTAGCGGGACCTGAGGGGGTCACATGAATTTCCGGGCGTTTGCAGCGCGTTTTGCGCTGGTGGTTTCGTGCAGCCTGATGGCGGCCACCCCGGCGATGGCGCAGTTCTGGCAGTGCGCACCCTATGCCCGCGAAATTTCCGGCATCGATATCCACGGCAACGCCAACACCTGGTGGACCCAGGCGGCTGGCCATTATGCCCGCGGCCATGCCCCCAAGGCCGGCGCGGTGCTCGCCTTCGCGTCGAGCGGCCGGATGCGGCTCGGCCATGTCGCGATGGTCAGCGAAGTGATCAGCGACCGCGAGGTCCTGCTCACCCATGCCAATTGGTCGCGCCGCGGCGGGATCGAGCACAATGTCCGCGCGGTCGATGTGTCCGCGGCGGGCGACTGGAGCCTGGTCAAGGTATGGTATGGGCCGCAGGGCGACCTCGGCACCACGGCCTATCCGACCAAGGGTTTCATCTATGCCGACCATGTGGTTGACCATGGGTCGGATGCTACCGACAGCGACGACACCCAGCCGCTGCCGACGATGACGATGGCGTCGGCTGATACGGACAGCGATATCCGCTTTTAATTGCCGTCACTCCGGACTTGTTCCGGAGTCCATCGTGCCGCGTTCAATGATCGTCATTATGTGCGGAAGCATGGATGCCGGAACAAGTCCGGCATGACGGTTGGGGATTACGCCGCTCCCGCTTTGAACGTCATCGCCACGCCATTCATGCAATAGCGCTTGCCGGTCGGCTTCGGACCATCGTCGAAGACATGGCCGAGATGGCCGCCGCAGCGGCGGCAATGCACTTCAGTCCGCGACATGCCGAGCGTGCTGTCGTTACGGGTGCGCACGGCATTGGCGAGCGGTGCCCAGAAGCTCGGCCAGCCGGTGCCGCTGTCGAACTTGGTCTTCGACGAATAGAGCGGCAGCGCGCAGCCGGCGCAGGAGAAGATGCCGGAACGGTGCTCGTCGTTGAGCGGGCTGGTGAAGGGCCGCTCGGTATTTTCGTGGCGCAGCACCTCATAGGCGGCGGGCGACAGCTTCGCCTTCCACTGCGCGTCGGTGAGCGTCACCTCGAAATGTTCGGGCGCGGCGGTCGCGCCGTGGCAGCCGAACAGCGCGAAGGCGGCGGCGCCGGTGCCGGCCATGGTGAGGAAAGTACGGCGGTCTGGAGTCATGATGTCCTCGGAGCTGATCTGACGTGGATATAGGTACGCGGGCGCGGGTCGGCGAGATGCATCCGCACGGGAACTCCTTTCGTGCATAAGCGCTTAAGGCATATGAGTTTTCAACAGCTTGACCCGCCGCTTCCGGTCCATGTCCTCGACAAGGGGCCGGGCTATGCCTTTGCCGTGATCGATTATGGGCAGGAGCATAATCTGATCTGGGTGACCGCGATCAACGAGACCGGCGAGATCTGGTGCTCGCCCAATCCGCGCGTGCGGCTGCAGGCGAACTGGACGATGGGGCGGAAGAAATCGCCGGACGTGATTGCGCGGGAGAACGGCGATTGCTCGGGCGAGGCGGAGCCGATCCGGGTGGAGACGGTGAAGCCTAGCTGAGCGGCGTCATGCCGGCGGAGGCGGGCAGCGCTTTCGGTTCGAGCCGATGCGCCAGCCGCACGCGACCCCGGCCTCCGCCGGGGTGACGGCCCCTTCGGCCCGTCAGTATTTGCTGATCTCGACCGGCAGCTTGCGATAGCCATGGACGAAGCAGGCCGCGACGCGCTCCGGCTTGCCGACGACATTTACCCGCATCCGGCGCTTCGCCATTTCCTCGAGCAAGGTCGCGATCTGGAGTTCCGCCAGCCGTGCACCGACGCAGCGGTGGATGCCGTGGCCGAACGCCAGGTGGCGCCGCGCATTGGGGCGGTCGACGATGATGCTGTCGGGGTCCTCGAACATCGTCTCGTCGCGGTTGGCCGAGATATACCAGAGCGCGAGCTTGTCGCCGGCCTTGATCTGCCGGCCCTCCAGTTCGGTATCGGCGGTGGCAGTGCGGCGCATATGCGCCAGCGGGGTCTGCCAGCGGATGATTTCCTGCACCGTATTCGAGATCAGCGACGGATCGGCCTCGAGTTTGGCGCGCTGGTCAGGGAACAGGTCCAGGCCGTACGCCGCGGCGCTCATCGAATTGCGCGTCGTGTCGTTGCCGCCGACGATCAGCAGGATCAGGTTCCCGAGGAACTCCATCTGGTCCATCTCGGCCATCGCATCCGAATGCATCATCATCGAGATGAGATCGGGCGTGGGCGGCTTGCCGAGCTTCTGGTTCCACAGATTCTGGAAATAGGCGCCGCACTCATACATATGCTTGAGCCGCTCGAGCCGCAGCTCCTCGGTCTTGACCAGCTCGATATCGCCGGCCCAGTCGGACCAGAAGGTCAGCTTGCGACGATCCTCCCAGGGGAAATCGAACAATATGGCGAGCATCTGGGTGGTCAGCTCGATCGAGACCGTGTCGACCCAGTCGAACTCCTTGTTCCACTCCAGCGAATCGAGGATCTCGGCGGTGCGGGTGCGGATATTGTCCGACAGGCGGACCATTTCGCTCGGCGTGAAGGCGGGGGCGACGGTGCGGCGCTGGCCGGTATGCTTGGGCCGGTCCATCGCGATGAACATCGGCATGCGGACATCCGAGGTCGAATTCTCGATGAAATCGGCGAGCGTGATGCCGCCGGCCTGCGACGAATAGAGATCCGGCAGCGATTCGACCTGGACGATCGGCTTGTAGGTCGAGATCGACCAATAGGGGCCGAAATCGGAGTGCTCGACATAATGGACCGGCGATGTGGCGCGCAGCTCGCGGAACGGCGCCTGCCACACATCGTCGCGATACAGCTCGGGCCGGCTGACATCGAGCGGATCGATCGCCCGCGGATCCGGTACCAATGCCAGTGTCGCCATCACCTGCTCTCCTTTGGCTCAGGAAAGCTTTAACTGACACTCATGTCAATATCGTTTTGCAACGGGATCGGCGGGATGTGGGATTCAGGAGGTAGCCGGTGGACGCGATGACGGGCGCCCGCCGAACAGTCCCTTCAGGCTGAACTTGCCGCTGCCCGATTGCAGCACGCCGCGGCGGAAGGCGCGGGCGCCGACGCCGATGACGATCGCGACCCACAGCAATTGCCACGCGAGCGCCAGCACATGGGGCCAGAGCAGGGGCGAATTGGCGGCATAGGCGGCCATGGCGTAGGGCGAGCTGAACGGGAAGACCTCGACCGCGATCGCGATCCAGCTGTCCGGTTTCGCCGCGGCGAAGGTGGTCGTACCGAAGATCGCCACCTGCATCACGGTGATCGGCAGCGACAGCATCTGCAGTTCGCGCGGCGTCGTCGCCTGTGCGCCGACGCCGAGGAACACGCCGCCGAGCAGCAGATAGGACATGGTGAAATAGGCGAAGAACAAGAGGACGAAGAGCGGCGTGCCCACGGCCGGGCCGATATCGCCGAGTGCACTCGCGATATTCCCCGGCAGGATCGCGTGGATCTGGCTGACCAATGTGCCCCAGAAGGCGATGAACAGGATCGCCGAGCCGAACATGCCGATCAGCTTGCCGAAGAACACTGCCTCGAGCGGCACCGCGGCGGCGAGTACCTCGACCACCTTGTTGTTGCGCTCCTCCGCCATGGTGCCGACCGCCTGGCCGGCGAGCAGCAGGGTCAGGAAGAAGATGCCGAACACAGTGAAATAGGCCGAGGCGCGCTGCCCCGACACGGAGGGTTTCGAACGGACGACCGAGCTGAAGCTCGCCCTGCTGAGCGGTGTCGTGCCGCTGCTTTTGGCGCGCAACGTACCCTCGGCGAGTTCGGCGAGATAGGCGGCATCGCCCCGGCCATGGCCGCCATAGAGAACGGTCGGCTGGGTGAGGTCGCCGTACAAAGCTGCCGTGGCATCCGAGCCCTGGGCGCTGAAGGCGATATTCGCCTGGCCGGCCGGATTGTCGCCGGGCGCTTCCAGGACCAGCCTGGGCGGCTGATCGCCCGGGCTGAAGAGCTTGCGCAGCCGGGCGTCAGTCGCGCGCATCGCGGCTTGCTGCGCCGGTGCGACGATCGCGACGATGCTTGCCTTGTCGGCGGGGTTGCTCGCCATCGATGAGGCGCCAAAGCCGCCGATCGCGCCGAACGACAGCATGATCACCGGCGTGAACAGGAAGATCAGGAAGGTCGGCGTGAACACCGTCGCAACGAAATCGCGGCGCGCGATCGTCAGCGTCTGGCGGACCATGCGGCGGAAATTGCTGATCGGGGGCGTGCTCATTGCTCTGCCTCCAGGGCTGCCTTGCCGACAATCCTGACGAATGCGTCGTGCAGGCCGGGGCGTTCGATCGACAGGCCGGAAATGCCGAAGCCGGCGTCAATCAGCTTGCGGATCACATCCTCGGCGCCGTCGTCGCCGATGGTGAAGCGCCAGGCGTCGCCGACATGCTCGGCATCGGGCGGCAGGAGCTCCCGCACCCCGGCGCCGTCATGATGCGGCACATAATGGGCGCGCATCGGCAGCATGCCGCGCGCCTCAGCCACCGTGCCCTCGAAGCGGCGCTTGCCGCCCGAGATGATCGCGAGCCGATCGCACAGCCGCTCGGCATGGGCCATGACATGGGTGGAGAAGAGGATGGTCGCACCGCGATCGCGCTGGGCGACGATCAGTGCCTCGAGCCGTTCCTGGTTGACCGGATCGAGCCCGGAAAAGGGCTCGTCGAGCACCAGCAATTCGGGCTCGTGCACGACCGAGCCGAGCAGCTGGACCAGCTGCGCCATGCCCTTGGAGAGCTTGCGGATCTTGCTGTCGACGGCATGGCCTAGCCCGTTCGCCTCGAGCAGGGCGGCAGCGCGCTTGCGGCCGGTCTTGAGATCGAGGCCGCGCAGCGCGCCCATGAAGGCGATTGCGTCCCGGGCCTTCATTGCGGGGTAGAGACCGCGTTCTTCCGGGAGATAGCCGACCTGGTCGCTCGCTTCGCGTGGACGATCATGGCCGAGCAGGGTGCGGCTGCCGCCGTCCGGCTCGATGATGCCGAGCAGCATGCGCAAGGTGGTCGTCTTGCCGGCACCGTTGGGGCCGAGCACGCCGTAGATCATGCCCTTGGGGACGGCGAGGTCGACGCCATCGACTACGCGACGGTCGCCGAATTTCTTGATCAGCCCGGTGGCGCTGATCGCCAGGTCGTGACGCAAACGTAATTCCCTCGAATATCGCATGCGTGGTAGCGGGCAAGGGTGAATAAAGACAAGTCACTGAGCGAAAGACTGAAGGCGAAAGCGGCGGAATTCGGTTTCGCCGCGGCAGGCGTCGCGCGCGCTGATGCTGCGCCGCGCACTGCGGAGCGGCTGCGGCAATGGCTGGGCGAGGGTCTGCACGGCGACATGATCTGGATGGAGGCGCGCGCGCACCATCGGGAAAGCCCGGCGGCTTTATGGCCCAAGGTGAAGAGCGTGATCGCTCTGGGGATGAGCTATGCGCCGGCGAACGATCCGTTCGTGCTGGCAGGCGAGGGCGAGAAGGGCCGGATCTCGGTCTATGCGCAAGGGGCGGATTATCACGATGTCGTGAAGAAGGCGCTGAAGGCGCTGGCGCGGTGGCTGGTCGCCGAGGCGCGGGATGCGGATGTGAAGGTGTTCGTCGATACGGCGCCGGTGATGGAGAAGCCGCTGGCCGAGGCGGCGGGGCTGGGCTGGCAGGGCAAGCACACCAATCTGGTCAGCCGCGAGCATGGCAGCTGGCTATTCCTCGGCGCGATCTACACGACGCTGAATCTGGCGCCGGATGCGCCCGGGCGGGATCGGTGCGGGTCGTGCGATGCGTGTCAGCGTGTTTGCCCGACCGATGCGTTTCCGGCGCCCTATCGGCTCGATGCGCGGCGCTGCATTTCCTATCTGACGATCGAGCATGCCGGGCCGATCCCGCACGAATTCCGCGCGGCGATGGGGAACCATATCTATGGCTGCGATGATTGCCTGGCGGTGTGTCCGTGGAACAAGTTCGCAGTCGCGGCGCATGCCAACCGCGCCTTTGCGGCGCGGGCCGAGCTGGCGGCACCCGATCTTTCCGATCTGCTGGCGCTGGACGATACGGGGTTTCGCGCGGTGTTCTCGGGCTCGCCGATCAAGCGGATCGGGCGGGATCGGATGGTGCGGAATTGCCTGATCGCTGCGGGGAATAGTGGGGCGGAGGCGTTGGTGGAGACGGTTGTCGGGTTGCTGGAGGATCCGGCGCCGGTGGTACGCGGGGCTGCGGTTTGGGCGCTGGGGCGACTGGATGTTGGGCGGTGGGTAAGCGAACGCGAGGCGCGTACGACGAGCGAAGAGGATGAGATTGTTCGCGCCGAGTGGACTGCAGACCCCCCTCCCGCTCGCGGGAGGGGGTAGGGGGTGGGCTCGCGCTCACCGCACATGTACCGCTTGTGATTGGCCGGGAGCCCACCCCTCGGTCCCCTCCCGTAAACGGGAGGGGAGGAAGAAGAAGTTACCTCCGCCCGACGCTCAGCGCTCCGACGCAACTCGCCCGGTCGATCGGGCTGCCATTGGTCTGCCGCGCGTCCAGATATGTGACGACGGGGTCGCCCCTGCCCTTGGCGGAAAGATAGGCATCGAGCACGCAGGTCGCATTACCGAATTGCAGCTTCCGCGCGCCGCCCTCATGGACATCGGCCACGGGCTGGCCGAACAAGGCGATCAGCGCATTGCCGGTCTGACCCATCACCCGGTCAAGCCCGGCGACTCCGCCCGGGATCGTCGGCAGTGGAATCTCGCGCGGCGGGCGCGGGGCGAGGGTGCTGCCTTCGCCGCAACCTGCCAGCACCAGACCGGGGAGGATCGCCAGGGTCGTCAGGCCAAGGCGTTTCATACCCGTCGTCTCCCATGGAAGAGATGCGTCGCCATCGCCGCGCCGAGCACCGGCGCGAGCAGGTTGAGCACCGGCACCAGGAACATCGCGGTGCCGGCCAGGCCGAGGGTGAAACGCTGGAACGCAGTCGATCCGCGCCAGGCCTTCATGCCGCTGCGCGGGATGTGCCGGGCAGCGACCATCTCGCCCAGATCATGGCCGAGCAGCCAGCCATTGACAATGAAGAACAGCACGGGCAGCCCGACGCCGGTGAAGAACAGCAGCAGGTAAAGCGGCGATACCGCAAGATTGATCAGCACAGCCCGCCCGGCCGAGCCCAGCCCCATCGCGATCGACCGGCCGAGCGGCACGTCGCGCGCCTCGGCCAGCGCCTCGGGATAATGTTTGCGCTCGACCGCGACCACGACCTGATCGGCGAAGACCTCCATCACGCCGATCGCGACCACCCGGAACAGCAGCCAGGCGACGCCGATCGCGGCCAGCACCGCTGCCGTCTCGACCAGCGCGCCGGCATCGTCGCCCAGGCCCCACTGCGTCGCCAGCGCGCCGGCGCCGTACCACAGGCCAGCCCCGAGCGCGGCGAGCAGCAACAGGGTGACTGCGAGCGATTTCAGGATGACGCCGACGATCTTCGGATCGCCGAGCTGGCCGATCGACAGGAAAAAGGCGCGGACCATGGGCCGAGTCTAGAGCATGTTGCGTGCAACATGCTCTAGATTTTTTGTGGTCGCATGCTTGTTAGCGAATAGCCGGATTCCACCTATTCGCAGCATGCTCCGGCTGGCGCCCGCGCCATAGTCCAAGACTTGCGCCGGTTGCACTCGCCGCGCCGCACCATTACGGGCTGGCGACCCAATTTCCCGGAGATACAAGCTTGACCAGCCCAGCCTATGACGTCGTCGCGATCGGCAATGCGATCGTCGACGTGCTTTCCCAGGCCGAAGATTCGTTCATCGTCGAGGCCGGCATGGCCAAGGGATCGATGCAGCTGATGTTCTCGCCGGCCGAAGCCGACGCGCTTTATGCGAAGATGGGCCCGGGGATCGAGGCGAGCGGCGGCTCGGCGGCGAACACGGTCGCGGCGATCGCGGCGCTGGGCGGCCGCGCCGGCTTCATCGGCCAGGTCGCCGACGACCAGCTGGGCGAGGTGTTCGCGCACGATATCCGCGCCGCGGGTGTCACCTTCACCACTGCGGCGCGCGAAGGCGAGCCGACTACGGCGCGCTGCCTGATCTTCGTCACGCCCGACGGGCAGCGGACGATGAACACCTTTCTCGGCGCCTCGCAGTTCCTGCCGGCCTCGGCGCTCGATTATGATCTGATCGCGTCGGGCGCGATCCTCTATCTCGAAGGCTATCTCTGGGATCCCGAGGAGCCGCGCCAGGCGATGCGCGCCGCGATCGAGGTCGCGCGCAAGGCCGGGCGCAAGGTCGCCTTCACGCTCAGCGACGTGTTCTGCATCTCGCGCCACGGCGGCGATTTCCGCGACCTGATGGCCAAGGGCCTGGTCGACATCATGTTCGCGAACGAGAATGAGATCCTCGCGCTGATGGACGTCGAGGATTTCGAGGCGGCGGTTGCGGCGGCAGCGGCGCAGGTGCCGGTGCTGGTGGTGACGCGCAGCGAGAAGGGCGCCATCGCCATCGCCAACGGCACGCGCGTGGCGTGCGGTGCTGAGCCGATCGAGAAGGTGGTCGACACCACCGGTGCGGGCGACCTGTTCGCGGCCGGCTTCCTGACCGGCCAGGCGCAGGGCAAGAGCCTTCAGGAATCGCTCCGCCTCGGCGCGATCTGCGCGGCGGAGATCATCTCGCATTATGGCGCGCGGCCGATGTGCGACATGAAGGCGCTGGTGGCGGAAAAGCTCGGCTGAGTTGACGGGCTTCGACACGACCCATTGAAAAAGGGGCCGGGATTTGCCTCCCGGCCCCTTTTTTGTGCGGTGCGCCCCAGCTTCAGAAGGTCGCGGGCCGCGGCGGCATCAGTTCCTCGGCCTCGGGCTCATGCACTTCGTCCCGGCCCAGGCCGACATGGCTGCGCGAGCGGCTGTAGAAGAAATAGACGAGCAGACCGATCACGCCCCAGATCGGCAGCACCAGGATCGCGATCAGCGGCAGCGACAGATACAGGCCGATACAGCCGACGATCGCCAGCGGCGCGATGATCCAAACCGCGGGGGTCTTGAACGGACGCTTGCGGGCAGGATCCTTCACGCGCAGCACCATCACCGAGATCGCTACCATCATGAAGGCGAACAGCGTGCCCGAGTTCGAATAATCGGCGAGCTTGCCGACCGGCAGGATCGCCGCGGCAATCGTGACGACGAGGCCGGTGACAGCGGTCACGACATGCGGCGTCTTGAACTTCGGATGGACGCTGGCGAGCTTCTCGGGAAGCAGGCCGTCACGGGCCATGACGAAGAACACGCGGGTCTGGCCGAACATCATCATCAGCACGACCGACGGCAATGCCAGCACCGCGGCAAGCCCGACCAGGCGACCGATCCCTGGCCAGCCGATCGTGTCGAGCACATGGACCAGGGCTTCCTTCGAGCAGACCAGAGGCTCAGTGATGCCGCTCGATACGATCGAGGCGCAGCGGCCGGCGAGCTCGGCCGAGCCCGGCGACAGTACGCCGCCGGTGAGCCCGGCGACGGGCTGGGCGCCCATCGCGCCGATCGCACCAGCTGCGACGACGAGATAGAAGATCGTGCAGATGCCGAGGCTGGCGATCAGGCCGATCGGCACATTGCGTTGCGGGTTCTTGGTTTCCTCGGCTGCGGTTGAGACCGCGTCGAAGCCGACATAGGCGAAGAAGATCGAGGCGGCGGCGCCGAGCACACCGGTCGCGCCGGTCGGCGTGAAGGGGGTGAAGTTGGTCGCGTTCAGCACCGGGATGGTCAGCACGACAAATGCCGTCAGCGCGGTAATCTTGATCAGGACGAGCACTGCATTGACCCGGGCGCTTTCAGTCGTACCGAGGATCAGAAGGAGCGTGACGAGCACCGAGATGATCACGGCGGGCAGGTTGAAATAGCCGCCGACATGGCTCGCCGTGATGAGATCGGGCGACGAGGCGCCAAAGGCCATCTGGACATTGGCGATCAGCGCGTCGCCGTTACTCAGAAAGGCTGGAATGTGCAGGCCTAGCCCGTTCAACAGCCCCACGGCATGGTTGGACCAGCCGACCGCGACCGCGCTTGCCCCCACTGCATATTCGAGGATCAGCGCCCAGCCGACCATCCAGGCGAGAATCTCGCCGGTGACGGCATAGGTATAGGTATAGGCCGAGCCCGACACCGGCACCATCGATGCCAGCTCGGAATAGCAGAGCGCTGCGACGGCGCAGACGAAGCCGGCGATGATGAAGCTGATCATCATGCCCGGCCCGGCCTTTTGCGCCGCCTCGGAGGTCAGCACGAAAATGCCGGTGCCGATGACCGCGCCGACGCCGAGCAGGGTGAGCTGGAAGGCGCCGAGCGATCGGTGCAGGCCCTTCTTCTCGGCCGTCGCCAGAATGGCGTCGAGTGACTTTACGCGCCCGAATATCATGAAAAAATCCCCGATTTGTGCAGTCCGGATCGTGGTCCGGCTGAATGATGGCGGGAGCCTAACCGGAAAATGAGGCGGCGCAATCCCCTATCGCGTGAGCCCTACCGGGCGAGCATAGGCCCGAGCTTGCGACCTGCAAAGATGTGGACATGGAGGTGCGGCACCTCCTGATGCGAATCGAGGCCGGTATTGGCAAGCAGCCGGTATCCCGGCGCGACCAGCCCCGCTGCGCGCGCGACCTCGCCCACCGCGCGGACGAAGCCGGCGATTTCGGCGTCCGATCCCTTCGCGCTGAAATCGTCCCAGGAGACGTACGGGCCCTTGGGGATCACCAGCAAATGGGTGGGCGCCTGCGGATTGATGTCGTGGAAGGCGAGGGCATACTCATCCTCGAAGACCTTTTTTGACGGGATTTCGCCGCGCAGGATCTTCGCGAAGATATTCTGGTCGTCATAGGGCTTGGTGGCGTCGATCGGCATGTCCGCTCCTTAGGGCGAACCGTCACCCCGGACTTGTTCCGGGGTCCATCGGCCCGCAAATGGTGCAGGCGTTGCGTATGCGGAACCTTGGATGCCGGAACAAGGCTCTCCTGAGCTTGTCGAAGAATCCGGCATGACGGTCAGCGTGTACGGCTCGCCTTTTCGTCGATCCCCGACACCCCCTCGCGGCGTTTCAGTTCCGTACGGACATCGTCGAGCGAAACCCCGACATCGGCGAGCAGCACGAGCAGGTGGAAGATCAGGTCCGCCGCTTCGCCCGTCAGCGCTGCCTTGTCGTCGCCCATGGCGGCGATCACCGTCTCGGTCGCTTCCTCGCCGAGCTTCTGCGCGATCTTGGCGCGGCCCTTCGTGAAGAGCTTCGCGACATAGGAGGTGGTCGGGTCAGCACCCTTGCGGGCATTGATCACGGCTTCGAGCGTGTCGAGAAAGTCTTCGGCCATGATGCTCGGCTGGCCCAGACGGGCGCCGAGGTCAATCCTTGGGGCGTTTTGCGAAGCGCGCTCGCATCGCCCGGCGGACCAGCCAGACGCCGATAACGGCCATCGCGAACAGCGCGATGTCGGAAAGCTCGGGGCCGGTGCGGACCCTGGGCACGCCGGTGTGTGCGGGCGTGACGGCCAGCGCCGGGGCGGCGATCAGGAGGGCGGCAAGGAAACGCATGGGCTTCCCTAGGCGCGACCTCCCTAACTTTCCGTCAAGCGAAGAGAGGCTTGCGCACGGGCACGCCCGCAGCCGCGAGCGCTGCGTGCGCGTCGGCAATACTGGCTTCGCCGAAATGGAAGATCGATGCGGCAAGCACTGCGCTGGCATGGCCTTCGAGCACGCCAGCGACCAGATCGCCGAGCCCGCCGACACCCCCCGAGGCCACCACCGGCACGGCGACCAGGTCGGCGATGGTGCGGATCAGCGCGAGATCATAGCCGTCGCGCGTGCCGTCGCGATCCATGGAGGTGACGAGCAGCTCGCCTGCGCCGAGTTCGACGAGGCGCAGCGCATGTTCGACCGCGTCGATCCCGGTTTCGCGCCGGCCGCCATGGGTGAAGACCTCCCAATGATCGCCGACGCGCCGCGCGTCGATCGAGGCGACGCAGCATTGGCTGCCGAAGCGATCTGCGATGTCGGCGATCACTTCGGGCCGTGTGACGGCGGCTGAATTGACCGCGACCTTGTCAGCGCCTGCGAGCAGCAGCGCGCGCGCGTCCTCGGCGCTGCGCACGCCGCCGCCCACGGTCAGCGGCATGAAGCAGACTTCGGCGGTGCGACGGACGACATCGAGGATCGTGCCGCGCGCCTCATGGCTTGCGGTGATGTCGAGGAAGCAGAGCTCGTCGGCGCCGGCAGCATCATAGGCGCGCGCCTGTTCGACCGGGTCGCCGGCATCGCGCAGATCGACGAAGTTCACGCCCTTCACGACGCGGCCGTTGGCGACGTCGAGGCAGGGGATGACGCGCGCGCGGACAGTCACGCCGCAGCCGCCACGTTCAGCGCCGCGGCAAGGTCGAGCCGCCCATCATACAGCGCGCGGCCGGTGATCACCCCCTCGATCCCGTCGCGGGCATGCAGCGCGAGGACATGGATCTCGGCAATGCCCTTCACCCCGCCGCTCGCGATCACCGGGATATCGACTGCGCGGGCGAGATCGACAGTCGCCTCGACATTGCAGCCCTTGAGCATGCCGTCGCGGCCGACATCGGTGAAGAGCAGGGCCGCGACGCCGGCATCCTCGAAGCGGCGGGCAAGGTCGATCACTTCCACGGTCGAGACATCGGCCCAGCCGCGCGTCGCGACCATGCCGTCCTTCGCATCGACAGCGACGACGATGCCGCCGGGGAAATCGCGTGCCGCCTCGCGGACGAGCTCGGGGTTTTCAAGCGCCGCTGTGCCGATCACCACGCGCGACACGCCGAGATCGAACCAGCGCTCGATCGATTCGCGGGTGCGGATGCCGCCGCCGAGCTGGACATGGCCGGGAAAGCGCCCGACGATCGCGGCGACCGCCTCGCCATTGACCGAGGCGCCGGCAAAGGCGCCGTCGAGATCGACGACATGGAGATATTCGGCCCCCTGATCGGCGAAGATCATCGCCTGGGCCGCTGGGTCGTCGCCATAGACAGTGGCGCGGTCCATATCCCCCTCGGCGAGGCGCACGACCTGGCCCGCCTTGAGGTCGATCGCGGGGAAGACGATGAGGGTCATATCAGGGCCGCCATGTCAGGAACCTCGTCAGCAACTCCAGCCCATAGCGCTGGCTCTTCTCGGGATGGAACTGCACCCCGAGCATATTGTCCCGCCCGATCGCGGCGGCGACCGGGCCGCCATGGTCGGTCGCTGCGATCACACCCTCGCCCTCGAAGGCGTAGCTGTGCAGGAAATAGGCCTCGCCCGGCTCGATCAGCGGATGCGCGCGCGAGGGCACCACATCGTTCCAGCCCATATGCGGCACCTTGGCGGTCGGATCGTCGGGTGTCAGATGGCGAACCGTGCCGCTGATCCAGCCAAGCCCCGGATGTGTGCCCATCTCCTCGCCCGCATCGGCCATCAGCTGCATGCCGACGCAGATGCCGAGAAACGGAACGCCGTCGCCGCGCACGCGCCGGTCGAGCGCCTCGACCATGCCCGGTACGGCACGCAGCGCCGAGGCGCAGGCGCCGAACGCACCCACGCCGGGCAGCACGATCCGCTCGGCGCGCGCCACCAGTTCGGCGTCGGCAGTGATCGCGACATTCCGGGCGCCGGCTGCCTTCAGCGCGTTGGCGACCGAGTGGAGATTGCCCGCGCCATAATCGATCAGGGCGATGGTTGTGCGAGGGAGGCTCATGCGAGGAGCGCGGTGAACCCGTCAGCCGCCATGTTCGCGGTGAATTCGGTCACGTCCGCGACCGCCGCGCCGCTCGACACGAACGGATCGGTCGCGGCCAGTGCTTCGACCTCGCGCTTGTGCCCGCGCGTCAGGATCACCCCGCCGAGCCGCGGCACCTGCCGGCCGGACACGAGGAAAATCCCCTCGGCATAGCCCTTGGCCATCCAGGCGAGATGCGCCTGCATATGCTGGTCGACCTCGTCGAGCGGCACGACATAGCGCAGGATGATGAGGCAGAGCGGCACACCGGGCCGCTCGACGTCGGCCATCACAACATTCCCTTGGTCGAAGGGATCGCATCGGCCTTGCGCGGATCGATCTCGACCGCTGTGCGCAGCGCCCGGGCCAGGCCCTTGAACGCGCTCTCGATGATATGATGGTTGTTCTTGCCGTAGAGGGTCTCGACATGGAGCGTGATGCCGGCCGAGCCCGAGAAACTGTGGAACCAGTGTTCGAACAGCTCGGTATCCATCTCGCCGAGGCGCTTCTGCGAGAATTCGCATTTCCACACGAGCCAGGGCCGCCCCGAAATATCGAGCGCGACGCGGGTCAGCGTCTCGTCCATCGGCGACAGCGCGTCGCCATAGCGGCGAATGCCTTTCTTGTCGGCAAGCGCCTGGGCGAACGCCTCGCCGAGCGCGATGCCGACATCCTCGACCGTGTGGTGCTGGTCGATATGCAGGTCGCCGACTGCCTTTACGGTCAGGTCGATCAGCGAATGGCGCGAGAGCTGCTCGAGCATATGATCGAGAAAACCGATGCCGGTTTCGATCGTGTAAAGGCCGGTGCCGTCGAGATTGACGGTCACGTCGATCGACGTCTCCTTGGTGGAGCGCGAGATGGTTCCGGTGCGCATGGGGCTCCACATAGCGACCGCGACCGCTCATGCAATCTTGACGGTGCTTCAAAGCCCGCTAGGTCATGCCCATGAGTGATGGTTTGCCCGATAGCCTGATTCCCTATGACGAGATCGTGCAGGAGGCACTGCGCGCCGTCGTCGGCCGGGTGCTGGGCTCGGTCGCCGAGAATGGCGGCCTGCCCGGCGACCATCATTTCTACATCACCTTCAAGACCCAGGCGCCCGGCGTGAACATCCCGCAGCGGCTGATCGAGCGTTTCCCCGACGAGATGACGATCGTCATGCAGAACCGCTATTGGGATCTGGTCGTCGACGATACCGGCTTCTCGATCGGCCTCAGCTTCAACCAGGTGCCGTCCAAGCTGGTGATTCCCTATGCCGCGGTGACGGGTTTCCACGACCCTTCAGTCAATTTCGAGCTGCGCTTCCAGGCGCAGGAGGGCCCCGAAGGCCCCGATCCGCACGACGCGGCCGAGAATGACGGCCCGACGGTGACTCCGGTCGAGGACGGATCGAACGTCGTCTCGGTGGATTTCAAGCGGAAGAAATAAGCTGGGCGCGCGCTCTCACCCTTGTCATCCCCGCGAAAGCGGGGACCCATCTCCAACGCTCTCGCCACAAAACACGGTAGAGATGGAGCAAACGGCAGGAGTTGGGTCCCCACATGCGCGGGGATGACACAGGAAGTTCTGGAGGCGCGTTGATGGACACCCGCACCGAAACCGATTCGCTCGGCCCCATATCCGTCCCCGCCGCATCCTATTGGGGCGCGCAAACCCAGCGATCGATCGAGAATTTCCCGTTCGGACCCGAGGAGCGGATGCCGATCGGCATCATCCAGGCGCTCGCGATCGTGAAGCAGGCAGCGGCCCGGGTGAACCGCGCGCATGGCCTTTCGCCCGAAATCGCCGATGCGATCGAGGCGGCCGCCGCCGAAGTTGTGAGCGGCAGGCTCGACGACCAGTTCCCGCTCGTCATCTGGCAAACCGGGTCGGGCACCCAGAGCAACATGAACGTCAACGAGGTGATCGCCGGCCGCGCCAACGAGATGCTGGCGGGCAAGCGCGGCGGCAAGGTGCCGGTCCACCCGAACGATCATGTCAATATGAGCCAGTCGTCGAACGACAGCTTCCCGACTGCGCTCCATGTCGCTGCTGCCCGCGCCGCGCACGACCGGCTTTTCCCGGCGCTCGACAGGCTGCACGCGGCGCTGGACGCCAAGGCCAGGGACTGGGCCGATATCGTCAAGATCGGCCGCACCCATTTGCAGGATGCGACGCCGCTGACGCTCGGCCAGGAATTCTCCGGCTATGCGCACCAGATCTATCGCTGCCGGCACCGCATCGATCCGGCGGTGAACCACGGCATGATGGCGCTGGCCCAGGGCGGCACCGCGGTCGGCACCGGGCTCAACGCGCCGGAAGGATTCGGCGAGGCGATCGCGCGAGAGATCGCCGCCATCACCGGCCTGCCGTTCCGGACGGCCGACAACAAGTTCGAAGCGCTCGCCTCGAACGATCCGATCGTCCACCTTTCGGGCACGCTCAATACGCTCGCCGTCGCGCTGACCAAGATCGCCAATGATATCCGCCTGCTCGGTTCCGGCCCGCGCTCGGGATTGGGCGAGATCGATCTGCCCGCGAACGAGCCGGGCAGCTCGATCATGCCCGGCAAGGTCAATCCCACCCAGTGCGAGATGCTGACGATGGTCTCCGCCCAGGTGATCGGCAACCATCAGGCGATCACGATCGGCGGGCTGCAGGGGCATCTCGAGCTCAATGTGTTCAAGCCGGTGATCGGTGCGGCGCTGCTGCGCTCAATCGAATTGCTGAGCGTGGGCATGGCGAGCTTTGCCGAACGCTGTGTCGAGGGGATCGCGCCCAACCGGACACGCATCGCCGAGTTGGTCGATCGCTCGCTGATGCTGGTGACGGCGCTCGCGCCCGAGATCGGCTATGACAATGCCGCGAAGATCGCCAAGCACGCGCATGCCGAAGGCCTGACCTTGAAGGAGGCTGGGCTGGCACTGGGGCTGGTCGATGCAGCGACGTTCGATCGGCTGGTGCGGCCGGAAGCGATGGTGTGATTAGTTCCTCCCCGTTCCGGGGAGGAACGATTTTGGGAACCAGCCGCACGTTCACACGCTCTGCTCCACGAAAACGGGAGGATATCCATGAAGACCAGCACGATCCTCGGCGCCGCGATCGGCGGCGCGATTGACGGGGCGGACGGCGACGACGGCACCGCTGACGGCGCGCTGATCGGCGCGGGCGTGGCGACGGCGCTGCGCATCGTCGTGCCGATCGCAGTCACCTTCGCCGCGGGCTGGCTGGTGCTGCGCGGGCTCGGTGCAATCACTGACGCAGTGCTCGGCGAACGCCCCTCCAACGACTGATCTGCCGCAAGACGGGTTGACGCGAGCGGGCTGCCCGCGCCACTAGCGCGCATGGACGCCCCCGAATCCGATCCGCATGGCTTCAAGCGCCGTGGCGTCTTGTTCGTTCTCTCCTCGCCTTCGGGTGCCGGCAAGTCGACGATCGCGCGCATGCTGCGCGAGGACCAGCCCGAGCTGGTCGTCTCGGTCTCCTACACCACCCGCCCGATCCGCCCCGGCGAAGTCGACGGCGTCGATTATCATTTCGTCGACCTCGAAACCTTCCGCGCGATGGTCGCCAACCATGAATTCCTCGAATGGGCGCATGTCTTCGGCCATCGCTACGGCACGCCCAAGGCGCAGGTGTGGAACGTGCTCGAACAGGGCCGCGACATCCTGTTCGATATCGACTGGCAGGGCGCGCAGCAGCTCCACCAGCTCGCCGGTGGCGACATCGTCCGGGTCTTCATCCTGCCACCCTCGATGACCGAGCTGCGCACCCGGCTCGAACGCCGCGCGACCGATTCGCCGGAGGTGATCGAGGCGCGCATGGATCGCGCCGCGAACGAGGTCAGCCACTGGGACGGCTATGATTATGTGCTGGTCAATGACGATGTCGCGAAATGCTTCGACTGCGTGAAGACGATTCTCGCGGCTGAGCGGCTCAAGCGCTCGCGCCAGACCGGGATCATCGGATTCATCCGCAAGCTGATCCGGACCTCGCCGACGGGGGAGTAAGGGATCGCGCCCGCATAACGTCGCCCCGGCGAAGGCCGGGGCCGCTGCGTTTGGGGAATCGTCTCGCACAACAATCCAGCGACCCCGGCCTTCGCCGGGGTGAGGAGTCAGGCGATGGCCAGCAACTTCAGGAAGCGCACGCCAGCGTCGAAATCCCGCCGCCGCGATTCCAGTGCTGGCAGCGACAGATCGTCCCGGCCCCATTGCTCCGCCTGCCAGTCCTCGTCGAGTTCGACCGCGGCCCATACAGCCTCCGCCGTTGCGGCGCCCTCGGCCAGCGCCAGCGCGGCGATCAGCGAGCCGCCGATGGTGACGATCGGCGACAGGCCGGCCAATTCCCAGGCGCTCCGTGCCGCGACGGCCTCGCCGAGCCGCGCCTGGGTGAGCGGCGGTTGCGGGCGGTGGATGACGCCCTTCGTTAATTCGATATGCACATCGTAGCGCGTGCGTGCCCAATCGAGCAGCGGGTCCCAGGCGGCCGCCTGCCGCGCTACCAGATCGGCCGGCGCATCGGCGCGGTAGCAGAACAGGTCGCTCTCGCCGAACGCGGCGAGGCCGGCGGCAAAAGCGGCAGGGTCGGGCGCAATCCGGTCGATCGCCGCGTTGGCGAGGCCGGTCAGCGGCATCGCGCGCGGATCGATCTCGGCACCCTCGGCCACCGCGCGCCATTCATCGGCCACTGCCTCGGCCAGGGCCGGGGTGGGGAGGAGGAGCGGCACTCGCCCCGGCGTCCGCACCGGCCGGTCGTCGAGCCTGATGCCGCGATCGCCGTCAATCGCGACGTGTTTCCAGAAGCGTTTCACTTGGCGGGCGGCGTCCGCCAGCGCTCGGCGAGCGAACGCGGCACGATCGCCATCATCGCCAGCGCCGAGAGCACGATCGCCGTGCCGAGGATCTTGGGGCCGAGCGTCGGCGCACGCGCGATCAGGATCACGCCGAAAACGGCGCCGGCTGACCCGGCAAGCCGCGTCAGCGTGATGGCGAGCCAGCGCTTGCGCGCGATCATCTCTGCGTCGGTCATACAGTCTCCATCAGTCCCGGCAGGTCCGCCACCCTCTCGGCAACGCTGTGCGCGCCCGCTGCGGTCAGCTCGTGCGGCGGATGATAGCCCCAGGCGACGCCCAGGGCCCGCGTGCCCGCCGCGCGCGCCATCATCATGTCATAGCTCGTGTCGCCGATCATCACCGTCGTTTCGGGCGAAGCGCCCGCTTCGGCCATCGCCAGCTCGATCATCGAGGGATGCGGCTTGGAAGGATGGCGGTCCGCGGTCTGCAGCGTGACGAAACGACCGGCGATACCATGATGGTCGAGAATGCGGGCGAGGCCGCGATCCGACTTGCCGGTCGCGACTCCGAACAGCCAGCCGGCCTCGGCAAGGGTATCGAGCGCTGCGATCATGCCCTCGAACAGCGGCTCCTCATCCATCGCGCCAGACGTGCGCAGCCGGAAAAAGGCGGATTTATAGTCCTCGGCGAGCGTGCGGTGCCGGGCATCGTCCAGCTGCGGGCTGAGCGCCGCGATCGCCTCGACCACGCTCAGGCCGATGATGCGGCGGATCGCTTCGCGGCCGGGCGCCTCGAGGCCGGCGTGCAGGAACGCCTCCTCCATCGACAGGCAGATATTGGCCTGGCTGTCGACCAAAGTGCCGTCGCAATCGAATAGGGCAAGGCGGTTGGTCATGCGGTCCTCATCAGATCGGCCAGCGCCGTGTTGCCGGCGCGGTCGAGGCCCCGGATCGTTCCGGCGCGATCCGCTTCCTGCTTGTTCTGGCCGAGCTTGTTGGTGCCGCGAATGGCTTCGATCACGACCTCGAAGCCGATGATCGCGCGCAGCATCGCGCGGAAACGGGCATCCTCCATCTTGGCGCGGGTCCAGGGATTTTCGGGCGCGACCCTCGGTTCATGGATTTCGGCCAGCCGGTCGAGCAACGCGACCAGCCCGTCCTCGTCGATCGTCCGGGCAACGCCCTCGATCTCGACCGCGACATAGTTCCAGGTCGGCACCTGCTGTGCCGGCTCGGCATACCAGTTCGGGGTGATATAGCCGTCCGGGCCGGCGATGCTCAGCACCACCCGGGCGCCGTCGAGCAGCGGCACGATCCGGTTGGGCCGGGCGAGGTGGAAGCGGACGGCGTTCTCGCCCGCAGGCACGATCGGGGCATGCGCGACCATCGGACCCTCAGACGTTGCGGCAAGGATGTGCGCAAAGCCCCGCGCGACCGCCCAGTCGAGCATCGCGGCGTCGCTTTCGAAGCGGAAGGCCTTGTTGGGGTGCATGGGCTTGGCCCTAGCGTAGCGCGCGCGGGAATCAATCGCGCCGAGGCGTGTCAGTTCGCGCTTTCTGCCGCTCGCGCACGATCGGCCGCCGCGAAATGCGCGAGCTGGTCGGCCCGGGCCTTTTTGAAGGCGGCGCGATCGGTCATGCGCGTCACATAGGCCTCGGTCGCCGGTCGGCCGCCGAACGCGCGGACGTCCGAAACCCGCAGAACATCCGCCATCAGCAGGTCAGCGATGGTGAAGCGGTCGGCGGCGAGCCATTCCCGCTCGCTCAGGACCCTTTCCAGCTGGTCGAGGCGCGTGCCCATCCATCCGGTAAGACCATCATTTTCGGTGCCGGTTATCTTCAGGAACCACCATGGCACGCTGACCATCTCGATCGAGTTGAGCGCGGCGATCGTCCATTGCAGCGTTGCCGCCTCTCCGGCCGGATCGCGCGGCATCAGCCTGTCGCTCTTCCGGGCCAGATGCAGCAGCCCGGCACCGCTTTCGAACAGTTCCACACCTCCGTCCGTCAGGAACGGGATCTGGCCGAAGGGCTGATGCTCGAGATGATTGGTCGCGCGGCCCTCGAACGGGATCGAACCAACCGCATAGGGGAGGCCGGCTTCCTCGCATGCCCATCTGAGCCTCAGATCGCGCACGAAACCCCGCGGGCCTTCAGGAACCCAGTCATAGGTCCAGATGGTCAGTTCGCTCATCGCAGCGCGCCTTCCTGCATCAATCGACGAGAATAACGCCCCATTGGGGAAGCGGTCATTAGCGAAATCTATCTATGGATTTCGGGAATGCCCCGAATCGTTTCCCCATCCTGTCTGTGGACACCGGGCCAGGGTCCGGACCGTGTCGCGCTCGATCGCATGGCCCGCGCTTTTCCCAAGCCCGCAACGCCAATGGGCGAAGCATGGTTCATGGGGGACGTGCGCAAGATGTATCCTCAATTGTCCGGCGATCTGGATGCCTTGCCGGACAATGATATCGAAGAGATCCTCCAGGAAATCGCGTCGGGATCGAGCAACTTCGGTCCGCTCGCGGAATGGATCGAATGGTTTCACTATCTGCTGCCGCGTCTTGTCGAGCGAGAGTGGGAGCCGACCTTTTATCAGCCTGCCGAGCTGTTGATCACGGCGTTCATGACTCTGCACCCGGAGTCGGACGGCAGCCTGGCTTATCCCGAGTTCCGGAACGACGCGCTCGTTACGGTGGGGCGCTACATAATGTCACCGCGTTTCTGGCCGGATGGCGAACTGGATGTCGCAAACTGCCTGAACAAGGTGACATGGCCCAGCGGGATCGTGGGGTGGTTCAAAGCCGGCAACCTGCTCTCGGCATCGCTTTTCTTCTGCATCAAATATCTGGCACGCAGCGACGTGGAGACATGGTTCCGCTCGGTTATCGCGATCCCGGATCCATATTGGCAGGTGCAGATCATGACCTGGCTGGTCGGCGCACACCCCATCCTCGCGGGGGAAATCGAGCAGCCCAGCGCCCTTCCGAAAGACGCTCGCTTCGATGTCCAGTGGGACTGGTCGCACATTCTGGACGGACATTATTCAGGCGATTACGACTCGCCCCTTCGTCTGATCCCATTCCTGCCCCCTGAAAACCGTGAAGCCATTGTCGGGATTGCGCGCGGCATGGAGGTCGAGGGATTTCTCGAGGATGTCTGGACGGATCCAGCAATGCAGCAGGTCGCGTCCGAGGCGGCGGGAATGCCGGAGCGCTTCCTCCAGCTCTACCGAGCCGCTCAGCCTTCCGGGTCGTGATGAATGTCCATGTGCAGCCGCGTCAGTCGCTGCTCGGCGATCCGCCAGCGGCCGTCCTGGCGGACATAGCGCTCATGATAATGGCCGAAGCCGGTATGCCCGGCATTGCCCATCCTGGCCTTGCGGTCTTCCCCCCAAACGACCCGGTCCTGCATCGCCCACACGACCTGGGCCGTATCGCCATCGATTGTGATCTCGGGCGAATGGACATGGTGGCAGGTGGTCGCCGTCTCGACCGAGGCGCGCACCGTGCGCAGCGCTTCGTCGCGGCCATGGGTGATGATCCCCCCGGCCGGCCGCGTGTCGAGAACCAGGTCCTCAGTGAAGACATCGGCATAGCCGGCCCAGTCCTTGGTATCGAGCGTCCGGCAATAGCGCGCCTTCACTTCGCAGATGGCGAGATAGTCCGCGATCGCGGCGGGATCGGTCATGCTGGCTCTCCTGCTTTTCTCAGTATCGTCAGGTCAGCGAGAAGCCCGCATCGACCGCGACCACCTGGTTGGTGATGAAGCGCGCGGCGGGCGTCGCGAAGAACAGCACGGCGGCAGCGATATCGCGCGGCTCGCACATGCCGAGCGGCGGGCGGCGCGAGGAGGCCGGCCCCGCCGGCGCAGGGCCGCGCGCCTGCCGCGCCCCGGGCGTCACCACGCCGCCCGGCAGCACGGTGTTGACGGTGATCCCGTGCTCGACCAGCTCGAACGCCGAGGTCTGGCTGAGCGAGAGCATCGCGCCCTTGGAGGCGGCATAGGAGGTAAGCCCCACCACCATCGGCGCCCACACGCAGTTGGAAGCGACATTGACGATCCGACCGCCTTGCCCGGCCGCGACCATCGCGCGGCCGAGCTCGCGGATCATCAGGAAGGGCCCGCGCGCGTTGATCGCGTTGATCCGATCCCATTCCGCCGCGGTCGCTTCGAGCAGGGGTTCGCGATCATGGACGCCGGCATTGTTGACCAGCAGCCAGGGCGCGCCGTGCCGGGCGATCATATCGGCGCAGGCGGCTACGATCGAGGCCTCGTCCGCCAGGTCGACGATCATGGCATCGGCCTTGTGGCCCGCCGCAACCAGCCGATCGGTTTCGCGGTGCACCCCGATTGCATCGCGATCGGCGATGATCGCGGTGGCGCCCGCCTCGGCCAGCACTTCCGCAATCCCGGCACCGATCCCACGCGCCGCGCCGGTGATGATCGCGGTTCGGCCGTTGAGCGTGTCGTCGGTCATATCGTCATCGCTCCGCGCCGTTGGGCGCGGATGAAATGCCGCACGGCAGGCGGCGCAGCAACGGGACAACGGGCAATAGCTGCCGAAAGTGCCTGAACCGGGCGTTATATCGCGCGTGCGTTGCGCATCGCGATGTTCGCGGCGGGAAAGCTCAGACCGGTGAAATCTCCCCGCTCACCAGATTGTACATCGCGCCCGTGATCTTGAGCTTGCCCTCCCGTTCGCGCCGCGCGATCACCGGGCTGCGTTCGCGGATCAGGGCGACCGTCGCCCTGACATGATTGGCGGCGACGAGGTTCACGAATTCGGGATTCTTCGAGCTTCGATCGCCTTCATAGCGGGTTGCCACCAGCGTGTTGCGGAACCGGGCGAGCAGCAGGGTCAGGCTGCCGAGCGCGGCATTGTCGATCGCGCCCTTGATCGCGCCGCAATTGGTGTGGCCCATCACCATCAGGACCTTGGCACCCTCGATTTCAGTCGCGAATTCGAGCGAGCCGAGGATGTCGTCATTGGCGGCATTGCCCGCGACCCGGGCATTGAACGCGTCGCCGATGCCGAGATCGCAGAGCACCTCCACCGGCGTGCGGGAATCGATGCAGGTCAGGAACGCGGCGGCCGGATACTGATATTGCGACGTGTTCTTCCTTTCATCCCGCCAGTCGCGCTTGCGCATATCGTTGTGGATGAAGCGCTGGTTCCCCTCCATGATCTCCTGAAGGATCTGGTCCGGCGTGAGCTTGTCGCGGCGATCCCTGCCCCAGTTCTGCGCGCGCGCCTCGGTCGGGATGCCGACCCCGGCCAGCCCGGCGATCCCCGCCGCGGCGCCGATGGTGAGGATCGATCTGCGGCTGATGTCACAGCCGTCATGGCATTCGTGCATGGTTGAGCTCCTGGCGATCGGACGTGCGAGACGATGCAGAGCAGGACGGCCAGTGCGAGCCTCGCTGGAGCCCGGATATCATGGAAGCCGGGGTTGCGGAGCCCAAGTAAAACCGATTCGGGCGCAATAGCGCGCAGGCTCGCGTTCGGGCCGGTTACGGTTTTCCGCCTGCGCTGGCGCCAACCTCCATCTCGAACGGCGCGGCCGGCAGATCCTCGGCGCTGTAGAGATTGACATAGGGCGCGTCCGCCCAGGCATAGCGTACCCAGGTGACCTCCGGTTTGCCCGCGCCCTGCAGGATGATCGTGTCGCCCTGCGCGGTGGCATTGGCGTAGCTGCAGCTTTCGCCGGTACAGGCCTCGAAGCCGATCGCGCTGTCCGCGCTATAGGTGCGCAGTCCCCCGCCGGTGTTGCGGAAAGTGACGACCAGATCGCCGCCCGATCGCGCGACCGATACCGCTTCCGGGCCGCCGGGCGTGATATGCTCGCCATAAACCACTGCCCGCGCCGCCCGTGCCAGGCGTTCGCCGACCACCGTCTTCTGGGTCGGATGGATATCGGTCCGGTCGCCGACGTCGAGCGTCACGGCGAGCCCCGCATGCCTGTCGCCCAGTACCGAAAGCGATTGCGCCTGGCGGAGCTCGGCCCAACCCGAATGGCCCGGCTTGGTCGCGACCGCGCCGTAAGAGGAAAGCTGCGCGATCATGAAGGGCAGCTCGGGCTCGGCGAATTTGCGGCGCCAGTCGGCCATCAGCAGCGGCAGCAGGGTCCGATATTCCGCAGCGGCGTCGGCATTGGATTCGCCCTGATACCAGGCGACCAGAGTGAAGCCGTAGTCGCGGATCGGCGCGATCATGCCGTTATAGAGGGTGGCGAGGCTGGTCGGCACCGTCCAGGGCGCCGGCGCGATCGACAGGCCCTTGGCGCGCATCCCTGCCCGGTAGCGCCAGGATGGGTTCAGCGGAACGAGTTCGCCCGACGCGGTGCGGATGCCGCGATTCTCCGGCCTGCCGGTCAGGCCGCCGCTCCCCAGCACCCTGAGCACGATCTCGTTGCGGCCGGGATGGAAGACAGTCGCGGGCGCGTCATAGACCCGCCACATCCAGGCGGTCGTACCGCTGCCGACATAGCTGCCGTTGATCCAGGCGCTGTCATAGGTGTCGACCGGCCCGAGCTCCAGCGCGGTGGCGCTCGCCGCCTGCGCTGCGGTGAGCGTCACGCTCGTCCGGAACCAGACGGCGCCGTCGAAATCCGCCAGTCCGGCAATGCCGGCCTCCTTCCACGAGCCGGTCGGCGTGATGCTGCCCCAGGCGGAATCGTCGAAATCGGGCGCGATCCAGGCGCGCTCAGCCCTGGCATTGGGATCATGCGCCTCCCACCAGGCCTGTTCGCGACGATCCTGCTCGGCCTTTGCCTTTTGCGGCGCGGTCGCCAGCAAGGCGAGCCGTGCGACGCCCTGTGCATAGGGCTTGAACGTGCCGAGCGCATCGGCGCCGATCCAGCCCTGGATGGTCGTACCGCCCCAGTCCGAATCGATGAAGCCGACCGGGATCTTCAGCTTCTGCTGCAGCGCGCGCGCCATATAATAGCAGACCGCCGAGGCATCCCCGACGGTATCCGGCCCGACCGGCTTCCATGCCACTGCGGCCTTGAACTCGTCGCGCGGCGCCGATGCGCTGTCATGCGCGATGGTGACGAAGCGCAGATCGGCATTGGCCGATCCCGCCAGCCCGCCCCAGGCATTGGTCGAGAGACGTGCGGGAAACTCCATGTTGGATTGCCCGCTGCACAGATAGACATCGCCGATCGCGATATCGCTGAGCGTGGTTGCGGCGCCGCCGGTGCTGGCGGTGAGGGTGTACGGCCCGCCCGCGGGCATTTTCGGCAGCGTCGCGCGCCATTTGCCGCTGCCATCGGCCACCGCTTCCGCGGACTGGCCGTTGAGGCTGACCGTCACATGTGCCTGCGGCGCTGCGGTGCCCCACAGAGCGATCGGCCGCTCGCGCTGAAGCACGGCGTGGTCCCCGAAGATATGCGCGAAGCCGGGTGCCGCGCTCTGTGCCTGGGCGGCGGGGGGGATGGCAAGGGCGATGAGCGCCGCGATGACGGCTTTGTGGCGTTGGAACGGCATCTGGCTCCCCTGTCCGCGACTGCGCCATGTCTTGATGGCTGTGGGTGCGATCATGCGGCGTCGGCGCGCTGCGGTCCAGAGCAGGCTGGCATTCCGCAATCCATGTGCATTTCAATCCGGTCAGACGTCGAGCCGGGAAAGCGCACCGGCGATCCGCGCGCGCGTGTCAGGGTCGGCAAAGGGAAAGGACTCGAAGAAGCGGGTCCGGCTGACATGCGGATCGCGCGCCCTGGCGGTCGCGATCCAGGCGCGCGCCTTCTCCATATCGCCGTTGAGCCCGTGGCATGCGGCCGCGATCAGGGCGACCAGCCCATGCGCCCCCGGGGACCGCCCCGCCTCGTCTCCCCAGCGCGCCGCTGCGGGGATGTCTCCGCGCACGAGATGCGTCAGCGCGCGCGTCGCCTGCATCGCGTAGAGCAACGGATCGATCGGGCTGAGCGCCATGGCGCTGTCCGTCTGGCACTGGCCTTCCTCGCCATGCCCGAGCACGGTCTCCGCCCAGGCCTTGGCGTAGCGGCCCTGGGCATAGTTCGGCGACAGCATGACGGAGCGATCGAGCCAGGTGAGGCTGTTCTCCACCCTGCCGTCGAGCCAAAGCGAACGGCCGAAGGTGAAGTTGGCGAACGGGTCCAGCGCATCGATCTCGAGCGCACGCTCGGCCGCCTTGCGCGCCTCCTCGGCGGCGGCCCTCGCGTCCGGGACATAGTGCAGGAACGCATTCTGGAAATGCGCGAAGGACAGGCCGGCATGGGCCCGGGCGAACCCCGGATCGGCGGCGATCGCCCGCTCGAACATGCCGAGCGCCGCGGCATTGTCGCGCTGGTTGAAGCGGAAGCTGTGCTGCAGGCCGATATGATAGGCCGACCAGGAGTCCAGATCCTCCGGCGATCGCATCCGGGCATGCTGCGCCTCGCGCAGCGGAATCTGGATTTCCATCGCAGTGCTGATCGCGGCGATGATCCGGGCGCGCACCTCATGGATCCTGTCCGCGGCTGTACCATAATGCTCGGCCCAGATGACCCCGCCGTCACTGGTGTCGGAGAGTTCGACGCTGATCTCCACCCGCCGTGCGTCCGCCGAGACGCTGCCGGACAGGCAATAGCGTACGCCGAGCGCGCTCCCGACCCGGCAGACATCGGTCTGCGGCCCGCGGAACCGGAACGAGGACCCGCGCGCGATCACGAACAGCCAGCGCAGACGGGCAAGTTCAGCGATGATCTCGTGCGGCAGCGCGTCGGCGATAAGCGCGGCATGCGGTCCGGCACCGATCAGTTCGAAGGGCAGGACGGCGATGGAGGGCTTGCCGGCGGCGATGTCGGGTGCCGTATCGCCCGTGAGGTTCGAAGCCCTGGCGGCGGCTGTGCTCAGCGGCTGGACATCGCCGACGAACCGATAGCCCTTGCCGTGCACCGTCCGGATCAGGCGCTGCGCCCGGCCATCGTCGTCCAGCACCTGCCGGGCTGACTTCACCCGGCTGGTCACGGCGGAATCGGAGACGATCCGCCCCTTCCAGACGCTGTCGACAATCTCGTCCTTGCTGATCAGCCGGTCGCGATTCTCCACCAGCAGCAGGAGAAGGGCCAGCACCTGCGGCTCGGTGGCGATGCTCGCGCCGCCCCGCCGCACTTCGAATTTCAGCGGATCGAGTTCGAATTCACCGATGCGGTACGACATGATCCCGGCCCGGCATGGTCCCAATAATCTCCACGAAATCTCCAGATCGACTCCAAGCATCGATCGGCAGGCGGCCCTAGCGAATGCGGGTCTCGTTGCCGAACGGTTGGCGACGAGTGAGACGAAAAGGAAATGAAGACATGCCGCTTGTTACCATCGACGTCATCGAAGACGTCTTCACCCCGGCGCAAAAGCGCGAGCTCATCGCCGGCGTCACCGAGGCGATGATCCGCGTGGAGGGCGAGGCGCTCCGCCAGGTCACCTGGGTCCGTATCCGGGAATTCAAGCAGAATGACTGGGCCATCGGCGGAACGCAGCTGAGCGCCGCTGACGTCCACGCCCTGTCCGGAGGAAGCTCCTCCGGCTGAGGGCCGAGCGGGAGAGGGGGTCTCTCATCGATCAACTCCCGAAGGAAGGAAATTTCTCATGTATGCGTATCTCACCCGCCTGTTGCCCCTGGCGTCGGCAGCTTTTCTCTATGTCTCGCCACTGCTCGCCGCGGCGCCGGAAGGCGACACGCCGCCGCCGACCGTCGCCACCTGGGTCCGCGCGGTCAACGCGAAGACCGACCGGGCGATGGCCGCGGCACGCGACGTCGACGGGCTTGCCATCGCCACCTTCCGCCGCGCGGAGGACGGCCGGGTCGCCGATGTCAGGATCATCGCCGCGAGCCCGGAACTGAAGGAGGCCGCACGCCGCACCCTGAGCCGGCTCGGCCGGTTGCCGCCGATGCCGCAGGGCGTCGATCCGCATCAGCGCATTCGGGCCGAGCTGCTGTTCGGTGTCGGCATGGATGCGGAGACCTACCGGACGAAGCGTCGCGTCATGCTCGCGGCGGCTGATGCGGAGAACCGGCGCGTCGCGGGTTCGGCGCCGGTCGAGCTGGCGTCTTCGAACGCCCGGTAGGCAATGCCTTTAAGGCGGGAGGAGGTCGAAGCACGGCCTTCTCCCGCCTCACGCTATCAAGCTTTCCGCATCACCTCGTCCAACGTGGCCTCGGAGCGCCGCACATGGGCGACGAGATTGTCGAGTGTCTGCGACGTACCGGTATCGACCCCCATCTTCAGATATTGCTCCAGCTGCTCCGCTGACCCGCATGCGATCTCGACGGTCATATGCGTCCCGCCGGCGATATCCTGGAGCAGGACTCGCCCCGTCGCCCCCATCGCCTCGAACACCAGCCGCTCGGGCGGGGCGATCTCGTGATAGGTGCCGGCGAACGCCATGTCCGGCTGGCCCCTGGAGACGAAGGTGAAAGCGCCGCCCGGCCGCAGGTCGATCTCGCAAACCCGCAGCGGCTCGCCCGCGGCATCCCACCAGCAGGTCACATGTTCCGGCTGCGTCCATGCCGCGAAGATCTCGGCGGGCGCGGCGCCGAAAACGCGCGTCATCCGGATCGTGTGCGCGGCACGATCGATTTCGAGGTCGGTCCTGGCAGTACTTTGGGGTTGAGCCGGCATATCAGGTCTCCTGTTTCTTGATGGACGCGAGATGCGCGTCGAGATTGTCGAACCGGCTCTCCCATTGTCGGCGGAACGGCTCGATCCAGTCGGCCACGTCCTTCATGGCGCGCGGTGCGAGCCTGCGCGGGCGTCGCTGCGCATCGCGCCCGCCCTCGATCAGCCCGGCGGTCTCGAGCACCTTCAGATGCTTGGAGATGGTCGGCTGGCTGAGCTGAAACGGCTCCATCAGCTGCGAGACGCTTGCCTCGCCCAAGGTGAGGCGGGCCAGGATAGCCCGCCGCGTTGGGTCGCTCAGCGCGTGGAAGGCGCTGCTCAATTGGTCAGTATGTCGGTTATCCATCGTCATTTGGCTATATAGCCATTTGGCAATTTAAGAGTCAAGCCCGGGCGGATCTTCGACTGAATCGACACGCCTCGACTGATCTTTGGCGACAGGCTCAGAGGATGGGCAGGGCGTCATCGCGTTTCGTGAAAAAGGTGGCGGCCCGCCCCGGGGGGAAGGGAACCGGCGCGCCGCCAAGGCCGATCAGCGCAGCGATCTGAACGCTGCGCGGAGCTCGGACCCAAACAGCTGCGGCTGCTCCCAAGGGGGCGAAGTGCCGTCCTTGTCGACCTCATTCCGGCAGATGAGGGTTATGCTAGCATTGTTCGGCCAGCTCGTCGGGGCGCGAGGACGATATCCGGGTGTTCGTCAGCCAATATAATGTGACGTGGTCGAGCATCTTGTCGCGGCTGGCAGCGTCGGCTGAGGAGCGCTCGACCTGATCGAAAGCGGTGCCCGTATCGACCTTGTCGTGACCGATCACCTCATGTCGGGCATGACGGGTACGGACCTTGCGCGGACTCTCCATACCGGTCGCGCCGAATTGCGGGTCCTGGTCGTCCCGGGCTTTGCCGAAGTCGACGGCGTAACCGCCGTGCCTCACCAGGCCGTTCCGCAAGGACGAATTGGCGGCAAGCCTGGCCAATCCGTCGTCGGTGATCGCCGGTAAAACGCCGCCGCTGTGCGGCCGATACCCTCAGGCGCTCCCGCGCGATCGCCGCTCGCCGCGCCGCGCCTTGCGCACAGTCTTCGCGTGCTGCTTGGCCTGTTGCTTCTTCACTGCCTTGCTCGGCGGGGGCGGCTGGTCGAGTGGCATAGTGTTGCCGAGCATCTCGTCAAAGCCGAGCTGCTTCAGGCTTTCCGCGAAATGCGGCGGCAGTTCGGCCTGCACGTCGATCTTGCCGCCATCGGGATGGTCGACCGCGATCCGCCGCGAATGGAGGTGCATCTTGCGGCTGATGCCGCCGGTCAGGAACGCGGCCTGGCCGCCATATTTGCCGTCGCCGACGATCGGATGGCCGATCGCCGCCATATGCACGCGCAGCTGGTGGGTGCGGCCGGTATAGGGGATCAGCTCGACCCAGGCAGTGGTGTTGCCCGCGCTCTCGATCACGCGGTAGCGCGATCGGGCCGGGCTGCCTTCCTTCTCGTCGACATGCATCTTCTCGCCGCCGCTGCCGGGCTGCTTGGCGATCGGCAGGTCGATCGTGCCGTCCTCGATCGAAGGCACGCCGACGATCAGCGCCCAATAGACCTTCTTGGCGCTGCGGGAAGAGAAAGCCTTGGCGAAAAAGGCCGCGGCGCGCGTGGTGCGCGCGATCAGCAGCGCGCCGCTGGTGTCCTTGTCGAGGCGGTGGACCAGCTTGGGCCGGCTCTCGCCGTCGAACTGCAGCCCGTCGAGCAGGCCGTCGACATGCTCATGCGTCTTGGTCCCCCCCTGGGTGGCGAGGCCCGGCGGCTTGTTGATGACGATCGCCTGCTTGTCGCGGTGGATCACCGTCTCGCGGATGAAGTCGGTCTGCTCCTGGGTAAGCGGCGGGCGTTCGCGCTTCTTGGGCGCATCCTCGCGCACGGCCTCGGCGGGCGGGACCCGGATCGACTGGCCGGCGGCGATGCGGTCGCCCGGCGTCGCCCGTGCGCCGTCGACGCGAAGCTGCCCGGTCCGCGCCCATTTGGCGACTGTGGTGAAGCTTGTGTCGGGCAGATGCCGCTTGAACCAGCGGTCGAGCCGGATGCCGTCATCATCGGCGCCGACATTGAACTGGCGGACGTCGGTTTCGGTGCGCTTGTCGCTCATGCCGCCACCCGGACCAGCGCGAGGCCGGCGAACAGGGCGGCAATCGCGCCTGCCACCGAGACGGTGACGTACAGGGCCGCGATGGCGAGATCGCCGCGCTGGATCATGTTGACCACGTCTAGCGAGAAGGCCGAAAACGTGGTGTATCCGCCCAGCACCCCGACGCCCAGCAGCAGCCGCCAATTCTCCCCGGGCACCGTCATCCGCGCGAGCATTCCGACGAGCAGGCCCATGGCGAAGCCACCGATCAGGTTCACCGCGAGCGTGCCATAGGGAAAGCCCGGGCCGAACAGCGCAAGCGTCGTCCGGCCGGTCAGATGCCGCGCGCCGGCGCCGACAGCACCGCCGAGCATAACGAGAAGAAGTTGGAACATGGAGGTCCGTTAGCGTGGATCGGCCGGAATTAGAACCTTTGTTCCGATCAGCGCAATTCGAGACGCCGGCTCATGAAGACAAGGTCGAGCCAGCGATCGAACTTGCGGCCCACTTCGGGGAAATGGCCGACCTGCGAAAAGCCGAGCCGGCGATGCAGGCCGAGCGAGGCCTGGTTGTCGGCGTCGATTCCGGCGATCATCACGTGTTTGCCCAGAGCGGCAGCGCGGTCGATCAGCGCTTCGACGAGGCGAAACCCGATGCCCTGGCCGCGCACATCGGCGTGGACGTGAACGCTGTGCTCGACCGTGTGACGATAGCAGGGCCAGGCGCGAAAATCCCCGAAACTGCCAAAGCCGACGCAAATGCCGTCGCGGCGCGCGGCGAGGACGGGATAGTCCTGTTCGATGCGGCCGGCATACCAGGCTTCGCGATCAGCAAGTGTGACCGGCGCCTCGCTGTACACGGCGGTCGTGTGGGCAATGACCTCATTGTAGATGTCGAGGATCGCCGGCAGATCGGACCTGTGCGCGTCGTCGATCTCAATGGAGGATGCCATCGCAGCCTTGTACGCGACGGGATGCTGCGCTGCAATATAGCCGTGTCGGATACGGGCCCCGCCTAAAGCCTAATTCCCGTTGTTCGCCAGCAGATCCACGTCAGTGCCGCCATCGGCGCGGCTGGTCAGGAACAGCGCGAAGGCGCCATCGTCGCGCGTGCGGGTGCCGCCGAGCACATGCTCGCCGCCATCCGCCTGATGCTCGGCCGAATAGCCGGCTTTGGTCGCACGCGTATAATACCAGTCGAGCACCGTCTGGAGCGGCGCCGAGCTCGCAAAGCTGACCGCACGGATCGCACAGCCGCCCGCTTCGCTGCCGGCCGCCTCGGAGACGCGGGCATCGGGATAGAGCGGCAAGTCGGCGGGCAGCCGCTCGGCCCAGCGCGCCGAATAGCGCATCGTACCGGCGCAATTGCTGGTGCGCTTGTCCTTCTGCCGCGCGGCGAGGGCGCCGAGCGTCAGCGATTCGCGCGCCGCGGCGCATTGCGGGCAGCTCGCTACGGGCGCGGGCGCCTTTTTCAGGGTGTCGCTTGTGGCGGCGCCGGTGGTCGCGCCTGCCCCGCCGGGCGGCACGGCGATCCCGTCGGGCGGCACCGCGCCCGAATAGGGCTGGGCGGGCGGCCGGACCGCGTCATTGTTGGCCTGTTGGGCAAGCGTCGGGTCGACCATGATCTGGTCGTGCAGCGCGCTCATCAGCGCCGGGTCGCGCGAAGCGGCGCTGTTGCTTTCGACCAGCTCATTGTCGAGCGTGTCGAGGTTGCGGTCGCCATCGCTCCGCTGTCCGCACGCAGCGAGCGCCACGGGCAGGACGAGCAGGATCAGGCCCCGGAATCGGCTGCGCATCATGGGAAAACCAACCCTCCGCTTTCAGCGCCACGGCATGGCGTATGTCGGGTTAAGGAAGCGTTGGCGATGCGACGAATGGCAAAGCCCGGATTCACCATCGCGCTTGCGTTGCCGCGAGCGGGTCGCCATGTTCCCGCGCATGATCGGCTTCCTCGTCAACATCATCTCGATTCTGATCGGCCTCGTGGCGTTGCCGGTTGCGCTGGTCGGGCTGATCCCGATCCTCGGCATCGCCAATTATGTCGCGATCCCGATCGCGCTCTTCGGCGCGCTGGTGGGCCTGCTTTCCGGGCACAAGACCGGCCGCAACTTCAACATCATCGTGCTGATCGTCGCCCTTATCCGGCTGATCCTGGGCCACGGCATTCTCTAGCCCCCGGTGCTCCCCGATCAGGGGTTGAGGCGGTGGGTCAGCGTGATCTCCGCTTTCAGCACTTTCGAGACCGGGCAATTGGCCTTGGCGTCGGCCGCGATCGCCTCGAACTGCGCCGGGTCGATGCCGTCGATCGTCGCGGTCAGCTCGAGGTCGGAGCGGGTGATGCTGAAGCCGTCGCCGTCCTTGTCGAGCGTCACCTTCGCCCTGGTCTCCAGCGTGCCCGCCGTGAAGCCGGCCCGAGCGAGCGCGAAGCTCAGCGCCATGGTGAAGCAGCTGGCATGCGCCGCCGCGATCAACTCCTCCGGGTTGGTGCCCGCGCCATCCTCGAAGCGGCTCTTGAAGCCATAGGGCTGGTCGGCGAGCGCGCCCGACTGAGTCGAGACATGGCCGAGGCCGTCCTTGCCGAAGCCCTCATATTTGGCGGATCCGCTGCGAATCATGGTCAGTCTCCTTGGTCGATGCGCCACCCTATAGAAAAAGGGCGCGGATTGCGCCGCGCCCTTTCTCGATTCCAGGTCGTCCCGGCTTAGCGGCAGCGCCTGCTCGCCGTCATCGACCGGTCGATCGCGCGGCCGCCAAGGGCACCGCCGACGCCGCCGATGATCGCACCGAGCGTGCCGTTGCCACGGCCCGCGATCGCGCTGCCGGCAACCGCACCGCCGACACCGCCGACGATCAGGCCGGTCGTGCCGTCCGAATGGCGGCAATAGGTGTGGCCGTTCCGCGTATAGACGCGCGGGGTGTAATGATGACGGCGCGCTTCTGCGCCGGAAACGGGAACCGCCATGGTGGTCGGGATCACAACCGCTGCGGCGCTGAGCGCCATGATGAAATTCCGCATGATAATCTCCCTTGCTTCAGTCTTGCTCTCAATCAAGCTGGAACCGTAACGCTTCCGTTCTGCCAAGAGTTTCATGAACATAAAACAACCTTCCGTTCATCGGACGTGCGGGCCCCTTGCGTGCGCCGAATCTTCTCCACGATATCCACGTTATCCACAGTTCCGAAATGTCGTTTGCACCTTTGCGCGACTCGGATTCAATGACACCATCATGACTGTAAGAAGGGGATGCGGAAGCGAGAAATCGTAGAAACATCAACTGCTTATGCCAAGGATGACGAACAGGTGCCGCAAGGAAACCATTCGTGATCATGGCGGGATATCGATCGGTGCGAGTTCGTCCGGCGTCGCGCAAGCGAAGGCCAGACGGGTGGACATGAGTGATATTCCAAAGCGTTCTTTCCCGTCCCTGCGACATGGAAAGGGCGTGGCTTTGAAGGCCGGATGCGCGACGCCCCTCACCGGGTGGACAGGCGGTCAGGAGATAGGGGCCAAGGCGAGGCTGTCGGGTTTCGGCCCGATTGTCGAGCTGGCCGCCGGAGGTCGCGGCGCTGAGGCCCGCAAGGGTATCGCGCCCGACCCCGGTGACCGAAATGCGAAATCCGTGCCGTTCGCGGCGAGGGTGGAGCAGCCGCCGAACCGAAAGGTGAGGGCGATCTCTTCGGAGAGCGTCCGATCAGATCGAGGCGAGGCGACAGGGGGTCGGCAGCAATGCCGGCCCCCATTTCTGTGTGGCCGGTCTGGATTGAGCCCATGCCGGCCTGCAAAACGCGATTTCCTGTGCTCCGGTGCTCACGTGCCGTAAGCACGCTGCGCTCCGGTGCTCGGAAATCACGTTTTTCGACTCGGCCTGAACTCAATCCAGACCAGCCACGCCACCGCATTTTTCATCCAGTGGCGAGGGCTTCCCTGGCCCGGTCGCAGTCGAGCGCCATCTGCGCCTTCAATGCCTCGAGATCGTCGAACTTCGCCTCTGGGCGCAGATATTCGACCAGCGCGACCTCGAGCGTCTGGTTGTACAGATCGCCGTCGAAGTCGAAGAAATAGGGCTCGAGTAATTCGCGCGGCGGATCGAAGCTCGGCCGAACGCCGAGATTGGCGGCGCCTTCGAGCATGGTACCGTCCGCCAGCAGCCCGCGCACCGCATAGATACCGTAGGCCGGGCGCAGATAAGTGCCCATGTCGATATTCGCGGTCGGATAGCCGATCGATCGCCCGACCTTGTCGCCATGCTGCACCACGCCCTCGATTGCGAAGGGCCGGGTGAGCAATCGCGCCGCGCCGCGCGGATCGCCGGCGATCAGCAGGTCGCGGATCCGGCTCGACGAGACCGGCTCGCCATCGAGCTCGACCGGCGCGATCGTATCGACCGAAAAGCCGTTCTTCGCGCCGAGATCGATCAGCACATCGACATTGCCGCCACGGCCCTTGCCGAAGGTGAAATCGTCCCCCGTCACCACACCCCCCGCGCCGATCTTGTCGAGCAACCGGTCAGCGACGAATTCGAGCGCGGTCTGGCCCGCCAGCGCGGCATCGAAGCGGAACACGATCATCGCATCGGCGCCGGCCGCGGCGAACAGCCGCTGGCGCTGGTCGAGCGTGGTCAGGCGAAAGGGTGCTGCATCGGGCTTGAAATGGCGGACCGGATGGGGATCGAAGGTCGCGACCAGCACCGGGCGGCCCTCGGCACGACCGCGCTCGACCGCATGGCCGACCACCGCCTGATGCCCCAAATGGAACCCGTCGAAATTCCCCAGCGCGACAATCCCGCCCCGAAGTTCGGGGGGCACCACCGAGCCACCGTCAAGCCGCTCCATGGGCGAGGCTATAGGGGGGCGGAACGGGGGGCGCTAGCCTTGAGGTGCAATCCCGGCGCGGAGCACGCGCAGCACATTGCCGCCCATCACCTTGGCGATGTCGGCGTCGGAAAAACCACGGTCGATCAGCGCCTGGGTGACGGCGGCGACCTGGCTCGAATCGAAGCCGGTCGTCACCGCACCATCGAAGTCCGAGCCGAGCCCGACATGGTCGATCCCGACCAGATCGCGGACATGGGCGATCGCGGTCGCTGCGCCCTCCGGCTTGTTGGTGCAGATCGCCGCATCCCAATAGCCGATGCCGATCACGCCGCCGGTCGCCGCGATGCCGCGGATCTCGTCATCGGTCAGGTTGCGATTGACCTTGCAGGTCGCCTGAACCCCGCCATGGCTCGCAACGATCGGGCGGTGCGCCATCGCGATCACTTGGGCGATCGTCTTGTGGCTCGCATGCGCGACATCGACGACCATGCCGAGCGCCTCCATCCGCCGCACGACCTGAACGCCGAGCGGGGTCAACCCGCCCTTGGCCTCGCCATGCATCGAGCCGGCGACGTCATTGTCGAAGAAATGCGCGAGGCCGGCCATGCGGAATCCGGCATCATGCAGCTTGTCGAGATTGGCGAGCTTGCCCTCGAGATCCTGCAGCCCCTCGATCGAGAGCATCGCGCCGACCACCTTTTTGCCCGAGCCGCGGTCGGCGAGGAGCCGGTCGAGATCGGCGGGGGTGCGGATCAGCCGCAACTGCCCGTTCGAGGCGTCGGCATAGCGCTGCAGCTTGGTCGCATGCCACAGCGAGCGCTCGAGCAGCGAACCCCAGGTCCGCACCGGCTGGAGATCGGCCACGGCAAGGCTGGTGATATTGTCGGTGTCGCCCGAATTGGCGTCGTAATTCTGGCCCTTGGGCGTCTTCGTCACCGAGGAGAAGACCTGGAGCGCATAATTGCCTTCGATCAGCCGCGGCAGATCCACCTGGCCGCGAGTGCTGCGATCGAGCAGACTGCGTTTCCACAGCAATGTGTCGGCATGCATGTCAGCGATCTGGAGCGTCGCGTGCAGGGCGCGGGCACGCGGCGTGATCTTCAGCGCAACCGGCTGGACCTTGTTCATCGAGTTTTCGACATAGCCCGGGGCGATGATGAAGAAGGCGATCGCGGCGAGGGTGAGAAGGGCGAGGCCGCCCAGAAACCATTTGCGCATTTCGATCCTCGCCCTTCGTCATGCCGGACTTGTTCCGGCATCCATGGTGCCGCTCGAGCCGATCCCGGTTGGTATGCGGGACGATGGACCCCGGAACAAGTCCGGGGTGACGGCGGGTTAGAGGCGGGTCAGCGTCACGAAACTATAGGCCGGCCGCTCGCCCTCGGCAGCATGATCCTCGCGCGCAACCTCGCGCCAGCCGGTGAACGCGGGAACGATCGCATCCCCCTCGGGCGCGGCATGAACCTCGGTCAGCTCGATCCGGTCAGCGCGCGGCAGAAACAGCGCGAAAACCTGCGCCCCGCCGATCACAGCGATCTCGGGCGCATCGGCGAGCGCGATCGCCGCATCCACATCAGCCGCAACTTCGGCACCGGGCGCCGACCAGCCAGTGTCGCGCGTCAGCACGATGTGGCGCCGGCCGGGCAGCGGCGCGGGGAAGCTTTCGAAGGTCTTGCGTCCCATGATCATCGGCTTGCCCATGGTCAGCGCCTTGAAGCGCTTGAGGTCGGCGGGCAGCCGCCAGGGCAGGCCGCCGTCGCGGCCGATCACGCCATTCTCGGCCCGGGCAAGGTACAGGATGATATGAGGCGCGGCCGACATGCCGCGCTTATGCGACCGGACGGCCCGCGATGCCACCGCCGATTGCGGCGCGGATCATGCATGGGCCCTGGTGGCGGGGAGGCAGGCGCCCATGGTTTTCGCCGGAGCCGGCGGCGACTGGAGATAATGCTGCCATTGCAGAAACGCGGCCGCCAGGGTCGCAGTGATGATCGTGAGGCGAATTTCCCTCATCTGGTTTCTCCCTTGCCCCTGAGTGACTACGTATGTAGTCGTCAGGCTGAACGACGGGTGAATTCGAGGAGTCCGCCCCGGTTTTCCTACGGCTGGGAGTCGGCACCGCTACCGAACATCGCGCGCCATTGCGGCGCGTAGCGTGGATCGCGGATGGTGATGCCGTGATAGGGATTGGGGCTGTTCGCGCCCGCGCCCGGCGGCAGATCGAGATCGAACACGCGGATATTCCCGGACGGAATCCCCAGCGCTGCATAGGCCGGCACGATCAGCGCCACGGTGTTCTCGCGCCGGTTATATTCAGCCTGCCAGCGCTCCGGCGGCGTCGCGCTCGGGCCGCGGAGCCAGGGCGCCGGGCGCCGATCCGCGCCGGTGAAATCCCAGGGGCTCGAGAAAAGGACGACGCGACGAACCCGGTGTTGCTTGGCGATGAAGGCAGCCATGCCGGCGCCCTGCGACAGGCCGGAGACGGCGATCCGGTCCCAGCGCGGCTGGTCGCCATCGAGATATCCGGCCCAACCCTGCTTCGGGTCCTCCCGGTCGAGATAGCGCAACGTCGCCACGAGACGCGGCACGATTGCCTCGGCCACCGGATTGGCGACCGGCGCATGGGTGCCCGCGCCGTAGACCCGCATCTCGCGGAACCGTGCCGAGCAATCGGGATCAGGGTCGCGCGGACAGACCTGCACGACGGCGGGCGTGTCGTCATATTCGAGCCCGATCACGCGGTAACCCTGCGCGGCGACCACCCGCAGCAGCCCGACCGTATTGGCTGGCTTCCCGCCGGTGCCAGGCAGGAAGATGGCGAGTGGCGCGTCAGCCGGCAGGCCGGGATCGGCGATGACGATATCGGGATCGTCATATTGCTTCACCGCCGAATCGGCCTGCGAGGGCAGCACCTCCTGTTCGCGGGCTGGCCCGGCAGCGGCGGGCGCGGAAGCCGCCAGCAACAGGGCGAAAGCGAAACCGGCCTTCAGCATACTCACCTCACACGGCGACAGGTGCCCTGATATGGGCCTGCGCAGCATAGTCGACGAGGCGGAAATCCTCATAGTCATAAGCGTCGATCGACGGCGCCTTGCGCAGGATCTCCAGGCGCGGCAGCGGCCCGGGCGTGCGCGCCAGTTGCTCGCGTGCCTGGTCGAGATGGTTGGAATAGAGATGGCAATCCCCGCCGGTCCAGATGAACTCACCCGGCTCGAGCCCGCATTGCTGCGCGAGCAGATGCGTCAGCAGCGCATAGCTGGCGATATTGAACGGCACGCCGAGAAAGATGTCTGCTGAGCGCTGGTAGAGCTGCAGGCTCAGCCGCCCGTTCGCGACATAAGTCTGGAACAGGCAATGGCAGGGTGCGAGCGCCATGGCGTGGAGATCGCCCGGATTCCACGCGCTGACGATCTGGCGGCGCGAGCCGGGACTGGTTTTGATCTGCTCGATCAGCTCGGCGATCTGGTCGACATGCCGGCCATCGGCCGTTTCCCAGTCGCGCCACTGCTTGCCGTAAACCGGGCCGAGCTCGCCCGCTTCGTCAGCCCATTCGTCCCAGATGCTCACCTTGCGGTCGCGCAGCCATTGCACATTGGTGTCGCCGCGCAGGAACCACAGCAGTTCGACGATGATCGAGCGCAGATGGAGCTTCTTGGTGGTCAGCACCGGGAAGCCGTCCGCCAGATCGAAGCGCATCTGGTGCCCGAACACCGAGAGCGTGCCGGTGCCGGTGCGATCCATCTGCTTCGCGCCGGTCGAGAGCGCACGCTGCATGAGGTCGAGATATTGCTGCATCGGGACTGGGATAGCGCGCCTGATGGCGTGCGCCAACAATCATCCTTCTCTTCCGTTCGGGCTGGGCTTGTCGAAGCCCAGGCTCCCTGGCGGAGCGCTTCGTTCGCAAATGCCCTTCGACAAGCTCAGGGCGAACGGTGGGTTCTTAGTGGCCCAGCCTGCAGGGCTTGATCGCCTTGGGCTCGGGCCGTGGCCCGACCGCGCGGAAGGTGGCGAGATAGCCGCCGGCGGACGGCATGTCGTCCATCTCGACCAGCTGATAGCCGACCGCTCCAAACTCGCATTTGAGCAGCGCCGGCGGCGTGCCGTGATTCTGGGTCAGCCGGTTGGCGTCGACCACAACCACCAGCCCGTCGGGCCTGAGCGACGGCCGCATCCGCCACAGGAATTCATAAGGCTGCTCGATCTCATGGTACATATGCACCATCAGCACCCGGTCGAAGCTGGCATCGGGCAGCTTGGGGTCGGTCGGCAGGCCGAGCTGGACGAAGACATTGCCGAGCTGCGGCCCGCGCAGCACGCGCTGGCTCAGCGCCTCGGTCACGGCCGGCACGATATCCTCGGCGACGACACGGCCCTTCTTGCCGATCCGCTCGCCGAGGCGGATCGTGTAATAGCCCTCGCCAGCGCCGATATCGGCGACGGTCATGCCGGATTTGATGCCGGCCTTGTTCATCACTTCGGTCGCTTCGTTCAGCCGGTCGCGCGCTTCCTCGGTCGACCAGCGCGACGAGACGATCTGCGCCACCGGGCGGTCGGCGGGCGGGAAGGGCCCGGCCTTCTCCTCGCCATTATCGGGCGCCGGCGTGCAGCCCGCCAGGGCGAGTGCTGCGACCAGAGCGATGCCGAACGACCGGCGGACCCTCACTCGACGTCCTCCACCTCGACTGTCTCGCCGGTCACGCGCTGCGACAGTGCCGCTGCCATGAAGGGATCGAGATCGCCGTCGAGCACGTCGGACGGGCTGGTCGAGGTCACGCCGGTGCGCAGGTCCTTCACCAGCTGATAGGGCTGGAGCACATAGGAGCGGATCTGGTGACCCCAGCCGATATCGGTCTTGGTCGCATTTTCCGCATTGGCCGCGGCTTCGCGGATCTGCAGTTCGCGCTCATAGAGCTTGGCGCGGAGCTGGTTATACGCCTCCGCCTTGTTCTTGTGCTGGCTGCGCTGGTTCTGGCACTGCACGACGATGCCGGTCGGCAGATGCGTGATGCGCACCGCCGAATCGGTCGTGTTGATGTGCTGCCCGCCGGCGCCCGACGCGCGATAGGTGTCGATGCGCAGCTCGCTCTCGTTGACTTCGACCTCGATATTTTCGTCGATCACCGGATAGACCCAGATGCTGGCGAAGCTGGTATGGCGTCGCGCTGCGCTGTCATAGGGGCTGATCCGCACGAGGCGGTGCACGCCGCTCTCGGTCTTGGCATAACCATAGGCATTCTCGCCCTTGAGCAGCAGAGTCGCGGACTTGATCCCGGCCTGCTCGCCCGAATGCTGGTCGACCAGCTCGACCTTCATGCCGTGGCGCTCGGCCCAGCGCGTGTACATGCGCTGGAGCATACCGGCCCAGTCCTGGCTCTCGGTGCCGCCGGCACCGGCATTGACCTCGATATAGGTGTCGTTGCCATCGGCCTCGCCGGCGAGCAGCGCCTGGATCTTGTCATGCTCCGCGCGCGCCGCAAGCTCGGCGAGGCTCTGCGTGCCTTCCGCCGCCATCTCCTCGTCGCCTTCGGCCTCGGCCATCTCGATCAGTTCGGCGGTGTCGCTGAGCTCGCTCTGGATCGCGCGCGTGGCGTTGATCGCCTCTTCGAGACGGCGACGCTCGCGCATCACCTCCTGGGCGAGCTTGGGGTCGTTCCACAAGGCCTGGTCCTCGACGCGCGCATTGAGCTCGTCGAGCCGGCGCAGCGCGCGGTCCCAGTCCAGGAAGCGGCGCAGCAGCGCGAGGGCATCGTTGATCGTATCGATATGGGCCTGCGCTTCGGCGCGCATGGGATAACTCCGGAAAACAGTGCGGTGCGGGCTTGCGCCCGGCTGGTGTCATATAGGGTGTGGTAAAGCCCGTATCAGCAGGGCGCCCGCTAAGGAAGAGCGGGCTTTTCAGCGCGCTTTCATAATCCTGAGCGATTGGAGTACCCGGCGGACGCAGGCCTGCACGATGCTTTCCCGCCGCGCCGGGGTCAGGGCTTCGCCACCGGCTCCGGAGGCCGCGCTGCCCGGCGGCGGGGTCGCGGCGGGGTTTCCGACCGCGATGTGCACGCCTGTCTCCGAAATCTCCCACGGCATACCGAGCCTCCCCCGCAATCCTCCGCACGGGATACAGGAGTCGCCACCGCCGCGCCAGCCGCCGCTAGTAGATGCCGCCCAGGTCGCTGTCCTTGGTCGTCGTCTCCTGGTGCTCGGCCGGTTTCGCTTCCTTCGGCTTGTCGGCCTCGTCGGTCAGGTCGTGGCGGGCGTTGCGCCGCGGTTCGCTCTCTGGCTTGAACGCTTCCCAGATCACGTCGGCCTTGGGGTCGGAGGTCGGCCAGGCGCCGAACACCGGCTTGCCCGAGGCACGATCGATCCGGACCATGCGGATGCCCTCGGGCGCGCGGAACGGGATCTTCTCCATCCCGTCATAGGCCTTGAGCGCGAATTCCTTGAAGATCGGCGCAGCGATCGTGCCGCCCTGGGCATAGCCGCCCAGCGGCGACGGCGTATCATAGCCGATATAGACACCGCCGATCATCTGCGGCGTGCCGCCGATGAACCACACATCGGTCGGGCCGGAATTGGTGCCGGTCTTGCCGAACATCGGCCGGTCGAGATCGCGCAGCACGGTCGCGGTGCCGCGCTGGATCACGCCCTCGGCGATATGGATCATCTGATAGGCGCTCATCGCATCGACGATCTGCTTGCCGCGGATCTGCGGCCTGGGCATTGCCTTGCCGTTCCAGTCGGAGGCGTTGCAGCCATTGCAGGGCCGCCAGTTCTCGGGCCAGACGACCTTGCCGTGGCGATCCTGGACGAAGTCGATCAGCGTCGCCGGATGGGCGCGGCCCTGGTTGGCGAGGATGGCATAGGCATTGACCATCCGCGACACCGTCGTCTCGCCGGCGCCGAGCGCGAAGGAGAGATAGGGCGGATATTTGCCGACGCCGATCCGGTCCATCAGCGAGACGACATGGTCCATGCCGGTCTGCGAGGCAGCGCGCACCGTCATCAGGTTGCGTGACTGCTCGACGCCCCAGCGCATCGTGTGCGGGCCGGCGCCGGCGCTGTTGCCGAAATTCTTGAAGCATTTCTGCCCGAGATTGGCGCCCTGATAGACGCAGAACGGCCCGTCAATGATGATCGAGGCCGGCGTCATCCCGCCTTCGAGTGCTGCGGCATAGACGATCGGCTTGATGGTGGAGCCGGGCTGCCGCATCGCCTGGGTCGCGCGGTTGAACGCCTGGACGCTCGAATCGAAGCCGCCCTGCATCGCCAGCACACGGCCGGTCTGCGGCTCCTCCACCACGAAGCCGCCCGAGATCTTGGGAATCGCGCGCAGGCCGAAAACGCCGCCCTCGGGCGCCACCGCCAGCACGTCGCCCACCTTGATCGCATCGAAGGCGTTGCCGCCCTGCCCGCGTACCGGCATCTGCGCGCCCGAGCGCGGCAATATGCCGGTCTGGCCATTGGCAAAGCCGATCACCGCGCCACCTTCGTTGATCGAGGCGACGATCGCGGCGCGCCAGTCCGAATAATCGAGCGTGATATTGGTGTTGAGCAGGGCCGGCAGCCACTGCCCGCCGGCGATCTCGACATGGCGCAGCGGGCCGCTCCAGCCCCGGCCGCGATCGAAGCGGAGCAGGCCGTCGCGCAGCGCGGTCTGTGCGTCCTGCTGGAGCGCGGGGTCGAGCGAGGTACGCACCCACAGCCCGCCGTCATAGACGCTGTACGGGTTGCGTCCGCCCTCCGAGCTCTCGCCGAATTTGTCGATCAGCTGGCGGCGGACCTCCTCGACGAAATAGCCGGCGCCGGCGATCTCGGTCGCCGGCGTCTGGCGCAGCACGGCACCGAGCGGCTCGGAGACGGCCTGGTCATGCTGGGCCTGGTCGATGAAACCGTTCTTGAGCATCTCGCCGAGCACATAATTGCGCCGCTGGAGCGCACGATCGGGGTGGCGGATCGGATCGTAGTTGGACGGCCCCTTGGGCAGGATCGCGAGATAGGCAAGCTGGGCGAGATCGAGCTCCTTCAGCTCCTTGTTGAAATAGGCATAGCTCGCCGCCTCGACGCCGAACGCGTTGCGGCCGAGCGCGATCTGGTTGAGGTACAGCTCGAGGATCTGCTGCTTGGTCAGCGCATCCTCGATCCGGTAGGCGAGGATCGCCTCCTTGATCTTGCGCGTCTTGGAATATTCGTTGCCGATCAGCAGGTTCTTGGCGACCTGCTGGGTGATGGTCGAGCCGCCCTTGGCGCGCTTGCCGGTGCCCGCCTTGGAAATATAGTCGATCACCGCGCCGGCAAGGCCGGGATAATCGACGCCGTGATGCTCGAAAAAGGTCTTGTCCTCGGCCGCCAGGAACGCGCGGACGAGCAGGGGCGGATATTCCTCGTAGCTCAATTCCACACGACGCTCGCGCGCATAGCTGTGGATCGGCGTGCCGTCGGCGCCGCGCACATTGGTCGGCATCGGCGGTTCGTAGGTGCGCAGCTTGTCGACCGAGGGCAGATCGCGGGCGAAGATCAGCCAGACCAGGGCATAGGTGATGGCCGCCAGCACGGCGAGCCCGGCCAGCACCTTGACCCACCAGGGCCGCCAGGCCCGCTGCAAAAATCCGCGGATCCCTTCGACCTCCCGGTGGAGGCGAAAACTCACTGTGGATTCGGTCTGGCTCATACAGGCCGGGCTCTAGCAAGTTTCTCGGGGCTTGCCAGCCTTCCTCCTTTCATCACCGGCGCGTGTGATAGAGGCGACGCTTTTTGATAGGGCATGACCTCGCAGGTCATTTCGCCGGCGATATGCGGGCGGTAGCGAGGGCCGGTTGCGCGGAAACGCGCCCTGGAACCGGAGTATTCGACATGCAGATCGCGCGGAGGGATTTCCTGAAATATGGCGGCGGTGCGCTGGCCGCACTCGCGCTCCCCGACGCCGTGCTGGCGGCGGATACCGCGCGCAAGCCGATCATCGACGTCCATATGCACGCCTATCCGGCGACGATGAAACTTCCGGGTCCGGTCGTGAACCCGATCACCGGCGTGAAGAGCCCGATCGTCACTGGCGCCGACCATCTCACTGCCTGTCTCGAGCAGATGAAGAAGTACAATATCGTCAAGGGCGTGGTCAGCGGCGGCGATGGCGACCGGCTGCAGGCCGCCTATGAATGGCACGATCGCGCGCCCGATCGGGTGGTGTCGGGCGCCGGCATCCGCGGATCGGAGGACACGCCGCTGCCGCCGCTCGAAACGCTGCGCGCTGCCTTCGCCTCGGGCAGGCTGAAGGTCCTTGGCGAGGTGACGGCGCAATATGCCGGCCTGTCGATCAGCGATCCGAAATATGATCCCTATCTCGCCCTTGCCGAGGAGTTCGACATTCCCGTCGCGATCCATCTCGGCACGATGCCGGCGGGTACGACCTTCGATCCCTGCTGTCGTTCGGCACGGGCCGCATTCGGCCATCCGGAGACGGTCGAGGGGGCGCTCAACCGGCATCCCAAGCTGCGGATCAACCTGATGCACAGCGGCTGGCCCTATGTCGAGGAAGCCGAGGCGATGATGATGCTCTACGACAATATCAACATCGACACCGGCGCGCTTTCCTGGCTGATGCCGCGCCCGGCGTTCCACGAGTATCTGCGCCATATGGTCGATGCCGGCTTCGGCAAGCGGGTGATGTTCGGATCCGACCAGATGTACTGGCCCGACGGCATCGGACTCGCGGTGGAGCATGTCGAGGCCGCGGCCTTCCTCACGGAAGACCAGAAGCGGGACATTTTCTACAACAACGCGGCGGCATTTTATAAGCTGACGCCTGGACCTGCCGTGGCGCGATAGTCGAGGTGAGTCCGTCGTCTTTTCCCTCTCCCAGCGGGAGAGGGAAGGGGCCCATCGCATAGCGATGGGAAGGGTGAGGGTGACCAGCACGGCCGTCTCGCACTCAACCTCACCCCGCGCTGCTTACGCAGCTTGCCCCTCTCCTAAGAGGAGAGGGGAAGAAAGGCGTCTGTCCCAAAGGAGAGCCTCAGCTTCGAGCGGTCATCCTCGCACGATACCGCAGCACTTCCCGAGCGCGAATCTTCCGGTGCGTCCCGACCATGCGATAGGGCAGCTCGCCCCGCGCCAGCAATTTGACGAGGTGCGGGCGCGAAATGTCGAGCAGGTCGGCCGCCTGTTGCGTCGTCAGCTCACTCGCCACCGGCACGATCGCCACGGCGTTGCCCTTGCCCGTCTCCTCGACCAGCGTGACGAGCGTGCGGAACAAGGTCGCGGGCAAGGTAAAGGATTCCGGCCTGGCGCGCGCATGCCCCGGCGGCTCCGGCGCGACGCTGACCAGCATGTCACCCTGTTGCAGCGTTGCGAGGATGCGCACGGCCATGCGCGCCGCGTCGATCTCGTCGGCGCTCGGCTCATGCACCTCGGCCAGATTGGCGGCCCAGGGCGCCAGCGGAGGACGGCCGCGCGCGGTCATTGCGCTGCCCGGGTCAGGCCCTGCAGCCGGGCCTTGGCGATCTTGAGGACCACGCCTGAATTGCGGTCGGCCACCTCGCTGATCCGATATTCGGCCGCGGTGCCGATCACCTGCGCGACTTCGGACGGGGTGAGCGCATAGTCGTCGGTCAGCCATAGCGCCATATTGGCGGTGGCGCTCTTGAAGGCATCGTCGAGCGAACCGGACAGCCCCATCGCCATGATATGAGTCGCGGATTCGACCCGCGGGCCGGGGACGCGCCTGCCCGGAATGACATCGACGCTGAACTCGACATCGAGCGAGGTCTCCAGCGCGTTGCCGTTGAGCTCGCCGTCACCCATCAGCGCATGGCCATCACCGACATAGAGCAGCGCCCCGGGATTGCGCACCGGCAGATAGATCGTCGTGCCCTCGACGATCTCGTTGAAATCCATATTGCCGCCCCAGTTGCCCGAATCCCCGGTTCCGGGCGCGGCTTCGGACGGGCCCGGCGCCACGCCGATACAGCCGAGCATCGGCCGCAGCGGCACGGCATAGCCGGCAAGATGCGGGTCCGGATTCACGGGAGTCGCCAGGCCGCGTGCGACATCGAGATGCCATTTGATCGCCTTGCCATTGTCCTTCGTCATCACCGCGAGCCGGCTGTTGAGCGCACTTTCCACCAGCGAATCGCCGGTCCCGGCCCAGTCGCGGTTGAGCCGCAGCCGGGTGATATGGACGGCGAGCAGATCGCCCGGCATCGCCGTCTCGATATAGAAAGGCCCGGTTTGCGGATTGCCGCCGGCCGATCGTTTCACGCCCGCAGCATCGACCCCGCCCGCATCGATCGTGGCGGTGTGGACTGTGTCACCCGGCGCGATCGTCAGCACGGGGGCGGTTTGCGCGGAGAATTGCCGGTGGAATTCGGTCGGCACGAAGTCGTGGCGCTGTGGCGGCGCAGCGCCGCGCTTGGGCACCGGCGTCGCTGTGAAGGAATGGGAATAGGGAGCGGTTGCCCCGATCGACTCGGTCGAGACGATGGTGCCTGACAGGACTCCGTTCTTCAGGATCGCCCGAACCTTGTCCGACCCGCCGAACCTGTCTTTCGCGACGAAGCTGAGACTGTCGTTCGTCATTGTGCCGTCGAGGCTGTCGCCATTCCAGTGCCCGCTGAGCTTGTCCCCCTGCTGGCCGAGATCGAGCCGGAAATAGCATAACGTGCCGAAGACATTGGTTGTCACCAGGTAATGCTGCGTGGCTGGCGACTGCCCCTTCGCATCCTCGGCGCTGGCGGTGCGGGGTGGCGCGGCCAGTGCCAGGGCAAGGCAGGCCAGGATCCGGTATGGTTTCATCAGCCGCTTCCTCATGTCTTCTGGAGTTTTTCATCAGGCAAGCCGGTGGCGTCCGCTCCGAAGCGTCCGGCTTCGGGTCGAGCATGGTCGGGCCCTTGGGGTGGATTATCCGGTGCCGCTCCAGCCGGGCGGGTGCCACCGGCCAGTCTCGACCAGGCGCTGGTGGATCAGGTGCCAGGTGTCGAGGTTCGGATCGGCCTGTTTCGCCGCGCGTGCATAGTCCGGCGTCACGCCCAGCTTGCCGAGCATGATCAGCTTGCCGGGCTCGATATGGTCGAAGCCTGCGGCGCGCATCGCCGCGATGAAGGCGGGCGTCACGCCGTACAGGCGAAAGCCGATCACATCGCGCCAGTCGCCGGGCTGTGCGCCCGCTGCCAGCAGGGCGCGGATATCCGATGCTTGCATCCCATGCGTCCACAAGGTCCGGAACTGCCGTGCCTGCGCCACGCCGAGATCGAAACCGGCAAGGCTCCGCACATAATCGGGCGGGACACCGTCCTGTTGCATTGACGGCAGGTACCGGTCGTCATCCGCATAGCCGGCATTGTGCATCGCCCCGGCATACTCTTCCGGCGTTAGGGGTGCGGTGGGTGCTGGTGCCGTCTTTGCCGCCGGCGCCGTCGCGCGGACCGGTGCACGCCGGGGCGTCGATCGATTGGCCACCGACACGGTCGTCCGTGTGGCCAAGGTCATCGATACCATGGGGCGGTGACGGACAGGTGCCGGCCGCGGGTGCGATGGCCGGGGCGCAACAGCCTCGCCGGCGCGCGCATAGGGCAGCTGCGCGAACAGCAGCAGCGAGGCGATCGCGGCCCCGGCGAGCAGCAGCGGCCCAAGGCGGCGCGGGCGTTGCGGCGCCGTGCCGAGAATGCGCAGGACGCGCGCCCGCAGTCCGGTGTTCGAACCATGTCCGTCGAGCGCCGGCGCAAGACGATGGGCCGGGCGGAGGCGTTCGAGCGCCACCAGCGCCGTGGCATAGGTCACCGGATCGCCGCACGCAGCGAGCGCCATGTCGTCGCAGCACAGCTCGCGCTCGGCGCGCAGCCGCCGGCCGATCCACCACACCGCCGGGTGAAAGAAGAACAGGGTTTCGACGACCGTCTGCAGGATGTTCCACAGGAAATCGGCTCGGCGGACATGGGCGAGCTCATGCGCCAGCACTGCCTCGAGCTGTGCGGGCGAGAGCGCGGTCAGCGCCGAGACCGGCACCACGATCACCGCGCGCACCACTCCGATAACGAACGGCCCGCAGGCCTCGCGGGACAGGCGCAGCGCGACCGGGCGGGTGATCCCGAGCCGAGCGCACAGCCTCCGCACCAATGTGGCGAGGTGCTCGGGAACATCGGGATCAGTCGCGCGCACGAAGCGGCGCAGGACATGATATCCACCCAGCGCGCGGATCGTCAGGCAAAGCACGCCGGCCAGCCATACCAGGTCGAGCCAGGGCAACAGCGTCCCGATGTCCAGCGAATCCCCGGCCGCGAGGGGGAGCGTGCCGCCGGCACTGTTGATCGGCATCCCGCCCGATGGCGTGATCCTCGCCATGTCGACAGCGGCAAGCCGGACCGCGGCCATCTCATGGATCAGTGTAGCCCCGGCCGTCACGGCCATCGCGAGCAGGGCCGCCACCGCGAAGCCATAGCGCGCCCGACTGCTGGCGTTGCGGAACGCGAGGTCGATCGCGCCATAGGCCAGGCCGATCACCATCGCCTGCCAGCAGAAATGCACCAGCGTCCAGCCCAGCGCATCGGGGTGCAGGCTCATCGCGGCCGCCTCTTCTCGTCGATCAGCCGCTCGATCTCGCGCAGGTCGTCGGCGTCGACAGCCTCCATCGACAGCGCGTGCATCGCGAGTTGCGCGGCCGATCCGGCGAACAGCCGGGTGGTGAGGTCGCGCAGCAACTGGCTCTGGGTCTCGCCCTGCGTGGCCGCGGCGCGATAGACATGCGCCTTGCCGAGCTCGGTCCGCTCGACCAGCCCCTTGTCGGTCATGATCTGCAGCGTCTTGAGCACCGACGTATAGCCCCGCGGTCGCTCGCGGCTGAGCATGTCGCACAGCTCGCGCACCGTGGCCGACCCTTTTTCCCAGAGTGCGGCGAGCAACTCCAGCTCGGCTTCGGTCGGCTTGGGCAGGTCGCGATGGCTCATGGATGCTGTTTATACGAAGGGCTTCGTAGGAGTCAACGAAGACCTTCGTAGGTCGCTGTCCGCGTCAACATTGTACAATGTTCTGTACAATTGGAAATGTCAGCGTGCGTCTGACATTGCCAGCAGGGTCCGCCGCTCACCCGCTCGATTCAACCGCCTGGAAGCCTGCGCTACCAAGCAGCATCGGAGCGGGAAATCGCTCCGTCTTTCTCATTGCCGGTGAAGGAAATGGGGCCCCGCCCTGGCCGCCGCAGCGTGTACCCGCCTCGATAGGCGAGTCGCGTCCTCACCGTTCGCCCTGAGCTTGTCGAAGGGCGCTTATGGGCGAAACGTTGCACCAGGAACCCGGGCTTCGACAGGCTCAGCCCGAACGGTGAGTGGGGTTTTCAGCCGACGAAATGTCGTATCAGTCGTTCGACGCCAGCCGCTTCGCGAAATGGATATCCACCGCGCGCCGCACGCTCTCGGCGATACGCTGGCGCCCTTCCGGCGAATCGATGAACTTCGCATCGCTCGGGTTGGAGATATAGCCGGTCTCGAACAGGATCGAGGGCATGTCGGGCGCCTTCAGCACGACCAGCGAGGCCATGCGGTGAAAATTGGCCTTCACCGGAATCAGCGGCTGCGCTTCGCGGCCGAGCAGCCGGGCGAAGTTCGCCGAGCTGTTCATCGTCTCGCGCTGGGTGAGGTCGATCAGGATCGAGGAGATGTCGGCCGAGGTCGAGGCGAGGTTCACGCCCGAGATGATGTCGGCCTTGTTCTCGCGCGCCGCGAGCCGCGCCGATTCCTTGTCCGAGGCGACTTCCGACAGGGTATAGACCGAAGCGCCCGAGGCATTGCCCGAGCCGACGCTGTCGCAATGGATCGAGATGAACAGGTCGGCGTGCAGCTTGCGCGCGATGCCATAGCGTTCCTGCAGGACGAGGAAGCGATCATCCTCGCGGGTCAGCGCGACCCGGACTCGGCCCGAGCGCAGCAGCTCGTCCTTGATGGCCCGGGCGATCTTGAGCGTCACATCCTTTTCGCGGCGGCCGTCGATCGGCGAGATCGCGCCGGGGTCGACACCGCCATGGCCGGCGTCGATCACCACCAGCGGGCGGCTGTCGTCGTCGCCATAGATGCGCGGCAGGGACAGCGTCCGGCTCACAGCCGGGATCGGCACCGAGACTTCATATTTGCGCTCGGGGATCACCTCGCCCAGATTGAAGGGCGGCAGGAAGCGCAGGCGGCGCTCCGCGGCGGCGCGGGCGAAGCTCGCATCGTCGACGGTGCGCAGTTCGAGCGTCAGCTCGCGGCCATCGGGGCCGAACATTCCTTCGGTGACGATCGCCGGCCGGGCGAGATCGAACACGATCCGCGTCCCGTCATTGCCGTGCGGCGCCTGGCGCACCGCCGCGACCAGGCCAGCCCCGCCGACCGGCGCACCCGGCGAGGCGCCGCCAACATCGACTGCGATTCGCTGCGGGGACGCGAGCACGAAGCTCGACGCATCGGCCACGCTCTGGTCGAAACGGATCACGATACGGTCATGCCGGATCTCGACGCGCTCGATCGTCGCGGCCCAGCTCGGCGTACCGCCAAGCCAGCAGGCCAGAAGGGCTAGGACGAAGGACACGCGGGCGTAATGCCGCGCCGGCCTGGGTCCGGTCCAGCGAAAAGGCATATTGGGGGGTCCCCAAGTTTTCTACAAAAGCCGGGTCTTGCCATTAGGCATGGCCCGGAGGTTCTTCGACTACGCACAACTACCTAAGGGCGGGCGCGTTCCGACACGGTGAACCGACTGGGTTAACCGCCCGTTCGGCATGAAATTGCGGGCAAAAGGGCGGAAACGTGCCGGTTGCTGTGCGCATGCAGCGGTGCTAGTCATGAAATTGCACCGGCAAGCGCTTCATCTTGCGCCGATCCGGCCGCATAGCCGCACCGGCTTTTCGGGGCGCGGCTCTTCAGGTTGACGTTCGCATGATGCATTTCCCCCATCCCTCGCACCGCCCGGCTTCGTCCGGCGGGATTGCGGGCGTGCGGGGTGCCCTGGGCCAGATGGCCGGGCGTGCATCGCGAGCAGAGGCATTTTTCGAAACCATCCGCACCTTTGGCTCCGGCGGCGATTCCGCCGGCGCGGGGATGCACACACATCGCGCGCGGCCAGCGCTGCAAGGCCCCGGACCGCGCGCCCGGAGAACAATAAATGACCATGCGTATGCTGATCGACGCACGCCACCGGGAAGAAACCCGCGTGGCTGTCGTCAAAGGGAACCGAATCGAGGAGTTTGATTTCGAGTCCGCTGAGCGCAAGCAGCTCAAGGGCAACATCTATCTTGCCAAGGTTACCCGGGTCGAACCGTCGCTGCAGGCGGCTTTCATCGACTATGGGGGCAACCGCCACGGCTTCCTCGCCTTTTCGGAAATCCACCCCGATTACTATCAGATCCCCAAGGAGGATCGCGAAGCGCTGTTGCGCGAAGAGGCCGAGCATGCCGCCGAAGAGGCAGCACTGCGTGCCCAGCACGACGACGAGGAGGATCTTCACGAGGAGGATCATGACGGGGAAGGTCATGACGACGATCATCACGATCACGACCATGACGACGATCGCCAGGATGCCGATGAGGATTCGGTCGAGCGCTTCGAGGATGATGGCGGGGCCGATCCCGAGGTAAGCGGCGAGCAGGAAAGCCGCGGTCGCGGCCGCCGCAAGCGCAGCGCATCCGACGACGCGGTCGATGATCTGCGCGAGCGCCGCATGAACCTGCGCCGCCGCTACAAGATCCAGGACGTGATCCGCCGCCGCCAGGTGCTGCTGGTCCAGGTTGTGAAGGAAGAGCGCGGCAACAAGGGCGCGGCGCTCACTACCTATCTGTCGCTTGCCGGCCGCTATTGCGTGCTGATGCCCAACACGTCGCATGGCGGCGGGATCAGCCGGAAGATCAGCAATGCGGGCGACCGCAAGCGGCTGAAGACGATCATGGCTGACCTCAAGCTGCCGCCGTCGATGGGCTGCATCGTCCGCACCGCCGGCCTCCAGCGTACCAAGGTCGAGATCAAGCGCGACTTCGATTATCTGGCGCGGCTGTGGGACGGCATCCGCGAGACGACCCTGGCGTCATCGGCGCCGGCTTTGGTCTATGGCGACAGCGACCTGCTCAAGCGCGCGATCCGCGACATCTATAACCGCGACATCGACGAGGTGATCGTCGAGGGCGAGGCCGGCTATCGCCAGGCCAAGGACTTCATGAAGCTCCTGATGCCGAGCCATGCCCGCAAGGTGAAGCATTACTCGGATCCGGTGCCTTTGTTCCAGCGCAGCCATGTCGAGGAACAGCTCGCCGCGATGTACCATCCGGTCGTCCAGCTGAAGTCGGGCGGCTATCTGGTGATCAACCCGACCGAGGCGCTCGTCTCGATCGACATCAACTCCGGCCGCTCGACCCGCGAGCACAGCATCGAGCAGACCGCGACCGCGACCAACCTCGAAGCAGCGCACGAGATCGCCCGCCAGCTGCGCCTGCGCGACATGGCCGGCCTCGTCGTCATCGACTTTATCGACATGGACAATGGCTCCAATGTCCGGAAGGTCGAGAAGGCGATGAAGGAGGCGCTGAAGAACGATCGCGCCCGCATCCAGGTCGGCCGCATCTCGAGCTTCGGCCTGATGGAAATGAGCCGCCAGCGCCTGCGCACCGGCGTGCTCGAGGCATCGACCCGCCAGTGCCCGCATTGCGAGGGCACCGGTCTGGTCCGCACCGCGTCTTCGGCCGGCCTGTCGGCCCTGCGCCTGCTCGAGGATGAGGCCGCCCGCGGCCGCGGTTCGCAGCTGCTGCTCCGCGCCAGCCAGGAAGCCGCTTTCTACCTGCTCAACCGCAAGCGCGCGGAACTGGCCGAGATCGAGGATCGCTACGGCGTGATGGTCGAGGTCGCGCCTGACGGCGAGCAGGAGGGCGCCCGCATGTCGGTCGATGTTTCCGGCCCGCCGCCGGCGCATGCGCCGCGCTTCGAGGCGCCGATCGAGGAGTTCGACGAGGATCTTCCCGAGGATGAGGAAGAGTTCGAGGCTGAGGAAGAGGAAGAGATCGAGCAGCCCCGCGGCCCGCGCGAGCGCGCCGAGCGGCCTGAGCGTCAGGGTGAGCGGGCCGGCGAGGAGGAAGGCGGCGCGCGCCGCCGTCGCCGCCGCCGTGGCCGTCGCGGCCGCAATCGTCCCGAGGGCGAGGAAGGCGCGGCTCCGCGCGCCGAGGGCGAAGACGGGGGTGAGGAGGGTTCCGATCAGGAAGCCGTTGCCGAGGGTGACGCCGAGTTCGCCGGCGAGCAGCCGGTTGCCGGTGAGAGCGGTGAGGGCCGCCGCCGTCGCGGCCGTCGCGGTCGCCGCGGTGGCCGTCGTGCCGAGGGCGATCGTGCCGAGGGCGCTCCGGCGGAAGCCGGCGATGCCGAGGCCGCAGACGAGGCACCTGTAGAGGTCCCCGTCGAGGAGACGGCAGTGGAAGCGGAGGCGCCGAAGAAGGGCCGTCGCCGCCCCAAGGCGCGGCCCGAGGTTGCACCGGAAGCGTCGCCCGAGCCTGTCGCTGAAGCCGCACCAGCCGAGGCGGAAGCCGCACCGGCCAAGCCGAAGCGCGCGCGCCGTGCCAAGGCCGCTCCGGTCGAGGCTGAAACTGTCGAGGCCGAAGTCGTTGCCGCCGAACCCGAACCGGAGGTTGCCGTTGAGGCCGCGCCAATCGAGGAGGCCGCCAAGCCGAAGCGCCGCGCCCCGCGCCGCAAGGCTGGTGCCGAGGCCGCGGCTGAGGTCGAGGTCGCAGCGGTGGCTGAGGCGCCCGCCATCCCGCTCGTCGCTGATGTCGATGGCGCCGCTCCGGCTGATGAGGCTGCGGGGGAAGGCATCGATCCCGATCCGGGCGAGGCGGGCTCGCCCCGCCGCGGCTGGTGGCAGCGGACCTTCGGCCAATAAGGGAGATCGGGGCGGAGGGACATGTTCCTCCGCCCTTCTCTTGTCCGTCCTCCGTTCTGCAAAGCCGACGTTGAGTTTTCACATTGGCCGGCTATCGTCGGTCCAGGCTTGTCTCGGGGGTGATGGCGGACGGTGGCGATCGATCTTCAGGCAATCGAGCGGCTCGCCACGGATCAACCCTCGCTCAAGGCCGCCGCGGGCCTGGCAAAGCCCGCGAAATGGTCCGGCATCGGCGCCAGCCATGACGAGGCGCTGATCTGGGGTGAATGCGCCGGATCGGGCGCCAATCCCTATCGCGTGATGGCCGACCTGCGCGATCTCGGCAATAAATGCACCTGCCCGTCGCGCAAATTCCCCTGCAAGCATGTCCTCGCCTTGCTGTGGCTGAAGGCCGAGGCGATCGTGCCGTTCGGCGCGGCCGACACGCCCGATTGGGTGAGCGACTGGCTCGGCCGCCGGCGGACCGGCGCGACGGCAGCCAGGCCGGTGACGCCGGGCGCGCCGGTGGCTGCGAAGGATGTACGCGCTGCGCTGGAGGCGGAACCCGAGGCGCCCGAGGACCCAAAGGCGGCAGCGCGGCGCGAGGCAGCGAGCGCGAAGCGCGCCGAGGATACCGAACGCGCGATCCTGGAGGCGCTCGATGCGCTCGAGCAATGGATCGGGGACCAGTTGCGGCTCGGCCTCGGCGCCTTCGTCGATAATGCGACCGCGCGCTGCCGGCGGATTGGCGCGCGGCTGGTCGACGGCAAGGCGGCGATGCTGGCCGGGCGGGTCGACGAGCTGCCGGCGCGGCTGCTGGCGCTGCCCTCGGGCGATCGGGCGCGCGGCGCAGTGATCGAACTGGGCAAGCTGGTCTTGCTGGCAAGGGCCTTCCGCGCCGCGCCGCGCGATGCCGATATCCGTCGCGCGGTGGCCTCCGCCGAAAGCCGCGAAGCGGTGCTGGGCGATCCCGCCGCGCTGCGCTTGACCGCGACTTGGGAGGTGCTGGCCGAACAGGTGCAGACACGGCGCGACGGCCTCGTGTCGCAGACGACCTGGCTGCTCAACCTCGGCGCGACGGGTCCGCGCTTCGCGATGCTGCTCGACTTCTTCCCGGCGAGCGCCGGCAAGCGCGGCTCCGTGTTCACGCCGGGCGAGCAGTTCAGCGGCGAGCTGATCTTCTATCCCGGGCGGATGCCATTGCGCGCGCTGCTGCTCAGCCGCGCGCAAGCTGAAACCCCTGCGCCCGACTGGCCTGTGCCTGAAGCGGCATTGCCTGGGATGCTGAGCGCGCCCCTGCGCGCCGAACCCTGGACGATCGATGTGCCGGTGTTGCTCCCCGGCGGCCGCGTCGCGGTCGACGGCACCGGGCGCGCCTGGTGGCGCGCGGCCGAGGGCGGCATGGTGTTGCCGGTGGCGGGCGCGGCCGAGGGGCTGATTCGCGGCACGGACCTGACGCGCGCGGCCGCGATCTGGTCGGGCGGGCGGCTGGACATTCTCGCGGCGCTGACCCCCTGGGGCCGGATCGGCGCGCATGGCTGAGGCGATCTATGACGCGCTTGGGCCGGCGCTGACGCGCTGGACCATGGGTGGTGCCGCTGCCCCGGTCGCGCCGCCGGCCTGGGCGGCGCATCTCGGCGAAGACGCGGGCGAGGCGGAGTTGCGGCTGCTTGCCCTGTCGGGTCAGTTTCTCGGCGTGCTGGTGACCCCGGCGCCACCCGAAGGATTGCAACCGCTGCCCGATGTGCCGGCGCTGGCGATGCCGGCCCTGCCTGAAACGCAGCGTCCGCTCGCGCGCCGCATCCTGCGCACCGTCCGCGATACGGGCTCGCGCCGCGACCTGCTGCGCTTCCTTGCCGCACGGGGCTGGACGCTGCACCCCGGCGACTGGATGCCGGCGGCGAGCGAGGAGGATGTGCCGGACGTCTACGCGCCGTGGCGCGACTGGGCCGAAGGCTCCGCGATCGCCCGGCCTGCGACAGGCGAACAGCTGACCGAACAGAATTGGGACGATTACTGGCCGGCCGCGCGGAATGTCGCTTTGACTGCCCTGCGCCGGCGCGATCCGGCCGCGGCGATGGCCCTGCTTGCGGCAAAGCTCGGCGGGGAAAGCGCCGAAGTGCGCCTCCGGCTGGTGGGCTTGCTCGCGACGCGGCTGTCGGACGCGGACCGGCCGTTTCTCGAAAGCCTGGCCGCGGATCGGGCGCCCAAGGTGAAGGCGCTGGCGGCGGCCCTGCTCGCGCGGCTCGGTCACGGGTCGGCGGTTGGCGAGGAAGCGGCCGAGCTCGCCGGCTTTTTCGAATTGCAGACCAAGGGGTTGATTCGTCGCACCCGCGTCGTGGCGGCGCGGCAGATGAAGACGCCGGCACAGCGCAGTCGCCGGCAGGCTTTGTTCGAGGCAGTCGATCTCGCCGGCTTCGCGCGGGCGCTCGACGGCACGCCGGAAGAGCTGATCGCGCTATGGCCCTGGGGCGAGGATCGCCAGGCCGACCAGGCGCTGGCCGGCATGGCGGAGCGCTCCGGCTCCGACGCGCTGGTCGCCGCGCTGCATGATCTGCTGCTGGGGCTGGGCACGGTCGATGTGCCCGCAATGCTCACCCTGGCGCCGCGCCTCGATTCGGCGCAGCGCCGTGCCTTTGCGCTGAGGGTGTTGCGCGCGGGCGGTGGCACCTTCCAGATGGCGCTGGCGATGACTGGCGGCGAGAGCCTGGTCGATGGCGCGATCGACACGATTGCCGGAACCGCCCTGCTCGGTGCGTTGAAGGCTGAGGACGCGGCGAAGCGCGCCGATCTCACCGCTGAGCTGCACGCGCTGGGCCTGATCGCCTCACGCGGTGCGGCGCAGGCGTCGCTTGAGCGGCTGGCGAGCGCCGGGCTGCTCGCGGCCGATCCGAGACTCGATATGCTGCGGCTGAATGCCGCGCTGGAAGATGGGGGAAATCGATGACCGAGAAACTGCGCATGCCCGCCGAGGAGAGCCATGCCGGCGAGCTCAAGGCACTGATAGCCGGCGATACCGGGCATCGTCCGGCCGGCTGGGCGATGTCGCCCAAGCTGGTCGTCACCTATCTCATGGGCGGCAAGGCGGCCGACGGCACGGTGATCTCGCCCAAATATGTCGGCGACAAAAGGTTGATCGAGACTTGCGTTTCGACCCTCGCGACGGATCGCGCTCTGCTGCTGCTCGGCGTGCCCGGCACCGCCAAATCCTGGGTATCGGAGCATCTCGCCGCCGCGATCACCGGGGATTCGACCATGGTGATCCAGTGCACCGCTGGCACGGACGAGAACCAGATTCGCTATGGCTGGAACTATGCCCAGCTGCTCGCCCATGGACCGAGCCGCGAGGCCTTGGTGCCGACGCCGCTGATGCGGGCGATGGAGGGCGGCAAGCTCTGCCGCTTCGAGGAGCTGACCCGGATGGGCAGCGACGTGCAGGACACGCTGATCACCGTGCTGTCCGAGAAGATGATGCCGATCCCGGAGCTCAACAGCGCCGTCTATGCCGCGCGCGGCTTCAACATCATCGCCACCGCCAACAACCGCGACAAGGGCGTGAACGAGCTGTCCTCGGCGCTCAAGCGGCGCTTCAACGTGGTGGTGCTGCCGCTGCCCGACAGCGCGGCGGAGGAGATCGCGATCATCGTCAAGCGCGTCGGCGAGATGGCGCACAGCCTCGATCTGCCGGCGCCGAAGAACGTCGCCGAGGAGGTGGCGCGGGTCGTCTCGATCTTCCGCGAGCTGCGCTCGGGTTCGACCGAGGATGGCAAGGTCGCGTTGAAGACGCCCTCGGGCGGCCTCTCCACCGCCGAGGCGATCGCAGTGATGGTCGGCGGCATCAGCCAGGCGACCTTCTTCAACGACGGGACGCTCACGCCCGAGACTCTGGCGAGCAACATGATCGGCGCGGTGGTGAAGGACCCGGTGCAGGATCGGGCGGTGCTTGGGGAGTATCTCGAAACGGTGCTGAAGAAGCGGCGGGGCTATGAGGGCTATTATGCGTCGCTGACGGAATTGATCTGATGGAGTTCCCATATTCAAACCCCTCCCCTTCAGCGGAGGGGCAAGGGGTGGGGCAGCGACGAGCGGGGCTCGATGCCCCGGTCGGCGCTTCTAGCCGGGCGTTGCGCTTGCGACTCCCCCACCCCAACCCCGCACCGGGTGAAGAGCGCCCCGCGCTCTTCAGGCCATGCCGGGGGCATGGCCGACCCGGTGCGCCTGAAGGGGAGGGGCTTTAGAGGTGTCCGCCCCCGTCTCCCTGTTCGGCATCCGCCACCATGGCCCGGGCTCGGCGCGCCGCCTGGTCGAGGCGCTCGACGCGCTTGCGCCCGCGGTCGTGCTGATCGAAGGCCCAGCCGATGCGTCGGACCTGCTGCCGATGCTCGCCGATCCCGACATGGCCCTCCCCGTCGCCCTGTTGACCTATGCCGAAGACGATCCTTCCGACGCGAGCTTCTTCCCCTTTGCCGAATATTCCCCTGAATATCAGGCCGCGATCTGGGCGGTGCGGCATGGCGCGACGCTCCGCTTCATTGACCTTCCCGCCTCGGATCGCCTTGCCGGGCCGGGCGGCATCGTCGAGGACGAGACAGCGATGCCCGAAGCGGAGGATCCGATCAGCCGGGACCCGATCGGCGTGCTGGCAAGCGCCGCTGGTTACGACGATGGCGAATCCTGGTGGTCCGACGTAATCGAGCAGAACCCCGCCTCGGGCCCGGTCTTCGCCGCTGTCGCCGATGCGATGACCGCGCTCCGCGCCGAGACCGAACATCTCTCCGCCCGCGAGGCTGCGCGCGAGGCGCATATGCGGATCGAGATCGCGCGCGCAGCGAAGGAGACGGACGGCCCGGTCGCAGTGGTGTGCGGTGCCTGGCACGTGCCGGCACTCGCCGCGAAGCACAGCCTCTCCGCCGATCGTGATCTGCTCAAGGGGCGGCCCAGGGCGAAGATCAAGGCGACCTGGGCGCCCTGGACCGCACCGCGTCTCGCCCGGGCGAGTGGCTATGGCGCGGGTGTCGTCGCGCCGGGCTGGTTCGGGCATCTCTGGGAAACGCGTGGGGACAGCGACCGCGACAGTATCTGGCTGGCGAAGGTCGCCCGGGTGATGCGCGACCGGGGTCATTTCGTGTCGACTGCCTCGGTGATCGAGGCGCAGCGGCTCGGCACTGCGCTGGCGGCATTGCGCGGCCGACCGGCGCCGGGATTCGAGGAGCTGCGCGAGGCGGCGATCGCCTGCCTCTGCTTCGGCGAGCGTGCGGTGTGGGATGATGTCGCGACCGAACTGCTGATCGGCTCCGGCGTCGGATCGATCCCCGCGGCGACCCCGCTCGCGCCCTTGCTCGAAGACCTGCAGCGCCAGCAAAAGGCGACCCGGTTGAAACCCGAGGCGCTCGAGCGCGAACTGACGCTCGATCTGCGCAGCGACTCCGGGTTGCTGCGTTCGACCCTGCTGCACCGGCTCAACGCGCTCGATGTGCCCTGGGGCCGGCTCGCCGATGCCGGGCGCAGCCGGGGGACTTTCCGCGAGAATTGGCGGCTGTGCTGGGAACCGGAGTTCGCGGTCCGGCTGGTCGAGCACCTCGTTTATGGCTCCACCATTGCCGAGGCGGCGGCCGGCCGGGTGATCGAGGCGATGCAGGCCGAACCCGATCTCGGCGCGCTGGCCAAGCTGGCACGCGACGCGATGGTCGCTGATCTGGCCAGGGCGATCGAATTCGGCATCGCCGCGCTCGAGAAGAAGGCAGCGCTGACCAGCGATTGCCAGGCCCTGCTCGCCGCCCTGCCGCCGATGGCCGACATGCTGCGCTATGGCGAGGCGCGGGCGGGGGCGGCGGAGCATCTCGCCGCGCTGATGCCGCGCATCGTGGTCGAGGCAGCCCTCGCCCTGCCCTATGCCGCGCGCAATCTCGACAATGATGCGGCTTCGGTACTGCGGGGGGCGCTGCTCGCCGCCGACAAGGCGATCCAGCTCGCCGAGCTCGATAAGGATGTGGACGAACAATGGCACCGCGCGCTCGAGCGCCTGCTCAATGACGATCAGGCGACCCGGCTGATTGCCGGCGTCGCGGCACGGCTGCTGTACGAGGCCGATCTGCTGACCGCGGAGAATGCCGCCGGGCTGCTCTCGCGTATGCTCTCGCCCGGCACGCCAGTGGTCGAGGCTGCGGGCTTCTTCGAAGGCTTCTTCGCCGGCGCGGGCCAGCGGCTGATCCATGACGCATCCTTGCGCGAGGCAGTCGATGCGTGGCTGATGACCTTGGCGGAGGAGGATTTCACCGCCAGCCTGCCGCTGTTCCGCCGCGTCTTCTCGATCCTCGACAGGAATGAGCGCCGCCGGCTGATGGACGCACTGTTCGCGCGGCGCAGCGGCGCGGACGACGGCTATCGGCTGATGCCCGGCGCGGCGAAGATCTGGCCGGCGCATGAGGCGCGGGTGCTCGACCTGCTGCGCGGAGGATCGCGATGAGCGAGGTCGAAGACCGCAACCGGCGCTGGACCCTCGCGCTCGGTGTCGAGGATGGGGCAGAAGAACTCTCCGAAAGCGACCGCCGCATGTCGGCCGCGCTGACTGCGCTCTATGGCGACGGCGCGGACGAGCAGAAGAAAGGACGTGGCGGGCTGGGTGGATCGGCGCCGCGCGTCGCGAAATGGCTGGGCGATATCCGCGAGTTCTTTCCCGCGTCCGTCGTGCAGGTCGTCCAGAAGGACGCGTTCGAGCGCAAGGGCCTGCGCCAGATGCTGCTCGAGCCCGAATTCCTCGCCACGGTCGAAGCCGATGTGAACCTGGTCGCCGATCTGGTCTCCTTGCGCGGCGTGATGCCCGAGAAGACCCGCGAGACGGCGCGGGCCGTGATCGGCAAGGTCGTGGCCGAGCTGATGGAGCGGCTCGAACGCCGCACTGCCGACGCGATCCGCGGCGCGCTCGACCGGTCGAAGCGGACCAGCCGGCCGCGCTTCGCCGATATCGACTGGCCGCGCACCATCCAGGCGAATCTGCGCCACTATCAGGCGGCGCATCGCACCGTCGTGCCGGAGCGGCTGATCGGGTTCCGGCGCCACCAGCGGCGCATCGTCGATCTCGACGAAGTGATGCTGTGCGTTGACCAGTCCGGATCGATGGCGAGCTCGGTCGTCTATGCCTCGATCTTCGCGGCGGTGATGGCATCGCTGCCGGTGGTCGCGACCAAATTGGTCTGCTTCGACACGGCCGCGGTCGATCTGACCGAGGATCTTGCCGATCCGGTCGAGGTGCTGTTCGGCATCCAGCTCGGCGGCGGCACGGATATCGACCGGGCGATCGCCTATTGCGAGGGCCGGATCGAACGGCCGTCCAAGGCGCATCTCATCCTCATCTCGGACATGTTCGAGGGCGGCAATGCCAATTCTCTCGTCGACCGACTGGCCCGGCTCGTGCTGACGGGCGTCAACGTTATCGTCCTGCTCGCGCTGACCGATACCGGTCGGCCCTCCTATGATCCCAATCTGTCGGGCCGGGTCGCGGCGCTTGGCGTGCCGGTGTTCGCCTGCACCCCCGACCAGTTCCCCGAGCTGATGGCGACGGCGCTGCGCCGCGAGGACGTGCACGCCTGGGCTGCTGATCGGGATATCAAGCTGATCCGCTCGGGCGAGTAAAGGAGCCGTCATTGTCGCTTCACCGACCGTTCAGCCGGTTCGTCTCAAGCGGGCGGCTGTTGCAATTGCCTGTGAAGGGAATCTCGGCGATATGTCGGGCATGAAGCGGCTCGTCGCGGCCTTCGCGGTTTCCCTCCTGCTCTGGACGCAGCCGGCGGCTGCGCAGTCGATCCTGCGCGACGCCGAGACCGAGGCGATGTTCAACGACATGTCGCGGCCGCTGATCCTCGCCGCGGGGCTGTCGCCCAACAATGTCCGCGTCGTCATGATCAACGACGATTCGATCAATGCGTTCACCGCCGGCGGCCAGACGGTCTATGTCAATTCGGGGCTGATCCACGCTGCGGACAATGCCAATCAGGTCCAGGGGGTGATTGCGCACGAGCTCGGCCATATCGCCGACGGCCATGTCATCCTGCAGGATGCGGGCATCAAGCCGGCGATCGGCATCACCATCCTCAGCATGGTGCTCGGCATCGCAGCGATGGCGGCGGGCGCGGGCGATGCCGGCGCCGGCATCCTCGCGGCGGGGCAGGCAGCGGGGCAGGGCAAGTTCCTCGCCTTCAGCCGCGTCCAGGAAGCGACCGCTGACGCGACCGGCGCCAAGTTCCTGCGCGAGGCCGGGATCAGCGGGCGCGGCCTGCTGACCTTCTTCAAGAAGCTGCAGAATGAAGAATATGCCTATGGCCTGAAGAATATCGACCCCTATGAGCAGAGCCATCCGCTGAGCGGCGATCGCATCGCCAATCTGACCGCTGACCTGATGAACTCGCCGGCATGGAGCAAGCCGCCCGACCCCGATCTCGAGGACCGGTTCAAGCGGGTGAAGGCCAAGCTCGAAGGCTATGTCGCGCCCTATCAACAGACGCTGAACGACTTCCCCGAAAGCGACCAGTCGATCTACGCCCATTATGCGCGGGCCTATGCCTGGCACAAGGCCGGCTATCCGGACAAGGCTGATGCCGAGGCGGATGCGCTGGTGAAAGCGGTGCCGCATGACCCCTATTTCCTCGAGATCAAGGGCCAGATCCTGCTCGAAGCCGGCAAGCCGCAAGAGGCGCTGGCGCCGCTGCGCGAGGCGACCGAGCTGTCGCGCAATGCGCCGCTGATCGCGACGACCTTCGGCCACGCGCTGATCGCGACCGAGGACAAGGTGAACTATCCCGAGGCAGTGAAGGTGCTGCGCCAGGCGGTGGCGCGCGACGACGACAATCCCTTTGCCTGGTATCAGCTCGGCACCGCCTATACCCTGGTCGGCGACGAGGCGCGGGCGCAGCTCGCTACCGCTGAGCAGGCGAGCCTGACGGGCGATTCACGGACCGCGGCCTATAGCGCCAAGATCGCGATGGCGGGCATCACGCCCAACACCAGCGACTGGATCCGCGCGCAGGACATCGCCATGACGGCGCAGAACGACATGGACGACAACCCTAATAAATATAAGAAGCGGCGATGATCGAACGCATTGCGAAGACCCCGCTCGGCCTGGCCGGGCTGGCGCTGGTTGCCGCGCTGATCGGCGCGGGCGCCTTTTGGCTGTTCCAGCGCGCCGTTCCTACCTCGCTCGCCGACGTCGACCGCGGGCGCATGGAGGTCGTGGTCCATGACTATATCCTCGCGCATCCCGAGGTGCTGCCCGAGGCGATGCAGGTGCTGCGTGACCGCGAGACCGCGCAGCAGCAGAGCGAGGCGGGCAAGATCGTCAAGGCCAATGCCAGCGCGATCCTCGAGCCGTTCGGCAGCGCCTGGGCGGGCAACCCCAAGGGCGACGTTACCCTGGTCGAATATTTCGACTATAATTGCGGCTATTGCCGTGCCAGCCTGCCTGCAATCGCCCAGCTGCTGGCGAGCGATCCCAAGATCAAGATCGTCTATCGCGAACTGCCGATCCTGAGCGAGGAAAGCGGCGTCGCGGCCAAGCTGAGCCTTGCTGCGGCGGACCAGGGCAAGTTCCGCGCCTTCCATGAAGCGCTCTATGCTGGGGGCCCGTTGACTGACGAAAGCATTGCTGCGGCGGCCAAGGCGGTGGGGCTCGACATGGCCAGGGCCAAGGCGCTTGCACCGCGCGCGAACGCCGAGATCGCCTCCAATCTCGAGCTTTTCCGCAAGATGGGCATGACGGGCACGCCGAGCTGGATCATCGGCGACAAGGTCGTCTCGTCGGCGCTCCCGCTCGAGGAATTGCAGAAAGCGGTCGCGGCGGCGCGGGCGAAGGGCTGATCGCTTGTAGCGGCCCGGGGGCCAACCTATCTGGGGCCCAACCAAAGGGGCGTCATGACAAAAATCCTCTCCGTCGCGGGCGTCGCCAAGACTTACGCCTCCGGCCAGCGCGCACTCGAACCGACTGACCTCGAGATCGACAAGGGCGAGATCTTCGCTTTGCTCGGACCGAACGGCGCGGGCAAGACCACGCTGATCAGCATCATCTGCGGCATCGTGACGCCCTCCTCGGGCACGATCACCGTGATGGGCCATGATGCCCTGAAGGACTTCAAGGCGGCGCGCCAGCTGATCGGGCTGGTGCCGCAGGAATTGTCGGTCGACATCTTCGAGACGGTGATGGCGACCGTCCGCTACAGCCGCCGGCTGTTCGGCAAGGGCGCCGACGATGCCTATCTCGAACAGGTGCTGCGCGACCTGTCGCTGTGGGACAAGAGGAGCGCCAAGATCACCGAGCTTTCGGGCGGCATGAAGCGGCGCGTGCTGATCGCCAAGGCGCTCAGTCACGAGCCCGACATCCTGTTCCTCGACGAGCCGACTGCGGGCGTGGACGTCTCTCTCCGCCGCGACATGTGGAAGCTGATTCACCGGCTGCGCGAGAAGGGCACGACCATCATCCTCACCACCCATTATATCGAGGAAGCCGAGGAGATGGCTGACCGGGTCGGCGTGATCGACAAGGGCAGGCTGATCCTGGTCGAGGAGAAGACCGAGCTGATGAAGCGGCTCGGCAAGCGCCAGATGCTGATCTCGCTGATGGAGCCGATGACAAGCATTCCGCCCGAGCTCGACGAATGGCATCTCGAACTCGAGGAGGAGGGCGAACGGCTGCGGTACATCTTCGACGCACGGGCCGAGCGCACCGGCATCCCCTCGCTGCTGCGCAAGCTCGGCGACCTGCATATCGGCTTCAAGGATCTGGAGACCTCGAAGAGTTCGCTCGAGGATATCTTCGTCGACCTGGTCGAAAATGACCGGCAGGTGGCGGCATGAGCGCCGGCATCAACCTGAACGGCATCTGGGCGATCTATCGCTTCGAGATGGCGCGCGCGCTGCGCACCTTGTGGCAGAGCCTCGTCACGCCGGTGATCACGACGTCGTTGTACTTCGTGGTCTTCGGCGGGGCGATCGGCTCGCGGATCAGTTCGGTCGGCGGAGTCAGTTACGGCAGCTTCATCGTGCCGGGGCTGATCATGCTCTCGCTGCTGACCCAGAGCATCTCCAATGCGTCGATCGGCATCTACTTTCCGAAGTTCACCGGCACCATGTTCGAGCTGCTTTCCGCGCCGGTCACGGCGATGGAGATGGTGGTCGGCTTCGTCGGCGCGGCGGCGACCAAGTCGATCGTGCTCGGTCTGATCATCCTCGCGACCGCAGCCTTGTTCGTGCCCCTGCATATCGCGCATCCTCTCGCGATGCTCGCCTTTCTGGTGCTGACGAGCGTGGCGTTCAGCCTGTTCGGCTTCATCATCGGCATCTGGGCCAAGGGCTTCGAGCAGCTCTCCTTCGTGCCGGCGCTGCTCATCACCCCGCTGACCTTTCTCGGCGGCGCCTTCTACTCAGTCGACATGCTGCCCCCGGCATGGCGGACCGTGGCCCTGTTCAACCCGGTCGTCTATCTGGTCAGCGGCTTCCGCTGGAGCTTTTTCGACAGGGGCGATGTGAGCGTCGGGGTGAGCCTTGGGGTGACGGCGCTGTTCCTGGTGGTGTGCCTCTTCGTGGTTGGCTGGATCTTCAGGACCGGGTGGCGGCTGAAGAACTGACGGTTAAGCCGAAAGCGGGCCGGGTTGAATCACTCAGTCACGCGATGCCCGGCCGGCGCGTCCAGCGAGCGCATGGGTACGCAGATTCGCGATCGCGCGTTCGATCAGTGTCGCGGGCAACGTCCCGATGATGACTTCGCCTGACGCGTCCGGCCTGATATCCGGGCCGGGCCAGGTGAAGCTGTTATACTCGCGCGTCACGATCCAGGACCCTTCCGCATCGAGGCCAAGGCGCTGCTTGGTCGCGGGTGGCAATTCCACGGCGAGGTCGGCGGCGCCGGGCTGTGAATGCGTGACTGGCATCACGTAAAGCACCAGCCCTCCCTCCTCGTCGGTCGTGGTTATGACGACGGCGCAGGGGCGATCCTTGACGCCCTCTTCCTGGCCGCGGGCAGCATCATCGGCCCATAGATAGGCATAGCGGATCAGCGCGCCGATATGCGGGACTTTCACCGACGACTATCGCTATTCGATTTCGTGATCGAAGGCCCTGGCCTCGGCCGGTATCTGGACGGTGTCGAGCAGAGCGAGATCGCCATCGGGCATGTCGGCGGCGTGGATCGCCTGGCGATCGCGGCGCTTCAGGCGGTTATACTCGTGCGCCGACAGGACCACGAGATCCTCGCGGCCATGATTGGTAACCACGATCGGCTCGCGTTGCGCGAGGCTGCGCATGCGACCGAACTCACGCTGAAACTCGACGGCAGTGACACGGGTCATAAGTTCAAAATATCCGTATTTTCCGTATAATGCAAATTACCTGATCACCGGCAGGATCAGTTTCGAGCCGGCGCAGACCCGTTGAGTCGCCTTCACGAAATCGCCCGGCTTCGCGCGCATGATGTTGGGCACGAAGCGTTGCGGGTTGCGGTCGATCACCGGGAACCAGCTCGATTGCACCTGGACCATGATGCGGTGGCCCTTCAGGAAGACATGGTCGTGCTCGCGCAGCGGCACATCCCACGCAGTGATCTTCTCGGGCACCAGCGGCTGCGGCACCGTGTCGCTGGCGAGGAAGCGGCCGCGGCGGACATCCATCGCGATCGGCAGCTGATAGCCGTTCAGGGATTTGGCATAGTCGCCGGGCTGGAGCGGGGCATGGCCTTTTACCTCGTCGTCGGGATAGACGTCGATCAGCTTGACGACGAAGTCGCTGTCGGTGCCGCTGGTCGATGCCATCAGCTTCGCGGCGACGGTGCCGGTGACCGTCAGATTATCGGTCAGCGGCGCGCTCATATAGCTGAGCACATCGGGCCGGCCGCCGAGGAAGCGCTGGTCGGCAGCTTCCCACCAGCGCCAGTCGGGGCTGAGATAAGTGCCCGACATCGGCCGCTGGCGGAACGGCACGGGATTGGCTGGGTCCGAGACATAGTCGCGACAGCCCTCGCTCGCAGCGGGCGCGTTGAAGGACAGCGTGCCGTTGGCGCGGAGATAGAGATTGGTCGTGGTGGCGCCGGGGGCCGGCCAGCTCTTGTAGCTGTGCCAGGTCCAGCTGCCGCTCTGGAAGCTCTTCACGCCCGAACCCGGCTTCTCGCCCTTGCCGTGGAGCCAATAGGCGAAGAAGGGTGCCTCGATCTGCTCCTGGAATTGCTGGCCGCTCGCGACATTATAAGGGATCGGGCCGAGCGCATCGGCGGGGGTCTGCCAGAAGCCATGCGCCCAGGGGCCGGCGACCATCGAGGCGAGATGATCGGGATCATTCTTCGCCTGTTTGAAATAGATCTGCCACGAGCCCCAGGGATCCTCCTGGTCCCAATAGCCGGCGACATTGAGCGTCGGCACCACCGTCTTGCCGAGCGAATCGCTCCAGCGCTGGCTGGTATAGAAGCTGTCATGATTGGGGTGGTCGAGCAGCGATGTGAACATCGGCACCTTGCCCTTGAAATAGAGCTTGTCGATATTCTCGACCGGGCCGGTCCTCAGGAACCAGTCGTACGTATCATATGTGTCGTAGTGGAATTCCTTGTTGTCGTTCTTGTCGAGCTGCAGCGAGGAGACCCAATCGGTCGCGTAGGAGAGGCGTAGCGCGCCGTTGCGGTGGAGATCGTCGCTCTGCCAGTAATCGATCCACGCCGCCTGCGGGCTGACCGCCTTGAGCGCCGGGTGCGGATGCGCGAGCGCGACCGCGGCGGCGAAGCCGGGATAGGACACGCCCCACATGCCGACCTTGCCATTGTTGTTCGGCACATTCTTCACCAGCCAGTCGATCGCATCATAGGCGTCGGTGGACTCGTCGATCGCGTTCGGATCGTTGGGGTGGACTGCGGTCGAGAGGGTGAAGACGCCGTCGGACTTGAAGCGCCCGCGCATCGACTGGCTGACATAGATATAGCCGTCCTTCTCGAACGCGGCCCAGTTCTTCGGCACGGTCCTGGGGGCGGTCGTGTTGATGCCATAAGGCGTGCGCGAGAACAGGATCGGCAGCGGGCCGGTCTGGTTGCGCGGGCGCAGGATGACCGTCTGCAGCTTCGCGCCGTCGCGCATCGGGACCATCACCTCTTCGGCGATATAGGGCGATTCCGCGGCGGCATCGGCCGCTGGTGTTGGCGCTTGCGCAGGCGCGGTCTGGGGCTGCCCGGCGAGGACAGGCGCGGCGGCGCCAAGAATCAGGGCCGCGACGGCACAAGCGGATTTCAAAGGACGCACGAGCTTCTCCCGGGGTGAACGGCGCGCATCCTGCGGGTGGCGGGGCGGAAGTCAATTGCGGACATGGAGCGTCGGGTCAGGGCAATTGCGGTGCTGGTCGAATCGCTCGAATCGGCTCCGCGAGCAGCGGCGGGATGACCCGCCGGCGCTGTTTTCGGCCGAAGATTTTTCCCACTGCTGTTATGTTGGACTTTTCCGGCAAATTTCGTATTGGATATCAACGGGTTCATGGTCGTTATGCTGTTATTGGATAACAGCATGGGAACAGCACGATAACAGCGGTGAAATCGCGCGGAACAGCGATGGTGTGTCGAGCAGCTTGCGGTCATGGCGACCCCCTTCCGACACGACCTTGTCGCGGTTCGGGCGATTGTTGAATCGGGGGCTGCGAGCGTCCCCTGTCGGAATGTCGGGAACGGCAATATCATGGCCGGAACTCGCCAGCTCAGCGGTATCCCGGGTCGTGACTGCCACGACCATCGCACCCCAGCACATCGGCCCTTCCGGTTTCCTGCCATGGCATGACCATGCGGAAAGCTATGCCGCGGTCGTGCTGGAGGGCGCGTATCTCGAGGCAGGGGATGACGGGCGGCGGCGCGTCAGCGCGGGCGACGTTGTCATCCATGCGCCCTTTTCGTCTTTCGGGACGCCAATTCGGGAGCCATGCCGCTTCGTCCCTGCGCCATTGCAATATATTCGATGGGTAGGTGCCCCACCGGGGGTAACGTTTCCCGTTCTTCTTGCGCCGTGTTCGGTGAAATGGTGCTCGATGCCTGAGCAAGAGGATCGGCAACGCCGGCATTGACGAATTCGGCTGCGCCAGCGTCCCGGGACGCTTGCGGCGACTGCACGTGGTCGCCCGGAGCGGAGAGCCCGAAAGCGGGTTGCGCGGGGCCTCCTGAACCCGGTGCAGCGGACAGTGCATCAGGCGCGGCATTCGAATCGGGATCTGAAGGCGTCAAATCAGCCGGATCAATGGCGTCCCGCCGGCTGGCTGTGTCGGGCCGCACGTCAGTAGTCGGCGGCGTCTCAGCGGCGTCGGGTTCGATCGGAATCAGGTGCATGGCGGCGGCTCCGGCATCGAGTCATCGGCGCGACCGGCCTTGGGCAGAGCGCGCCTCGGACCCGATTAAGCTGCCGGCTGGAGGTTTTGAATCAAGCGGGGGGTTGCAATCAGGTTCGCTTGTTCGCGGTGTTCATCGATCCGATGAGGCAGTGCGGAAGTGTCCAGCAACATCTTCGCCGGCTGGCCGCCGCAGCGGGATTCTCCGGCGATCAGCCTGAAGCCACCGCCGGGGATTCGCGCCAGGCCTCCGCCTTGGCGAGATAGGTCGCGTCATCGACGTCGATCCATTTCAACGCGCCGCAATCGGTGATGCGAGCATCGCCGGTCTGCGCAAGGATCCGCATCCCTTCAGTCAGGGATGGGGCATCGAGCGTGCGCAGAGCAGCGAACAGACGGGGCCCGATGGCAAACACGCCCGTGTCGTAACAATCATAGCGCTCAAGGCCCTTGCCGATCGCGACGATGCGATCGCCGGCGCTCGCCACGCGAGTCACGTCGTCGGGATCGACCCAGTCATTGGCGAGATGGCGATCGACGCCGAGCGTCGCCCCGCTGCCGGCCCCGGTCGCCGCGACGTGGCGGTACAAAGCGGGTTCGACGAGATGGTCGCACATCGCGAGCAATGCCTCATCGTCTCCGACCGCCTGCTCGGCCGCCAGAAGCGAGGTGCCGTTGGGCTTGCGATAATCCTCGGTCCGGACGGTTTCGACCGTGACCGGCAAGGCCTGGCCGGCAAGCCACGCCTCGATCGCCTCAGCACCATAGCCGAGCACGACCACGACCCGCTTCATCCCGGCCTCGGCCAGCCCGCCGATCGCATGCGCGATCAGCGGCTTGCCCGCGACCGGGCAGAGCGGCTTGAACGGGGCGGCCGAGCGCAGCCGGCTTCCCTCGCCTGCGGCGAGGAGGATCGCTGTGTCGATCACCTCAATGTGCGGCGATGAAGCTCTCGACTGCCTGCTGGGCTATATCGTCCGTCATCTGCAGGCGCGGATGCTTGCAGAAATAGGCGGAGGCAGCGTCGATCGGGCCGGCCAGCCCGCGATCGCTCGCCAGCTTGGCACAGCGGATCATGTCGATCGCGACGCCGGCCGAATTGGGGCTGTCTTCCACCGACAGGCGCAGCTCGAGGTTCATCGGCACGCCGCCGAACATCTGCCCTTCCATGCGCAGGAAGCAGACCTTGTTGTCGTTCTGCCATGCGACATAGTCGGACGGGCCGACATGGATATTCTCGTCCTCGAGCCGCTCGGCCGCGACTGCCTGCACTGCCTCGGTTTTCGACACCTTCTTCGAAGCGAGCCGCTTGCGGTTCGACATGTTGAGGAAGTCGGTATTGCCGCCGGTGTTGAGCTGATAGGTGCGATCGAGCTTGACGCCGCGCTTGGCGAACAGGTCGGTCAGTACGCGGTGGACGATCGTCGCGCCGAGCTGCGCCTTGATGTCGTCGCCGATGATCGGCACGCCGGCCGCGACGAAGCGCTCGGCCCATTCGGGGTTGCTGGCGATGAACACCGGGATGTTGTTGACGAAGGCAACGCCTGCCTCGAGCGCGCACTCGGCATAGAATTCAGTCGCCTCCTGCGAGCCGACCGGGAGATAGTTCATCATCACGTCGGTCTTGGAGGCGCGGAGCGTCGCGACGACATCCTCCTTGCTCGGCTGGGCCAGGTCGGAGACGAGGAAGGTGCGGTCGTCGGCATAATTCTCCATATGCTCGGCGACGCCGTCGAGCACGCGGCCCATCTGCACCTTGGTGCCGGTGGGCGAGACGCTCTGGCAAAAGATGGCGGTGCAATTCGGCTTGGCGAAGATCGCGTCGGCGACGTCCTGCCCGACCTTGCGGCGATCAACGTCCCAGGCGGCGACGACGCGGATGTCGCCCGGCTTATAGCCGCCGAGATCATAGTGCATCAGGCCGATCATGTCGTTGGCGCCATGCCGGTAATGTTCGAGGCCCTGGACCAGCGAGCTGGTGCAGTTGCCGATGCCCACCAGGGCGATGTTGATGTTCTTCATTGCTTCGTCACGTCCTTCGCAAGACCAGGAATGGGGGGAGAGGAAAAAGAAGTATCCACCGCGAACTGGCGGACTATCCGGGTTTCGACCGCTCGGTGCCAGAGGAATCCGACCATCAGCACGACCGTCAGCGGCACGATCTCGAACCACCAGAAGAAGCGCGGATTGCCGGCGAGGCAGGCAAAGAAGATCGCATAGACGCGGACATTCGCGCTGAGCAGGCTCATCAGCCGCATCGGCGGCACGGCGGCACCAGCATAGGCGTCCGCCATGCGTTGCGGGACCGGGCTGCGGCCGAGCATCTCGTCGAAACGGCGCGCGGCGCGATCGACCCAGGCCGAACCGCGTTCGTAACCGCGCTGCAGGAAATTGCCGCTCGGCACGATCGGGTCAGCCGGCCGGCCTTCGCGGCGGCGATGGAAGCGGGCGCGCTCGCCTTCATAGACGTTCGACTGGAAGGCATGCGCGGCGCCCGCCGTAAGGGCCAGCGCCCAGCCTTCGCCCGTACCGATCTCGGTGGCCATCGCGACGTAGATCAGGATGAACACGCCGTGATCGCAAAAGCCGTCGAGAAAGCGGCCGAGCGGACTGGCGGTGTTGGTCGCGCGGGCGATCATGCCATCGAGCCCGTCAGCGATCAGCCAGAGGATGCTGAGCGTGCCGCCTAGGACAACAGCGGGCCAGGAGCTCCAGTGGTAATAAGCGGCCGCCGCGATCACGCCCAGGACCAGGCCGGCGACCGAGACCATATTCGCCGAAATGCCGCGCGCGACGAACCAGGGCAGCAGCAGCCGCCCGGCGGGGTGGATGATCCAGAGGTTGGTGGGATCTTCGATCCGGCGATCGCGCGATCCGCCGGTCGCGGCCAATGTCATGATGTTGTCATAGTACCGGGCGACGACTCTCGCCGTCAACCTCATCATGCTGACAAAAGCCGTCGAATAACCCGCTTTGCTGCACCCGCAGCCCGGGAATCCCGGCTGATATGGCTCTGCTGAAACGCCCGGAGCCGTGAATGATCGGGCGGATCGTTCGCCGTTCCGGATTTTCGCCTGTTTTTCTGTCGTTTCCGAATCGTCAGGCAATCTTCGCCGGGAAAATGCTGCGGCGCGCGATCGCCGATCTCGCGCGCGCCCGATCTTTCACTCAGCCATCCCGCATCGCATAAAAAGAACACACCACGCTGGCCGGATTGACCACGCCCGGGCCGCCGATCGTGCCCCGGAGCACCGCCATCGGCGCCTCCTCGACGACGATCGTGCCGCGGCCGAATGCGAGATCGTCGAAGGCCTTGCTGATATCGGGGTCATTGAGGAAGCTGCGATAGGTCCAGCTGCCGGCCGGCGGATTGTCGTGCATGGTGTTCCTTTCGGTGCGTTCGTTTGCCTCGCGAGAGCACCTAAAGCCCTTCTCCCCCTGTGGGAGAAGGTGGCCCGAAGGGCCGGATGAGAGGGAGTGAGATTCGGGACACTTGCCAGAGTCCCCCTCACCCTTCCCACGCCTTCGGCGCGGGCCCAGCATTGGGTCGGTCATGCCCCCGGCATGACCTGAACAGTGCGGGGCACTGTTCACCCAATGCTCCTCTCCCACAAGGGGAGAGGGAAAAGTTGCATCTCAGTTCGCCGACGACTTCACCTTGAGCGGCGCGACGGGCGGGGCGCCATTGGCGTAGCTCGCCTTCTGCGCCATCAGCCAGGAGAAGTCCCCGGTAAGCTGGCCCGATTGGGTGTTCGCACCGGTCGCCGGATCATAGCTGGTATAGATGCCGGCCGAGGAATGGCAGCCGGTGCAGCTCTCGGTCATGAAGGCGGAGGTGTTGGTCCCCGGCTTCACTGGATGGCCGAGATTGTTGAGCCGTGCGTTCCAGATCGGCGGATCAGCCGGGTCGGTGCCGCAGCCGTTATAGGAACTGGGCGTTTCCTCGCCATTGCACGCGGGCTGGTTGCCCTTCTGGAAATAGGTTTCCATCGTGATGTTGGTGAGCATCACCGGAGTCGGATGGCCGCCCGGCTTGTTGACGACTGCATCGGGCAGGCCGCCATTCCAGGCCGAGGGCGGTGCGCTCGGGTCAGTCGGCCACTGCGTGTCGATCAGCTCATAATATTGCCAGACGCTGCCCATCCGACGCATCGAAGCCTGCACCTGGGCATTGAGCGCCTTCTTGTCGCCCGGGATCGGGATGGCGCGCCATGCCTGGGTCGGGATGCGCGGATAGATGCCCGCCTTGTCCTTCACCGGCAGGGTGTTGACCGCGCAGATCGGGCAGTTGACGTCAGTGAAGCTGGGCTTGAGATTGGGGTGGGCGACCGGATCGACATCGAGATTGTCGACCTGCTCGAACGTCGACCAGATCCATTGCGGCGAGGTCGAGCTCTTGTGCGCGATATGCATGCCGACCAGGCCGACCGTCACCTTGCGCTCGAGCTGCTTGCCGTCGGGGCCCTGATCGATGACGACCGCGGGCGTGGTGTAGAAGCGGCTGAAATCATCCTTGCCGGGCTTGAGGATGCGCCAGGCGAATTTCAGCTCGGTCGAGCCGCTCCAGTCGAGATGCGGCGTGCCGAACGGCATGTCCACCTTGCCGCCGCCTTGGCTGAAGGCGACCTGGCCGTTGATGTTGTAGAGAGTGTTGGCGCAGAGATAATCGACTTCGTGCGGATCGATCATGATCTCGTAATAGACGAACTCGCCATTCTGATCGATCAGCGGACCGCTGAACGCCTGCTTGATGTCGCTGAGATTGGAGGCGTTGAGCTCGCCGACCGCCGAGATGACGCCGAGGAACCGCGTCGTGCGCGGATCGGTATTGGCGGTGGCGGCGAGCGAGAAGGGCTTGAGGCCGCGGCTGACCGGCTGGCTGAGGTCGCGGCGCAGGACGAGCGTCCGCGCACCGGATTTGAGCCCGCAGGCGGCCGGGGTGGCGCCATTGGCCTGGAAGATCGCGCCGCTGTTATGCCAGAGCGTCCAGTGCGGCGCGCCGAATTTGGTGTTGGTGAGCGTCGGCGCCGGCTGGCCCTGGTTGTTGGTCGGCCAGTTGAGCGCGAAGAACATCTGCCAGGAATAGAGATCGAACTCGCGCTGCACCTCGGGGAATTTCTGCTGCTTTTCGAGCGCGGTCTTGAGCGCGATATCGACATCGCCGGGGAATTGCGGCGTCGGGTTCGGCGCGAAATTCGGGAAGGCGGAGAGATAGGCCGGGCGGCTCGGCGGCTTGGGCTTGGTGCCGCTGGCGGCGGCGAGCAGGCCGATGCCGGCCACGGCGGCAATCGCCGCGGCAGTGCCGCGCCTGCCGAAGCTGAGGGATGGAATGGATAATTTCATAGGTGCCTCCTCCGAACCTGATCGAATTCGGCAACGGATACGCTGTCGCCGGCGCTTGCCCCGATGCCGCACACGGCTGGGGCCGGAGGCGAAACGATATGCCCCGGGGGCGGTTATGCAATCGGAGACGAAATCGATCTGGTGCAAACGGCGGCGGGGAGAGCCGCTGCTCCCCGGCGAAGGCTGGCGCCCGGTCGGGGGACAGCTATGGTAAGCCTAGCGCTCGGTTATTTCAGCCTTTCCGACTTGACCCCGGCCTTCGCCGGAGAACGCACGGGTGATGTGACATAGCGGTTGGGTTCAGGCAGCGACCTTGGCTGCGAAGTCGCCGGCGCTGGTCTTGAGGTTGCCGAGCCGGCTGTCGAGCAGGTCGAAGCCGCGGCCGACGCCCTCGATCTGGGCGGCGACGGTGTCGGTATCCTGGAGGATCAGCTCGATATTGGTCGACATGACATCCGCGGCGAGCGCGGTTTCGTCGACCGCGGCGGTGATCGCGGTGACAGTCTGGGCTTGCCCCTCCATCGCGTGGCGGATCCGCATCGCGCTGTCCTGAACCTCTGAGACGATCGATTGAATGCTGGCATTGGTCTCGACCGCGCCCCTGGTCGCGGACTGGATGGCGGCGATCTTGCCGGCGATATCGTCCGTCGCGCGTGCGGTCTGGCTGGCGAGGCTCTTCACTTCCTGGGCGACGACCGCGAAGCCGCGGCCGGCGTCGCCGGCGCGCGCGGCCTCGATCGTGGCGTTGAGCGCGAGCAGATTGGTCTGCCCGGCGATATCGCGGATCAGGCTGAGGATGCTCTCGATCGAGTTGGCATGGCCGCTCAGTGCCTCGGACATGCCGACTGCCTCACCGGCCTGGGCAGACGCGCGGGTGGCGATCGCGGCGGCGGTCTCGACTTCGGCGCGGGCGTCCTCGATCGCGCGGATCAGGCCGGCGGCGGTCTGCGCTGCCTCGCGCATGGCGATGGCGGATTGCTCGGCGGCGGCGGCGACCTCAGTCGCCTTGCCGAGCATGCCGCGCGCCGCATTCGAGCTGCGCACCGTCTGCTCGCGCAGCTCGGCGCCTTCCTGGGTGGCGGATTCGACCGTCAGCGCGATGCCGTCGCGGAATTCGTCGGCGAGATGGTCGCGTTGCCGCCGCGCGTCGAAGCGGAAATAGCTGTTGTGGAGCGAGGCATAGACATCGCATTCCAGCGAGCGCAGCCGCGAGAACACATCGTTGATGCGCTGCCGCTCCTCTTTCGAGCAATCATAGCTGTTCGACAGGATCTCGAGCGTCCTGCTGGCGCCGGCGCCGGTCATCGAGAGGACCGCAGTGAGCGAGACATCGGCGGCAAAGGCGGCGGCGATGGTGCGCTCGGCCGACCGCACCCAGTCGCGCTGATCGGGGTGCATGAAGCGGTGGCGCAGATAGGTGATGCCGAGTTCGATCGCGCGTTCGTGATCATGGCCGACGAACTTGCTGGCGCCGCCGAAGAACCGGTCCCACTGGATCCAATGAGTCTCGGAGATGGAGCGCGCTTCGGGTTCGATGATCGTCCACATCTTTTGCGACAGGGCGATATCCTCGGGCGTAAAGCCGAACAGCGCCACGCGCTTGGCGATATCGAGCATGTTGGCGATGCTGCCCGGCTCAGGGATGTGCCTCGATTTTGCGTGCTCGTCCAAGACCGTGAAACCCCCAAAGACTTGCTGCTGATGCCGGTCCCCAAGGGTTACGAAATGGCGGTTAACAAGGTGTTAGAGAAAGAGGCGATCTGGTTGTTTATTTCGCAACTGCAGCAATGAAATTCGCAAGCGCCTCAACTGATACGGTGCTCGCCCTTGACCCAGCGGACGGTGCCCGAGCTGGCGCGCATCACGACGCTCTCGGTGGTCATCACCTTGGCCTTGCGCTTGACACCCGCAAGCAGGGAGCCGTCAGTCACGCCGGTCGCTGCGAAGATGCAGTCGCCGCGGGCGAGCTCGGTCAGGTCATATTGCTTGTCGAGATCGGTCACGCCCCATTTGCGGGCGCGGGCGCGCTCGTCGTCGTTGCGGAACAACAGGCGCCCCTTGAACTGGCCGCCGACACAGCGCAGCGCCGCCGCGGCGAGCACGCCCTCGGGCGCGCCGCCGGCGCCCATATAGATATCGATCGTGGTGTCCGGGTTGGTCGTCGCGATCACGCCGGCGACATCGCCGTCGCCGATCAGCATGATGCCGCAGCCGAGGCTGCGCAGTTCGGCGATCAGTTTCTCATGGCGGGGCCGGTCGAGCACGCAGGCAATAATGTCCGAAGGCTCGACGCCCTTGGCATGGGCGAGCGCGATGACATTCTCGCTCGGCGATTTGTCGAGATCGATCAGGCCTTCGGGATAGCCCGGGCCGATCGCGATCTTGTCCATATAGACGTCGGGTGCATTGAGCAGGCCGCCCTGCTCGGCGATGGCCAGCACGGCGAGCGAATTCGGGCCCGCGGTGGCGCAGATGGTGGTGCCTTCGAGCGGATCGAGCGCGATGTCGATCTTCGGGCCCTTGCCGATCGCCGAGCCGACCTTCTCGCCGATATAGAGCATCGGTGCCTCGTCGCGCTCGCCCTCTCCGATGACGACGGTGCCGTCCATATAGAGCTCGTTGAGCGCAGCCCGCATCGCCTCGACGGCGGCGGCATCGGCCGCCTTCTCGTCGCCGCGGCCCACCAGCGTGGATGCTGCGATGGCGGCGGCCTCGGTGACTCGCACCATCTCGAGCACGAGGACTCGGTCTAGGACCTTGCTGGCGGTAGTCATCGGATTCCCCTCAAATGTGCGCGCGGGATAGGCAGGGTGTGTGACGTTGTCGAGACTGGGAGGGGAGAAGGTCAGTCCCGCAGCAGCTCGTTGATGCTGGTCTTCGACCGGGTCTGCTCGTCCACGCGCTTGACGATCACGGCGCAGTAGAGCGCTGGCTTGCCGTCGCCGCCGCCAAGGCTGCCCGGGACGACCACCGCATAGGGCGGTACTTCGCCGCGGAAGGTCTCGCCGGTGGCGCGGTCGACGATCTTGGTCGAGGCGCCGAGATAGACGCCCATCGACAGCACCGCGCCTTCGCCGACGCGGACGCCTTCAGCCACCTCGGAGCGCGCGCCAATAAAGGCGCCGTCGCCGATGATGACCGGATCGGCCTGGAGCGGCTCGAGCACGCCGCCGATGCCGGCACCGCCCGAGATATGGACGTTGCGGCCGATCTGCGCGCAGCTGCCGACTGTCGCCCAGGTATCGATCATCGCGCCTTCGCCGACATAGGCACCGAGATTGACGAAGCTCGGCATCAGCACCGCGCCCTTGCCGATAAAGGCACCGCGCCGGACGATCGCACCCGGCACCGCACGGAAGCCGGCCTGGCGGAATTCGCCGCCGCCCCAGCCTTGAAACTTCGAGGGTACCTTGTCCCACCAGTTCGCGCCGCCCGGACCGCCGGCGATCTCGGCCATGTCGTTGAGACGGAAGGAGAGGAGCACGGCTTTCTTGAGCCATTGATTGACGCGCCAGCCGCCTTCACCGTCGGGCTCAGCGACGCGGGCGGCACCTGAATCGAGCAGGCTGAGCGCGCTTTCGACCGCGTCGCGGACCGCGCCCCTGGTTTCCGCGCTGACCGTGTCGCGCGCATCCCATGCCGCTTCGATTGTGCCCTGCAAGTCGCTCATGCCGCCTCCAATATGTCTTCCAGCCAGTGCCGGATGTCGTGAGTCGTGAAATCGATATAGCTGCGGTCCAGATCGGCCGCCTGTTCGGAGCCGTTGTCGACCCACACGGTCGTCATGCCGATCGCCTTGGCCGGCTTCAGGTTGCGGGCCATGTCCTCGACGAACAGGCTTGCCGCCGGATCCAGGTCGAACGCGGCGCACAGCCCGGCATAGGCCGAGGCCTGCGGCTTGGGGATCAGGTCCATCGCATGGATGTCGTGGATCGCCTCGAAGCTGGCGCCGAGGCCGAGCCGGTCGAGCACGCGGCCTGCATAGGGTATGTCGGCATTGGTGAAGACGATCTTGCGCCCCGGCAGCTTCGCGATCGCGGCTGCGAGGGGAAGATTCTCCTCGAGCACGTCCATCTCGATATCATGGACGAAGTCGAGAAATTCCTTCGCCTCGACGCCATGTTCGGCAATCAGCCCGGCCAAAGTGGTGCCATGGCCGATAAAATAGCCCTTCTGGATTCGGCGCGCCTCGACAAGGTCGCAGCCGAAACGATCCGCGATATAGGCCGTCATTTTCGCATCGATCCGGTCGAACAACCGTGCTGAAGCGGGATACAGCGTGTTGTCGAGGTCGAAAATCCAGTTGCGGATGGGGGTGAGACGCGCGAGCATGGCGGGCGAGGCTCTAGGCGCGCACCGCGGCCGGGGCAAGGCGGGCGGGGGCAGGTGGGGTCGAGCTTTAGTAGCGTATCGAAAAGCGACTGGCGCAGCGCCCAACGAACGGCGGGAACCAACGTGAATTCTTCAATCAAGCCGCAGCTGCTGCGGTCAGCGGCGCTTTGCGTCCTGCTGGCGGCTGCTGCGTGCAGCGGCGGCGGTGGTGGCGGAGTCGGCAGCACGCCGACCCCTACGCCGGTGCCCACGCCGACTCCGACGCCCGTGCCGACGCCAACTCCGACACCGACCCCGGTGCCGGCCCCTACACCGACTCCCACACCCACGAACTACGACACCGCTGAATATCGGGCGACGGTGGGCGCGGTCTCCGCCAATGCGCTCAATGCCTATCAGCATGGCGCGACCGGCCTGGGGGTCAAGGTCGGGATCATCGACAGCGGCATCGATCTGCAGAGCCAGGAATTCGGCGATCGGATCTCGAGCGCCTCGGCGTCCGTGGCGGGGAACGGCACGATCGACGACGAAGGCGGGCATGGCACCGCGGTGGCCTTCACCCTGGCGGGGCGCCGCAACGATGCAGGTACGCACGGCATCGCCTTCGACGCGACGCTGATCATCGCGCGGGCCGATACGCCCGGGAGCTGCGCTGACACCTCGTCCACCGGCGGTTGCTCGTTCAATGACTCAGCGATCGCGCGGGGCATCGATCTCGCCACGACCAATGGCGCGCGCGTCATCAATATCTCGCTGGGCGGTGACGCGGCGGGCAGCAGCGTGGTCGAAGCGATCAACCGGGCGACCGCCGCTGGGGTGATCATCGTGATCGCGGCGGGCAATGATTACGACAAGCACCCCGATACGGCGGTGAACCCGGATCCCTTCGCCCAGGTCGCGAATCTGGCGCAGGCACGCGGCCTCGTCATCATCGCCGGCTCGGTCGGCGCGAACGATACGCGCACGCCCGGCGCTGATGTGATCTCGAGCTTCAGCAATCGTGCCGGCAACAGCGCCGTGCATTATCTGGCCGCGGTCGGCGAGAATGTGCGTGCGCCCGACCAGATGAACACGCCGTTCCTGTGGACGGGCACTTCCTTCGCCTCGCCGCAGATCGCCGGCGCGGCGGCGTTGCTCGCCCAGGCCTTTCCGAACCTCACGGGCGCGCAGATCGTCAGCATCCTCTACGCCTCGGCGCGCGATGCCGGGGCCGCCGGCGTCGACTCGGTTTACGGCGAGGGTGTGCTCGATCTCACCCGGGCCTTCCAGCCGCTCGGCACCAGCTCGGTCGCGGGCACCAGCTCGGTCGTGTCCTTCAGCGTCAATGCAATGCTGTCGGCGCCGATGGGCGATGCGCGCCAGGGCGCGCTCGGTGCGGTGATCCTCGACGGATACAGCCGCGCCTTCGCGATCGACCTTGCCCGCACGATCGATCGCAGCGGGCCGGTGCGGACGCTCGGCAACATGCTGCAATCGCGGCAGCGCAACGTCTCGGCGACGCTGAAGGGCATGACGATCGCGATGACGATCGCGCCCGTCCAGGGCGGCGCCAGCGTGTCGCGGACGATGCTGAGCGCGGGCGATGCCGAACGCGCACAGGCGATCGCCGGCGTCGTCACCAAGCGCATGGGCTCGGATGCGCAGGTCGCCTTTGGCTTTGCCGAGGGGGGCGCCGCACTGACCGCGCAGATGGCTGGGCGCGCCGAGCCGGCTTTCCTGGTCGCCCGCGATCCGCTGCAGGGCCAGGGTTTCGACAGCAATGTCCGCGCCTCGACTGCGTTCCGCCAGCAATTCGGGGCGCTCGGGCTGGCCGCCGCGGTCGAGAGCGGCGACGTGCTGACACGCAATGGCGATCCGCAGGCACTGCTCAACCGCTATCAGCGCTTCGGCTATGACCGCGCCTCGATCGCGCTCGACCGGCAGTTCGGCGGGCTGAATCTGGGCCTGACGGGAACGCGGCTGGCGGAGCGCGATACCGTGCTCGGCGCGCGTTTCGGCGATGCGCTGGGCGGGACGCGCGCGACGAGCTGGTTCCTCGATACGACCTTGCGCTGGGAGATGGGCCGGGGTTGGACGCTGGGCGGATCGCTGCGCGAAGGCTGGACCATGGCCGATGTGCGCGGCGGACTCTCCGGGAGCGGGCTGATCCGGACCAACGCCTTTGCCGGCGATGTAGGCAAGACCGGCATTTTCGGGCGGTTCGACAGTTTTGGCCTGCGCCTTGCCCAGCCCTTGCGGGTGGCGAGCGGCGGGATCGATCTGCGCCTGCCGACTGACTATAGCTACGACACGCTCAGCGTAAGCGAATGGACAACGCAGCGCCTCAACCTCGCGCCGACTGGCCGCGAGATCGACATGGAAGCGCGCTACGGCCTGCCACTCTGGGGCGGGGCGCTGCAGACCAATGTCTTCTGGCGCAAGGATCCGGGCAATTACGCTGATCTGTCGGATGATGTCGGCGCTGCGCTGCGCTGGTCGACGGAATTCTGAAGGCTGGCGGAACCGGGAAAGGCTCCCCATCTTCCCGACCATGACAGCTTATTCCCTGCTCGATCTCGTTCCCGTCGTCGAAGGCGGCAGCGTGGCGCAATCGCTTGCCAATGCCGCCGATCTCGCGCGCCATGCCGAGGCGCTCGGCTTTACCCGTTATTGGTGCGCCGAGCATCACGGCATGTCCGGCATCGCCAGCGCGGCGACCTCGGTGGTGCTGGCGCATATCGGCGCGGCGACCAGTACGATCCGGATCGGTGCGGGCGGGATCATGCTGCCCAATCATGCGCCCCTGGTGATCGCCGAGCAGTTCGGCACGCTCGATGCGCTGTTCCCGGGCCGGATCGATCTCGGGCTGGGCCGGGCGCCCGGATCGGACCAGGTCGTCGCGCGGGCGATCCGCCGCACGCTTGCGACTGACCCCAACGCCTTCCCGCGCGACGTGATGGAGCTGCAAAGCTATTTCGCCGATGACGGCCAGACCGGCATCCGCGCGACGCCGGGGGCAGGGGCGAAGCCCGAGCTGTGGATCCTGGGATCGAGCCTGTTCGGGGCGCAGCTCGCCGCGGCGCTCGGGCTGCCTTACGCCTTTGCCTCGCATTTCGCGCCGGACCTGCTCGACCAGGCGCTTGCGATCTATCGCCGCGATTTCCGGCCATCGGCGGCGCTTGCCCGGCCGCATGTGATGGCGGGGTTCAATGTCTTTGCCGCCGATACCGATGCGGAGGCCGAATTGCTGGCGAGCTCGCAGCAACAGGCGTTTGTCGCGCTGCGGACCGGGAACCCGCGGCAATTACCGCCGCCGGTCGCGGGCTATCGCGAAAGCCTCGGGCCGCAGGGCGCACGGATCCTCGATCATGTGCTTGAATGTTCGGCGGTCGGGAGCGCGGCGACGGTGGCGCGCGGGATTGCCGCGTTCGTCGCGCGGACCGGCGTGGACGAGGTGATGGTGGCGAGCGCGATCTATGACCATGACGCGCGCAAGCGGAGCCTTGAGATCACCGCGGAGGTGATGCGGGAGTTGAAGGCGGCGGCCTGAGCCAAACCGTCATGCCGGACCTGTTCCGGCATCCACCGTCGCGCAAGCGCATCGGCGCCTTGATTCGCGGCACAGTGGGCCCCGAACAAGTCCGGGTGACGATTCTTTCCTCCGGGGTCAGTTGGCCGCAGGCAGCCGCAATCGCACCAGCAAGCCACCGAGGTCTTCGCTCTCCTCGAGGCTCACCGTACCCTCATAAATCTCGGCCACGTCGCGTACGATCGCCAGCCCCAGCCCCGTCCCGGGCTTCCCCGTATCGAGCCGTGCGCCGCGGTCGAAGATGCGCTGGCGTTCTTCCTCGGGGATGCCGACGCCGTCATCCTCGATCAGGAATTCGACGAAGCCCGAATGCGCGCCGACCGTCACGAACACGCTGCCGCCGCCATATTTTGCCGCGTTCTCGATCAGATTGCCGAGCATCTCGTCCAGATCCTGGCGCTCGACATGGACCTGGAGCGTCTTCGGCCCGGCGATATCGATACGGACATGGCGGTAGAGCCGGCCGACCGCGCGCTCGACCGATTCGAGGCTCGGCCACACATCGGCGCGGCTGTGCGCCGAGCCGCGGCGGCCGACGGCGCGGGCGCGGGCGAGGTGATGGTCGACCTGGCGGCGCATCGTCCGCGCCTCGCGGATCACCGTCTCGCCGAGATCGTCGGCCTGGGCGGTCGCTGCGTTCATGATCACGGTCAGCGGCGTCTTGAGCGCATGGGCGAGGTTGCCGGCGTGGCGGCGCGCTTCCTCGGCCTGTTTCTCGTTGTGCTCGATCAGCGCGTTCAGTTCCTCGACCAGCGGCGCGACCTCATTGGGCATGGCACGCTCGACCTGGCGCGACTTGCCCGCACGCATCCGCGCAATCTCCTCGCGCACGCGGCGGAGCGGCCACAGGCCGTAAAAGGTCTGCAGCCCGGCCATCACGATCAGGCCGCAGGCGAGCAGGACGAAGCTGCGGAACAGGGTCCGCCTGAGCGTGTCGATCTGGGCGTCGAGCCCGTCGCGGCTCTGCGCGACCTGGAAGCGCCAGCGCACCGGCGATCCCGGCAGCTTCACATCGCGTTCGAGGATGCGCAGCGTCTCGTCGGAGAATTGCTTGCTGTCATAGGCATGGACGACGAGATCAGTGTGGTTGCTGCCATAAGCGAGCCGCCGGTCCCACAGCGAGCGCGAGGGGAAGGCCTCGCGGCCCTGGCCACTGACCTGCCAGTACAGCCCCGAATAGGGCTCGAGGAAGCGCTGGTCGGCGGGTTCGCGGTTGAACACGACTTCGCCGTCAGGCCCGATCTCGGACGAGACGATCATCGCGGTCAGCACATATTCCAACTGGTCGTCGAAATTGCGGGTCACGGCCGCGGTCAGCACGCGATCGAGCGCGAAGCCGCCGCCGGTAAGCAGGAGGAGGATCCACACCGCCGCGGTCAGGATCATGCGGCGGCTGAGCGATCCGGTGGTGCGCACCTTGCCATAGGGCACCGGCGCCGGACGGGTATCCGCGACGACCGTGGCAGGCACTATCGGAGCGGTGGCGGGAACGACGTCCGGAAGCTCTTCGGTCGTGGTTGTGTCCGGGCCATCAGCCATCTTGTGTCATCCCCGCGAAAGCGGGAACCCATCTCCGGCCGCTCGTGATGGATCCCCGCTTTCGCGGGGATGACATCAGGAAGGCAGGAGTGGTGCGATCACGCATCCGGATCCTCGAGGCTGTAGCCGAGCCCGCGGATGGTGGTGATCACCTCCTGCCCGAGCTTCTTGCGGATGCGGGTGACGAACACCTCGATCGTGTTCGAATCGCGATCGAAATCCTGGTCGTAGATATGCTCGATCAGCTCGGTCCGGCTGACAACCTTGCCCTTGTGGTGGAGCAGATAGCTGAGCAGCTTGTACTCCTGCGCGGTCAGCTTGACCGGCTCGCCGGCGAGCGTGACCTTGCCCGAGCGGGTGTCGAGCCGGACATCGCCGGCCATCAGCTCGGAAGAGGCATTGCCCGAGGCGCGGCGGATCAGTGCGCGGAGGCGGGCGATCAGCTCCTCCGACTGGAAGGGCTTGGCGACATAATCGTCAGCGCCGGCATCGAGGCCGGCGACCTTGTCCGACCAGCTGTCGCGTGCGGTCAGCACCAGAACGGGCGCGGTGCGGCCTTCCTTGCGCCAGCGGTCTAGCACGGTCAGCCCGTCAATCTCGGGCAGGCCGAGATCGAGCACGATCGCATCGTAATTCTCGGTCGAGCCGAGGAAATGCCCTTCCTCGCCATCGGTGGCGAGATCGATGGCATAGCCTGCCCCTTCGAGGGTGTTCTTGAGCTGCTGGCCCAGGCTGGGCTCGTCCTCGACGATCAGAACGCGCATTGATTATCCCCTTGGCCAGCGCCGACGAACGGGCGCTTCAATTGCCGGTACGGCCGAGCGTACGGCCCGAACGGCCGTCCACTTCAACCCAGATGACGGTTCCATTGCGCAGGAATTTAAGCGTGTAAATCCCGCTCTCCGAATCGAAGTCGAAGCCGATATATTGCGCGCCGCGCATCGACGGCAGCACCCGCGCCTCGATGTCACGGAGCGGCAGGATGCGTCCGTTGCGCATTTCGTCAAATGCCTTTTGCTGGTCGCGCTTCTGGTCGGGCTCCGCCGTGGCGGGCACCGTGCCGAGCGCGGCAAGGGCTGATAACGCGATCATAACAAGCATCTTCATCGGCTTCGCATAGGGAGCGCGGCTTGAACAGCCTGTGAATGCAAGCTTCATGCGCCGCTCATGCGCCGATAGTGTGGGGGAGCAACTTGCCCGCACGCCCGCTGCACCCTAGGTGGCCGCCATGGCAGCACCAATCCTCGCATATGAAAATCTCGGCATCATCCAGGGCTCGGGGTGGCTGTTCCGCGGGCTCGACATCCATATCGGCGCGCGCGACCGGCTCGCCCTGATCGGCCGCAATGGCGCGGGCAAGACGACCTTGCTGAAGCTGATCGCCGGCAAGATCGAGGCGGACGAGGGCCGGCGGACGATCGTGCCGGGCACCCGCGTCATACTGCTGGAGCAGGAGCCGGATCTCGCCAACTTCCCGACCTTGCTCGATTATGTGCTGTCGGGCGCTGATGCGCCGGCGCGCCACGAGGCTGATGCGATCGCCGATCAGCTCGGCATCGACCTGTCGCGCGAATCCGCAAGCGCTTCGGGCGGCGAGCGGCGGCGGGCGGCGATCGTCCGGGCGCTGGCGCTGGAACCCGATGTGCTGTTACTCGACGAGCCGACCAACCATCTCGATATCGCCGCGATCGACTGGCTCGAGGACTGGCTCGGGCGCTTTCGCGGCGCGTTCATCGCGATCAGCCATGACCGGACCTTCCTGACGCGGCTGACGAAGCAGACCCTGTGGCTCGATCGCGGATCGGTGCGGCGCGCGGAAATCGGTTTTGGCGGGTTCGAGGCCTGGACCGAGCAGGTCTATGCCGAGGAAGCGCGCAACGCCGAGAAGCTCGATGCCAAGCTCAAGCTCGAGGAGCATTGGCTGCTGCGCGGGGTGACCGGGCGGCGCAAGCGCAACCAGGGCCGGCTGTCCAAGCTCCACGAGATGCGGGCGACGCGCGCCGCGATGATGGGGCCGCAGGGCACAGCGAACCTGACGATCGGCAGCGACGATGTCCGCACCAAGGTGGTGATCGACGTCAAGCATGTGTCGAAGAGCTTCGGGGATCGCCCGATCATTAAGGACCTTACGCTGAGGATCACGCGCGGCGACCGGATCGGCATCGTCGGCGCGAACGGGGCGGGCAAGACCACGCTGCTCAAGTTGCTGACCGGCGAGCTCGCCCCCGATACGGGCAGCGTCAAGCTGGCCAAGACGCTCGACCGGATCGTCATCGACCAGCAGCGCAGCCTGATGGCGCCCGACAAGACGGTGCGCGAGGTGCTGGCGGACGGCGGCGACTGGATCGAGGTGCAGGGCGTCAAGAAGCATGTCATCGGCTATCTCAAGGAATTCCTGTTCGAGCCCGGGCTGGTCGATGCGCTGGTAGGGACTTTGTCGGGCGGCGAGCGCTCGCGGCTGCTGCTCGCGCGCGAATTTGCCCGGCCCTCCAACCTGTTGGTACTCGATGAGCCGACCAACGATCTCGATCTCGAGACGCTCGACCTGCTGCAGGAAGTGATCTCGGATTATGACGGCACCGTCCTGATCGTCAGCCATGACCGCGACTTTCTCGATCGTACCGTGACGATCACGCTCGGGCTCGACGGTTCGGGCACGGTGGATGTGGTCGCGGGCGGCTATGAGGATTGGGAGAAGCGCCGCCGGCAGCGCGTGCTGGGCGGCAAGCGCCCCAACCCGCGCAAGGCGGAGCCGACTGCCCCGCCGGCGCCGCGCGCCAAGCTGACCTATAAGGACCAGCGCGACTATGAGCTGCTGCCCAAGCAGATCGAGCAGTTCGAAGCGGCGATCGCCCGCGACGAGGCGGCGCTGGCCGATCCCGATCTCTATGCGAAGGAGCCAGCCGCGTTCGACCGGCTGATGAAGGCGATCGAAACCGCCCGGTCGCAGAAGGAGGCTGCCGAGCATCGCTGGCTGGAACTGGCCGAGCAGGTCGAGGCGCTGGGGTAGGGCGGTGATTTCCCTGTTATGACGCCCGGAACAGGGAATTTTTATTTTTTCTTGATGCGAGCTCCAGGGGGTTTCTTGTCTTTACAATGGCTTGAGTAAAATCCGGTGGTGCCGCGCAGTCCGGAACAGGGAATAACAGGGAATTTGCCGCTCCCGGACCGCAGCGGAAAATATCAACAAGCCGACGATGAGAAACAGCGGTTCGGGCTTCTGAGGTGTCCCGTGAGCGTCCTATAAACCCCGCGTTGATGTGATTGAATTGAGCGCCACTGAGGCGAGCTCGCGCAACCCTCTCGTTCCCCGGCGAAGGCCGGGGCCCAGTCGGGGGACGTTTATGGTGTGCGTTGTCTGTCGTTACCTCGGCCTTCCCAACTGGGCCCCGGCCTTCGCCGGGGAACAAGAAGGGAGGGTACGCCGCATGGCTCAGCGCCTATCAGGCGCCAGCTCAAAGCCTCAGCGATCGTATAACGCCCGATTACCGCCTGACGCCCGCCAGCGCGGCCGCGTCACCGGCCTGGCCGCCCGCATTCGACAGGATCGAGAACATCTCCCCGATGGTGCGGCGCAGATCCGGCACGCTGCGCGCCGCCGCGGCGGCCTGGCCGCGCAGCACCAGCGCGTCGAACCGGGCCGGGTCGAGCGCTGCATGCCGCTCGCGGCTGAGGTGATGGAATTGCCGGATCAGGAAATCGGGCTGCTCGACCAACGCCGCGTGCAGCACAGTGCGCATCGCGTCGATGGCGCGCTCGGCGACCTTGAACTGACCGTCTGCCAACGCCTGCTGCGCTGTCGCATGATGCTGCCTGATCCGGTCGTGTGCTTCCGGGCCCATGATGCTGGTGAGCTCACGCGCGCGCTGCTCGGTTTCCGCGAGATCGCCCGCGAGGACTGCGGCACGCAGATCCGGGCGATGGCGCAGCCGGGATATCTCCTGGCGGATCAGCCGCGCCTCTTCGGTGATGGAACGATAGCCGTCAGCCTCGTCCACTGTCTGGAGCCGCGCGAGCTGCTGATCGAGGCGGTGGCGCAGCATCGCGATCTCGGGCTGGCAATGCTCCCGCAAGCTGTCGGAAAGCCCATCGAAGCTCTGGTCGACCGCGAGCAGGGCGTCGGTCGCGAAGGCCCTGCCGTTGCGTCCGAAATCGATCCGCGCCAGATCGTCGACATAGAAACTGTGATCGCGCAGATGCAGGCCCTGTTCGGGGATCTCGACCGAACAGCGGATCAGCTGGCTGTCGTCGATCTGCCAGTGCACGACCACCTGATCGCCCGGCATCAGCGGCGCGACATGGGTGGGCAGATCCTCCCCGCTCAGCCGGAAGGACCCGATCAGCAGGTTCGCCTCAGGCTCGAGTACGCCTTCGGCCTGTTCGTAGAGCTCGATATCGATCCACTCCGCTGCACCCGGGCTCAGCCGGCGCGCAGCGCGCAGTGCCTTGGCGCCCTTTTGCGGCAGCATGTCGCCCTTGCGGACGATCGGCTCGAGCATGTTGATCGAGCGTACCCCGTCGCTGTCCTCGACCTTGACCGCGATCGTGCTGGTGCAGGGCGCGCCGGCCGCGACCGCTGAAATCCGGGTGATGAGCAGGTCGGCACAGGCATCGTCGATCCGTGCGCCGGCGCCGTCGACAACCGTCATCGCCACGCGCGTCTCGCCCGCGCCGAGCTGGACGGTGAAGATCGGGCCCTCGGCCACGAGCCGCTCGCCATAATCGCGCCCGTCGCTGGCGGTCGCGGTCACCCGAAGGCCCTCGACATCGCCGACCCCGACGACCCGGATACGCGCCCGGTCGCGCGCCGTCCGCGCCTCGAAATCATAGGAGACGCGCGTGCCGGCCTGCTCCTGCACGCGGCTCTTCTTGCTGGTGGTTTCCCCATCCGACCATTGCCGGCTTTCGGCATAGACGGCGGCGCCGCGCGCGACCGCGGTCATCGGATCGATGTCGAGATCCGTCGCGATCCCGAGCTCGAGCGGCACGCGCCGGCGCACGATCGGCATGCGCGACGGCCCGCCGATCAGGACGACCTTGCTGATGTCCTCGGGCGTATAGCCATTGTCGGCGATCATCTTGCGGCACAACTCGATCGACCGGTCGACCTTGTCGGACACGAGCTGTTCGAGCGCATCACGGGTGAGGACGGTCTCGATATAGATCGGGCGGCCTGCGAGATCGGTCGCCTGCGCCTCGCGCTCGGACACGAAGATCATGGCTTCGTTCGAAGAGGAGAGTTCGATCTTGGCCTGTTCGGCGTTCGAGAGGGCAAGCGCGATCAGGCGGCGGAATTCAGGGCGTTCCTGGGCGTCGGCGGGAAGCTGGAATTCAGTATGCAGCCAGGGGCGAATGACCGAATCCACGATCATGCGATCGAAATCGCTGCCGCCCAGCATGTTGATGCCTTCATGCGCCTCGATCGAGACCGAGCCGTCGATCGCGCGGACCAGGGCGACGTCGAAGGTGCCGCCGCCCAGATCATAGACCAGGAACAGGCCGGTGCGGGATTCGGGCCGTTCGAGACAGGCAAGCGCCGCGGCGACGGGTTCCTGCAACAGCCCGACCTGGCCGAGCTCAGCGGCAAGCGCGGCGCGGATGGTCGCCTCGGATTGCATCTGGTTGAAGGCGGCGGGCACAGTGACGACGGCGCCCTGGATCTCGGTATCGCCCACGCTCGCATGGACCTGCTTCAACAGCTGGCGCAGCACCTCGGTGCTTGCTTCCTCGGGCGTGATGGTTTCGCCTTCAGTGCCGAAGGGCAGGGTCGTGCTGGTGCCGAGCAGCCGCTTGAAGCGCGCGGCGATCCCCTCGGGCGCAATGCGCAGCTGATCATAGGCGCGCTTGCCGACATAGCGGCCGCCATGCCGGTCGCGCATCACGACCGAGGCGAGCACATCCTCGCCGCTGACCGCCTTGAACAGCTCGAGCGTGCCGCCGCGATTGCCGACGATCGCCGAGTTGGATGTGCCGAGATCGATTCCAAGATACATCAGGCGTTCCTCAACAGGACTTTTCCCGCGATGATGGCGGCACTCGGCCCCATGATCGTCGGTTCGATGGTGGCGTCGACGATCGCGTCGGGCGTGTCGACGTCATCGGGGTTGATCGGGCTGGCCGGCAGGGCGGGGGACCAGGGCTCGCCGTCGAAGGTGACGATGCGCATCGCGTGCCGGTCGAGGATGGTCTCCAGCTTGCGGCGGGCGAAGCGGAGCATCGCCTCGCCGCTCTGCAGCCGGGTCGCGGGGACGAAGGCGAGCTCGCGCTCGAAGGCGAGGCACAGCTTCCAGTAATGGACCGCCAGCTCGGCCATGGCGCCGGACATCTCGTCCATGCCGTCCTCCGGCTTCATCGCGGCCTCGGCTGGAGGATGCGCACCTCCTCCCGAAGTTTCTCGAGCACCTCCTGCGGCGGCACCTCCTTGATCATCCAGGTCATGATGATCAGGGCAGCCTGGCTGCTGCGATGCTGGTTGTGCAGTTTGATCGCCAGGTCGCGGAGCACCAGCCAGGGCCCGGCGACCTGCGGGGTGGAGGACTGGCAGGATTCCTCGAACGCCTGGACGAGCTGCCCGATCAGTCCTGGTGCGTCGGCGCTCATGCCCGAACGCGGCAGCTCCTGGGCGAAAGTCCGGTAGTGCTTGAGGACCATCTCGCAGGTGCTGCGCAGGCGCGCGAACAGGGCGTTGGAGATCAGGACCGGCATCTCCTGCTCGATCGCCTGTTTCAGATTGGGGACCTGCGAGAAGCAGGTGACCATGGCGCGGGCCAGGCGGAGCGCGATCTCGAACTGGTCATGCTCGTTCGTGAGATGGACGGCGAGTTCGCGGATGCATCGCAGCATCGTGGCGGAGGAGGGATCGTCGAGCCCGCGTGCGGCTTCGAGGACCTGGATCGGCCGGCGCAATTGCGACCATATATCCAGCGAGGAGAGGAGGGTCGTCGCGATCGCCTGATCGCCCGGCTTCGCGCGCAGACGCTCGACCTGCTCCATGATCCGCGCGTTGAGCTGCTCGAGCTTGCGGTCGATGTTCGCCGCATGGGCGGCGGCGACCTTTTCGAGGAAGATCGTGGCGTGCCCCTCGCTGCGCGCGGAGGAGCGGAGCATCGCGGTGGTCAGCGCGGTGCGGCCATCCTGGGAGTCGGCGAAACAGGGCGCGATTGCCGTCGCGATCTCGCCCAGCCGATCCGCGACCGCGCGGTCCCATTGCTCGGGATCGACCGGCTTGAAGCCCGCGCGATGCCGGGCCTCGTCGATGCGATCGAGAGTGGTGTCGACGTTCCAGCTCTGGGCATCAGCGAGGATCGAAAGCGTGCCCTGGAGACCCGCCGGGCTCGCGGCAGCGAGCGCAACGCTGAGGTTCAGCCGGGCGAGACCATCGGCACCGTCCCGCAAATGGGCCAGCGTCGCTGCGTCGCCGGCGCGGATCGCTGCCAGGGCTCGGGCCTGGGCGTCCGCGGCGCATTCTGGCAACCAGCCCATTTCCTCGCCGAGCCGGTCGCGGGCCGACAACAGGCGCGCCCGGGCCGCGTCGAGCGCCGCCGGATCCTGGCCGGGCTCGAACGAGAGATCGTCGAACGCAGTGCTGATGCGCTCGCTGCTTGCGTCGAGCGCGATGCCGAGCGTGGCAAAGGCATTGTTCTTGAGGGTGATCGGCACGCCGGCGCCGGGTGCGTTCGCCTCGACGGGTTCGTCGCTTCGGGTCTCCTGCCGCGCCACGATGCGGCGCAGACGGTCCGCGGCCTCAGGGGCGGAGGCGAGCGCTTCTTCTTCAGGATCGGCGATCGCCGTTCGCCTGTTTCGCCAAATCACGGTTCGCACTCCCGAGCGATCGATCTGGCACACGCGCGCTATGTCGATGCCGCCTGCAGGATGCCGGTGGCGGGTAAATATTCGCTTAGGAGTGCGGCGATCGAGGGGAGATTATGCCGCCAGTGCCATCGTTACCCGGGTCCCGGTCCGGTCGCTTGCGGTGGTGATCGTGCCGCCCGCCTGGCGCGCGAACGCCTCGATCAGCCGGGCGCCCAGGCCGTGACCCGGGCCTGGCTCAGCCGCCACGGCCGGCATGCCGACGCCGTCATCGGCGACCGTCAGCACCCAGCCGTCCTCCTGCGTGCGGAAGGTGACGGTGATGTTGCCGAGATCGCGCCCGGGAAAGGCGTGCTTCGCGGCGTTGGTGACGAGTTCGTTGACGACCAGTCCGATCGAGACTGCGCGGTCGCGCGGCACAGCGGCTTCGTCGCTGTCGCAGGTGAGGATGATGCCGCCCTTCAGGAACAAAGATTCGGACAGCGCCGCGCAAAGATCGCCGAGATAGTCGCGGATCTCGACCGTGCCGGGCTGGTCGCTGCCGCGATAGAGGTGGAGATGGGCGCGGGCGATGCTGTCGACGCGCAGTTGCGCTGCTTCGAGCGCTTCCGCCGTCGCGGGGTCGTTCGCGCGGCGTTTCTGCATGTCGAGCAGGCCGGCGACGATCGCGAAATTATTCTTCATCCGATGGTCGAACTCGGCGAGGAACAGGTCGCGGTCCTGGATCTGGCGGTCGCGCTCCTGCGTCGCCCGAAAGGCCGCGCGACGGAACATGTCGGCGATGACGATCGTCATCGCGGCCGTGATTGCCACCACGGCGACCGAGAACGCGCCCGCGGCATTGGCGAAGCGGAACGAGCCTTCGATCGGATAGAGATAATACCAGACATAGAGGATCATGATCATGGCGGTGACGCCGCCGGCGAGCGCGCGCGCGAACAGGGTCGCCAGCATGATCGCGGGATAGATCAGCGCGAACGGCGCTGCGCCACCGGCGATGATATCGAAGAGCATCCGCACGACCCATGCGGCCCCGACGCACAACAGGCCGACCATGACCTGGGTGACCCGGATCGGGAGGACCGGCGACAAACGCTCGCAAAGATCGAAATCGCCGATTTGAGTCATGCGTAAAGTCAGCTCCACCCCCTGAACGGGGCCTAGAAGGCCTGCGACAAAGTTGCGCCTAGTCAGTCGGATGTCAGCGAACGGCCGCTTCTTCCGGCCAGATCGACAATATAGTGCCAGGCGACCCGGCCCGAACGGCTGCCGCGCCGGGTTGCCCAACCGATCGCGTCCTGCGGATCGAAGGCGAGATCATGCGCCGCCGCATAGCCGCGGACGATCGCGAGATAGGTGTCCTGGTCGATCGCGTGGAAGCCGAGGCTGAGCCCGAAGCGATCGGCGAGCGCGAGATTGTCGTCGACCGCGTCGCGCGGGTTGATCGCGCTTTCCTGCTCGGCGATGTCGCGCGGCACCAGATGGCGACGGTTGGAGGTGACGACCAGCCGCGCATTGCCTGGCCGCGCCTCGGCGCCGCCTTCGAGCATCGAGCGGAGCGCGCGGGCATCGCCGGCGGCATCGAAGCCGAGATCATCGATGAACAGGATGAAGGCGCGGGGGACGGGGGCAATCGCCGCGAACAGCGTGGCCAGGGTATCGAGGCGGGTGGTCACCACTTCGATGAGGGCAAGATCGCCGCCGGCCGCCTGGACTGTGGCGACCGCGCTCTTCACCAGCGCCGACTTGCCGGTGCCGCGCGCGCCCCAGAGCAGCACGTCATGCGCGGCCGCGCCGGCGGCGAGGCGTTCGATATTGGCGAGCAGGCCGGCTTTCTGCAGATCGATATTCTGCAACTGATCGAGCGGCAGGGCACGGAAATCGCGCGCCGCGACGAGCGTGTCGCCACGCCAGATATAGGCCGGATGCGCGCGCGGATCAGCCGGTTCGGGCGGAGGCGGCGCGAGGCGGTCGAGCGCGTCTGCGATACGGGCGAGCGGATCGGTCATGCCTGCGCCTGTTACCGCTGCGCCCCGGTCTGGCAAGCGCGCAATTAACGATAGCGATCAGGCCCCTAGCGTTTTCAGCGCCGCCATCGCTGCATCGCGATCATCAAAGGCCGGATCGGCCAGCGCTGCCTTGATCTGCACCACTGCCTCGGGCTTGCGGCCGAGATCGGCATAGGCCTGGCCGAGATGCCAGCGCAGCGTGGCGTGCCCGGGCGCGATCGAGGCGGCCTTTTCGAGCAATTGCAGCGACGGGCCGTTCTGGCCGAGCTGGTAGAGGGCCCAACCATAGGCGTCGGCCGCGGCCGGGTTCATCGGCGCGAGGCGGTACGCCGCTTTGGCATAGACCAGCCCGGTATCGGCATCGTCGTCGCCGATATAGGCATAGGCAAGCTCGGCGAGCAGCGCCGCGTCGCGGTTGCCGATCTGGCTGCGCAGTCCTTCCAGCGTGTCGATCGCTGTGTCCCAGTCGCCATTCGCGATCTGCCAGTGCCCTGCGAGCCGCTGGCCGGCGATATCCTGCGGGTTCTGCGACAGGAACAGCGCGAGCACGTTCGACGCTTCGGGGCGGCGCCCCGCGCGATCGAGCGCGTCGACGGTGCGGAGCATGGTCGGCTCGTCGAAATGGATATCGGCGGCGTGGCGATAGGCCGCGGCTGCATCGCCGCTCCGGCCCATCGCCATCAGCACGTCGCCGACCGCGAGCCAGGCGGCCGGCGCGCCGGGGTGGTCGCTCGCCAGCTTCTGGGCCTGGGCGAGCGCTGCATTGGTGTCCCCCGCATCGACCAGCCCGCGCAGATAGCCGAGGCGGAGCACGGGATCGTCGGGCGCCGCATCGGCTGCGCTGGTGAGCACGGGCAGGCTGTCGTCAGTGCCGAACGGCGCCGATCCATCGCGTGCCGGCCAGGCGGCACGATCGAGGAACCTGCCCGACCAGTCGCGTTCGCCGGTGCGCTCGAACGCGCGGCCGACCAGCGACAGGGTATAGCTGTCGGCATCGCCGCGCAGTGCCACCGGGCGCAGCGCGTCGAGCGCGCCCTTGGCGTCGCCCGAACGGAGCAGCGCCGCGCCGAGCAGGCGGCGGGCGGTGATGTTCATCGGCTGGCGGCCGACCAGGCCACGCCATTGCTCGATCGCCTGTTCATAGGCGCCGGCCTGATAGGAGAGCATGCCGCGGAGCAACAGCGCGCCGGGCAGGCCGTCGAGCTTGCCGGCGGTGCGTTCCATCAGCGAACGGGCGAGATCGTAATTGCCGGCGCGCGCGGCGAGCACGGCCTGGAGATAATAGGCCTGGGGGCTGCCCGGCTGTGCCGCGAGCGCCTTGCGGGTCGCCTCGAGCATATCGCCATAGCGCCCGGCATCACCGAGCGTGCCGGCATATTCGATCAGCGCCGGCACATAATAAGCGTCATGCTTCAGCGCCGCCTCGAACCAGGGCAGGGCGGCGACCAGGCCATATTGGCCGCGCACCAGCTCGCCGCGCAGGGTCAGCGCCTCGATATTGTTGCCGTCGAGGCCGATCGCTTTGGTCGCAGCATCGATCGCGCCGGCAATGTCGCCGGACATGTAGCGGACGCGACCGAGATCGGACCAGGCCGGGCTGTCGTTCGGCGCGATCGCGAGCAGTTTCGCCAGCATCTGCTGGGCGCCGGGCAGATCGCCCTGCGCGGCGAGGGCGCGAGCGGCGACGCGCATCGCATAGCCGGCATAGCGGGGCTGCGCCCTGGCCGCCTCCGTGACGGCGCGCTTGGGGTCGCCCTGGAGCAGCCAGGCATGGGCATAGAGCTGGTGGGCGCGCTCGATATCGAAGCCGGCATCCTTGGCGCGGCCAAGCTCGCCTTCGGCGGCGACGCCGTCGCCCAGTGCGAGATAGATGCGGGCGAGCACGGCATGGGCGAGGCCCCAGCCCGGATCGGCCTTGATCGCCGCCTGGGCATGAAGGCGCGCGGCGCTGATATTGCCCGCGCTGAGCAGGCCGAGGCTTTGCCCGAGCTCCGTGCGCGCGTCGGCGGCGCTGTCGGCGCGGGCGGGGCTGGTGAGGGCGAAGGCGAGGAGGAGGGCGGAGAGAATCGAGAAGACAGCGCCAAGAAGCCAGCTCGTTCCCCGGCGAAGGCCGGGGTCCAGTTGCGAGCGGCCCGATGCTGGGCCCCGGCCTTCGCCGGGGAACGGCGATTGAGATGTAACGATCGACTCACGCATGGAGATCATAGCTCTTGAGCAGGTCGTACAGCGTCGGCCGGCTCACCCCGAGCAGCTTGGCTGTGTTCGAGATATTGCCCTCGGCGCGGGCGAGGGCGTGGCGGATCGCCTTGCGGTCAGCTGTCTCGCGCGCGGCGCGCAGGTTGAGCGGCATGTCCTCGGCCTCGCCGGGAAGATCGAGATCGGCTGCGGTGACGAGCTTGCCCTCGGCCATGATGACGGCGCGCTTCATCCGGTTCTCGAGCTCGCGCACATTGCCCGGCCAGGCCCAGCCGTCGATCGCGGTGCGGGCATCGGGCGAGAGGCCAGTGACGCTCGGGTTCATCGTCCGCGCATATTTCTTGAGGAAATGGCGGGCGAGCAGGCCGGCATCGCCGGTCCGCTCGGCGAGCGACGGGATGCGCACCACGATCTCGGCGAGGCGATAGTAGAGATCCTCGCGGAAGCGGCCCTCGGCGACCATCGCATCGACATTCTGGTGCGTCGCGCACACGATCCTGGTGTCGACCGCGATTGCCTTGCGCCCGCCGATCCGCTCGATCACCCGCTCCTGCAGGAAGCGGAGAAGCTTCACCTGAAGCGGCAGGGGTATGTCGCCGACTTCGTCGAGGAACAGGGTGCCGCCATGCGCCTGTTCGATCTTGCCCTCAGTCGTCTTCACCGCGCCGGTGAAGGCGCCCTTTTCATGACCGAACAGCTCGCTTTCGAGCAATGTGTCGGGGATCGCAGCGCAGTTGATCGCGACAAACGCGCCCTTGCTGCGCGGGCTGGTGTCGTGCAGCCCGCGGGCGAGCAGTTCCTTGCCGGTGCCGCTCGCGCCGAGCAGCATCACCGAGACATCGGCGCCGGCGACGCGTTCGATGGTGCGAGTGACCTTGAGCATCTCGGGGGACGCGGTGATCATCCCGCCAAGCGCCGTGTCGCCGTCCTGTCGTTCGGCCAGCCGGCGGTTCTCGGCCTCGAGCGCATGGACATGGAAGGCGCGCGCGACGATCAGCCCGAGCGCGTCGATATCGATCGGCTTGGCGTAGAAATCCCAGGCGCCGTCGGCGATCGCCTTCAGGGCGCTGGCGCGGGCGCCATGGCCGGACGCGACGATCACCTTTGTGTCGGGCTTGAGCGCGAGGATCTCCTCGAGTGTCGCAAAGCCTTCAGACACGCCATCCGGGTCCGGCGGCAGGCCGAGATCGAGGGTCACGACCGCCGGCTCCTCGGAGCGGATCATGTCGAGCGCCGAGGCACGGTCGCCGGCGACGACCACGTCATAATCCTCATAGGCCCAGCGCAATTGCCGCTGGAGGCCGAGATCATCCTCGATGATCAGCAATTTGGGTTTGGTGTCGCTCGCGCCGGTCATGCCGCCCGCTCCATCGAAACGTCACGCGGCGTGGGGAGCAGCACCCGGAAGCGGGTGCCCTCGCCCTCGCGGCTCATCACTTCGACGCTGCCGCCCATCGCCTGGGCGAGTTGGCGCGCCTCGAACGCGCCGATGCCGAAGCCGCCTGGCTTGGACGAGACGAAGGGCTTGAACAATTTGTCGCGGATAAAGGCAGCGCTCATGCCGCAGCCCTGGTCGATCACGTCGATCGCCATGTGCGCGCCTTCGTTTACCACCACGATCATCACCGGCTCGGACGGGGTGCTTGCCTCGATCGCATTCTGGACGAGATGGCCGAGCAATTGCTCGAGCCGGGCGGGATCGGCGAGCGCCAGCGCCCGCGGCTCGCCGACCACTGCGATCGGGTGCTGCCCCTGGCGCCGCGCGGCGACCCGCTCGGCCAGCGGCAGCAATTCGATCGCGCGCAATTCCTCGGGCCGGCCGGTATTGTGCTGCGAGAGGCGGGCGAGCAGATCGTTCATGCGCCCGGCCGAATCCTGCAGGGTTGCGATCATGTCAGCGCGGAATTCGGGATTGTCGGCATGGCGTTCGGCATTGCGGGCAACAAGGGTCAATTGGCTCACCAGATTCTTGATATCGTGCATGATGAAAGCGAAGCGGCGGTTGAATTCGTCGAAGCGCTGCGCCTCGGAAAGCGCCTCTTGCGCGCGCGCCTCGGCGAGGTAGCTCGCGACCTGGCGGCCGGCGATGCGGAGCAGGTCGAAATCCTCCCAGTCGAGCGCGCGGTCATAGGGCGGCCGCGCGAGCAGGATCACGCCCATCAGCCGGTCGAGATGGACCAGCGGGACCAGCGACCAGGCATTCGCCTCGTTGATCATCCATAGCGGGATCACCGCGATTTCCTCGGCGCTGGTCTTTTCGCCGCGCACTGCGTCGAGCTCGACGATGCGGCCGCTCTGGCTGAGATAGGCGGGGAGCGCTTCGTCGCTGCCGGTCTGGGGCAGGCCTTCGCGCGCCCAGTTCCAGCCGGCGCCGATGCCGAGCCCAGCGCCGTCGGGCACCAGCAGCAGCCCGCCGGGCGAGTCGGTCAGGTCGGCGACGGCTTTCACGATCCGCTCGTCGAGCGGCGCGGCGCCTTCGCCCGGCTTGCCCAGCGTGTCGGTGAAGCGAGTCCATTCAGCGCGGTAGTCATAGCGGTGGCTGAAGAAATGCTTGGCGAGCTTCACCTTGGCCCAGGCGCGCAGCCAGGGCGAGGAGAGCACGGTCAGCACCGCGGCGGTCGAGCCGAACACGAAGGCGGTCTGCAGCACGCGCGCATTGCTGCCGCCGAATGCAGCGATCGCGCTGGTCCCGGCGAGCATCGCGACGGCATAGAGCAGGGTCGCGGCGAAGGAGACGGTCTGCCAGGCGACCGTGCGCGACAGCCGCAAGGTCCAGTCGCCATTGCGCTGCACTGCGACCGCGAAGACCGGGGCGGCCAGCGCCATGATGATGCCGCGCCCGGCGAGCAGCTCGGTCGGCATGCTCCCGATCAGATAGGCGGTCGCGTAGAGCAGCAGATCGACGCTCCACATCGCCGCCAGCGCGACCACGGCGAGCCGGATGCCGCCGCGATCGCGCGGTACGACCGCCGAGTAGAGATGGTTGACCAGCACCAGCGCGCTGATCGCGACCATCGAGCGCAGCAGCACGCTGACGGTTGCGAGCGAGGGCAGGCTGTCATGGCGGATCGCGCCCTCGGCGATCGCGAGCGCCGCGCCGGCCATGACGATCACCGCGACGACGCCGTAGATGATCGCGACCGCGCGGGATTCAGGCGCATCGCGGTCCCGCCGGACGAGCGCGAACATGAAGCCGAGCCAGGCGAGGTTGCGGGCGCTTTCAGCGAAATGGGTGACGAGATCGGTGGCGCCGATCCCGGCGACGGCCAGCGCCCACAGGGCGGTGACGCCGAGCGCGACGACGAAGGTCAGGCGCGGCAGGGCCGTGCCCGCCTCGTGCAGCCGAGTCAGCGCGACCCCGGCGAAGAGCAGGGCGGCGAGCGCGTGGCTCCACAGGATGATGGTCGCCTGCATCGCCTCAGCGCGCCCCTTCCGGCCAGAGCACGACGCGAATCGTCTGGAGCAGGATCAGCAGGTCGAGAAAGGGCGAATAATTCTTGGCGTAATAGAGATCATATTCGAGCTTCTGCCGGGCATCGTCGATCGAGGCGCCATAGGGATAGTTGATCTGCGCCCAGCCGGTGATGCCCGGCTTCACCATATGGCGCTCGGCATAATAATTGAGCTGCTGCTCGAGATCCTCGACGAATTGCGGGCGCTCGGGGCGCGGGCCGACAAAGCTCATCTCGCCCTTCAGCACCGACCAGGTCTGGGGCAGCTCGTCGATGCGCAGCTTGCGGATGATCCGGCCGATCCGGGTGATGCGCGGATCGTCCTTCTCGGCCCAGACCGCCTTGCCGTTGATCTCGGCATCCTGGCGCATCGAGCGCAATTTGATCACGTCGAAGCCGACCCCATACAGGCCGACCCGGCGCTGGCGGTAGAAGGCCGAGCCTTTGCTCTCCAGCTTGATCGCGAGCGCAGTGACCAGGACCAAAGGCAGGGTCAGGATCAGCAGGATGAGGCTGGCGGTGATGTCGAACAGCCGCTTGAACAGGCTCGACAGCATCCGGCCCGAGGAGAAGCCGTCGGAGAAGATCAGCCAGCTCGGATTCACGCTCTGCAGATCGACGCGGCCGGTCTCGCGTTCGAGGAAGGTCGAGATCTCGTTGACGTGCACCCCGGTGGTCTTGATCCGCAGCAGGTCCTTGAGCGGCAGGGCGTTGCGCCGTTCCTCGAGCGCGAGCACGACTTCGCTGGCGTTGAGCAGCACGACATGGTCGGCGAGATTGTAGATCGCGTCGCGGGCAATCGCCTCGGGGATGACTCGCGCCGATTCGCTCATCGAGACATAGCCGACCACCACGAAGCCCGCGCCGGGCGTCTGGGCGAGCGCCTTGAGCCGCGCTGCGCGTGCGCCCGCGCCGAGTACGACGACTCGCCGCTTGAACACCTGGCCGCCCAGCGTCTTGCCGAGCAGGATGCGCAGGGCGAGCAGCAGGACGATGGTGATGCCCATCGAATAGAGCAGGTTCGATCGCCACAAGGCGATCGCCGGCATCATGAACAGGATCGCGCTGAGGAAGATCACGCCGAGCGAAATCGCGACCACCAGCCGCGCCGTCGCGTGGCGCAGCGACTGGAGCGAGTGCGCGCCGTAGACCCCGACCGCGATCATTGCGAGTTCGATCGTTGCGGCGAAGGTCAGCAATTGGGGGATGCGGGTCGAGGTCGGCGGTATCGCCATGCCGATCTGGTGCGCGCGCGTGGTCCAGCCGAGCTCGCCTGCGACGAGCAGCAGGACGATGTCGAACAGCCCGAGCAGGAGCACGGCGTTCGGGATATAATGCTTGAACAGCCTGACCATCGTGCTCAGCCTTTAGGGGCAATGTGTAAACATTTCCGACACACTCGAGCGCTGTCGCAGAAATTGACAAAAAAAGGCTGAACGGGGGGCAAAGGTCGGACGTCGTGGATCATCCTTAACCTTCGGCAGTTTCTATGCGGCCGCTCTGCCTCTAGAGATGGTGCATCACAGGAGTTTCAGCATGCCGCTTTCCAAGCCGATCATCCCTGTCATCCTGTCGGGCGGATCGGGCACGCGCCTCTGGCCGATGTCGACGCCGGAGCGGCCGAAGCAGATGCTCGCGCTGACCGCGGAGGAGACCATGCTCCAGCTGACCGCGCAGCGCGCGACCGGCGAGCGCTTCGCCGCGCCGATCGTGGTCGCCAATGCGCTCCATGCCGAGCTGGTCGAGGCGCAGCTCGAGGAAGTGGAGGCGCCGGCCCAGGCGCTGATCCTCGAGCCGATGGGGCGCAACACCGCGCCGGCGATCGCGCTCGCGGCCCTTGCCGCGGGCGGCGGTTCGGATGCGCTGCTGGTGATGCCGTCCGACCATGTCATTACGGACGTTCCCGCGTTCCATGCCGCGATCCATGCGGCGATGCCGCTGGTCAACGAAGGCTGGCTGGTCACCTTCGGGATCGAGGCGCATTCCCCGGAGACAGGCTATGGCTGGATCCATGTCGGCGACGAGATTGCGGGCGGCGTCCACCGCGTCGCGAACTTTGTCGAGAAGCCGCCGCGCAATCGCGCCGAGGCAATGCTCGCGGCGGGCGATCACGCCTGGAATGGCGGTATCTTCCTGTTCCGCGCCGATATCTATCTCGGCGCGCTCGCTGCGCATGAACCCGAGATGCTGTTCGCGTGTCAGCAGGCGATGGCCAAGGCGCGGACTGAAGGCCGGCGGGTGTTTCCCGAAAGGGAGGCGTTTGCGAGCTCGCCCGCCGAGTCGATCGACGTGGCAGTGATGGAGAAGGCGGACCGGGTCGCGGTGGTGCCGGTCGAGATGGGGTGGAGCGATCTCGGCAGCTGGGATGCGCTGCATGCGATCAGCGATGTCGATGATGACGGCAATGCCCATCATGGTCAGGTGGTCGCGCTCGAGACGCTGAACTGCCTGATTCGGACGGACGGCATCCGTATCGCGGCGGTCGGTGTGGAGGATCTGATCGTGGTCGCGAGCGGCAATAATGTGCTGATCCTGCCGCGCGGGCGGAGCCAGGAGGTCAAGAAACTGATCGAGGCGATGAAGGGATAGAGCGCGTTCGCCCTGGCGAATTATGTCATGCTCCTCGGGACCTTTTTTCAAACGGTTCCAAAATATACATGGTAATATCAGTAGTTTATCGTGTCGCTCCGCAACGGTCCGTCGCGGCCGTGTGACATAATTGCTCCCTTTTCATAGCGCATATCGCGTTATATAACGCGTTATATAGATTGACGGAGCAAAGCATGGCGGGCGATATCGTGGCGGAGCGCGGGCACCTGTTTCTCGGCAGCCGGCTGAAGCGACTGGCCGAGCGCATGCAGGGCGATGTCGCGCGCGTCGTTGCGGCGAGCGGGCTGCCGATCCAGCCCGGGCAATATCCGCTGCTGGCGACGCTCGATCTCCACGGGCCGCTGACGGTCGGCGAGCTGGTGCAGGCGCTCGGCGTGAGCCAGCCCGGGGTGACCCGCAACCTGGCCAAGCTGGTCGCGCTGGGTCTGGTCGAGACAAGCCGTGCGCACCGCGACCAACGGCAGAAGACCATATCGCTTACCGAGGCTGGCAAGGCAGCGATGGTGCGGTCGAAACAGGAGGTGTGGCCGAAGGTCGAGGCTGCGGTGATCGATGTCTGTTCGGGGCTCTCGGGCAGCCTGCTCGATCAGATCACAGCTATCGAACGCGCGATCGAACGCGTGCCGCTCGACCGGCGCGGCGGTGCCGGGCTCGCCATCCGCGACTATTCGGACGATCTCGCTGGTGCGTTCTACGACATCAATGCCGAGTGGATCGATGCGATGTACCGCATGGAACAGGCTGATCTCGATGTGCTGTGCAATCCCCGCGAGCGGATCGTCGATCCCGGCGGCGCCATCCTGTTCGTCGAGGCGCCCGATCTCGGGCTGATCGGTACCTGCGCACTGCGCAAGACCGGCGAGGGCGCGTTCGAGCTGATCAAGATGGGCGTTCGTGAAAACGCGCGCGGGCGCAAGGCGGGGGAGTTCCTGCTCGCGGCGACCATCGCGCGCGCGCAGGCGATGGGGGCGGAGAAGCTGTACCTGCTGTCGAACGCCAAGAGCGTGGCGGCCATTCATCTCTATGAGAAGCTCGGCTTCGTGCACGACGAGGACGTCATGCGCGAGTATGGCGGGCGCTATCAGCGGTGCGATGTGGCGATGCTGTACCGGCCGGCTTAGGCCCCAATCGTCATGCCGGACATGTTCCGGCATCCACTGGGCCGCACACTCATCGACCTTTGGGTGTGCGGCACGGTGGACCCCGGAACAAGTCCGGGGTGACGACGGCTTTCGGGCGCGATTACCTTATAATCAACTAGCTCACCCCATCAGCGCTTCGGCCTGATCGAGCGTGTCCTTGAAGGTCGCGATGATCGCCTGATAGGGCGCGGGGCCGGTCATATCGAGCCCGGCGCGCTTCAGGATCTCGACCGGGTAATCCGATCCGCCCGACTTCAGCACCGTCAGATAATTGTCGCGCTCCTTCGCGCCGCCCTTCAGGATCGAGCGGGCGAAATAGGACGCGGCCGAGATGCAGGTCGCGTACTGATAGACATAGAAGCTTGAATAGAAATGCGGGATATAGGCCCATTCCGCCGCATAGGCCGGGTCGATCGCGACCTTGGGCCCGTGATAGCGCTTGAGCAGATCGAGATAGATCGCAGTGAATTTCTCGCCCGACAGCCCCTCGCCGGCCTCGGCCTTGTCATGCGCCGCGAGCTCGAACTCGGCGAACATCGCCTGGCGGTAAAAGGTGCCGCGCATCGCCTCGAGCTGCTGGCCGAGATAATAGAGCTTCTCCTCCTTCGACTTGGCCTGCTTGACCATATAGGCGGCGAGCAGCTGCTCGTTGCAGGTCGAGGCGATCTCGGCGAGGAAGATCGGATAGTCGGACTTGTCGTAGAGCTGGTTCTTGTTGGCCAGCAGGGTGTGCATCGCATGGCCCCATTCATGCGCATAGGTCGTCATCCCGTCGTAATTCTCGCCGAGATTGAGCAGCAGATAGGGGTGGACGTCATAGGCGGCACCCGGGTTCATATAGGCGCCTGATTTCTTGCCGGGGCGGGGCAGCGGGTCCATCCATTTGCCCGCGGTCGCCTTGGCGAAGATCGCGCCATATTCCGGGCCGAGCGGCTTCAGCGCCTCGATCACGATCGGGCGCATCTCGGGCACGGTCACTTTCTTGTCGAGCTGCACCAGCGGCGGATAGATGTCGTAATAGGCCATGTCGGGCAGCTTGAGCATCTTGCGGCGCAGCTCGAAATAGCGGTGGAGCTGGGGCAGGCCGTTATTGGTCTCGGCGACCAGCGTCCGGTAGACGGCTTCCGGCACATTGTTGCCCGACAGGTACATGGCGAGCGAAGTCGGGTATTTCCGCGCCTTCTTGCGGAAGATGTCAGCCTTCACATGGCTGAGATAGGCGGCGCCGAGCGAGCTCTTGAACGCGCCGTACTCGGCCCAGAAGGTGTCGAACACCAGCTTGCGGTCGGCGCGGTTGGGGGCGTCGCGGTTGAGCGTATAGGCCTGGTCGTCGAGCCTGACCTTCTTGCCGGTCGACAGGGTGACGGTCGGCCAGGGAATGTCGGAGGCGACGAGCTGCTCGCGAATGTCGCGCGCGCCGCCAAAGGGCGCACCGGTCCCCGCGAGCAGATTCTCGCCTTCGGGGGAGAGGGTGTGCTCGGCCTGACGCTCGATGTCGGCGAGATAGAAATCGAAGCGCGACTTGAGCACGCTGTTCGAGGCGATGAAGCCGTTGATCTTCGCAGCCCCGAGCGCGAGCAGTTCGGGGGCGATCCACGACGTCGCCTCGCCGAGCGCGGTGTACATGTCGACTGCCTGGGCCTGCTTCTCCTGGTTGTCGGCGACGCGCAGATCGGCATCGGCCTTGAGGCTGATATAGGTGTAGATGCGGCCGGCGGTGCGGCCGAGATCGGACTGCAGCACCAGGGCGGCGGCGAGCGTGTCGGCGCTGGTGCCGAGCGTGCCCTTGTATTTCAGCATGCCGGGGATGTCGGCCAGCAGCTTCTTGCGTGCTGCGTCCCAGGCTGCGTCGTTCGGATAAAGGTCGCTCAGATCCCATGCCGCGACGTCGGCGGCTGTCGTCTTGTCCTGCGCCCAGGCGGGCATGGCGGCAGCGAGGGTGGCGATGGTGGCTGCAGCAGCGATCGTCTCGCGGCGCGTGAGGTCGGTCATGTGATTCCCCAAAGGCGGTTATGCCCGCATAGTGTCGCGCTTCCTGCTTCGGGGGAAGGGGGTGTGTGAGGATTCTAGGGCACCGCCCTATTTCCTTCTTGCGTCACCCTGAACTCGTTTCAGGGTCCAACCGTCCACGAGCGATATCGCCAAGAGGAAGCTTGGATGCTGAAACGAGTTCAGCATGACGGAGCTTGAGGAAACCGCATGAGCGTCACTTCCGCCCCGCGCCCGGCGCGATGATCGAGACGCCGTCGATTTTGGTGACCCGCCCGGCGAGGCTCGGCGGCGCCCAGCCGTCGAGCAGGACATAGAGGCGGTGCGGATCGATCTGCCCGGTTGCGAAGGCGAAGCTGTCGGCCTCGAGACGATGCTTCACCAGCACGGGTTCGCGCGACGCGTAGAAATAGCGCACCGGTCGCCCGGCGACGACCGCCCGCCACGTGACCTCCTCCAGCAAGGCGAGGTCGGTATAGGGGTGGGGCGGTTCGAACTCGATCATGTCGGCCCTGGCGATGAGCGCATCCCAGCGCGGATCGATCGTGCGGCGATAGGAGCGCGGGTCCGCCGCCGCGACCGAGCTTGCGTGGGCGAAGGCGAACAGGGGCGCGAGGTCGACGATCTGGATCACCAGCGCCGCGCCGAGCAGGAGCGTGCCGAACCGCATCCGGCAGGCAAGGGCGATGGCGACGAGCGCGATGACATAATCGACCGGCCAGAACATCCGTCCGGCGGCACGGATCGGGTCGAGCAGCTTCGGCATCAGATCGGGCATGGGCAGGGTCGCGATGATCTGGCCGCGCCAGATGAGATGCGGCATCAGCGCGATGATGGTGATCGCGGTGAAGGCAGGCACCAGCCAGACGAGCCGGCGCAGCGATTGGGCTTCGGGATCAGTGGCGCGATGCCGCAGCCGCCAGACCAGCGCGACCAGCGCCAGCGCGAGCAGGCCGACGCCGAGATAGTTCATCCCCTCCAGCCCCTGCGAATGGTCGAGCGACTTCGCCGGGAGGAGCGCCGAATAGACAGGCTCGTTCGGGTTCCACAGCGCATCGAGCGCCATCGGGAAGCCGCCATAGGAGCCGGTCGCGACGACCGGGTCGCCGACCAGGCCAAGCAGTTGCGGAATGATCAGCAGCGGCGCCACCACCATCGCGACATCGCTGATCATCGCGACGCGCGCCTTGTTGTCGGGCGCCTGCACCAACTGGCGCAGCACAGCACTCGCCCAGATCGCTGCGACCATCACCAGCAGATAGGGGTGGATCAGCGCGGCGGTGACGATGACCGCCACCCACCAGCCGGGCTGGCGCGATCGTTTCGCGTCGATGAAGATCCACAGCGCCCACAGGATCAGCCACTGCGCGCAAAGATTCACATGGCCGAAGCGGGCGAGCAGCACCGGCATCAGAGTCATCAGCGCGGCGCCGATCCAGGTCGCGACGGGGTTCGGTGCATAGCGGCGCACCAGAGCAGCGGCGAACGCGGTGTGGAGCAGGATGCAGGCGAACAGCCACAGGCCGAAATATTGGAGGCCGATCGGCAGGATCGCGGCAAAGGGCCGGAGCAGCAGGGCGAGCAGCGGGTTGCTGTCCGTCAGCGCGACCGACAGGCCCTGCGGCGCCATCAGCATCGACGAATGCAGCGACGGCCAAGCCGGTGGCGCACGCAGATAGGCGGCGAGGCCGATCGCGCCCTGGCCATGATCATTGCCGTCGAGCAGCCAGCCGACCCGGGTCGGATCGAGCACCGCCAGATACAGCCAGTTCGCGAAGATGATGAAGCTGAGCGCGAGCCAGGGCAGGACCCAGAAGAGGAGCCGGCGTGCGAGCGGAGACTCGGGGGCGCGGATGCTTGCCGGCCAGCGCAGCCGGTTTTCGGTCCTCATTGCCAGCACGCGAGCCGGGTCAGATCAGTCCCTCATGCGTCATCGCCGTCCTTACAGCCGGGCGTTCCATCATCCGGGCGAGGAACGCGCCGAGCGTGTCGGGAATGGTGATGCCGTTCTTGCGCGCCCACAGCAGCATCACGAACAGATAGGCGTCGGCGACGCTCATATTCGCGCCGAACAGATAGTCGCCCTGGAATGTGCCGGCGAGCCAGGTCAGGCGCCTGGTGATGATCTCGCCGGCCTTGGCCTTGTCCTCGTCGCTGGCGCCGGAGAAATAGGGTTTATAGTTCTTGTGCAACTCGGTCGAGATGAAGGCGAGCGCCTCGAGCAGATGCGTGCGTCCCATCGCGCCACCGGGGGCGAGCTGCGGCGCCTGTTGCGATATCCAGTCGAGGATCGCAATATTCTCGGTGATCGTCTCGCCGCTGTCGAGCGTCAGGGCGGGGACATAGCCCTTGGGGTTGATCTGCCAGTAATCCTCGCCGTTCTCGGTTTTCTTGGCCCTGAGATCGACCTTCACCCAGGTGAAATCGAGACCGGCTTCATGGAGTGCGATATGGTCGGCAAGACTGCACGCGCCGGGGGAGTAATAGAGTTTCACGATGCGATCCCTTTTTCAAAACCTCGCCGGCGCGGGGGCCTTCTCGGCGCTATATCGCGGCAACGGGGCCGCGCGGAAGTCCCCGCAGCGACATGCCCCGCCAGTGCAGGCACATTCCGCGTTCAACCGCATAGCGCCGGCCGGGGGGCAGGGGCGGAAGGCGGGATGATGGCGATGCCATCCAGCACGCGCACGCGCGCTTCCAGGCCGTCCGGCGCGGTTTCGCCCGAATAGAGGATATAGAGCCGGGTCGGGTCGATCTTCCCGGCCTCGAACGCGCCGGCGTCCGCATCCATCCGCGCGAGCACGGTGCGCGAGACGCGCGCGACATACATGTCGCGCATCGGCCGGCAGGCGAGCATCGCGCGCCAGCCGATCTCCTCGATCAGCTGATGGTCGTCGTCAGAATCCGGCGGTTCCATCTCGATCGCCGACGCGCGCGCGATGACCTGCTGCCAGCGCGGATCGCGCGTCCGCGCGAAAATGCCCGGTTCCGCCGCGCGCGCGCTCATGTCGCGGACCTTGGCCAGCATCGGCGACACATCGGCGATCTGGAGGATCAGGGCGGCGGCGAGGACCAATGTGCGCCCCTTGAGCCGGTACACGGCCAGCACCGCAGCATAGACCAGGGCATAGGCGACCGGCCAGAACAGCCGCCCCGAGGAGCGGACCAGATCGAGTGCGTCGATCAGCCATGCCGGCAACGGGACGAGCAGGATTCGCGCGCCCCGGAACAGCACGTGATTGCTGACCGCCAGCAAAGTGAGGATCGCGAGAGCCGGCAGGAGCCAGATCAGCCCGCCTTTCGGTTCCCCGCTCGATCCGGCTGCAGGCCTGGCGGAGACCCACCCTCTGCGCGCGGAAAGGGCGGCGGCGATGACGACGAGCAGGATCAGCCCCGCGCCGAGATATTGAAAGCCCTCGAAGTCAGGCCCGTCCTCACCGGGGGTAAAAGGGAGGAAGCGGCTAAAGCCCGAATGTGTGGGATTGATCGGCGCGTCCAGCGCCATCGAAAAGCTGCCATAGCTGCCGGTGGGCAAGGGCGGGTCGGCCAGCCCGTGCAGCAGCGCGATACAGACCACCATGACACTGATCAGGCCGACCTGGCCGAGCGTCCGGTACCGGCCGGGCCGGTCGCCGGTCACCAGCGCGCGCAGCATCGCGCTCGCCCAGATCGCCCCGACCATCACCAGCAAATAGCTGTGGATCAGCCCCGCGACGACGATCACCGCGAGCCACGGGGCCCAGCGCCGCGAGCGCTCCCGAGAGACGAAGATCCACAATGCCCAAAGGATCAGCCAGTGCGAACACAGATTCGCATGCGGATAGCGATTGTACAGCGTGGGCAGCGCGGTGAGGAGGGCGGTGCCGAACCAGGCGCTGGCGAAATTGGGTGCCTGGTCGCGCACCAAGAGCCAGGCGAAGCGCACGTGCAACGCAAGGCAGAGGAGCAGCCACCAGCCGATGAACTGCACGCCCGGCGGCAGCAGGGGCGCAAAAGGCTTGAGCAGCAGTCCGAGCAGCGGATTGCTGTCAGTCATCAACAGGTGCGTGCCCTGCGGCGCGAGGATCAGCGGGGTCGCGGTCCCGGGCCAGTCGCCGGAACGAAGATAGGCCGCCATCCCCAGCGCATTCGGACCCCAGTCATTCCCGCCCAGGGTCCATCCGACATTGGTGATGTCGAGGATCTGGGGATGCATCCAGGCCAGAAAGGCGACTGCCACGATCGCGGCGAAAGCGAGGAAGCGGAGAAAGCGGCCAGCCATGTCGCCTCCTGTCCCGGCGCGGCGACTATATGGTGAATTGTCCCAAAAGGAAGGGCCGGGGGATCGCTCCCCCGGCCCTTCTTTTGGTTCCAGCTGGATGGCTGGGTGGTCCTGGAATTCCAGCGCGGGCGAAGCCCGCGCTTTCGTCGGACGGGTTCGGCGGCTTGCCGCCGACCCGCCGTCCGTTTTGATTTCGTGTCGGGAGCAGCTCTCGCTGCTCCCGTCCGAAATCAAAAATCCATGCCGCCCATGCCGCCCATGCCGCCGCCGCCGCCCATGGGCATGGCGGGCTTGTCTTCCGGCAGCTCGGACACGGCCGCTTCGGTCGTGATGAGCAGGCCCGAGACCGAGGCCGCGTCCTGGAGGGCGGTGCGGACGACCTTGGTCGGGTCGATCACGCCGCTCTCGACGAGGTTCTCATACTGGTCGGTCTGCGCATTGAAGCCGAGCGTCGGATCGTTGCCGTCGAGCAGCTTGCCCGAGATCACAGCACCGTCATGGCCCGCATTCGCCGCGATCTGGCGAACCGGCGCGTAGAGCGCCTTGCGGACGATATCGATGCCGCGGGTCTGGTCGTCGTTCGCGCCCTTCATGCCCTCGAGTGCCTTGGTGGCATAGAGGAGAGCCGTGCCGCCGCCGGGGACGATGCCCTCTTCGACAGCCGCGCGGGTTGCGTGGAGAGCGTCGTCGACGCGATCCTTGCGCTCCTTGACCTCAACCTCGGTCGAACCGCCGACCTTGATCACGGCAACGCCGCCGGCGAGCTTGGCAAGACGCTCCTGGAGCTTCTCCTTGTCATAATCGCTGGTGGTGTTCTCGATCTGCTGGCGGATCGCGTCGGTGCGGCCCTTGATCGCGTCATGGTCGCCAGCACCATCGACGATGGTGGTGTTGTCCTTGTCGATCGTGACGCGCTTGGCGGTGCCGAGCATGCCGATCGTGACGCTCTCGAGCTTGATGCCGAGATCCTCGGAGATCATCTCGCCCTTGGTCAGGATCGCGATGTCCTCGAGCATCGCCTTGCGGCGATCGCCGAAGCCAGGCGCCTTGACGGCCGCGACCTTGAGGCCGCCGCGCAGCTTGTTGACGACGAGCGTGGCGAGAGCCTCGCCCTCGATGTCCTCGGCGATGATCAGGAGCGGACGGCCCGACTGGACGACGGCTTCCAGGATCGGGAGCATCGCCTGCAGGTTCGACAGCTTCTTCTCATGGATCAGGATGTACGGATCGTTGAGCTCGACCGACATCTTCTCCGGGTTGGTGATGAAGTAGGGCGAGAGATAGCCGCGGTCGAACTGCATGCCTTCGACGACATCGAGCTCGAACTCGAGGCCCTTGGCTTCCTCGACGGTGATCACGCCTTCCTTGCCGACCTTCTCCATCGCCTCGGCGATCTTCTCGCCGACGACGGTGTCGCCATTGGCCGAGATGATGCCGACCTGGGCGATTTCCTTGGTGCCGGCGACCGGCTTGGAGCGCGCCTTGAGGTCCTCGACGACCTTGACCACGGCGAGATCGATGCCGCGCTTCAGGTCCATCGGGTTCATGCCGGCCGCAACCGACTTCATGCCCTCGCGGACGATCGCCTGGGCGAGAACGGTCGCGGTGGTGGTGCCGTCACCGGCGACGTCGTTGGTCTTCGAGGCCACTTCGCGCAGCATCTGCGCACCCATGTTCTCGAACTTGTCCTTGAGCTCGATCTCCTTGGCGACGGTAACGCCGTCCTTGGTGATGCGCGGCGCGCCGTACGACTTGTCGATCACGACGTTGCGGCCCTTGGGGCCAAGCGTGACCTTCACTGCGTCGGCGAGAATGTCGACACCGCGGAGAATGCGCTCACGCGCGTCACGCGAAAACTTGACGTCTTTCGCTGCCATGTTGCTTATTCCTTGAATTAGAATGGATTAGGGAAATCGTGATCCGGGATCGGCTTAGCCGACGATTCCCAGGATGTCGGATTCCTTCATGATCAGCAGGTCTTCACCGTTGATCTTCACCTCGGTGCCGGACCATTTGCCGAACAGGATCTTGTCGCCGGCCTTGACGTCCAGCGGGGTGACCTTGCCGTCCTCGGCCTTGGCACCGGCGCCGGCGGCGACGACTTCGCCTTCCTGCGGCTTTTCCTTGGCGGTTTCCGGGATGATGATCCCGCCTGCAGTCTTCTCTTCCGCCTCTACCCGGCGAACGAGGACGCGGTCGTGCAACGGACGAAAGTTCATGCGCGATTGCCCTTCTATGGTGTTCATAAAAACATTGTTAGCACTCGCCCGAGGTGAGTGCCAGCGCTGCGCATATGCGGTCGCCACCTCCCCGCGTCAACGGTTCGGGCACGAATAAAAAAGCACCAGTTTGAATGCGGCTGATCGAAACCGCCGCCATTGCGGTCGATAGCGCACTCTGATAGCAGCATGTTCCTCGTTCGTTCTTTCGGATCACAGCCATGGCCCGTCGCGGCGGCAGCGCTGACCTACCCTTGCATGGCGGCCATGTGCCGCCCTGGCTGAGCAGCCGCATGGCGCGGCTCGGCGCAGTCATCTCCGAGGCGATCGTGCATCATTATGGCCGCGACGAGCTGTTGCGGCGGCTGGCGCACCCCTTCTGGTTCCAGTGCTTCGGCGCGGTGATGGGGATGGACTGGCATTCGTCCGGCATCACCACCAGCGTGATCGGCGCGCTGAAACGCGGGCTTGCGCCGCTCTCCGGCGAGCTGGGCCTGCATGTCTGCGGCGGACGCGGCAAACAATCGCGCCGCACGCCGGACGAGCTGATCGCGATCGGCGAGCGGATCGGGCTCGACGGTGCCGGGCTCGCCCGGACCAGCCGCCTCGTCGCCAAGGTCGACAGCGCGGCGGTGCAGGACGGCTTCCAGCTCTATCTGCACGGGTTCATCATCGCCGATGATGGCCGCTGGGTGGTGGTTCAGCAGGGCATGAACGAGGATCGCCGCCAGGCGCGGCGCTATCACTGGTCCTCCGAAGGGCTGACCGATTTCGTGGAGGCGCCGCATGCGGCGATCGAAGGGCGCGGTGGCGGCGAGATCGTCAATCTCACGGATGTCCGGGCCCGGGCATCGCGCGGGTTCCAGCTCGATCTGCTCCGGGATCTCGGGCCTGACCGGATCGTGCGCGAGATCGCGGCGATCGACGGCATCAAGCCGGTTGCGCCCGCGCAGGGCGAGTTGCCGCATCTCATGCTGCCCGGCCATCATGATGTGCGGCCGTCCGACGTGATGCTGCGACGCCTGCACGGCACGCTCGCCGCTGCCGCCGAATGCGGGCCGGCCGATTTTCCCGAGCTGCTGCTTGTGCCCGGGGTCGGCGCGCGGACAGTGCAGTCGCTGGCGATGGTCGCCGAGGTGGTGCACGGCGCGCCCTGCCGCTTCGCCGATCCGGCACGCTTCTCGCTCGCGCATGGCGGCAAGGATCGCCATCCCTATCCAGTGCCGATCAAGGTCTATGACCAGACCATTGCGGTGATGAAGGCGGCGGTTGCTGGCGCGAAGCTCGGCAATGAGGAAAGGCTCGGCGCGATCCGCCGGCTCGACGCCGAGGCGCGGCGGCTCGAGGCGCATGCGACGGGGCCGTCGCTGCCGGCGGTGCTGGCCGAGGAGCGGCGGCGATCGCATGAGTATGGCGGGCGGAGCGTGTTCGGCTGGGAGCCGCCTGCTGATGCTGAAGAAGTAGCGTGACTTCTTCTCCCCTCCCGCTTGCGGGAGGGGTAGGGGGTGGGCTCGCGCTCACCGCTGGCGGTGCCGCTTGTGAGTGCCGGGCGCCCACCCCCAGCCCCTCCCGCAAGCGGGAGGGGAGTAAGAAGGGCCGAGCCGCCGAGCCGTATTGCCCCCCTAGTACAGAAGTTTACTCCCGCCGCCCCATGCTCTAGCGTCGCCCATACGATTGCATGAGCAGGGGAAGTACGGTGAAACTGGTTCGGGGTGCCTGGAAGATTCTGGTCGGCATCAAGGACGCGCTCGTCCTGATTGCCATGCTGCTGTTCTTCGCCCTGCTGTTCGGTGTGCTCTCGGCGAAGCCGAGCCCCGCCACGATCCGTGACGGCGCGTTGCTGCTCAAGCTCGACGGCCAGATCGTCGAGCAGCCCGAGGAAGTCGCCCCCTTCGCCGCGTTCAGCGGCAATGGGCCGGGGCACCAGTTCCGGCTCCGCGACCTGGTCCGCGCGCTCGAAAAGGCGAAGACCGATGACCGGGTGAAGGCAGTCGTGCTCGATCTCGATTCGTTCGGCGGCGGCTATCCGGCCGCGGTCGACGAAGTGGCGAATGCAGTGCGGGGCGTGCGCGACAGCGGCAAGCCGGTGCTCGCCTATGCCACCGCCTATACCGATTCGGGCTATCGCCTCGCCGCCAATGCCAGCGAGATCTGGATGAACCCGATGGGCGGCACCCTGTTCATGGGCCCGGGCGGATCGCAGCTCTATTACAAGGGCCTGATCGACAAGCTCGGCGTGAACGCGCACATCTACCGCGTCGGCAAATATAAATCCTATGTCGAGCCCTATACCCGGACCGAAGCATCGCCCGAGGCCAAGGAAGAGAATGTCAAACTCTACGGCGTGCTGTTCGCGCAGTGGCAGGATGCGATCCACAAGGCGCGGCCCAAGGCGAAGTTCGCCGATTTCCTGACCAAGCCCGATCAGGTGATCGTCGCGGCGCAGGGCAATGTCGCCAAGGCCAATCTCGATGCGGGGCTGGTCGACAAGCTCGGCAACCGGCTCGATTTCGGCAAGCGCGTGGCGGAGATCGCCGGCAGCGACAGCAGCAAGCCGGCCGGCACCTTCAACACGATCAGATATGAAAGCTATGTCGAGGCCAACCCGCTGCCGACCGGCGGCGATGCGATCGGCGTGCTGACCATCGCGGGCGATATCGTTGACGGCAAATCCAGTGGCGAGAATGTCGGGGCGGATACCGTCGACAAGCTGCTGCTCGACGGGCTTGCCAACAAGAAGCTGAAGGCGCTGGTCGTCCGGATCGATTCGCCGGGCGGCTCGGCGCTGGCGTCGGAGGATATGCGCCGCGCGATCGCCGAGGCGAAGGCGCAGAAGCTGCCGATCGTCATCTCGATGGGCAGCCTCGCCGCCTCGGGCGGCTATTGGGTGTCGACTTCGGGCGATGTGATCTTCGCCCAGCCGACCACGATCACCGGATCGATCGGCATTTTCGGGATCATCCCGACCTTCGAGAACACGCTGAAGAAGCTCGGCATCACCACCGACGGCGTGAAGACGACACCGCTTTCGGGCCAGCCTGATGTGGTGGGCGGCACCAACGCCCAGACCGATGCGATCTTCCAGGCCGGCATCGAGAATGGCTATCGCGAGTTCGTCACCCGCGTATCGCAGGCGCGCAAACTCAGCCCGGCGCGGGTCGACGAGATCGGCCAGGGTCGGGTGTGGGACGGCGGCACCGCGCACCAGCTTGGCCTGGTCGACCGCTTCGGCGGGCTGAAGGATGCGATCGACGAGGCGGCGCGGCGTGCGGGGCTCAAGCCCGAGGATGTCCATGCCGAATATCTCGAGAAGAAGCCCAATTGGTTGTCCAGGCTGGCCGAGCGGATCAGCCGCGACGATGGGGATGACGATGCGAGCAGCCAGGGCGACGATGCGTTCAGCCGGATCGCCGCCGATCGCCGTGCGATCTTCGCGCGCGCTTTGGGCGATGTGAAGCGGATCGGCACCGGCTCGGCGATCCAGGCGCGCTGCCTCGAATGTGACGGGCTGGGCGGCGCAACGGCGTCGCGCTCGGACATCACGCTGCTGGACTTCATCCTGGCCCGGGCGGCGCAATGATCGCAATCCGCGCCGCACGACCCGAAGATGCTGCCGCGATCGCGGCGATCTATGCACCCTATGTCGAGACCGGCACTGTCTCGTTCGAGCTCGAGCCGCCCGACGCGCGGGCGATGCGGACGCGGATGGCGGCGTCGGACGGGCTCTATCCCTGGCTGGTGGTGACCAATGGCGACGAGCAGGGCGGGGTGCTCGGCTATGCCTATGCAACCAAATTCCGCGATCGGCCGGCCTATCAATATGTGGTCGAGACCTCGATCTATCTCGCCAGCGGGACTCAGGGGCAGGGCAATGGGCGCCAGCTTTACGACGCGCTGATCGCAACGTTGCGGGCGCAGGGCTTCACCCATGCGATCGGGTCGATCGCGCTGCCCAATGATCATTCGATCAGGCTGCACGAATCGGTGGGCTTCAGGCGGACGGGCGTGCTGCGCGAGGTCGGCTACAAGCAGGGCCGCTGGATCGATGTGGGCTATTGGCAATGCGCCCTCAACCCCGCCACCATCCCGCCGGCTGAGCCGAAGCCGTTCAGCGAGATCGGGGTGGTGCGGGACTGATACCTGATTTCGCTCGCCGATATCCCACCGTTCGCCCTGAGCCTGTCGAAGGGCATTGGGTGAGACGCTGCGTCTGGGAGCCGGGCTTCGACAAGCTCAGCCCGAACGGGGTGGATATCGATCGGCTTGATGCATCGCGAGCTGTCAGGCAGTTACGACCGCGCGGTGCTGAACGACGCGTGCGCGGCCCTGAACTCCGCCGGGCGCTTCCTGGTCATTTGCCGCTGCAGGCGGTCGATGCGCAGCCGCACGCGGTGCCATTTGTTGACCTCGTCCCACTGACCGGCGTCCTGGGCGTTCGCGATATTGTCGTCGATCGCTTCCTGGAACCTGCCGCCCATCGCCATGGTCACCTTTGCGATGACCGCGATCTCGTCGTCTTCGATTACCATTACGCTTACCTTCGTACTCTGAACAGGAAGACGAGCGAGCGCCCTGTGACGTTCCGGCGAATCGCGCCTAACGACGCGTTAATGGCGCGGAGTCAGCGACTCGATCGTCCCGATTTCCCGCTACAGCCGATGGGCGCGGAAGCGGCGCGCCGTGCGACGAGATAGCGACCTAGCAACAGGCCATCCTCTCGTCTAAAGCCCGGCGACTTATGACTGATGCACCCGCCCCCGCCGCGCCGGATTACCGCGATACCGTCTTCCTGCCGAAGACCGACTTCCCGATGAAGGCCGGCCTCGCCGCGAAGGAACCGGCGATTCTCGCGCATTGGGGGAAGCTCGGCCTCTATGATCGCCTGCGCGAGCAGCGTAAGGGGCGCGAGCGCTTCATCCTGCATGACGGCCCGCCCTACGCCAATGGCGACATCCATATGGGCCATGCGATGAACAAGGTGCTGAAGGACATCATCGTCCGCAGCCAGTCGCTGCTCGGCAAGGACGCGCCCTATGTGCCCGGCTGGGATTGCCATGGCCTGCCGATCGAATGGAAGGTCGAGGAAGCTTACCGGGCGAAGAAGCTCGACAAGGATCAGGTGCCGGTCGCCCAGTTCCGCGCCGAATGCCGCGCCTATGCCGAGAAATGGGTCGCGGTGCAGCGCGCGCAGTTCGAGCGGCTTGGGGTGATGGGGGACTGGGAAGACCCGTACCTCACCATGAAGTTCGACGCCGAGGCGGCGATCGTCGGCGAACTGCTGAAGTTCGCCGAGAGCGGCCAGCTCTATCGCGGCGCCAAGCCGGTGATGTGGTCGCCGGTGGAGAAGACTGCGCTGGCCGAGGCCGAGGTCGAATATGAGGATGTGGTGTCGACCCAGATCGACGTCGCGTTCGAGATTGTCGAGGCGCCGAATGCGCCCGAGCTGGTCGGTGCCCACGCGGTGATCTGGACGACCACGCCGTGGACGATCCCGGTGAACCAGGCGCTGAGCTATGGGCCTGAGATCGAGTATTATGTTGTCCAAGGGACAAATTACGAGACAGATGAAGAGCCTTCAGGTCCGCGATATGTAGTGGCCGCCGATCTCGTCGAGTCTTTCGGCGCGAGAATGGCCAAGGCTGGCGTGAAACGCGATTGGTTTGCCAAATTTTTCGTCAAAGGCGATGACCTAAAGGGCGCCATCGCCCGCCACCCGATGCACCATCTCGGCGGCTTCTTCGCGAAACCCCGCCCGTTTCTGCCCGGCGATTTCGTCACCACTGACGCCGGTACCGGCCTCGTCCATATGGCGCCCGATCACGGCGAGGACGATTTCCTGCTGTGCAAGCAATATGGCATCGATCCGGTGTTCGCGGTCGATGGTGCCGGCATGTACCGGTCCGACTGGCTCTGGCTGGGCGGGCAGGGCAGCGTCATCAACAAGAAGTTCGTCGCCTCGGACGGACCGATCTGCACCGATCTGCGCGAAGTGGGCGCGCTGCTCGCTGCAAGCGACGATTTCGCGCACAGCTATCCGCACAGCTGGCGTTCCAAGGCCAAGGTGATCTTCCGCGCGACGCCGCAATGGTTCATCCCGATGGACCAGACCCAGCGGCCGCAGGCAGTTGCCGAGCCGATCGAGCTCGGCGTCGATGTCGGCTTTGCGCCGGTGCTCGGGCATGGCATCGGCAACGCGCCGACGCTGCGCGAGATCGCGCTCGACGCGATCGAGCGGACGCGCTGGGTGCCCGAGCGCAGCCGCAACCGCATCCGGTCGATGGTCGAGCAGCGCCCCGACTGGGTGATCTCGCGCCAGCGCGCCTGGGGCGTGCCGATCGCGCTCTATGTCGATCGCGCGACCGGCGAATATCTCAACGATCCCGCGGTCAATGCGCGCATCGTCGACGCCTTCAAGGCCGGCGGGGCTGACGCCTGGTTCGCCGCCGATCACCAGGCGTTGCTCGGCGAGAAATATCGCGCCGAGGACTATGAGGTGATCACCGACATCCTCGATGTCTGGTTCGACAGCGGCTCGACTCACGCCTTCGTGATCGAGGCGCGCTATGGCGAGGGCACGCGGGCCAATCTCTATCTCGAAGGCTCGGACCAGCATCGCGGCTGGTTCCAGTCGTCGCTGCTCGAAAGCGCCGGCACGCGTGGCCGCGCGCCCTATGACGCTGTTCTGACGCACGGTTTCGCGCTCGACGGCCAGGGGCGGAAGATGTCGAAGAGCCTCGGCAATGTCGTCGATCCGCTGAAGATCATCCAGGAATCGGGTGCCGATATCCTGCGCATGTGGGTCGCGCAGACCGATTATTTCGAGGATGTGCGGATCGGCAAGGAGGTGCTGAGCACCACCTCCGACGCCTATCGCAAGCTGCGCAACACCTTCCGCTATCTGCTCGGCGCGCTCGACGGGTTCAGCGATGCGGAGAAGGTCGATACGCGGCACATGCCCGAGCTCGAGCTCTATGTGCTTCACCTGCTCGGCCGGCTCGATGTCGAGCTGAAGGCAGCGGCTGAGAATTACGAGTTCAACCGCTATCTGCGCCTGCTGACCGATTTCGCGGCTGAGGATCTTTCGTCCTTCTTCTTCGATATCCGCAAGGACAGCCTCTATTGCGATGCGCCGACCGATCCGAAGCGGCGCGCCTATCGCACCGTGCTCGACATCCTGTTCCACGCCTTGGTCCGTTATGCCGCGCCGATCCTGTGCTTCACCGCCGAGGAAGTGTGGCAGGCGCGCTTCCCGAGCGAGGACGGCTCAGTCCATTTCCTCGAATGGCCGGTGCTGCCGCCGTTGCCGGGCGACGACGCGGTCGCGACTAGCTGGGCCGATCTCCGCGCCCTGCGCGAGCAGGTGACCGAGGCGATCGAGCCGCTCAGGCGCGAGAAGATCGTGCGCTCGAGCCTCGAGGCGGAGGTGACCGTCCCGAAATCGGCCTTGCCGCCGGCGGCCCTGGCCGAGATTTTCATTGTCGCGAAGGTCTCGACCGGCGATGCCGTATCCGTCACCCGCACCGAGTTCCACAAATGCGGCCGCTGCTGGCGCCTCCTGCCCGAAGTCGTGCAGGATGGCGCGCTGTGCGATCGCTGCACTGAGGTTGTTTCCTGATGCGCAAGCTTCCGATTGTCGGCTTGGTCACCGCCGCGGTCCTGTTCGCCGCGGATCAGGCCGCGAAATACGGCATCACCAACAGCCTCGGCCTGAACGAGCTTGGCGAGGGGCGGGAGATCACCTCCTTCTTCACGCTGCGCTTCGTCGCGAATCGCGGCGTGTCGCTTGGGCTGTTGCACGCCGATACCGAGGCGATGCGCTGGGGCCTGGTCGCGCTGACGGCGGCGATCGCGGTCGGCGTGCTGATATGGATGTTCCGCGAACCGAACCGGCAGGATCAGGTCGGGCTCGGCCTGGTGATGGGCGGCGCGATCGGCAATATCCTCGATCGCGTGCGGTTCGGCTATGTCGTCGACTTCGCCGATCTGCACTTTGGCGAGTGGCGGCCCTTTTTGGTCTTCAATGTCGCGGATGCGGCGATTACGATAGGCGTGCTCATCCTGCTTGTGCGAGCGCTGCTTGTGCGCGACAAGCCCCGGGCAGGGCGTGCTTCAGTGGAGAATATTAATGCGTAAGTTGGTGTCGATCGCAACCGGGCTCGGCGTTGCCCTCCTGGTCTCCGGCTGCGCCCATGGCGGCCGTGAACATGCGCGGCCCGACGAGTTCGCGGTCGGCCGCCAGGCGCCCCTGATGATTCCGCCTGACTTCGCGCTGGTTCCGCCGCAGCCGGGCGCAGCGCGCGCCAATGATGTGAGCCCCAATGCCCAGGCGCTCGACGCGCTGTTCGGCGGCCCGGCGCAGCGCAGCGCAGGCGAGAGTGCGACCATCACCGCGGCGGGTGCCGACAGTGCCGATCCCGGCATCCGCTCCGACGCGGGCGATCCGGGCACCAATGTCGTCGACAAGGGCTCGACCACCCGCGACATCGTCGCCGCGCCGCAGGGCGACGGCCAGGACGCCAAAACCACCGCCAAGTGACGGACTGACGGGGCGCGTTCTGCTCCGCAGGCGCGCAACGGCGGAATCCTCCAAATGGAAAAGGGGGCGGCAGAGCCACCCCCTTCCCTGTACTTCGGCTTCGGGCTGCTGCCCGAGCCAGTCGTTTGTTCAGAAGCTGACGCCGATCGAGCCGACGACACCCGAGCCGCTGATGTGATCGCCGCTGACGGCGCTACGGAAATCGGCGTCCGTATCGACATAGCTGACACCGAAGGTCAGGACCTTGTAGGTATAGGTCGCGCCCAGGTTCCAGTCGGTATAGCCCTTCTTGCCGTTGAAGTCGGTCGCGAGCCAGCTCGGGCCCCAGGTATGGCCGATATGCGCGGTCAGGCCGATCGGCGTCTTCGGGATCGCCGCGGAGAAATCGCCGGCGAGATAGACGTTGTCGTGCGAAGGGCCGATCTGATCGAGCGACAGCGCCTTCTGCTTCGGCGAATAGTTGATCGTGGCCTTCGCCGTCAGCGGACCAAAGGTGTGCGAAATGTCGAAATAGGGCTCGATGAAGTCGGAGCTGGACGTGTCGCCGGGGATCCACTTGGTCTTCGGATAGACATAGTAGAGCGCGCCGATATCGAACGTCGTGCCCTTCCAGGTCTTCTTGAAGCCGCCGATGACATCGACTTCCTGATGGCCGGCGAGCGACGCGGTCACATAGGAGTCAACCGACGAGCCCCAGACCGAGACGTAGAAACCCGATTCATGGGTGATCGTGATCGAGCCCTGGATGGCGACATTCTTGTCGGTCTGCGACACGCCGCGGAACCGGTAATCAGAGACGACCGTCGCAGTGCCATTGATCGTGATCGCAGGCGGCGGTGCTGTCGGGGCATCGTCGGCGAAAGCCGGCGTGGCAGCGGAGGCAAGCATCAGCGCGCTGAGGCTGATCATGGAGAAGCGCATGGGTATCCCTTTCAGTGTGAAAACGGGTTCCCACCTGCAGCCGGCGGATAAGGCATCTGTCGGAAGCTGAGCCCCCCGTGCCGCTATTCCGTTCGGTAAACTAAGATTGCCGAAACACGCTGCAGTGCACAACTTAATTCTATGCTGCGGCGAATGGTTTGCGCAGCATGTTGCACCTGCGCAACAGTCTGTACCGTTACGGCACCCTCTGTTCGGCCTCAATCGGCTCGGGAGCGGATATGCACTTCGCGCTGCGGGAGCGGAAGCTCGATCCCATGTTCCTTGAACAGCCACCAGAGCCGGTTGAGCACATCCGAGCGCACATTGCCGACGCCGCCTTCGGGGTCGCTGATCCAGACGAGGATCTCATGCTCGACGCCGTTTTGGCCGAACGCGGTGAGCCAGACATTGGTCTTGGGGCTGTCGAGCACGCGCGGGCTTTCGGCCGCCGCGCGCAGCATCAGCGCCTGGGCGAGCTTCAGGTCGCTGTCATAGCCCACCACCACCGGAATCCGCACCCGGACATTGCGATCGGTATAGGACCAGTTCTCGACTTCGTTGATCATCAGATTCTCGTTCGGAATCAGATGCTCCTTGCCGTCGCGGGTGAGGACCGAGACGGCGCGGACGCCGATCCGGTTGACCCAGCCGAAGCTCTGGCCGACGACGATCACGTCGCCCGGCTTGATCGACCGGTCCATCAGCAGGATGATCCCGGCGATCAGATTGCCCACCGTCTTCTGCATGCCGAAGCCGACCGCGAGCCCGAACGCGCCGGAGAAGACCGCAAAGGCGGTCAGGTCGATATCGAGCAGATCGATGCCGAAGAAGAAGGCAATGACGACCACCGTGATCGCGGCGAGCTTCTGCGCGAGCAGCTTCTGGGTTGCGTCAAGCCCGCGCGACGTGCCGATCCAATGGGCAGTCGCCCGGTTGACCAGCCTGACGCCGGCATAGAGCGCGATCGCCGTCACCACGATCGTGATCAGGGAGAGGAACGAGAAGCGGCGCTTGCCGATATCGAAGCCGATCCGCTCGAGCGTCTGCGAAATCGGCGCGAGGCCGCCGACCGCATGGCTGAACAGCGCAATGAACAGGATTGCCGCGACCATCCACGCCATCCAGCGCGGGATGCCGAGCCCGCGCAGGATCGAGACGCTGGTCATCGCCGTGGCCGCGCCGAGCGCCAGCCCGATCGGGAAGCCGGCGAGCGGCGGCCAATGCGCTGCATTGAGCAGGATCGCGAGCAGCAGGGCAGCAGTGCCGTGGCGAACGATGCGGTGCAGCCGCTTGCCGAAACTCTCGGCCTGCGTGCCGAGCCGGCGCTTCCATTGCGCCTCTACGCGTGGGCCGAGCGTCTGGCCTGCGACCAGGCCGGTGAGGAGCGCGGCGATCACCAGGCCGCCGGCGATGCCAGCCTCGATCAGCGTTGATTGCGAGATGGTCCCCAGCCCCTGCTCCTGCAGCCAGGCGAGGACCGGGGTCATGCCAGCGCGGCCCGGAAGCGGGCGAGCCCCGCATCGAGATCTGCGATCAGGTCGTCGGGGTCCTCGATGCCGATCTGCAGGCGCACCAGCAGCCCGATATCGTGCCTTTCGGTGACAGTGCGATAGCGTGCCGGATCGACCGGCAGCGCCAGGCTCTCGAACCCGCCCCAGCTATAGCCGATGCCGAAATGCTCGAGCCCGTCGATCAGCGCCGCGCGTGCTGCCTCGGTGCCGTCCTTCAGCGCGAAGGAGAACAGGCCCGACGATCCCTTGAAATCGCGTGCGAACAATTCGTGTCCGGGGCAGTCGGGCAGCGCGGGATGAAGTACGAGGCCGACCTCGGGCTGTTCCTTCAGCCACTGCGCGATCTTCAGCGCGCTCGACTGGTGCTGCGCCAGCCGGATCGCCAGAGTCCTGAGGCCGCGCGAGCCGAGCCAGCAATCATCCGCGCTGGCGATCTGGCCGAGCTGGAAACTGGTCTCGCGCAACCTGGCGAAACGCCCCGGCGCGGCAGTGACCGATCCGAGCATCACGTCGGAATGACCGACGATATATTTGGTGCAGGCGAGGATCGAAAGGTCGATGCCATGTGCAATCGCGGGGAAGAAAAGCGGCGTCGCCCAGGTATTGTCGAGCAGGGTGATGACCCCGCGTGCCTTCGCCGCGGCGACGATCGCGGGGATATCCTGCACTTCGAAGGTCAGGCTGCCCGGGCTTTCCATGAAGATCGCCCGGGTGTTGTCGCCGATCAGCTCGGCGATACCGGCGCCGATCATGGGATCGTAGAAGCGGGTGGTGATGCCCATGCGCTTCAGCAGCCCGGTCGCCATCGACCGGGTCGGATCATAGGCGCTGTCGGCCAGCAGCAGCTCGTCGCCCGGCGAGAGCACGGAGAGCAAGGCGGCCGCGATCGCCGCCACGCCGGAGGGGTAGAGGAAGGTCGCCTCGGCACCGGGCTCAAGCTCGGTCAGCGCATCGGCGAGCGACCATTGAGTCGGCGTGCCGCGCCGGCCGTAGAAGAGCCGATGATGCGTATCGCGGCCGCCGGCTTCGCGCAGCTCGGCAACGGAATCATAGAGGATCGTCGATGCTCGCCACACCGGCGGATTGACGATCCCCTGAGTCCATTCAGCGCGCCGCCCGGCCGAGACGACGCGGGTCGCGTCGCCCCTGGGATGGTTGCGCTCTTCGCTCACGCCGGGCCCATCGCCTTGGGCGTGGAGCGGTCGGCGCCCCATTCGGACCAGCTGCCGTCATAGAGTGCTGCCTCATTGCCGAGCAGATGCGCGCCGAACGCAAGCACCGCGGCGGTGATGCCCGAGCCGCAGGTGGTGACGAGCGGCTTGCTCAGATCGATTCCCGCCTTCTCGAATTCGGCCTTGAGCGCCTCGCCCTGCTTCCAGGTGCCGTCACTGTTGAACAACTGTCCGTAAGGCAGGTTCTTCGAGCCCGGGATATGGCCGGCATGGGTGGCGGGGCGCGGATCGGGCTCCTCCCCGGTGAAGCGCGCGGCGGAGCGGGCATCGAGCACCTGCTCTGCGCGGCTGTCGAGATTGGCCTTCATCTGCTCGAGATTGCGCACGCCCTTGTCATCGGCCCAGACGGTGAAGTGGCGGTGGCGAAGCGTCTCCTTGCCGCTCGCGGTCTCGCGGCCTTCGGCCTGCCATTTGGCGAGGCCGCCATCGAGGATCGCGACATCATGCGCGCCGAAGGTGCGGAGCATCCACCAGGCGCGCGCCGCAGTGTGATAGGGCGAGCTGTCATAGAGCACGACGCGGCTGCCGTCGCCGAGGCCGAGGGACTGCATCCGGCTGGCGAATTTCTCGGGCGAGGGCAGCATTGACGGGAGGCTGGTATTGGTATCGGCAAGCTCGGCCAGGTCCATGAACACTGCGCCGGGGATATGCACCGCCTCATATTCCGCCGCGGGGTCGCGCTGGTCGCCGGCAAGCACATAGGTGGCATCGACGATCCTGAGATCATTCGCGCCCAGTTCTCCTGCGAGCCATTCCGTCGTTACCAGCGAGTCCATATCGTGCTCCTTCACATTGCCGTCTCCCTAGCCACCGGCGGCGGCGGCGTCGAGACGATCGCGGAACGATCCTGCGCGCAAAAGAGGTCCCTTGCGATGAGTAGGCGACGATGGTACTGTGAGAATGTGAAAAACGTCACAGTGTCACTTGATGATGCGACGTATCGTCAAGCGCGGCGAAGGGCGGCGCAGGCGGATCGATCTCTGTCGTCCGTCGTGCGCGAGCTTCTTCAAAGCTATGGCGCAGAAGAGAGCGAGTTCGATCGCCTCGCCCGCGAGGAAAAGGAGATCAGGGATCGCATCACCCATTTCGACGGTGGCGATCGACTGCCCAGAGACGAGCTCTACGACCGCAAATTGAAATGACGGTTTTTCTGGACACCAACGTCCTGCTTTACTCCATCACCACCGCGCCTGCCGAAATTCATAAACGCGACGTGGCGCGGGCGTTGATCGATAGCGGCGATTGCGCCCTCTCGGTCCAGGTGTTGAATGAGTTCTTTTATCAGGCGACGCGCGTCAGCCGGGCCAGCCGCCTAGCGCCCGAGGATGCGGTCGCTTTGATCGCCCGGTGGCGTCGGTTTCCGGTCCAGCCGAACGATCTTGCCTTGTTCGATTCGACTTGGGAGATCCATCGCCGAACCAAATATAGCTGGTGGGACTCCGCGATCGTCGCCGCGGCTCGCGCGATGGGCTGCGAGAAACTCATGACCGAGGAAATGGATAACGGTCGGATAATCGATTCGGTGCGTATCGAGAATCCTTTTCGAGACGCTCGATAGTGGTGGTAGCCTCCTTGCTAGGCGGGCTGTCGAAGCACGATTCGAGAAGGATGACGCTGGATCGAGTTCGATGACAGTGAAGAGCGAAGGGATTTCCGTTCAATCGCGTCGACGGTGACGCCGACCCTACCGCACCCTATATGACAGCCATGACCCCCAAGCATCTCGGCCAGGCCAGCGCACTCCCCTCGTCGCCAGAGGAAGCGGTGCTCGATTATGTTCCCAATCCGCGCCCCGGGCGGCCCTATCTGGTGCGCCTTACCGCGCCCGAATTCACCTCGCTCTGTCCGGTGACTGCCCAGCCCGATTTCGCCCATCTCGTGATCGATTATGCGCCGGGCGAGACGATCGTCGAATCCAAGTCGTTCAAGCTGTTCCTCGGCAGCTTCCGCAACCACCAGGCATTTCACGAGGATTGCACCGTCGGCATCGGCGAGCGGCTGACCGCCGAAATGAAGCCGCTCTGGCTGCGGATCGGCGGCTATTGGTATCCGCGCGGCGGCATACCGATCGACGTGTTCTGGCAATCGGGTCTGCCGCCAGAGGGACTCTGGCTGCCCGGTCAGGACATTCCCGTATATCGCGGGCGTGGGTGAGCCGCTCAGTTCGGCGCGAACTTGAGCGAGGTTAGCGAGATTCTGGTGTTGCACTGCAGCATTATTGCAACCATATTGAAATCCGGCCGTTCGAGGGAGGCAATTCCGGGGCTCCCAGCCCCGTTCACAAGAGGTTGGAAGCAATGGCATTGTCGGCTGATGGCGTAACACCGATCAATCACCTGGCTCTGATCGGCAATTTTCTGCCCCGGAAATGCGGCCTTGCAACATATACTACCGACACGTTCACCGCGTTGAAGGGCCGATTCCCGGACCTGAAGATCGATGTCTATGCGATGGACGATCATCCCGGACTGTACGACTATCCGCCCGAGGTGACGCTCAGCATCCCCGAGCAGGACCGACTGGCCTATACCAGCGCCGCGCGTGCGATCGAGGCCAGTGGCGCGCAGGCGATCTGGCTCCAGCATGAATATGGGATTTTCGGCGGCCCCGCCGGCGAGCATATCCTCGCGCTGCTCGACCGCGTTTCGATTCCCGTCATCGTCACGCTCCACACGATCCTCGAAAAGCCGAGCGCCGATGAGCGCCGGGTGATGGAAGGCCTGTTGCGCCGCGCCTCTAAGGTGGTGGTGATGGCCGAGCGCGGCCGCGAGATCCTCGAGCGCGTCTATGGCGCCAGTGCGCGGATGATCGTGATGATCCCGCACGGCGTGCCCGATCGCGATTTCATCGACCCCGATGTGTTGAAGCCGCGCTTCGGTTGGGAGGGCCGCCAGACTGTCCTCACCTTCGGTCTGCTCGCACCCAACAAGGGCATCGAGACGATGATCGAGGCGCTGCCCGAGATCGTCGCGGCGCATCCGAACGTGCTCTACGCAGTGCTTGGCGCGACTCATCCCAATCTCGTTGCGCATCAGGGCGAAGCGTATCGCGATCGGCTCAAGGCCCTGGTCGCCGAGCGCGGCGTCTCAGCCAATGTCGAGTTCATCGATGCGTTCCTCGAGCATGACGAACTGATCGATTATCTGCAGGCGGCGGACATCTATGCGACGCCGTACGTCAACCCGGCCCAGATCACCTCGGGCACGCTGTCCTATGCGGTCGGCGTCGGCAAGGCGGTGGTGTCCACGCCCTATGTCCATGCCACCGAGATCCTGGCCGACGGGCACGGCGTGCTGGTCGATTTCGGCGACAGCGCTGCCTTTGCGCGCGAGATCAACGCCTTGCTCGGCAGCGATCGCAACCGGATGAGGCTGTCCGAGCGCGCCTATGCCCGCGGCCGGACGATGATCTGGCCGCGGCTCGCCGAGGTCGCGATGCGCGAGATCGTCGAGATGGTCGCTGCCAAGCCGCGCCGCCTGACCGGCAGCACCCTGTCCTTCGCGCCGCTGACGCCTGATTTCTCGGCGGTCGAGCGGATGAGCGATTCGACCGGCATGCTCCAGCATTCGATCTATTCCGTGCCGGATCGCCGCCATGGCTATTGCATCGACGACAATGCCCGCGCGCTGATGCTGGTCAGCCGGATGAAGGATCTGGGCGAGGAAGCCGCCGACAAATGGATGACGATCTACGCGTCCTTCATTCAATATGCCTGGAATCCCGAGGCGCGGCGTTTCCGCAACTTCATGAATTTCGACCGGACCTGGTGCGAGGAAACCGGCTCCGAAGATTCGAACGGCCGCACGCTCTGGGCGCTTGGCGTCACGGCGCGCGATGCCGGGCTGCGCAAGCATCGCGACTGGGCGGTGTCGATGTTCGATCTCACCGCGTCGCTCGCGCTCGATCTCGGCAGCCCGCGCGCCCAGGCCTTTGCCATGCTCGGCGCGGCGGCGATCCTCGACGCCTATCCCGGCCATACGCTCGCGCGCACCATCCTCACGCGCTTCTCGGGCGAATTGCTCGTCCTGCTCGAGGAAGCGCGCCGCCCCGAATGGGAATGGTTCGAGATCGTCCTCGCCTATGACAATGCCCGCCTGCCCGAGGCGCTGATCCGCGCCGGCACTGCGTTGAAGCGCGACGATCTGGTCAAATGCGGCATCGACACGCTCGCCTGGATCGTCGCGCGCCAGACCTCGCCCGAAGGTCGCTTCCGTGCGGTCGGTACCGAGAGCTTCGGCCGCGTCTATGCCGAGCCCCTGCCGTTCGACCAGCAGCCGCTCGAGGCGCAGGCGACGATCGATGCCTGTGCGACTGCATTCGACGCGACCGGCGATGTCCGCTGGATCGAAGAGGCGACGCGCGCCTATCGCTGGTATCTCGGCCAGAACGACCTCGATCTGCCGCTCGCCACCGCGCGCGACGGCGGCTGCTTCGACGGGCTGATGCCGACCGGGCTCAACCGCAATCAGGGTGCTGAATCGATTCTGGCGCTTCAATTGGCCTCATGCGCCATTTCGGGGCTTTCAATGCGGGCCGAAAGCATGGCAGGACCGGATCGCGCCGTCGCGTAGCCTCGCTCGCGTCGTCGCGCGCGATATTGTCCCGGGGGCGAGGCGACCAAGCTTGATCGAATTGTTTCAGCATAGTTTGCGGCTGCATGCCGATCCCTCCCGCGTCGTGGTCCGGCCTTTCCACCTGGCCTGGGCGGGCAATGGCGGCAGTCGTACCGAGCGCCTCGTCCGCGAGGTGATGGAGCTCGACACCGCCGAGACGCGCCGCGAGCTCGAGATCGTGCTCAAGGATTTCGAGGCGCGGCACTGGCAGACGCGGCGCGTGTTCATGACTCGCTATGACGAGATCGAGGAGATGCTCGGCCTCGACGGCAGCGAGATCGGCGACGAGAAGCGCCAGTTGATCGGCGCCTATTTCTGCCACGAATACAGCTATGCCGCGGCCGCGCTGATGAACCCCAGCGCGACGCCGCATTTCGACCAGTCCGGCATGCCGGAAGGGTCGCAGCGCATCCTGATGTCGCTTCGCGCGGTGGGCGAGGGGCATATTTCGTCGGTTGCATTCCGCGAAGGCATCATCACCAACAAGAATGAGCTGAAGCTGGCGCCCGAACCGCCCTTCGCCACCGCGACCGACGCAGTCGGCATGGACGAGGAGGAACTGCCCGAGGGACCGATCACCGTCTATCGCCACCGCGATTCGACCCTGTCGGGCACCGTGATCTTCCCGATCACCGCGGCGCAGTCCAAGGGGCTGGAGGATCTCCGCCTCGTCCAGTTCACCCATGACGATGGCAGCACGGAATGGCTCGGCACCTATACCGCCTATAACGGCTCGACGATCCAGTCCGAGCTGCTGCGGACGCGGGATTTCCGGGCGTTCGACCTGGTGCCGATGTCGGGCCCGGCGTCGCGCAACAAGGGCATGGCGCTGTTCCCGCGCAAGATCGGCGGGCAATATATGATGATGGGCCGGCAGGACGGCGAGAATCTGTTCCTGCTCAAGTCCGATACGCTCACGCATTGGGAAGAGGGCGAGAAGCTGCTCACCCCGGTCTTCCCCTGGGAGCTGGTCCAGATCGGCAATTGCGGGCCGCCGATCGAGATCGAGCAGGGCTGGCTGCTGCTGACGCATGGTGTCGGCGCAATGCGCAAATATTCGATCGGCGCCGTCCTGCTCGACAAGGAGGATCCGTCAAAGGTGCTTGGCCGGACGCAGGAGCCGATCCTTGCCGCGGCTGACCAGGATCGCGAGGGCTATGTGCCCAATGTCGTCTATACCTGCGGCGCGATCCGCCATGAGGACAAATTGTTCGTGCCGTACGGCGTGGCGGACAGCTCGGTCGCCTTCGCGTTCATCGAGATCAAGGCGCTGCTTGCGGCGATGTGACGCCTGCCATCGGCAACATCAGTCCAGCGCGGTGCGCAATGAACTCAAGGTTGCCATCAGAGTCATCGGCTCCTGTGCCGCTGGCATAAGGCCCAACGCCTCATAGAATGTTTTCGCCTCGTCCGAGATGGCGTGGACGATCAGGCCTCTGATACCGAGGATGTCGGCCGCCTGGAGGATGCGCTGCGCAGCGTCCCGAAAGAGCGCCCGGCCAATGCCCCGGCCGTGATAGCGCGCATCGACCGCAAGGCGCCCGAGAATGGCGACGGGAATGGGATCGGGCATGTTGCGGCGAAATCTGCCATGTGCATCCGCGACGGCGATGCCGCCCGAGGCGATGGCGTAATAGCCGATAACGTCGGCATCGTCGCACAGCACATAAGTGCGTGAAGCACCTTCAGTCTGGTTGAATCGCGCGCGGCGTTTCAGCCATTCGTCCAGCGTCATGACGCCGCATGCAAAGGATTCGAGTGCGTGATGATCCGCCAGCGGTACCGGCGCTTGCAGCGCCACCTTATTCCCAGGGCGCGGGCGTTTGCATGGTTCGGCGCAGTGCCGGGTTGGCCTGCGGTGGCGCATCAAGCAAGGCTATGAACGCCGCGTAGCTTTCCGGACTCACGCGAAGAAGAGTGCGGTCGAGCAGTGCTTCCTCTGCCGCGCGCCGCGCTGCATCGAGCACGAAGTCAGTGCGGGTTTTGCCGGCCAGGGCGGCGGCGCGATCAATCATGCCGCGCATCTCGGGTTTGATGCGCAGATTGAGAGTGTCTCGCTTGGCGGCGGCGCTTGATATGGTCATGCCTGTCTCCAGGAACCTTCCATAGCGCTACGTAACGTCATTGTCATTACATTTGCCAAGGAATGTGCTACCGGGCCATCGCCCTGGTGCTGCGGTAGAGCAGCCAGATCAGCCCGAAGAAGACGATCGGTGCTGCGATCAGTCCCACAGTGGCGAAGCCGGCGCCGACCACAGCGAGCGGGGCGTCGCTGCCGCTCGCGCCGACGATGCCGGCAAAGGCGACGCCGAACAGGCTTTCGCCGACGATCAGCCCGGTGGCGGCCAGCACACCCATGCGCTGGGCGAAATCGGGGTTTGAGGTGCGCGCCGCCCATTTCTCGTAGAAATGGCCGATCAGCGCGCCGACCGGGATCAACAGCGTCAGCGCCATCGGCAGATAAATGCCCATGCCGACGCCGAGCGGCGGGAGCCGCATCTTGCCGGCCCGGCCGAGCAGCTCGTCGATTGCGATCACCACCACACCGATCCCGGCCCCGGTGCCGATCAGCCGCCAGTCGAGATCGCCGCCGAGCACGCCCTTGGCCAGCGACGAGATCAACGCCGCCTGCGGCGCGGCGAGCGCGGTATCCTTGGCGTTTGGGGCGCCCTGGAAGGTGAAGGCCGTGTTGAGCAGGTCGAGCACGGGCGGGATCACCAGCGATCCGAAGATCACGCCCAGCACCAGCGCGACCTGCTGTTTCCACGGCGTCGCGCCGACAAGCTGGCCAGTCTTGAGATCCTGGAGATTGTCGTTCGAGATGGTCGCGACCGAGAAGACGATCGCAGTGGCGAAGATGGCATAGGCAATCAGCGCGTTGGTGCGCGCGATATCGGTGCTGTGGCCATAGATGAGCACGAGCAGGAGCGAAGCGCCCAGCACGGCGAGGATGCCGACGCCGGAGACCGGGCTGTTCGACGCGCCGATCAGCCCCGCCATATAGCCGCACACCGCGGCGATCACGATGCCGATGACGAGGATGTAGAGGATCGTGCCCGCGATCACCGCGAACGGATGGTCGTGGATCGGCCCGCCGGCGGAGAAGTTCCACAACAGCCAGGCCATGGGTGGGAGGGTCGCGAGGATCGACGCGCCGACGATGCCGATCGGCAGGTCGCGCTCAGTCAGTTCGAGGATCGCGCCGCCCTGGCGCGCACGCGAGGCGGCCATGGCCGAGCGAATGCCGCCGATGATCGGCCCGAGGATCTTGAGCAGGGTCCAGATCGCCGCGACACCGATCGTCCCGGCGCCGATGAAGCGGACCTTGAGGCGGAAGACGGTGGTGACGACCGTGTCGAGCTCGCCCGGCATGGCATGGGTGAGATAGGGCATCAGCCCGGCCCAGGCGATGATCATGCCGAAGAACATGGCGGCGCCGACCGAGAGCCCGACGAGATGGCCGACGCCGATCAGCGCCATCGAGAAGCTGGTCGAAACACCGCTGGCGCCGGCACCGACGCGGAAATTCTTCGCGGCTTCCCCGGCGACGAGCTTCATCGCGGCAAGGAGCGCGAAGCCGGCCGAGACGACCGAGCCGAGGATAATGACCCGCAGGCCCTTGGCATTCTCCTCGTCGCCTTCCGCACCCGCGCCGACCTTGAGCACTTCGGCCGCGGCGACGCCTTCGGGATAGGGCAGGTCCGATCCGGTCACGAGGGCCCGGCGCAGCGGCACCGAGAACATCACGCCGAGCACGCCGCCGACCGCACAGACCGCGGCAGTCGTCCAGTAGGGGAAGCCGGTCCACCAGCCGACCAGGATCAGGCCGGGCAGCACGAAGATGATCGCCGCCAGCGTGCCCGCCGCCGAGGCGATGGTCTGGACGATATTGTTCTCCAGGATGTTCGCATCCTTGAAGAAGCGCAGGATCGCCATCGAGATCACCGCCGCCGGGATCGAGGTGGCGAAGGTCAGCCCGACCTTCAGGCCGAGATAGACATTCGCCGCGGTGAACAGGACGGTGATGAGCCCGCCCAGGATGATGCCGCGCAGCGTGAGCTCGGCGAGCGGACGGGTGGTTGCCGTGGAGGATGCTTGCATCAGCCCATGGTGGCATAATCCCCCACCCGGGGGACAGCTTTTTGTTAGCCGCCGCGCCAGCGCTGATACAGCCGGCCGCCTGCCCAGACGCACGGGAAGGCGGTGACCGCGACTGCGATCGGATACCAGCGCGGGCCGAGGTTCATGCCGGCGGTGACGATGATCCCCGCAATCCCCGCTGCAGTGCCGATCAGTCCGAGAATGGCGACAGAGACCGTCTTCGGGCGCGGCGCGTGCCATGCGGTCGCATAGCCGCCAGCGAACGCGAAGAAGCAGCGATAGGCAAGCGCCAGCGCATTGTGCCACGGGTTCCACATCGCCCCGGGCGGGATGATGCCGGTCGCGTGCATCGCCTCGTCCGTCGCGGTCGAGAGGATGACGACGACCAACAGGCCGGCCAGGACGGCAAGCACGCCGCGCGCGATGGTGGCGGCGCGGCTTGCGGTCGGCTGGTCGGTCATGGCTTTTCCCCCTAAGAAAAGGTCCGGTTCGGTAGAGAGCCATGATCGGCCAGCCGAGTCGAGGGCCGTGTTGCGGAAGAGGGAAAGCCATGTCGCCTTTGCGCCGTCGGGTTGGAGTGCAGGCACTCGCCGCGACATTATTGCTGGGCAGCGTGTCCCCGGCGCGGGCCGCCGAGGTCAGGCACCTTGCGCCCGCGACCGATGTGCTGCTGGGGACGAGCGGCAATGTCCTGATCGTCTCCAGCCCCGACGGCGCACTGATCGTCGATGACGAGCGGCCCGCCGATGTCGCGGAGATCCTGGCGACGGTGAAGCAGATTACCCCAGGGCCGATCCGCTTTGCGGTGAACACGCACTGGCATCTCGATCATAGCGGCGGCAACGAGGCGCTGGCCAGGGCGGGCACGGTGATCGTCGCGCAGCGCAATGTCCGGGCGCGGCGCGGCAGCGACCAGTTCATGCCGGCCTATAACCGGCACATTCCCGCCGCTCCGGCCGAGGCGCTGCCGGCGGTCGTGTTCGACGATATGCTGGAACTTCATATCGGCGGCGAGACCATCGATCTGCGCCATGCGGCCAATGCCCATACCGATGGCGACACCATCGCGCGGCTCGAACGCGCCAATGTGATCCATCTGGGCGACATCTTCTTCAACCACATCTGGCCGTTCATCGATCGCGGCAGCGCCGGCGACAGTCGCGGGCTGATCCGCGCCGTCGATATGGCGCTGGCGATGGCCGATGCGCGCACGGTGATCGTGCCGGGGCACGGGCCGGTCGCGACGCGGGCCGAGCTGCTGCAGTATCGCGACATGCTCGTTGACGTTTCGGGCCGCGTTCAAACGCAGCTCGCGGCGGGAAAGAGTCTTGCCGATGTGGTCGCGAGCAAGCCTGCCGCCGCGTACCGCGACGGGATGGAGGGCGACGAAGACCGGTTCGTTGCCGCGATCTACGACAGCCTCAAGCCGGCCAGCTGAATCCTCCCCGGCGAGAAGCCGGGAAGGATTCGATCAGGTGCGGTCTCAGGGCTTCGCGATTGCCGCCGCGATCTCGGCGCCCTTCGCGGCACGCAGATCACCGCAATGGCGCATCGATTCGAGCGTGCGCTCGAAATCGAGCACGCCTGCGCCCGCCGCGCGAACCTTCGCCCCAAGCAGGCTGTTGATCCGGTCGGCGCGGTCGGTGCCGCATTGATAGCCGAACGCCTGGGGCAGCCGGCTGGTGATGAAGATGCCGTTGCTGCCGGCGAGCAGCTTCTCGTAATTGGCGAGGATCCATTCGCCGGTATAGTCGACCGTGCCTTCCGAGGTGGCGAGGCCGAAGATCAGCCCGATCTTGTCGAACGGGCGCAGGCGGGGATCGTTCAGGCCGAGCAGATATTCCGCGACATCCGTCCGCCCGCTTCCCGCCGCCGCACCGAGTGCCGACTGGCGCAGGGTCGGGTCCTCGCTCGCCAGCCCGATCTCGACCAGCTTCTTCGCCGCAGGCAGGCCGCCCCTGGTCACCACGACGCCAAGCCCGACGCCGAGATAGGCCTGGTCGATCGCCTGCTTGTCGCCAGCGAGATATTTCTCGGCGGCTGCCTCGAGCGTCGCGCTGACCGCCGCGTCATGCCCTTCCTCGACGACGAAGCCGACAAGATTCTGGCGCAGCTTCTGCCTGTCGGGCGAATCGCCGAGATGGGCGCCGGCGGCCGGATTGAAACCGATCGCGGCAAGGCGTGGCGCGTAGATCGAATCCATCAGCCGGCGATAGGCCGCATCCGATTCCGGGGCGATCAGCCCGCGCAGCTTGAGGCCCGACAGTCTTGCGCCGCCATCGACCGTGGCCTCGGAATCGGGATTGACGGCAAGCTGCTTCGCCGCGGTGACGAGCCAACTCGCTGGCGCCTTGCCCGCGCGGAAAGCGGCCCACAGGCTGTCGTCCGCGGCCAGCGCCTCGCCTGGGGACAGGGTAGCGAAGGTGCCGATCAGTTTCTGCCAGTCGGCCGCTTCGAGGTTGAAGCGATAATAGCCGGTGCCGCCGATATTGGGCATGATCACGCCGCCCCCGGTCGCGCTGAGCGTGGTGACCGGCTTGTCGAGCAGGGTACAGCTCTTCGCCGCATCGATCCGCAGGCAGAGCGGGATGGTCCATTGCTCGGGCTTGGGCGCGCTGCCGAGGAAAGCGTAACGCGACTGGGTCGCGACCAGCTTGCCGCCCTGATGCGTGATATCGACCACCGGCACACCCTGCTGGTCGACGAAGCTCTTCATCGCGGCGAGCACTCTCGGGTCTCCCGCCCCGTCAGCGAGCGCCTCGAAGAATTGCTCCGAGGTGGCATTGCCATAGGCATGGCGCTTGAGATGCAGCCGCACGCCCGCCTTGAACTTCTCATCGCCGAGATAGGCAGCGATCATCGAGATGACATGGCCGCCCTTGCCGTACGTGATATTGTCGAAGGCGCCGTCGATCTGGCTGTTCTCGGTGATCGGCTGGTGGATCGGGCGGCCGACCTCCAGCGCATCGGTGTTCATCGCGCGGAAGCCCTCGTCGAGCGCGCCGACGCCGATATTGAGCTCGGGCCGCCACTCATTGCCGATGCGATAGCCCATCCAGTTGGCGAAGCTCTCGTTGAGCCAGATATCGTCCCACCAGGCCGGGGAGACGAGATCGCCGAACCATTGGTGCGAGAGCTCGTGCGCGACGACCATCCCGAATTCCTTGCGCTGGCCCGTCGGCGCGCCCTTGTCGAGCAGGATGATCCCGTCGCCATAGGTGTCGGCCCCGGCATTCTCCATCGCGCCCGGCATCACCGGGGAGGCGATCTGGTCGAGCTTGGGGAAGGGGAAGGGCTCGCCGAAATATTTCTCGAGCAGGCTGACGATCCGCGGCGTCTCGGCCATCACATAATCGAGCTTGCCCGCCTGGGCCTGGGTCGCGACCACGCCGAGCGGCAGTGGCACGCTGCGCTCGGGCGTCGGCGGCACCGCGCCTGTCTCATGGAGGAACGGGCCGGTGATCAGCGCGACGAGATAGGTCGGCAGCGGCCGGGTCACGGCGAACTGATGCTTTTCGAGCGCACCGGCCTTTGTCACCCCCGCCTCGGGCGCATTGCTGACCGTCTTGTAGCCGGGCGTGGTGGTGATCGAGATGGTGAAGGGCGTCTTGAAGCCGGGCTCGTCGAATCCGGGATAGGCGGCGCGCGCATCGATCGATTCGAACTGGGTCCAGCTGTACCAGATGTCGCCGACCTTGATGCGGTACAGGCCCGAGGCATCGTTGCCGAACGCCCCGTCATAATCGAAGACCAGGGTGGCGGCGCCGGCGGGAAGCGCCTCGGCGAAGTCGAGCCGGACGACGCCGGTCGGGTCGACCTGAGTCCAGGTCGCGGCGATGCTGCGGCCGCCGACCTTCGCGACGGCCTTGCTCACCGCCAGGTTGCGGCCATGCATATAAAGGCTCCTGGTCGCAGCCTTTACGCTGATGTCGATCTCGTCATGGCCGGAGAAGCGCGGCTGGTCGGGCAGGATGGTGAAGTCTAGCCGATAGGCGAGGGGCTTTGCCGCATCGGGCAGCTTGCCCTTGGGCGCGGCCGGATCAGCCACGATCGGTGTCGGCGCGGGCGGTGCAGCCTGGGCAAAGGCAGTGGTCGAGAGGAGCGACAGGCAGGTCGCGGCAAAGGCAGCACGCATCGGATTTCCCCCATAGGTGTATTATCTGGCTAACACGACGATTTCGCTCAGGCAAGCCGGCCGTCTCGCGTTCAGATTGAACCATCCTTAACGCCACGGCGTTGCACGCGCATATAAGGTGTATTATAGAAATGATACACCAAGGAGAGGGAATGATGGCGCAACAATCTTTTAGAAGTGACGGTCGGGCCTAGGATGCCCATCCGTTTGCGTTGTACTGCGGGATCGATTGCGCTCGCGATTGCCTCTTTCGTGCCCGTCACGGCCTGGGCTCGGGACAAGGCCGCTCCGCCATCCATCCCGGCGGCCACCGGGATAAAGGTCTACACCCCGGCCGATTTCGCCCGGTTCGCACCGCAGACCGCGTACGACATGCTCCAGCAGGTGCCCGGCTTCACCATCCATGCCGCCGATACGGTGCGCGGCCTCGGGCAAGCCTCGGAGAATGTGCTGATCAATGGCCAGCGCATCACCGACAAGGCGGGCGGCGCCGCAGCGCAGCTCCAGAAGATCCGGGCCGCGGATGTCGAGCGCATCGAGGTCAAGGAAGCAGCCTCGCTCGGCATCGCCGGCCTGACCGGACAAGTCGCCGATGTCATCCTCAAGGCCAATCGCAAGGCAGGCGGCAATTTCAGCTGGAGTCCGGCGGTGCGCGCGCACTACGCCAAACCGCGCTGGCTCAACGGATCGGTCAGCTATAGCGGCACGACCGGAGACCTGGGCTACACGCTCTCGCTCGCCGACAATGCCGGGCGCGGCGCGATGGGCGGCAATGATTATCGCATCCTTTCGCCCAGCGGGGCCCTGATCGAACGTCGCGATCAGGTGAACTGGAACAGCTCGGACGACGCCAAGCTGTCCGCGATCCTGAAATATGGCGGCAACGGGCCGATCCAGGCCAATCTCACGCTCGATTATGATCCCACCTGGAGCCGCGGCAACAATTTCCAGCGCCGCATCCGTACTGACGGCAATGACAATGACTGGAACACGCACAGCCACACCTTCGGCTTTCAATATGATGTGAGCGGGGATGTGTCGGTGCCGCTGGGTAGCGGCCGGCTCAAGTTCATCGGCCTGCGTCATTTCGAACACGATCCGGCACAGACCGATCAGCGCACCGACTATGACAGCGGCGCGCCCAGCGACGGCCTGCTCTACGGCCAGGACCAGAGGATCGGCGAGACCATCGGGCGCCTCGAATATCGCTGGAAAGGCGGCCCGAACGATTGGACCTTCTCGTTCGAGCGCGCGTACAATCGGCTGGCGCAGGTCAGTACGCTCGCCAATCTGCAGCCCGACGGCAGCTACGCTAACATCCCCTATCCCCAGGGTACCGGCACCGTCGAGGAGACGCGCTATGAAAGCATCGCCTCGCTGAGCCGCTCGCTGTCGCCCAGGCTCGATCTGCAGCTTGCCGGCGGTGCCGAATATTCCCAGCTCGGCGAAGTCGGCATCGGCACCAAACTGCGCCAGTTCTTCCGGCCCAAGGGCAGCGCCTCGCTCGCGTGGCGGCCGGCACCCGGCTGGGATGCAAGCCTCAAGCTCGAGCGCAAGGTCGGCCAGATCAGCTTCTCCGATTTCCTCGCCAATCAGGATGTGAACAACAATCGCGGCAATGACGCCAACCCCAATCTCGTCCCGCCGCAGAGCTGGGAAGTGACGGGCGAGCTCGGCCGGAATTTCGGGCGCTGGGGCAAGACGCGACTCAAGCTCTATCACTATTGGGTCGAGGATATCGTCGATCACATCCCCGTCGGTTTCGATGGCGATGCGGTGGGCAATCTGCCGCATGCGACGCGGCTCGGCGCCGAGAGCATCAGCACGATCCAGTTCGATCCGATCGGCTGGCACGGCGCGAAGCTCGACGCCGATATCGGCATCGAACGCAGCCGCGTGCGCGATCCGCTGACCGGCGAGGAGCGCGTGATCAGCAACACCCATGATCGCTGGGCTTCACTGACGCTTCGGCACGACGTCCCGCACAGCAGCTTCGCCTGGGGGGCGGGGCTCTCCTATGATCATTACGGCCTGGCCTATTATCTCGACGAGGTGAATCAGAGCTGGGAAGGCCCTTATGCGAGCGTGTTCGTCGAGCGGAAGAACATCCACGGGGTGAAGGTCAATTTCCAGGTCTTCAACATCAATGACGGCCGGGTGCGCTTCTACCGCACGGTCTATACCGGGCGTCGAAATGCTGCGCCGATCTCCTTCTACGAGCTGCAGCATCAGCCGGTCGGACCGATCTTCACGCTCACCCTGAGCGGCAGTTTCTAGGCGGCGCGCCCGGCCGCTTCCCGCTTCAGCAGGCGTGCGAGCCAGAGGAACAGCAGGATCGCGATCAGGTAGAAGGGTGTGAGGGTGAAGAGCGCGATCTGCAGCGAATTGGTCGGGTGGCTCGCCCGCAGATAGTCGCTCGCAGCGCCGACATAGGTCGGGCCGAGCCCGAGGCCGATGAAGTTCATCACCAGCAGGTACAGCGCGCCCGCCATCACGCGCTGGTCGGGCCGCACTACTTCCTGGACGAGCGTGACCGAGGGCGAGAGGTAGAAGAAGTTGAGCGCCATCGGCGGCAGCAGCAGCGCGAGCGCGAGCGGCCAGCTCGGCGCCCACAGAAAGCCGAGATAGAAGGGGATCGCCAGTGCCAGGGATATCGCCGGAACCAGGGCATAGGCCTGCCTCGAACGATGTGCGTGGCGATCGATGATCCGCCCGGACGCGATCATGCCCGTGCCCATGCCGATCACGACCACGAGCGCGTACCAGACCGCGACCTCGCGCAGCGTCATGCCTTTCTCGCGCATCAGATACAGCGTCGCGAAATTGCCCAAGCCATAGGTGATGAACTGGGTCGCCCCGCTTCCCAGCGATGCGAGCAGCGGGATCGGGCTGGAGAAGAACATTGCAGCCGTCGCCAGGAACCCGGTTTTGCCCTCGGGGTGCGCCGCTGCGACGGCACTGTCCTTGCCGCCCCGAACCGGATCGCGAATGATGAAGAAGACGAGCAAAGCCGCGACGATCCCGATCGCGCCGATGCCGATAAAGGCATAGCGCCAGTTGAACGATGCGGCGATCGTCGCGCCAAAGGCGATGCCAAGCCCGGCACCGATCCCGGGCCCGAGGTTGTAGATGCCGAACGCAACGCCGCGCCGGCCGGGCGCGAAAGTGTCGGTGATGATCGCATAGGATGGCGGCACGCCCCCCGCTTCGCCAAAGCCAACCAGCATGCGCGCCACGACGAGCTGCGGATAGGTTGCAGCAAAACCGCAGCACATGGTCGCAGCGCTCCAGATCGCGCAGGCGAGCGAAAGGATATGGACCCGGTTGCTCCGGTCGGCGAGCCACCCCACCGGGATCGCGATGAAGCAATAGAAAAAGGCGAAATACAGCCCGCCGATCAGCCCGAGCTGGGTGTCGGAAAGGTGAAGGCTGTCCTGGATCGGCTTGGCCAGGATCGAGAGCAGGGAGCGGTCGAGGAAATTCAGGATATAGACGGTGAGGAGGGTCAGCAGGACGATCCATTCCCGCACGCTGGTACGCGCCTGCGCCGGCGCTGCGTCGGTGCCGGCGGCGGGATTGGGAGGCTGTCCGCTCACATTCAACTCTCCTGGTCTGCGAGCGCGCGCGATCCCCGCAAGGCGGCATAGGTGGCTTGCTGGTACACAGGCAAGGCACGCCGCCCCGCGGCACCGCGCCCGGTGGCGATCGTCGCCCCCAGGCCGGCCGAAACCGGCACCTGATGCTGGATGAGATAGATCATGATCAGGTCGTTGACCGGATCGGCCTGCCACCAGGTGCCGAAGATGCCAGGCCAGGTCATCGAGCCCGGCGCGCCGCAGGCATAGAGATTGTCGGTCGGTTCCTCGGCGATCGAGAGCCCGAGCCCGAAACCATTGGTCTGCCAGAGCGGCATGCCCGCGAAGGGAACCCGGCGCTGCACGTCAGTCAATCGGTTGGTCCGCATCAGCCGGACAGTCTCGGGCCGCAGCAGCCTGACTCCGTCCAGCGCGCCTTCGCCAAGCAGCATCCGCGCGAACCGGTGATAGTCGGCCGCGCACGAGATCAGCCCGCCACCGCCCGGCGTATAGGCAGGTGGGGTATCGTACATCTCGGGCTCGACCTTCACGAGGCCGTCCTCGACCTTTTCATAGCGGTAGAGGCTGGCGAGACGGTGCCGCTTTTCCAGCGGAAGCCAGAAATCCGTATCCGCCATGCCGAGCGGCGCGAAGATCCGCTCCTGCAGAACCTGGCGGAGCGGCTTGCCCTCGACCCGGCCGATCAGGAAGCCGAGCACGTCGGTCGAATGGCCGTAATGGAAGCGCTCGCCCGGCTGATAGGCAAGAGGCAGCGTGCCGAGCGCGGCAAGCCACTGGTCGGGGGTGAGCCGGTTCATCGCCGGATCGCCCAGCGTCTCTTCATAGGCCGGCCCGAGCGGCCCGTCGGAGAAGAAAGCATAGGCAATGCCGGAGCGATGGGTCAGCAGGTCCTCGACCGTGATCTCGCGCCCGGCGGGCACGGTGTCGTCGAGGGCCCCGGTCACAGCGCGCAGCACGCGCGGCTCGGCAAGCTCAGGGACCCAACGCGCAATCGGGTCCGACAAGGCGATTTTGCCTTCCTCAAGCAGCATCAATGCAGCCACCGAGGTGATCGGCTTGGTCATCGAGGCAATGCGGAACAGGGTGTCGGGCCGCATCGGCGTGCGCGTTGCGATATCGCTCCAGCCGATCGTCTCGTGCTGAACCACGTCGCCCGCATGCGCGGTGAGCGTGACGACGCCGGCGAGTTCGCCGCGATCGACAAAGGCCTGCAGGGCGGGGCGGATGGCAGCGAGTCTGGTTTTATCGAAACCGTGCATGCGGCTGCGTTGGTCGTCAGGCAAGATGAAGGCTCTCCGGCCACAGGAGGTGACGAGATGTTCGGATCAACCGGCGCTCGCGGGCGCGGCGACGAGAGGTCGCCGCGCCCAGTCGGGTCGTGCCGGTGCGGGTTCGGGTGACCCTTTCACGGCGGTCAGAAGGTCTTGCGTATGTTGAGCGCCACATAGCGCCCGATCGGGTTATAGGCCCCGCCGGTGCCGTCGCCTGCCGGGAAGAAGGGCGGGTTCCGGTCGAACAGGTTGTTGACCTCGAGCGCAAGCTGCGCACCTTTGGCGAGCCCGACATTCGGCAAGGTCACGCTGGCCCGCAAGTCGGCGGTCGTATAGGCATTGGCCGAGTATACGCCCGTCCCGGTGGGCGTGGCGTAGGTGCTGGTGATGCCGGCGCGATAGTTGACGAAGCCGACCAGACCCACCGGCCCGAGCTGCGCGCCGAGCGTCCCGCGCAGCGTGGTCCGCGGCAGGCCGAGGGCAAGCTGGTTCGATGCTGGCGATGTCGGCGAAAGCTGGGTCGTGAACTTGAAGATGTGGTTGCCGGCCAGCCCGGCGAAGACAGCGCCGAAATGAGTCGGCAGGCGATAATTGATGTCGAAGTCCACGCCATTGGTATCGCGGACGCCGAAATTGCCCTGACGGAAGTCGAGCGCGTTGCCGATCGCGGGCAGCGAGCCCGCCACGAAATTCACCGGCACCGCGAGCGCCAACAGGCTGTTGAGCTGCGCTGCCGTTGGATTGCGGTAGATGACCGACGCGAAGGTAGGATCGGTAAAGGCGATGCTGCCGCCGGGCGTGCCGATCACATTGGTATAATGGATGTCGTAATAGGTGACGCTCGCCCGCAGCTTGGACGCGAACAGCGGGTGGAAGTCGGCCCCGACCGACCAGGTCCGGGCCTTTTCCGGCTGAAGGCCGCGATTGCCGCCGTAAAGGACGATCGTGTCGACCTGGGTCGCACGCGTCGAATCATACAGGCCAAGCGCGGGCAGGTTGGCTGCGCTGATATAATAGGCGCCGACGGTCGCGCCGACATCGCGCAGGCCCGGCGCGCGGAACGAACGGCCATAGGTGCCGCGCAGCGTGACGCCCTCGACCGGATCCCAGTTGACGCCGACCTTCGGGTTGGTGGTCGATCCGAAGTCGCTGTAATGATCGTAGCGGCCGGACAGCGAGACGGCGAGCCTGTGCAGCAGCGGCACCGCATTGCCCTCGCCGAAGATCGGCACGAACAGCTCGCCATAGACCGATGCGATATTGCGGCTCAGATCCTCGGGCACCTGGGCGCCGCCATAGATGCCGCGCTGCCGGAAGGTCTCCCGCCGATATTCGGCGCCGACGGCGATCTTCAGCGCGCCGCCGGGCAGGGTCAGCAGCGAGCCGTCGATCTTCGCCGCGCCGAGATAGGTGCGCTGGTTGATGGTCAGGTCGCCGGCATAGTTGGTGATCGCAGCGGCGACTGCGGGCGACGTACCGTTGCCGAACGGATCGAGCGCTGTTGCGCTGGTTGTCCCGTTCGCCGCCGCGGCCAGCGCCGCCGGATTGATCGCCGGCAGATAGGAGCTGTTCGTCGCCCAGTCGTAAATGCCGTAGACGCTCAGCTTGAGATCGCCGACCAGCTTCGCGTCGACACCGGCCGACGAATTGCCCGCCTTCACCCGGAAGACATTGTCGATATGGTCGGCACCGTAGAGGTTGTCGGTCCGGTACAGGACATATTCGGCGGTGGCGCCCGAGCCCGGCGGGGCGCGGAAATAGGGGTTCACCCCGTTATAGAGCAGCACGCCCGAGGCAGCCGGCGGCGGCGGCGCCTGGACTGTCTCCTTGCGATCCGAATAGAGGATCTCGCCCCACAAAGTGACTCGATCGCCGAGATCCTGATGCGCCGTGAGAAAGGCGCTGTGCAGCCGTGATTTCGGGACGAGGTCGGTCACCGCGCCATTGTCGCAGTAATTCACCGTGTTCGGCGCAAGGCCGGGGGCTGCGTAATAGACCGCATAAGCCGTGGTGTTGACCAGCACGTTCGGCGACGGGCAGGTCGTCGAGCGGGTATCGACGCCGCCATAGGGACGGAAGTCGACGACCCGGTAGCCGCGCTCTCCGCCGGTAATGTGGCCATTCTCCGAATATTGATAGGACGCGACGATCGAACCGCTGCCCCAGTCCTTGCCGGCAAGCAGGCTGGCGCTGAACGCATCATAATCATCGGCCATGCCGTAGCGGGCCGATGCCTCGATCCCGTTGGCATGCCTCCTGGTGATGAAGTTCACCACGCCGGCGACTGCGTCGGAGCCATAGATGGCCGATGCCCCGTCAGCGACGATTTCCACCCGCTCGATCGCGAGGTCGGGCAGGAACGGGAAATCAGGGCTTGTCTCGTTGGTGCCGCCGGCGACCAGCCGGTGCCCGTCCATCAGCGGCAGGGTCGCCGTCGACGGCAAGCCGCGCAGGCCGGGCGCGAACGCCCCGGCGCCGGCGCCCTCGGCCCGGGGCGCCGTGTTGAAGCTGTTGAGCTGGGGCACGCTGGCGAGCAGGGCCGGCGTCGTGTTGGCGCCGATCAGCTTGATGTCCTCGCGCGACACGCTGATCAGGTTCGATCCCGTCGGCGGCACGCCGCGGATGCTGGTGCCGGTCACGATGATGTCGTGAGTCTCGTCCTGCGCCTGATCCTCATCGGATTGCGCGACGGTGGTCGGCGGATTTGTCGCGTCCTGCGCCCATCCGGGCGCGGCCGCAAAGAACATGGCGGCCAAAGACGTTCCGGACAGTGCGATGTGCTTCCCGGATTTCCAAACTCTCAGCATATGATCCTCCCCAGAATTCCGGCGCTCCGCGGCGCCGGCGTTATTTGGTTTTCGAATAGAGTTGGCCGACCAAGTCATTGTACAAAGGCCATTGTTTCATCGGAAAATAATTGACCATCAGGGTCACGCGCAGGCGCTGTTTCGGATCGATGAAGGCGATCGTCCCGGCCGCGCCGAACCAGCCATAGGTGCCTGCGCTGACCCCGTTCGGCACGTCGGCGAGATACAGCGAACCGCCGGCACCAAAGCCCTGGGCCGGAGTCGTCGCCGGCGTGACGTTTTCGACGATATGCACGCCCTCGGGCAGCAGGTTGGATAAAGCCAGCCGGGCCGTTTCGGGCTTCAGCACCTGCACGCCGTCGACGCTGCCCTGGTTAGCCAGCATCCTGAGAAACCGGTCATAGTCCCGCGCCGAGGAGACGAGCCCCGAGCCGCCATAGGGCGCAAGCGGTGGAGTCAGCCACAGCGAGGCCTTGCCGGTCTCGACCACGAACCGCTGCGTGCCCTGCCAGCCATAGCTGGTCGCCAGGCGACCCGCTTCGGACTGTGGCACGGTCCAATAAGTGGAGGTCATGCCGAGCGGCTTGAGCACCCGGGCCTCGACGAAGCGGTCGAACGGCATGCCCGACGCGACTTCGATCACCCGCCCGAGCACATCGAGGCTCACTGAATAATGCCACTGAGTCCCCGGCTCGGCGAGCAGCGGCACGGTCGCGAGCCGGTTCGCGAATTCGGCGAGGCTTTGCGGTTGTGCCTTGCTCGCCTCGGCATCGACGCGCCCACCCAGCAGGCCGAGCCGCGCATATTCCTTCGGCACCGGCCCGTTGCCCAGAATCTGATAGCCAAGGCCGCTCGTATGGGTGAGCAGGTTCCGCACGGTGATCGGGTGAGTCGCCGGATGGCTGGCGAGCGAGGTCTCGGGCGAGTCGACGACTCGCATCGTCCTGAACGCCGGGATGAAGTCGCTGATCGGCTGGTCGAGCCCGATCTTGCCCTCCTGGACCAGGATCATCGCCGCGGTCGCGGTGATCGGCTTGGTCATCGAATAGATGCGCCACAGGCTGTCAGGACCGGCCTTGGGCGCGCCGGGATCGGCTGAAATCATGCCGGCCGAAATGAACACCGGCGGCGCGTCGCCCCGGCCGATCGCCGTGACTGCGCCCGGCACCTTGCCCGAGCTGACCCAGGACTCGAGCAGGGATTGAAGCGCCGGCTGCGAAACCTCGGCGGTGGCGGGGGCAGTCTGTGGCGGCGCTGCATCACGCCCTGCCACGGGTCCGCTGGCCGTCAACGCGAAAACAATTGAGGCCGTCACTGTCAGCCTGGTGCGCATTGTTCGGCCTCTCCGCTCGGGTGATTTCGCCGGCCGAAAGCCGTTCTCTGGTTGGCCGAGCGTTAGGCCGTCGCACCTTCCCATGTCAAGTTCATTGATTTAGTGCTAAATCAAATTTCTGCACAAGCGCGCCGTCGCTTGACCGGATGAGTCCATCGCCCCATCGTCCTTTGCGATGATCGGGCAGGGGGCGTCTCTTCCGGACGCACTGATGGGGAAGATCGGAACCATGGCAGCAGCGCAGAAACCCGAGGGTCGCCGCACACGCGCCGAACAACGGGCTGCGAGCCTGAAGCTGATCCTCGACACGAGCGAGGAGCTGTTCGCCCAGCTCGGCTATTTCGGTGTGACCATCAAGGATGTCGCTGACCGGATGGGCATCCATGCGGCGCTGATCCATTATTATTTCGACGGCAAGAAAGCGCTGTTCGACGCGGTGTTCGAACGCCGCGTGGAATATGCCGTGACGACGCGGACGGCCGGCCTCGATGCCTATGAGGCCGAAGTCGGCGACCATCCCACCGTCGAGGGCGCGCTGCGCGCTTATTATGACGGTGCGTTCGACGTCTATATCAACGACGACGAGGGCTGGCGCAATTTCGGCCGGATCTTCTCCCAGGTGAACAACGCGCCTGGGTACGGCGCCGAGAAGATGGACACCTATTTCGATCCGCTGGTGCTGCGACTGATCGGCCTGTTGCACAAGGCCCTGCCCGATGCCCAGCCCGAGGATCTGTTCTGGAGCTTCCAGTTCACCTCGGGCGCCTATTCGCTGATCCTGTCGCGCACCGGCCGCATCGACCGGCTCTCCGACAATCTGTGCAGGTCCGACGATTTCGCTGCAGTCCGCGACCGGTTCGTCACCTTCATGGCCGGCGGTCTTGAGGCGGTTTACCGAAGCAGGAAGGCGGCGGGCTAGGGGCGCGGCGTTGGAATGATCCGACGCACCGACCGCGACTTTCCCTTCCTTCCCCGGCGAAGGCCGGGGCCCAGTTGGAAAGGTTGCTGTAACGGCCCGGAGAGTGTCGCCACGATCGTCCCCCAACTGGGCCCCGGCCTTCGCCGGGGAAGCAGAAGGAAGGGAGCTTCCTGGCCGCTCACGACGCGGCAGCCGCCACTTCGGCCTCCGCCAGCCGCGCGTCGCGCAGCGCAGCCCGGCGCACCTTCCCCGCCTCGTCGCGCAACGGCTCGCCGGTGAATTCGATACTCTTGGGCAGCTTGTACCGTGTGAGCCGGTCAGCGAGGAATTCCATCAGCTCAGCCTCCTCAAGCACAACCCCCTCGACCGGCTGAACAATGGCATGGACGCGAGCGCCCCATTCCTCGTCCGGCAGCCCGATCACTGCGCTGGTCCGCACCGTGGGATGCTCGTCGATCGCTGCCTCCACCTCGGCCGGATAGATGTTCGCCCCGCCGGAAATGATCAGGTCGTTGCGGCGATCCGAAAGATAGAGATACCCCTCGGCATCCACCCGCCCGAGATCCCCGGGCGATTCCCATTCGCCGATCCGCCGCGCCGCGCTGCCGAGATAATGATAGGTCGATCCAGCCCCGCCCTCAGGCCGGAAAAAGATCTCGCCCACCTCGCCGACCGCGCGCTCCTGCCCGTCGGCGTCGAGGATCTTCACCGCATAGCCCTCGCGGACCCGGCCCACCGAGCCGGGATGCGCCAGCCAGTCAGTGCCTGAGATCATTGTCGATCCGGTGCCTTCGGTCGTGCCATAATATTCCCACACCCGTTCGCCGCCGAGCCAGCCGATCCACGCTTCCTTCAGCCAGGCGGGGCAGGGGGCGGCCATATGCAGCATCATGCGCAAGCTCGGCAGCGTGAAGCGCGACAGCACGTCAGGGCCGAGGCGCCAGATGCGGTGCATCATCGTCGGCACCATCGTGACCCAGTTCACCCGGTGCGCGTCGATCAGCTCGAGCGCGCCGAGCGCATCGAACCGGCCCATCTCGACGATCGTCGCACCGACGAACAGGCCCATATGCACGCAGTGGAACGGTGCGTTGTGGTAGAGCGGTCCGGGATTGAGGATCACGTCACCGGGCTGCTGGCCGAGAAAGCCCTGCTCGGGATTCCACCGCGCCGGCATGGCGTCGACGATGACCTTGGGCCGCCCGGTCGAGCCGCCGCTGGTCATTGCCTTCCAGTGTGGCGAAACGACCTCGGGCAGCGGCTCGGTCGAATAATGCTCGAGCGCTGCCCGGTCCGGGAGCGTCGGCACATCGGGGCCCGGCGGCGTGCCCACGAACAGCCTGGGGCGAACGATATCGAGGATCGCCTCCATCTCCGGCCGTGCCAGCCTGGCAGAGACGATGTTGGGAATGGCGCCCAGCTTCCACAGCGCGAAATTGGTCTCGTAGAATTCCAGGCCATTGGGCAGCGCGACGGTCACGAAGTCGCCCTGGCCCACGCCCTGTGCCGCCATCATCCGCGCGCGCCGGTTCGTGCGGGCGTCGAGCTCGTCATAGCTGATGGCAACGTCCCCCAGGATCAACGCGGCACGGGACGGGGATTGGCGGGCATGGTGCGCCAGGATCGAGCTGAGCGCGACACCATCATTCGACACTGCTGAAACACCTTCCGGTAAGCGCTTCCCTGGAATCCGTTGCCGTTCTTGAAGGGCCCGGACCGTGCGAAGCTGGGGCAAGTGGCAATTCATTAATTTAGCACTAAATGAACTACAAGCCAAAACAGCTCGGCGCCCGCGACCTGCCAGCCGCAGGCGCCGAAATTTCTGCCGCCGCCCGCTCCGCGCAGAAGCGGACGGCGCGCCGCATCAGCGCAGCGAACGGAAGGTCGCCCGCAGCTCCTTGGTGAAGAAGCCGGGCTGCTCCCAGGCGGCGAAATGGCCGCCCTTGGGCAGGCGATTATAATGGACCAGCTTCGGATAGGCGCGGCGTGCCCAGCTTTCCGGCGCTGTATAGATCTCGTCCGGATAGGCGCTCACGCCCATCGGCAGATCCACGCCCTTGGGCGCGAAGAAGGCCAGCTTGCTTTCCCAATAGAGCCGCGCCGAGGAAACCGCCGTGTTGGTCAGCCAGTAGAGCGTGATGTTGTCGAGCACATCGTCACGGGTCAGCCCTTCCTGCGCGCCATCGAACACGCGGCTGATCAGCGCGCGGCTGCGATCGTCATGGTCGAGCATCCAGGCCGCAAGGCCGATCGGCGAATCCGCCAGCGCATAGAGCGTCTGCGGCCGCCCGGCCATTTCCTGCGCATAGCCGAGGCCATGCTGATAGAAGGTGGCGAGCTGGTCGAAAGCGTAGCGCTCGTCAGCCGACAGGTTTGCCGGTGCCGGGCCGTTCGGCAGCAGAGCCGCGATCTCGTCGGGAACAGTCGCCGGCATATTGGTGTGCACGCCGACCAGCCCGGCGGGCCGCAACAGCGCCATCTGCTCGGTCACTGCATTGCCCCAGTCGCCGCCCTGCGCGACATATTTGGTGTAGCCGAGCCGCTGCATCAGTACCGTCCAGGCCTTCGCGATCCGGATCGGGTCCCAGCCCGTCTCGGTCGGCTTGCCCGAAAAGCCATGGCCGGGCAGCGACGGGATGACCACGTCGAAGGCATCGGCCGCGGTGCCGCCATGCGCGGTCGGGTCAGTCAGCGGGCCGATCACCTTCATCTGCTCGATGATCGAGCCCGGCCAGCCATGGGTGATGATCACCGGCAAGGCATTCGCATGCCGCGAGCGGACATGGATGAAGTGGATGTCCACCCCGTCGATATTGGTGATGAAGTTGGGCCAGGCATTCAGCTGCGCCTCGGCCCGGCGCCAGTCATGCTGGTTCGCCCAATAGTCGGCGAGCCGCTTCATGGTCGCGAGATTCACGCCCTGGCTTGCGTCGTTCACCGTCTCGCGCTCCGGCCAGTTGGTCGCGCGGATCCGGGCACGAAGATCGGCCAGCGCCTGGCTCGAGGCATGGAAGCTGAAGGGCCGGATGGCGGTGCCGCTCGCAACCGGAGCCTGGGCCTCCGCGGAAAGCGGCAGGCTGAGGCCAATGGCGCCGATCAGCGACGAAGCCAGGAAATCGCGGCGAACGATATTGATGCTGGTCATGACATTTCTCCCTTGTTGCCCGGTTGAAATCAGGTCGTTTCCGGTAATCGGGATCTAGCCGGCGACGCCCCGTCCCGCCGTTCCGGCCTTGCGGTGACTGTTGCAGGATTGCGGTTTTCGACGCGGCTGCGTTACGCTTCGACGGCGGAACGATTCGTTCGGAGAGTCCCGGGGGGCGAATGGCAATGAGTGCCGTCAGCGCCAGGCGCATTGCGGAGGCCCCGCCCGATCCGTTCGAGGCGATGAGCCGCGTCCTCGACCGGCCGCCGATCGCGCTGTCCGAACGCCTCAGCGGCGACACGCGGCTGACCGGCCGCTGGACCCACGGCGCCCTGCACGATTCGCTGCCCGGCATGCCGGCGCATGTCATCATCGCGCATCACAACCAGGGCACCGAGATCACCCTGCGCACCGGCGACGGCCTGCGCGCCAGCGCAAAGACCAGCCCCGGCACGATCGTCATCATCCCTGCCGGCCATGACGGGCGCTGGGATATCGACGGCATGGTCGATGTCAGCCATGTCTATCTGGCCGAAACGCGGCTCCGGAAGAGCGCCGAGGTACTGACCGACGGTCGCGGCGTCGAACTGCTCGATCGCCTGTGCTTCGCCGATCCGAAAGTGACTCATATCCTGTCGCTGTTGAGCGACGAACAGGTAACGGGCGATCCCTCCGCCCGCCTCTTCCTCGAGCAGGCGATCGACCTGTTGTGCACCCAACTGGTGCGCGGCCATTCGAGCTTCGGCGCGCTGCCCGATCCGGCACCGAAGCGCGGGCTCGCCGATTGGCAGGTGAGGCGCGTCACCACCTATATGCGCAGCATGATGGAGCAGGAGATCGGCCTCGACGAGCTCGCCGCGCTGGTCAGCCTGAGCCGCTTCCACTTCTGCACTGCCTTTCGCCTGGCGACCGGCCAGACGCCGCACCAGTGGCTGACCAACCTGCGCATCACCCGGGCAAAGGAAATGCTGACCGATCCCCTGCTGCCGGTCACCGAGATCGGCCTGTGCGTCGGCTATCAGACGCCGTCCTCCTTCACGGCGAGCTTCCGCAAGCTGGTCGGCGCGACGCCGAGCGAGTTTCGGCGCCGGCTGTAGCTGGCCATTTGTCCCGGCCGCGACAGATCGATAGGCTCAGCCACGACAGAGAACAGGAGGGATGTGATGCAGATTCGTCGCTTTCGGATTGGCCGCGTGATCCTCGCTTTTGGCCTCCTCCTCGCACCGGCGATCGCGCCCGCCGCCGATCCGCCGCTCACGACCCGGCAGCGCGAAGCCCTTTCGCCTGGGCGAGCCAATCAAACCGTGCAGAAGGATCTGCTCTCGGTTCTCAAGCCGGTGAAGCAGATCAGATCGGGCATGTTTCGGATGCTGCGCGGTGTCGGCACCGAAACGCGTCCCTTTGGAACCGAGTATAAGGGAGTCTGCCGGCGAGATTCGGTGACCCTCTGGTACGCGCCGACCGACGAGGCAGCCAAACCGGAAGACGTTCCGGTCCAGCCCTACAGCATCGAGGCAGCGCCGCTGTTCCATATCGTCAAACTGCCGGTGGCAGATTCGACGGCACGGCAGGGAGGCGAACTCGTCTGGCAGACTGTCTGCAACGGGCTCGATGGCGACGACACCTCATGGTTCGGCGCTACGGATGCCTTTCATGCCGTGCAGGGCGCGCTGGTGCTGGAGCAGGCGGTGCGGGGCGTGCGATCCGGCACGCTGAAACCGGCGCCGTGCCCCGATATAATCCAACCGGACAAGGCGAGCTGTTCGGAGGCGATCCTCTCGGTCGGCGATGTGCAGAAGATCGGCCAGATCGAAACCTGCGCCGCCGGCTCGGGGACGCTCTGCTATGTGATCGACTTGGACGGAGACACCAAGCTGACCATCACCGCGAAGGGCGATCCGGATAGCGTGGTGCCGCAGGGTGCGCTGTCGATCTCGGTCGAGCAATATATCGTCGTGACATAGCGGCGGCCCCGGTTCCGGGCGGCCGCCGTCAGGCCGCTTCCGCTCTGCCGGCGCCCATGCGGCGCGCCTCGTCCATCATCCCGTCGATGATCGCGCGCGCCGGCTCGACGGATTCTATGCTCGCTGCGCATTCGCCTGCCGTAAGGCATGCCCATTCGAGATCGGCGTCGAAGGCGCGCGTCGGCAGGATCGCGCTGTAGCGGGGGACGGGCACCGTCTCTCCGCCCAGCACTGTCGTCCCGATGATCTGCCCGGCAGCCTCTGCGAGCGCGGCATCGACACGACCCCGAGAGACACGCACGGCCTCATTCACCAGCGCACGCAGCGGCTGGCCCGGCCATTCCGGCCCGAAGACGGTCGTCAGCGCCGTGCAATCCTTCTCCGCGCCGACCACGCGCGCCTTGTAGCCCTGATGCGCATCGGCTTCGCACGAGGCGAGGAACCGCGTGCCGCACCATACCGCGTCGGCACCGCGTGCCAGCGCTATCGCCATGGCCGTGCCATCGGCGATGCCACCCGCGGCGATCAGCGGAAGATCGGGCAGCGCAGCGCGAACCGCCGCGAACAGGGCTGCAAGCGGCGCGTGCGAGCGGTTGTGGCCGCCCGCTTCCGAACCCTGGACGATCAGGGCGTCCGCCCCGAGCGCCGCGCCAGCCTTCGCCTCGTCGACCGAACCGATCTGCATCCAGAAGCCGACGCCGCCGGATTTCAGCCTTGCCACCTGTTCGGGCGAAGGTGCCGACCAGAAGAAGACAACCAGAGGCACGCGCTCTTCAACCAGGACCTGGATATGCGTGTCGTCGATGAAGTCGCCGATCAGATCGACGCCGAAGCAGCCGGACGTCATGCCGCGCGTGGCGCGGATCATGCTGCGCAAGCCTTCGGCCGGCACCATCGCGCCGCCAAGCATGCCCAGCCCGCCGGCATTGGCGACTGCCGCTGCCAGTTCGGGCCCAGCGACAAAGGCCATCCCGGCATTGATGATGGGGGCCTTCAGCCCGAACTTCTCGGTGATACGCGTCGTGAACATGAAACATCCTCTTGCTGCCGGCCTGAGCGGTAGCGAAGCGGACATCTGCGAACATCAGGATGGCGGGCGAAAATCGCCCCACCCCAGCCGGTTCAACACCTGGGCGAAGCGGAGCATTGCGCTGCGGGCTTTCGGTGCGCCGCGTTCGCGCGCGGCCTCGGGGAAATGAACGCCGGTTTCGTCATGCACCAGCCAGCCCTGCGCGACCAGATCCGCGATGCGCCGGCGGATGGTCGAAGGCTGAACGCCGATGACCCGCGCCAGCCCGCGGATGCTGACGCCCTGCTCCTTGAGGTCGGCGGCCTTCACATTGGTCACGATGGCTGCGTTCACGGCATCGCCGAACATTTCGACATGCTGCAGCTCTAGGTCGTTCATCAGCTCGGCAAAGGCGATGACTTCCTGCGTCGGCACACCGGCATAGTCTGTTCGGGCCACGGCACGTCTCCCCTGAGCGCGCCGCTTTATCATGACGCGGCGGCGCGCGCGACAAGGCTGCGGGCGTGCCGCGACCGGCCTGTTTCCCGAAAAGCTGTCGTCCGTCGCTCGCTTGTCCGGGGCGACTGCCAACCACCGGCGTGGATCGTTCCGGCGATATGCATGGCTGTCCGGGGCGGATTTGTAGCCGATGCGCAGTGGCATTGTTATACGCCCGGCCGGCTTTCAGTCGATCGTGAACCGCGAATATGCCGGACGACGCGCCAGAGGAGAGAACATGACCGATACGCCCACCGCGTTTGCAGACCATGATTTTTTCCGCAGCGACGCGTTCGTCAATGATCCCTACCCCTATTTCGACTATCTGAGAGACCAGTCGCCGGTGGTGCGCGAGCCGCATCAGGGCATCGTCATGGTGACTGGCTATGACGAGGCGCTCGCGGTCTACAATGATCCCGCACGCTTCTCCTCCTGCATGTCGACCACGGGGCCGTTCGCTGGCTGCCCCATCCCGCTGGCGGGACATGAAAAGGACGATATTTCCGAGCTGATCGAGGAGTATCGCGACCAGACGCCGTTCAGCGATCAGCTCCCGACCATGGATCCGCCGGTCCATACCGCCCACCGCGCGTTGCTCATGTCGCTGATCACCCCGAAGCGCCTCAAGGAAAATGAGGACTTCATGTGGAAGCTGGCCGACGAGCAGATCGACAGTTTCATCGCCGATGGCGAATGCGAATTCATGAACGCCTTCGCCCAGCCCTTCGCGGTGTTGGTCGTGTCCGATCTGCTTGGCGTGCCGGCCGAGGACCGGGCGGAGTTCCGCAAGCACCTGATCCGCGTCGAGCAGGAAAGTGGCGGCGCCGTGGTCGGCGGCACTGACGGCGAGGTCACGCACGGGCCGCTGGTCTTTCTCTACGACAAATTCTCCAGATATATCGAGGAGCGCAGGCGCAATCCCAAGGAGGATGTCCTGACCGGGCTCGCCAGGGCCACCTTCCCCGGCGGCGCGGTGCCCGAGCCGATGGACGTCGCCCGCATCGCGGCGAACCTGTTCGCCGCCGGCCAGGAAACAACGGTGCGCCTGCTCAGCTACGCGTTCAAGGTGATCGGCGAACGCCCCGATCTCCAGCAACGCCTGCGCGCGGATCGCAGCCTCATCCCCAATTTCGTCGAGGAGTGTTTGCGGATCGAGGGCCCGGTGAAGGGCGACTTCCGCCTGGCGAAGAAACCGACGACCCTCGGCGGCGTCGATATCCCGGCCGGCAGCTTCCTCTACATCTCGAACAGCGCCGCCAACCGGGATTCGCGCAAGTTCGAAAACCCCGGCGAGTTCGAGCTGGACCGGAAGAACGCGCGGCTGCACGTGGCCTTCGGTGCCGGCCGACACGCCTGCCCCGGCGCGCCGCTGGCGCGGGCGGAGGCGGTCGTCAGCCTCAACCGCATGTTCGACCGGACCAGCGACATCCGCATCTCCGAAAAGGTCCACGGGCCGCGCGACGCCCGCCGCTACAGCTATCTGCCGACCTTCATCCTGCGCGGCCTGACGCACATCAATCTGGAGTTCGATCCCGTAGAGGCCGACGCGCGATGAAGGTCCGCATCGATACGGATCTGTGCGCCGGTTTCGGGATCTGTGTGGGGATCTGCCCCGAGGTCTTCGAGCTGCACGAGGACGGTTACGCCACTGTGCTGGTCGACGAGGTCCCGGCCGAGCTCGAAGAGCTGGTGCTCCGGGCGGTCGACCAGTGCCCGGCGCGGGCGATTTCGCTGGTTGGGGACTCCGCCGACTGAGTGGAACCTGTCGGTCGGCACTCAACTCCTCTGTCAGCTTCGCGCCCTAATAGTCGCCATTCAGGCTTGCCGCATCTGATCCCAAAAGCGGTCGTAAGGCATTGTTGCCTTCACGCAGTCCCGATCCAGGAACCGACGCGCTTGCTCACGAAAGCGGGCTTTGCCTCGCCCAGGGTCGCCAAAAAGCCCGATGCCTTGCTGCACGCGTCGGACGGTCTGATTTCTTGCCCCGCGTTCGATCGTTCACCGGCGCTTGCCGCCGCTTGACTTTCCCACTTCCATCGCTCACTACTACGTGATGAGTAGTATCCATAACGTAGTAGAGACCGGCGGCTATTCCGATCCGCAATATCTTGTGCTCGCGAGTCTGGCGGGCGGGCCGAAGCATGGGCATGCCATGCTTGACGATATCGAGAATATGATAGGGGCGCGTTTGGGCCCAGGCACGCTTTACGGCGCCATCGGTCGATTGGAGGGACAGGGGCTGATCGAGCGCTTGCCGGAAAGCGAGCGCCGCAAACCATACAGGCTCACCGACGCTGGAATACGCGCGTTTGCGGCGAAGACCGCGACGCTGGAAAGGATCGTCGCGGTTGCGGCTCCTCGTCGTCCGGCGCTGGCTCAATGAATCGGCTGAAGCATTGGCTTGTCCGGCTCTATCCCAGGGCTTGGCGCGAACGTTACGGCGACGAGCTTCTGGACCTGATCGAGACGGAGGGCGCAGACCTGCACGCATGTTACGACATCGCGAAGGTCGCCTTGACCGAGCGGCTGTTCGATCGGTCGGGACTGCGGGCGGCGGAGCCGATGCGAGGCGGCGGTACGCTTGCTCTTACCCTTCGGACTCCAAGCGCGCTCATCCCGCTGATCATGTCCGCTGTCGCGTTTCTATTGGTTATGGCCACCGTGGCCGCCTTCGGCATATCGCACGAGAAGGATGAGGGCGTAACCGCTCATCTTTTCCAACTCCTGATCATCGGCCAGCTTCCGTTTCTCGCCTGGTTCCATATCCGTGCGCTACGGGGCCGCCGGGTGATCGCCATCATGCTTCATTCGGCGGCGCTTTCGATCGCGCTGGCGCCCGTCTGGTACCTCGGGCTCTGATCGGCCCGATGACGCCCGCATGCCGTCGAGATGCAGCCCGTCAGCCCGACTGGCCCGAGGCAAGCTCGTGCTGAACGCCGAGGGCGATGATACCGGAGCCTCACCGGTCCCGAGACTGCGGTCTGGCGGCCGTGTTTGGTTGAAGATCGCCACGAGGATGTTGGCGCTCCTGATGATTACGGTCACCATCGCCGTCTTGTGGCTGTGGGTTCAAAGCAAACGAGAGCTGCCGCTTCCCCCGCCGACGGGCCCCTTTGCAGTCGGACGACTGCGCTATGAACTCGCCGAGCCGATTTCGGTCGATCCGACCGCGCCCGATGTGCATCACGGACGACGCCTCGTCATGTGGATCTGGTATCCGGCAGAGGCCGGGAGCGGACACCATGTCGCCTATGTTCCCGAACCGCTCCGTTCGCCGCTCAGGGCGAGAAACGGGACGATCACCAATCTCATCGTGCGAGATATTGATCTGGTGCGAGCCCAGGCCCGGGCCGGCGCGAGGGTTGCTGGCGGCAGGCAGGCTTACCCGGTCCTTCTGCTCAAGTCGGGAATTGGGGCGCTCGCGCTCGATTACACGACTCTGGCGGAAAGCCTGGCCAGCAACGGCTATGTGGTTGTCGGCTCGGACGCGCCGCACAGTGCTGTGCTGACTGCCTATGCCGACGGAACGACGGTGGGCCGGACCGGCCTCGGGCATCCTCCTGCGGACAGGCCGGCCGCCTTCGAACCGCTGATCAGGCTATGGGCCGCTGATACCCGCTATGAGCTGGACGCCCTGAGCCGCCTCAATGCGCAACCGACGGGCCCTTTGGCACACCGTTTGGATATCACGCATGTGGGCGTTCTTGGACACTCTTTCGGCGGGGCGACCGCTGTGGAATTTTGTTGGGAGGATTCGCGCTGCAAGGCGGCGGCCGACATTGATGGTCGCCTGTTCGGACCCGCTGCGCTGCAAGGGTTGTCCAAACCGTTCCTCTTCCTGATGAGCGACCACAGTCGGGAGCGCGATCCCGACGCCAAGCTGGTCATGGCCCAACTTCGCGCCTTCTGGTCGAAGCTGCCGGCCTCGAGACGACTGACGACAATCAAGGGCACCCGCCACTTCAACTTCAGCGACAACGCATTGCGCTGGAATCTCCTGATCGGGCGCCTCGCTGGTGCGGTCGGACCGATCGAACGCCGTCGCGCCTTCGCGATCAGCGCGCGCGAACTCGATTCATTCTTTTCAACCGCGTTCAGCCTTCGCAAGACGCCCGGACCTGAGGATCAAGCCGTCGTGCACGACTGGAATTTCCCACCGGGCTGAAGGAGGTTATGTCCGTTGTCTATCGTACCTGGCCTCTACGTCACCGCTCCTCGACGTCCGGTTTCTGCGCGGGAATATCCCAAAGGAGATTGACCGGTCCCGGCCCCTTCACGCCTTCCACGCTCCATCGATTCAACTTTCCGAAAAATCGTCCCACCAAGGCGGCCGACTCGGCAGTCCCAGGCGATCCCGCTCTTTCACATTGTCCGACCACAATAGAAGCGCAGCCGGCCCTGTTCCGGCGGGCTCCCTCGCTGTTATGTCGAACGGTCTCCCTGTTATTGCCGGGATATTCTCCCTGTTATCCGATAACAGGGAGGGGCAGCGTAACAACCTGATTTAAAAGGACGAATTTCGCGAATTCCGGCGCGAATCGGCCGATTTCGGCCGCGAGGCGAGTTCGTCTCCCTGTTCTCTCCCTGTTATCTGGCCGGAACAGGGAGAGAAGAGCGCCCCGCCCGCGCCTCAATCGAACCCGTTGTCCAGGAACTGCTCGGCCACCGCGCAGTGCAGCGCCACGCCGCGCGCCATAACCTCTTCCTCGATCGTCATCTTCACATTGTGGAGCGGCGGGTTGGTGCCCGGCTCGGTACCGGCGCGCGCGACGCCGATGAAGGACATCGCGCCGGGGATCTCGCGCAGCACATAGGAGAAGTCCTCGCCGCCCATGATCGGCGCGGCCATGGTGCGCCAGGCGGATTCGCCGCCGAGCTTCTCGGCGACGCCGCGCATCAGGGCGAGCGCGCGGGGGTCGTTCATCGTCACCGGATAGCCGTCGTCGATCACCACTTCCGCCGTACAGCCATGGGCGGCCGCGATCAGTTCGGCGATCCGGGTCAACCCCTCGCGCGCCTTGCTGCGGGTCGCGGCGGAGAGGGTGCGCAGCGTGCCCTTCAGCTTCACCTCGTCGGGGACGATATTATAGGCCGAGCCGGCGTTGATCTGGGTGATCGACAGCACGGCGGGATCCGTGACCGGAATCTGGCGCGCGACGAAACTGCTGAGCGCGGTGACGATCTCGCAGGCGACCGGGATCGGATCGATCCCGTCATGCGGCATCGCAGCGTGCCCGCCCTTGCCGCGCACCGTGATGTTGAGCGCGTCGGTCGAGGCGAGCAGCGCGCCGGGCCGGCTGCAGATCAGGCCAGCGGGCGCATTGGGCATGATATGGAGCGCGAAGGCCGCCTCGGGGCGCGGCTCGTCGAGCAGCCCGTCCTCGATCATGAAGCGGGCGCCGTGATAGCCCTCCTCGCCGGGCTGGAACATGAAGACGACTGAGCCCGACAGGCTCTCGCGCCGCGCGCACAGCGCCCGGGCGGCACCGACCAGCATCGCGCTGTGCGCGTCATGCCCGCAGGCGTGCATCGCGCCGGGTACCTGCGAGGCGAAGTCCAGGCCAGTCTCCTCCTGCATCGGCAGTGCGTCCATATCGCCGCGCAGCAGCACGGTGCGGCCATTGTCCCGCCCGCCGCGCAGGATCGCGACGAAACCGGTGGTCGATGTGCTGTCGCGATATTCGAGCGGCAGGCCGGCGAGTGCTGCCTTGAGCTTCTCGGTCGTGCGCGGGCAGTGGAGGCCGATCTCGGGGTCGGCATGGATCGCCCGTCGGAGTTCCACCACCTCGGCCAGCTCGGCCTCGCCGGCGGCGCCCCAGTCAGTGGTGAGATCGAGTGCGCTGTCCATGATGACCTGCCTTTGGAATCGGATGGTCGATCCTTACACGTGTGACGAGCGGATTGTCGAAGGGGGTCTTTCAAACCTTCTGTTCCCCGGCGAAGGCCGGGGCCCAGGTGGAAAGGTCGAAGTGGTGGAACGCAACGCCCGCCAAAGATTGTCCCCCGACTGGGCCCCGGCCTTCGCCGGGGAACGGGAAAGTCTCGCGCCTTCAACGCCCCTTGAACAACCCGCCCAATACCCCGCGCACCAACCCGCCGACAATCCCGGCGCCTGCCCCGCGCGACGATCCGAACACCGCCTTCGACACCTCGTTCGCCACCTGACGCCCGACAGCTGAAGAGGCCGATCGCGCAGCAGATGTCGCCATCCGGTTCCAGGGCGAGTTCGCCGCAGCCCGATCCGCCTCGCGCTGCGCCTGTGCCTGCAGCCGCGCCTGGCGATCGGCCTCGCGCTGGTCGGCGAGCCGCTTGCGTTCCGCCTCCTTGGCGGCACGGGCGTCTTCCTTGGCCTGGGCGGCGCCGGCCTTGTCCGCCTCGGTCTTCGCCGCAGCCTCGGCGGCGGCGGCGCTTGCCTCCTGCGATTTGGCGGCGAGCAGCTCCTCCGCGGATTCGCGGTCGACCAGGGTGTCGTATTTCGCGCCGATCGGATCAGTCTCGATCATCACCTTGCGCTCGGCCGGCGCGACCGGGCCGACCCGCGAGCGCGGCGGCTTGATCAGCGTGCGCTCGACCGGCGCCGGCGCGCCATCGGGCTGGAGCAGCGACACCAGCGCCTCGCCGACCTTGAGCTCCGTGATCGCGGTCGCGACATCGACGCCGGGATTGGCGCGGAAGGTGTCGGCGGCGGATTTCACTGCCTGCTGGTCGCGCGGCGTGAAGGCGTGGAGCGCATGCTGCACCCGATTGCCGAGCTGCCCCGCGACCGTATCGGGGATGTCGATCGGGTTCTGGGTGATGAAATAGATGCCGACGCCCTTGGACCGGATCAGCCGGACGACCTGCTCGATCTTCTCGAGCAACGCCTTGGGCGCCGCGTCGAACAGCAGGTGCGCCTCGTCGAAGAAGAAGACGAGCACCGGCTTGTCGGGATCGCCGACCTCGGGGAGATGCTCGAACAGCTCGCTCATCAGCCAGAGCAGGAAGGTCGAATAGAGCTTCGGGCTCGCCATCAATTTGTCGGCGGCGAGGATGTTGACGATGCCGCGACCCTTGTCGTCCAGCCCGATGAAATCGGCCATGGCCAGCGCCGGCTCGCCGAAGAAATGCTCGCCGCCCTGGCTGCGCAGCTGGAGCAAGGCGCGCTGGATCGTGCCGATGCTCTGCTTCGAGACATTGCCGTATGCCGTGGTGAGTTCGTCGGCACGCTCGCCGCAGCTGACCAGCATCGCCTGGAGATCGTCGAGATCGAGCAGCAGCATGCCGTCCTTGTCGGCGACGGTGAAGGCGATGGTCAGCACGCCCTCCTGCACCTCGTTGAGGTCCATCAGCCGCGAGAGGAGGAGCGGCCCCATTTCGCTGACGGTGGTGCGGATCGGATGGCCCTGTTCGCCGTACAGATCCCAGAACTGCACGGGATTGTCGGCATAGGACCAGTCGTCATAGCCGATCTCCTTCGCCCGGGCGGCGAAGGTCTCGTGCATCTTCGAGGTCGGGGATCCGGCCATGGCGAGGCCGGAAAGGTCGCCCTTCACGTCCGCCACGAAGCAGGGGACGCCTGCGGCGGAAAGGCCGTCGATGATGCCCTGGATGGTGACTGTCTTGCCGGTGCCCGTCGCGCCCGCGATCAGGCCGTGGCGATTGGCGCGCCTGAGTTCGAGCTGCTGGCGCAGCCCGGCCGCGTTCGCGCCGATGAAGATGCTGGTGTCGTCTGCCATTTTCCACTCCCGGAGAAAGCGGCGCTATCGCCCTTTTGCCGGGAGCGGGGAAGACGGAGTTTCCTCCCCGAGCGAGCTCGGGGAGGAATTAAGGGGTCAGCTCTTGATCTTGACCGGGAGGTAACGGCCCGGGGTCTTGCCGCGCTGGACGAACAGCACGATCTGCGCGCGGCCCGCGCTCTTCGCCTGGGCGATCTGCGCCGCGAGATCGGCGGCGGTGCGGGTGGGGACGTTGTTCGCCGAGATGATCACGTCACCGCGCTGCAGGCCCTTGGATGCCGAGTCGCTCGACGGATCGACTGCGACGACGACGACGCCCTTGACCGACGGGTCGATCTGCAGGCTGCGCGCGATGCCCGGGGTGAGCGGCTGCACCGACAGGCCGATCGCGCTGGCGCTGGCCTGCTGCCCGGTCTGCGGGCTGTTGTCGGGGATGCCGTCATTATCGTCATCGCCGCCACCGACGAGGCTGGCGAGCTCGTCCTCGGAAGGGCGGGTGCCGATCGTCGCGGTGATCGTCTGGCGCTTGCCGTCGCGAATGATCTCGATCGGCGCGCGAGTGCCCGGCGCCAGGTTGGCGACGAGATAGCTGAGCGTCTGGTCGGGCGTCACATCCTTGCCGGCGACGCGGACGACGACGTCGCCCTGCTTCAGCCCGGCCTTTTCGGCGCCCTGGCCCGGCTCGATCCGCGAGATCAGCTCACCCTGATTGGCGGGCAGGCCCCAGGCGCTGGCGAGATCGTCGGTGACCGGCTGGATGCCGATGCCGAGATAGCCGCGCTTGATCGCGGTACCCTTCATCAGGATGTCGATGATCGGCTTGGCTTCCTCGGCGGGGATCGCGAAGCCGATGCCGACATTGCCGCCCGATGGCGACAGGATCTGCGAGTTGATGCCGATGACGTTGCCGTTCAGATCGAACATCGGGCCGCCGGAGTTGCCCTGATTGATCGAGGCGTCGGTCTGGATGAAGCGATCATAGGCGCCGCCCTGGCCGGTGACGCGATGCAGCGCCGAGACGATGCCGGCGGTCACGGTCGAGCCGAGGCCGAACGGGTTGCCGATCGCGACCACCCAGTCGCCCACGCGGGCGCGGGTCGAATCGCCGAACTTCACGAAGGGGAGCCCGGTCGCGTCGATCTTGAGCAAGGCGAGGTCGGACGACTGGTCGCGGCCGATCAGCTTCGCCGTATATTCCTTGCGGTTGATCAGCGTGACCTTGATCGACTCGACCGTGGCGCCCTTGGCGCCGGCCGCGATCACATGGTTGTTGGTGACGACATAGCCGTCGGGCGAGATGATGAAGCCCGAGCCCAGCGACTGCGCCTCGCGCGTGATCGGCTGGCCGTTGCCGCTGCCCTGGTCACCGCCGTTGAACTGGCCGAACAGGTCGCCGAACGGCGTGCCCGCGAAGGGGTTGGTCTGTTGTTGCACGGTGACGCGCTGAGTCGTCGAGATGTTGACGACCGCGGGCTGGAGCGTGGCGACCATGTCGGCGAAGCTCATCGGCGCGCCGGCCTTGGGGGCGGCTGCGGCGATGACGCCGGGCTCGTTCTGGGCGGTCTGGCCGGCTGCGGGCTGATCGATCGTCATGGCCGCGGCTGCACCGCTGAGGAGCAGGGCACCGGTGATTGCGTAAGCGTAGCGCACTAGAATGATTTCCTCTCGTCTGCCGATGGCGACAACTGCCCGTGTTACGGATGGTTGCTGAACGGCGATTGAATATGAACGGTTTGAAAGCCCGGGTTTCAACGGGCTCCCTGGAATTCCTTCAGATATCCGCTGTTGGGCGACATGACGATCGAGGTCGAGCCACTCTGCGTATAGCCGGGCTCGACACCGAAGGTGCGCCGGTAGGACTGCATCGCCCGGTAGAAATTGTAGAAATCGGGGTCCTGATTGAAGCTGGCAGCATAGATGGCCGTGGTACGCGCTTCGGCATCCGCGCGGATGATCTGCGCGTCCTTGGCGCCTTCGGCGCGAATCGTCAGCGCCTGTTGCTTGCGCTGGGTCTTCATGCGGTTGAGCGCCGATTCGAGCGGGCTGCCATTCGGCAGGTCGGCATGCTTGATGCGCACGTCGACGATCTCGACGCCATATTGTGAGGCGAGCCGCTGCAGCCGGTTCTGGATATTCTCCATCACCTTGTCGCGCTCGGGCGTGAGCAGGACCTTGAACGGCTGGTTGCCGAGCTCGTTGCGGATCGAGGTGCCGAGCAACTGGACCAAGGCTTCGGTCACGCCCGTTTCGCTGCGTGCCGTCACCACCATGCGCAGCGGATCGACCACGCGGAACCGCGCATAGGCATCCACGATCAGCGGCAGCTGGTCGGAGGAGAGCACCTGCTGGTTCTCATATTCGGCATCGAGGATGCGTTTGTCGACCCAGACGATCCGATCCATGAACGGCGCCTTGGCGATCAGGCCGGCACCGGTGCTGCCGAAATGCTCGCCCTTCTTGTAGGCGTTGACGGTCCGGATCGGCTGCTCGAAACGCAGGATCACTGCCTGCTTGGTTTCGGGCACGATCGCGAAGGTGAGGCCGATCAGGATCAGCGCGAACAGCGCGGCGACACCGATCGTGACCGGGTTGCGGAGGAGTGACCCGCTCATTTTGCGTTTCCATTCACGGTGATATCCGGCTCGGCAAGCTTCTTGCCCTGCGAGAGCGGCAGATAGGGCAGCACGCCCGGTGTCTCGACGATGGTCTTGTCGGTCTTGGCCAGCACGGCCTCCATCGTCTCGTAATACATGCGGCGCTTGGTCACTTCGGGCGCGAGCTTGTACTGGCCATAGACCTTGTCGAACTGCGCCGCCTCGCCTTCGGCCTGGGCGATCAGCTGCTGGGCATAGCCCTGGGCGTTGTTCCGCGCCGCGACCGCGTCCTGCTGCGCTGCGGTCACGTCCTTGAACGCGTCATTGACCTCCTGCGGCGGCACTGCCTGCTTGATCGCGACGCCCTGCACCAGGATGCCCGACTTATAGTCGTCGAGGATGCGCTGCATCCGCTCCTGCACCTCGGTCTCGATCCTGGAGCGGCCGGCGCCCATCGCCTGGTCGAGGTTCATATTGGCGACGACTTCGCGCATCGCGCTCTCGGCGGTGGCGCGGACAGTCGCCTTGGGGTCGGCGATCTGGAAGACATAGTCGGCCGGATTGTTGATGTTCCAGCGCACCGAAAAGGCCAGGTCGAGGATATTCTGGTCGCCGGTGATCATCAGATTGGGGGCGGCCGGATCCGGGAAATTCTCGGTCTGGATATTCTGGACATCGACCTTGGTGACGTCGGCGATCGGCAGGGGCAGGGTGATGCGCACGCCCGTGTCGAGCGTGCCGGCGTAGCGCCCGAACATGGTGACGACGCCGCGCTGCTGCGGGGCGATCTGGTGGAAGCTGGTGAAGAGGATCCAGAGCGCGACGATCACCCCGATGCCGAGCATCCAGAGCGCACGGGGGCTGGGCGTGCCCGGGATATGCGGCCGTCCGCCGCCCGATCCGCCGCCACCCCCGCCGCCGCGGGCACGGCGCAGGAATTCGTCGAGCGCGCTCGGGCCGGGGTTCCGCGGCCGGCCGGCCGGCGGCACTGACCAGGGATTGCGCGGGCCTTCCTTGCCCCCGCCCGAGCTGTCGCCCGATCCGCCGCTTCCTCCCTTGTCGTCATTGCCGGAGCCGCCGCCGCCCCAGGGGCTTTTCGGAATATCGGCGTTGAGGATGGTGAAGCGCTGAAACCAGCCCTGAAGGATCGTCATTCTCTTCTTATAGGTGCGCGGGATTACGAAAAACAGTGGCAAGCGGTCATGACGGTCCTATCTGCGCAAGGATGACCGATACCAGCCTGCTCGACGCCGCCCTTTCCCCCATTGCCGGCACGCGCGCGACCGCGCGAATCGAGGGCGACCGCGCAAGCATAATCCTCGACGTGACCGGGCTGGACGCACGCGAGCGTGAGGCGATCGAGCGCGATGTGAAGGCAGCGGCGGAAGGCGTGGCCGGAATCGCGACCGTCCGGATCGCGCTCACCAGCCAGCGCACCCGGCGCACCTTGATCGCGGTGGCGAGCGGCAAGGGCGGGGTAGGCAAATCGACCGTCTCCGCCAATCTCGCCATCGGCCTGCAGCGGCTTGGCCGGCGCGTGGGGCTGGTCGATGCCGATATCTATGGCCCGTCCCAGCCCAAGCTGATGGGTGTCGAGGGATCGCGGCCGACCGCGAAGGACAAGCTGCTCGAGCCGGTGGCGACGCCCTATGGCGTGCCCCTGCTGTCGATGGGCCAGCTCGTCGGGGCCGATCAGGCGATCGCGTGGCGCGGGCCGATGGCGGCGGGCGCGCTCGGCCAGCTGGTCGATGCCGATTGGGCGGCGCAGGACACATTGGTGGTCGATCTGCCGCCGGGTACGGGTGACGTGCAGCTGACCATGATCCAGAAGCACAAGCCGACAGGCGCGGTGATCGTCTCCACCCCGCAGGATCTCGCGCTGATCGATGCGCGCCGGGCGATCGAGCTGTTCGTCAAGGCCGGGGTGCCGATCATCGGCCTGATCGAGAATATGGCGGGCTATGCCTGCCCGCATTGCGGCGAGGTCTCCGATCCGTTCGGGCGCGGCGGCGCCGAGGCGGCGGCGGCCGAACTCGGGATCGATTTTCTCGGGCGGATTCCGCTGGACATCGCGATCCGCTCGGCGTCGGATGCGGGCACGCCCCCCGCCGCGCGGAACGGGCCGGAGGCGCTCGCCTTCACCGGGATCGCCCAGCGTGTGTTTCACTGGATCGAACAGGGAGGATAGGATGCCACTCACCAGCGACGCGGACATCAAGGCCCTGCTCGAGGAGACGCGGACGATCGCGATGATCGGCGCGTCGGACCGGCCCGACCGGCCCTCCTACCGGGTGATGCAGACGTTGCAGGCGCGCGGCTACCGCGTGATCCCGGTCAATCCGCAGATCACCGGCGAGCATATCCATGGCGAGTTCGTGTTCCGCGACCTGTCGCAGCTTGGCGATCCGATCGACATGGTCGATATCTTCCGCAACTCGGCGGCGGCCGGCGAGGCGGTCGATCAGGCGATCGCGGCGGGCGCGAAATCGGTGTGGATGCAGCTCGGCGTGATCAATGAGGAAGCGGCGGCGCGGGCCGAGGCGGCGGGGCTCAAGGTGGTGATGAACCGCTGCCCCGCGATCGAGCTTCCCCGGCTCGGGATAACAAAGGTCGGCGACTGAACCTGGCGGGAGGGAAAACGATGCTGGCTCTGGTGCTGATCATCGCCGGGCAATCCGCCGATGCCGCGCTTGCCAATTATCACGCGGTGACCGCGGTGGGGCCGCATTGCGAGGCCGTGGCCAACCCAAGCGACATCACCGTCTGCGCGCGCCGCACGGCCGATCGCTATCGTTTGCCGCTGATCGAGACTGATCCGGGCAATCCCAGGACCCAGGACGTTCCGGGCGAACGCGAACGGCTCTTCGCGCGCACGTCGAATTGCCAGGAGAAGTCGGTCTTCCTGGTCGGATGCGGCATGGTAGGGGCCGGCGCCAAGGCCAGTTTCGGGCCGGACGGCATTCACGGCGCACGGCTCCGTCCGCTGGCGCCCTGAGGCGCGGGAGCGGACTCGCAACCTATTGATAGCTGAGCAGTTGTTCTCCCGGGTGGTGTAACAGGGAAACAGGTCCATGCTCGCGATGACGATTCTCCTGCTGGCGGCGGCTCCGGTGGCGCATCATGCCCGCCCCGCGCATTCGGTCCGGGCGGTCCTTCACGGGCGCGTGGCGCGCAGGGCGCACCGCCCGATCTCCCTGACCTCGCGGAAGCTGCAGGTGATCACCGCTGACGTGACGCCGCCGCGCTCGCCCTATCGGCTGCCGCTCGCCGTCGCGCCCGAGCCGACCGCCAAGGACATCGCGCTCAACGAGGACGGCTCGCGCTGCGCACTGATCGGCCAGACCATCTGCCCGCGCCCGACGCGCACGATCGTCCGGATGGGTGAAGATTCGCCGGTGAAAATGCCGAAGGAAGCACCGCACTAGGTATCTTCCACGAGCAACCCGGGGGGCGTCGATTCGTTATGATCCTGAGCGGGCAGAACAGGGAAATGTTCGATGGTCGCAATCGCCCTTTTCATGCTGGCAGCATCGCCGGCGACGCAACTCGCGCATGATCAGCGCCCGGTCGATGTGGGTGAAACCGTCGAATGGAACGCGAAACCGTCCGGACGGCCTTTCATGACGACCTGGACAGTCCTGCCCACTGACACCGCCGCGCCGCGCTCTCCCTATCGTATCCCCGACAGCGCCACGGTCGACCCGACGTCGAAGGATCGCGCCTTTGATCAGGACGGCGCGCGGTGCGCCCTGATCGGCCAGACGATCTGCACGGATCCGCCGCCGGTGCTCATGACGATCGGCGAGAGGCCGCTTACGCTGCTCCCTGAACTGGCACCCTGACCAGAGTCGTATCAGGCCAGGATGTGCATCCACATCGGCTGGCCGGCCAGGCTCTGCGACCCGCGCAGCTTCTCGAGCGCCTGGGCGACCGAGCGCTCGGGGCCTTCATGCGTGACGATCGCGACCAGCACGGTGCCGTCGGCCATGGCGCCGCGCTGCATCAGGCTCTCGATCGAGACGCCGGCATCGCGCATCGCCGCGGCAATCTCCGCCAGCACGCCGACCTTGTCGGTGACGGTGAAGCGGACATAGGCGCGGCCGCGGCGCTCGCCGGTATCGGCGGTCGTCGGCGTCGCCAGCGCATCGACCGGCATCGCATAGGCCGGGCCGAATTCGCCCCGCGCGATATCGATCAGGTCGGCGACCACCGCCGATGCGGTAGGGCCATCGCCCGCACCGGCGCCCTGGAACAAGAGTCGCCCGACGAAATTGCCCTCCGCTACCACTGCGTTGGTCGCGCCGGTCACATGCGCGAGCGGATGGCGCATCGGTACGAGATGCGGATGGACCCGCTGGAACAGCCCGCTGGCATTGTCCTCGGCAATGCCGAGCAGGCGGATGCGATAGCCGAGCGCGGCCGCCTCGGCGATGTCGGCGGCGAGGATGTGGCGGATGCCGCTGGTCGCGACCTCGCCGAACGCCGGCCGCGTGCCGAAAGCAAGGCTGGCAAGGATCGAGAGCTTGTGCGCAGCATCGACGCCGTCAATGTCGAAGCTCGGATCGGCCTCGGCAAAGCCAAGCGCCTGCGCCTCGGCGAGCACGTCGGCGAAGTCGCGGCCTTCCTCCTCCATCTTGGTCAGGATGAAATTGCAGGTGCCGTTGAGGATGCCATAGACGCGCGCGATCTCGTTCGCGGCGGCGCCTTCGCGCAGTCCCTTGATGACCGGGATGCCACCCGCCACAGCCGCTTCGAACTTCAGCGCGACCTTGGCTGCCTCCGCCGCGCGGGCAAGCTCGAGGCCGTGATGCGCCAGCATCGCCTTGTTGGCGGTGACGAGGCTCTTGCCGCCGGCGAGCGTGGCGCGGGCGAGCGCAAGCGCCGGGCCGTCCGAACCGCCGACCAGCTCGACCACGACATCGGCGCCCTCATGATGGGCGAGCGCCGTGGTGTCGTCGATCCATTCGAACCGCCCGATATCCACGCCGCGATCCTTGGCGCGGTCGCGTGCGGAGACGGCGACGATCTCGATCGGCCGGCCGGCCCGCCTCGCGATCAGCGCGCCGTTCGCATCGATCAGCCGGATCACGCCGCCGCCGACAGTACCGAGCCCGGCCAGGGCGACGCGCAGGGGTTTGGTCATTCTCGCTCCACCTTCGTCACCCCGGACTTGTTCCGGGGCCTATCAATCAGCGGGCGCAAAGATTTGATGTTGGCACCGCCATCGCAGGTCGCGTTAGCGGAGGGCTGGATGCCGGAGCAAGCCCGCATGCTGAACAGGACGCTTGTGGGGTGGATCAGGAATCTCGCTGGACGACGAATACCGGCACAGACTGGCATTTCTGCACGAGGCACAGAACATCCGGCCCCTTCCAGCTCCACGGGATCAGGACAGGGGCCATAAAACAGCCGACAGCGGCAGCGAAACAGGCGATCGCCCGGCCGGGCCGACCGCGCAGGAGCAGCAGCCATTGGCCGCCGGCCAGAATCATTGCGGCAATGATCAAGGCCAATTCAATCAGGCCTCGGTGAAAGAAGTCGAGGCCCTGCTCCGTACCGAATTTGATCATCAGGGCATCAAGGAAGAAGCCAATGATGGCGCAAATCCAGGCGAGAAGCTGCAGCGGGGGCGTCGCCTGGCCCGCCAGACGTGGCGGTGGTGCTTCCCCGCTCATGCCTCTGCTATTTCTTCACCAGCCCGATCTCGACGAGCCGTTCATGGAGATAGTCATGCGCCGTGATCGGCGTCGGATAGCGGTTGGGGTTCTCCGCGGTGATGCAGCTCGGCAGCGTCTCGATCAGGAAATCGGGCGCGGGGTGGAGGAAGAAGGGCATCGAATAGCGCGAATGGCCGCGCCGCTCCGGCGGCGGATTGACCACGCGGTGAGTCGTCGAGGGCAGGACATGGTTGGTCAGGCGCTGCAGCATGTCGCCGACATTGACGACCATCGCGCCCTCGGGCGGGCGGATCGCGAGCCATTTGCCGTCGCGGTCGAGCAATTCGAGCCCGGCTTCCTCGGCGCCGAGCAGCAGGGTGATGAGGTTGATGTCCTCATGCGCCCCGGCGCGGACGCCCTCGGCATCCATCGGGATCGGCGGATAATGGAGCAGGCGCAGGATCGAGTTGCCGTCCTCGACCGCGTGATCGAACCAGTTGGGTGCGAGCTTGAGATGGCGCGCGATCGCCGAGAGCAGCCGGTCGCCGGCGCGGTCGAACGCCTCGAACAGTTCGAGGAAGACGGATTTGAAGCCCTCGGGCCGGGTGGGCCAGATATTGGCGGGCATATCGGCGGCGAAGCGGTGACCGGCGGGAAGCTCCCGGCCGACATGCCAGAACTCCTTCAGGTCGACATGCTTCGCGTCCTTGGCGATCTCGGTCTTGAACGGCGTATAGCCGCGCTGCCCGCCGCCCGCGGGCGTGAAATAGCTGCGCTTCTCCTCCTCGGGCAGCCCGAACAGAGTCGCGGTTTCAGCCCAGGCGCGATCGATCAGATCCTGCGGCACGCCATGATCGGCAATGACCGCGAAGCCGAAGCGTTCGAACGAGCCGCCAAGGGCAGCGGCAAAGGCCTCGGGGTCCGCGGCCTCGTCGTTCAACGAAAGGGCGGGGACCTGGGCTGAGGGGGTATCGAGCATCGGCGTGTTCCGTACGCATGTTTCAACGAACCCGGGAGCATAGACCCCCGGCTTCGCCGCGTACAGGTTCAGCTGACCGTGATCGTGCCCTTCGACTTGTCGGCGCCGTCGGAGGTGAGATCGAGCCTGAACGGCTTCTTGTCCTCGGTCGTGCCGACCAGGCCGTTGCCGCTGGCCGACAGCGTGAAGCCCGCCGCAGTCAGCTTCTGCTGGAACCAGTCGCGCACGGTGGCGGGCGCCGCAGGGCTGGCAAAGCTGACGCGGACGGTGCCTTCGTCATCGTCCTTGCCGGGCTTGCCGCCGTCATGCGCGTCGATGTTCATCGCCGAGATCGTCGAGCCGGGATAGAGATGCACCCCGTTCATCTCGAAATCCTTGGAGTCGAGATGCAGTTTGGGCAGGTTGATCTTGCCCGAGAAACCCGGCGTGTTGATCGACACCGCGCCCGAATTGCCATCCATGCTGGCGACGACATTGCCGTCGCTGTCGCTCGAGTTGAACGATATGGTGGTGCCGCCCTTCGAGCCGTCACAGGCGCTGAGCGTCGCGGCGAGAAGGATCGTGGCGGCCAGGGGACGAAACATCCATATCTCCTCGGTGAATTAGTAAGGTAACACACTAGAGATATGGCCGCTTCCCGTCAAGCTTTTCCGCGCGTCAGGGGGTGACCTTGCGGGCATCATCTGCAACAGGCTCCGGCATGGCCGCAGTGCAGCATCCCGAATCCGCCAATATGGCGCCGATCGGCTTTCGCGAATTCGTCGTGATGGTCGCATCGCTGATGGCGCTCGGCGCGATCGGCGTGGATACGATGCTGCCCGCCTTGCCCGCGATCGGCGCGCAGCTTCACATCGCGAGCGACAATGAGCGCCAATATGTCATCGCCATCTATCTGGTCGGGCTGGGCATCGGGCAGCTGATCCACGGGCCGCTCGCCGACCGGTTCGGGCGGCGCCCGGTGATCATGAGCGCGCTGGCGATCTATGGCGTGGCCAATGTGGTGGCGGCCTTTTCGGCCAGTTTCCCCTTGCTGCTGGTGGCGCGGCTGTTCGGCGCGATCGCAGTGGCGGCGACCCGGGTGGTGACGATCGCGCTGGTACGCGATTGCTATTCGGGCCGGGCGATGGCGCGGGTGATGAGCCTGGTCATCATCGTCTTCATGATCGCGCCGGTGATGGCGCCGAGCTTCGGCCAGCTCATCCTGCTGTTCGGATCGTGGCGGCTGATCTTCGGCATCATCGCCACGCTCACCGCGATCGTGCTCGTCTGGTTCGCCTTGCGCATGCCGGAGACGCTGGCGGGCGAGCTGCTGCCCTTTTCGGTCGCCCGGCTGATCGAGGGCTATCGCACCACCGTCACCAATCGCGCGTCGCTCGGCTATATGCTGGCGGCGACGGCGCTGCAGGGCGCGCTGTTCGGCTATATCACCTCGGTGCAGCAGGTCGTCACCACTGTGTTCCATGCGCCCAGGCAGCTCAACCTCGTCTTCGCGGGCACGGCCGGCATGATGGCGGTGGCGAACCTGCTCAATTCGCGCGTGGTGATGCGGCTCGGGTCGCGGCTGTTGTCGCACAGCGCTGTCGTCGTCCTGATCGCGCTTGCTGCTATCAACCTTGTGACCGAGTTGCTGGGCGGCGAGACGCTGATCATGTTCGTCATCCTCCAGGCGCTGACCATGGGGTGCCTCGGCCTCGCCAGCTCCAATTTCTCGGCGATGGCGATGCAGGACATGGGCAGGATCGCCGGCACCGCCTCGAGCGTGCAGGGCTTCTGCGCGATCACGCTCGGCGCGCTGATCGGCACGATGATCGGCCAGTCCTTTGCGGGGACGACCGTGCCGATGCATCTGGGTTTCCTGTGCTGCGGCGTGATTGCGCTGGCGATCATCGCCGTTACCGAGCGCGGCCGGCTGTTCCGACCGGCCTGAACAGGCGTCGATCCGTCGCAAAGCAGCGGAACCATCCTGTCTTTGTCGCAGGGTGACGGAACTGTCATCCTCGCCCGCCGTTCGCCGATATGATATCGAGAGCAAGCTCTGTTGAGGAGGCGTAGCATGACCATGGGTGGCTATCAGGTGCCGGGCGAAGGCACCGGCGACGACGGATATGACGAAGAAGGCTATGACGAGAGCCAGCGCGCGGAAATCCTCGAGGTAACCCGGGATGGTCCGACCGACGGCACGATCCTGACGGATCTCAGCCCGGACATCGGCGACGATGAGGATGACGACGATCTCGAGATGGACAGCGACGAGCTCGGCCAGGAGAGCGACGACACCGACGAGGATGAGGACGATCTAACCGAAGACGAGCTTCAGGACGATCTCGACGATGACGATCTCGATGAGGATGATCTCAGCGACGCGGACGATGCCGCGCTGAGGCCCTGAGCTTGATGACGCGGGGCGCGGATTGACCGCCCCCGTCCACGCTGCATAGGATCGCCGGCGGAACCGGGAGTTGCCGCCATGCCGAATGATCCCCGTATCGATGCCTATATCGCGCGCCAGGCCGATTTCGCGCGGCCGATCCTCGATCATATCCGTGCGCGGGTCCACGCCGCCTGCCCGGATGTGACCGAGACGATGAAATGGAGCCGGCCCTTCTTCGACTATCACGGCCGTCCGCTGGCAATCATGTCCGGCTTCAAGGCGCATGCAAGCTTCGGTTTCTGGCGCCGCGATGCCCTGACCACCGGGCAGGAAGGCGAGGCCATGGGACAGTTCGGGCGACTGACCTCGGTCGCGGATCTCCCTGACGATGCCGAGTTCGACCGCCTCGTGCGCGAGGCGATGGCACTGGTCGATGCCGGGGACGGTGCGATCAAGCGCAAGGCGCGTCCGCCCAAGCCCGAGGCCGAGGTGCCGTCCGAACTCGCCGAGGCCCTGGCGCAGGACGATGCAGCCGCCGCGACCTTCAACGGTTTTCCGCCGAGCTGCCGCCGCGAATATTGCGAATGGATCGGCGAAGCCAAAAGGCCCGAAACCAAGGCGAAGCGGGTTGGCGAGACGATCGCGCTGCTCCGCGAGGGCAAGAGACGGCACTGGAAATACGAGGAATGCTGAGCGCCTGAGGCAGTGATTCCGCGCTTGCCCGCCGCGCCTTTCATGTTATGGTGTAACGTCACACCATTCAGGGAGGACGATATGAGCGCACGTGCAATCGCAATCCGGTCGCAGAGGAGCAGCGACTTCGAGCCCTTCGCCCATATGAACATCACGCCGCTGATCGATGTGATGCTGGTGCTGCTGGTGATGATGATCCTGTCGATCCCGATGATGACTCACAAGGTGCCGCTGACCCTGCCCCAGATCGGCGGCACGCCGCCGGCACCGCCGGTGATCCACCTGATCGACCTCGATGCCCAAGGTGTCGTCTCATGGGACGGCACGCCGGTCGATGCCAAAACCCTCCAGGCGCGTCTCGCCGCGGTGCAGCCCGATCCGAATGTCCAGATCCAGATCCGCGCCGATGCTGCCGCGCGTTATGAGCGGTTCGACCAGACCCTGGCGGTGATCGAGCGTTCCGGGATCACCAGGCTCGGCTTTATCGGCAATGAGCGGTTCCAGGATTTCACCGCCGGGAAGTAACGCGGGCGGAACGTTGCGGCGAAGCGGGGCGTTGGGAAGTCCCGATCCGCTCTGAAGGACGTTGTTTGCCCTTGCGCCATTTCGCCACACTTTCCCTGCTGCTCGTTGCGGGTTGCTCCTCCGGCAGGGATGTCGCCGCCAACCACACGGTGGATATCAACGCCGCCGCCGTCCAGGCGCAGGGCAGCGTCAATGCCTATGCCGCCAACACGGCGGACGAGAGTCCGGCGCCAACGCAGAGCCCCGCACCCCTGACGCCCCCTGCGCCGGGCACGCCGGGCGGCTTGCCGGACGACCATATGCCAGTCGCGGAAGCGCCGTTCACCCCTGACAGCGCGCAGGGCGCGGCCAATGTCGTGCAGACCTATTATGCCCTGGTCGGCGAAGGGAAATATGCCCGGGCCTGGTCGCTATGGGAGGGCGACGGCATGGCGTCAGGCGGAAACGCCGACGCATTGGCCGCGCAATTCGCCCGCTATTCCGAATATCACGCCAATATCGGCGCGCCCGGTGATGTGGATGCCGGCGCCGGCCAGCGCTATGTGACTGTGCCGGTGCAGATCTACGCCAGGCTCAAACAGGGCGCCCGTCCCGAATATCAGATCGGCTATGTCACGGTCCACCGCACCGCTGATATCGACGGCGCGACCGCCGCGCAGAAAAGCTGGCATATCCGCAGCATCGACTTGAAGCCGGCACCGGCACGGCCATAAGGTCGGTAGATGCCGACACTCCTGCTACTGATTGCTTCCAACTGCTTCATGACGATCGCCTGGTACTGGCATCTGAAGGGCGGAATGACGAAGCCGATCTTCTTTGTGATCCTGATCAGCTGGGGCATCGCCCTGTTCGAATATTGCCTCGCGGTGCCGGCCAACCGGCTTGGCTATGCCTCGGGCTGGAGCGGCGGGCAGCTCAAGATCGCGCAGGAGGTGATCACGCTGATCGTCTTCGGCGTATTCATGGTGACGGTACTCGGCGAGCCGCTCGGCTGGCGCCATCTCGGCGCGTTTATCTGCCTGATCGGCGCGGCGACGTTCATGTTCGCCGGGCGTTAGCTCCCCGTCAGCAGCAGGCGGACGTTGATGGTCGGCGTGCTGGCCATGGTCATCTCCGGGTCGGGATGGCCCACGCTGCTTTTGGATCAGGGGCGAGTCAACGCGACTTGCCGCCGAACCCGAGCTAGTTTCCGTTCATCACCCCGGCGAGGATAGCGAGGTCGCTGTTCTGCACGGCCTCGCCGGTGGCGTCGGTATCGGCCGGCGCGGCGGCGTTCGTTACGGGGTCGGGCTTGCGCGGCGCATAGCCGGCGACGTCGACCGCCATCCACAAGATCCCGGCGGCCCAGATCAGCGCCGCCCAGCGGCTTCGGAAGAGCTTGGCATAAGGCACGGGAGCCTTGTACGCGCAAATTGGTTAAGGTGGTTCTCGACGGCGTGGTAAATATTCGGGGCGGGGATAGTTCTCCGCATCGGATTGATCCGGATAAAGGTGCGCTTGCGTGGTCGCGTTATTCGGAGCGCTCTGTGTCCATGGTTTGAGCGTCCGGGGTCTGCTTGCCAGCCTTGGTCGCGGCTTTGGCCAGGGAGGCGGCGGATTTCGCGGCGGCGTGGGGAGTGAAGGAAAGGGCCAGGCCTTCGGGTCCGTCGAGCATCACCTCGCCACCCTCGGCGGTTGCCTTGGTCGGCGTGTCGTGAGGTTTATTGGACATGATGCTATCTACCTGCGCAGGATAGAAAAGTAACGCCAGGGGGACGTGCAGGGTTCCCGAGATAAAGTGGAGTTCGATGTATACCCGATCCTTTCTCCAGACCCACCGGGTTCCCAGGCTGAGCGATGTCGAGACTGCGTCGCTCGAAGCATCGGTGGCGCGCACCGCCGAGTTCAGGGCAAAACAGGTCATCGTCCGCCAGCAGGTGCCGCTCAGCCAGTGCACCCTGCTGCTCGAGGGTTTCATCGAGCGCTACAAGGACACGCCCGAGGGCCGGCGGCAGATCCTGGCGATCCATGTGCCCGGCGATTTCGTCGATCTCCACAGCTATCCGCTCAAGCGGCTCGAACATTCCGTCGCAGCGCTGACGCCGGTCAAGGTCGCGTTCTTCCCCCATCCGGCGATCCGCGCGCTGACCGAGCAATCGGCGACGCTGACGGAATTGCTGTGGCGCTCCACCCTGATCGACGCTGCGATCAACCGCGAATGGATCGTCTCGATCGGCGCGCGCTCGGCCGCGGTGCGCATGGCGCACCTGTTCTGCGAGCTCTATCTGCGGCTCGAGCGGATCGGCATGACGGAGGGGCTGCGTTTCTCCCTGCCCCTGACCCAGATCGACCTCGCCGACGCGACCGGGCTCACCGCGGTGCATGCCAACCGGATGCTGCGGCAGCTCCGCGAAAAGGGGCTGGTTGAATTCCGGTCGGGCGAGGTGACGATCCTCGACTGGCCGGCGCTGCAGAGCTTCGGCGATTTCGATCCGGGCTATCTGTTCTTCGACTGAGGCTCCCCCAGCCCGTCATTCCCGCGCAAGCGGGAAGCCCGCTGCCTCGACGCAGACGGAAACAGAAGCGGGATCCCCGCTTTCGCGGGGATGACGGCGGAGAATATTCCCGTGACCCTAAAAGGCCCGATCGCCCAGATAATGCGTCTGCGCGGCATCGGTCGCGTTCACCGCGAGGATCGAGCGTGCATCGCCGGGCGCCCGGGGACGGCCCTTCCGGTCGCCCGAGGCGTGGATGACACGCTCGAGCAATTCCTGGCCCTCAGTCCACCAGCCGACGCCGCTCGCTGCGTTGATATGGCCCTGCGCGCCGGCGTCGACGAAATGGCTGCCCCAGCTGACCGCGAGGCTGTGCGCGCGCTCGATTTCGATCCAGGGGTCGTCCCGGCTCGCGACCAGGATCGAGGGGAAGGGCAAGGGCGCGGTCGGCGACGGCCGGAACGCCTTCAGATCCTCCTGCGCATCCGGCCGGTCGACATCGGCGGGTGCGACAAGCAGGGCGCCGGCGACAGGCCAGCCATAAGGCTGGCGCGTCAGCTCAGCCCACCAGGCGACGGCAAGACAGCCAAGGCTGTGCGCCGCCAGGATGACCGGCGCCTGTGCCGCGGAGATCGCCTGGTCGAGCTTGGTCACCCAGGCGTTGCGGTGCGGCGTGGTCCACATGCCGAGCTCTACCCGGACTGTATCGGGGCGCGCATTTTCCCACAGGCTTTGCCAGTGCGAGGGCCCCGAGCCGCCAAGGCCGGGGACGGTCAGGATCGTCGGCTGCGCCGGATCGTATGGCGAAAAACTTCCCATCGTCGATCTCCTGAAAGGGCAAGGAGACGTGGCCGCCTGAAGCTCTAGGGGGACGCCGTGCGACCACGCCTCCAGACCTTCAAGATATTCCTACTAAGTTGATAGGCAATAGCGCTGCGCCAGGATGCGCGGCCGCTGCGACGGGCCGAAACGGACGCTTTATCTGGTCGCAAACCGGGCCGGTTTCGTCGCTTCGGGAGGGTCGCGGTCAAGGCTATGAAGCCGCGACTCGGCTTGGTAGGGCAGGCAATGCCCAAGCGTCGTGCCGACCAGCTCCTCGTCGATCGCGGCCTCGCCGAGAGCCGGACGCGCGCGCAGGCGCTGATCATGGCCGGCCTCGTCTTTCTCGGCGACCGCAAGATCGACAAGCCGGGCCAGCCGGTGGCCGATGATGCCCTGCTCGAGGTCAAGGGGCGCGACCATCCCTGGGTGTCGCGCGGCGGGATCAAGCTCGCGCACGGGCTCGATCATTTCGGCTGGGATGTGACGGGCGCGGTCGCGATCGATGTCGGCTCGTCGACCGGCGGGTTCACCGATGTGCTGCTCAGCCGTGGTGCGGCGCGGGTCTATGCGGTCGACAGCGGCACCAACCAGCTTGCCTGGAAACTGCGCCAGGACGACCGCGTCATCGTCCATGAACAGACCAGCGCGCGCATCCTGACCGCGGCGCACATCCCCGAGCCGGTTGACCTGATCGTCTGCGATGCGAGCTTTATCGGCCTGGCCAAGGTGCTCGACGTGCCGATGGGCTTCGCGAAGCCCCGGGCGCGGCTGATGGCGCTGGTGAAGCCGCAATTCGAGGCCGGGCGCGACGAGGTCGGCAAGGGCGGCGTGGTGCGCGACCCCGCAGTCCATGCGCGGGTCTGCGCCGAGGTTTCGGAATGGATCGCAACAAAAGGCTGGCATGTGGAGGGCGTGGTCGAAAGTCCGATCACCGGCCCCGAGGGCAATGTGGAATTCCTTCTTGCCGCAATAAGATACAGGGACCCTGTCTGATTTACCCTGTTCGCAGTTGCAAAATTTATTCAAACATTGGCACGTTCTTCATTTATAGCAGGATCGGTGCTTTATTCGGTCGCGCCGCAAGTGCCGCTGTATCGCGCGAACAGGAAGGCTGAAGATTTGAGGGAAATCGCATCGAAGCAGCAGCTGAGGCTGGCGTTCATGCGCTGGGCCGTGGTCACCGTGCCGTTCATCCTGCTGCTTGGCTTCACCTCGGCGCGCTTCGTGCCGAGCGGATCGGACAGCAGCTGGTATCGCGCGCTGGTCAAGCCCGAACAGACCCCGCCCGACTGGGCCTTCCCGGTTGCCTGGACTGCGATCTACATCCTGCTCGGTCTCGCTCTCGCCATGATCATCCATGCGCGCGGATCGAAATTGCGCGGGCCGGCGATCGCTGTGTTCGCGGTGCAGATGGTCGCGAACCTGATCTGGTCGCCGCTTTTCTTCGGCATGCACCAGGTCTTCTGGTCGCTGGTGACGATCGGCGTGATGTTCGCGCTCGCCCTGGCGACGACCATCCTGTTCGGGCGGATTCGTACCGGCGCGGCCTGGCTGCTGGTGCCGTATCTGGCATGGCTGGTCTATGCCGGGATCCTCACCTACAGGATCGCCGAGCTCAACCCCGGGGCGGAAACCCTTGTGCCTTCCTCCTCGACCACCCAGATCATCTAGACCAGACGCCATTTGCGGGATCATGTCATGCAGTCCGACAACAAGATTTTCGACGATTTCGTGAAGTTCATGAACGGCGCGGCGGGCACGCTCGCCGGCATGGGCCGCGAGGCAGAATCCGGCGCACGCGCCAAGGCCAAGGAATGGATCGGCGGGCTGGATTTCGTCAGCCGTGACGAGTTCGATGCGGTCAAGGCGATGGCGGCGGCGGCGCGCGACGATGCCGATGCGCTGCGCGCCCGGCTCGATGCGCTCGAAGCCAGGCTTGGCGCAGCCGGTTCGAGCGATGCCAAGCCAGCGAAGAAACCCAAGGCAGGAGCCTAAAGATCTTTTCCACAGTTTTTTCTAGACGCTTTTCCGCGCAGCGCTTGTGCGCAGCGGCCCGTGGCGGCACCACATATGGTGTCATCAGGGCAGCGGGAGGCATGACGTGATGCTCGACGAAGCCGATTACGAACGCGAAGACGCAGCGCCGATCGACATGCTCGAAAGCTATTTCGCGGCGCATGGCTGGGAGCATGAGCGCCAGGACGATGAGGTCATCGCCAAGGTCAAGGGCAGCTGGACTCAATATGAGCTGCGCGCGCTGTGGCGGGACGAGGACAGCGTCATCCAGTTCCTCGCCTTTCCGGACATCCGCGTCACCGACGAGCGCCGCGGCGCGATCTACGAAGCGATCGGGCTGATCAACGAGCAGCTCTGGGTCGGGCATTTCGAGCTCTGGTCGTCGAGCGGCATCCTGCTCTACCGCCATGCCGCAATGATCGAGGGCGAGGGCGGCACCATGTCGCTCGGCGCGGCGGAATTGCTGGTCGAATCCGCGATCGACGAGTGCGAGCGTTTCTATCCCGTGTTCCAGTTCGTGCTGTGGGGCGGCAAGACCCCGAAGGAAGCCCTTGCCGCGGCGATGACCGAGACTCAGGGCGAAGCTTGAACCTCAAGACCATCTGGCTGATCGGCTGCGGCAATATGGGCGGCGCGATGCTGCGCCGCTGGATCGACAGCGGCGTGGTAGCAGCCGACCGCGTGGATGTCGTCAATCGCACGGATCGGGCCTTGCCGGACGGGGTGCGCCAGGCGCGCGACCTGCCCGAGGGGCCGCTGCCCGACATGGTGATGCTGGGCATGAAGCCGCAGCAGCTCGACGAGATCGCCACCCGTTATGGCGATCGGCTGGCCGGAGTCCCGGTCCTGGTCTCGATCCTCGCCGGCGTGGAAGGCGCGACGCTTGCCCGGCGCTTCGATGCGGGCGCGATCGTGCGGGCCATGCCCAATCTGCCCGTCGGCATCGGCAAGGGCGTGGTCGCGCTGTACAGTTCGGCACACGATACGGGACTCCGCGAGGGCGTATCCGCGCTGATGGCCCCGCTCGGGCTGGTCGAATGGATCGCTGACGAGGCGCTGTTCGATGTCGTCACCGCGCTCGCGGGCAGCGGGCCCGGCTTTCTCTACCGCTATATCGATGCGCTGGCCGAGGCTGGCGCCGCACTCGGCCTGCCCGCTGACCAGGCGGCACGCCTTGCCATCGCGACGGTGGAGGGATCGGCAATGCTCGCCGCCGCCGCCGATGTCTCTCCGGCCATACTCGCCGAGCGTGTCGCGAGCCCGGGCGGCTCGACCCGCAAGGGCCTTGACGTTCTCGACCATGACGAGGCGCTGAAGACGCTGCTCCGCGAGACGCTCGATGCGGCCACGCGACGCAACGCGGAAATGGCCGCCGCCGCCCGCTAGCCCGGCTTACAGGCCTATTGTTTCGTTATGGTTCCAACTCCGGTTGCCTGATCCCGGAGGACATGATGTTTCCCTTCGCGGACGTGCTGACCAGCAATCCGCTTTCACGCAGGGGAATCAGCGATGCGCAGGACCATTCTGAAATATAGTCTCGCCGGCACGCTGATTGCCGCCTGTCTCGGCGTTCCGGCGGCCTTGACCGCCGGCCAGGCCGATCCCGCGAGCGTGACCTATACCGATCAGGGCGCCGCCTGGACGGGCGCGCTGCGCACGGATTTCTACAGCCGCGATCAGGGATCGGCGATGATCCCGCTTGCCTGGCTGAAGGCGCTGAAGACCAGCGACGGCCAGCCTTTCCTCGCCGACAAATTCGCGCGCTACGGCTATCTGCCCAATCCGGACAGCGATCTGCCGGTGGGTTTCACCACGACCGGCCCGGCGGGGCAGGAGCAGGCGGGGATGACCTGCGCTGCGTGCCACACGCGCCAGCTCACCGCGGGCGGCCAGCAATATCGCGTCGACGGTGGCCCGGCGATCGTCGATTTCTACGGTCTGCTCACCGACATGGTCGCCGCCGTCGAGCATCTGCGCAGCGATCCGATCGCCTTTGCGCGCTTCTCCACCGACGTGCTCGGGCCCAGGCCGTCGCTCAAACAGGTCGCCGCGCTGCGGGTCGCGGTCGATATCTGGTACGCGCGCGAGGGCGCGCTGAAAAAGGGCGCCTATCCGACCGACTATTGGGGCGCCGGCCGGCTCGATGCGGTCAGCATGATCTTCGACCGGCTGACCGGCCTCGATATCGGCTGGCCGCCAACCTATGTCATCAAGGACAATATCAAGCCGGCGGACGCGCCGGTGCGCTATCCCTTCCTGTGGGATGCGCCCAAGCAGAGCAAGACTCAGTGGCCAGGCTTCGCGCCCAATGGCAGCGATATCTTCGGCCTGACCCGCAACACCGGCGAAGTGATCGGCGTGTTCGGCACATTCCATCCGAAGATCAACCTCAAATACCTGTTCTTCCGGGATTTCCTCAACGGCAGCTCGCTCAATTTCGACGGGCTGCTCAAGCTGGAGGATCTGGTGAAGCAGATCGGCCCGCCGAAATGGCCCGCCGCCTGGCCCTATGATCCTGCGCTCGCCGCGCAGGGCAAGCAGATCTTCGACATGCACACAGCCGATGGCGGCTGCGCTGATTGCCACAACGAAAATCCCGGCCCCAAGGCGTTCCCGGGCCAGCCGACCTGGAACACGCCGATCCAGGATGTCGGCACGGATTCGCGCGAGCACGACATCCTCAATCGCACCTCGAAATCGGGCGTGCTGACCGGTGCCTGGATTCCGTTCCTGACCAAGCCGTTGAAGGGCACCGAGCGGTCCTTCACCCTGCTCAGCACCTCGGTCGGCGGCGCCATTATCCAGAGCGGCGCGTGGAAGCAGGCGATCTTCGGCGACACCCTCGCCCCGGCGTCCGTCGCCCTGACCGCCAACAGCAAGGTCGAGCCATCCGACGGCGTCAAAAAGGCGCTGGACGATTCCTTCCCCGACCGGCCCGAGGAAAAGGTCCAGACGGATCCGCCCGCCTATGAATCGCGGATGATCCACGGCATCTGGGCAGCAGCGCCCTATCTCCACAATGGGTCGGTCGCGAGCCTCGCGCAGCTGCTCACCCCGGACAGCCAGCGCCTGACCTCCTTCGAGGTCGGCCCGGCCTACGACACCGTCAATCTCGGCCTCGCGACCTCGCAGCCCGGATGGCACGGGACGCGGACCACCACCGGTTGCGACCAGCGCAACTCGGGCAACAGCCATTGCGGGCATAATTTCGGGACGACGCTGAGCGCGCAGCAGAAGCTTGCCCTGCTGGAATATCTGAAAACGCTTTGAGGGGGCGGGGATGCGGGGCTGAAACTCAGTCCCGCAGGCCTTCGATCCGCGCCCGTTCCTCTTCGGGGATCAGGCCTTCGAGCACGGCCCAGAAGCCGCCCACCGCGGCCTGGCCTGCGCTGGCATAGGCAGCCGAAAGCCGCTCGCGCAGCGCCTCGAACAGCTCATTCTCGAGCGCCTTGCCCGCCTCGGTGAGGGTGAGCAGGCGCTGGCGGCGATCGCGGTCGCCCGGGCGAGTCTCGACCAGCCCGCGGTCGGTCAATTCCGTCAGCACCCGGCCGAGCGATTGCTTGGTGATCGCCAGCAGCGACAGCAGCTGGCTGACCGTCATCCCGGGCGAGCGGGCGATGAAATAGAGGGCGCGGTGATGGGCCCGGCCCAGGCCGCGTGTCGCAAGGCCGCGATCGATCGCGCGCGTGAAATGACTGTTGCCGAAATAGAGCAGCTCAATGCCTCGGCGGAGCTCGGGCTCCCGCAGGAAAAGCGGCGACGCGGACGTTGTTGGTGCTGCCATGTTGACCGGATTTGGCGCCTTCCGTACTAGGCTTCAACCCCGAAATTGTAACAAAGTGTATGAACGCCATGCTCGACAAAACCACCGCCGGGAATGAATCGAGCGCGCCCCTGACGTTCGTGCGCACCCCCCACCCGTCGCCGGTCGACGTGAACGAGCGCGCGCGCCTGCTGGAGAATCCCGGCTTCGGCCGTGTCTTCACTGATCATATGGTGACGATCCGCTACAATGAGGCCGAAGGCTGGCATGATGCCAGGGTCGAACCGCGCGCGCCCTTCCTGATGGATGCCTCCTCAGCCGTGCTGCATTATGCGCAGGAGATTTTCGAGGGGATGAAGGCTTATCGCCTCGCCGATGGCGGCACCGCCCTGTTCCGGCCCGAGGCCAATGCGGCGCGTTTCCGCAGCTCGGCGCAGCGCATGGCGATGGCCGAGCTGCCCGAGGAGCTGTTCCTCGAATCGATCCGCGAGCTGGTCCGCACCGATATCGACTGGATCCCCTCGATCGAGGGCGGCTCGCTCTATCTGCGCCCCTTCATGATCGCGAGCGAGGTGTTCCTCGGGGTGAAGCCCTCGTCCGAATATCTCTATGCAGTGATCGCCTCGTCGGTCGGTGCCTATTTCAAGGGCGGCGCGCCCGCCGTCACGCTCTGGGTGTCGGAAGACTATACCCGCGCCGCGCCGGGCGGGACGGGCGCTGCGAAGTGCGGCGGCAATTATGCGACGAGCCTGGTCGCCCAGGCCGAGGCGATCCGCCAGGGCTGCGATCAGGTGCTGTTCCTCGACGCCGTCGAGCGCCGCTGGATCGAGGAGCTGGGCGGCATGAACATCTTCTTCGTGTTCGATGACGGTTCGCTGGCCACGCCGCCGCTCACCGGCACGATCCTGCCCGGCATCACCCGCGATTCGATCATCGCGATGGCAAAGGACATGGGCCTGACGGTGCGCGAGGAGCCCTATGCGATCGACCAGTGCCGCGCTGATGCCGAAAGCGGCCGGCTGCGCGAAGCCTTCGCCTGCGGCACCGCGGCAGTGGTCGCGCCGATCGGCCAGATGAAGATGAAGGGCGGCGACTTCACCATCGGCAGCGGCGGTCCCGGCCAGACCACCCAGCGCATGCTCGCGGCGCTGACCGCTATCCAGCGCGGCAATGCACCCGATCCGCATGGCTGGCTCGATCGGCTCGATTGAGGCGATGACAGACGTTGCGGGAATCGGGCGGGGTCCCTAAAGGCCTCCGCTCTGCTGGGGCGTCGCCAAGTGGTAAGGCAGCGGCTTTTGATGCCGCCATTCGCAGGTTCGAACCCTGCCGCCCCAGCCAGTACTCGTGATATCGGTCTTTAGAGCAGCGAGTGTTACACCACCGCCGTTCGTCCTGAGTAGCCATCGAGTAGCCGCGCAGCGGCGTATCGAGAGGGCGTATCGAAGGACAGGCTATCGCGCGGGGCCTGTCCTTCGATACGGGCCCTCGATACGGCCCCGCCTTCGCGGGGCCTACTCGGTCCCTACTCAGGACGAACGGCGGGTGGTCGCTCGCTGCTCTGGGAACCCTGCGACAGCGTCAGGGCGTCACGTCGATATCGACTCGCCGGCGTGACGGCTCGATCAGCCCGTCGGCTTCCGGTACCTCCAGCGGCGTGGCGGCGTTGCGCCAGCGGACCGTGATGATCCTGCGGTCGACACCGAGCCGGACGAACGCTTCGGCCACGCGTTCGGCGCGAATGCGCGCGATCGCGGGATCCTCGGCGATCATCCGCCCCGATACCCTGGTCGGCGTCGTGGCGGCATAGCCAGTCACCATGATCGCATGCGGCTTCGCCGCACGAATCCAGGCGATCGCCTGATCGAGATAATAATCGTCATATTGATAGATCAGGAAGGGCTGGTCGAAGTCGAAGAGCAGGTGGAAGCTCTTCGCGCCATAGGGCCCGGCCGGCGGCGGCGCGGGGTCGTAGATCGGCCTGACATTGCGCCTGGGCAGCGCGAATTTGCGGCCGGTATAATTCTCCGCCGGCAGCATCTGGCGCGTGCAGTCGCCGGGCAGGATCGAGGTGCGCACCGCGTCGAGCACTACGCCGCCACAGGGATTGTCCTTGGTTGCCGCCCGCCTGCCCTCGACCAGCACCTCATGGTTCCAGTCGGGCTTGGCGATCGACAGGCTGACATCGTAGCGCCGCCCGGTGGCGCGGTCCTCGGCCAGCCAGCAGCCCGATTTCTTGCCGGAATCGGTATCGCGATAGATCGGGCAGGTGATGAAGCGGATATTGTCCGATGTGCCCTGCGCTGCGCCCGCCAGCAGCGCCAGGGCGAGCAGCGCCTTCACAGCGCGCTCATCAGATTGACGAGGTCCTGTTTCTCCTGCTCGGTATAGCCGATCTTGTAGCGCCGCTCGTAGAAATCCACGACGCCGCGCAGATCCTTCGCGCTGCCGTTCGAGAAATAGGGCGCGCGCGCCGAAAGGCCGCGCAGCGATTGCAGCGTGATCTTGCCGACATCCGCGCAGCGTCCGGTGGTCAGCGCATAGCCCGGGTCGCTGGTGTAGATCACCTTGCCGTAATGCGGATGGGCGGGGCCCTTGCAGTTGATCCTGAACAGCGGCAGCCATGGCATCGGATCGGCAAAGGGCTGGTTGGTCGTGCCGAGATCGACCTGCCCCGGCGCGACGTCGTTCCCCATCTGCGACATATTGTGGCAGAAAGCGCATGCATTGCGCACCGGGTTGCCGAAGCCGATCGGCGAGTTGATCCCCGCGCTGTCCGAGATCAGGAAGGTCTTGTCGCGGAACAGCTTCGCGCCGCGCGCGACCGAGGCGCGCCACGCGGCCTGTTCCGGCGTCAGGCCAAGCACCTGCTTCTCCCAGGCGGCGAATTCGCTCCATACCGGATGGCCGTAATCGCCGAGCTGGCCGGCTTGCGAATGCGCCAGCTTGGCCGCGCCGCCCTCGGCACCGCCCGCATCGACCGGCCCGCCCTTCGCATCGCTCTGCTGCGCCGTGAAGATACGGGTCTCGAAATCCATGATGCGCGCCATGTCGGCCGCGTCCATGTGCCTGGTGAGTTCGAGATGGGTGGCCGAGGCGTCGCGCATCTGACCGTTGAGCGTCCCGGCGCGGCCATCGGCCATCAGATTGCCCGACATCGGCTTGCCGCTCTCCGGGTCGAGCGGCAGCGGCATGCCCTGCTTGGGATCATAGGCGAAGCCGATCGCCAGCAGATATTTGAGGTTCGCGACCGGCCTGGGCCGGCGATAGACCGAGATATTGCCTTTGGCCGGGCCATAATTGCCGGATTCGCAGCCAGTGGGATCGCGCACCACTGCGAGATCGAAATCGGGCGTGATCAGCTTCCCGGCAAGGTCGCGCGGAGGCCAGGGGCGCTGGATGCGGAACAGGCCGTGCTCGAGCAACAGGGAGTGCGAGGCGCGATCGCCCTGGGGCAGGGTCGGGCAGTTCGATCCGTCATAGGCAGTGAACAACGGGTCCTTGCCGCCGGTCGCCTCCCAGCGCGCCTGCGCCCGCTCTGCTGACAGGCTCATCGCATCGGCCGGCTGGTGGCAGGTGATGCAGGCGCGCCCGTTCGGGCCGGTGGCGGAGAAGAAGGGATGGCCCTTGGTCTCCATCGGCCCACCGGTGAGCAGCACACGGAGCGATCCGGCGCCGTTCCCGTAATCGGCCTGGGCCGGGAAGGTCCGGCCGCTGTCCGGCGCCCACCAGTCATCGGCATATTGCGCACGCGCCGCGATGCTGACGCTCAGCAGCGCCGCCGACGCAGCGATGGCAAGCGGCGCTGCGAGCCGCCGCGATCGAGATTGCTCCCGTGCCATCGCCCGGCGCCCGATCAGAACTTCGCCACGGCCCGGATGCCCCAGGTGCGCGGCGCGCCATAGATGATGCCGCCATCGGCGCTCGATGAATTCTGGATCTGCGAGGCGATATAGCGCGCGTCGGTGAAGTTCTGGACGAAGCCCTCCAGCTTGTAATTCCGGTTGATCTGGAAGGTCAGGCGCGCATCGAACACGTCATGCCCGGGCACGATCGTGTTGACGCTCGGGAAGGGCGTCGCGACCTGCTCGGAGAGGTGCGCCCATTGCACGCGCGGGGTGAGCGAGCTGTCGCCGCCGCCGAGCTTCACTTCATATTGAACGCCCGCATTGATCGTCCATTCGGGCGAGAAGGGCAGCACCCGGCCGTCCGGCACGAGCCGCAGGTTGGTCGGGCATCCGGCGTCGGTGCCGGCCGCATTGGTATCGGTGATGCAGGTGCTGCCGTCGAACCGGGCATGGAGATAGCCGGCGCCGCCATTGAAGCTCAGTTCGCCGAACTGGCCGGTCACTTCGATCTCGCCGCCATAGGATTTGCCCGCCGCCGCATTCTGCGTGACCGGCAGGCCGTTCAACAGGCTCGACAGCTGGATGTCGCTGTAATTGGAATAGAAGACATCGCCGTTCACCCGGAGATGATTGTCGAGGAACTGGGTCTTGAAGCCGGCCTCATAGACCCGGTTGGTCTCGGGGCCGAAATTCGGTGTGCCGATCGTCAGATTGACGCCGCCCGCCTTGTAGCCCTGCGACGCAGTGAAATAGAGCAGGTCATGGCCGAGATGGAGATTGAGGCCGATCTTGCCCGTCACCTTGGTCGAATGCTGCGTACCGACCAGGCTCGCGCCCGCCGGTGCCGGCCCGGCCGGGATGATGCGGTTGTAGATCTGGGTGTCGTCCGAATAGCGCAGCCCCGCGACGATCTCCAACGGGCTCGCGACGAACCAGTTGACCTGGCCGAACACGGATTTGGTGATGTTGTGCGCGCTCGTCTTGAAGGTAGAGGTCGAGGAGACGAAGTCGGTCGTGTGGTTGTTGTCGCGCTGCGAGAGCACGTCGACCGTCTCGTCGAGGAAGAAGCCGCCGACCACCCAGTTGAAATCGCGCTTGCCGGTCGAGAGCAGGTTCACCTCGCCGATAAAGGTGTCGATGTCGGTCGAGACGAGGCTGACGCGGCCGACATTGGCGGCGGGCGGCCGGGGCAGGGCGGTCGCGGTGCGATCGCCGTCGGTCTGGTCGATCTCGTGGAGATTCTGATAGCCGACCACGGTGCGCAGATCGACGCCGTCGAGGATCTTGATCTTGGCTTCGCCCGACAATTTGCCGCCATGCGAGTTCTGGAACGAGCGCCCGTCCTCCTCGATCACGAAGGGATTGGTCGAGACTGTGTCGCCGCGGCGCTTGACCGCGTTGTTGTCCGAATGGCTGTCGAAATAATCGACATGGAGCGTGCCGCGCAGCACTTCGTCGGGCGAACGGACGGCGAGGCTGAAGCGGCCGGCATAGAGGTCGCTGTTGCCCGGCTGGCTGCCGCTCCCGCCGATATTGGTCGTGAAGCTGTCGCGCTGGTCATGAGTCGCGGCGACGCGCACCGCGGCCTCGTCGCTGATCGGCACGTTCACCGCGCCCGTCACCTTGAAGGCATTGTAGCTGCCATAGGTGCCGTCGAGATAGCCCGAGACGTGATCGAATTCCGGATCCTGGGTGCGGACATAGACTGCGCCGCCAGTCGAGTTCTGCCCGGTCAGCGTGCCCTGCGGGCCGCGCAGCACCTCGATGCCGGCGACATCATAGAAGCTCTGGCCGATGAACTGCTCGTGCGGGATCAGCACGCCGTCGACATAGAAGGCGACGCCGGGGTTCGAGGTCGGTGCCGACTGGGCGATGCCGACGCCGCGGATATTGATGAAGGTCGAACGGTTGAAGGTGTTGATCGCGACCGAGGGCGCGATCTGCTGGAGATCGGCGACATTGGTCACGCCCTTGCGCGAGATATCGGCTGCGTTGAGCACCGTCGCCGAGATCGGCACGTCCTGCAGGCTCTGGGTGCGGCGCTCGGCGGTGACGACGATATCGGGCAGGCCGGAGGCATCGTCGGTTTGCTGCATGCCCGCCGCGGGGGCGGAAGGGCTGGCGACCTTGTCCTGCGCGGCGGCGTCCTGCGCCTGTGCTGAAAGCGGGAGGGTCAGCGCGGCAGCGAGGCCGGCGACGCCGATGAGCAGCTGCGAACGGAATTGGGGAGTGCGCGACATCCAGTGTCTCCTCTCAAGCATGCGGTGCCCTTGCGTCACCTCGGATGACGCCACCTATCATTCAGCAATGATACTGCAAGCGTTTTCATTATACCGCATAACTATTTCGGCGTGAGTGACTTTGCTGCATCACCTGCCGCGTCGATCCCCCATATGGCACTGGCGAGGCGCTCGATCCCGGCGGCGTCCAGCGGTTTCGCGGCGCGCGCCGCGCAGTCCCTGAACTTGGCGGTCAGCGCTGCATCGTCGATCGGCCGCGACACATCGCCCGCAACGACATCGATCCATTGCTCCAGGCGCTGGCCGCTCGCCAGCGCGATCGAAAGCCCGCCCGAGGCGGCGCGAGACCGGCCCCAGTCAGGGCGTTGCTCGAACCGTACAAGGCCGGCCAGCGCGCGCTTCCGTTCATCGCGCAGTGCCTGGCCTTCGAAGCTGTCGAGCGTCACTTCATCATCGATCAGCGCTGTGCCGATCGTGAAGGGAATCGAGAATTTGGCATCGATCGCCGTCGCCGGCGCCCGTTTGCGCTCCGCCGGCTCGACCAGCATAAGCTGAACCTCGCCGCCTGTCGCGACGATCGCGGTGATCGCCGCCGGGTCGATCGCGTGCCGCGCCCGCAGGATCTGCGCGGCTTCGATATAGGCGTGGGTACCCCGGCAGGCGGGCCAGCGCTTGAAGCTCAGCTGCTCGATGAAGAAGCGCTCGCCCAATCCGTCGAGGAGTATCGCCGGATCATAATGGCCCTCGGCATAGAGCCGGAAAAAACCGGCCTTGCCCTCGAACGGCGCCTCGAACCCGCGCACCCCGGCCTGCGCCAGCGCGCTCGCCTGCACCGCCGCCTGGGCCGGAAACGCCTCGCGCACCGCACGGATCACCGTGTCTCGGCTGTACTTGATCTCGCCCGGCATGGTCACCTGGCAGAGGATCAGCGAGAAGGCATCGCGCATCTGCTCGGCCGAGAGCCGCCGCAACCGTCCGGCCGCCGCCACCGCGCCGAATGCGCCGAGGATCGGCGGCGGATACCAGCCGCCCGCCTCCATCTCCCGCCTCAGGCTCAGCCCGATGCGGCAGACCAGGTCGCAGCCGATCGCGATCGCAGTGAGCAGCTCCCGGCCGCTGACCGGCGGACCGGTCTCGGCGATCGCCAGCACCGCCGGCAGCAGCGAAGCATTGGGGTGGCAGGGTGCAGCGTCGAACGCATCCTCGAAATCGAGCGCATGCGCCATCGCGCCATTGGCGAACGCAGCCATCGCAGCGGTCGCGCGGAGGCCGGTGCCCAGGATCGTCGCGTCGCCGGGCCCCTGCTGTGCTGCATAGTCGACAAAAGGCGTCACTTCCGGGCTGATGCCGCTCGCCGCCAGCATCACGCCCATGCCGTCGAGCAGCGCGCGCTTCGCGGCATGAATGGTCGAGGCGGGAAGATCGTCAGCGCGAAAGCCGGCGACATGATCGGCGATCGCCATGCTCAGGCCAGCATTCCCGTCCATCATTTCGCTCCATGAAAGCGCTTTCGCTTGCGGCCTCCTGCCGCATCGCTAAGGCATGTGTCGAGGATTATCGATCCATCGGAGAGACAATGCAGGCCGGACCAACCGCAATGGCGGCGAAAATACGCTGGCGCCTGATCGTGCCGACCATAGTCTTCATGCTGCTCAGCTCAGTCGATCGGGTGAATGTCAGCTTCGCCGCGCTGCAGATGAACAAGGACCTCGGCTTCTCGCCCAGCCAATATGGCTTTGGCGCGGGCATCCTGTTCGCCGGCTTCCTCGCCGGCCAATATCCCAGCGTGCTGCTGTTGCAGCGGATCGGCTTCCACCGCTGGCTCGCCGCCTGCGCCCTGCTCTGGGGCGGCTGCGCCGGCGGCATGGCGCTGATCGACAGCCATTGGCAATTCTACACGCTGCGGGTGCTGCTCGGCTTTGCCGAAGGCGGGCTGGCACCGGGCATCGTCCTCTATCTCAGCCAGTTCGCGACCGAGCGCGAACGCGCCACCACCTTCGCCATGCCGATGCTCGCCATCCCGATCTCGATCGTGATCGGCGCGCCGATCTCGGGCTGGCTGCTCGGCATGGCGCCGCCCTTCGGCCTTGCCGGCTGGCGCTGGATGTTCCTCGGCGAGGCGCTGCCGACCCTGGCCTTCGCCGCCATCGCCTGGTCCTGGTTCCCGGATACGCCGGGCAAGGCCGCCTGGCTCGATCAGGACGAGAAAAACTGGCTCTCGGCCAACGCAGCCAACCGCGCCGAGACCGCGCGCAGCAACGACTGGAGCGTGCTGCTCAAGCCCCTGGTCTGGGCATCGGCGATCCTGTGGTTCTGCCTGCTCTCGGGCTCCTATGGCATCATCTTCTGGTTGCCCCAGATGGTGAAGCAATTGACCAGCCTCACGCCGTTCGAGATCGGCCTGGTCAACGCACTGCCCTGGGCCGGCAACGCGATCGGCATCTATATCGGCTCGACCAGCTCCGACCGGACGGGCGAGCGTTTCTGGCACATCGCTGTGCCCGCCTTCGTCGCTGCGCTCGCCATTCTCGGCGCCGCGTCGGCAGGCGCGAGCGTGACCGGCCTCGCCCTCCTGCTGGTTGCCGGCTTCAGCCTCGGTGCCGCGCAGGGCGCCTTCTGGGCGCTCCCGACCCGGATGTTCACGCCCGCGACCTTCGCGGTCGGCGCGGTCGCGATCAACATCACCGGCAGCTCGGGCGGGCTGGTCGTGCCCTGGGTCGTCGGGCTGGTGCGCGAGCGTAGCGGTGGCTTTGGCGGCCCGACTTTGCTCGTCGCCGGCTTCCTGCTGGCCGCTGCCCTGATCGTGCTCGCCCTGCGCTCGGTGATCAGGGACCGCGCTGCGTGAGCGGCGATTTCGCGATCCTTGGCGTCGGCGATGTCGGCGCGAAACGGGCCGATCTCGCCTCGATGTTCGCCGCGGTCAGCCCGGCGCTGCGATCGGCGCCGGTCGTGTTCGGCCAGCTCGAAACGGTCGTGTCGGATCGCGGCGCCATCGTCCCCAACGCGAAATTGGCGATGCGTGCGCCCTCAGCCCTCGCGCCGATCCTCGCCGACAGCGGCTTCACCATGATGTCGTTCGCCGGCAATCACTGCCTCGACTGGGGCTATGACGCGTTCGGCGACACACTGGCGCATATGGCGTCAGCCGGCGTGGCCATCGCCGGCGCCGGCGCGAACCGCGCCCGGGCCTTTGAGCCCGTCTATCAGCAGGTCGGCGACACAAGGATCGCGCTGATCGCGGCGAGTTCGATCCTGCCCGAAGGCTATGCCGCGACCAAGGACAGGGCCGGTTGCGCCCCTCTGCGCGCCCACAGCTTCTACGAACAGATCGAGCACGACCAGCCCGGCACGCCCGCCCGCACCCGCAGCTGGCCCGATCGTGCCGATCTCGCCAGCCTGCTCGCCGCGATTGTCGCTGCGAAGGCACAAGCGCAGATCGTCCTCGTCTCGCTCCATTGGGGCATCCACATGGTCCGCGGCACGCTCGCCGACTATCAGGTCGCGGTGGCACACGCCGCGATCGATGCCGGCGCCGATGCGATTCTCGGCCATCATCCGCATCTGATGAAGGGCATAGGCTTCCACCGCGGCAAGCCGATCTTCTACAGCCTCGGCAATTTCGCGATCGAGCAGCCGCATGTCTGGGATCCGGCGATCGTCGCGACCGAGAGCTTCCGCCACCTCGTCAGCCTCAACCCGAGCTGGAGCCTGGACTCGGCCTATATGCTGCCCGAGGAAACCCGGATCACCGGCATTGTCAGGCTTGTCGTGCGGGACGGCGCGATCACGGAGACGCGCCTGATGCCGGCCTGGATCGGGGACGACAGCGCACCGCACCTGCTCGCCGCGGACGATCCCCGCTTCGCCCGGGTGCGCGACTATCTGACGGAAGTCACCGCCGCCGAAGGCCTCGCCACCAGGATCGAGCAGGATGGGGATGAGCTCGTCCTGCTCCCAACCACGCCGTCATGCTGAACTCGTTTCAGCATCCAACTCTCGACCAGCACAGCCATAGCCCGTGGCACGTTGGACCCTGAAACACGTTCAGGGTGACGCAGAAAATAGCATGAGTTCAGAGCGCTGACCTGCTCGCACCAAAGCATTGTACAATGTTCGGTACAATTTGGAAATGTCAGCATATGCCTGACATTCAACAAGCCTTGATTCAACCCGGCCGAACCCTGCGCTATCCGGGCATCGATCGCAGCGGAAAACCGCCGCGTCTTTCTCATTGCCGGAAACACTCAGCCGAAGCGCAAGGGCACGCTCAGCGCGCCGATCTCGGGAAAGCGCGTCGGGATCACCTCCCCCGCCAGTTCGAACACGGGCAACCGCGCCAGCATCTCCTCCAGCGCAACCACAAGCTCGAGCCGCGCCAGCGCAGCCCCCACGCACATATGCGTGCCGCGCCCGAAATGGAGCGACTCCTTCATGTTCGGCCGGTCGAGCCGGAAGCTCGATCCATCCTCGAACACATCCTCGTCGCGATTGGCCGAGGCATAGACCAAAGCGATCGGCTCGCCCGCCGGGATTGTCCGTCCGTGCAGCGTTACGTCGCGCGTCGCGGTTCGGGCAAAGCCGCGATAGGGCGTGTAGAGCCGCAGAAACTCGTCAGTCGCCGCCGGGATCAGCTCGGGCTCGGCCCGCAGCCGCGCCTGCAATGCCTGGTCGCGCGACAGATGCACCGCGATCGACCCGATCATCACCGTCGGCGCGATGATGCCGACCACCAGAACTTGGCGGATCGTGCCCACGATCATCTCGTCGGGCAAAGGCTCGCCATCCACCCGTGTCGCCAGCAGCGCGCTCGTCGCGTCCTCGGCCGGATCGAGCGGCGCCGCCTTGCGATCGGCGACCAGCGTGCGTGCCATCTCGTAGAGCAGCAGGCTGGTTTCCTTGGTCGCCGCCATGTCGTTTGACTGGACAGCGATATTGTAACGCCGGCCGACCTCGGCGAGCGAATCGATCTGCGCCTGGGGCAGGTTCATCCAGTGCGCGAACACCCGGATCGGCATGCGCGCCGAGAATTCCTCGCAGATATCGCCGCCGCCCCTGGCTGCCATCGCATCGAGCAGCCCGGCACAGATCTCGCGGATCACCGGCTCGTAGCGCGCGACCCGGCGTTCGGTGAGCAGCGGGCTGAGCGCGCGCCGATAGGGCGTATGCTCGGGCGGATCGAGGTGGAGCGGCGGCCGCCGCCCGGTAAAGGCGACAGCGGGTACGACATTCTGCTTCGAGGTGATGAAGGTCGCACTGTCCGCCGCCGCCGCGGCGACGTCCGCATGCTTCATCAACGCCCAGAAACCGCCCCAGGCGTCGCTATGCGCCACCGGGCAGGTGCCGCGCAGTGCGGCATATTCGGCATTGGCGCTGTCGAAGGTCTCGGGGAGGAGCGGGTCAAAGTCTTGCATGCCTCCGCTTATGGCACGATGAAAGCGCTTGCAACAGCTTTCAGTGAAGGATGTTCCCGGCTAGCGTGCCTTATGGGTGAAGACAGCAGGATACCGAAGCTGGAGGACGTCGCCGAGCTCGCTGGCGTATCGTCCGCGACTGTATCCCGTTTCTTCAACAATCCCGGCATGGTCGCCGCCGCCACAGCCGATCGTATCCGCGAAGCCGTCGCCGCCACCCATTATGTCCCGAACCTGGTGGCGGGCGGCCTTGCCTCCAGCCGCAGCCGGCTGGTCGCGGTGATGGTGCCGGACATCGCCCAGTCGATCTTCAACGCAACGGTCGAGGCGATGGTCGACGAGCTGTCGGTCGGCGGCGACATCGTCATGCTCGGCCTGACCGGCATCGACAATGCGCGCATGCCGCACCTCATCTCGGCGGCGCTGGCCCGCCGGGCGGATGCGATCATCCTCACCGGCCTGCTCACCGATCAGCCCACCCGGGATCTGATCCACCGCCGCGAAACCACCGTGATCGAAACCTGGGGCCTGCCGGACGCGCCGATCGATATCGCGGTCGGCTTCTCACACCGCGCGGTCGGCCAGGATATTGCGCGTTTCGTCCATAGCCGCGGCTATCGCCGGCCGCATCTCCTCACCGCTTCCGGCACGCGGGCGATGGAGCGGCGCCAGGGCTTTCTCGACGATTGGGCGGCGGCCGGCGGCGCGACGCCGACCGAGCAGATCTTCACCAGCCAGACCCGTTTCGGCCATGGCCGCGCCGCGTTCCGCAGCCTGCGCGAACTGCCTGATCGCCCCGACGTCGTTGTGTGCAGCTCGGACTGGCTCGCCCAGGGGCTGCTGGTCGAAGCCATGGCGGCCGGCGTGCGCGTGCCCGACGAGCTTGCCGTGGTTGGTTTCGGCAACCTCACCATGGCGGCCGAGATGCGGCCGACGATCACCACCGTCGATATCGACGGCGCGCGGATCGGGCGCGAAGCGGTCAGCGTGTTGCGCCGCCGCGCGGCCGGCGAGACGATCGAGAGCCGCCATATCGATGTCGGCTTCAGGCTGGTGGTGCGCGAGAGCGCCTGAACACACCTGCCGTTCCCCGGCGAAGGCCGGGGCCCAGTTGGGGGACCCTGGTAATGACCGGCGGCGGCTGTTTCCTTCTGTTTCGCAACTGGGCCCCGGCCTTCGCCGGGGAACCGAACCAGGGAAGAGTGAGGTCAGCGCGACCTTAACCGCGCCACCAGCACCGGATCAGCCACACAGCTGAACGACGCGGCCGAATTCGGATCGCCCTTGCCATCATAAACCGCCCGTTTCGGAAAAGCGCACAGCGCCCGCGTAAGCACTGTCTTGGCCCCATCCATCCGCGCAGCGACCAGCGTATCGGCGGGGCGGCTATGCTCCACCCAGTCGATCATCGACCACAGCATGTCCCGCGCGCCATCGCCCGGCGCCGTCGCCTGCGCCGACCCACCGAACTGGTCTGCACCTGGGCCGCCGCGGCAATGATACATGCCCGGCACCATGAACAGCCGAACCGATTGCGCGAGGCGTGAAGCCCCTCCATTCGCCGCAGCCAGTCGCGCATAGTAATCGACCGTCGGCCCGGCGATGACCGACGGGTCCTGCCAGCCCTGATAGATAATCGCCTTGCCGCCGCGCGCGAGGAACGGCGCGATCCGCACGCTGTCGGCGCGCAATTCAGGCATCGCCTTGTTGACCAGCGCAAGGTCGCGCGTGCGCTGGAAGCTGCCCTCGTCCCAGTCGGGATTGCGATAGACCGCGTCAGCCCACATCGCCCGCAGCAGCGGCGAGGGCGGCCCCGGCCGGGTGCGCACGCCGGGGAGCAGCCCCTTGTCCATCGGCCGGCCCTGCTCGTCGGGCATCGGCGCGATGATCGCCTTCAGCATCGCCAGCTTCGGCGTCGAAAGGCAGGCCTTCGCCTCACCCGGCCTGCACAGCAGCACCGCCGGATCGAACCGGCAGGCGAGTGGATTCTCGACGATCCCGTCACGCACCCCGTCCTTCCCGTCGCACGCCCGGTTCGCGGCCGTCTCGTACAGCGCCCAGTCGTCATCGCTCAGCGCGCCCGCCGGATTGCGCTTCTGGGCAAGCGAGAACCACATCATCCGCACCGAGATCAGCGGCATGTACGGCCCCGGTGCCCCCGCGATCACGCCGTCATAATCGGCCGGATAGTCCTGCATCTCCTTCAGCGCCTGCCGCCCGCCGCCCGAGCAGCCGAGGAAATAGCTCCGCTCCGCCGGCTTACCGTAGAAGCGCGCCACCAGCGCCTTGGCCGCCTCGGCGGTCAGATGGACGGCGCGGTGCTCATAATCGACCCGCGCCTTCGCATCCGTCATCCAGTGCGCCTGGCTCGCCTTGTGTCCGCTGTCGGTGGTGACAGTCGCGAAGCCCTCGCCGATCCGCCGGCTCATATCATTATAGTTGAACACCCCGGCATCGCCGCCGACCCCGGCCCCGAGCAGCCGGCCATTCCAGGTCACCGGCAGCCACAGTTCGAAGCCGATAGTCTTCTCGATCACCCCCTCGATCCGGCAGAGCCGCACATGGACCGGCAGCGGCTTGTAGAAGCTGTCGGTCGCCGGTGCCCAGCCCGTGCCGGGTTCGATCGCCGTCGCCTGGGTCACCCTGACCGACCCGGGCCAGGTGCCCGCCATCGCCGCGCAGTCCCTGGCTTCGGCCGGCGCGGCCCAGAAGGACAGCGCCGACACTGCGATGGCGAGCGCCCGCTTCATCCGATCAGAACTTCACGCCGGCGGTGAAGGAGATCAGCCGCGGGATCGGGTTGGCCGATTGCGGGTCGTAACCGCGCGTGGTGTCGACGAACGGCGGGTCGCGGTCGAACAGGTTCCGCGCATCGACCGAGACGGTGATGTGCTGAGTCACGTCATAGCTCAGCGACAGATCGACCGTGTTGTACGCGCTGACATGCTGGTTCGGCACCAACGTCGTGTTGAGATAGCCCGACAGGTGATTGAGCGTCACCCGACCATGGAAGCCGTTCCAGCTCAGCCCGGCATCGGCCTGCATCCGGAATTTCTGGGTGAAGCCGATCGTGTTGAGCACATTGACCAGCCCCGATCCCGGCACCGCCTCGAACTTGTACTCCGTATAGACCGTGCCCTGCACCCCGGCATCGAGCTTGAAGTCGCTCCATTGCCAGTCATAGTCCAGCCCGAAATCGAGCCCCCCGACTAGCGAGGTGCCGAGATTCTGGCGCCGCCCGTCAGCGATGAACTGCACCGCCGAGGTGTTGATCGCATTGTTGATCGGCAGCCCCGAATTGACCAGCGCGGTCACCTGCGCCGGCGTCGGGCTGAAGATCACGAACGAGGCATAGATCGGGTTGGTGAGCAGCCCGGCAGTGCCGCGCAGCGCCTGGATCTGGTTGGTATAGTCAATATGGAAATAGGTCAGCGACGCGACCAGCCCCGGCACCGCATGCGGCGCTACCTCGACCCCGCCTGACCAGGTCTCGGCCGTCTCCGGCTTCAGGCCGGGATTGCCGCCGGCGATGCCGATGCCGGTCAGGTTCCCGTTCGGCCCGGGCAGCGTGTCGTAATAGAGGCCAGCGCCGCCCGCGATGGTCGAGACCTCAGTGAAGGTCGGCGCGCGGAACGAAGTGCCATAGCTGCCCCGGAAAGTGACGCCCGGGATCGGCTTGTAGGTCAGGCCGATCTTCGGGTTCGAGGTGCTGCCGAAATCGCTGTAATCCTCGTAACGCCCCGCCACCGACAGCGTGAGCTGCTCGATCCCCGGCATCGCATTGTCGGCCCCGACGATCGGCACGAACAGCTCGGCGAACACCGCCTTCACGTTGCGCGAGCCTGCATCGGCGACATGAGTCTGGGCCGCGCTGTTGCCGGTCGCGAGATCGGTAAAGGTATATTCCTTGCGATACTCGCCACCCACCGCGAGCCGCACATTGCCGCCGGGCAGATGGAACAAAGACCCGTCGAACTGGAGGTTGGCGACATCGAGCCGTGTCGCGCCGGTGATCACGAAATAATTGTCGTTGATCTTTGCCAGAGTGGCCGGGTTGTTGGCGCCGCCGAACGCGTTGAACGCAGTCGCCGGATTGGTGTCAGCCAGCGCTGCGTTGAGCGCCGCGGTGTTCACCCCCTTGCGGCGATCGGCGACGTCCCGGGATTCGCCGTGCGCATAATAGACTTTGCCCGACCAGTCGCTGAACAGCTTCGCCTCGGCGCCGCCCATCAGGTTCCAGGAAGTGCTGTGATAGGGGTTCTGGTCGGGCCCGAGCTCGGGCAGAAGCGAATAGGTCACCGTCTCCTGCGTCGCGCCGGGGACGGGCGAGACGAAGAAGGGATTGGTGTTCTTCACCGTCGCGGTGAAGGTGTCGCCGGTGCCGGGGATGATGCCGTCGCGGTAGGAATAGAAGCCGTCCGCATAGACGCGGATGCCGCTGCCGATCTCCTGCGATAGCGCCCCGACCACGCTGACGCGTTGCTGCTCGGGGATCACCGCGTCCTGGCCGTTGTAGAAGCATTTGTTGCTCGTGCCGGCGACGAGCGACCCGACATTGGCCGAGGTCACCCCGCCGGCCGGGATCGCATAGGTGCTGCCCCCGACCGAGATCGTGCCGGGCCGGCAATTGGTGGTGCGCAGGTCGCGCCCGCCGCGATAGCGATTGTCGTCCTGGTACCAGCTCAGATCCTTGCCGAGCAAAGCGGCGTTGCGGGTATATTCGCCCGCCAGCATCGCTGATCCGCCTTCCCATTTATGGCCGATGATCGCCGAGAATTGCGCCTCGTTGTAGTTGCCGTCAGTGAAGCCGTAGCGGGCGCGTGCCTCTACGCCGTTGAAATCCTTGCGCAGGATGAAGTTCACCACCCCGGCGATCGCGTCCGATCCATAGATCGCCGAAGCGCCGTCAGCGACCACTTCGACCCGGCCGAGCGCGATGCTCGGCAGCACCGAGGGGTCGGTATATTGCCCCTGCGTGCCCTGGGGCGGAAAGCGCTTGCCGTCGTACAGCAGCAGCGTCGCGCCCGTGCCGATGCCGCGCAGGTTGATGCCGGCACCGCGCGTCGCATTGGCCGCGCCGTTCTGCGCGGTGCCGCCATTGCGGTTCGCGCCGAGCGAGACGACCTGCGGCACGCGGCGCAGCAGATCATTGACCGAGGTGACGGGTTCCTGGGCGATCTTCGCCTGGTCGATCGCGATGACGTTCGAGCCGACCGGCGCCACGCCGCGGATGCGGCTGCCGGTCACGACGATCTCGCTCTTGTCGGCGGTGTCGTCGGGCTGGGCCTGGGCTGCCTGGCTGACCGGCTCGGCGGTCTGGGCGTGCGCTGCGGTCGCGAAGGCGATCGCGGCGAGTGCTGCGGAGCCGAGCGCGGTCCGGCGGCGTGAAGATGCAGTCGTCATTTCTCTCTCCCCTGAAAGTCCCGCGCGCGCATCGACCGTGCCGTCGCGGGTGGTGGTTATTGAGTCTCCGCGCGTGCCGGTGTGAGCGACGGCCGCAGCCGCGGCGCGACCGACAACAGGACGATCGCTGCGATCAGGATGGCGGCGCCGATCGTCTCGGCACCGGTCGGCGGCCGCAGGCCCCACCCCCAGGCGAGGATGAAGGACGCGGCCACGCCCGCGAGCAGGCTCGAAGCGCGCTCGAGCGGCACGCAATAGGCATTCTCGCGCGCGTCGAGCAGGATGATCACCGAGAAGACCGAGACGACGGTCAGGGTCAGCGCGATCATCGCCAGCCAGACGATGACCGGATCGCCCCACACGCCGATAAAGCCGAAGCCGAGCTCGCCCGCCTGATCACCAAAGCCCATGGCCGAGATGATCGCCAGGATCGCGACCGAAGCCGGCAGCGCGACGACCTTCTCCTCGACGAAATAGCGCCGCACCGAGGCCGGATCGCCGGTCTTCGACACCCGCGTCATCATCGTCAGGCGCAGGAAATAGCCGAGCGTGTAGAGCGCGACCGTGGCGAGGGCGAGCGGCGGCAGGTCGAGCCCGCCCCGGGCGTTGAGCGTGATGAAAAGCGCGACCGCCACCATCACCAAAGCCGTCCAGCTCCACCAGCGCACCCGCCGGCCGAAGATCAGATCGACCAGCGGCGCGATGATCAGGATGTCGCCGCGCATCAGCAGCTGGATGAAGGGAATGCTCACGCCCTTGAAGGTGAAGGAGAGCGGCACCGTGAAGACGATCAGCGCAGTGCCGATCCCCGAGATCAAAGTGTAGCGCGTCGGCATCGGCACGCGCAGCCCGGCGATCTTCACGGTGTTGGCGTCGCGATGCCAGCCCGACCACCAGATAAAGGCGTAGGTCATCAGCGTGTTGAGGACCAGCGAGGCGGGCAGGGTTTCCAGCCCGGTCAACGGCCGCCCCAGCGCGCCGTGCGGCAGGCTGGTCACCAGCTTGGTGATGATGACATTGGGCAGATAGAAGAGGAAATAGAGGCCGACAAAGCCCTCGAGCGGGAAGGCCCGCCGCGCGCTCATGCCGCCGGCTCCAGCTCGACCATGTCGTCGCCGATACGGTAGCGCGCGTTGAGCCCGGCTTCCTCGGTGACGGCGGTCATGTAATCGATCACCGCGGTGTAATCCGCGTCGCCACGCGCCGGGAAGCGCGGCACTGCGTCGCGGCCGATATGCAGCGGCAGGAACCCAGCACGCGTGATGCGCCCGCCTCCTATCTCCAGCCGCGCCACCATCGACAGCCGCGCCGCCTTGGGGAAATTATACAGGCTGTCGAAATCCGGCTCCCACTCCTCGGCGAGCACGCGGATCTCGTTGAAGCTCTTGGACGCTGCATGCACCGGGTCCATGCGAAGGTCGGTCGCGAAATTGCACAGCGAATAGAAGACCGGCTTGCCGTCGATCAGCTCGCAGCCTTTCAGGATATGCGCATGCCCGCCCAGGATCGCATCGGCGCCCGCCGCGATTGCAGCGCGCGCGACGTCGCGCTGATAATCGGCGATCGTCGCGCGGACGAAATGGATGCCCCAATGGTGCGAGACGATCACCACATCCGCTTCGGCCTTCGCCGCGCGGATATCGGCCTCCATCGCCGCCAGGTCCTCGCGGTGCGGATAGCTGTGGATGCGCGGCGGCGTGCCGGGCTGATCATGCTCGATCTGCTCATAATGCGTGAACGCACGCATCGGCGCGCAGCCCGGGCGGCGCTCGTCGGCCCAATAGCTGTGCGGCAGGATGCTCGAATAGGCGAGGAAGGCGACAGTCGTGCCGTCGCCCAGGGTGAAACGCACCGGCTTGCGCGCTTCAGCGATATTGGCGCCCGCACCGACGACGCTGACGCCCGCCGCTTTCAGATTGGCGATGGTCTCGAACAGCGCCTCATTGCCCCAGTCGAGGCAATGGTTGCCGGCCATGGAGAGGATGTCGAAGCCGGCCCGCCCGACCGCCGCTGCGCCGTCGGGCCGCGCCAGCACGGCGTGCCGCGCCTGGGGCAGGCGGGTGCCGCGCTCGGCGAAACTGGTCTCGAGCTGGCCGAAGACGAGGTCCGCCGAGCGCAGCACATCGGCCGATCCGGCGAAGCACTCGTCATAATCGTCGCGGTCCATCGCGAGATCGCCGGTCGCGAGAATCACTGCGCTCATGCGCGCACGCCGCCACGGATCACCTGGGCTGGCGCGATGGCGACGAATCCTCTCCGCGGACACTTGATGTCATGTCTCATAGCAATTTGGATAAGGTAAAGTGAAAGCGCTTGCAATAGCATTTGGGCGGACTAGTATTGTCTCATACAACGCAGGAGAGGGACCCGTGACTCACAGCTTTCTGGCGCGCGCAGCGTTGATCGCGTCGACACTGCTGGCCGGCACGGCGATCGCTCAGGCAAGCCCGCAGGCCAATGCCGATCTCGCCCGCCAGGCCGCGGCGCAGCGGGCCATTTATGCAGCCATGCCCGATACGCCGGGCACCGGCCCCTTCCCGGCGATCAAGGAGGTCTCACCGTCGCTGCCCGACCATGTCATCTACCATCCGGCCGATCTCGCCGCGCTCGGCGGCCGCAAGCTCGGCGTCCTGGTCTGGGGCAATGGCGGCTGCTCGGACGATGGCGCGAGCGCGCGGCTCCATCTCGCCGAGATCGCCTCGCACGGCTATCTCGCCATCGCCCCCGGCCTGATCCGCAGCGGCCCCGGGGCACCGCCGCCCGCGCCGCCGCAAGGCATGGATGTCTCGGGCAAGCTGCCCCCGGTCAAGACCACCGCTGCCGATGTGACCAGGTCGATCGACTGGGCCTATGCCGAGAATGAAAGACGCGGCAGCCCCTTCTATCACCGCCTCGACCTGAACCGGCTCGCGGTCGCCGGGCATAGCTGCGGCGGGCTCCAGGCCCTGCAGGTGGCGGCCGATCCGCGCGTCCATGCCGTCGTCATCCATAACAGCGGCATCTTCGCTGACGGCAGCAACCCGATCCGCGGCATTCAGGTCGACAAGTCGATCCTGAAGAAGCTGCACACGCCCATTCTCTACATTCTGGGTGGCCCGACCGACATCGCCTATCCCAACGGCATGGACGATTTCGCCCGGATCGACACCGTGCCCGCGATGGTCGCCAATTTGCCGGTAGGGCACGGCGCCACCTTCGCCCGGCCGAACGGCGGCCCGGTCGCGCAGGTCGCGCTCAAATGGCTCGACTGGCAATTGTCCGGTGACAAGGAGGCGGCGAAGACCTTCGTGGGGAAGGATTGCGGCCTGTGCACTGACCCGGCCTGGACGGTGGAGCGCAAACGGATCGGGTAGTCGAGATTATCCCGCCAGCCCCTGGTTGTTCCCCGGCGAAGGCCGGGGCCCAGTCGGGGGACGATTCTGATGCGCGTTGCGCTTCGTTACATCGACCTTCCAACTGGGCCCCGGCCTTCGCCGGGGAACAATTCGGTTGGGAACATCACCGCTCGATTCAAACCAGCCGTAATCTGGAGCAGGGCAGCGCGCGCCGGAGCTTGCTACGGCCCGCTCTTTCTTATCGTTGTAGAAAAGCACGCGCCAAGCGAGGCGATCCTCCCTGTTCCCAGGCGGATCGCTCCCTGTTCCGTATCTCCGCCTCCCTGTTATTACGATAACAGGGAGGCCGCAAATCATTGAGAAAAAACTAAATTTGTAAAGAACAGGGAGGCCGGGCGAATGCACTCCCTGTTCCTCCCTGTTAATTGCCCGGAACAGGGAGAAGCCAGCTCATCGGCAAACCTTCCCGCGCATGCAGGGCCGCAGCATCGGCGGCGGCGTATAGCCGACGAACATCGCCGGAGCCGCCGGCCACCGGCCCTGCGCAACCCGCTCGCCGATCATCGTCAGCGACGCAATCACCGTCGGCGTATCGAAGCTGCAATGCCCGGCATTGGCCACCCACAGGGCACGCACCGAACTGCCGAATCCATTGGTGGCCGCCGCCTCGGCATAGGCTCGCTGGAGCGAGGGCGAAGTGACGCCGTCGCCGATCATCTGCACGGCGAGCAGCGGCGCGCGGGGCCGGGCGTTCGGTGTATAATGGTCGGTCATGTACCGCACCGCGGTCGGATCGGCGGCAATGCGCTTCCCCGCCGCGAGCCTGGCAAGATCAGCGTCGAGATCGAGCCCGGCCCTGGCATAAAGCGCCCGCACCATCGCCTCGCGCCCGGACAGCTTCAGCTGCGCGCGATAATCGATCCCGCTATTCCAGGAGAAGACGCCCTTCGCCCGCGTCTCCTGATCGCTCCGCGGCAGGAAGGCGCCAACCGCAAAGGTCGTCGCCATCTCGGCTTCCTGCGCATCATAGTCCGCACCCGCTGGCCGCACGCCGTCATGCGTCGTCCACCCCGGCAGCCCGGCCAGCACTGCCGCGAGCGCAACCCGCGCTCGCCCGGCCGGGCTTGCCTGGGCTTCCGCCAGCACCTTGCCGACACGCCCGGCATTGGCGCGATCATCGTCTACTGCCACGAGGCGGATGCCGGAATCGGGCGCGAGCAGGGTGCGGAAGGCATAGGCGCCATCGAGCCCCATATTCATCATGCCGACCGCGCCGCCGATCGATCCGCACAGCGCCAGCGCGCCATCCACCCGCTTGGGCGACTGCTCGGCCAGCGCGGTAGAGACCAAAGCCCCCATCGACATGCCCCAGGCGATCACCCGCTTCGGCTTGCCGAACGCCTTGCCGAATGCGTCGACCGTAGCGAGTTGGTCGGGCACCGCGCTCTCGAGGGCCCAGCCGGCATCGGCGAAGCTGGATCCGGCAATAGCGTAACCGGCCGCGAGCAGGGCCGCGCGGTGTGCCTTGGGCGCATCCTCGGCCGGAGGCAGGGCAGGCGCATAGCCATGGCTCCACAACAGCAAGGTTCCGTTCCAGTTGGACGGCACGGTCGCAGTCCATTTTGCGCCATCGGCCAGCGCACCGCCGGCGGTTCGCGGCAGCGCCGCGTTCGCCTGCGGCGGGGAAGCGCCATTCGCAGGCAGCGCCGTCAGTGCACCGATCACCGCCATCGTCACCAGCCGCCGCATCCCGCTCTCCCTCATGCCGTTATCGCACAGGCTTGTACCAACTATGAAAGCGTTTGCAATTCGCGCCAAGTTGGTGGCGTAATCGCAAAAACGGCATTGCGGCTTCGGCCCAATGTCGTTATGCGCCATAACAATAGGAGGAGAGACTGATGGCGACCGCAATTTCCCTTCGCGTCGGTGGCGAGGCGCGCGAGACGGCTGAATCCTTCGACCGCCTCAATCCCGTGACGGGCGACGTCGCGACCACTGCATCAGCGTCGAGCGTGGCCGATGCGAACGCAGCCTGTGATGCGGCGGCGGCCGCTTTCCCCGCCTGGTCGGCGCTCGGCCCCAATGCCCGGCGCGCGCTGCTGATGAAGGCGGCCGACGCGCTCGAGGCGAAGGCGCCGCAGTTCATCGACGCGATGATGGGCGAGATCGGCGCGACCCAGGGCTGGGCCGGCTTCAACCTCATGCTCGCCGCCGGCATCGTCCGCGAAGCGGCGGCGATGACCACGCAGATCGGCGGCGAAGTCATCCCCTCCGACAAGCCGGGCTGCATCGCCATGGCCTTGCGCGAGCCGGTCGGCGTGATGCTTGGCATTGCGCCGTGGAACGCGCCGATCATCCTCGGCGTCCGCGCGATCGCGATGCCGCTCGCCTGCGGCAACACGATGGTGCTCAAGGCAAGCGAACAATGCCCGCGCACTCATGCGCTGATCATCGAGGCGTTCGAGGAAGCCGGTCTGCCCAGGGGCGCGATCAATCTCGTCACCAATGCGCCGAAGGACGCGGCCGAGATCGTCGGCGCGCTGATCGATCATCCTGCGGTGCGCCGCATCAACTTCACCGGCTCGACCGCGGTCGGCAAGATCGTCGCGAAGCGGGCCGCCGAGCACCTCAAGCCCGTGCTGCTCGAATTGGGCGGCAAGGCGCCGTTGATCGTGTTGGAAGATGCCGATCTCGACGAGGCAGTGAAGGCCGCCGCCTTCGGCGCTTTCATGAACTCGGGCCAGATCTGCATGTCGACGGAGCGGATCATCGTGGTGGATGCGATCGCCGATGCGTTCGTGGCGAAGTTCAAAGAGAAGGTCGGCACCATGCCGGTCGGCGATCCGCGCGAGGGCAAGACCCCGCTCGGCGCGGTGGTCGATCAGAAGACCGTGGCCCATGTCTCCAGCCTGATCGCCGAAGCGCTGGGTGCGGGCGCTGAGCAGGTCAATGGCGGCGAGGCCCGGGGCGTGCTGATGCCCGCTCATGTCATCGACAAGGTGACGCCGGCGATGAAGCTGTTCCGCGACGAGAGCTTCGGACCCGTAGTCGCGGTGATCCGCGCGAAGGACGAGGCTGAGGCAATCGCGCTGGCCAACGACACTGAATATGGCCTGTCCGCCGCCGTCTTCACCCGCGACACCGCGCGCGGCCTGCGCGTCGCGCGCCAGATCAAGTCCGGCATCTGCCACGTCAACGGCCCGACCGTGCATGACGAGGCGCAGATGCCTTTCGGCGGCACCAAATCCTCCGGTTACGGCCGCTTCGGCGGCAAGGCCGGCATCGAGAGCTTCACCGAGCTGCGCTGGATCACGATCGAGACCCAGCCCGGCCATTATCCCATCTGATCACCACCAGCCCGCACCCCTCCACGAAGGGAAGGCCGGCACCGACTGAACAGAAAGAACGCAAAGACCATGACCGAGACCAGCACCAACGGCACCGTCGCCTATGACGTCGTCGACCGCATCGCCTGGGTGCGCTTCAACCGCCCGGACAAACGCAACTGCATGTCGCCGACGCTCAACCGCGACATGATGGAGGTGCTCGATCGCCTCGAATTCCGCGACGATGTCGGCGTGCTGGTGCTGTCGGGCGAAGGAACTGCCTGGTCGGCCGGCATGGATCTCAAGGAATATTTCCGTGAGTCCGAGGCCAAGGGTCTCGGCGCGACGCGGGCCGTGCAGCGCGAGGCCTATGGCTGGTGGCGCCGCCTGCGCTGGTACCAGAAGCCGACCATCGCAATGGTCAATGGCTGGTGCTTCGGCGGCGGCTATGGCCCGCTCTTCGCCTGCGACCTCGCCTTTGCCGCCGAGGATGCGCAGTTCGGCCTGTCCGAGATCAACTGGGGCATCCTGCCCGGCGGCGGCGCAACCAAGGTCGCGACCGAGCTGATGCCGTTCCGCAAGGCGATGTACCACGCGATGATGGGCGAGAATGTCGATGGCAGGACCGCCGCCGAATGGGGCCTGGTCAACGAAGCCCTGCCGCTCGCCGATCTCAAGGCGCGCGTCACCGAGGTCGCCAATGTCCTGCTCAAGAAGAACCCGGTCGCGCTCAAGGCGACCAAGGATGCGGTCCGCCGCGTCGGCGTGCTGAGCTATGACGATGCCGAGGATTATCTGATCCGCGCGCAGGAAGCGGCCAACAGCTACGATAATGAAGGCCGCAAGGAAGGCATCAAGCAGTTCATCGACGACAAGAGCTTCAAGCCGGGCCTCGGTGCCTATGACACGTCGAGGCAAAGGGCCTGATTTTCCCCACCCGTCATGCCGGACTTGTTCCGGCATCCATCGTGCCGCCAACGCATCGGCGATTTGGTTTGCGGGGCGATGGACCCCGGAACGAGTCCGGGGTGACGGATGGGAGAGGCGCTAGTCTGAACTACCGGAGACAGAAGTGACCATCGACACGATCGCCAAGCCTGCCACCCGATCGCTCGAACGCCTGCTCCGTCCACGGTCCGTCGCGATCGTCGGCGCATCGGACAAGCCTGGCGCGCTCGGCGCGTCGGTGCTGGCCAATCTGGAGCGCCATGGCTTTTCAGGCGACATCCACCTGATCAACCCGAAGCGCGAGACGATCGCCGGACGGCCCTGCCTCAGGGCGATCGAGGATCTGCCTCAAGGCGTCGATGCCGCAGTGCTGGCGATTCCCGGCGGTGCTGTGCTGGAGACGGTGCGCGCCCTTGCCGCGCGCGGCGTCGGTGCGGCGGTGGTCTTCTCGGCCGGCTTTGCCGAGGGCGGCGAGGAGGGACTTGCTGCGCAGCACGAGGTCGCGCGGATCGCGGCTGAGCATGGCATGGTGATCGAGGGCCCGAACTGCCTCGGCATGACCAACTATGTCGATGGCATCCCGCTCACCTTTGTCGAGACGCCGGCGCTTCGCCTCGACGGGCGGACCGGGATCGGCATCGTGTCGCAGTCCGGCGCGATGGCGGTGGTGCTGGGCACGACCCTGATGTCGAAGGAGCTGGGCATCTCCCTGTCGGTCTCGACCGGCAATGAAGCGGCGTCCGGCGTCGAGGATTATGTCGACTATCTGCTCGACGATCCCGACACCCGCGTGATCGGCATGATCGTCGAGCAGTTCCGCAGCCCGAAGCGCTTCCTCGCTCTGGCCGCGCGGGCGCGGGTGCTGGGCAAACCGATCGTCCTGTTGCATCCCGGCACGAGCAGCGCTGCCCGCGAGTCCGCCGCGACCCATACCGGGGCGATGGCGGGCGACTGGCAGGTGATGAAGACCCTGGTCGAACGCGCCGGCGTGGTGCTGGTCGATGGGCTCGAACAGCTTGGCGATGTGCTCGATCTCGCGATCCGTGCCGGGACGATCCCTGCGGGCGGAACCGCGGTGCTGACCGAATCCGGCGCGTTCAAGGCACTGACGCTTGATCTGTGCGAGGCGATCGGGCTCGATCTGCCGGCGCCCGGCGAAGATAGCGCCGCGCAATTGCGCGCGGCGGTCCCCGACTTCATCCCGGTCAGCAACCCGATGGATCTGACCGCGCAGGCTCTGGTCGATCCCGATCTCTACCGCCGCACGCTCGCGCCCCTGCTCGCCGATGACCGCTTCGGCAGCGTGGTGCTGGGGATCATCCAGACCGACCTGGTCACGGCGCGGCTGAAGTTCGAGCCGATTATCGACGCGATCCGCATGCTCAAGCCTGCCAAGCCGGTGATCTTCGCCGGGCTCGATGAGGGTGCGCCGGTGCCGCCCGCCTATCTTCACGCGCTGCGGGAACTGGGCGTGTCCTATTTTCCCTCGCCTGACCGAGCCTTCCGCGCGCTCGCGAAGCTCGGCGCCGCCCGCGACTTCGCGGTCGCGGCGGACGAGCCCATCACGGCCGCGCTGCCTCTTACCGGCGGCGTGATCCCGGAATATCGCGCCAAGCAGAGCCTCGCGCCCCTCGGCATTCCCTTCCCGAAAGGCGGTTTCGCGACCAGCTTCGAAGAGGCGGAAGCGATTGCCGCGCGCATCGGCTATCCGGTCGTGCTCAAGGCGCAGGCGGGAGCGCTGTCGCACAAGAGCGATGCCGGCGGCGTGGTGCTGAACCTCGCTGACGCGGAGGCGCTCGCCGAGGGCTGGGCGCGCCTCCACGCCGATGTCGCGCACCATGTGCCGGGCCTCGTGCTCGAGGGCGTGCTGGTCGAGGCAATGGGCGCGCGGGGCGTCGAGCTTATCATCGGCGCGCGCAACGATCCGGATTGGGGCCCGGTGATCCTCATCGGCTTCGGGGGGGTGCAGGCGGAGATCCTGCAGGACGTACGTCTGCTGCCGCCCGATCTCACGCCCGATGCGATCAGAGCTGAACTGCGCAAGCTCAAGGGCGGCGCCTTGCTCGACGGCTGGCGCGGATCGCCCGCGCTGGATGTCGAGGCCGTGGCCGGGATCGTTACTCGGATCGGCCGCATGCTGCGCGGCACCCCGTCGATCCGCGAGGTCGATCTCAATCCGGTCATCGTCTATCCGAAGGGCAAGGGCGCCGTCGCGCTCGATGCCCTGATCCTGACGGAGTGACGGCGATGACCGAGTTCGCGCCGCCGGTGCCGACGCTCAGCCTCGCCTTCGAGGCATGCGTGCTGATCGGCCAGCCGCTCGAGCTCGGCATGGCCGCCGGCGGACGCAAGCGGATCGTGCCGATCACCGGTGGCCGCGTAACCGGTGAACGTTTCTCCGGCGATATCCTGCCCGGCGGCGCTGACTGGCAGGTGCTTCGCCCCGACGATGTTCTCGACGTGTCGGCGCGTTACACGGTGCGCGCCGATGACGGATCGATCGTCTCGATCGTCAACACCGGCTATCGTCGCGGGCCGGCGGAGGCCCTTGATCGCGTCGCTGCCGGTGAGGCAGTCGATCCCGCGCTCTATTATTTCCGCACGACCCCGCGATTCGAGGCGCCTGACGATAGCCCCCATGCATGGCTGAACCAGACCATCTTCGTCTGCTCGGCCGCGCGCTTTGCCGATCGGGTGCTCCTGCGCTTCTTCATCGTCGAATGACCGTCAGAGCCTGCGGCCCTCGATCTTTGCGAGCAGGGCGATCAGCGTCCGGCGCTCGCTGGCGGTAAGGCCCGCCAGCATCTGCTCCTCATGCGCCTCGATCCGTTCGAGGCACTCCCTGAGCATGGTCTCTCCCGCCGGCGTCAGCCTGAGCGCGAGGGCGCGGCGGTCTTCGGCCGCGGTCTGGCGGTCGAGCAGGCCGACATCGGAGAGCTGATTGATCAGCGTCACCATGTTCGCGCGCTGGATGCCCAGCGACCGGCCCGCGGCGCCCTGGTTGATGCCGGGGTTGGCGCCGACCACCGACAGGATCCCGAACAGAACCTGGCGCATGCCGGTGCCCTCCATGGCCCGGGCGAAGTCAGTCCCGAAGGCGCCAGACGCGCGCCTGAGGTGATAGCCGACGAGGTGATCGAGCGCACCGAGCGGCGCTTCCTCGTCTTCAGGGTTCAGCGATGCGATGTTCAAGTCCTTCCGTTTTGATCCTCAACCGGCAAGCGCCCGGCACGCAAGCCGAACAGGGCGACAGCGCCGATCAGCGAGCCGAGCGCCATCAATATCGCCACCACCGGTAACCCGAAACCTTCCGCAAACAACAGCCCGGCAAGCGCCGGCGCAAGTGCCGATCCGCCGCGCCCGATGCCGATCACGAAACCGGTCGCGGTCGCGCGCAGCGAGGTCGGGAAGGATTGCGCGAGCAACGCATAGAGCCCGACCACGCCGGCATTGGTGAAGAAGCCGGCCGCGGCGGCGACCATCGAGAGCGTCCCGAGGCTGTTCTGCCCCTGGCCGAACGCGATCACCAGCGCGGTCGAGAGCAGCATCGCGCCGATGGTCAGCGTCAGCAGCCGCACCCGCGCCGTCAACAGCCCGAGCAGCAACGAGCCGGCCGCGCCGCCGACGCTCGCCCAGACCAGCACGCCGGCCGCGGACGAGGGCGCGAAGCCCATATCGACCACGATCTTCGGGATCCATTTCAGGATGAAATAGAAGGTCATGATATGGGCGAGATAGGCGATCGTCAGGAGCAGGGTGAGGAGGCGCAGGCGCGGCGAGAACAGCGCCGAGAGTGGCAGCGCGGGCGCCTCGGCCTCGATCGGAGGAAGCGCGTCGATCGCTCCATGGCCCATGCGGGCGAGCGTGCGGTTGATCCGCGCCAGCGCGTCGGCCGGGCGCCGCTGCAGCAGAAAGGCGATCGATTCCGGCGAACGCCACAGGACGAGCGGGACGAAGCACAGGGTCGCGGCCGCGCCGAACTGAAACACCGCCGGCCAGTCGAACGAGCGCAGCAGGACCGCCGAGATCGATCCGCCGATGATCGTGCCGACCGGGTAGCCACCGGCCATCAGCACCACGCACAGGTGCCGGCGCGCGGCACTGGAGACCTCGGCGACGGCGGCGTTGGTCGCAGCGAGCATCCCGCCGATGCCGAGCCCGGTGAAAAGGCGCCATCCCGACAGGGTGACGACATCGTGCGACGATGACGCGCCGAGCATGCCGGCCGCCATCACTATCAGGCATCCAAGGATCGTCGCGCGCCGCCCGACCCGGTCGGCGAGCCGGCCTAGGACCAGCGAGCCCGCCGCCATGCCGACCAGTTCCATCGACAGGACAAGGCCGAGCGCGGCGCGGTCGATCCCCCAGGCTCTCGCGATTCCGGGCGAGGCGAAGCTGATCGACAGGACGTCGAAGCCGTCGAGCGCGTTGAGCCCGATCATGATCGCGACCACGCCCCATTGAAAGGCGGACATGGGCTCCTGGTCGAGTGTCGCACGCGGATCAGTCGCCATGCCATCCCCTCTCATTGTTTATAGCCCCGAATGTGCAACAATTCGCTATGCTACGCAACAATTTGACGAAAGGCCTCTCATGGCTCGCAGTCGGAAATCCGTTGCATTCCGATGCGAGCGCCTGGCCGGATGCGGATCGGGCGCGGCCGTGTCCGACCCCGTGATCGGATGGCCGTGAGAGTCGACAATTCTGGAAATCAAATAGGCCCTTCGGCATTTGGATTGGTACGCGCGGCGCTGCGAGCCATAAGCCGAGCCATGACGTGCGTCCCCTCGACCCATGCCGGCAAGGCAGACTGCAAGCGCATCCACTCGCTCCGGTCGGCCCGGTGAAGACCCAGGTTGCGATCATCGGCAGCGGGCCTTCGGGGCTGTTGCTCGGCCATTTGCTGCGCGCTGCGGGAATCCCGTGCGTCGTGGTCGAGCGGCAGAGCCGCGACTATGTCCTGTCGCGCATCCGCGCCGGCGTGCTCGAGACCTGCACGACGGACCTCATGGCCCGGCTCGGCCTCGACGCGCGGCTGAAGGCGGAGGGGCTGATCGAGCAGGGTTTCAACCTCGCGACCGACAAGGGCGTGATCCGGATCGACATCGCCCGGCTGACCGGCAAGCATGTGACCGTCTACGGCCAGACCGAGCTCACCCGCGACCTGATGGATGCGGCGTCCGATCGGGGTCTGGAGATCATATTCGAGGCGGGCGACGTGGCGCTGCACGATATCGAAAGCCATCATCCGTCCGTCACCTTCAGCAAGGACGGCGTCGCGCACCGGATCGAGGCCGATTTCATCGCCGGCTGCGACGGTTTCCATGGCCCCTCGCGCAAGGTGATCCCGGCATCGGCAGCCGTCGGATTCGAGCATGAATATCCGTTCGGCTGGCTCGGCATTCTTGCCGATGTTCGGCCCTGCCATGACGAACTGATCTACGCGAATACTGAGCGCGGCTTCGCCCTCGCCTCGATGCGGTCACAGACCCGCAGCCGCTATTATATCCAGGTGCCGCTCACCGATCGGGTCGAGGACTGGCCGGAGGACAGGCTCTGGGACGAACTTGCGCGGCGCTTCGATCCGATCTCGCAGCATGGCGTCACCCGCGGCCCTGCGCTCGAGATCTCGATCGCGCCGCTCAGGTCCTTCGTATTCGAGACGATGCGCCATGGCCGCCTCTTCCTTGCCGGTGATTCAGCACACATCGTGCCGCCGACCGGCGCCAAGGGGCTCAATCTCGCCGCCTCCGATGTCATCTATCTCGCCGATGCGCTGATCGCGCACTTTGCCGATGGTGGCGACGCGGGGCTTGACGGCTATCAAGCCCGGGCGCTCGCCAGGATCTGGAAGGCCGAGCGTTTCAGCTGGTATCTGACCAAGCTGATGCACCGCTTCCCCGGCGATGGCGCGTTCGAACATCGCATGCAGATCGCCGAGCTCGATTATGTGGCTCAATCCGAAGCGATGCAGACGGCCATCGCCGAAAACTATGTGGGGCTGCCCCTTTAGCAGCCCCAGCTATAGCGGCATGGGCGCGGTCAGAGCTTCATGGTCAGATCCGCCGTGAAGGATCGCTGCGGGAACGGGTGAAACAGGAAATAGCGATCATTGTTGACGTTATCGACGCCGAGGCCGAGCGACCAATGCTCGGTGACGCGGAACTGGGCACGCAGATCGACGACCAGATATTTGTAGAAGCCCTGATAGGTGTTGCCGACGACGTCGCTGTTGTCGAGCGCGCCGTACATCCGGCTCGCATAGCGCCCGGCTGCGGTCAGCGAGATCTGGTCGGTCGGCCGCCAGGTCGCGACCGCGACCGCTTTCCAGCGCGGGACCGAGGGCAGCAATTTGCCGACTGCCGCCGGGAAGGCGGCATCGGCCCGCGTCGTGGCGTCCGCATAGGTGACGCTTCCCGACAGGTCGATGCGCGGCAGGACGTTGCTTTGCTGGAATGCGAGCTCAACGCCGCGCGCGCGCGTCCGGTCGACATTCTGCACATAGCTCCCGACCTGAACCGGCACGACCGGCAGCGGCCCGGTCTGCGAGATCAGCGCATCCCTGATCGATTCGTTGAACAGCGACAGGCGTATCGAGCCACGGTCGTCACGGCGCTCGACGGAGAGCTCCTCGGACAGCGCCCGCTCCGGTCGGAGAGCCGGGTTGGGCAGCGCCGGCACCGGACTCGTCACGATCTGATAGAGTTCGCCCGCGGTCGGGAAGCGCCAGGCCTCGCCGAACGAGAAGCGCACCGTCCAGTCCTTGCCCGGATCCCAGGCGAGCGAGGCCTTGGGCGAGAATGCGTCCGCTGACAGCCGGGGCTGCTGCACCGTGCCGAGCGGCGGCACGAGGTTCACGCCGTCGTAGGCCTTCCACCATTCGTAACGCCCGCCGATCGTCAGCGTGACCGCCTGCAACAATTTCCAGGCATCCTGCGCCCAGAGCGCCATGGTGCGGGTCTTGCCCTTTGACTGAAGATTGAGCGCGCCTTCGCTGCCATTGATCCAGTCGGTGGTGGTGTAGCGATTGCTGGCGAGCGTGAACCAGTCAGCATGCGCGCCAAAGCTTATCTTGTGGGTCGCAGCCGCATCGGATGTCCAGGCGCCCTTGGCATCGAGCGTCTTCCAGCCGGTGCCGTCGAGCCGGGTGATGGTGCCGGGGCCTCCCGTCTGCGCCGCCGGCAGCGTGCCGGTCGGGATACGCTGCACATCGCGATCGAAATCATAGAGCGTGCCGATCACCTGCCAGTCGAACCGCCCGCCGGAGCCGCTCGCCGACAGGCTGTGCGACCAGTGGCGCTCGTCATACTGATAGACGCCGCTGGAAAAGGCGGCGGTGTAGGTGATGCCGCCTGCATTCGAGATATAGCTTTCGGCCGTCGCATCCGTGTCGTTGAGGAACAGCCCGCCGACATAGGTGAGCCGGATATCGGGCGTGATGTCGAGCGCGGCCTTGAGCTTGAACTGGTCCTGGCGCTGATGCTCGAAGCCGCTCGCGCCGAGCACCCTGATCGGCATGTTGGTACGGTTGACATCGGCATAGCCGCCGGTCGTGCCTGCCGGCTGGGCAGCCGCCGTGACATATTGCAGCGGCTGGCCATTGCTGGTGACCTGGTCGATGCTCGCGAACAGTGCGAGCGGCCCGAACCGGTCGCCGATCGTGCCGCCGATCTGCCAGGTGGGCAGCGTCAGATGCGTGCCATATTGATCGAAGGTCTGGACGCTGGTGCCGGCCGTCGCCGTGGCCTCGAGTTTGTCAGGCAGGCGGGTGGTGATGTTGACGACGGCGCCGATCGAATTGCCGGCATAGGCAGCTGAATAGGGGCCGTAGAGGATGTCGATCCGGGCAATTTCCTGCGGGCTGATGAGGCTCCAGCGCGGCGAGGCGAGGGTGTTGTTGTTGCCGATCAGCGACGAGAGCAGGGTGCCGTCGGCATAGATCAGGCTGCGCGCGCTGGATCCCAGGCCCGAGGTGCGGGTGGCGAGCGGCGCCTGGGTGTCGCCGATATGGCGTTTGCGGACGATCAGGCCCGGCAGATATTTGATCGTGTCCTCGACATTCACGGCGTTGATCGTCGTGGCAATATCATCGGCGGTGACGCTCGCCCTGGTGGAGGGCGTGTTCTCGATCGTCTGCTGCGCCTTCTGCGCAGTGACGAGGATGTCTTTCGACTGGTCGTCCTCGGCGCGCGCGATGGCGGGCGCAAGGATACAGGGCGTTGCACAAATAAGCGCGAGCGCACGCCGCGAGGGCATGCGCATCCTTGGGGGTATCATCGCTAAATTCCGTTCGTCTGACAGGGTAGGACATGCCGATGGGCATGTGCGGTCGTCAGACGAAGGCGGGCGGTCCGGTCTTTGGCGGTGGCGGTGCGGCGAGGCCAAGCCCCGGCTGGGCGAAAATGCGGAAGAGCGAAGGGGCCGTGGCTGTGACGGCCGCCGGCGGCACGGGGTGGGCGACCGACACGAGATCGGCGGTCGCGCCTACTGGTGAGAAGGCGCAGGGGAAGTTGTCGCCCCTGTCCTGATGCTTGTCGCCCTGCTGCTTGTCCCCGGGCTTGGCCATATCGTGGCCCGGCATCGCCATCCCGGCCATCTCGTGCGGCATGGCCATCGGCATCGCGCCCTGGCCAGGGCAGAGGATGAGAGTCGCGCCCTGGCCGGGCGCGATCATGAAGCCCGACGGCACCAGCATCCGTATCGCGAGCGCGCAGACCAGCAACACGACCGAGAGGCCGCGATACCGGCTTGAGTCGAGCAGGCTGCGCATGATGTGGCCGTACGGTCCCGATTTGCTCAGGGCAAGGCGAGATAGCCCCGTTTCAGTGCGCTTCGATCGGCCCGGCGGAAACCTGCTTTGGCGGGCGGCAGAAGGGCACCATCACCAGTGCCGCGATGAACAGCCAGGCCATGATGCGGAAGACATCGTCGAAGGCCAAGGTCAGCGCCTCACGGGCGACGACACGGCTCATCACTGCCTCGCCCATCAGGATCGCGCGCGCCGGATCTGGCGTGACCTGCTGCATCATATACGCAAGGCCGGCGAGCGTGTCGGTCGCGATGCGCGGTGCTTCACCGAGCCTTTCGCTGATCCGGAGTGCGTGCAACCGGGTGAGGTCGCCGAGCCAGGTGTTGACCAGCGCAATGCCGATCGCACCGCCGAGATTGCGCATCAGATTGAACAGCCCCGAGGCATAGCGCAACTCGGGCCCGGCAAACCCGTTGAGGGCGAGGCCGACGCTGGGCACGATGCACAGCATGATCGCGAAGCTGCGCACCGCCTGCGGCCAGAACAAGGCGGCGAAGCCCCAATCGGGTGTCATGTAGGAGAAGAGCCACAGGCCTGCCGCGAACAGGCTGAGCCCGAAGGTGATGACGATCCGCTGGTCGATGCGCTGCGACAGACCTGCCGCGATCGGCACGCCGAGCAGCTGGACGACGCCGGCGATGAACACGGTCGTGCCGATCTCGGAGGCGTTATAGCCGCGCACCCGGCCGAGATAGAGCGGCACGAGATAGGTGCCGGCATACATGCCGAAGCCGATCACCAGGTTGAAGATACAGGCAAAGGCGAAGGTCGGCTTGCGGAAGGGCGTGAGCTTCACGATCGGTCCGTCGGAGCGGAACGAGCGTTCGAGGAACAGCAGGAAGGCGACGAAGGAGATCCAGGCGGCGGCGGTAATGGTGGTGTCGCCGAACCAGTCATATTTCGGGCCTTCCTCGAGCACATATTCAAGGCCGGCGAGGAACACGGCCATCGAGGCGAGATGGACCCAGTCGATCCCGCCGAGCATCTTCGGGTTCGCGCGGTCGACCCGGATGAGCAGGAAGGCAAGAAAGGTCACCAGCGCGCCGGGGACGACATTGACGTAGAAGATCCAGCGCCAGCCGGCGGCATCGGTGATCCAGCCGCCGACCGTCGGGCCGAGCGTCGGGGCGAGCACCGAGACCATGCCGAGGATCGCGGGGATCATCGCGCGCTGCTTGCCCGAGAACATCGCGAAGCCGGTCGCGAACACGGTCGGGACCATCGCGCCGCCGACGAAACCCTGGATCGCGCGGAAAGCGATCATCGTCTCGATGTTCCAGGCGAGGCCGCACAATGCACTGGCCAGCGTGAACAGCCCGGCGGACAGCACGAACAGCCAGCGCGTCGAGAGCGCCTGGGCGAGGAAGGCGGCGAACGGGATCATCACCAGCTCGGCCATCAGATAGGCGGTCTGCACCCAGCTGATCTCGTCGGGCCCGGCGGAGAGGCCCGCCTGCACCTCGTTCAGTGAAGCGGCGACGATCTGGATGTCGATCAATGCCATGAACTGGCCGAATGCCATCACCCCGAAAATCAGGAACTTGCGCTTGTCGGGCAGCGCCATCGGATCGACTGGCGCGGGAGGCGAAACGCTACTGGACATGGAATGCTTGCCTCCAACGATCTTTATATTATATGCGTCATATAAAGGAGCTCGACAAGGTCATGCGGTACGACAGCGATCACAAGAGCGAGACGAGGCGGCGCGTGCTGAAGGAGGCCGCCCGGGAAATTCGGGCGAAAGGCCCCGGTGGCGTCGCTGTCGCGGGCATCATGGCGCGGGCCGGACTCACCCATGGCGGTTTCTACGCGCATTTTGAATCAAAGGAGGCGCTGATCGCCGCCGCGATCGAAACCATGTTCGAAAGCGCGCGCAACCGGTTCGATGCGACCGCAGCGCACGCCGATCCCCGCGCGGCGCTGCGCAGTTATGTCGATTTCTACCTCTCGCCCGCGCATCGCGACGCGCGCGAGCATGGCTGCCCGTTGCCGTCGCTGTCGGGCGATCTCGCGCGGCTCGATCCCGAGGCGCGGGTGCGCTTCGGCCAGGGTGTTGCGGGTCTGACGGGGCGGCTCGCCGATGCGCTCGGCCGCCTCGGTATTGCCGATCCGGAGCGGGCCGGCGCGTCGATGTTGCAGGAAATGGTCGGCGCGGTCGCGCTGGCGCGGGCGGTTGCCGATCCTGCGCAATCGGATGCGATCCTGGCGGGTGCGCGGGCCTCCGTGATCGCACGCTTTTCGCTTGAGGACGTGCAATGACTGATACGCTCGACCGGGCCGCGCTGAGCGGCATCGATCAATTGCGCGCGATGGTCGCGCAGAACAGCCAGCCGCCGATCGGACGGACGCTGGATTTCGCTTTGGTCGAAGTCGAGGAGGGCAGGGCGGTGTTCGAGGGTAATCCCGATATCCGCGTCTATAACCCCATCGGCAGCGTGCACGGCGGCTATGCTGCGACCTTGCTCGATTCCGCCTGCGGTATCGCGGTGCATTCGAAGCTGGCGCCCGGGCAAAGCTATACGACGCTTGAGCTGAAGGTCTCCTATCTGCGCGGCATGACAACCGAGACCGGCATGGTCCGCGCCGAAGGAACGGTGATCAGCATCGGCCGCCGCGTCGCCTTTGCCGAGGCCAGGCTGACCGACGCCTCCGGCAGGCTGCTCGCCACCGCGACCTCAACCTTGCTGGTAATCACCCAATGAACATCGCTGCTACCATCGACCGTCCTGTTGCGGCTGCCCGGCCGCGCCTCCGGGTCAGCCGCAACCCGCTGATCGCGGGCGCGGTGGCGATTCTGATCGCGCTGGCGGGGATCGCGTATCTCTTCTCGCCGCCGACCAGCGAGTCGACTGACAATGCCTATCTCAAGGCGGACAGCAGCTCGGTCGCGCCCAAGGTCGGCGGCCTCGTCTCGGCGATCCTGGTGCGCGACAACCAGCCGGTTCATGCCGGCGATCCGCTGGTGCGGATCGATGCGCAGGAATTCGACGCCAAGGTCGCCGGCGCCGAGGCCGCCTTGCAGGATGCCGAGGCGGGGCTGGCAACGGCACGGGCCTCGTTGGCAGCGCTGGATGCCGATCAGCAATTGGCAGCGGCACAGGTGCATGCGGCGCAAACCTCGATCCAGTCGGCCGATGCCGAATATGTCCGCGCTTCCGCCGACAAAGTCCGCTTCGAGGCGCTGATGGCGCAGGGTTTCGCGACCCGGCGCGATGCCGAGCGCGTCCGTGCGACCGCAATCGGCGCGGCCTCCGCCCGTGACCGTTCCCGCGCCGATCGTGACGTGTCGAGCGAGCAGGCAGCGGTCACTCAGGCGCGCCGGCCGGTGCTGGTCGCGCAGGTCGCCCAGGCTGAGGCGGCGGTGGCGCGGGCGCGTGCCGCGCTTGATCTCGCGCGGCAGGACCAGGGCCATACCATCGTCCGCGCGCCGATCGACGGCGTGGTCGGCGATCGCCAGGTGCAGACGGGCGACTATGTCCAGCCCGGCGCACATCTGCTGACTTTGGTGCCGTCGCGCGGCCTCTATGTGGTCGCCAACTTCAAGGAGACTCAGACCAAGGCGATGCTTGCCGGCCAGGCTGCGAGGATCAAGGTCGATGCGCTGGGCGGCGACGCGCTGACCGGCCATGTCGAGAGCTTCGCGCCGGGATCGGGTTCGGAATTCACCCTGCTGCCCTTCGAGCCGGGGTCGGGCAATTTCACCAAGATCGTCCAGCGCGTGCCGGTCCGGATCCTGCTCGATCCGAACCAGCCCGCGGTCGCACGCCTGCGGCCGGGGCTGTCGGTGACGGCACAGGTGGCGCTGCGTTAGTCGAGAAAGCCGAGGATCGCGGCCATCGTCGCGGCGGGTTGTTCTTCCATCAGCCAATGGCCCGAATGGGCAATCGACACGCTCTTCACATTTGTCGCGACATAGCCGAGCTCGACTGCGAGCGCCGCGCCATAGGATGCCGCGCCGCCGATCGCGAGGACTGGCATGGTGAGTTTGCCCTTGGCGAGAAAGGCCTGGTTGTCGACACCGTCACGCGGGAAGGCGACGAACTGCTCGAATGCATCATGGATCGCGTGCGGACGGGCATAGAGTTCGGCGTAATGGACTCGGGTCGCCTCGTCGATGCCGGCGGGATCGTAGGACAGCTCATTGTAGAAGCGGTCGAGATAGATGCGCTCGCGTCCGGCGACGAGGCGTTCCTCGTCGGGGCCATGGAAGTTGAAGTGCCAGGTCTTGGGGTTGCTGAGCTGCGCTGCCCAATTGCCGATGCCGGGGAGCGGTGCATCCATCACCACCCATTTCTGCACGCGGGTCGGATGCATCGCGGCAAGCGCATAGCCGACCATGTTGCCGATATCATGGGTGACGAGTTGGAACTTGTCGATCTTCAGCGTGTCGAGCACGGTCGCGATATCAGTCGCTTCGGTCTTCTTGTCATAGCCGGTGTCGGGGTGCGACGAGAGGCCCATGCCGCGCAGATCGGGTACGATCACCGTGTGGTTCGCCGCCAGCGTGACCGCGAGCGGCTGCCACATATCGCCGCTGTCGCCGAAACCATGGAGCAGCACGACTGCCGGCCCGTGCCCGCCGACGCGGACATGGATCGTCGCGCCGTCGACGGGCAGGTCGCTGATCTTGAAACTCGCCGGGAAGGGTTTGACCTCCGCTATGGCCGGGGCGGTGGCAACGAGAGCGGCAAGGGCAAAGAGCAGCGGTCGAATCACAAGGCATCTCCCTGAAAGATCAGGGAAGCATGACTGAGATTGATCGTTACGGCTACTGATCAATCAGCGCCGCGCGTCATTGCGCCCCGATCAGCTCCCGCCCGATCAGCATGCGGCGGATCTCGTTGGTGCCGGCGCCGATATCGAGCAGCTTTGCGTCGCGCATGAAACGCTCGACCGGCCAGTCCTTGGTGTAGCCGGCGCCGCCCAGCGCCTGGATCGCCTCGAGCGAGACCTTCACCGCATTCTCGCTTGCCAGCAGGATCGCGCCGGCCGCGTCGAAGCGGGTCGTCTTGCCGGCGTCGCAGGCCCTGGCCACGGCATAGACATAGGCGCGGGCAGAATTGAGCGCGACATACATGTCGGCGATCTTCGCCTGCATCAGCTGGAAGGCGCCGATCGGTTTGCCGAACTGCTTGCGCTCGCGGATATAGGGCAGCACGACATCGAGACAGGCCTGCATGATGCCGAGCTGGATGCCGGCGAGCACCGTGCGCTCATAGTCGAGCCCCGACATCAGCACGCCGACGCCGCCATTGATCGGGCCGATCACATTGTCGTGCGGCACCTCGCACTCGTCGAAGACGAGTTCGGCGGTGGGCGAGCCGCGCATGCCCATCTTGTCGATCTTCTGGCCGATCGAGAAACCGGGCATGTCCTTCTCGATCAGGAAGGTGGTGATGCCGCCGCTGCCCTCGCCGGTCCGGGCATAGACCACCAGCGTGTCGGCATAGGGCGCGTTGGTGATCCAGAATTTGGTGCCGTTGAGCACATAGCCGCCCTGCACCGCGTCGGCGCGCAGCTTCATCGACACGACGTCGGAGCCGGCGCCTGCCTCCGACATGGCGAGGCTGCCGACATGCTCGCCCGAGACCAGCTTCGGGAGATATTTCGCCTTCTGTTCGGGGTTCGCCCAGCGGCGGATCTGATTGACGCAGAGATTCGAATGCGCGCCGTAGCTGAGGCCGATCGAAGCCGAGGCGCGGCTCACTTCCTCGCAGGCAATGACATGCTCGAGATAGCCGAGGCCGAGGCCGCCATATTCCTCTTCGACGGTGATGCCGTGCAGGCCGAGCTCGCCCATGGCGGGCCAGAGCTCGCGCGGGAACCAGTCCTCGGCGTCGATCCTCGCGGCGAGCGGCGCGATCTTGTCCGCCGCGAAGCGCCGGGTGGTCTCGCGGATCATGTCGGCATTCTCGCCGAGCGCGAAATCCAGGGCGATGTCCATTTCAGTCTCCAGTGTCCGTTCGCCCCGAGCTTGTCGAAGGGCTGCTCTTGGCTCTACGCTTTGAAGAAAGAGCAGGGCTTCGACAAGCTCAGCCCGAACGGGGAATATGTGTGGCCAGCCTTTTCAGATTGAAGACCATCGTCGCGGCTGAAGACCAGCCCGAGCATCATCGCCTCGCGCGCACGCTCTCCTGGCCGCATCTCGTCGCGATGGGGGTGGGCGCGATCGTCGGCACCGGCATCCTGACGCTGATCGGCGTGGGCGCCGACCGGGCCGGGCCCGCCGTGCTGGTGAGCTTCGCCGTGGCGGGGGCGATCTGTGCGTGCGCTGCGCTCTGCTATGCCGAAATGGCGACGATGATCCCCGCCTCGGGCAGCGCCTACACCTACAGCTATGCGGCACTCGGCGAGATCATTGCCTGGGTGGTCGGGTGGAGCCTGATCCTCGAATATTCCCTGGTAGTGTCGACCGTGGCGGTCGGCTGGTCGGGCTATGCTGTGGGGTTTCTGAAAGGGCTCGGCATCTTCCTGCCGGATGCGCTGACTCATGGGCCTTCGCTCGAGGGGAGTTGGGCGGATCATAGCCTTCACCTTGCCAATCTCGGCGTGAACGTGCCGGCGATGCTGATTATCGCGGTCGTGGCAGGGATGTTGATGCTCGGCACGCGCGAAAGCGCCCGGGTGAATACCGCTCTGGTGGTGCTGAAGATCGCCACGCTGTCGCTGTTCGTTGCAGTGGCCCTGCCACATTTCGACGCGGCCAATCTTCATCCCTTTGCGCCCAACGGCTTCGGCAGCGTCGCTGACGATCATGGCGTGAAATATGGCGTGATGGGTGCTGCGGCGATCATCTTCTTCGCCTTTTACGGCTTCGATGCGATCTCGACCGCGGCCGAGGAGGCGAAGAATCCGGAGCGCGACCTGGCGATCGGGATTGTCGGGTCGATGCTCGCTTGCACGCTGATCTACATCATCGTCGCGGCTGCTGCGGTCGGGGCGGTGCACTACACGGTCTTCTCGAAAAGCGCTGAGCCGCTGGCGCTGATCCTGCGCTCGCTCGGCAGCGCGAAGGTTGCGACGGTGGTGGCTGCGGCGGCGGCGATTGCGTTGCCGACGGTGCTGCTTGCGTTCCTTTATGGGCAGAGCCGGATCTTCCTGGTGATGGCGCGCGATGGTTTCCTGCCGCCGGCACTGGCGCGGATTTCCGCGCGCGGGACGCCGGCGCGGATCACTGCGGTGACGGCTGTGTTCGTTGCGATCCTTGCCGGGTTGCTGCCGCTCGATGTGATCGCGTCGCTCGCCAATGCGGGGACCTTGTGTGCGTTTGTCGCGGTGGCTGCGTGCGTGCTGGTGCTGCGGCGGCGGTCGCCGGGAGCGAAGCGGCCGTTTCGGACGCCGGTTGCCTGGGTAGTGGCCCCGGCGGCGATCCTTGGCTGCTGCTATCTGTTCATGAGTCTGCAGGTTGTGACTCAGGTCTCGTTCCTGATCTGGAACGGCGTCGGACTGCTGGTGTATTTCCTCTACGCGCGGGCAAGGGCGGTCGAGGGCAGGGCCGGGCAATAAGAGGCTGCTCCCCGGCGAAGGCCGGGGCCCAGTTGGGCGAACGTCTCGATTGGCCGCCGGAGCTTTCCCAACTGGGCCCCGGCCTTCGCCGGGGAACAGAAGAAATCCACGCCGTACTTGCTTCTCCCGCATCAGCGGGAGGGGTTATCAGGCCGCCAGCTTCCGCAGCACGTACTGCAGGATCCCGCCGTTGAGGAAATATTCCAGCTCGTTGACGGTATCGATCCGGCAGCGGGTCTGGAAGGTTTCCGTGCGGCCGTCGGCGCGGGTGAGGATGACGGTGACGTCCTGACGCGGGCGGATGTCCGCCACGTGCTGGATGGTGAAGCTCTCCGAGCCGTCGAGCCCGAGCGTCTGGCGCGTCACGCCTTCAGCGAACTGAAGCGGGAGAACGCCCATGCCGACCAGGTTCGAACGGTGGATGCGCTCGAAGCTCTCGGTGATCACAGCGCGGATGCCGAGCAGGTTGGTGCCCTTGGCCGCCCAGTCGCGCGACGAGCCGGTGCCATATTCCTTGCCGGCGATCACGACGAGCGGCGTGCCATCGGCCTTGAAGCGCATCGCCGCGTCGTAGATCGGCATGATCTCGCCTTCGTACTTCGACATGCCGCCCTCGACGCCGGGGACCATCTCGTTCCTGATGCGGATATTGGCGAAGGTGCCGCGCATCATCACGTCATGGTTGCCGCGCCGCGCGCCATAGGAGTTGAAGTCGAGCCGGCTGACCTGATGCTCCTGGAGGAACACGCCGGCCGGGCTGTCGGCCTTGATGCTGCCCGCCGGGCTGATGTGATCGGTGGTGATCGAATCGCCGAGGATCGCGAGCGGCCGCGCCTCGATGATGTCCATGATCGGCACCGGGGTCATGGTCATGCCCTCGAAATAGGGCGGGTTGGCGACATAGGCCGAGCCGGCGCGCCACTGATAGGTGTCGGAGCCCTCGACCTCGATGCCGCGCCATTTTTCGTCGCCCGCATAGACATTGCCGTAGCGGGCGCGGAACATCGAATCGTCGATGTTCGCGGCCATCACCTCGGCGATCTCGGCATTGGTCGGCCAGATGTCCTTGAGGAAAACGTCCTCGCCGTCCGAGCCCTGGCCGAGCGGGGTTTCGATCATGTCCTCGGTGACGGTGCCCTTGATCGCATAGGCGACGACGAGCGGCGGCGAGGCGAGGAAGTTCGCGCGCACGTCAGGCGAGACGCGGCCCTCGAAATTGCGGTTGCCCGACAGCACCGAGGCGGCGACGATATCATTTTCGTTGATCGCAGCCGAGATCTCGGCGGCGAGCGGACCCGAATTGCCGATACAGGTGGTGCAGCCATAGCCGACCAGGTTGAAGCCGAGCGCGTTCAGATCCTCGGTCAGGCCCGCCTTGTTGAGATAGTCGGTGACGACCTGGCTGCCGGGGGCGAGCGAGGTCTTCACCCAGGGCTTCGAGGTCAGCCCCTTGGCCCGCGCCTTGCGGGCGACGAGGCCGGCGGCGACCAGCACCGAGGGGTTGGACGTGTTGGTGCAGCTGGTGATCGCCGCGATCACGACGTCGCCGTCGCCGATATCGTTCGGGCGGCCGACCACGGCGGCGCGGACCGGTGCTTCCTTCTTGTAGACCTTGAACAGATCGCCGTTGAAGATCTCGTCGACCTTGGAGAGCGAGACGCGGTCCTGCGGGCGCTTCGGGCCGGCAAGGCTCGCGGTGACGGTGCCCATGTCGAGCTCGAGCGTGTCGGTGAAGACAGGATCGGGCGAATTCTCGTCATGCCACAACCCTTGAGCCTTGCAGTACGCCTCCACGAGAGCGACCGTCTCGTCGGGCCGGCCGGTGAGCTTAAGATAATCGATCGTCTTGGTGTCGATCGGGAAGAAGCCGCAGGTCGCGCCATATTCGGGCGCCATGTTGGCGATGGTCGCGCGGTCGGCGAGGGTCATGGTGTCGAGGCCGGGGCCGTAGAATTCGACGAAGCGGCCTACCACGCCCTTGGCGCGGAGCATCTGGGTGACGGTCAGCACGAGATCGGTTGCGGTGATGCCCTCGCTCATCGCGCCGGTCAGCTTGAAGCCGACGACTTCGGGGATCAGCATCGAGACCGGCTGGCCGAGCATCGCTGCCTCGGCCTCGATCCCGCCGACGCCCCAGCCGAGCACGCCCATGCCGTTGACCATCGTGGTGTGGCTGTCAGTGCCGACCAGCGTATCGGGATAGGCGATCGACTTGCCGTCGGGCGCGACCGAATCCCACACGCCATGGCCGATATATTCGAGGTTCACCTGGTGGCAGATGCCGGTGCCGGGGGGCACGACCTGGAAATTGTCGAGCGCCTTGGAGCCCCATTTGAGGAACTCGTAGCGCTCGAAATTGCGGCTGTACTCGAGATCGACATTGTCGCCGAACGCCTTGGGCGTGCCGAACTCGTCGACCATCACTGAGTGATCGATGACGAGATGGACGGGCACGAGCGGGTTGATCTTGGCCGGATCGCCGCCGAGCTTGGTGATCGCATCGCGCATCGCGGCGAGATCGACCACGCAGGGAACGCCGGTGAAATCCTGCATCAGCACGCGCGCCGGGCGATACTGGATTTCGCGGTCCGAGCGCTTGTCGATCTGCCAGTCGATCACTGCCTTCACATCGTCGGTGGTGACCGTCTTGCCGTCCTCGAAGCGAAGCATGTTCTCGAGCAGCACCTTCATCGAGAAGGGAAGCCGCGAGATGTCGCCGTACTTCGCGGCCGCGGCCTCGAGCGAATAATAGTCGTACGACTTGGCACCCACGGTGAGCGTTGCGCGCGTGGAGAGCGTGTCCTGGCCGATGGCTGTCATGGGCGGCGGGTCCTTCCCTGATATGGCCCGGGCGGCGCGGCGGGGAGGCGGCTGAGAAGCCGCGCGGGCGCGCCTGACGGGCGGATGCGATGAGTCGGAGCGGGCCTTAGCAAGGGGGTGGAGGTTGGGGAAGGGGATGCGCGAGGCGGGGAATCAATCATCGCCGGGCTGTGGAGCGGCACCTCTGTCGGCTGCCACCCGGGCGCGGGCCTGGGTGAGCAATTCAGCGAGATCCAGGCCGTCGGTCTTTTCGCGTCGCTCGCTCCATTCCTTCGGCCGGCGGAAACGAAGCCAATGCTGGGCGGCGGCGACATCGGGGAGCACCTGGACCGGGTAGCGCACCAGCACCGCTTCCTTCGCGCCGGCGGGCATGAAGACCCGGATAGCCTCATATTCGAAGCCGACCGCTCGGCGGTGAAGCGCCTGCTCGACCTGCTGATCGCACACGTCCTTGCCCTCGGTGACGGCGGCGGCGAAATCGGGATGGTCCTTGCGCCAGCGATAGAAGGTCGTGGTGCCGATCCCGAAAAAATCGGCCACATCGCTGTCCGTCGCGCCGAGCCGGCAGAGCTTGCGCGCCTGTTCGGCATATTCGGGCTGGTAGAGGCTGGGGCGTCCTGCGGTCATGGCGTGGGGCGATAGGCCGGCGCGGCCTGGGTTTGAATCAACGCGGGCCGGGTGTTGGATAATTTCGGTAGACTGTATGGGAAGGCGCTTTCCATAACCTAGACTGTAGTTAGGTTATGGGATAGCAGGCGGAAAACGACGGAAAGAGGCAGCGCATATTCTCGATTGATACAGGGTCTGGAGAGACATTCATGGCCGAATTCAAGAGGATGGACGGGGATGTGGTCGCCCGCAATTCCGGGCGAGCGCAGCGAGCCGAAACGCCGCATGCGGTCAAGATCCTATTCGATGGGCGTCGCAAGCGGCTGATCGTGGAACTCGATACCGGCATCGAATTTTCGTTCGAACCAGCAAAGGTCCATGGCCTGCAAGATGCATCCGAGCTCGATCTGCGCGATGTCATGATTGACGGTGCGGGCGGTGCGCTGCACTTTCCGCGCCTGGATGTGGACCTCTCCGTAGCGCACCTGCTGGAGGGTTTTCTGGGGCCTCTGGACTGGGCGCGGCGCGAGGCCCGGGCATCAGCATCGCGGAAGAATGGCAAACTAGGCGGAAGGCCCAGGCGTGCGCCTGCCGAAGCTGTCAAGCCGCGCGCCGAAGCAACGGGCCCCAAAACGACCGAACCCGCTCGGAAGCGCCGGATCGGATTCCTGCAAGGGCAACTCAAGATACCCGACGATTTCGACACCATGGGGCAGGAAGAGATCGAGCGCATATTCTACGGGGACGAATAGACTCCTGTTGGACAAGCGCCTGTTGTTTTGGGCGTCGCGGTCGCTGGGGCATCAAGCAAAAAGCCGTGCAATTTCCGCCATCGGGAGGAAATAGCGGCGGGTGGCCCCGCTCAGAGGCAGGAACTGATAGGTCGTATAAAAGCGCGCCGCCGCATCGTCCTTCGCGTCCACGACAAAGGCATAGGTCGCGATTTCGCTGCGGAGTGCGCGGCCGAACGCGTCCATCAACATCAATTCGCCGTAACGACGGCCACGAAACCGGCGATCGACCGCCAGTCGCCCCATCAGGGTCGCGGGTACGGACGGATAGCGAGGAAGCTTCTTCGTCAACGAAAGCGGCAGGTCGGTCAGTGCAATAGATGTCGCGGCCAACGTATAGAACGCCAAGGGTGCCGGTCGATCATCGGTCAGCACGAAACACGAGGCCACCCGTTTACGGATATCCTGACCAGCCTGGGTCTTGAGATAGCGATCAAGCGGCTCAACCCCGCTTTCAAAGGCAGTGCGATCATGCCAGTCGTGAAGTGGCGCGATGCGCAACGTCACTGGTCGAGCGTATCGGTTGCCCCAGACTCAATATAATGTTGCGCTGCCGCTTTCAGGCGCGGCGCTGGCTCGCGCGGATTGAGAATTGCCTCGGCGAATGCCCTGCTTTCCTGAGCGGTCAATTGAATCGACTGCATATCCTCGATGGTGCGGATCGCGGCTTCGTGAACGCTGGCGATCACGAAATCCGTCAGGGTGCGCCCCTGCAGGTCAGCCGCTCGTTGGAACAATTGCTTCTGATCGGCGGACACGCGGGCTTCCAACCGCTCGTTCCGCACGGGAGTCGACTTCGCCGTTGCTGCTCTACGCGCCATGACCGTCATCCTTGTCCAACAGAATGTACGGCTTGCAGCCGGACGTGACAAGGGAAGCGCAGGCCTGACCGCAGGGGTCGACGAATGTCGGCAAGCGGAACGTCAGAACCGCTCGCCCACCATCTCCTCGCTCCTCGCCCAGAGCGCTTTCGCGCGTTCGGGATCGATCGCATAGGGGCGCACGCCGCCGCGGACGCCTTCGCGGTCGACGATCTCGGCGACGTGGCAGTCCTCGCAATATTTGCCGCCGACCAGGTCGGCCGGCGCGACGATGCCGGCCCAGGCGGCGGTGGCCGCACCCTGGGGGATCGTCTTCCACACGAAGGCGGGCATATCGGCGGGCTGAGTCGCCGCCAGCGTGGCGACTGTCTGGGCGATGGTCTCAGGCGTCATGTGGCGCGCGAGCTCGGTTTGGATCGCGCCGGGATGGACTGCGGCAGCGCGGATGCCCCGGTCCTTGTGGCGGCGGTCGAATTCGACCGCGAACAGGGCGTTGGCCGTCTTGGAGCGGCCATAGGCAGTGAATTCGATATAGGGCGTGTGCTCGAAATTGGGATCGTCGAGATCGACGTCCGAGAAACGGTGGCCGGCCGAGGAGAGGTTCACCAGCCGCCCGCCCGGCCTGAGCAGCGAGGCGATGCGGTTGATCAGCACGAAATGGCCGAGATGGTTGGTGCCGAACTGAGTTTCGAAACCATCCGTCGTCTTGCCCCAGGGGGTGGCCATGACGCCGGCATTGGCGATGAGCAGGTCGAAGGGTTTGCCGGCCGCGACCAGTGAATCGGCGCAGGCGCGCACGCTGGCGAGTGAGGCGAGATCGAGTTCGACCAGCTCGAGGCCGCCGCTTCCCGTGGCCTGGGCGCGGACGGGTTCGGTTGCGGTGCGCGCCTTGTCGAGATTGCGCGCGGCGCCGACGACCTGCGCGCCGTGGGCGGCGAGGGCGCGGGCGGTCTCGACGCCGAGCCCGGCGGATACGCCGGTTACCAATATGCGCTTGCCGGTGAGGTCGATGCCCTGGAGGACTTCGTCGATGGTGGAGGTCGCGCCGAATATCTGGGTCATGGGGTTTCTCCTGGGGGGAGTTCGTCACCCCGGGCTTGTCCCGGGGTCCATTGTGCCGCGTGCGCAACGTCTGCAGCTTTTGCGGAAGCATGGATGCCGGAACAAGTCCGGCATGACGAAGGGTTACCGATGAAGCACTACAGATTCTGCCCGCCCGAAACCTCGATCCGCGTGCCATTGGCCCAGCCGAAGCCGTCCGACAGGATCGCGGCGACGGCGCCGCCCACATCGTCGGGCAGGCCGACCCGGCCGAGCGGGATGGTTGCGGCGACCATGGTGTTGACGTGATCATTGTCGCGCACCACGCCGCCGCCGAAATCGGTCTCGATCGCGCCGGGCGCGATCACGTTGACCCGGATACCGCGCGGGCCGAGCTCCTTTGCCATATAGCGGGTGAGCACCTCGATCGCGCCCTTGGTCGCGGCATAGGCGACATAGCCGGGCAGGGTGAAGCGGGCGAGGCCGGAGGAGAGATTGAGGATGCGGCCGCCGTCAGCGATCAGCGGCAGCAGGGTCTGGGTGAGGAAGAAGGGCGCCTTGAACTGGATCCGCACCAGCTCGTCGAACTGCGCCTCGCTCGTCTCGGCGAAGGGCGCGTTGATGCCGATGCCGGCATTGTTGACGAGATAGTCGAAGTCAGCGCGGCCGAATTCGCTCCGGAGAAGATCCTTGAGCGCCGCGGCAAAAGCGGGAAAGCCGCTGCTGTCGCCGACATCGAGCTGGAGCATCGCCGCCTTGCCGCCCGTGGCCGCGATCTCGGCGACGAGCGAGTCCGCCTCGTCCTTGCGGCTGCGATAGGTGCCGACGACCTGCACGCCGGCGGCGGCGAGATGCTGGGCCATGTTGCGGCCGAGGCCGCGGCTGGCGCCGGTGATCAGGGCGATTTTGGTCATCGGCATATCCTTCGCTGCGGTCGGTCGAAGCGGAAGATGGGGCGCGCGCGGTCGATCGCAACGGGAATGGGAGCAATCTTTCCGATAGTCGGTCGCCGTCCTTGCGCGGGGAAGGACCAGGCTTTAGCCCCCGGCTATCCTTTCGGGAGCCCAAGCCGATGCGTCATGTCCTGTTTTCCGTCATCGCCCTTGCCGCGTTCACCCTGACAACACCGGTTCAGGCGGGACCCAGGCCGGCACCCAAGGCAACGCCCGATCTCGTCCGGGTCCGCATCAACACCTCGGAAGGGTCGATCGTGGTGGCGCTGGATGCGCGCCACGCGCCGCTGACCACCGCGAACTTCCTCGCCTATGTCGATGACGGCCGGCTCGACGGCACCAATTTCTACCGGGCGGCGCGCAGCAAGGGGGCGCCGAAATTCGGCTTCATCCAGGGCGGGGTCGGCACGGATGTGCGGCGCTTCCTGCCGCCGCTGCCGCTCGAGCCGACCAGCAAGACCGGCATCCGGCATCTCGATGCGACTCTCTCCATGGCGCATGGCGACAATCCCAATTCGGCGACCTGCAATTTCACCATCAGTGTCGGCGCTGATCCGAGCCTCGACGCCAAGGGCAAGAATCTCGGCTATGCGGCGTTCGGCCATGTCGTCTCGGGCATGGATGTGGTGCGCCGTATCCTCGCCGCGCCGACTGGCGGCGGTGTCGGCGCGATGCGCGGGCAGATGCTGGCCCGTCCCGTGCAGCTGATCAGCGCGCAGCGGCTCGACGGCGTGGCCAAGCCCTCGGGCCATGTGAAGCCATGGTTGCTGGGAAGACCGGGCTGAGGATCATCACGCAAGCCGGTCGGTTCGCCGCATCGGCATGCCGCCCGGCCCGTCAGGGCATTGGCTGATCGGGCGGTTCGCCCGCATATGCGACAGCGAGACAAGGGAGTGACGGCATGGAATATCGGCGTCTTGGGCATTCGGGCTTGCGCGTGCCGGCGCTCAGCTTCGGGACCGGCACTTTCGGCGGCAGCGATGACTTCTTCAAAGCCTGGGGTTCGACGGATGCCGCCGGCGCTGCGCGTCTCATCGATGTCTGCCTCGATCACGGTGTGTCGCTGTTCGACAGCGCCGACGTCTACTCGGCCGGGCTGGCCGAGACGATCCTCGGCGAAGCGATCAAGGGCAAGCGCAACCGGCTGCTGATCTCGACCAAGGCGACCTTCCCGAGCGGCGACGGGCCGAATGATTTCGGGTCGTCGCGCCAGCATCTCGTTGCGGCAGTCGAGGGCGCGCTGAAGCGGCTCGGCACGGACCATATCGATCTGCTCCAGCTCCATGGCCAGGATTACAACACGCCGGTGGAGGAAACGCTGGCGACGCTTGACCAGCTCGTCCGCGAGGGGAAGGTCCGCTATATCGGCGCGTCCAATTTCTCGGGCTGGCATCTGATGAAGTCGCTCGCTGCGTCGGATCGCTACGGCTATCCGCGCCATGTGGCGCACCAGGCCTATTATTCGCTGCTCAATCGCGATTACGAATGGGAGCTGATGCCGCTCGGCCTCGACCAGGGCATCGGCGCCGTGGTGTGGAGCCCGCTCGGCTGGGGCAAGCTCACCGGCAAGATCCGGCGCGACCAGCCGGCCCGGCCCGGAACCCGCGCCCATGACATTGCCGGCACCGGCCCGCATTTCGAGGAGGAGCGGCTGTTCCGGATCGTCGATGCGTTGCTCGTTGTCGCCGCCGAGACGGGCAAGACAGTGCCGCAGATCGCGCTCAACTGGCTGCTCACCCGGCCGACGATCGCCAATGTCATCATCGGTGCGCGCAACGAGGAGCAGCTGGTCGAGAATATCGGGGCGATCGGCTGGACGCTGAGCGCCGCGCAGGTGGCTGCGCTCGATGCCGCCAGCGATGCGCCGGCGGCTTATCCGGTCTGGCATCAGCGCGGCTTTCCGATGTTGAACGAGCGCGGCGTCACCGGTCAGGCCGGCTGACTCCCTGAGCAAATCTTTTGCGCTGCAACATAATCGTCACGCCGACGAAACAGTAACGACGCGCGCGCCGCATAGGCGCCTCTCATCCGTACAAGAGGGGCGTTTATATCATGACCACAAGATCGACCCTGTTCGCGCTGAGCTGCCTGCCCGCGCTCGCGCTCGCTTCTGCTGCACAGGCGCAGACTACCCCGGCCGCGACCGACGTCCCCTCCGTGACGCAAGCCGCGCCCGATGCGCCTGCTGAAGGCGATATCGTCGTCACCGCGCAATTCTCGCGGCAGAGCGCGATCGACGTGCCGATGTCGCTGACCGCCTATTCGGGCAAGTTCCTCGACGATTACGGCATCACCGATTTCGAGAAGCTGTCGCGTTACGTGCCTGGCTTCGTGGTGCAGAACCAGTCGCCCAACAATCCCGGCTTCGTGATCCGCGGCATCACCTCGGACAGCGGCCAGTCCTTTATCGAGCCGCGCGTCTCGGTGTTCCAGGACGGGGTGTCGATCTCCAAGTCGCGCGGTTCCTATGTCGAACTGTTCGATCTGGAGCGGGTCGAGGTCGCCAAGGGACCGCAATCGACCCTGTACGGGCGCGGCGCGCTGATCGGCGCGGTCAATATCGTCGAGGCAAAGGCCGATCCGAGCGGTTTCTACGGCTATTTCTATGGCAGCTACGGCAATTTCAACGCGTACCGGGTCGACATGACGGCCAATGCGCCGATCACCGATACGCTGGCGGTGCGGATCGCGGGACGGATCAAGAAGCGCGACGGCTATGTCGACAATCTGCTCGTCCCCGGCAACGACCAGGATTTCAACTCGGTCGATACCTCGGCGGTGCGCGGCTCGCTGCACTGGGCGCCGGCGCGGCTGAGCGTCGACCTGATCGCCAATTACCAGGAGGACCATGCCAATGGCACGGCCTTCAAGTCGATCGCGTACAACCCGACCGATCCCGTGACGGGCGCAGTGATCGGCGATCGCGGGCGCAATTCGGGCGCAGCGCTGGCGCCGCAGGCGGGGTTCGAGAATGGCGCGCCGCTCGGGCTCAATCGCACTGTCTGGGGCGTGACGGGCACGGCCGACTATGAACTGGCCGATCACTGGTCGATCAATGCGCTCGGCTCCTATCGCACCTTCAAGGCGCTCGAGATCTTCGATGCCGACGGCATCTCCCTGCCGGCGCTGACCGCGGCCGAGGATGCGCGGGGCAACCAGACGATGGAGACGCTGCGGCTCTCCTACAAGGACGACCGGCTGACTGCGTTCGTCGGCGGCACCTATTTCCATGAGGATGGATCGCAGCGTACGCCGGCCTCGTTCGACGAGCGCGTCGCGCTGGCGCGGGTGGCGAATGCGCTGAACGGCGGCGGGCTGATCCCGGGCCGGCCGGCTGACGATCCGGCTCCGCTGAGCGTGCTCGCCAATCCGGCGCTCGATACGCTGCTGATCCAGGGTGTGGCGGCGGCGAAAGGCGTCGCGCTGAGCAATGCGACGGCGGCGGGGATCGCGGCGAACCTCAAGGCGAACCATCTCGAAAGCTCGACCAATTTCGCGCGGACCAACAGCGTGGATGTGTTCGCCGACGCAACCTTCCATGTCACCGACAAGTTCGAGCTCGGCGCCGGCATCCGCTATTCGCATGACGACAAGTCGAGCGGCATCACCGCGGCGGTGCTCAACGGGCGCTCGATCCTGGGCGGCTTTATCGGCGCGCTCGGCCTGCCAGCTGCGCAGCGCGATGCGCTGCTGGGGGCGCTGGCGCTGCCCGGTGCAGTGCTGAACAACTTGCCGGCGAGCGTCGTGCCCTATTTCGGGCTCAGCCTGCAGCCGACCACCGGCAATGGCACGCGGTTCGACCAGGATCTGAGCGACTCCGGCCTGACGTGGCGTGCGACCGCGCGCTATGCGGCGAGCGACGATGCGAGCCTCTATGCGACCTATGCGCGCGGCCGCCACCCCAAGGTGCTGAGCGTCGGCGTGCCGAGCGTGCCCTATGGCGCGCCGAGCTTCCAGGTGCTGCCGGCCGAGACGGTCGACAGCTATGAGGTCGGCGTGAAGACTGCCTTGCTCGACCGCAAGCTGTTCGCTGACGGATCGGTTTTCTATTATAATTACAGCAACTTCCAGACGACCCAGCAGATCAACACCCAGTTCGTCACGACCAATGCCGGCAAGGCGGAGAGCTATGGGTTCGAGGGGCAGCTCCGCTATGCGCCGTTCACTGCGCTGACGCTGTTCGCGACCTATGCCTATAATCATGGCCGGTTCAGCGAGGGCGCGCGCAAGGGCAACCAGTTCCGCCTGTCGCCCGACCATGCAGCCTCGGCGGGCTTTACGCTCAAGCAGCCGGTCGGCCCGGGCAAGATCGATTTCACGCCGAGCGTGACCTGGCAGTCGAGCATCTTCTTCGACGACGATAACGACAAGCCGGCGCTGCAGGCGCAGAATCTGATCCCCGACCTGATCCAGGACGAGTTCCAGAAAAGCTATGCGCTGGTCGATGCTCGGCTCGGTTTCGAGCCGGCCAATGGCGTGTGGCGGGTCGAGGCGTTCGTGACGAACCTGTTCGACAAGAAGTACATCAAGGATGCCGGCAATACCGGCGATGCGCTCGGGCTGCCGACCTTCATCGCCGGCGAGCCGCGCTTCTACGGGATCTCGCTGACGGTGCGGAGCAAATAGCGGCGTCGCCGACGGAAAGCGCATTGTCTGGCCGGCGGTTCGGGTCCAGCATCGCTGACCGGACCCCAGGGGAGATCGAGCATGCGGATCGAGGCGATAGCGGTGGCGGCAGCGGCATTGGCGCTCAGTGCCTGCCATGACGACATGGCGACCGGCGCGCCGCTGGTGAATGGGGCGCGGGCGGTGGCGGTGCTGCACAATGCCGATGGCGCCGAGGTCGGGCGCGCGACGGCGACCGAGGTTGCGGGCGGTCTGCGCGTCACGGCCGATCTGAAGGGGCTGCCGTCGGGCACGCATGGCGCGCATGTCCATACCGTCGGCCAGTGCACGGGCCCCGACTTCGCCAGCGCCGGCGGGCATTGGAACCCGACCGGCATGAAGCATGGCGCGATGAACCCGCAAGGGCCGCATGAGGGCGATCTGCCCAATCTGATCGTGGGCACTGACGGGCGCGGGGCGATCGGGGTCACCATTCCGGGTGCGACGATGGCGGGGTTGCTCGATGCCGATGGGTCGGCGCTGGTGGTGCACGCCAATCAGGACGATCTGATGACTGACCCTTCCGGCAACAGCGGCGCGCGGATTGCCTGCGGGGTATTCGTGGCGGGCTGACCCGCCTGAGCGCCGAGCCGCCCTCAGGCGAGCAGCCAGCGTTCCACCACCTCGTAGCGCGCGCCTTCGCCGCCGAGATGGCTTTCGAACAGGGTCAGATGCTCGATCCGGAAAGGGGGGCTGGAAAGGCCGGCATGGGCTGCCTGCCAGAGATCGATCTCCGGGCCGAAGCCGGCATTGCGGCTGAGCCGGGCCAAAGTGACATGCGGGAGATAGGCGCGGCCCTCGGGCGCGAGGCCGAGGCGGACCAGCGCATGATCGACCTTGCGGTGGAGCGCGGCAAGCGCGTCGTGCGGGGTCACGCCCGCCCAGAGCGCATCGATCCGGCCCTTGTGCTCGAACCCGCCGACGCCCGACAGCGCGATCTCGATCGGCGCGGCATGGACCTGGCCGAGTGCGAGCACCACATCCTCGGCCATGCGGCGATCGACCTCGCCGATATAGCGGATGGTGAGATGGAGCTGCTCGTCATCCTGCCAGCGGGCGCGGGGCACGCCGTCCATGGTCGCGGCAAGGGCGGTGCGGATGGCGGGCGGCGGACGCAGGGCGACGAACAGGCGGTGCATCGCCGGATAGTATCGCCGCCATTTTCCCTGTCATCCCCGCACGAGCCCGGCCGGATGAACGCCGCCGGCGTGGTGTGTTGGCTCTTTACGACACCATGTTCCGGATTCGCTTGAAAACCCCCGCATGAAAGCCGATATTCCGCTTATCCGGCATGATGCCGGGTCAAAGGAGCTTTTTCGCAATGGCTAACTGGTCCGACCCCCGCCCTGGCGCGACACCGTTCGCGACGGCCACGGGCGCGCGCTCCGAGGCGTTCGACGCGGGTCTCCGCAGTTATATGCTGTCGGTCTATAATTACATGTTCTCGGCGATCCTGCTGACCGGCCTGGTCGCCATGTTCTTCTCCTGGGGCGGCATGGACTCGCCGGCGGCGCATGTCCTGATCGGCGGCGGCCTGCTGCGCTACGTGATCATGTTCGCACCGCTCGCCTTCGTGTTCGGCATGAGCTTCGGCGGCGCGCGGATGTCGTCGGGGACGTTGCAGGCGATGTTCTGGGGCTTCGCGGTGGCGATGGGTCTGTCGCTGTCGACTGTCTTCCTGGTCTATACCGGCACCTCGATCGCCCAGGCCTTCTTCGCGACTGCGGCGTCGTTCGCCGGCCTCAGCCTCTATGGCTACAGCACCAAGCGCGACCTGTCGGCGATGGGCACCTTCCTGATCATGGGCCTTGTCGGCCTGATCGTGGCGACGGTGATCAATATCTTCCTCCATTCCGGCCCGCTCAACCTGGTGATCAGCTTTGTCGGCGTGCTGATCTTCGCCGGCCTCACCGCCTATGATACGCAGCGGACCAAGAGCCTGTACGCCCAGGTCGCCGGCACCGGTGCCGAGCAGCATGTCGTGATCATGTCGGCGCTGAACCTGTATCTCGACTTCATCAACATGTTCCTGTTCATCCTGCGCCTGTTCGGCAACCGGAACTAGAACGCGATCTGATCGCTTCACGAAAGGCCCGGCGGGGAAACCTGCCGGGCCTTTTTTCATTGCTTCTCTCCGGCCGGGAGAGGGGATTTTCCGGGAGTTCCGATGCGCCTCGCGATCGACGTCATGCTCGACTATTGCATCGCTGAGCCCTGCGATATCCTGTTGCTGGTCGAGGCGGCGGCGATGGCCGACCAGCGGCTCGAGCGGCAGAATCTCCATGTCTATTCGCCCCTGGCGTTGGGCGCGGTCGCGGGGGAAGAGGGGATCGGCCAGCGTACCTGGGCGCGGGGTGACGGCAATTTCCGGGTCGAATATCAGGCGGTGGTCGTGATCGATCGTCCGGATGTCGATCTCGCCGCAATGGCCGCGACGCCGCTGCGCATGCTTCCGGCCGAGACGGTGCAATATCTGCTGCCGAGCCGTTATTGCGAGTCCGACCGGTTCGAGGGTTTCCTCGAACAGGAATTTGCCGGGCTCGAAGGCGGTGCGCTGGCGGTGGCGCTGAGCGACTGGGTGCGCGCGCATCTCACTTATGAAGCGGGCACGAGCAGCGGCGTCACCACTGCGCTGATGACCTTTGCCGACCGCCGCGGCGTGTGCCGCGACTATGCGCATCTGCTGGTGGCGCTGGCGCGGGCGGGCGGGATTCCGGCGCGCTGCGTCTCGGCCTATGCGCCGGGCGTCGATCCACCCGATTTCCATGCGGTGGCCGAGCTGTGGCTCGACGGCGCCTGGCGGCTGGTCGATGCGACCGGCATGGCCGCGCCGGGCGAAGTGGCACGGGTCGCGGTGGGGCGCGATGCGACCGACATCGCCTTCATGACCGTGTTCGGGCGCGCCACGATGAACGCGCAGCAGGTCTCGGTGCGCCGGCTCGACGGCTGAGCAGCCGGATGCTATTATAGGAAACCATGTGGTCTCCGCCGGGGCGGCCATGTGGCGCTGCTGCGCCAGTTCGAAGGACATGGCGATGCAGAGCAGATTTTCCCTCGATTTCGCTGACGCACAGGCCATCGCCGCTGCCTGTCTGGAGTCGGCTGCGCGACAGGGTGTCGCGGTGAGCATTGCGATCGTGGATGGCGCCGGCGATCTGCTGCAGTTCAGCCGGATGGATGGTGCGAGGACCTATACAGTCGATCTCGCGACGAAAAAGGCGCGTGCGGCGGCGAATGTGGGCGTGGCGACTGCGATCATTGCTGCGATGTCCGGCCCCGGCGCGGAGTCGGTCAAGGCGGGCGGCCTGCCGGTCCTGCACCAGGGCCAATGTGTCGGAGCGGTCGGCATTTCGGGCGCGCAGACCGCGGTGGACGAGGCCATCGCCACGGAGGGAATTGCCGCGCTCGGCGCCTGACCCGGTTGATGCCGGCGCCACCTTCTCGTGTTTTCGGCAGGAACACCCGGGCCGAGTCGGTCGTTGACTCCTCGTAACAGCCCAGGAGAGTGGCGATGACCGACACCCAGACGATCGACCAGAAGTGGGGCGACCAGAAGGCGGCCGACAATCAGCCGGTGGCGCCAGGCGATCCCGAAGAGAATCAGGCGATCCACCATCCGCGCCAGGAAGCCGGCCAGGATGCGTCGATCGCCGAGCGCCTCGAGCGCAATCCCGAGAGCAAGGAGGCGCGGCTCGATGCGGCGCTCGACGAGTCGATGGACGCGTCCGATCCGCCTTCCTCGACTCAGCCGGTGCACAGCCAGGAGCCGCCCGAGTCTTCGGGCTATGATGCCGAGGCAGAAGCGCGGCTGAAGGACGAGAAAAAGGACTGATTTTCGCGATCACACCCCTCGCTTGAGCGCGGGACGAAAGTTTCCGGCCGCCCTCTCCCCACCGGGAGGGGGCGGTTTTTGTCGGGAATGTTGCGCAACTACCGCACCTTTCGCCAATTTTCGCAAGCCTGACTCAGTTCGTCGCAACGCTTGTTGCAACGCAACACGAACTATGATGCCATGCTGAATGCCGGACGACACGGTGTTAAGGGCGGTGTTAACCATCTGAGCGCATCATCGTTACCGGTTCCACGATTGCGGGGTGGGGTGACGGTTATGAGTGCACGGATGAAGCCGGCCAATGGCGCGATGACCTTGGCTGAAATGAAGGAATTCGCTGGGTTCAGCGCCTCGACTCAGCGCTATATCCGCCGTTCGCTCGATATCGGCCTCGACCGCGACGATGCGATGAGCCGCTGGTCGCGCGATGTGGTGGAGGCTGCGAGCATCCGCGCCCAGGCCCGACTCTATGCCCGGCTTCCCGACATTCGCGCGATGATCCCCGACGATAGCGGGCTGGACTCGATCGAACCGTTCCTCGCGCCGCTGATGACGGTCAGCGCCTTCGATCTGGGGCAGGGGCGACTCACCACTTTCTCCGCCTATCGCTTCCTTTACGAGCGGTTGATCGGCGCCGAGATCCGGCCCTGGCTGCCGGCCGCCTTCTGCTCGGCGGCGGCTTTGCCGCACCTCCACCCGGATCTGCGGCGCAAATTGCTGCAGTCGATCAGCGAAGCGGCCGCAACCGCCTCGGGCTGGTCGAACCGCCAGCCGGCCTTTTTCCCGAAATGGGTGGAGAAGGTCGAAGCGACCGCGCTGCCGCACTGAGATCGGCGAGAAAGCTGGGGAAGTGATATCCGCTTATGTACGCTGTTCGGATGGTCCCGAAGGCGAATGGGTCTTCGATGTCCTGCCGCGTCTGGGAGAGATTGTGACGTTACGGCGCCCGTTCGGGAGCTACCAGGTCGTCAAAGTCGAACACTATCCAGTGCCTCAGGGCGGTCCTCCAAAGGACATGGAGCAGGGGACAAGCCTTCGGTTGCTGCTGCTGGACTCTACAGCTGAAGCGAACCACCCATGGAGTGCAGATTCAAAAGGTACCTAGCGGCCGGTTGCGTGGAAGCCGGTTATCTACAAGCCCGCCACCCGAATTCACCCCGCGCCGCCTGGTCGAGGTGGAGGTGGTTCCAGTGGGCTGCGTTGTAATCGGGCGATAGCGTCGTCGCGAACAGCTTGCAGGCGCCGTTCCTGGTTTCGTGCAGGAAGGTCGCCTCGGGACCATTGCCCCTCCAGTCCGTTGCTACGCTGACACGCTTGCCATTGGCGAGGCGGAAGCCGGCGATATCGATCGCGTCGGCGGTGGCGTGCTCGCTCCAGCTGCTCTCGCCCGCGATATGGCGGCAATTATAGCTGCCGATATGCTCGATCGCGACGACCGGGCTGCCGAGCAGGCGCCGCGCCGCGGGCTGGACGATGTTCCATTCCCATACCGAGAGGCCAGCGGCGACCGGGCAGGCCATGCCGACATCGGCCGGCGCATAGGATGCCAGCCGCGATCCGCCGGGCGCGAAGCGTACGCCATCGGCATAGCCGCAGACGCCCGCACCATGGACCTCGGGCAGCACGATATAGCGCACACCCGCCTTGCCTAATAGCGCGCGGCATTTCGGGAAATCATGGGTGAGCCCGGCGAGCTTGCGGCCGGTGAAAAGGCCGATCGGCTCGCCGAGATCGAGCGGCGTCCAGGGCAGATCCTGCGGCCGGCCGCGCAGCATCGCGAAAGCCATCAGGCCGAGCGCGAGGAGGATCGCGGCGATCGTCGCCCCGCCGATCGCGCGGCGCAGCGTGCGCATCAGCCGCGCATCGCGCTCGTGATCGGTTCGGAAGTGACGGGATAGCCGAGATCGTCCGGGATGCAGAGATGAGCCACCCCGTCGCGCTCCTCGGCCCAGGGCGTGACGGTGCGGACCGGATGGCGCACGGCGTCGGCCAGCGCCTCGTCGAAGCCGGCGAAACGGGCGAGCCGTTCGAGGTTGCGCCGAGTCGGGAAGATGATCCGTACCCGGCCGGCATCGGCATCGTCGAGCACGGTTTGCGCGGTCGCCCAGAAGACGCGGACATTCTCGGTATCGTCGACGACCGGATCGGGCGCGTGCGCGGGCAGGCGGGCGAGATAGAAGCGGGTGTCGAAGATCCGCATATGCGCGTGGGCGGGCAGCCAGCGGGCGAAGGGTACGAGCGGGCCGGGATCGAGTGTCAGGCCGGTATCGTGCAGCGCCGCGCCCAGCGAAATGCCGGCGTGAAGAGCGGCGCGAAGGGCGGTGAGGGTAGCGGAGTCGGGCAAGGGGCTGAGGCCGATGGGCAGGCCCACTTCCTCGATCGTCTCGCGGATCGCGGCGATGCGCGCTGCGATATCGTCGGGATCGCCTGGAAAGGTGAGCGCGAGCGCCCGGTCGCCGGGGTCGATCCGCCCGCCCGGAAAGACCAGCGCGCCGCCCGCAAACACCATCGCCTTGGCGCGCTCGACGAACAGCAGCTCCGGCGCGCCACGCGTTTCGCGGAACAGGACCAGGGTGGCGGCAGGGATGGGATCTGAAGGCGCGGCGTCGGTCATGGCGCCGGTGTAGGGGCAGGCCCCGGGCTTGTCATGCATCTGGCGACGGTAATCGCTTCCCCGCATGCCCTTATGGGCAAGGGAAAAAGCGGGTGGCGTTATGGTACCCGCTGACTAAGGTGCGGATGACACGGCGCTTGTGCATCGCGCCAGGAGTTCGAAAACCGTGCGATGGCCATCTCTTCGGCACGCCGCCAGATTCTTTTCCCGGACGGAGGAGACTGGATCGGCCGGCGGTGCGGACGCAGTGCTCGACCAGCGCTTTGGCGGCCGCACCGTGAGGGAGAATCTGCAGGCTGCGATCGATGCGGGCAAACTGGTCGAACGCGAGGACGGGAAGCTGAGCCTGCCACGGGCGCGCGGCCGAACAAAGCCCTGGGTCCTGGTCACCAACGGCCCATATCTCGCCTGTGGATTTCTGACCCAGATCGTCTTCGACACCGCCTATGCGCAGAGCGCGGTGCCCATGGGATGCAGTGCCTGCTACAAGATCAAGGTGAAGGCGACGACGCTGCGCGAGTTGGTGGCTGCCTGGCATCTTGCGAAATCGATCGACTGCTCATCGAAATGGGGAATGGATCTCGACAATCCGCACTCCCAGGATGTCTATGCCGGCTATTTCTATGCAGGCGACCTCGACGCAGCGCGCGCGCTCTACAAGGTCGTGCGTGAGGCGATCGACGCGGATCCCAAACTCGGGCCCGGCATCAAGATGACGATCAAGCGGGGCTGTTCGCGATTCGAGGCGGCGGTCGGCCCGTCGGACAGCTACACCTTCACGCCGGAAATGGCGGAAATCGAAGCGTATCTGCGATCACGTTTCAAGCAGCGGGTGATTCTGGAACAAACGGATTTTCACCAGGAAATGGGTCAGTGGATCGACCTGGCGTTTCGCATGGGCGACGATACCTATCTCGATTTTACCGGCGGCAAACGGCTGCGCCCCGCGACGATGACGTACGAGCCTTGAGTCGCGGGCGGGCCTGACATGTGGGACTAAGCAGATCCTCTTCCTCGAAAGAGGGGATATTCAACGTACTTTTGCTGGATTGGTGGAGCTGAGGGGAATCGAACCCCTGACCTCTGCAGTGCGATTGCAGCGCTCTCCCATCTGAGCTACAGCCCCGCTCCACCTCGGCCGAGCCACGTTCGGGCCGAAGAGCGACGCCTCTAGCGGGCCTTTTCGGGCGATGCAACCGGCTCCCTTCCAGCGCTGATACTTCGCCTGCGGCGAACTGCGCGGAGCGCGCGGCGAGATGTCGCTACGTCTCCGTAACTATCGGAACTAACACGGCTTTCGTCCTTTATTTGCTGAACGAGCAGGCGCGCAGCCATGCGGCCTGCCGCAGCAGGAAAATGTCAGGAGAAGGCCATCATGGGCTATGAACGCTATCCTCGGGATTCCAATCTGGGCGACTATTATGGCGACAGAGACGGGATCGATTACGGCCAGGATTACGGATCGGGCCGGGATTTCAGCTACTCCAGCGCCCGCCAATATCAGGCGGCAGGCGAGTTCGGCGCGAACCGCGATCGCGGGTATGGTCAGCGCGATTATGGATCGCGCGACTATGGATCGCGTGAATATGGCCCCCGTGAATATGGCCCCCGTGAATATGGCCCCCGTGAATATGGCAATGCCGGCTATGCCGAGCGCGAACAGTTCAACCTGAACCGGGGCCTGGGCCGGCGCCGCTATGTCCGCGACAATGGCTTCCAGGGAAGCTATGGTTCCGACGGACGCCGTTTCACCGAAACCGACGAACGCGACAATGGGCGCGCCTATCGGCAGCGCGACCGGGCAGCGGGCAATGCGCCGCGCGGATATGACTATCAGGATCGCGACTTCTTCACGCGCGCGGGCGACGAGGTGCGTTCCTGGTTCGGCGACGACGAGGCCGAGCGCCGCCGCGAGATGGATGCGCGCTATGATGAGCGCGATGACGGGCGCTATCAGCGCGACGATGATTATCACAGCTGGCGGCGCTCGCAGATCGCGGCGCTCGATCGCGACTACGACGAATATCGCCGCGAGAACCGCTCGAAATTCGACCAGGAATTCGGCAGCTGGCGCAGCGAGCGCCAGACCCAGCGCGGATCGCTGGCGAAGGTGACCGAGCATATGGAGGTGGTCGGGTCGGACGGCGCGCATGTCGGCACCGTCGACAAGGTCCGCGGCGACCGCATCCTGCTCACCAAGGGGGATAGCGACGCCGGCGGGCGCCATCATTCGATCCCGTCGCGCTGGATCGAGTCAGTCGACGACAAGGTGACCATCCGCAAGACCGCCGAGGATGCCAAGGCGCATTGGCGCGACGAGGAGCGCAACGGCGCCTTCTTCAACGAGGATGGCACGCATCGGGCCGAGAAGGACGATGCAAGCGGCCCGCACATCCTCAACCGGAGCTTCTCCGGCACCTATTGACCTTGCCCGAAACGCCCCTCTCCGATCCGGAGGGGCGAGCGGTGGCGGGATGAGGGGCGCAGTCCTCCCTCTCTGATCCTCTCCCGCCGCACTCCCTCCCCGGCCTTTCCGGGGAGGGAATTTTTTGCGTTGCCAATCGTAACGCTTCGGGCGTACCCCGTCTTCGAAAACAGGAAGAGGAAGATGGTATATGGCCCGTGCCTGGAGCCTGAAATCGCGCCCAGACGGCATGCCGCTGACCGGCGATTTCGAGATGATCGACCTGCCGCACGCACCGCTCGCCGAGGGCGAGGTGCGGATCGCCAATCACTGGCTGTCGGTCGATCCCTATATGCGCGGTCGGATGAACGATGTGAAAAGCTATGCGCCGCCGTTCCAGCTCGGCGAGGCGATGCATGGCGGCGCGGTCGGCGAGGTGATTGAAAGCCGGGCGGACGGTTTCGCGGTCGGCGACATGGTCCAGCACATGTTCGGGTGGCGCGACGAGGCGGTGGTGCCTGCCGCGTTCGTGCAGAAACTGCCCAAGCTTGATGTGCCGCCCCAAGCCTTTCTCGGCCAGCTCGGCATGCCGGGTATGACGGCATATTTCGGCCTGTTGACGGTGGCCGAGGCTAAGCCGGGCGAGAGGGTGTTCGTTTCCGCGGCGGCGGGGGCGGTGGGATCGACCGTCATCCAGATCGCCAAGGCCAAGGGCATGACGGTGATCGGCTCGGCCGGCGGCAGCGGCAAATGCGCCTGGTGCCAGTCGCTCGGCGCTGACGTGATGATCGATTACAAGAAGGACGGCTCGCTGGTGCAGAAGCTGCACGAGGCGGCGCCGCAGGGGATCGACGTCTATTTCGACAATGTCGGTGGCGAGCATCTCGATGCCGCGCTGGCGGCGGCGAATGTGCATGCGCGCTTTGCGATCTGCGGGATGATCGACGCCTATAATTCCGGCCAGCCGACTGCGCTGCGCTATCTTTTGCGGGTCATCGCCGCGCGGATCCGCATCCAGGGCTTTCTGGTCAGCGATTTCATGGCGCAGGCGGCGGATTTCTATCGCGAGATGGGCGCGCTGCTCCAGGCCGGCCAGTTGCAGAGCGAGGAGACTGTGTTCGAGGGGCTCGATGCGATGCCCGAGGCGTTTCTCGGGCTGTTCTCGGGCGGGAATATGGGGAAGATGCTGGTGAAGATCTGAGGGGTTGTTGCTCGCTCCATTCGGAACCAATAACAATGTTTGCGCATTTGATGTTATTGCCGTAAGGTATCTCCCTTCATCCCTAGTGGAAGATAACCATGAATGTATCCATTGGAGAACGCTGGGAAGGCTTTGTCGATGCCGTTCTGAAAACCGGGCGTTATGGGTCGGCCAGCGAAGTGGTGCGTGAAGGCCTTCGCCTGGTGGAAGAACGCGAGGCCAAGCTACAAGCGCTGCGCGACACGCTCAATGCGTCGATCGAACGCGGTGGAGCGCATAGCGATGAGGATGTTGGCGCGTATGTGAATGCTGCGCTCGATGCCTGGGAAAAGACCAAGCAGACCCAATAATGCGCCGGTTACGGTATTCCGACGCAGCGGAGGCGAATTTGGCAGAGATCGCCGTGTATCTCGCCGAACAGAGCGGAAGTCGCACGGTCGCGGTGAAATTCATCGAGCGACTGCGGAGCAAATGCACGCAGTTCGCGTCGCTTCCCGGCACTTTAGGTACGGCTCGGCCGGAACTGCGGCCCGACATACGCAGCACGCCATTCGGGAACTATGTCATCTTCTTCCGCTATGGCGACGGCCTTGTCGAGATCGTCAATGTGCTGGGCAGCCATCGCGATATCGATACCTATTACACCGACACCTAGCCATTGACGCCCGCGACCCATCCCTGCGCGGGCTTGCAATGAAAGAACGCCTTCCCCACGAAGTTCAGATCGCCCCCGAGAAGGTGTCGCACTGCGCCGGATCGCCGCTGTCGAGCCCGCGTTTCAGCCATGCGGCCCGTTCCGCCGATGTCCCATGGGTGAAGCTGTCAGGCACGACCCGGCCCTGCGCTTCCTGTTGCAGCGTATCGTCGCCGATCGCATGGGCGGCGGTCATGCCTTCCTCGAGATCGCCCGGGTCCATCCGGTCGCGATTCTGTGCTGCCCAGACGCCGGCATAGCAATCGGCTTGGAGCTCGAGCCGCACCGAAAGCTTGTTGCCGGCGACCTTGCCGGCATGCGCCATCTGCTGCTGGACCTGGTCCGAGGTGCCGAGCAGATTCTGGATGTGATGGCCGAATTCATGCGCGATCACATAATCCTGCGCGAAATCGCCCTTGGCGCCGAAGCGGTTGGCGAGCTCGCCGAAAAATGCAGTGTCGAGATAAATGCCCTGATCCTGCGGGCAGTAGAAGGGGCCCATCGCACTCTGCGCGGCACCGCAGCCGGACTGGCCCTCGCCGCCATAGAAGACCAGCTTGGGCTGGACGAAGCGCTGGCCGTTCTTCCGGAAGATCGCCGCCCAGGTCTTGTCGGCCGAGCTGAAGGCGTTGCACGCTGATTTGCTCGCCGCATCGACGGTGCAACTCGAGGCGGCGTCAGTCCCGTGGCCCTGTTGCTGGCCGACCTGTTCGGTCGGGGCGGACAGCCGGCTGCCGCCACCGCCAAGCAGGTTGAGCCCGCCGCCGAACACTGCGAACAGCACCAGCACCACCGCCACGCCGCCACAGCCGAAACGGCTGAACACGAGCGGCAGCAGGCCGAACAACAGTCCGCCGCCGCCACCGCCGCCGAAACCGCCAAAGCCGCCGCCCTGGCCGCGCTGATCCTCGACATTGATGTTGGGATCGAAATCGTCGAGCCGCATGCGCGTTTCCCGGAAGTTCGTTGCTGGTACGGTATGAATGCGCGGGAGCCCCGGTTGTTGCAAGCGGACGAAATGTTCGGCGTGACAGGGATTTCATCAAACTGTCGTTGATCCCGCCGCCTGCTCAGCGCATGGGCCGAAAGGATGGCCGACCCCGATTCGACCCCGAAACCGCGACGCCAGGCGGATGCCCTGCCGCTCCCCGACAGCGTCGCGCTCGTCCTGCAGGGCGGCGGTGCGCTGGGCAGCTATCAGGCCGGGGTGATCGAGGGGCTGGCGTCGAGCGGGATCGAGATCGACTGGGTCGCCGGCATCTCGATCGGCGCGGTCAACGCAGCGATCGTCGCGGGCAATCCGCCGCACAAGCGGGTCGAGATGCTGGGTGCGTTCTGGGACATGGTCACAGGCTCGCTGCCGAGCTTCGCGATCTTTCCCGACGACCATATCCGCGAATGGCTGCACGAATGGTCGGCGAGCTTCGTGCTGGCGGCGGGCGTGCCGGGTTTCTTCAGCCCGCGCACCATATCGCCGATGTTCGCGACGCCCGGAACGCCCGGGGCGCTGAGCTTCTATGATTCGGCACCGCTCAGGGAAACGCTCGACTCGCTGATTGACTGGGACCTGCTCAACAACGGCCCGGTGCGGCTGTCGGTCGGCGCGGTCGATATCGAGAGCGGCAATTTCTCCTATTTCGATACGACCGAGATGCGGATCGACGCCCGCCACATCATGGCCTCGGGCGCGCTGCCGCCGGGCCTGCCGCCGATCGAGATCGACGGAAAATATTGGTGGGACGGCGGCCTCGTCTCGAACACGCCGCTGACGCATGTGCTCGATCACCAGACTGACGAGCTGCTTGTGTTCCAGGTCGATCTGTTCGCGTCCGCGGCGGAACTGCCGCGCACGATCATGGATGTCGGCGCGCGCGAGAAGGAGATCCGCTTTTCGAGCCGGACGCGGCAGGTCTCGGACCAGTTGATGCGGCTGCGCAAGGATCGCGAGATCGCGCGCAAGGTGATTGCCAAGCTGCCTGAGGCGATGCTGAACGACCCCGACGTGCTGGCGCTCTGCGCCTGTTCGGCGGAACATCCGGTCAATCTCGTTCAGCTCATCTACCGCGCCAACGCCTGGGAGGGCGGATCGCGCGACTTCGAATTCTCCGCGCGGACGATGCGCGAGCATTGGCGCGCAGGCCAGGAAGCGGTTGCCGAGACGATGGCGAACGCCCGGCTGGTCGCGGCCAATATCGAGACCGGGAAGAGCGCTGCGTTCGATCTGACGATGCGGACGATGTGAATTCCGTTGTCATCCCCGCACAAGCGGGGACCCATCACTTGAGCGCGCGGCAAACGCGCCGGTGAAGGAGAAGGACAGCGCATGAGATGGGTCCCCGCTTGCGCGGGGATGACAGTAAGTTTGCAAAGGAGACCCCACGATGTTCCTCAAGGGCAAGAGCGCGATCATCACTGGTTCCACCTCGGGCATCGGCCTGGCTTATGCCAAGGTCTTCGCCGCGGAAGGCGCGAGCGTCATCATCAACGGTTTCGGCGATGCCGCCGCGATCGAGAAGGAGCGCGCTGCGCTCGAGGCGACCAGCGGCGCCAAGGCACTGTACGATGCCGCAGACATGACTGATCCGGCGGCGATCGCAGCGATGGTCAAGCGCTGCCATGACGAGCTCGGCGGCCCGGACATCATCGTCAACAATGCCGGCATCCAGCATGTCGCGCCGATCGAGGATTTCCCGGCCGACAAGTTCGAGGCGATCATGAAGATCAACCTCACCTCGGCCTGGTACATGATGCAGGCCGCCGTGCCCTATATGAAGGCAGCTAAATGGGGCCGGATCATCTCGACCGCCTCCGCCCATTCGCTGGTCGCGAGCCCGGGCAAGAGCGCCTATGTCATGGCCAAGCACGGCCTTGCCGGCCTCACCAAGACGATCGCGCTCGAGACTGCGACCGACCATATCACCGTCAACTGCATCTCGCCTGGCTATGTCTGGACGCCGCTGGTCGAAGGCCAGATCCCCGATACGATGAAGGCGCGCGGGATGACGCGCGAGCAGGTGCTCAACGATGTGCTGCTCGCGGCCCAGCCGACCAAGGAGTTCGTCACCGCGGAACAAGTCGCGGCGCTCGCGCTTTTCCTGTGCAGGGACGAGGCAAGCGCGATCACCGGCGCCAATCTCTCGATCGATGGAGGATGGACCGCGGCCTGATATGCTTGGCAAGTCCGGCGCGGCGTGGTTAGCTGCGGCGGAACAGAAAGAACTGGTCGCTTGAAGAGATATTCCCAGGTCACGGGGTTTTGTGGGTGTCTGCTGCTGGTCGGCTGCGGCGGCAAGGCGCACAAACATGCCGAGATCGCACCGCCACCGGTCGCGGCTCCGCTTGCGATTCCCGCGCCCACCCCGCCGCCCGAGCCGCGGCTGCCAGTGAAGGTGGACAATGCTGACTGGCACCGGGTCGCGACCGATCATGATCGTGAGCGGCTCCGGACCTGGCGCACCGCATGGACGACCGCACTCGCCGCGGTTCGGGCCGCCGGTCACGATGCGCAACTGGCCGCGCAGGGGGCGCTGTTCGATCCCGACCGGGCGCTTGACCGTGCCGCGCTGCCGCCGGGCCGCTATAAATGCCGGGTGTTCAAGCTGGGTGCCAATGGCACAGCGATGCGCGATTTCACGGCCTATCCGCCTTATGAATGCCGGATCAACGACGAGGGCGAGGTAACGAGCCTGTACAAGCTCGGCGGCGCGCAACGGCCGATCGGGCTGTTCTTCCCGGACAGCGCGGCGCGTCAGATCTTCCTCGGTACGATGATGTTCGGCGACGAGACCAAGCCGCTCGATTACGGTCGCGACGACGGCCGGGATCTCGCCGGCTATGTCGAGCGGGTCGGCGAGAAGCGCTGGCGGCTGGTGTTGCCCTATCCCAAATTCGAATCGATCCTCGACGTGATCGAGCTGGTGCCCTCGGACGCGCCGATCAAGCCTTAGGGCGCGGGCCTGAGGGTCGACGCATCCTCGCGTCTTTCGGGCCGGATATAGATTGACGACAGCATCGGCATTGCCGCCTTCAGCTCGGTCTCGATCTCCTCGATCAACAACTCGGCCTCGCCCATCGTCAGCGCGTCGCGGAAATCGGCGCTGATCGCCACGAAGATGCTTTCGGGTGCGGTGTGGATCGTGCGGACATGGTTGACCGAGGTGATCTCGGGCCGCGCATCGACGATCGCGCGGACGCGTGCGACGGTCTCCGGATCAGCGCCTTCGCCGATCAACAGGCCCTTCGACTCCCGCGCGAGCAAGGCGGCGACCAGCGCGAGCACCAGCCCGATCGCGATCGAGGCGACTCCGTCGATCCGCGGGTCCTGCCATGCCTGGCTGGCCCAGACACCGATCGCCGCAATGACGAGCCCGGCAAGTGCCGCGCTGTCTTCGAACAGCACGATGAAGCCGGCCGGGTCCTTCGATTTGCGCACCGCTTCCCACCAGCCGCCTTCGCGGTTGGCGGCAGCGAATTCGCGCATCGCGAAGAACCAGGACGCGCCTTCCATGGCGAAGGCGATGCCGAGCACGACATAGTTGAGAAGCGGGTCGCTCAGCGGCTCGGGTTCGCTGATATGGACCACGCCCTCATAGATCGAGACGCCGGCACCGACGCCGAAGATCAGGATCGCGACGACGAAGCTCCAGAAATAGAGTTCGCGGCCATAGCCGAAGGGATGCGCTTCGTCGGGCGGCCGGCGGCCACGATGCTGGCCGTAGAGGAGGAGGATCTGGTTGAGGCTGTCGACGACCGAGTGGAAACCCTCGGTGAGCATCGAGGAGGAGCCTGAGATCGCAGCGGCGATGAACTTGGCGACAGCGATGCCGAGATTGGCGGCCAGCGCTGCGAAGATGACGAAGTTGGAGCCGGTCTGTTTCGTTGCTGACAATGCATGATCCCCCGACTTCGCGTCCTATGCGCGTCAGGCAGAACGCGCCAGCGTTTGAAATGTTCGAATTCCATGTTATAACAAACGTATGAACATGCAAACCACGTCCACCAAGAGGCTCAAGATCGTCAAGATCGGCAATTCCGTCGGCGTCGTGCTGCCACGCGAAGTGCTTGCGAAATTGCGCATCGGGCAGGGCGAAGAGATTTTCCTTTCCGAAAGCCCGAATGGCTATCTGATGAGCGCACTCGATCCCGACTTTGCCGAGGCGATGGCTGCGGCCGAGACGATCATGCGCGAGGATCGTGATATCCTCGCTGTGCTCGCGCGGTGAGCGGCCATGGCCGAGCTTCGTTTTCTCGGTGCGGATATCGCCTTCGCAGTTCATGAGCGACAGCTCGCCGAGCATGGCGGGCTGAGCGGCATCAAGGACCAGGGGCTGTTGGAATCGGCGGTCGCGCGTCCGCAGAACAAGCACGCCTATGGCGAGGATGATCTGTGCGCCCTGGCGGCTGCCTATGCGTTCGGGATTGCCCGAAACCATCCGTTCAATGACGGCAACAAGCGCACGGCATGGGTCATGGCACGCCTCTTCCTGCGTTTGAACGGGGTGACGATCGTCTTCGACAAGGCGGATGCGATCCACACGGTGCTGGCATTAGCGGCTGGCGATTTGCCGGAAGATGCGATGGCCGACTGGTTTCGAGCGCGCATCGTAGCATGACAGCAAAATGCCCGCCGGGCTAACCCGGCGGGCACCTTTTCCTCCCCAGGAAAATCGAGGAGCCGCTTTTACGGCCTCCCTCATGCAAGGGTGCTAGCCGTGAATGGCCGCGGAGGGTTAGCGAAGGGCGATGTCGGACGAGGTCGTGTTGTAGCGGCTTGGCGTTTCAGTGGTGTAGTTCTGTAAAGAGTTGACAAGGCCTGCCTCGCCTGACTTGTTCGGCGCGACGGAAAGGGGCGCATATGGCGGATCGCAAATTATTCGCAGGGCATGCCGTGCGCCGGCTGCGGCGGCAGGCGGGGCTGACTCAGGCGGCGATGTCCGAGGTGCTGGCGATCTCGCCAAGCTATCTCAACCTGGTCGAGCGCAACCAGCGGCCGCTTTCCGCATCCTTGCTGGTGAAGCTCGCCGAGAGCTTCGATTTCGATCCGCGCGCGCTCGCAGCCGGGGAGCCGGGCGGCGGCGACGCGGCGATGCGGCGCCGGCTGGCTGATCCGATGTTCGCCGATCTGGAGATTGACCGCAACGAGCTCGAGGAATGGCTGGCCGGTGCCCCCGGCGGGGCCGAGGCGTTCGCCCGGGCCTATGATCGGATAGGATCCGGCGTTGCGGGGCCGACGGCCGCGAGCGACCCCGTTGCCGAGGTGCGGCGCGAGATCGAGCGGTGGCGCGGCTATTTCGCCGATCTCGATACGATCGCCGAAACCCTGGCTGACGAACTGCGGCTCGGTGCGGGCGATTTGTACGGCGCGATTGCCGAGCGGCTGCGGGTCAAGCATCAGCTCACCATTCGCATCCTGCCGGTGGATGTGATGCCCGATCTGCTGCGCAGGCTCGACCTCCATGCCCGGCAGCTGCAACTGAGCGAAACGCTCGATCCCGCTTCCCGCACCTTCGCCGCCGCTTTTCAGCTCGCCCAGATCGAGGCGCGCGCCGAGATCGATGCCCTGGCCAAGGGCGCCGACTTTGCCGATCGCGCCGCCGAGCGCCTGTTCCGGCGCCATCTCGGCAGCTATTTCGCCGCCGCGGTGATGATGCCCTATGCGCGCTTCCTCCGCGCCTGCGAGGCGACCGGCTATGATCTCGAACTGCTCCAGCGCCGCTTCGGGGCAGGCTTCGAACAGGTCGCGCATCGCCTGACGACTCTGCAGCGCGTCGGCGCGCGCGGCCTTCCCTTCTTCCTGGTGCGGATCGATCGCGCAGGCCAGGCCTCGAAGCGTTTCTCGGGCGCGAGTGGTGCGCCTCTGGCCGATGCCGAGGGGCGCTGCCCGTTATGGCGTCTGCACCATGCGTTTGACCGGCCGGGCACGCTTGCCGTGCAGCTGGTCGAGCTCGAAGATGGGGCGCGCTGGCTGACCATGGCGCGGACAGTGACGCCGCAGGGCCGGCGCTACGGCGCGGTGCCGGCCGAATTTGCGGTCGGCCTCGGCGTCGCGGCTGAGCTCGGGGGCAGTCTCGTGGTCGCGCGCGGCCTCGACCTGAAGGGCGAGGCGACCCCGATCGGCCTCGGTTGCCGGGCGTGCCAGCGCGAGGCGTGCCCGCAACGCTCGGCACCGCCGCTGGGCAGGGCGTTGCTGATCAACGAGCGCGAGCGCGGAATCTCCCCCTTCACCTTTGGCGGGGATTGATGGTGATCCGGCCCGGCGTCAATGCAGGCAGCGTGTAACTAATACACAGATTTACAGTCGATATCGGCAGATATTGACAGCAGAACTCTCTCAAAAGGCATTCAGCCTAGGTCCTGCTCTGTAAATCTCGTTACAGAACCCCGCAACGCATCACGCCACAGCGAGGACCGACCCGTGACCTATCAGGACCATATCGCCACCACCCGCCAGCTCATCGGCACCAAGAACGGCACCTGGGACGGGATCGATGCCGAGTCCGTCGCGCGCATGCGGCTGCAGAACCGTTTCCAGACCGGCCTCGACATCGCACGCTATACGGCCGCGATCATGCGCCGCGACATGGCCGCTTATGACGCTGACCCCGCCAACTACACCCAGTCGCTCGGCTGCTGGCACGGCTTTATCGGCCAGCAGAAAATGATCGCGATCAAGAAGCATTTCGGCTCGACCGAACGCCGCTATCTCTATCTCTCGGGCTGGATGATCGCAGCTTTGCGCTCCGAATTCGGCCCGCTGCCCGATCAGTCGATGCACGAGAAGACAAGCGTCCCGGCACTGATCGAGGAGCTCTACACCTTCCTGCGCCAGGCCGATGCCCGCGAATTGGGCATGATGTTCCGCGAGATCGACGCTGCACGCGAAAGCGGCAACCAGATCGAGGAGCAGCGCCTGCTCCACGCAGTCGAGAATTATCAGACTCATGTCGTCCCGATCATCGCCGATATCGATGCCGGCTTCGGCAATGCCGAGGCGACCTATCTGCTCGCGCGGAAAATGATCGAGGCGGGCGCCTGCGCGCTCCAGATCGAGAACCAGGTCTCGGACGAAAAACAGTGCGGCCATCAGGACGGCAAGGTCACCGTGCCGCACGAGGACTTCCTCGCCAAGGTCCGCGCCTGCCGCTACGCCTTTCTCGAGCTCGGCGTCGAGGACGGCATCATCGTCACCCGCACCGATTCGCTGGGCGCGGGCCTCACCAAGCAGATCGCGATCAGCCACACGCCCGGCGATCTCGGCGACCAGTATAATGCCTTCCTCGATTGCGAGGAGATCACGCCGGAGAATGCGCGCAGCGGCGATGTCGTCATCAACCGCGACGGCAAGCTGATGCGGCCGAAACGGTTGGCATCGAACCTCTACCAGTTCCGCGCCGGCAGTGGCGAGGATCGCTGCGTGCTCGACAGCATCACCTCGCTCCAGAACGGCGCCGACTTGCTCTGGATCGAGACCGAGAAGCCGCATATCGAGCAGATCGCCGGCATGGTCGATCGCATCCGCGAAGTCGTGCCCAACGCCAAGCTGGTTTACAACAACTCGCCCTCGTTCAACTGGACGCTCAACTTCCGCCAGCAGGTGTTCGACGCGTGGGAAGCCGAGGGTCGGGACATGTCAGCCTATGATCGCGCCCGGCTGATGAGTGTCGACTATGACGGCACCGCGCTCGGCGACGAGGCCGATGAGCGCATCCGCACCTTCCAGGCGGACAGCGCGAAGCGGGCCGGCATCTTCCATCACCTGATCACCCTGCCGACCTATCACACCGCGGCGCTGTCGACCGACAATCTGGCGAAGGAATATTTCGGCGAGGCCGGCATGCTCGGGTACGTCAAGGGCGTGCAGCGCAAGGAGATCCGCGAGGGGATTGCGTGTGTGAAGCACCAGAATATGTCGGGCTCGGATATCGGCGACGACCATAAGGAATATTTCGCCGGCGAGGCAGCGCTGAAGGCGGGCGGCGTGCACAATACGATGAACCAGTTCGCCGCCTGAAGGCGGGGGCACCTCTCCCGGCCATGGCCGGGGAGGTGCCCCGCTCTCACGGCGTGCAGCCGGCCGGCGCCTGGTTTTTCCAGTGCACGATCCGCACGGCCTTCCCATCATACAGATAGGCTCGGCCATTCCGCCATTTGGCATCGGCGACCGCGACAATCGTCGTGACCCCGTTGATCAGGCAATCGAACGACCGCATCTCGGTGGGCTCGACATAGAAGATTGCCGACACGCGCCATTTTACGGCCTCGCCGTGGCGAGGGCTGGGGCCATGCGCAATGATATAGGCATCGCGGTCTTCCCCCATATAGGTAAACGCGCAGCAGGCCTTCGCGCCCGGCCCGTAGGCCTCGCCATCGTCCAGCGCCAGCCAGCCGCTCTTCAGCCCGCGATCATCCAGTTCGGTGACGTCGCCGATATGCGGAAACGGGATGCGCAGCGCTGGCTGGATCAGGGCCTCGCCCGAGCTTTGGACGCCGTTATCGATCTCCACGCAATGATCGCGAATCAGGGCGGGCTCGTTGTCCTGCAACAGGTTCACCATCGGGTTGGAAAATTTGTACTGCTCCTTCACGAGGGCTGCCCTGGTCGCGAAATGCTTGCCGGTGGCGATCTCCAGCGTCGCCTGATCGATCGCACAGCGATAGACGCGCGCAGCGCCGCGCTCGATCACGACAAGATCGTAGTTCGGCAGGCGGTCTTCAGGCTGAAAATAGAAATAAAGGGCGGTGCGCGCTGCCGTCTTCCTCGCTCCGATATTGTCTGACTGTCGTGCGATATGGGCGAGAAGCCGGCCTTCCTCGTTCCTGATATCCTCGATGTCGCTCTCCTCGACATAATAATATTTCGAGAAAGCGTCCCCGCGTAGCCGAAAGATGGCTGGGGAGTGGCTATCCTCACTGTCATCATAGCCTTCGCCGCCGTCGTCGCTCCCACCTGGAAGGGAAACCGCGATCCACCGCCGTCGTGCGTCTCCGGGATGGTCGAAAGTCAGCGCCGCCTCGGGCGGTGTCGCCGGCGGCACGGACCGCGCGTCGGGTCTGCGCGCTGATGGATGGCCCGTGGCCTGAGCTGCATTGTTGCCGACTTTACCGCCATCGCCCCGACCGCAGCCGGCGCAGGCCACCAAAAGGGCCAGACCGAAACCGATTGATCTGCCTCGCATGCCTGCCCCCGTCCCGATCTCTTCGCCAGGATCATCGTCGTCCATCCCGGCAAGTCAAACCGGATATGGAGACGGTGGGGCGGAGCGGGCGCCCCGAGGCGGCCTGACAATGGCCCGCAGCGGGAGTAACGCCGTCCTCGTCACCACCAGGAAAACAGCCATGCTACCTTCCCGCACCTATAGCGTCTCGATCAAGCGAGAGTGGCGTGCGCTCTACGAACAGATCTGGCACCCCGAATTCTTCGCCCATTGGGCATCGGGCCTGGCGGACTCCGAATTTCGGCAGAAGGGCGATGTCTGGCTGGCGACGGGCCCGGAAGGGCCGATCCGAATTCGCTTCACGCCGCATAATGATCATGGCGTGATGGACCATGTTGTCGAACCTGGCGACGGCACGGAAATCCATGTGCCACTGCGCGTGATCGCCAATGGCGATGGCGCCGAGGTGATGCTGACCCTGTTCCGTCAGCCTGACATGGATGATGAGAGGTTCGCGGCGGATGCGCGCTGGATCAACAAGGATTTGGCCAGGCTCAAAATGCTGATCGAGCGTGGGGGCTGACGGGAGCAATATCTGCGGGAAGCGCCCGACGATGGTCTCGTGAGCGAACATTCATCTGAAACGCACGACCCGAAAGCCGCGGGGCTGAATTCAGCCAGCCCTTGCTGTAACACTCGCCTACGGAAATTTTACCATTTCCGTCGGCCCGGGTGAGACGGCCTCACGCCGTACGGCCACCCTTTTTCGGACTTCGAACCGCGTTGGCGCGATGCGCTCAGGCTGCGGCGCTCTTGTCCATGCCGTCCCGACGCGGACCGGCGATCCGGAAAGCGTCGTCAAAGCCCTGCCGGTCATTCTTGCGGCGCAGCTTCTCGGCGATAACCCGGCCGACAAGCTCGTGATCGGCCCGGAAATATATGGTCCCGTTCATTCCTACCTCCACTGGCTGCGGCTCGCGGAAACGTACAAAGGAGCCCAGCAGGGGAATAACCCACCACTCGTCGTGCCAGCTCCTCGATTCGTCGCAAACTCGTCGTGGATCGCATCTGGCGGGGGAACCTTTCATCCCGCCGCCATCGCCGTCATCGTCACATAATCGAGCTTGCCGGTGCCCAGCACCGGCAGCGCCTCGACCACCCTTATCTCGCGCGGCATTGCGATCTCGGCCACGCCATTGGCCTTGCCCCAGGCCTGGAGCGCAGCTGTTTTCGCGTCGGCGCGGGTGGTGAACAATATGAGCTGCTCACCCTTCTTTGCATCCGGGCGAGTCACGACCGCATGCTCTGATCCGGGCCATAGCGAAGCGGCGTAACCCTCCACCGCGGGCAGCGAGATCATCTCGCCGCCGATCTTGGCGAAGCGCTTGGCCCGGCCGCGGATGGTGACGAAGCCGCCGTCATCGATCGTGACGATATCGCCGGTATCGTGCCAGCCTCCCGCCGGCGGCTTGAGCGCGCCCGGCGCTTCGGTCGTCATATAGCCGGCCATGATATTGGGCCCGCGGATCGACAGGCGGCCGCCCTCCTCGATGCCCGGCACTGCCTCCAGCTTCGCCTCGATGCCCGGCAGCAGCCGCCCGACGCTGCCGCCGAGATAATACATCGGCGTGTTGACCGCGATCACCGGCCCGGCCTCGGTCGCGCCGTAACCTTCGAGGATACGCAGCCCGAACTTGTCGGCATAGGCGCGGCGGGTCTCGTCGCGCACTCGCTCGGCGCCGGCGAAGATGTAGCGGACCGAGTAGAAGTCGTAACTGTGCGCCATCCGCGCGTAGCCGGAGAGGAAGGTGTCGGTGCCGAACAGGATCGTCGCGTTCGAATCATAGGCGAGCGCAGGCACGATCCGGTAATGCAGCGGGCTCGGATAGAGCAGGGTACGGATGCCCGAGAGGATCGGCAGCAGGGTGCCGCCGGTCAGGCCGAAGCTGTGGAATACCGGCAGCGCGTTCAGCACCAGGTCGCTCTCGTTGAAATCGATCCGTGCCGAAAGCTGCAGGCAATTGGCGAGCAGGTTGCGGTGGGTGAGTACCACGCCCTTGGGCAGGCCTTCCGATCCGCTGGTGAAAAGGATCACCGCAGCGCTGTCGGGCGTGACGCCGCGGCGGCGGTGGAGGCGTCCGGCCAAACGCGCGGTGACGAGCGCGCGCAGCTTCGCCCCCGCGCCGATCGCGGCGCCGATATCCTCGAGCCACAGGATGTTGCGCCCCGCTGCTTCCAGCGCGTCGATCGCCGGTTGCAGCTTGGCCTGGGCGATGAAAGCCCGGGCGGTGACGATGGTGTGGATCTCCGCCGCGACGCAGGCCGCTTTCAGGTTTGCCGGGCCGGCAGTGTAGTTGAGCATCGCCGGCACCCGGCCGATCGACTGCAGCGCGAAGAAGGTCGCGACCACGCCGGAGACATTGGGCAGCAGCACGCCCACCGCCTCGCCGGGCCTGGTCACGCCCTCGAACACCCGGCCGAGCGCCATGCTGCCGGTGACGAGACGCTTGTAGGTCAGCGGCTCGCGCTTGATATCCTCGACCACGCCGACCCGGCCGCCATGAATGTCCTTCGCGTCGAGCAGGGCCTGGAACAGGGTCCGGTCGATGTCCGAGGTCGCGAAGATCATCTCGCTCATCACATCATAGAGCTTGCGCCCGGCGATGGCGCGGCGCGCGCGGCCGCTCATCTCGCCTTCGATGACGAAACGGCGCGGCGGCAATATGGTCAGGCTGATCTTCGGGAAGGCGCGCAGCCGCACCTTGCCCTTGAGATAGGAGAAGGGCGTGAACTGCGCGCCGTCGATACGCACCGGCACGATCGGCGCATCGGCCTTGTCGGCGACCATGCCGGGCCCGTCGAAGATCTTCATCAGCGCGCCGGTGACGGTGATCCGCCCCTCGGGGAAGATCACCAGGGTGTTGCCGGCCTTGACTGCCTTGACCATTGCCTTGGCCGCCATCGGGTTGGTCGGGTCGACCGGGAAGGCGCGGAACAGCTTGAGCGCCGGCTTGATCCACCACAGCTTCACAACCTTGCTGTGCACGGCGAACACCGGCTTGCCGGGCAGGAACACGGCGAGCAGCAAGCCGTCGAGCCAGGAGACATGGTTCACCACCACCACTGCGCGCTCGCCCGGCTGCGGCATATTCTCGGCGCCGTTGAGCTCGATCCGGTAGAGGAAGGTGAGCGTGCCGCGGATCACCGACTTGATGATCGTCTCCGGCAGCAGCCAGCAGCTGATCAGGGCGATCGCGAGAGTCGAGAAGCCAAGCGCGCCGGTCACGCCGGCGATCGTCGTCCCATTTGCCTGAAGCGCCAGCGCCACCAGCAGCACGCCGACCATCATTGCCGCATTGACGATGTTGTTCGCAGCGATGATCCGCGAGCGCTCCTCGGCCGCTGTCGCGGTTTGCAGGATGGCGTAGAGCGGCACGACGAACATGCCGCCGGTGACCGCGATGCCGACCAGCTCCAGGAGGATCAGCCAGTTGCGCGGATTCCCGACAAAGGTCAGCGCATTGACCTGCGCGAGGGCGGTATGGGCGGGATAATGGCGCGTCGACAGCCACAGGCCGATCATGAACATGGCCATCAGCAATGCCGAGATCGGCACGTACCGCGCGGAAATCTCGCCCTTGAGCAGCCGATTGACCGTGAGCGCGCCCAACCCGACCGAAACCGAGAAAATGACGAGGAACAGGGTCACCACGCTCTGGTCGCCCCAGAGCACGCCCGAGACGAGCGGCAGGAAATTGTTCACAAGCACCGCGCCGACTGCGAAGAACCAGCTGATGCCGAGGATGCAGAGCCACACGCCTTCGCCGTCATGGGCTGATTTGAGGATGTTCCAGGTGCTGCGAAACGGGTTGCGGTCGATCAGCAGCCCCGGTGCCGCCGGCGGTGCGACCGGGATCGCCCAGCTCGCGGCGAAGCCCAGTACCGCCAGCCCGGTCGCGACCAGCCCGCATTCCCAGACCGGGAGCACGCCGCTCACCCCGAGCAGCTGCCCGCCCAGGATCGCGAGGAAGGTGCCTGCCTCGATCAGCCCGGTACCGCCGACGATCTCGTTCACATGCAGATGTTGCGGCAGGATCGAATATTTCACGGGCCCGAAAATGGTCGAATGCATGCCGAGCATGAACAAGGCGGTCATCAGCACGGGCAGCGATTCGAACCAGAAACCGATCAGCCCCAGGCCCATGATGACGATCTCGGCCGCCTTGATGATCCGCATGAGGAACGCCTTGTCCAGGGCGTCAGCGAGTTGCCCGGCCATGGCCGAGAACAGGAAATAGGGCAGGATGAACAGGGCGCTCGCGATATAGCCGAGCTTCGCGACATGGTCGGGCTGGCCCTTGTAGAGCGTGTAGGTCGCGAGCGTCAGCATCGCATATTTCAGGACGTTGTCGTTGAACGCGCCGAAGAACTGGACGACGAACATCGGCGCGAAGCGCCGTTTCGTCAGCAGCGAGAAATCGGGTGCCGACATGTGAAAATACTCCCCGGTAAAATTCAGGCTGCGACGGACTGGCGCGATTTCATCTCGCACAGGAAGCCATGCAGTATTTCAGTCGAAAGGCCATGCAGCATCAAGCGGAACCCGGCCTTCAACGTCGAAAAGGGTACCAGCGGATGCCGGTTGTTGATCAGCGCCAGATGGCGATCCTCGCCGGTCAGCCGCGCCGCGTAAAGCCCGATCGTCTCGTCGAGCTGCAGCGAGTTGGAGGCGCGCCAGAAATCGCGGTCGGTCAGCAACAGGGCATAGGCCGGCGTATAGATCTCGATCGCGGTCTGCAGGTCGATCACGTTGAACGGCCCCGCCGGCAGCGGATCGAGCGCCACCTCCTCGGTGATCGCCGAGAAATCGATGTGCTCGACGGGGCCCAGCGTGGCGCCGCGCCGCTCCATCTCCTGGTTCAGCAGGATCAGGAAATTATAGATGTTGAGGTCGTGCTTCAGGAACAGATTGTCGGCGACATCCTCGACCCGTGTCGGCCGCATCGGCTCGAGCTCGGGGTGGAAGCCGGGCGTCGCATTGTCCGAGATGAAGCGCAGCACCTGCGCCCCCAGATGGAAATGCCGCAGGATCAGCCGGTTTGCGTCGGGGGTGAGGAAATGCCGCATCCCGAACGCGATCGAGCGATGCAGCAGGCGCGGCGCATGCGGCCAGCGCGGGCTGACGATGTGCACCAACTGCGCGACCACGATCATCGCGCGGGCGAGCGGCCGCACCACCGGCAGCAGGAATTGCCGGCTGCGGCAAGCCTGGTCGCGGATCAAGGCTGCCTTGGCGGCTGGGTCGATCGGCAGGGTCCGGTCGAGCATCATCGCCAGGCCGGGATCGGGATCGCGGGGATCGTGCCTGTCAAACATTATCGATCTCCTCGAGCTGGAGGCGATAGAGCCGCGCCACGATCCGGGCGTGCCGGACGATCTCGTCGCCGGTGCGCGCGTCAGTGACGGCCAGCGCAAGCGCATGGTCGAACATGTCCAGATGGTCCCCGTCATTGGCGCCGTGATAGGCAAGGAAGCTTACCGCTTCGTCGCCGAGCCCCAATTGTTCGCGGATCGCCGCCGACCAGGGCGCGGCCAGCCGCTCGCCCAGCCCCTCGATGATGAACATCGCGCCGAGCAGGGCGATCGGGTCCTCGCGCGACGCGGCCTGGTACATGAAGGCCGAGAGCGCCTCGGATCCGATATTCTTGGGCGCCGAGCGGATGTCCTCGATCGCGCCGCCGGTCGCGACATAATTATCCTCGAGCAGGCGGTAGTCGCGATGCTCGGCGACTGCGTGCCGCACGAACAGCGAGCGCAGTTCCTCATGCTCCGGGCCCAGATTGGAAGCGGCGCGGCTGATCCAGCGGCTGCCCTCGACCACCTGCTGGCGCAGATTGACCAGCAGCCGCTGATAATCCTCGAGCCGCAGGCGGTGGCCAAGCATCCGCGAGATCAGCGGCACCTGGACGAGCGCGCTTTCGAACTCGATCCAGGCGCGGGCGAGGCCCCGCTGAGTCGCCTCGGTCAGCGTATTCCGCTCCATCGTGATTGCAGTCATTGCGTGTCTCCCACAACGGTAAGGCCGGCATAGGCCATGATGCACTGCCCGCTCTCGGGCACTGCGCAGAGGATGCGCTGGCCGGGTTCGAGCCGGCCCGACCGCATCAGATCGTCGATCATCAGGGACAGCGCCGCGGCGCCGACATTCCCCTTGTCGTAGAGATTGGTGAACCAGCGCTCCTCTGGGATCATGCAGCCGGCGCGGGTGGCGAGCCTGACCATCTCCTCGCGCAAGGAGTGCGCCGAGAAATGGCAGAGGAACCAGTCGACTTCCTGCGGGTCGATCCGCCCCTCATCGACCAGGCGCATGAACTCGCCCATCCATACCGGCAGCATGCGGTACAGGGCATCGACGTCCTGGCGCAGCTGGAACGCGCCGGCCTCGGCCGCCGCAGCCGCGCCGCCCGGATAGAGGCTCCACGGCGTCACCGACCCATCGCGGCCGCGCACCGCGCCGCCGGTCATGCACGGCGCGAAGCGGTCAGCGAAGGAGCGCAGCGAGATCCAGTCGATCCGGAGCGACAGACCGTGCGCGGCCGGGCGGTCTTCGATCATCAGCGCGGCGGCGCCGTCGCTGAGCGTCCAGCGCAGGAACTCGGCATCGCCCGGCAGCGTACCGTCGGGCTGCACCGTGCTGGTGCCATGATAATGATCGGGCCGGAAATAGCGGCTGGAGAATTCAGCGCCGACCGCGATCGCCGCGCGGTGCTCGCCCGCCGCGACCTGCAGCGCGGCTGCCTTCAGCGCCATCATCGAACTTGCGCAGACGCTCTGCAGGCTGGCCAGCTCGATCGGCGGCAGGCCGCTCTCGGCATGCACGCCCGAGGCGAGGCCGGGCACCATCAGGTCGTTCTGTGTCGTCGCGGTGGCGAGGAAGCCGATCCGCTCGCGGTCAACCTCGGCGCCGGCGATCAGCCCGCGCACCGCTTCGCCCGCAAGCCTGGCGACGGTCCAGTCGCTGCTGCCGTCGGGGCGGATCGCATAATGGCGGGTGCGGATGCGGTTCTGCCGCAGGGTCAGTCGGCCGAAACGCTCGGCCTCGGGGGAAAGCCGGCCGATATGATCGGCCATCGCGTCATTGCCGACAGGCGGTCCGGGCAGGAACTGCGCCGCGGCGGTCACGTACACGGGTTGCATCGAAACAACTCCATCCAGGCCGGCGAGTCGCCGGCGAGAGGGTGGATGACAGAGAATTGAACAGTGTTCAATAAAAATATTAGACAGTGTTCAATTTTAACCCTATTTGGCATGCATGGGTCGCAGATCGGATCATTCGCGTGAGCAGCTGGAGGAACTGATCCTCGCTGAAGGGCACCAGCTGATGGCGGAAAACGGCTATGCCCGCTTCTCGGCGCGCGAGGTGGCGAAGCGGATCGGCTATTCGATCGGCACCATCTACAATGTGTTCGGCAGCCTCGATGCGCTGCTGCTGGCGATCAACAGCCGCACCTTCACGGTCTGGGCGAAATGGCTGCGCGACAAGCTCGCGGTGGCAGGGGAGGACCGGATCGCCGCGCTGGTCGCCGGCTATTTCGATTTCGCTGCGCGCAACCCGCATCTGTGGATGGCGATCTACGATCACCGCCTTCCGGCCGGCGTCGAGATGCCGGACGACTACCGCCGCAAGCGTGCCGGCCTGACCGGAATCGTCGAGGCGGAAATCGCCCGGGTCCTGCCGCCCGAGACGCGCGACCGGGCGCCCGCGCTTGCCCGGTCTCTCGTCGCGGTCGTCCACGGGCATTGCGAGTTCGCGCTCAACGGCACCTTCGCCTTGCTCGGCGAGGAGCAGCCGGAACAGGCGGCGCTGGCCCGGGTGCGTGAGGCGCTGGCAGCGGCTGGGGCTGACATGAAATGAATGATATGCAGGATATGTGTATAGCTTAGCCGTTTCGCGCATAACCCAGCCGGATGTCCGACAGGCGCCAGAAGGAAGGATAGGCTTTGTGAGCTCATTCCTTGTCATTCCCGCGAACGCGGGAATCCATCTCCTGCCCTTTGCCGGAATCGTTAGGTGGGGAGATGGGTCCCCGCGTTCGCGGGGATGACATCAGGGTGCGTTGATCCGGAAGCGAAGCACCGGCCCGTTCCATGACGCGCTCTCGACATCGATCAGGTCCACATCCTCGGCAAGCGGCTCGATCGCTGCACGCCAGAAAGCGAGCGCGGCGTGATTCACACGCGCCACGGCGGTTTCCCAGCGCCCGGGGTAGCGCTTGAAGATCATCCGCGCCGCAGCCGTGCCGACACCGTTCCGGCGGTGTTTCCGGACGATGAAGAATTCGGCCATGTTGCGGTCGAGCGGCAGGCCGGTGTGCGACATATGGTCCAGCAACGCGAAGCCCGTAAGGAAGCCGCCGACCTTCACCAGCAACGGGACATGGTCGGGCTCGCGCCACCAGGCGTCGAGCGGATAGGTCGCGAAAAGGCCATTGCCGCCGAGCTCGCCGCGCGGTCCTCCCGCCCAGAGCTCGGAGAAATCATGGCTGTAGAGCTGCATCATATTGCAGCGCCACCTGGTCCCCGGGCAGCGCGGCGACGACCTCGATCGCCGCCGTCATTGCTCGGGCAGCACCCGCAGCTCATAGCTGCCGCCGGGACGCAGATATTTGACGACCGCTGCCTGGACCTGGGCCGGGGTGATGGCGGCGTAACCCGCCTCGATGCTCAGGAACGAACTGATCACCCGCGGATCGTCGAGATTGCCCGAGAGATAGCCGAGCCAGAAATCATTGCTGCTGCCCTTGGCGCGCGCGAACCCGCTGATCATCGGCGTCTTGGCGCGGTTGAGCGCATCCATATCCACGCCGCGTACCGAGAGATCAGTGATCGCGCTGTCGAGCGCCGTCTCGAAATCGGGGATGCGTGCAACGTCGAGCTGCACCCCCGCGTCGAACGTTCCGTAGTGCGGCAGGTCCTCGGACTGGCTGCTGGCGACGAAGGGCGAATAGGTGCCGCCGGTCTTTTCGCGGAACCCCTCGACGAGACGGGTCTCGATGATCGAGGCAGCCAGCCGCAGCGCGCGGCTCTCCGTGATGTCGCCGTAAACGCCGGTGGTGGGCCAGACCCGGAATATGATCGCCTGGCCGGCACCGCCACGATGCTTGAGGATGATCGGCGTCGAATCGGGCGCTGAGGGGCGGATGTCGAGCTGCGCGGCGGTGGGGGCATTGTCGGGCCGCGGCGGCAAGGCTCCGAAGCTCGCACCCACGGCGGCGACCAGCGCGTCGCGATTGAAATCGCCGACCGCGACGATCCTGATCGGGCCTGCCGCGAGCTTCGCCGTCCAATAGGCCTTGAACGCGTCGAGGGTCAGGGCGCTCACCTGCTTCGGATCAGGAATACCCTGGAATCTCTTGTCGCCATGATAATCATAGCGTTCGACAAAGGCGCCGAGCACCGAGCTGGGCTGGCCGAAAATGGTCTGATAGCTCGCATCGAACGAGCTTTTGAGGCGCTGCAGCGAGGTCGCCGCGAAATGCGGCTGAGTCAGCAGCCCGGTCATCAGGCGCAGCGTATCGGCCAGGTCATGCGGGTCAGTGCGGGTGGTGAGGGCAAGCCCCTTGTAGCTGGGGCGCACCGCGAAGCCGGTCTGGCGCCCCGCCGACAGCTTGGCCAGCTCGTCGGCGGTGAAGGGGCCGAGCCCGCTCTCCAGCAGCGCGCCGCTGCTCCAGGACAGGACGGGCTCGTCCTGATCCTGGTTGAGCACGCCGTGCCCGATCAACGCCTGGATCCTTATGGCGTCCTTCTCGATCGCGGTCTTCTTCAGCACCAGCTCGACGCCATTGGCGAAGCGGACGCGCTCGGCGCCGAAAGCGGGGAGAGCGATGGTCGAAACCGGCTTGCCGGCGGGGCCCGGCAACGCCAGCTCAGTGATCGAGACGCTCCGGACCTCGGTCCGCGCCGAGGCGGCGACCTTGCGGGCACTGGCAAGCGCAGTCGCCACGGCAGCGCCGTCCCCCGGCACTGCATCCTTGCTCGCAAGGATCAGGCGCGGGTCGGAGGCGAACAGGCGGTGCAGGGCGGCGGCGACCAGCGCCGGCTTGATCCTTGGCCGCATCGCGTAAAAGGCGTCGCGATAGAAGATTCGGCTCGCGCTGACATCGCCGGTATCGACATCATAGATGAAGGTATCGGCAAGCGCAGCCGAGCCTTCGGTCTCGCGGTTGGTCGCGGAGCCCGCATAGCCCTCGCGCATGCGCGACAGCTGCTGGTCGAGCTCGCCCTGCGAGGGTGGCTCGGCGAGCGCGCCGTTGAGGACGGCGAAGACCCGGTCGAGCGCTGCGCGCCAGTCGCCGGTCTTGGGCATCGCATAGAGCATCGTCTGGTCGATCGAGTGCTGGCCTTGTCCCTGGCGCGCGCCGGCGGAGAGGATCGGGCCGCCGCTCTCGGCTTCGGTCGCGAGGCGCCGCTCGAGGATGCCGATCGCGGCCTCCTCGACAAAGCTGTTCTGCACCCGGGCAAGCGTCCAGGGGCGCTCGTCATGCGGGCGAAGCCAGACGAGCTGCAATGCGCTCGGCGCCTGCGGATCGCTCACCACCGCGACCGGCAGCGCCGGCATATGGAGCGTGCCGTAATCGGGCTCGGACGGGCGGGGGCCGCTGTCCTTCCAGCCGCCGAACGCCTTTTTCACGGCAGCTTCGAGCATGGCTGGATCGTCGTCACCGACAATCACCACCACCGCGCGCTCGGGCCGGTACCAGCGGTGATAGAAAGCGCGCAGCCCCTCCGCATTCGCCGCGGCCAGGGTATCGGGGTTGCCCGCGATGTTCCTCCGTCCCGCCAGCAGTCCCGGCAGGATCACGGTATCGCTCGCCACGCGGAACTTCTCGCTGAGCGGGGTCAGCCGGAGCGATCGCTCGGCCAGCACCACCTTGCGTTCGATCTCGACCGATTTGGGCTCGATCGTCGCATTCTGCATCATGTCGGCGAGGATGCCCGTCGCGCTGTCGATCGCGGCGCCGTCCGCCTTGGGGAGATCGAGCTCATAGGTCGTCGCGGTCTGCGAGGTATGGGCGTTGGAATCGGTGCCGAAGCTCGCGCCCATGCGCTGCCAGATGCGCACGCCCTCGCCGTCGGCCAGGGTCCTGGTGCCGCGAAACACCATATGCTCGAGGAAATGCGCCCAGCCCTGCTGCGCGTCAGTCTCCATCAGCGCGCCGACATCCATGCGGACCCGGATCGAGGCTCCGCCGGCGGGCTTGGCATTGCGCCGCACCGCATAGCGTACGCCATTGGCGAGCGTGCCCGTATGCCATGCCGGGTCTGCGGGAATGTCGCTCCCGGCATGCTGCCAGGAGGTGACGACCGGCGCTGCCGGCGGTGTTACTGTGGCGACAGGTGGCGGGGTCTGGCCGAAGGACGGGACGGCAGCGAGGAGCAACCCGGCCAGCGCGGCCTTCCAGGTTGCGAAACCGAGGAACGGTGCGCGCGAGCCCCGGCTATGTGGCATCGGTCAGGCCCCTGCCGCGTCCAGCGCCGCAAGCTGATCGGGCGTCAGCACAAGGCCCATCGATCCGAGCAATTCCTCCACCTGCGCGATGCTGGTCGCGCTGGCGATCGGCGCAGTGATGCTCGGCTGTGCCGCAAGCCAGGCCAGCGCGATCTGCGCCAGCGTCGCCCCGGTCTCGGCGGCGACCTGGTCCAGCGCGGCCAGCACCGGCGTGCCCTTGCCCTCGAAATAGGCCGCCATTCTCGGGCCCCGGATCGCGCTTTTGCCGTAATCGGCCGGGCTGCGATATTTGCCGGTGAGGAAGCCATTGGCCAGCCCGTAAAAGGGCACGACGCCGATATTATGCTCGACGCAATAATCCTGGAGCTGCCCCTCGAACTTGTGGCGGCTGACCAGATTATATTCGGGCTGAAGCGCATGATAATGCGGCAGCCCATGCGCCTTTGCCGCGTCGTTCGCTGACTTGAGCCGTGCCGCATGGAAGTTCGAGGCGCCGAGCGCGCGGACCTTGCCGGCATCGATCAGCTTGCCGAACGCTGCGAGCACATCCTCCTGTGGCACGGCCTCATCGTCCTGATGCGCGAAATAGAGATCGATGCAGTCGATCCCGAGCCGCTCGAGTGACGCTTCCGCCGCGGCGGCGATGCGCGTGGGGGCGAGCTTCTCGCCGCCCTCGCCGGGCAGCATGCCGACCTTGGTCGCGATCAGCACCTTGTCGCGCTTGCCCGAGGCCTTGAGCCATTCGCCGATCAGCGTCTCGGATTCGCCGCCTTTGTGGCCGGGAGCCCAGGCCGAATAGACATCGGCAGTGTCGATCATCGTGCCGCCGCCATCGACAAAGGCGTCGAGCACGGCGAAGCTCGCAGCCTTGTCGAGATTCCAGCCGAAGACATTCCCGCCAAGCACCAGCGGGGCAATATGGAGGTCAGTCGCACCGAGGCGACGTAATTTGGTCATTGCGGCTGGTCCTGGTCAGTCGTGTTGGCGGTGACGGCGTTGATGTCGATGCTGTTGGCGTCGAGCATGGCAGCCGCGTCGTTGAGCGCTTCCGCCTCGGCCGGGTTGGCCGCGCCGGGTGTCGACTCCGCGCTGTGGCAGGCGACGAGCAGCATCAGCGGGAGGAAGGTAAGGAGGCGTTTCATTGGAAATCCCTTCGCCGCCCGGATCAATCCTCGATCTCGTTGCCGGCATCCTTCAACGCTTCGCCGGCCTTGCCGCGCGCCGCGTCGGCGGCGTTGTCGACGGTCGCCTCGCCCGCGCCGATCGCATTGTCGGCGGCGTTCGTGTCCTTCACTGCCTCGGCCATGGTCGCGTTCGCGTCAGCCGCGATCGTATCGGCCGCCTCGCTCGCCTCATTCTGCGCCTTGTGGCCGCACGCGGCGAGGCCGAGGATCAGGGCGAGGGCGACGAATTTCTTCATGAGGGGATTCCGATCGAGAGGGCGTTTCGTCCGTATCGCAACGCTAGCCGATGCCGTGACGGGGACGCAAGGCGCGGTAACGTTGCCACCATCGCCAACGTCACCCCGTCCTTGTGCCGGCGTTCGAGCTTTGGCTTTCCCCCGGAAAGCCAAGATTGTGTTCGGGGAACACAATCTCGCTCGAACGCATCGTCCCGCGTACATAACGCCTGAAACTCTTGCGGAACCATGGATGCCGGAACAAGTCCGGCATGACAATTATGGACTCATCGCCAGGACGCGTTGACCTGATATAAAGATATCTTTATATCTATATACACAATGACGATCGCCCTCGACATCTTCCGCGCCCTTGCCGATGCGACCCGGCTGCGCATCCTCGCGCTGCTGCGCTCGATGGAGCTCTCGGTCGGCGAGCTCGCCCAGGTGCTTGGCCAGAGCCAGCCGCGCGTCAGCCGACATGTGAAAATCCTCTGCGATGCCGGCTTGGCCGAGCGCCGCAAGGAGGGGAGCTGGGTCTTCGTCGCGCTGGGCAAGCCGGCAAAGGTCGAGCCCGTGCTGGCCTCGCTCGACAGCTGGGGCAAGCTCGAAGCCGATCATTGGGCGGTGGCCGATGCCGCTCGTCTCGCCGCGGTACGTGCCGATCGCGCTGCTTCGGCCGCCGGCTGGTTCGAGGCCAATGCCGGGCAATGGGATGCGATCCGCTCGCTCCATATCGCCGAGAGCGAAGTCGAGGCGGCGATGGCGCAGATCCTCGGCGTCGCCAATGACGACGGCTCGCCGATCCGTCAGCTGATCGATATCGGCACCGGCACCGGCCGCATGCTCGAACTCTTCGCTGATCGCGCCGAGCACGCGCTAGGCATCGATCGCAGCTCCGAGATGCTCCGCCTCGCCCGGGCGAAACTGTCCGAACGCGGGCTTGCCAATGCCGAGCTGCGCCAGGCCGATCTCTATGCGCTGCCGCTCGGTGACGGCGCGGCGGATGTTGCGATCCTCCACCATGTCCTGCATTTCGCGCAGCAGCCCGGCGCCGCCATTGCCGAGGCGGCGCGGGTGCTGTCGCCCGGCGGGCGCTTGCTGATCGCGGATTTCGCCCCGCATGACCGCGAGGAATTGCGCACCCGCGATGCCCATACCAGGCTCGGCTTCTCGGACGAGCAGATCGCGGCCTGGTTCGATGCCGCCGGGCTGATGCCGGCGCGGACCGAGACCCTCAAGGGCGGCGAACTGACGGTCAAGCTCTGGCTGGCGCGCAAGGCGACACCAAAGATGCAGAAGGTGAAGGCAGCATGACATTCTCGGTTTCGCAGCTCGAGGAGGCGCGCCGCGCGCTCGACGCGCCCTTGTTCGCGGATGTCGCGGGCGATGCCGCGGTGTCGTTCGAATTCTTCCCGCCCAAGTCGGAGAAGATGGAAGAGACGCTCTGGGAAGCGGTGAAGACGCTCGAGCCGCTCGCCCCCCGTTTCGTCTCGGTCACTTATGGCGCCGGCGGCTCGACCCGCGAGCGCACCCATGCCACGGTCGAGCGGATCGAGCGCGAGACGAGCATGGCCGCTGCCGCGCACCTGACCTGTGTCGAGGCGAGCCAGGCCCAGATCAACGACGTCGCCGAGGAATATTGGGCTGCCGGCATCCGCCACATCGTCGCGCTGCGCGGCGATCCGCCGGTGGTGGGCGCGAAGTTCGTGTCGCATCCCGATGGCTATGCGAATGCGGCGGCTCTGGTGGCCGGACTGAAGAAGCTCCACCCGTTCGAGATTTCGGTCGCTGCCTATCCCGAATGCCATCCGGACTCAGCGAGCGTGCAGGCCGATATCGACAATCTCAAGCGCAAGATGGATGCCGGCGCCAACCGCGCGATCACTCAGTTCTTCTTCTCGCCCGAGGCCTATTTCCGCTTCCGCGACCGGGTCGCCGCGGCGGGCATCACTGCCGAGATCGTGCCGGGCATATTGCCGGTCTCGAACGTCGCGCAGACCCGCAAATTCGCCGGCATGTGCGGTGCCGAGATTCCGGACTGGATGGACCGGTTGTTCGACGGCCTCGACGATCACCCCGCGGCGCGCCAGCTCGTCGCGGCGACGGTCGCGGCGGAGATGTGCCGCCGGCTCTATGCGGGCGGTGTGCGCGGCTTCCATTTCTACACGCTCAACCGCGCCGAGCTGAGCTTCGCGATCTGCCATTTGCTGGGGATCCGGTCCCATGCGCCGGCGCAGGAAGCGGCGGCCTAGAGTGTAGAGTGTCATCCCCGCGCAAGCGGGGACCCAGCTCCTCCGGGAGCAAAATACGCGACGGTCGGGAGATGGTTTCCCGCTTTCGCGGGAATGACAAGGTTAGAGGTTATGAGTGCACGCGAACGATTGCTGGCCGAAGCCGCCAAGCGCATCCTGATCACTGACGGCGCGTTCGGCACCGAGATCCAGAACTGGAAGCTGAACGAGGCCGATTATGCCGGCAATCTCGGCCTCACCAAGGACCAGAAGGGCAATAACGACATCCTCGCGCTGACCAGGCCCGAGGTGCCGGAGCAGATCACGCGTGAATATCTGGAGGCCGGGTCGGACATCGTCTCGACCAACACCTTCAGCGCAAACGTGATCAGCCAGGCCGATTATGCCGCTGAAGGCCTGGTCAAGGAGATCAACATCGCCTCGGCCCAGATCGCCCGCCGCCTCGCCGACGAATATGCGGCAAAGGACGGCCGCCCCCGCTTCGTCGCCGGTGCCATCGGCCCGACCAACAAGACTCTGTCGCTGTCGCCGGACGTCAACGATCCCGGCTTTCGCGAAATCGATTTCGACTATCTGAAGTCGGTCTATCGCGAGCAGATCGATGCGCTGCTCGAAGGCGGCGTCGACTTCATCCTGATCGAGACAGTGTTCGACACGCTCAACGCCAAGGCCGGCGTCATGGCGGCGCTCGAAGCGGCTGACGATCTCGGCCGCGACGTGCCGATCATGCTGTCGATGACGCTGACCGATCTTTCCGGCCGCAATCTGTCAGGCCACACGGTCGAAGCCTTCTGGCATGCGGTGCGGCACGCCAAGCCGATCACGATTGGGCTCAACTGCTCGTTCGGGGCGGAACAGCTCCGCCCGCATGTGCGTACCCTGAGCGACATCGCCGATACGCTGATCATGGTCTATCCGAACGCTGGCCTGCCCAACGAGCTCGGCGAATATGACGAGCAGCCGGTGACCACCGCCGGGCTGGTGCGCGAATGGGCGGCGAACGGGCAGGTGAACATCCTGGGCGGCTGTTGCGGCTCGACCCCGGCGCATATCGCTGCGATCGCCAAAGCGGTGGCTGAACTCGCGCCGCGCACGCCGGTGGTTCCGCCCGTTAAAACCCGCCTTGCAGGTCTCGAACCAATGACGATGGCGGCATAACTTCTTCCTCCTCCCGCTTGCGGGAGGGGGCAGGGGGTGGGCTCGCGCTCTCCTCCAACACTACCGCCCGAGATTAACCGGGCGCCCACCCCCAGTGTTTGGTCGCCACTGGGTCGATCATGCCCCCGGCATGATCGAGAAATGCCCGGGGGGGCATTTCGACCCAGTTGCAACCTAACACTCCTCCCGCACGCGGGAGGGGGGAAGAAAAAGAACAATGGCCTCAGCACCCTCCTCTGCCCAATTCGTCAATATCGGCGAGCGCACCAACGTCACCGGCTCTGCGCGCTTCAAGAAGCTGATCATGGCCGACGATTATGCCGCCGCGGTCGAGGTCGCGCTGCAGCAGGTGGAATCCGGCGCCCAGGTGCTCGACGTCAACATGGACGAAGGCCTGCTCGACGCCGAAAAGGCGATGACCACCTTCCTGAAGCTGATCGCAGCCGAACCCGATATCGCGCGCATCCCCTTCATGATCGACAGCTCGAAATGGTCGGTCATCGAGGCAGGCCTGAAATGCGTGTCCGGCAAGCCGATCGTCAATTCGATCAGCATGAAGGAGGGCGAAGCCCAGTTCCTCGCCCAGGCGAAGAAGGTCATGCAGTACGGCGCCGCCGTCGTCGTCATGGCGTTCGACGAGGTCGGCCAGGCCGACACGAAAGCGCGCAAGGTCGAGATCTGCGAGCGCGCCTATAATCTCCTGATGGGCATCGGCTTCCCGCCCGAGGACATCATCTTCGATCCCAATATCTTCGCGGTCGCGACGGGCATCGAGGAGCACAACAACTACGCGATGGATTTCATCGAGGCGTGCCGGGAGATCAAGGCGAAGCTCCCGCATTGCCACATCTCGGGGGGGCTTTCGAACCTGAGCTTCTCGTTCCGCGGCAACGAGCCGGTGCGCCGCGCGATGCACTCGATCTTCCTCTATCATGCGATCCCGGCGGGGCTCGACATGGCGATCGTCAATGCCGGCCAGCTCGACGTGTACGACACGATCGACCCGGAGCTGCGCGAGGCCTGTGAGGATGTCATCCTCAACAAGGATGACGGCGCGACCGAGCGGCTGATCGCGCTCGCCGAACGCTACAAGGGCACTGACGAAGTCGCCGAGAAACAGGCGGCGGAATGGCGCAGCTGGCCGGTCGCCAAGCGGCTCGAACATGCCCTGGTCAAGGGAATCGATGCCGATGTCGTCGCCGATACCGAGGAAGCCCGGCTACTCTACGCTCGCCCGATCGAAGTGATCGAAGGCCCGCTGATGGATGGCATGAACGTGGTCGGAGACCTGTTCGGCTCGGGCAAGATGTTCCTCCCCCAGGTCGTGAAATCGGCCCGGGTGATGAAGAAGGCGGTCGCGCATCTGCTCCCCTTCATCGAGGCGCAGAAGGAGCCCGGCGCGCGCGGCAAGGGCAAGATCATCATGGCGACCGTCAAGGGCGATGTGCATGATATCGGCAAGAACATCGTCGGCGTCGTGCTTCAGTGCAACGGCTTCGACGTGGTCGATATGGGCGTGATGGTGCCCTGGTCCGCCATCCTCGCCGCCGCCAACGAGAATGATGCGGACATGATCGGCCTCTCCGGCCTGATCACCCCGTCGCTCGACGAGATGGTGACGGTCGCCGAGGAGATGAAGCGCGCCGGCATGAAGATGCCGCTGCTGATCGGCGGCGCGACCACCTCCAAGGTCCACACCGCGCTGCGCATCGCACCGGCCTATGACGGGCCGGTCGTCCATGTGCTTGATGCAAGCCGCGCGGTCGGTGTCGCTTCGACCCTGGTCAGCGACACCCAGAAGGACGCCTTCGTCCTGAAGACAGCCGACGAATATGAGGCAGTCCGCGTCGCCCGCGCCGGGCGCACGCAGAGCGAACTGGTCCCGATCGAGACCGCCCGCGACAATGCGTTCGAGGCGGACATGAACCTCAAGCCGCCGACGCCGCACCAGCCCGGCGTCCATGTCTTCCGCGAATGGGATCTGAACGACCTGCGCGAGATCATCGACTGGACGCCCTTCTTCCGCGCCTGGGAGCTCGCCGGCAATTATCCCGCGATCCTCGAGGACAAGGTGGTCGGCGAAAGCGCGCGCAGCCTGTTCGCTGATGCCCAGGCGATGCTCGACAAGATCATCGCCGAGAAATGGCTGGTGGCCCGCGCCGTGGTCGGCCTCTGGCCGTGCCGCCGCGAGGGTGACGATGTCATCCTCCATCTCGAGGATGAGAGCCATGTGAAGCTCCCCTTCCTCCGCCAGCAGATCGCCAAGCGCGAGGGCAGGGCGAATATGTGCCTCGCCGATTTCATCAGCCATGACGGCGACTGGATCGGCGGCTTCGCGGTCAGCGTGCATGGCATCGAGCCGCATCTCGCCCGCTTCAAGGCAGCGATCGACGATTATTCGGACATATTGCTGAAGGCACTCGCCGACCGCCTCGCCGAGGCGATGGCTGAAGCGATGCACCGCCATGTCCGCACGACGCTCTGGGGCTATGCGCCGGACGAGCAACTCACCAACGAAGCGCTGATCAAGGAGCAATATCGCGGCATCCGCCCGGCGCCCGGTTACCCGGCGTGTCCGGACCACAGCCTCAAGCCGACCCTGTTCAAGCTGCTCGACGCCCATCACGCGACCGGCATCTCGCTCACCGAAAGCTTCGCGATGCTGCCGACCGCAGCGGTTTCGGGCTTCTATTTCGGCCACCCCCAGGCCGAATATTTCGGCGTGGCCCGCATCGGCCCCGATCAGGTCGCCGAATATGCCGAGCGCCGCGGTGTGGATCTGGCGACGGCGCAGCGCTGGTTAAGGCCGAACCTGGACTGACTTCTTTCTCCCTCTCCCCCTGTGGGAGAGGAGCGTTGGGTGAACAGCGCCCCGCGCTGTTCAGGCCATGCCGGGGGCATGGCCGACCCAACGCTGGGCCCATCGCGTAGCGATGGGAAGGGTGAGGGGGGCTCTCGTGGGTCCAGCGCTGCCGAACCTCACTCCCCCTCAACCTTCCGTCGCTTCGCTCCTCCCTCCTTCTCCCACAGGAGGAGAAGGATTTCGTTCGGATTCACCGGCGCTACGCCCGAACAGGCAGCGGCTCGCTAACCTCTTCCGTCGCAATTTCCACCACACCAGCCAACGCCTGCAACGCAGCGACATGCCCCCGGAACGCAGCCCTTCCGGTCCGGGTAATCGAAGCCCATGTCCGCTGCCGTCCATCCTGCGCCGCCTTGCGCAGTTTGACATAACCCGCCTCGGCCAGCGCCGAGAGATGCTTCGACAGCACTGAGTCGCTGATGTCGGCCGTCTTGCGCAGCATCGCAAACTCGGCGTCCTGCACCGTCGCCAGCACCGCCATGATCTGCAGGCGGGCCGGCGGGTGGATGACGGGATCGAAGGCCAAAGACACGCTCACGCAGTAAGGCCCATTTCCCGCCTGAAGGTGCGCTGCCACAGCACGCTGGCATAATAGCCAACCGCTGCGGTGAGCGCCCCGAGCGGCAGCGGCGCCCGGTGAATGCCCAGGCTCCGCGAGAGCCAGGTGCTCGCACTATACAGAAGCAGGAATGCAGCCAGCATGGCGAAGGTGACCGGCCGGGTCCGCCCGGTGCGATAGCCGTTGATGAACATGCCGGTCCGCCGCCGGTCCCAGCGGACGACGAGCGCGATGCCGAGCAGGATCACACCTTCGGCAACGAGCGTCCAGGTGGTCGGCAGCGCCGGGGTCGCGACCAGGCCGCCGAGCAGCCCCGCAAAGGCGAGGTGGCGCTCGGGCGGGCAATTGGCGGCCGCGGCGAGCCGGGCCTGTGAAGCATGCATTGCAGCCAGTGCCTTGGCTGCGTCGGTCGATGATGGGTTCACGAGCGAATCTCCCTTTCCAATGTGGAAAGTGATGCTCGTCACTTTCCAATCCGTCAAGTCACGATTTTCCAGATTGGAAAGTCATAAAGGTCCATTCCGGTCTCACCCGCAATGGCCGTGCGGATCGCTACCTGCTATGAAGAGGCCGCTTCGAAAGAGGAGAGGATCATGGACCGGCCAACGATGCTGGATACGATCGATGCCGCCTATGCGGCGCGGCAGCGCGGCGACGTTGCCGAAATCACATCGTTCCTTTCGCCCGGTGCGACCTATCGCATGATCGGCCTGTCCACCGAGGCCGAAGATGCTGCGACTGCGATCGGGCGACTGATCGACCAGTTCCATTTCGCTGAACTCGAGCGGCTCGACGCAGTGATCGATGGCGATCGGGTCGCGGTGCATGTCCGCATCAAGACTGCGACCGGCGGCGGGCGCTATCTGGAAAGCGAGCTGCTCGACCTGTGGCGCTTCGGCCCGGACGGCAAGATCACCGAGATCGTCGAATTCGCCGATACCGGCCTGATCGCCACCATGCTGGCCACCGCGCCGGATTATTAACTCTCAATTCACCTTCCGTACCAGGCGCTACAGGTCCATTGCCCCGCAAAAGGAGCCAGGGTCTTATGCGTCGCATCCTGCCGTTCATCGCGCTTGCGCTGACCATCCCCGCCGCCGCGCAGACCGGCCGCGCGCCCTTCACCATCCAGCAGACCGGGCAGGGCTTCGCGACGATCGACGAGGCGGTGCAATCGGTACGGATGGGCACGGCGACGATCCTGATCGCGCCGGGCGTCTATCATCAATGCACCATCCAGGCCGGCGGGGTGATCACCTTCAAGGCAGTCCAGCCCGGCACCGCGATCTTTGATGGTACGGCGTGCGAGGGCAAGGCGGCCTTCGTGCTGCGCGGCCAGGGCTCGACGGTCGACGGCCTCGTCTTCCGCAACCTGCGCGTCAGCGACGGCAACGGTGCCGGTATCCGCACCGAAATGGGCAATCTCACCGTCACCAATTCGATGTTCCTCGACAGCCAGGAAGGCATCCTTGGCGGCGAGCCGAACGGCCAGAAGATCGTCATCGACCATTCGACCTTTGCCGGCCTCGGCCAGTGCGACCAGAGCCCCGATTGCGCGCATTCGATCTACCTCGCCAATGAAGGCTCAGTGACCGTCACCAATTCGCGCTTCGAGCGCGGCCGGGGCGGCCATTATGTCAAGCTGCGCGTCCCCAATATCCTGATCGCCGACAACAGCTTCGACGATACCGGCGGCCGCAAGACCAACTACATGATCGACCTGCCCGAAGGTTCGACCGGCCTGATCACCCGCAACACCTTCGTCCAGGGGCGCGAGAAGGAGAACTGGACCGGGTTCGTCGTCGTTGCAGCGGAGGCGAAGAAATATACGTCGGCGGGGCTCAGGGTAGAGAACAATGTCGCCACCCTCGCCCCGGGCGAGACGCGCAGCCCCGCCTTTGTGGCTGACTATAGCCATGAGCGGCTGGCGCTGGGGACGAACAAGCTGGGCGCGGGCGTGCGGATGTTCGAGACGCGCTGAGGTTCAGCGCCACCCCGTCCCCGTTCGCCCTGAGCTTGTCGAAGGGCCTTTCCCGACCTGTCGAAGAAAGGCAGTGCTTCGACAAGTTCAGCACGAACGGTTTGGTTCGAAATCTACCGCCAGACCGGATGGCTCTGCAGATCGGCCGAATACATGTTGATATATTGCGCCATCCGCGGCCGATCGGTGCGGTTCGGGCTCGCGCCATGGGGCAGATCCTGCCGCCAGATGACCAGATCGCCTGCCCCCGCCGCGATCGTCCGCGCCTCCGCGCTCAGGTCGACCGCCCGTGGATCCATATCGCCCAACCCGTCCAGCCACCCCTCGATCCGGTGGTGGAATCCCGGCACGAGCTGGAGCGCGCCCTGATCGGCGCTGGTATCGGTCAGATAGAGGATGCCCTGGGTCGCAAAGGGTATCGGCAGGGAAAGGCTGACATCCCAGTGCAGCTGCGGCCCCTGGAACGGGCGACCCGGCCGCTCGGGCGGGTTGAAGCTCATCCGGTCGGTCGTCATCCAGAGATCGGCGGTTCCCCAGACCTGGGCAAACGCCTTGTGCACCCGGGGTGATCGCCGCGCTGCCTCGAGCGCCGGATCCTGGAAATGCTGGATCATGATGCCGTTGTTGCGCGGCGCCCGATACCAGCTGTCGGGATCATCGGGGTTCGCCAGTGCCAGCCGCCAGAGCAGCGCCTCAGCCGCTTTCGCCTCGTCGCGCGTGATCGCTCCGCGCAGGATGGCATATCCATCGGCGTCCCACCCCGCCAGCGCCTCGGCGTCGAGCACCGGCGCCGCAGCCTCGATCGCCTGTTGCCGCTGCAGTTCGGCCTCGGGGGGCGGCGCACCGTCAAGCCAGGCATTGTAGCGCGCAAGCAGAAGCGGATCAGGTTCGCCGGCAGTCGTCAGAATCCACGCTTCGAACCTCTCATAGTCCGGCCATTCGGCGCCCAGATAGCTGGCGGCCTGCTCGATCCCCAGGCCAAGCGTATCGAGGAGGAGCCGAGTCTGCTCCTCGGACAGTATCGCGGCCGGGGTGCGTCCGGTCCGCAACGCCCAATAGTCGGCCAATCCCCTTACCCCGGATAGCGGCGAAATCGGGTTGGCGAGCAATGCGGGAGAGGTAGCCATGGCCGATACATTCCGCACCGCCGGCACCCCGTCAATCCGGAACCGGTGCGGCAAGGTCACGTCCCGGCAAGGACGGGCATCGCCCGGGCATTGTGTGTCGGCCCGATCGATCGCGTCTTCCATGCCGGCTGCGGCTCGGGCCAGTCCGCCGTCACGCCGTCCGCCCTTTATCCGTCGCGTGTAAGATTTTCCCTTCCCGCTCGACTATACACTCGAACGGAGGGATGGATGGGCCAGGGCCGCGGCAACCAGGACAGGGACACACGCTATGCGGATGCCGCGCGCAGCTATGGTGCGGCGATCGAGCGTCTCGCGCGCGGCTATGAGGCTGACGCCGAGCTGCGGCGTGATCTGGTTCAGGAAATCCATGCGGCGCTGTGGCGCAGCTATGGCTATTTCGAGGGCCAGTGCTCCGAGCGCAGCTGGGTCTATCGCATCGCGCACAATGTCGCGGTCAGCCACCTCATCACGCGCCGGCGCCTTAAGCGCGAGAGCCTCGCCGGGCTGGACGAGGTCGAGATGCTCCCCGACGACGGCGATCTCGAAGAGGAAGCGGGCGGGCGACGAATCGTCGAGCGGCTGCTCGCGACGATCCACCGGCTCGCGCCGGCCGACCGGCAGGTCATGCTGCTTTATCTCGAGGATCTGAGCGCGGCCGAGATCGCTGACATGACCGGCATGTCCGCGGGCGCTGTCGCGGTGCGCATCCACCGGGTCAAGGCGCTGCTGGCGAAACCCTATGCTGAACAGGGAGATCTCGCATGAGCGATTCTGATCGTGTCAGGCAGGCCTGGCAGGCAAGCGTTGCCGATCCCGTCCTGCCCGATCTCGCCACGGTGCGTACGGGCGCTGATCGCTTCTATCGCCGGGTGCGTCGCCGCAACGCGGTCGAATATGCCGCCTGTGTCTTCGTCGTGATCTGCTTTTCGGCCTATGCCGTTTTTCTGCCGTCCGTCACGATGCGGATCGGCGCACTGATGGTCGTGATCGGGACACTCGTTGTCGCCTGGCAGCTGCACCGCCTCGCCTCGGCAGCGCGGCCGCCGGAGAGCGCGGCCGCGGAGCCGATCCTGGTCCATCAGCGTGCCGAACTCGCCCGTCAGCGCGATGCGCTTGCCGGCGTCTTCACCTGGTATCTGCTGCCGCTGATCCCGGGCCTGCTCGTGATGATGCTCGGCCCCGGGCTGGAGCATGGGGTTGTGGGGCTGCTTCACGCGCCGCGATCGATCTGGATCAGGATGATCTTCGTGGCCGCGACGTTCACTGGCGTCTGGTTGCTAAACCAGCGCGGCGCAGCGCGGCTTGGAAAGCAGATCGACGATATCGACGCATTGACAGGAGGGAAGACATGAGAAAGCTCGCCGGAAGATTGCTGATGGTGCTCGCCCTGATCATGCTTCCCGGGGTCGCACTTGCCCAAAGCGCGGGCGGCGACTGGTGGGGCGTGCTTGAGGTCGCGCCGGGCACGCGATTGCGCCTGGCCGTCCATATCGCAGCCGGGCCGGACGGGAAGCTCGCCGGCACGCTGGACAGTCTCGATCAGAATGCGATCGGCCTGCGGCTCGCCGATGTGACAGTGACGGGCGACCGACTCGCTTTGCGGCTGGACCAGCCGGCGGCGAGCTTTGAAGGTAGCTGGGATCCTGCCACCAGGGCATGGCGCGGGGCCTGGCGCCAGAACGGGCAGTCCTGGCCGCTCGTGCTCGCCGCCGGCAAGCCGCCAGCGGCGCCTGCATCCCCGCCGCCGCAACTCCCGGCGAACTGGAGTCCGCCGTCGGATGCGGAGATCGCTGCGCTGATCGATGCGCGCATCGCCCCGCGGCAAGGCGAGGGGATCGTCATCGGCGTGCTTGATCCGGCCGGCCGCCGGATCGTCGCGCGCGGTGCCACCGGCACCGGCGCCCTGCTCGACGGCCGCACCCTGTTCGAGATCGGATCGATGTCGAAGGTGTTCACCGCGCTGATCCTCGCCGACATGGCCTCGAAGGGCGAGGTCTCGCTCGACGATCCGGCCGAGAAATATCTGCCGGCCGGCGCGAAGATGCCCGAGCGGGGCGGCCGCAAGATCACGCTGCGCGATCTGGCCACCCAGAGTTCGGGCCTGCCGCGGCTGCCCGACAATATGCCCTTCGGCAATCCCGACGATCCGTACAGCGATTACAGCGAAAAGCTGCTGCTGGAGTTTCTCGGCAAATATCAGCTGACCCGCGACATCGGCAGCCAGTTCGAATATTCGAACCTCGGTTTCGGCCTGCTCGGCTATCTGCTCGCCCGAGCCGGACACACCGACTATGCGACCCTGCTCGCGCAGCGCATCACTGGTCCGCTCGGCATGCACGATACGGTGATCACCCTCTCGGCCGGGCAGCAGGCGCGCTTCGCCCAGGGGCATGATTCCTATATGCGGCCCGCCCATCCCTGGACGCTTCCCACTCTGGCCGGCGCCGGTGCGATCCGCTCGACCGCGGACGACATGCTGACCTTCCTGAGCGCCGCGATGAATCCGAAGTCGCCGATCGGGCCGGCCATGAAGCTCGCGACCACGGAGCGGCGGCCGACCGGGGCGCCGCGGAGCGAGATCGGCCTCGCCTGGATCATCGGCAAGCCGGCTGAGGGCCGCGAGACCTGGTTCCACAATGGCGGCACGGGCGGATTCCGCACCGCCATGATGCTGGAGCCCGCCAGACGCACCGCCGTGGTGGTGCTGACCAATGCCGCGGCCGAGCCGGCCTCGGATGATCTCGCGCTGCACATCCTGATCGGCGCGCCCGTCGCGCCGACGCCTGCGGTGCCGCCGGCACCGCCCCCGCCGTCGAAGCACACGGAAATCTCGCTGCCGGCGGCGGAGCTCGAAAAATTCGTCGGCCGCTATGATTTCGGCTCCGGCATCGTGATCGCCATCACAAGCGGTGGCGGGAGCCTGTATGCGAAACGCGAAGGCATCCCCGGCGCGCCCGCCTTGCAGATCGTCCCCGAGGCGCCGCGTGCTTTTTTCTGGAAAGCGGTGGATGCCCAGATCCGCTTCACCACCGATGCGGGTGGTGCCGTGACCGGGGCAGAGTTCATGCAGGGTGGTCAGCAGCTGAACGGCAAGCGTGTAGCGCCCTGATCAGATGGGCCGTGTTCGGATGATAGCCTGCGCGACTTGGCCGCTGAGCTTCGCGAGGCGGCCGAAGAGCTGCATTCCAGGGTTTTCGCAAGTGGCATAAGCGCGACTGACAGCAGCCTTTTGTGACGCGCCTCCAGAAGCGCTATCGTGTGAGAATTGCCAACAACGCGCCAAGACCGGCAGGGGCGCCCTCCCAAAATCCGGACAGCTGATCAGGCGAGCGTTCTTTCAGGTCTGCAAGAACGGTCGCCGCGGCAGGCTCTTGCAAGCGCGCAAGCCAGCGTGCGAGAGGAAGACAAGCGCGCGCCGCGCCGCAAAGCACGCTCTCTGCCTCCTCGCCGACGCAACCGTCGGCGTCCTCGGCCATATCATCGGCAAGCGCGTACTCGAACCAGGCGTCCACAAGATTCTCGATCGCCGCACGCTCGTCAGCGGGCCATGATTGCCAATTCGCCTGACTTAGCTTGCCCAGCACGATCGCGGCATCGTTCGACTCTCCCGGATCGTGGATTGCGATATCCAGAATACGCGGCAGCAAATATCGGAAATCGCGCTCGCTACCGACGGTATAGAAGACACCTGACACATATCGCCAGAGCGCCTCGCCGGTCAGTTCACGCAACGGAGTCGTCAGCAGGACATCGACGCCACGCGTCGCCAGGCAACATGGGCAGCCTTCGATCGTCAACGGTACCGGCGCCGCAAACCGGCGATAGACGACGTCAAGCGCGTCTCGCACGCGCGCGTCGATCGTGGGTGACAGCCGGTCAGTCATCGGGCTCAACGTGGCATTTACGCCGGCTCGCCGCAACATCGTGGTCGGCGCGGAGCGATCCTGTCGAGTGGGGGGTGAGGTTTCCGTGAAGTCATAGCTGGCCGCAAAGGCCAGCGGTTCTGCCTGGTTACAATCTCATAGATGGACCGACCGGAAGCGACCCGGTTGCGCAATCTCGGCGGCGATTCTTGCCTTGATGATCTCCGCCGTTAAGGTGATTCGCCTGCGGGCTCGTTCGAAGCTGGATCAAGCGATGAAGAACACGCTCCGTCGCATTGCCGGGCTGGCGGCTGGGTGTGTGGCCGCCGTCGCAATCGCCCTGGCAGCGACCCTCGCGGCGCGAACGCTGTGGCCGGAATACGCAGCCGCTGAGCCGGAAAAGGCTTATACCCTTGTCATGCTCGTCGCGAGGCTGACCGTCGGTGCGCTCTGCACGTCCGGGGCGGCGTGCGTCACAACGCTCATTGCGAGAGACAATGGCAAGGCGGCATGGTGGCTCGGTGGGATTTTCCTCGCGATCTCTCTCCCGATCCATCTCTACCGCGTCTGGGCGGATTATCCCGCCTGGTATCACTGCGTCTATCTCGCCTATCTCGTGCCGATCGCGGGGGTGACCGGTCGGGTTGTTTATCGCTGCTCCAGCGGGGTGTCGGCTGCTTGAAATCTTCGTTTGAAACCTGACGGACGGAAGGCGCCTGCCCGGCACGAGCCGCCCCACTGGCAGACGGTTGAATGCGGTGGCAGAATGACGGTCATGCGGCGGCGACTGACGAACGAAGAACGGGAAATCAGAAGCGGGCGCGGCATTCCGCTTCACCGATGGTGGCCGCTCCCCTTCATGTTTCTCATCCTCATGTTGATCTCGTTCGATCACCCCCTTTTCCAACGGTGCCTCGGCATTTCACTGGACGGCCGCGGTCGAGGAGGCGCTATTGTCGGCATGGTCGCCGCGGCCCCATGCAGCGTGTTTCTGCTTCGCGGTTCGCCGTTCGAGTGGATATTGTTCGCTGCGCTGTGGGCACCGGTCCCCTTCGCGATACGCAACCATCGGTGGATGAAGCGACACCGCGAATATTGGGATGAGGCGAGGCTGAGGGAGGCGCAGCGGCGTGCTGAAAAGCATCTCGCGCTATCGCGAGGAGATGGTGACAGCTAGGAGCGGCAGCTAACCTCCAATCTCAGCCATTCGCGATTCCTGCATTCACAATCTAGACCGGTCCGATGACCGTTCGGCCGAATCGCTCCGTCCTGCTCCCGATGATGGCGATCCTGCTCCTGGCCCTGCTCGCTGCCGGGCGCCTGTGGCTCATCCCGGTCCGTTTCTCGCATGATCCGAACGAAGGGTGGAATGCGCTGCAATCGGTGCGCGCGCTGGGTGGCGGCCCGCTCTATCCCGCGCCGAACGGCCTGACCGGCAATAATTATCCGCCTTTGTCCTTTTACCTGATCGGCTATGCGGCGGGGCTGTTCGGCGACCTGATCGTCACCGGCCGGCTGATCGCGCTGGGCGCGCTGCTCGCGGTCGCCGGCTGCATCGCCGTCATCGTCCGCCGCTTCACCGACCCCGGCAATTCCGCACCCGCGATCGCTGCGATCCTGTTCCTCGCCATCAACCTCATCCTGTTCCGCAGCTATGTGGCGATGGACGATCCGCAATGGTTGGCGCACGCACTGATGATGATCGGCCTTTGTCTGATCGTGCCAAGGCGTGCGTCCGCGCCGCCCGGTATCGTCGTGACCATGTTGGCCGCATTGCTGTTTGTCTGCGCGGGCCTGGTGAAGCACAACCTGTTCGGTCTGCCCGCGGCCGTGACGCTCTGGCTGCTGATCCACTACCGGCGCGCCGCCATGGTCTGGCTGGCCACGGGCCTTGGCGGCATCGGCATCGCCGCATGGGCTTGCGCCTACGCTTATGGCCCCGATTTTTTCGCCGATCTGCTGGCGGCGGACCGCAGCTATTCCTTCTCGCGCATGATCAGCCAGTCAGCGCTTTTCGTAGTGGTGATGCTGCCGCTCCTCGCCGCGTCGGCGCGATTGCTCCGGTTGCGCCGCTCCGATCCACGGCTTGACCTGCTCCTGCTCGCGACGGGGCTGAGCTTCGGCCTCGCCATCATCCAGGAGGCCGGGCAGGGCGTTGACTGCAACGCCCAGTTCGAAGCGGCAATCGCGCTCAGTATCGCCGGTGCTGTGGCCTTCGGGCTTCGCGACCGCGCTGACGGCAGGCTTCTTCGCGAGCCTTTGGCCTGGAGTATCCTGCCGCTCCTCGCGCTGTTGCCCGCGACGCTGCAAATCGAATGGCACGAGTTTGCAGATCGCTCTTATGAACAGGCGGCCTGGACACAGCTTGTCCGGCAGATAGCGTCAGTCCACGGCCCTGTCGCCTGCCAGATGCCCGCCGCCTGCTATTGGGCGGGCAAGCCGCTCGGGATCGATTTCTTCCTCTACGGCCAGCATGTGATCAAAAGCGGTGACGCCTCGGCCCTCGCCGAAGCGCTGCGCACCCGGCACTTCGCAGCGATCGAGATCGAGGACGAAACCGATCCGCTCAGTCCCGCCATCGAAGCCCGCTATCGCACGGCATGGGCCGATGATGACGGGCACCGGATCCTCGTCCCCCGCTGATTCAAGCCCCAGTCGCGGCGGGTATCATGCCGCGCCCGGTATTGCGCGCCGGGGAATCCGGAGGACGGCAGGATGACAATAGACTTTCGGCGTTGCGAATATTCTCAACTACAGACTCAAATATATCTGATACGCATCGCGAAATTCTGCAGCAATTCGTGCAATAATAGTGGTGTAGAATTTCTTTTGTCGTTTCTTGGAGATCCAACATCTATAAGGAGCACCAGAATAAAACGCGCGCAAACCACAAATAGCGTCGGATTTCGCCCCTCGGGTGAATGGGTCGCAAAATTCAGTGACTATTTGCCCTGCCCCCGCAGCACCCAACATCTTTACTGTGCGCTGCCCGTGCCACGCTCAGCGGCAAGGCGCCCCCGTCGCAAGGTCGAGGCATTTGCCGTCCACCTTGGGCACCTCGATCGGCAGGCCGATCTGCGCCGCCAGCGTCGGCATGATGTCGACCGTCTCGATGCCGTTCGTGTGTTCGGCCGTCGCCATGCCCTTGCGCCAGAACAGGATCGGCACGCGGCGATCATAATTATACGGGCTGCCATGCGTGGCGACATTGCCATGGGCCGGGTCGGGGATCGGCGTCACGCGCGGCTTGAGGAAGACGAGCAGATCGCCCGAATGCGCCGCATTGTACGAGGCGCGCGCCTTTTCCAGCAGCGTCCAGCTCTCGACCGGCCCTTTGGGCTCGGGGCTCGCCGCGATCTGCGCGCCGGTGAAGACGGCCGCCACCTGCGGCATCGCCTTGTAGCGCGCGATCGCCTCGGCCTGCACCGCCGCGCGCTGCTTCGCATCGAGCGCTGTCGAGATCCACACATCGCCATTGGGAATATCGCCGAACAGCACCGGCCCGGTGATGCCCAGCTTCGCGGCGATCCCACGCCCGATATTCACCGGCGCCAGCGCCACATCGGCGCGCTCGGCCTCGGGGATGCCATTGGTCCGCTCGCGCTCGGGCAGGTCGTTACCGCCATGGTCGGCGGTCAGTACCACTTCGTAATCGGCCCCGGTCTGGTCGAGGATCTTGAAGAAGGAGCCGAGCGAGCGGTCGAGATTGGCGACCTGGATGCACATCTCGGCGCCCTCGGTGCCGAAAGTGTGGCCGACATAGTCGGTCGCCGAGGCACCGATCGAGATGATGTCGGTCGCCGGGCCATGGCCGAGCTTCATGTCCTGGATCAGCCCGGCGCCGAGCGCGAGGATCTCGGCATCGAAGACGGGCGAGGCGCGGAACTTGGCCATATTGCCCGCCTCGCGCTCGAACCGGCCGGTGCCGACGCTCTTCTCGGGCGAAACCGGCACGGCATGGTCATGGCTCGCGCACCATTCGGGCTCGTCGAGCGCGGGCTGGGCCTGCGCGATCCGCGCGGCGACATCGGCATTGGTGCGCGCGACGACCGGCGGCACGGCGCGACCGGCATAGGAGACGAACGCCTTGCCGTCCCACCACCAGAGCTCGTCGACCTTGTGGCCGCCCATCATCACCGCGGCGCGGTCCTTGCCTGCGACCGAGACCACCCGGTTTGCCGGATTCGCCGCCTTCATCCGCTCGCCGAGCGTGGGGACGAGCAGATGCTTGTCGGAGACGGTATAGCTGGAGGAAGTGCTGCCGGGCACGGTCTCGTCTTCGGCGCAATAGACCTGCTTGTCGGCGCGGGGCGCGCTCTGGTCGATCCAGTTATTGGCGATGATTCCCGTATGCTCGGGGCGGAAGCCGCTGAGGATGGTCGAATGGCCCGGGCAGGTCTCGGTCGCGGCATGGCTCTGATAGCCCGAGGGGAAGACGGTACCAGTCAGCAGCCGCGCGAAGCCGCCGGTGAAATGCGGGCGATATTCCTGGAACAGATCGGCCGAAAACTGGTCGACCGAGATAACGACGATCAGCTTTGGCGGCACGGCGGGCGCGGGCGTGGGGGCCGGCGCAGTCTGGGCGGCGGCCGGGGTGGCAAGGACGGCAGCAAGAGCGATGACCGAGGAGGCAAAGAGGCAGGTCAGGCTTTTCATGGCGTTCCTTTTCCACATGGATGCAATGCACTCCCGACGCCGCTATGAGCGAGCGCGAGACTGCCGACAAGGATCGCCGATGCGCGCACTGGGTTACCTGATTGTGACAATGCTCGCGGCTCTGTTCGCGACCGCTGCGCATGCCGATACGCCGGGTGCACTCGGCGCGGGCCCGCATCTCGCGATGCGGCTGGTCGCCGAGACCGCGACGCCCGCTGCCGGGCAGCAGGTCACCCTCGCGCTCGACACGAAGCCGCAACCGGCCTGGCACGGCTATTGGCAGAACCCCGGCGATGCGGGCTTCCCCGCCAAGCTCGACTGGACGCTCCCCAAAGGTGCGGCCATCGGCGACCCCGCCTATCCCATCCCCGGCACTTTGCTGATCGCCGGGCTGATGAACTATGTGTTCGAGGCGCCCTATGCGCCGCTGGTTACGCTGTGGGTGCCGACCGGGCTCGCGACTGGCACCAAGCTGCCGGTCAAACTCCATGCTGCCTATCTCGTCTGCACCCAGACTGTGTGCGTGCCCGAAAGCGCCGATCTCTCGATCGATCTCATAATCGGCGACGGCACGATCGCACCCGACACGCGCGCGCAGTTCGACTCTTGGCGCCGCGCCATCCCGAAGCCGCTCGATGCGAAGGCAAGCTTCCAGGCGACCGGCGGCCAGATGCGGATCGCGGTGCCCTATCCGGCGAGTGCACCGGAGACGGACGCCTATTTCTTCCCGATCACCACGGGCCTGATCGATTACGCAGCACCGCAAAAGGTGACGCGCGACGGCGACCGTATCGTCATCGAGACCAAGGCCGGTCCAAGCCCCAAAGGCCCGCTCGCCGGCGTGCTGCGGATCGCGCCGGGCCAGGGCCTGCTGGTGACGGCCGCGCCCGGCACCGTGGCCGCCGCCTCGGGATCGACCGCCGGCGCGCCGAGCGGTGTGTGGCTGGCGACCCTGATCGCCTTTGCCGGCGCAATGCTCGGCGGGCTGATCCTCAACGTCATGCCCTGCGTGTTCCCGATCCTCAGCCTCAAGGCGCTGAGCCTCGCCCGCGGCCATCTCGACGAGCGCTCGGCCCGACACGAGGCGCTTGCCTATACCGCGGGTGTGGTCGCTGTCTGCGTGGCGCTGGGCGGCGTGATGCTCGGGCTTCGCGCAGGAGGAAGTGCGGCGGGCTGGGCATTTCAACTTCAGAACCCGGGCTCGATCGTCGTGCTGCTGCTGTTGACGGTGGCGCTGTCGCTCAATCTGGCGGGGCTGTTCGAGATTCCCACGCCCGGCTTCGTCAATCGGGCGGCGGGCGGAGACGGGGCCGGCGGCGCCTTTGCGACCGGCGCCCTGGCAGCCTTCATCGCGACACCTTGCGCCGGGCCGTTCATGGGCACTGCGCTGGGTGCAGCGCTGGTTCTGCCCTGGCCGGCCGCCATCGCGGTCTTCGCGGGCCTCGGGATCGGCCTGGCATTGCCGTTCCTCGCGCTCGGCTTTGTGCCGGCGCTCCGGCGGCGGTTGCCGAAGCCGGGGGCGTGGATGGAGAATTTCCGTCGCTTCCTCTCGATACCGATGTGGTTGACCGCGATCGCACTCGCCTGGGTGCTCGGGCACGAAACCGGCGTCAACGGGATGGCCGAGGGACTGCTCGTCGCGCTCGGTGCGGGGATCGTGCTGTGGGCGGCGGGGCGCCGGCAGGCGCGCGGGCTGGGCTTCGGCGCGGTTGCAGTCGCGATGCTGGTGATTATCGTCGCGGCGGGAATTTGGCTGGCAAGCACCGCGCCGCGCCCTGCCCCCGGCGCGACACCTGCGGCGGCTGCGGGAACCGAGCCGTTCAGCGAGGCGCGGTTGGCGACGCTCAGGGCCGAGGGCCGGCCGGTCTTCGTCTATTTCACTGCCGACTGGTGCCTTACCTGCAAGGTCAATGAAAAGACGGCGATCGAAACCGATACCACCCGCAGCGCCTTCGCCGCGCACAAGGTCGCGGTGCTGGTCGGCGACTGGACCAATGGCGATCCCGTGCTTGGCCGTTTCATCGAGGCGCATAATCGCGCCGGCGTGCCGCTCTATCTCTATTACGCGCCCGGCACCGCCGAGCCGCAGGTCCTGCCGCAGGTCCTGACCTCGAGCATGCTGGCCGCGCTATGAAAATCCGTCACGCCCTGATCCTGCTGTTCGGCGTGCTGCTGTGCGGCGCAAGCAAGCCCAAGCTCGCGCCTTATACTTTGGTCCCGCCGCCCGAATGGTCCCAGGCCGTCGCACCGTTCCGCATCGCCGGCCCGGTCTGGTATGTCGGCACCAAAGGCATCGCGGTCTATGCGATCGTGTCGAAGCAGGGCGCGATCCTGGTCGGCGGCCCGATGGCATCCGAGGCCGGGCAGGTCGAGCGCAACCTCGCCACGATCGGGGTGAAGAAGGGCCAACTCAAATATCTGCTCAATATGCATGCCCATTTCGATCACGCCGCCGCGCTGGCCCAGCTCAAGCGCGATACCGGCGCGAAGCTCGTCGCCTCGGCTGGCGACCGCCCCGCGCTGGAAGCCGGCCGCCATCAGGGTGACAACAGCTATGGCCGCGCCAATTTCCCCGCGGTGAAAGTCGATCGCGTCATCCGTGACGGCGCAACCGTCCGCCTCGGTGACATCATCGTGACCGCGACCCTCACCCCCGGCCACACCCTCGGCTGCACGACCTGGTCGATCCCGGCGCGCGAAAATGGCCGCACGCTGCAGATCGTCTTCCCCTGCAGCGTCACTGTCGCCGGCAACAAGCTGGTCGGCAATCGCGGCTATCCCGGCATCGTCGCTGACTATCGTCGCAGTTTCGCCCGCCTCGATTCAATGCCCGCCGACGTGGTGCTACCCAGCCATCCCGAAATCGCTGATGTCCTCGGCCGTCAGGCGAAGCGAACCGCCGGCGATCCGAACGCCTTCATCGACCCCGGCGCGCTTCAAGCGATCATCGCCCGGGCCCGCCAGGATTTCGACACTGCGCTGGCCGCCGAACAGAAACGATAATTGCGCTCTTGTGCGGCGCAGCAAAACGTCGCAGCATGGAACAAGGCGGCTTATGGGGGCTTTACCGTTCGATGGGGACAGGGCGCGCGTTCGACGAGATCATGGGGAAGGGTGGCTCGACCACGCCACGGCCCGAACTCGCCGCGCTCGGCCAGTGGCTCGAAGACACGCCCGACGCCGAGCTCCGCCGCCGCCAGCAATCCGCCGAGGCGACCTTCCGCCAGCTCGGCATTACCTTCGCCGTTTATGGCGACAGCGATGCGTCCGAGCGGATCATCCCCTTCGACATCGTCCCGCGCATCTTCCTCGCTGACGAATGGGCGCGCCTTTCCGAAGGGCTGATCCAGCGCGTCGAGGCGATCAACGCGTTCCTCGACGATATCTATGGCGAGCGGAAGATCCTGAAGGCCGGCGTGCTCCCCGAGGACCTGATCTTCGGCAACCCGCAATTCCGCCCCGAGATCGCCGGCATCAGGCCGCCGCACGGCGTCTGGGCGCATATCTGCGGCATCGACCTGGTCCGCACCGGCCCCGACGAATTCTTCGTCCTCGAGGACAATGCCCGCACGCCTTCCGGCGTATCTTATATGCTCGAAAATCGCGAGGCGATGCTGCGCCTGTGCCCCGAGCTGTTCCGCGATTTCCGTGTGGCGGCGGTGGACTCCTATCCCGATCGCCTGCTCGAGACGATGAAGTCGGTCGCGCCCAACGGGTCCGGCCAGAATCCGGTGTGCGTCGTGCTGACGCCGGGCCATTACAATTCCGCCTATTACGAGCACAGCTTCCTCGCGGATTCGATGGGGATCGAGCTGGTCGAGGCCGCCGATCTGGTCGTCGATGACGATATCGTCTGGATGCGCACCATCGCCGGCCGGGTGAAGGTCGATGTGATCTACCGGCGGATCGATGACGACTATCTCGATCCGCTTGTCTTCCGTCCGGATTCGATGCTCGGCGTGCCCGGGCTGATCGCTGCCTATGCGGCAGGCAATGTCGCCCTGCTCAACGCGCCCGGCAACGGCATCGCCGACGACAAGGCGATCTACAGCTATATGCCCGAGATCGTCCGCTTCTATTCAGGTGCGGAGCCCAAGTTGCCCAATGTCGAGACCTGGCGCTGCCGCGAGCCCGAGGCGCTGAAATATGTCCTCGATCACCTCGAGGATGTGGTGGTGAAGCTGGTCGACGGCTCGGGCGGCTATGGCATGCTGGTCGGCCCGACCGCGAGCAAGGCCGAGATCGAAACCTTCCGCGCCGCGCTGATCGCCGAGCCGCACCGCTATATCGCGCAGCCGACGCTCGCGCTTTCGACTGTGCCGACGCTGAGCGACGCGGGCCTCGCGCCGCGGCATGTCGATTTCCGGCCGTTCGTGCTGACGGGATCAAGGGGCGTGCAGGTGGTCCCCGGCGGCCTGACGCGGGTGGCGCTCAAGGAGGGCTCGCTGGTGGTGAACTCGTCGCAGGGCGGCGGTACCAAGGACAGCTTCGTTCTGATGGACGGCGGCAATGTGCAGAGCCAGAGTCAGGGGCGGACGTCGTGATGCGCGTTGAATTGTACCCCCGCGAAGGAGCGTCGGGTCGAACCTGCCCCGCAGGTTCGAGGATCGTCCGGGGGACGATCCGGCCCTACGCTGGTCCAGACTGGGCTCCCGCCTTCGCGGGAGCACAACGAAGCGGGCCGGCCGGCTGATGCTCTCCCGCACTGCCTCGTCGCTCTACTGGCTCGGCCGCTATATCGAGCGCGCTGATTTCATCGCGCGCCTCGTCGAGGCCACCGTCCGTCTCGACGTCCTCTCGCCGCGCCCCGCCGGCGAGGCAGCCTGGGCCAGCGCGCTTGCCGTCACCGAAACCGACGAGGCCTTTGCCAAAAGCGGCGAGACGCTTACCCAGAGCCATGTCGCGCGCTTCCTCACGCTCGACGGCAGCCATCCCGGCTCGATCGTCCGCTGCCTCGACATGGCGCGCAACAATGCCCGTGCCGTCCGCACTGCGCTGACCCGCGAGGCCTGGACCGCGATCAACCGCGCCTGGCTGATCTTCCACAGCCGTACAAGCCCCGGCGGCGCCACCGCGACGCTCGGCCTGGTCGATGCGGTGAAGACCGAAGCGCGCGGCTTCGAAGGTGCGATCCATCGCATGCTGCGCAACCAGACGACCTGGTTCATCCGCCTCGGCCAGGCAGTCGAGCGCGCCGACAACACCGCGCGCCTGCTCGATGTGAAATATCATTTGCTGCTGCCCGAGGGCGAGCAGGTCGGCGGGGTGGTCGACCGCGATCAATGGACCACGATCCTCCAGACAGTCTCCGCCGTCACCGCCTATCGCTGGCTCTATTCGGAAGGACTGCGGCCCTCGAACGTCATCGACCTGCTGATCGCCCGAGCAGAAATGCCGCGCAGCCTCGCCGCCTCGGTCGAGGAGGCAGTCGATATCCTCAACCTGCTCGCGAAGCGTACCGGCCTCCACGGCGAGGCTGACCGCATGGCGCGGATGCGGCAATCGCGCCTGGCCAAGACCCGATCGGGCGAAGTCATTGCGAGCGGTCTGCACCAATATCTTCAGGCCTTCATCGCGGAGAATGATCTGCTCCACATGGCCATTGGCCGCCAGTTCAAGTTCAGCTGATGCGGCTCACGATCGATCACCGCACGATCTATCGCTTCTCAGCCCCGCAAGGGCGCCTCACCCAGATGCTCCGGCTCACGCCGGAGGATACGCATGACCAGGCCGTCGCGAGCTGGCAGCTCCATGTCGATTGCGACGCGCGGATGCGCCCCGGCCGTGACGGTTTCGGCAACCGCACCACCATGCTCTATGTCGAGGGGCCGATCGACCATATCGAGATCGCGGTCTCGGGCGAGGTGCTGACCAATGCCTCGAACGGCATCGTCCATGGCGCGCATGAGCCGCTGCCGCCTGCGGTCTTCCTGCGCACGACGGCGCTGACGGAAGGTGGCGACGCCCTGGCTGAATTCGCTGTCGATGCCGTCGCCGCGCTCAGGGATCCGGTCGAACGGCTCCACGCGCTCAACGGCGCGATCCACCGCAAGTTCGCGCTCGATCGCGGCCGTCCGGTGCCGGATCGAACCGCCGCTCAGGCCTTCGCGCTCGGCGCGGTCACCCCGCGCGACCTGGCCCAGATCTTCTGCGCCGCGGCGCGAGGGCTGCATATACCGGCACGCTATGTCTCGGGCTACAGCCCGGTCTGCTTCGAAGGCGACACGCGCCCCGCGCCCCATGGCTGGGCCGAAGCGCATGTCGAAGGGCTCGGCTGGGTCGCGTTCGATGCCTGCACTGGCCTGTCGGCGGACGAAGCCTATGCCCGCGTCGCGCTCGCGCTCGATTCAGCCGGTGCGGCACCCGTCGCCGGCTCGCGGCTGGGCGAGGGCGATGAAGAACTCGCTGTCGATCTGCATGTCGGCGGCAACGGGCAATAGCCCGATCTAACCATACGACATCTCGGATCGAAACCTATCCACCGTTCGGGCTGAGCCTGTCGAAGCCCCGGTTCTTGACGCAGCGTTTCGCGTACAAATGCCCTTCGACAAGCTCAGGGCGAACGGTGAATATGAGTCACCTATCGAGAGGTACTAAGCCAGCTCGTCCGCCAGCATCACAGTCTTCTGCGCGGGCGGCGCATAGGTCATGTCCTCGTCAGTGAGGAGCGACCAGCCTGACGGGCCCAGCACTTCGATCGGCCGGTAGCGCGTCTTGTACGCCATCCGCTCCGAACCCTTCACCCAATAGCCGAGATAGACATAGGGCAGGCCGACGCTGCGCGAGCGCAGGATATGGTCCATGATGATCTGGTTGCCGAGGCCCGGGCGAAGCGGATGATCGGCATCGAAGAAGCTGTAGATCATCGACAACCCGTCGGCCTGCTGATCCGTCAGGCACGCGCCGACCAGCCGGCCGCGTACGCCCGCGATCGCCGGCTCGCGATATTCGACGATGAAGCTGTTGACCGGCGAATGCTCGACCATGTCGGCATAATCGCCCTCGTCCATCTCGGCCATGCCGCCGCCCGGGTGGCGCGAGGCGAGGTAGCGGCGCAGCAGCTGATATTGTTCGTCGGTCGCCCAGGCACGGCACGCGTTAACCTCGAGATCGGCGTTGCGGCGGATCTGCTTGCGCTGGGTTGCGTTGGGATGAAAATCCGAAGCGACGACGCGCACCGAGACACAGGCAGTGCAGCCAGCGCAGCTCGGCCGATAGGCGACTGACTGGCTGCGCCGAAAGCCGATCCGCCCCAGCGCGTCATTGAGTTCGCCGGCATGCGGGCCGTTCAACTCGGTGAAGACCTTCCGCTCCTGGCGGCCCGGCAGATAGGGGCACGGGGAGGGACTCGTCACGAAAAAGCGCGGAAAGCGAAATGGCGCGGTCACCGCCTTGGTCCCCATTTTTCGCCGGCGCTTGCCCCCGGCTCAGGCATCTTATGAATCGCCTGAGTCGTGATGAAAAGCGGCTTTACCATGATTGAAGGTTAACGAAGTCTTTCGGCCAAGTCTTGCGCTTTGGACGCGCGTGCAAGGGCCTTCGCGAACCACCGCGGAACAATATCTTATTGGGAGAATCCCGGATAGAGTCGCAGGATTCGTTTCGTCGCAGGTACGATTCGCTTCGTCAGGCAAGTTCGACTGGCGAGACCTCGTAACCGCCTGCGCGCAGTGCCGCCATTAACCGGTCGAGATGCGCCCGGTCGCGCGTTTCGCACTCGATATCGGTGATCAGGCCCTTGGCCGGCAGCGTCGTGAAGACGCGCTGGTGATAGACCTCGATGATGTTGACCCGCTCCGTGTCGAAGATCCGCGCGACGTTGAACAGCGCGCCGGGCTGATCCTGAAGCCGGATGCGCAGGCGCGCGAGACGGCCCGAGCGCGCGAGATCGCGCAGCAGGACATTGGCGAGCAGCCGCGTGTCGATATTGCCGCCGCACAGCACTACGCCGACCGTCTTGCCCTTGAACCGCTCGGGATAGGAAAGCAGCGCGGCCAGGCCTGCCGCACCGGCGCCTTCGACCACGGTCTTTTCGATCTGAAGCAACAGGCTCACCGCCTGTTCGAGGCTGCGCTCGCTGACCAGGACGATATCATCGACCAGCGCCTTTACCATACGCGCGGTGATCGCGCCCGGCTCCTTGACCGCGATGCCCTCCGCGAGCGTGTCGCCGGCGCACGGCATGTCGGTGCCGTTGATGCGGTTGTACATCGAGGGAAAGAGCTCGGCCTCGACGCCGATCACTTCGATCGGGTGATCGGCGGCGCGCGCGACCGTCGCCATGCCGGAGATCAGCCCGCCACCGCCGATCGGCGTGACGAACGTGTCGATCGACGGCACATCGGCCAGCATCTCGATCGCGACCGTTCCCTGCCCGGCAATCACGCGGACATCGTCGAACGGATGGACAAAGGTCAGGCCGCGCTCGGCCTCGAGCTCGCGGGCATGGGCATAGGCCGCGTCGAACGTATCGCCGAACAGCACGACATTGGCGCCGTGCCCCTCGGTCTGGGTGATCTTCACCGTCGGCGTGTTGGTCGGCATCACGATCGTCGCCGGGATGCCGAGCCGGTGCGCGTGATAGGCAAGGCCTTGGGCATGGTTGCCGGCCGAGGCAGCGATCACGCCCTTGGTCTGCGGATCGAGCTGCAGCAGCGTGTTGAGCGCGCCGCGTTCCTTGTACGCCGCGGTGAATTGAAGATTCTCGAACTTCAGATAGACGGTCGCGCCAGTGAGCTGCGAAAGCGTGTGGCTGATGAAGGTCGGCGTGCGGACGATGGCGTCGGCAATGCGCCCATGCGCGGCCTGCACATCGGCGAGGGTGACGGGGAGCTTTTCGGCGGCGGGCAGGGGATTGGTAGCCATAGCCGATGCCGCCTAGACCATCTGGCGCCGCGAAGGAACATTCCTTATCGCGGGCGGCATGAGCAACATCGCATTCATCGGAACCGGCGTGATGGGCGCCCCCATGGCGGGGCATCTGGTCGCGGCCGGGCACAATGTCACTGTCTACAACCGCACGCGCGAAAAGGCCGAGGCCTGGGCGGCGAAATATGGCGGCATGGTCGCCGCGACCCCGGCCGAGGCGGCCGCGGGCAAACAGGCGGTCTTCACCTGTGTCGGCAATGACGATGACCTTGCCGGGGTAACGCTCGGCCCGGACGGCGCGTTCGCGGCGATGGCGCCGGGCGCCCTGTTCGTGGACCACACCACGGTCTCGGCGAAGATCGCGAAACGGCTCGCCGTAAAGGGTGGCGCGAAAGGCCTGTTCGTCGTCGATGCGCCGGTCTCGGGCGGCCAGGCCGGGGCCGAGAACGGCAAGCTCTCGATCATGTGCGGCGGCACCGCGGAAGCGATGGCGAAGGCCGAACCGCTGATGCAGGCCTATGCGCTGCGCATCGTCCATATCGGCGCGGCCGGGGCGGGCCAGACCACCAAGATGGTCAACCAGATCGCGATCGCCGGCGTCGTGCAGGGCGTGGCCGAGGCGCTGCGCTTTGCCCAGGTCGCCGGGCTCGATACCGACAAGGTGTTCGAGGCGGTGTCGGGCGGCGCCGCGTCGAGCTGGCAGATGGTCAATCGCTGGGCGACGATGAGCGAGGACAAGTTCGATTTCGGCTTCGCGGTGGACTGGATGCGCAAGGATCTCGGGCTGACGCTCGACGAGGCGAAGCGCAACGGCGCGGTGCTGCCGCTGACGGCGCTGGTCGATCAATTCTATGCTGACGTGCAGAAGATGGGTGGTGGCCGGGACGATACGAGCTCGCTGATCCGGAGGCTGCCGAAGTGATCTTCTTCTTTCGTCATGCCGGACCTGTTCCGGCATCCATCGTGCCGCAAGAGCAGCGGCTGGTGCGTGTGCGGGCCGATGGACCCCGGAACAAGTCCGGGGTGACGGCTGCTATTGTGGCGTCACTCACCTTCCTCACCACCCCCGCCTATGCCGATGCCCTGGTCGACAACGTCAACGGCATGACGCTCGACGCGACCGGCAACGTCGTCCACTTCAACGGCATGCTGATCTCGCCCGACGGCAAGGTCGTCCGCCTGTTGCAGCCGAGCGACCGGCGCCCCGACAAGCTCGACTGGCTCGCCAATATGAAGGGGCAGGTGCTGCTCCCCGGCTTCATCGACGCGCATGGCCATGTCATGGCGCTTGGCTTCCGCGCGCTCGAGCTCGATCTGTCCGGCACGAAATCGCTCGACGAGGCCAAGGCGAAGATCGCTGCCTATGCCGCCGAGAATCCCGACAAGAAATGGATCCTGGGTGGCGGCTGGAACCAGGAGGTCTGGGCGCTTGGCCGCTTCCCGACCGCCGCCGATCTCGACGCGGTGGTCAGCGATCGCCCGGTCTGGCTCGCCCGTGCCGACGGCCATGCCGCCTGGGCGAACAGCGCGGCGATGAAGGCGGCGGGCGTCACCGCGAAAAGCGTGTCGCCCCCCGGCGGCCGGATCGAGAAGATCGGCCTCGCGCCCGCCGGCGTGTTCGTCGATGCCGCCAAGGCCCTGGTCGACAAGGCAGTGCCGCAGCCCTTGCCCAAGGATCGCGACATGGCGTTCCAGAAGGCGCAGTCGATCCTGCTCAGCTTCGGCATCACCGCGACCTCGGACATGGGAACCAGCCTCGACGAATGGCTGAGCTATCGCCGCGCAGGTGATATCGGTGCGCTGCGCGTCCGGATCATGAGCTATGGCTATGGCGTCGAGACGGCGATCCGCATCGGCGGCGCCGGTCCGACGCCCTGGCTCTATGACGACAGGTTGCGGATGGGTGGCGTGAAGCTCTATGCCGATGGCGCGCTCGGGTCCCGCGGCGCCTGGCTCAAGGCACCCTATAGCGACGCGCCCGGCCAGTCCGGCGCCGGCTTCATGGCCGATGACGTGATCCGCAACCAGATGAGCCGCGCCGCGATGGACGGCTATCAGGTCGCGGTTCATGCGATCGGCGACAAGGCCAATGCCCAGGTTCTCGACGCGATCGACGAGATGTCGCAGACCTACAAGGGCGATCGGCGCTGGCGGATCGAGCATGCCCAGATCGTCGACCCGGCCGACCTGCCCAAATTCGCGCAGCACGGCACGATCGCCTCGATGCAGCCGACTCATGCCACCTCGGACCGGACCATGGCCGAGGCGCGGCTCGGCCCCGCGCGGCTGGCGGGCGCCTATGCCTGGGCGACGATGCTGAAGAACCATGTGCCGCTTGCGTTCGGCTCGGACTATCCGGTCGAGAGCCCCGATCCCTTTGCCGGCTGGGCGGCTGCGTTCACGCGCCAGGATGCGAATGGCGAACCGTTCGGCGGCTGGCGTCCGGAAGAGAAGGTGACGCGCGAACAGGCCTGGTGGGCCTTCACCGCCGGCGCTGCCTATGCCGGCTTCGCCGAGGATCGTTTCGGCCGCCTCGCACCGGGCCAGCGCGCCGATTTCATCATCGTCGACCGCGACCCGCTGCTCGCCAGCCCGAGCGACCTGCGCGCGACCAAGGTGGAGCAGACCTGGGTCGGCGGGCACAAGGCGTGGGCGGCGCAATAGAGCACGGAACCTAATCCAATCCGTCATGCCGGACTTGTTCCGGCATCCATCGTTCGGCACAAACTGGCGCTCATGAGAGAGCGCCAACCCTGCGTCTATCTTCTGGCAAGCAAGTTCTACGGGCGCCTATATATTGGCGTGACGTCCAACCTGATCGGCCGCATCCAGCAGCATCGTGACGGCACATTCGACGGCTTCACCAAGCGCTACGATATCAAGCGCCTGGTCTGGTTCGAAGTCGGCGAGACAATGGAAGGTGCCATCACGCGCGAGAACACGATGAAGAAGTGGCCGCGCGACTGGAAGATCAACCTGATCGAGCGGGAGAATCCCGCCTGGAACGATCTTGCGGTGGGATTGGGATTTGACCCGCTGCCGTAGCGCTCGCGGCGCGATGGACCCCGGGACGAGCCCGGGGTGACGTCCTTAAATTCGGCGAAAAACGAAGGGCCGCGGTGCCCCCCGGCGCCGCGGCCCTACTCCCGGATGAAGCAGGAAGCGTGACGATCCGTCAGGCAACCTCGGAGATCGGCATCGAGACCTCGTCGGGCTCGCGCAGCACATAGCCGCGGCCCCAGACGGTCTCGATATAATTCTCGCCCTCACAGGCCAGGCTGAGCTTCTTGCGCAGCTTGCAGATGAACACGTCGATGATCTTGAGCTCGGGTTCGTCCATGCCGCCATACAGGTGGTTGAGGAACATTTCCTTGGTGAGCGTGGTGCCCTTGCGGAGCGAGAGCAGCTCCAGCATCGCATATTCCTTGCCGGTCAGGTGGACGCGGCTGCCATCGACTTCGACTGTCTTGGCATCGAGGTTGACGGCGAGCTTGCCGGTGCGGATGACCGACTGGCTGTGGCCCTTGGAGCGGCGCACGACGGCGTGGATACGGGCCGTGAGTTCTTCGCGGTGGAACGGCTTGGTGACATAATCATCGGCGCCGAAGCCGAAGCTGCGCACCTTGGAATCCATTTCGTTGATGCCGGAGAGGATCAGCACCGGGGTCTGCACCCGGGCGACGCGCAGTTTCTTCAGCACATCGTAACCATGCATGTCAGGCAGGTTCAGGTCGAGCAGGATGATATCGTAATCATAGAGCTTGCCGAGATCGAGGCCTTCCTCGCCCAGATCGGTCGTGTAGACGTTGAAACCTTCGGTCGTCAGCATCAGCTCGATCGCCTTGGCGGTCGTCGGCTCGTCCTCGATCAGCAACACGCGCATCTGGCAGTCCCCTGTCACTTGCGGCGCTCGAAGCCCCCGCTGGCCCGACACACCCTGCACAAGTTATTAACCTGATTAGGGATGAACGCAAAAGGTTAATTCTTCGCTAACCGGCCTGACTCCACGAGTCGCGGGGAATCTCCTGGTTAGTAATTACACCTAGAATCGGGTTAACGCGCCGGCTGGATCCGGCCTCGAGCCTCTTCGGCGGCGCAGATGCCGCGGAAGCGGTCGGTCAAAAATGTGATCAGCGCTTCGACCCGTGCCGGGCGAAGATTGCCCGGCGGCGTCAGCAGATGCAGCGCGATCGGCGGGCTGTGCCAATCCGTCAGGATCGCCTCGAGCACGCCGCTGGCCAGATCGCCGCCGACGATGAAATCGGGCAGCAGCCCGATGCCGAGCCCGGCCCGCAGCGCCGGCAGCAGCGCATCTCCACTGTTCGACCGCAACGGCCCGGCGGGTCGCACCGCAACCTCGGCGCCGCCCGGCCCATGGAAGCGCCACGGGCCCGTGACATTGGTGTAACCGAGACAGGCATGTTCGCCGAGCTGGGCGGGATGGGTCGGCCGGCCATGTTTCTCGAGATAGCCCGGCGCGGCCACGATATGCGTGGCGATCGGCCCGAGCCGCCGCGCCCGCAGCGAGCTGTCTGGCAGGTCGGCGATGCGCAGCGCCACATCGATGCCCTCGGCCACGATATCGACCTTGGCGTCGGAGAGGTTGAGGTCGATCTCGATCCCGGGATGGTCAGCGAGGAATTCGGCGAGGGCCGGCGTCACGCTGACCAGGCCGAGCGTCATCGGCGCGGTGACGCGGATCAGGCCGGTCGGCGCCGTCGCCGCATCATGCGCGGCTTCCTCGGCGGACTGCGCTTCGGCGAGGATGCGCCCGGCATGTTCGGCGAGCCGCTTCCCGCTCTCAGTCAGGGTCAGCCGGCGCGAGGTGCGGTGGAACAGCGACTGGCCGAGATGCGCCTCGAGCCGCGTGACGGCCTTGGAGACGGTCGCTTTGGACACGCCGATCGCATCCGCCGCGCCGCTGAACGAGCGATGCTCGACGACGGAGGCGAAGATCGCCCAGGCTTCGAGATCCGGCAGCCGCATTCCTGTCCCCTTTCGTCATGCCGGACTTGTTCCGGCCTGCGCACGGGCAGGCAAGTCCGGGGCAGCAAGCATAGGGATTGAAACGATCGGTTTCCAGCGTTTCCATTTACGGCGTGATCAAAATCCCTATCTTGGCCGCAACAAGGAGACACACAATGATCGAGAAAAGATCGTTCGAGAGCCTGGGTCATGCCGATCATGGCTGGCTCAATGCCCGCCACCATTTCAGCTTCGCCAATTATTATGATCCGAGCCGCATGGGCTGGGGCGCAATCCGCGTCTGGAACGACGACGAGATCGGCCCGAATTCGGGCTTTCCGGCGCATCCCCACCGCGACATGGAGATCATCACCTATGTCCGCAAAGGTGCCATCACCCATAAGGATTCGATGGGCAATGAAGGCCGCACCGGGGCTGGCGACGTCCAGGTGATGAGCGCCGGCACCGGCATCCGCCACGCCGAATATAATCTCGAGCCCGAGACGACCACGCTCTTCCAGATATGGATCGAGCCGAAGCGCACCGGCGGCTCGCCGTCATGGGGCGCCAAGCCCTTCCCGAAGAGCGACCGCACCGGCAAGTTCGCCGTGCTCGCCAGCGGGTTCGCCGAGGACAAAGAGGCCCTCCCGATCCGCGCCGATGCGCGGGTGCTGGGCGCGACGGTGAAGGCGGGCGAGACGATCACCCATGAGGTCGGGGAGGGGCGCCATGCCTATCTCGTCCCCGCGACCGGCGCGATCGAGATCGACGGCAAACCCTTCAACGCTCGCGATGGTGCCGCGATCGGCGGCGGCCAGACTGTCACCATCAAGGCGATCGAAGACGCCGAGCTGGTGCTGGTCGACTCCGAATAAACAGGTTCCCGCGCCTGCCTCCTTCCTCCCCCCAACCCCTTGGGTGGATGCAGGCGCAGGTGGGGGTGGGCATTCGTCCTCCGCGAAAGTCCCGGCAGTTGCGGCCGGGCGTCCACCCCCAAAGCTTTCCACACCCGAAGAACGCCATACTCGAAGAAGGAATGTGAAAATGACCAAGGTCCTGGTGCTCTATTACTCGTCCTACGGCCATCTCGAGCAGATGGCGGATGCCGTCGCCGAGGGCGCGCGCTCTGCCGGTGCCGAGGTCGATATCCGCCGCGTGCCCGAAACCGCCCCGGCCGAAGTCGCCATCGCGGCCGGCTTCAAGCTCGATACCGCCCATCCGACGATCAGCGGCGTCGCCGAGCTCGCCAATTATGATGCGATCATCGTCGGCGCGCCGACCCGCTTCGGGCGGATGCCGAGCCAGATGGCGAGCTTCCTCGATCAGGCCGGCGGGCTGTGGTTCACCGGCGCGCTCAACGGCAAGGTCGGCGGCGCCTTCACCTCGACCGCGACCCAGCATGGCGGCCAGGAGACGACGCTCTTCTCGATCATCACCAATCTGCTGCATTTCGGCCTGACCATTGTCGGCCTCGATTACGGCTTTGCCGGCCAGTCGGGCGTCAAGGAAGTGCACGGCAATTCGCCTTATGGCGCGACGACGATCGCCGATGGCGACGGCAGCCGCCAGCCGAGCAGCGTCGAGCTCGACGGCGCCCGCTATCAGGGCCGCCGTATTGCCGAGGTCGCGGGCAAGCTCGCTGCCTGAGGCAAGTCAGTAGCGCCCGGGCAGCAGCAGGATTGCCGGCGGAGCCACCGTCGCCTGCGCTGCCCGGGAGGCAGGCCCGTCAATCACCGGGCTCGCCGGAAACTCCGCCCGAGCGTGTGCGAACACCAGCCGCGCGCGCGCTGCGCCCGGCTTCTCGATCGACGTGCCGACCCAGCGCCAGTGCCAGGGCTCCCAGGTCACGCCCTGCGCATTGTCCTGCGGGAAGGACAGCTCGAAGCCGTAATCGGGTGCATGGGCGAGCAGCCACTTCCCCACCTCGGTCTCGGCGAAACAGGGATCGACATCGGGGCAATGCGCCGCCGGCCGAACCCCGAAATCGATCGCATAGCCAGTCGAATGCTCGCTGAAGCCGGGCGGCCCGACGGAATGGGCGCGCAGCACCGCGTCGCGGCAGGCGTTGCCGGCCCGGCCCGCATGGCAGAACACGGCGCGCTGATGAGCCTCGGTCCGGTAACAGGAAACGCCCCTGAGCTTCCCGGCAATGCCCGGCGTCGCATTGGCGCCGTTGAGCAAATGGGTGAGGTCTACCGCGGCATCATGCTGCATCCGGCAGGGCACGCCGAGCCCGAAGCCGCGCATCACGATTTCGAGATCGCTTGGCGGCGCTTCGTCATAGGGAAGATGCCCGAACAGGCGGCCGTCTGTGTCGGGAATGCCGATGGGCATGGGCGCGGCCACATGCACGGATCTTGCGGCGCGCGCGTGCCGACGCACCGCGCCAGCGCCCGTCGGCACGAGGCAGAGCGCCGCCATAACGATCCCGATCGCGCGCTGTGTGGTGATCTTCACTGCCCGTTGCTCTGGCATGCGCGGCCGCGGAGTGGCAAGGGCGAGACATGCTCGCAAACAAAGTCCTGTTCATCGACGGCGAGGCGATCGTCATCGACAAGCCGGCCGGCCTTCCGGTCGACCGGCCGCGTGACGGCTCGCTCAGCCTTGAAAACCATCTCGACGGCCTCACCTTCGGCTTCAAGCGCTGGCCCCAGCCAGTCCACCGGCTCGATCGCGATACCTCGGGCTGCCTGCTCCTATCGCGCAACCCCAAGGCGCACGCCCGGTTCCATCACGCCTTCGAGGCGGGGATTGTCGAGAAACGCTATCTCGCTGTGCTGGACGGCGTGCCCGAGGGCGAAAGCGGCCTGATCGATCTCGCCCTCGCCAAGATCAGCAGCGCCGAGGCCGGCTGGCGGATGCGTGGCGATCCCAAGGGCAAGCCCTCGCGCACTGCCTGGCGCGTGCTCGCAGTCAGGGACGGCCGCGCTTTTGTCGAGTTCCTCCCCGAAACCGGCCGCACCCACCAGATCCGCGTGCACGCCGCCGAGGCCCTTGGCGCGCCGGTGGTCGGCGATCCGATCTACGGCAAGGGCGGCCAGGAAACCCTGCTCCACGCCGCCTGGTTGAAAGTGCCGCGCGAGGGCAAGGAACCGATCATCGCTGAAGCGCCTCTGCCCGAACGCTTCCTGAAGGCGGGGTTCGGCGAGGGTTGAGCTAGCGCCGGGACTACCACCACTTCCGTTCGCCCTGAGCTTGTCGAAGGGCTGCTCTCCTCTTCCACGACGACGGAAGAAGAAGGGCTTCGACAAGCTCAGCCCGAACGGGAGAGTTAGTCGATCGGCTTGCCCCGCAAGCTCTTCACCGTCGAGCGCTTGGCCTTGCCGTCCATCCGCCGCGCCTTCGCCGCTTTGGAGGGCTTGGTCGGTCGCCGTTTCTTCGGCACGATCGTCGCCTCGCGGATCAGGTCGAACAGCCGCTCGCGAATCTCCTGCCGGTTGAGCAATTGCGAGCGCGCGCCCTCGCTTTTCAGTACCAGCACGCCCTCGCGTGTCATCCGGCTGCCGGCGAGGATCTCGAGCCGCGCCTTGACCGCTTCCGGCAGGTTCGGGGAATTGCGCACGTCGAAGCGGAGCATCACCGCTGAATCGGTCGTATTGACGGATTGCCCGCCCGGCCCGGACGAACGCGTGAAGCTTTCCTCGATTTCCTCGCTGTCGATGGCTATCGAGCGGGTGACGGGCAGGCGCGGCATGCCTCTTCCTACGGCGTGGGATGCGAAGTGCAACGCAGCTGTTTCTTCTGCTTCCCCGGCGAAGGCCGGGGCCCAGTCGGGAAGGCTTTCGTGACGACGCGAGTCGCTCGTTACCTTCTGTTTCCCAACTGGGCCCCGGCCTCCGCCGGGGAACGAATAAAGGTAAGAGCACAGTGTACGAATTCGCGGTGTCGGCAGACTCGAAAGCCGAACTCTATCACGATCTCCACGCAGCGCTCGATGCGCTGACCGCGGACGAGCCCGACACGGTCGCCAATATGGCGAACGCGGCCGCCCTGATCTGGCAATATCTCCCCGATCTCAACTGGTCGGGCTTCTATCGTCTGGTCGATGGCGAACTCGTGCTCGGCCCGTTCCAGGGCAAGCCGGCCTGTATCCGCATCGCGATCGGCGCCGGGGTCTGCGGCGCGGCGGCGGCGAGCCGCGAGACCCAGCTGGTCGAGGACGTCCACGCCTTTCCCGGCCATATCGCCTGCGATGCGGCGAGCCGCTCCGAGCTGGTGGTGCCGATCGTCCAGGACGGCCGGCTGATCGGCGTGCTCGATCTCGACAGCCCGAGCCCGGCCCGGTTCGACGCTGGGGATGCCGCCGGTTGTGAGGCGCTGATGCGCCTGCTCGCGCCCCGCATTGCCGGCTGATCCGAATCGGGACACAGCAAGACTCGCGAAAATCTGGGGAATTTGGTAACGAAACTCTTAATCATCGGGCGCATGCGCGCTCGTGCGGGAGATGTTTACCATGCGGACCCTAGCGATCGCTGGCCTTGTAATGGTTACTGCGATCACTGCGACTCAAGCTGCTGCACAGCACAGATTGTCGAACGGGCAGGTCTGGCAGAACGGGCATATCGTACCGTCAACGCCGAACGTCCCCGCCTATCCCAATGGCGTCGAGCCCGGTCCGCAACATATCGGTGGCGGCTATAATTCAGGACCGCTGCCTGGCACCCGGCCGACCCACCCTCCCTCGGGCCAGTCGCGCTGGGGCGGCAGTGTCGGCGGGCGCTGGCAGGGCGGCACCCACGCGCCCGGCGGATGGAACGCCTATCGCCGCCCGAGCCGCGGCTGGATCATGCCGAGCTACTGGATCTCGCCCAGCTTCTTCATCGACGATTACGGCACCTACGGCCTGTCGACACCGCCCCAGGGCTATAGCTGGTCGCGCTATTATGACGACGCTGTGCTGACCGACCGGAGCGGTCGCATCTATGATTCAGTCAGCGGCATCGACTGGGACAGCTATGACAGCGCCGACGCCTATGGTTATGGCGGCGGCGGCGGCTCGGCGAGCGCCGGTTATGGCTATGCCGCGGCAGCGGGCGGCGGCGGGGGCGGCGGCTATGGCGCGTCCTATCCGCAGCCCCAGCCCGGCCCCGGCGCCTGGTCGAACCAGCCCGCGCCCTATCCCGCACAGCCCGCTTATGCGCCGCCCCCGCCGCCGATGCAGGGCGGCGGCTACACCACCACGACAAGTTCGGGCGGCTATATCAGCGGCGGCTATTGGTATCCGCCGGTGACGACCACGACGGTCACGATCCAGTCGGCACCGGTCGTCACGACCACCACCACGGAATATATCGAAACCACCTATGCGCCGGCGCGCCATGTGTACCGCGCGGTGAAGCGGAAATATCGGCCCGCGCCGCGTCGCACCTGCTCATGCGGCTGCTGTCGCTGATCTGAATACCTCTCCTGCCGGGGGGATGGGGGGCCCGTGCTGCGGCACGGGGAGTTGAGGGCGGGCCCGGGGGGGACCCGCCCTCCTCTGATTCTCAGCCGGGTGAAGCGAAGGTAACCAGGCTTTCCGCGCCGTCCGGCCCCAGCGCGGAAACGCCGACGAAATTGTCGTCGATCGGCACATTCTTCAGCAGGTCAGTCTGGGCCGTCGCGGGCAGGTCGACCGACTTCTGCCAGTCCTGCATATCGTTGCGCCGCCAGCGTACCCGGTAGCCGGTGGCGCCCTCGACCGGGTGCCATTTGACCGTCGTGTCATAACCCAGCGCGCCCGCGACGGTGACGCCGTCAGGTGCGGCGGGCGCTGCGGCGAGGCGGCGGATCGTCGCGATGTTGATCGCGCTCACCTTGGCGAGATAGGCGAAATCCATCTTGTCGACCGTGTCGCCATAGGCCACGCCGTTTTCGGTGCGGACATCCTGGTGCTGCGCATTCCAGTTCTCGGTCGCCACGGTGAAGCGCACCGCCGGATAGCCGAGTTCCAGGAACGGCTCATGGTCTCCGCCGCGCCCGAGCCGGTCCGGCCGCCGGTCGACGAACACATCGAGCCCGCCGGGGATCGTCCGCGCAATCCCGTCGACCGCCTTGGCCAGCGCGCGCGAAGGCCCGTCATCCTCGCCGCCATTCTGCCCGCGTGCCTGCAGCGCCTTCAGATCCTCCGAGGCGCGGATTCCTTCCGAAAACACGCGCACATGGTCAGCGACGCGCACGCCGTTCTGGCCGACCGTGTTGCCGACAATGTCGTTGTTGAGCATTGCCGAGACGATCCAGTTCTTCTGCTTCGCGGTCTCGGCGAGCAGGGTGCCGCCATACAGCCCCTGTTCCTCGCCCGAGAAGATCGCATAGACGATGGTCGCGCGGAACTTCTCCTTCGACAGGATCCGCGCCGCCTCGAGCACGAGCGCCACGCCCGATCCGTCGTCATTCGCGCCGGGTGCATCGCTCGTCGCGTTCATCGCATCGGATACGCGACTGTCGATATGCGCGCCGATGATGATCACCCGGCGCGATTCCACGCCCTGCTGGAAGCCGAGCACATCGACGATCTCGACGCCATTCGGTGCGCGCTTGCCCGTGAAGGTGCGCGCGATATTGGCGCTGGTGATGCAGCCGCCGCACGCATCCGAGATCCGCGTCAGTTCGCCCGCCACCCAGCTCCGCGCTGCGCCGATGCCGCGCTTCGGGTCGTCGGGCGAGGACAGGGTATGCCGGGTGCCGAAGCTGACGAGCTTCTCGACCGTGGCTTTCAGTCGGGCCGGGTCGGGCGCGTCCTGGGCGACGGCGGGGGTGGCGACGAGAAGGGCGGCGAGGGGGAGGATGGTGCGCATCGGTGGATGGTGCCGGGCCGCGCCGCTCCGCGCAAGTATCAGCTCAACCGGTCGATCGCCTCACGATCGAGCGAGCCCGGGATGATCATCAGCGGAATCGGCAGCACGCCGGCATCGGCGCTCGCGAAATGGCTGACCAGCGGCCCGGGCGCACCGGTCGCGGCGGCGGCAAGCACCAGTGCGGCGATGTTCGGGTTGCCGGCAATCACGTCGCGGATGATCTTCGGCCCTTCGCCCTGGCGGACGGTGATCGAGGGCCTCAGCCCCGATTCCTCCAGCAGGGTGCCCGCCGCGCCGGCGACCAGCGCCTCGGCATGGATGCGCGCCTCTTCCTCGATCGTCGCCTGGACGCCGCCAAAGGCGACGAACTCGGTCGGCGGCATCAGCGCGAGGATCTCGACGCCACCGCCGGTCTTCACCGCGCGCCGCGCCGCGAAGCGCAGGGCTATCTCGCTTTCCGGGCTCTCGTCGATCACGACCAGATAGATGCGCATGGCCTTTGGCCTCCCCTCGCGCTAGTTGGCGCGCGTTGCGCCGTTGCGCAAGTGCGGGCTCCCCCGAGCCGGTACAGGCGCAATCCTGATCATCCCCGGCACAAGCGCGGTCTTGACCGGACGTGCCACGGGCGCAAAGGAAACTGGCCGTTACGGAATCGGGTAAGGACGCTTCATGTCGATCGAGATCAAGATGCCTGCGCTGTCGCCGACGATGGAGGAGGGCACGCTGGCCAAATGGCTCGTCAAGGAAGGCGATACCGTCAAGTCCGGCGACCTGATGGCCGAAATCGAAACCGACAAGGCGACGATGGAATTCGAAGCGGTCGATGAAGGCGTGATCGGCAAGATCCTCGTCGCCGAGGGGACTGACGGCGTGAAGGTCGGCACCACGATCGCAGTCCTGCTGGAAGAGGGCGAGAGCGCCGGGGCGGCACCGGCGCCCGCGCCCAAGGCTGCTGCACCTTCTTCCCCTCTCCCAGCGGGAGAGGGTGGCGCGCCGAAAGGCGCGACGGGTGAGGGCGACAAGCCTGCTACCGCTCCTGCCTCTGCTTCACCCTCACCCTCACCCTCACCCTCACCCTCACCCTCACCCTCACCCTCACCCTCACCCTCCGCCGCTGAAGCGGCTCCCCCCTCTCCCGCTGGGAGAGGGGAAGAAAGAGTCAAGGCAAGCCCGCTCGCGCGCCGCATTGCCGCCGAAAAGGGCGTCGAGCTTTCGGCGCTCGAAGGCTCGGGCCCGAACGGCCGGATCGTCAAGGCCGATGTCGAGGGCGCCAGGCCCGGCGCCGCGCCTGCAGCGAAGCCGGCCGCCGCAGCACCTGCCGCCGCAGCACCCGTCGCAGCCGCTGCGCCGAAAGCCGTGCCGATCCCCGATATCCCGCACACCGCCGAGAAGCTCAGCAATATCCGCAAGGTGATCGCGCGCCGCCTCACCGAATCCAAGCAGACGGTGCCGCATATCTATCTCACCGTCGATATCCGGCTCGACAAGCTGCTCAAGCTCCGCACGGAGTTCAACGCAGCGCTCGAGCCGCGCGGCGTGAAGCTCTCGGTCAATGATCTGCTGATCAAGGCGCTGGCGGTCAGCCTGATCCAGGTGCCGAAGTGCAACGTCATGTTTACCCCCGATCAGCTGATCAGCTTCCAGCGCGCCGACATCTCGGTCGCGGTCAGCACGCCTTCGGGCCTGATCACGCCGATCATCGCCGATGCGAACAGCAAGGGCCTCGCCGCGATCTCGGAGCAGATGAAGGATCTCGCCGCCCGCGCCCGCGACAACAAGCTCAAGCCCGAGGAATATCAGGGCGGTACCGCCAGCCTCTCGAACATGGGCATGTTCGGGATCAAGCAGTTCGAGGCAGTGATCAATCCGCCCCAGGGCATGATCATGGCGATCGGTGCTGGCGAGAAGCGCCCCTGGGTGATCGACGATGCGCTCGGCGTGGCGACGATCATGTCGGCGACCGGCAGCTTCGATCACCGCGCGATCGATGGGGCGGACGGCGCGCAGCTGATGCAGGCGTTCAAGGCGCTGGTCGAGAACCCGCTCGGCATGGTGGCGTGAGGGCGCGGTGAAACATACGCTTGTCGAACTGCTTCATCTCGCCTCGGGCCTGGTCGGGGCGGCACTCATCGCATGGCTCGCGGCCTGGGCTGTGCCGAATGTCGAGGATACGATCTGGGCGGTCGCCTATATCGCGATGCTGATCGTCGTGTTCATGGCCGTGCGGCCGCTGCGCCTCGCCTGGCGCGCCGACCGGCAGGGCGCATCCAGTGTCGATGCCTGAGGCCTGTCAACCAGCCCGACGGGCGATCTGCACGGTTCGCGCTGGTTCGCGTCGATGAAAGATCGAAGGCGACCGAGCTGACGCGTTACTTGGCTGCAACCAGGATGAGAAAGACGGGCGTCCCGACGACTATCAAGAAGAGCGCCCCGAGGATGAGCGCCACCGAGACCTTAACAACGCGATTTTCCTGCATAGATCATTTTCTACAGATACCGTTCGAACAAGGAAACCTACGTGGCTGATACTTTCGATCTCATCATCCTCGGTTCCGGCCCCGGCGGCTATGTCGCTGCGATCCGCGCGGCGCAGCTTGGCCTCAAGACCGCGATCGTCGAGCGTGAGCGGCTCGGCGGCATCTGCCTCAACTGGGGCTGCATCCCGACCAAGGCGCTGCTGCGTACCTCGGAAATCTATCATTATATGAGCCACGCCAGCGATTACGGCCTCACCGTCGAAAAGCCGGGCTTCGATCTGACGAAGATCGTCGAACGCTCGCGCAAGGTCGCCGGCCAGCTCAATGCCGGCGTGACCGGCCTGATGAAGAAGAACAAGGTGACCGTCTATGCGGGCACCGGCACGCTCACCGGCAAGGGCAAGCTCAGCGTCACCCAGGGCGACAAGACCACCGAGCTCGAGGCGAAGAACATCATCGTCGCGACTGGTGCCCGGGCGCGCGACCTGCCTTTCGCCAAGGCTGACGGCAAGCGCATCTGGACCTACCGCCATGCCATGGTGCCCGAGGAGATGCCGACCAAATTGCTGGTGATCGGTTCGGGCGCGATCGGCGTCGAGTTCGCCAGCTTCTATTCGGACATGGGCGCGGAAGTGACCATCGTCGAAATGCTGCCGCGCATCGTGCCCGTAGAGGATGAGGAAGTCTCCGCCTTCATGGAAAAGGCGCTGACCAAGCAGAAGATCAGGATCCTGACCGGCGTTGGCATCGAGGGCCTGACGCCCGGCGCGAACAGCGTCACCGCCAGGATCAAGGGCAAGGACGGTACCGTCACATCGGAGGAATTCAGCCACGCGATCGTCGCGATCGGCATCGTCCCCAATGTCGAGAATATCGGGCTCGAAACCGTCGGCGTCGAGCCGGACCAGCGCTTCCATATCAAGGTCGACGGCTATGGTCGCACCAATGTCGAAGGCATCTGGGCGATCGGCGACGTCACCGGGCCGCCCTGGCTGGCGCACAAGGCAAGCCATGAGGGCGTGATCGCAGTGGAGAAGATGGCCGGCCTCGATCCGCATCCGCTGCAGACGGGTAACATCCCGGGCTGCACCTATTCGCGTCCGCAGGTAGCTTCCGTCGGCATGACCGAGGCAAAGGCGAAGGAAGCCGGATATGAAGTGAAGGTCGGCAAATTCCCCTTCATCGGCAACGGCAAGGCGATCGCGCTCGGCGAGGCCGAGGGTTTCGTGAAGACGGTATTCGACGCCAAGACCGGCGAGCTGCTCGGCGCGCACATGGTCGGCGCCGAAGTGACTGAGCTGATCCAGGGCTATGTCATCGCCCGCCAGCTGGAGACGACCGAGGCCGAGCTGATGGAGACGGTATTCGCCCACCCGACGCTTTCCGAAATGATGCACGAGAGCGTGCTCGGCGCGTACGGACGGGCGTTGCACATCTAGAAGACTGCGCTAGGTTCAACTCTTCCCCGGCGCAGGCCGGGGTCCAGTTGGGGGATGATTATTGGCGAGCGCTGCCCGTCGAAATCTCGGCTTGTCTGAGCCGCCCGCTTCCGCCGGGACGCAAAGGCCTTAATGGCGAGATCGCTCGCCCCCGCCACAACGCTTGTTGGGGTCGGGGCGGCGCTCCTCTGCCTCACAGCACTTGCGATCTGGTGGCCGGGCGTCGTCGAATATGATTCGGTCGAGCAATATAAACAGGTCCTGAGCGGGGCTTATGACGACTGGCACCCGCCGGCGATGGCCCGGCTCTGGGCGGCGCTGCACCCGCTCGGGCCGGGCGCGGTGCCGATGTTCATATGGCAGGTCGCGCTCTACTGGCTCGGCCTCGGCCTGATCGCGGCTGCGCTGGCACGTATGGGCAAGCTCCGAGCGGGAGCCGTGGTGCTGGCAATCGGTGCCTTTCCGGTTTTTGCCGGCTGGCAGGGCGCGGTGCTGAAGGACACCCAGATGCTGGGCGCGACGCTGGCCGCGGCCGGGCTGGTCGCCTGGTGGCGGCTGGCTGGCAAGCGCGTGCCGACGGCCGCTATCGCCGCCGCCCTTTTGCTGCTCGTCTATGCGACGCTGGCGCGGGCCAATGCCGTGTTCGCGACAATGCCGCTGGTGGTGACGCTGTGGCCCGGCCCGGCCCGGCCATGGCGGCGCGGCGGCGCATTTGTCCTCGGCATTCTGGCCCTGCTGGTGGTGATGCCGCTCATCAACCACCGGCTGCTCGGCGCCGACGAAACCACGGTCACGCGGACCGTCCCGACCTATGATCTCGCCGGCATCGCGCATTTCACCGGCGCGGACGATGTACTGCTTCCGCGCGAGCGCGCCCTGATCACCGCGCGCCATTGCTATCAGCCCTTTTTCTGGGATCCACTCGGCGACACCGCGCATTGCGATGCGGTTTTCATACGGTTGAACAATCTCCCGCGTGCCGAGCTCAACCGGCTCTGGCTGGCCGCGGTCGCGCGTCATCCGCTGGCCTATGCCGAGCATCGCTTGAACCACCTGAACGCGACAGACCGGCTGATCGTGCCGCGCGGTTGGGAGGGCGCGGTCCCGCCCTGGCAGTCCGAGCCCAATGCTCTCGGCCTGGCGTCGCCGGGCGCGACGGCACGGTGGGTGTCGATCGCTGCCGGCTGGCTGGCCGAAACGCCGCTCGGCTGGCCGGCGGTCTGGATCGTGATCGCCGTGCTCGGCATGTGGGTCGCTGCCCGACGCCCGCCGGCCCCGCTGCGCGATCTAGCGCTGGCGCTCGGCATGTCGGCCCTCTCGCTCGAGGCGAGCTTCGCGATCGTCAGCATTGCCTCGGACCTGCGCTACCATCTCTGGCCAATGCTCGCGACCGCACTGATGGCGGTATTGCTGGTGGCTGAGGGTTCCTTGCCGCGCCGGGCGCTGGCCATGGGCGGCGCGGCACTGGCGCTGGTGATCGGGATAGGGGCCACGGCGCGGATCGCGCTGCCGCATGCTCCGCGCGGCTATGAGGCGATGTTGGGTTAAGCCCACTTGGCCTCGCCGTTAACCTGTGCCGATCTCATTGATGTTACAGCGATGGCTGCAAAGGAAAGCATCATGAAGTTTGTCGAACTCAAGTCTCGCGGCGGCGACTATTTCGTGGTGGCGGCGAACATCGCCTATCTTCGCGCGGACGAGAACGGACAGACCAAGGTCGGGCTGATCGGCGGCGACTCGCTTCTCGTCGTCGGCAGCATGGCGGAGATTGTGGCGCGGGTCGTGGGCGGCGGCTCGGAGGTGTAAGCCTTTATTCCGTCAACCCCGTCAGCAGCCCAAGCGCCAGCCGGCGATACGCAGCGCGGACGGCGGCGCTGGTGGCAACCGGATCGTCGGATGCAGCGATCTGCAGTACGCCCTGGCGGAAGGCGCCGGCCAGGAGATGCGCGAGCGCCGGCACCAGTGCGCGCGCGACCAGCCCGGCATCGGCGAGGTGATGGAGCACATGCTCGCCAAGCTCGACCCGCAGCCTGCCCTGCGTGGCGATCCACTCGCTCATGCCGAGCACCGCCGGTCCGTCGATCAGCAGCAATTGCCGCGCCTCGCGCCCCTCATAAGCGTCGAACAGCACTGCGGCGCCGGTCAGCAGCTCGTCGACATGATGTTCGGCCTCCGCCATCGCACCCTGCAGCACCCGCGCCGCGATCTCGTCGATCACTGCGCTGCAGGCCGCGCGGAACAGGTCGCGCTTGTCCTTGAACTGATAATAGACCGCGCCCTTGGTGAGCGCTGCTTTGGCCGCGATTTCATCCACGGAGACTGTTGCATAGCCGCGCTCCGCAAAGAGCGTGCGCGCGGCCGCGATAAGTTTCTGACGATTGCCGGTTGACTCCATACCGCCGGTATGTTGTCATACTGTCGGTATGACAAGGTCCGCTTTCTCTCCTCCGATCGCGATCGCCCTAGCGACTGGCTTGGCATTGGCGATCGCTACGGTCACCTATCTGGCGCATGGCGGCTGGACCTACGAAGGCGCGGCGGCCGCGGCCCGGCTGACCGCGCGCAATTCCTTCCTGTGGTTCCTCACTGCCTGGTCCGCCTCGGCACTCGCCCGGCTCTGGCCTGGCGGCTGGCGCACCGCCTTGCTCCGCCGCCGGCGCTCGGTCGGCCTCGGCTTCGCGGCTGCGCACACAGTCCACCTCGCGGCGCTGCTCATCGCGCTCTTCGTCTTCGATCATGGCACCAAGCTGGTGACGGTGGTCGGCGGCGGGATTGGCTATCTGTTCGTGTTCGCGATGGCGATCACCTCGAACGACGCCTCGGTCAGCAGGCTCGGTCCGCGCCGCTGGCGCCTGCTGCACGCGACCGGCGGCTATGTCATCGCCGGGATCTTCGCCTTTTCCTATCTCGGTCGGATCAAGGTCGATCCCTTGCTCGGCGTGCCGATGGTGGCGCTGATCACCCTCGCTGCCATGCTGCGCGTCCTCGCCTGGGCGGGGAAGGGAAAGGCGCGGGTCGCCGCGACCCAGGGCTGACCGGCTGATTCAAATCCGGTGCGGAGTGTTGCAGCACAGCGCCGGACGGGCATCGGACTCGCCACGGCTCTTTGACATGACCGGCAAAAATATGGAGCGGCTCCCCGCCGCTGTTGCGCCGATAGCAGCGCAGAAGCTGAAATCCGGGGAGCCCATAAGCAAAGGGCGACGCTGACGCGCCGCCCTCTCTTCACGCAAATGCCTCTTCCCGGGAGGCTTTGCCGTGTCTGCAATCAGGCGGCGGCCTCGCTCGAGCTCACCAGCGTAATGTCAGGCACCGAGGTCGGCGCCGGGCGCTCGAAGCTGCGGCTGCCGGCATCGGTAGCGACATGCTTCAGGCGGCCGTCGATCGACGCGCCATTCTCGATCGCGATCGTCTCATATTCGACATCGCCGGTAATGCGCGCTGCGCGTTCGATCGTGAGCTGACGCACCGAAACCGAACCCTCGATCGCACCCGCGAGGCGGGCCGACTCTGCCTTGACCGAACCATGGATTCGGCTCTCGGAACCCTGCACCAGGCTGCCGCAATTGACATCGCCATCCACCCGGCCATCGATATGGAGATCAGCGGTGGCCGCGATATTGCCGGTGATGACGACATCAGAGCCGAGCACCGAAAACATCCCGCGCTTGCCCGCCTGGGGCTGAGGCTGTGGCGCCGGCGGCAGGCTGCTGCCGCCATCCCGTCCACCGCGATTATTGCTACCACCAAACACAGCCATGAATCCCTACTCCCCACTTCGCGAATCGGTCATTAACTAGCATAAGTTACGGTTTCCCTGCACGTTTGATCGTCAAATCGCGCGTGCCATAAGGGGATTGTCGTTCGCCGCCGGTTTCAGCAGCGCGCGGGCAAGCCTGACGGTCGCCACGAGCATCGCGATTCCGCCCAGCATCGCCAGCCCCGACACGCCGCTGGAAGCGCCGAGCCAGGCGAGCACTGAACCGGCCTGGACCAGGATCGCGATCGTCCAGCTCGCTGTGTCGCGCCATCTGAGGGCCAGGATAAGCGCGATGATATCGGCGAGGAAAAAGGCATTTGCGTGCATGCCCGGCAACAGGCCGGGGCTGACGAGCGCGGCCAGCAGCCCTGCGTTCAGCAGCCCGCGCTCGCCCATCGGGCGCGCGGAGAAATTCGCGATATAGGCAGCGCTCGCGCCGATCCCGGCCGCAAGGGCCAGGCCGAGCAAAGACAGGCCGAACGGCAAGGCCTGGGCGATCGTCCAGAGGTTCGGCGCGTCGAACGACAGGGGCTGGTTGGCGCTCACCTGAAAAAAGGCCGCGAGATCGGTGGGACGCCAGCCGGCCAGCATCGTTTCGGCGGCGATGGCGGGTGCGATCGGCCAGAGCCTGAACGGCAGGCGCCGGTTGATCAGCAGCGCGAGGAAGAAGGGCGCGATCAGCGCCGCCCGCAGATCGAGGCCGACCGCGAGGCCGAACCAGACCAGCATCGTGATATGCTGACGGTCGCGCGTCGCGCCCAGCGCCATCACGCAGACAGCGGCCCAGATCGCATCATAGGGCCCGAGCAGCACGCTCGGCATCAGGAAGATGAGCGCCGCACCGCGAGCGGGCTGGGGCGCATCGAGCCGGATCAGCAGATGCCATATAGTGAAGGCGAGGGCAGCGGGGCCGATCAGCGAGATCAGCCCGGCCAGCACTGCGCCGCCTGCCATCCACCACCATGCCAGCGCCGCCAGCGCGAGCGTTACCGCGACGGGCGGCAAGGGCAGGGCCTGGGGTCGCGGCAGGATCATCGGCCCTTCATGCACAGGCCGGATTGAGGACGGGTTAAAGAGGATCGCGGTTGCGCCCCCCGTCCGGCTGTGTTGTGTATCGGACGACAAGAAACCGGCACGCAAGCCGGCGTCCCGCAGCAGAGGAGCCGCATGATGGCGAAGGCAAAGAGCACCACGGACAAGGTGAAGGAAACGATCGAGGAGATCGTCGAGCCGGTGAAAAAGGCGGGCGAGGCGATGCGCGCCTCGGGCGCCAAGCTCGCCAAGGGCAGCTCCGATGTCGGCATGAAGATGATCGAGCAGGCCGAGGCCAATGCCCGTGAAGCCTTTGCCGCGATGCGCGCAGCGGCGGCGGCCAAGGACCTGTCCGAGGTGATGAAGATCCAGGGCGAGTTCCTGCGCGAACAGGGCAGCCGCAGCATGAGCCATGCCCGCGAGATCGGCGAGCTGATCATGCAGTTCGGGCGCGAGGCGGTGGCGCCGCTCAAGGGCGACAAGGAGTAGGGCGCAGCGCCCTCCACCCAGCTGTCATCCCCGCGAAAGCGGGGACCCATCTCCCGATGTCGCGGCAAACGCTCCCGTAGTGGGGGGCGAACGGCAGGAGATGGGTCCCCGCTTTCGCGGGGATGACAAGGTTAGTGGATAGCGCCCCTACGACCGCTGCGACGTCCCTATCCGCGCGACATCATGCGCCAGGATCGCCAGGTCATGCGTCTTGCCCGCCTGGTCGCGGACATGGTCCTTGAGCAGCGCCTCGGCCCGGAACCCAAGGCTCTCGAACAGCATCACGGAGCCGATCTGGTCCGGCGTCATCTGCGCGATCAGCTTCTCGATCCCGCGCTCCATTGCGACGGCGTAGATCGCCTCGAGCAGGTCGCGCCCGAGCCCCGCGCCACGCTTGTCGGGGGAGACGAGCAGGCGGATCTCGCCGACATGCGCGCTCCAGCTCAGCGGATCGCGCACCAGCGCAGCGGTGCCGACGAACTTGCCGCCATCCTCGGCGATCAGGCTGTCGATCCACCCCTCCTCGATCGCGGCGAGCCAGGCCTCGATCACCCGCGGATGCCGCAGGTCGCGGCCGAGGAACAGCAGGTCGTGCTCGGGCAGCCCCGCCGCGAAGGCGAGCATGGCGTCGCGGTCGCTGGGTGCGAAGCGGCGGATGTGATGGCTCATTCAGATCTCTCCCCGAGCCGTCCGATCAGCTTCCCCCCTGGCCGTCCGATCGTCATACCTCTGTCACAAGGCTGGCACGGCCGTTCGCCAATGTCACCTGTTCCCTGTCGGCGGCGCGGCGGCGGTCACGGGTTTCGGGCCTGAAGATGTGACGTCGAGCATCGAGTCGCCGCCGAGCACGCGGTACAGCGTCACGAGGTTGGTTGCCTCGGTCAGCTCGGTCGCAATCAGCGTGCGCTGCGCCGAATAGAGCGAGCGTTGTGCGTCGAGGCTCTGCAGGAAAGTGTCGATGCCGCCCTTGTAGCGCGCGTCCGACAGTCGGTAATTATTGGTCGCGGCAGCCGTCAGCGCCTGTTGCGCGGTCATCTGCGCGGTGATCGTGCCGCGGCGGGCGAGCGCATCGGAAACCTCGCGGAACGCAGTCTGGATCGCCTTCTCATAAGTGGCGAGCGCAACATCGCGCTGCGCCTTTGACTGCTGCACCGTGGCACGCCCCGCACCGGCCCGGAAGATCGGATAGTTCACGCTGGGCGCGACGGAATAGTTGAACGCGCCGCCAGTGAAGAGCGAACCAAGCGGTCCGCTGGCCAGGCCTGCCAGGGCGGTGAGCGAGATGCGCGGGAACAGGGCGGCCCGCGCCGCGCCGATCTCGGCATTGGTCGCGCGCAATTCATATTCCGCCTGCACCACGTCCGGGCGGCGCAGCAAGATGCCCGAATCCAGCCCGGCCGGCAGCGCGGCGACGGTCGGCGCCGCCTCCTCGATCGAGGCGGGGAGCAGGGTGGGGTCGATCGGCGCGCCGACCAGCAATTGCAGCGCGTTGATGTCCTGCGCCACCAATGTGGTCTGCTGGGCGAGATCGGACTGCGCTGTCGTCAGCACGATCTGCGCCTGGGCAAGGTCAGTGCCCGGCGCGATGCCGCCGTCGAGCCGCGCCTTGGTCAGCTTCACGCTCTGCTCGGCGCTGGCGGCGGTGTCCTGCGCGATCTTGAGCAGGCTCCTGTCCGAGGCATAGGTCAGCCAAGCCGTGCCGATATCGCCGACCAGGGTGAGCCGCGTCGCCCGCGCCGCTGCCTCAGTCTCGAAATAGCGGTTCTGTGCTGCGGTGGTGAGCGAGCGGATGCGGCCGAACAGGTCGATCTCGAACGAGGTGATGCCGATATCGGCGCTCCAGCTGCCGTTGGTCGTCGCGCCGCTTGCGGCACCGCTTCCCGAGCCGCTCCCGCCGGACGCGGTACGGGCCAGGCGATAGCCCGCGGTCGCATCGACCTCGGGCAGCAATTCGGCGCGCTGGATATGATAGGTCGCCCGCGCGACCGCGATGTTCGCTGCCGCCACGCGCAGGTCGCGATTATTGGCCAGCGCCTGCTCGATGATCTGCTGCAGTCGCGGATCGCGGAAGATGTCGCGATAGGTGACGCTCGGCAGCGCCACCTCGCTCTGCGCCAGATAGGCATCGCCGACCGGCCAGGACGGCGGCACCGGCAGCTCGGGACGCACATAATGCGGTGCCATCGAACAGGCGCCGAGCGAAGTCATCGCGAGGAACAGGGCGATCTTGCGCATCAGGCGGCTCCCTCCGGTGCGGGCGGCGGAGCTGGGTGCTCATGGTGGAGATGCTTGATGATGTCGCGCGTGCTGCGCCGCACGATCACGAAGAACAACGGGATGTAGAAGATCGCCAAGATCGTCGCGGTCAGCATCCCGCCGATCACCGCGGTGCCGATCGCGACCCGGCTGTTCGCGCCGGCGCCGGTCGAGATGGCGAGCGGAAACACGCCGAAGATGAAGGCGAGACTGGTCATCAGGATCGGCCGCAAGCGGATCCGCGCCGCTTCGAGCGCTGCCTCGATCACCCTTTTGCCCTGCTTCTCCGCCTGCTCGGCGAACTCGACGATCAGGATCGCATTCTTGGAGGCGAGGCCCATCGTCGTCAGCAGCCCGATCTGGAGATAGACGTCATTCTGCAGCCCGCGCAGCGTCACCGCGAAGATCGCGCCGACCAGCCCGAGCGGAATCACCAGCAGCACCGCCACCGGGATCGACCAGCTTTCATAGAGAGCAGCGAGGCAGAGGAACACGACGAGCAGCGACAGGGCATAGAGATAGGGCGCCTGGCCGGAGGAGAGCCGCTCCTGGTAGGAAAGCCCGCTCCACGCGACCGTGGTGCCCGGCGCCTGCTCGGCCGCCAGCGCTTCCATCCGGTTCATCGCGTCGCCCGAGCTCTTGCCCGGCGCTGCCTGGCCGCTGATCTCATAGGCCGAGACGCCGGAGAAGCGCATCAGCGAGGTCGGCGCCGTCGCCCAGGAGATGGTCGCGAAGGAGGAGAAGGGCGCCATGGTCCCGCTCGATCCGCGGACCTGCCATTGCGAGAGATCCTCGGGTGCCGAGCGATAGGGCGCATCGCCCTCGACATAGACTCGCTTCACGCGGCCGCGATCGTTGAAGTCGTTGATATAGCTGCCGCCCCAAGCGGTCGAGAGCGTCGCATTCACATTGGCCTGGGTCAGGCCGAGCGCAGCGAGCTTCTGCGCGTCGATCTTCACGTTGAGCGTCGGCTGGTCGGGCAGGTCGGTCGGCCGCACCGCCGCCAGGTCCGGATCGGCGCGTGCCGCCGCGAGCAGCTTGTCGCGCGCCTTCTTGAAATCGGCGCGCGTCATGCCGCCGGTATTCTGGAGTTCGAGCGTGAAGCCGGTCGACTGGCCGAGGCCGCGCACCGCGGCCGGCTGCAGCGCGTAGAATTCCACGTCGCGCAGGCCCGACAGCGCCTTGGTCGCGCGGGTCGTGATGGCGGGCGCGGCATTCTCGGTGCCCTTGCGCTTCGACCAGTCGGTCAGGGCGACGAAGCCGCGCCCGGCATTCTGGCCACCAGCGCCGCCGCCGCCACCACCGGCGCCGGCGACAGTCAGGATGGCGGAGGTGTTCTTGCCCTCGTCGTTCAGGAAATATTGCTCGATCTGCTTCTGCGCCGCGATGGTGCGATTGATCGTCGCGCCCGGCGGCAGGTTATACTGGATGCTGGCGATGCCCTGGTCCTCGACCGGCAGGAAGCCGGTCGGCAACCGCACGAACATCAGGACCAGCAGGACGAGCACGATCGCATAGATGCCGAGGAACAGCCATTTGCGGTCCACCACCTGCCCGACGCGCCTGGTATAGCCCTCGGTCATCGCGGCGAATCTGGTGTCGAACCAGATATGCGCGGGTTCCAGCTTGCGTGCGAGCCAGCTTCGCGGGTGCTCTTCGCCTTCCTCCTTCGCTTTCAGCAAAGTGGCGGTCAGCGCGGGTGTCAGGATCAGCGCCACCAGCACTGACAGGATCATGGCGGAGACGATGGTGAGGGAGAATTGACGATAGATCACGCCGGTCGAGCCGCCGAAAAAGGCCATGGGCAGGAACACCGCCGACAGCACCAGCGCGATCGCGACCAGCGCGACCTGGATCTCGCCCATCGATTTGATCGTCGCATCGCGCGGGCTCATGCCCGGATTTTCCTCCATCACGCGCTCGACATTCTCGACCACGACGATCGCGTCGTCGACGAGCAGGCCGATGGCGAGCACCAGCCCGAACAGGGTCAGCGTGTTGATCGAGAAGCCGGCCGCGGCGAACACGCCGAAGGTGCCGAGCAGCACGACCGGCACTGCGATCGTCGGGATCAGCGTTGCGCGCCAGCTCTGCAGGAAGACGAACATCACGATGACGACGAGAATGATCGCCACGAACAGCGTCTTGACCACATCCTCGACCGACAGCTTGATGAACAGCGTCGCATCCTGCGGGAAGTCGAAGGCGAAACCGGCCGGGAAATTCTTCGAGGCGCGCGCGATCTCCGCCTTGACCAGCTCGGCGGTCGAAAGCGCGTCGGCGCCCGGCGCGAGGCTGATCGAAATGCCCGAGCCGGGATGGCCGTTGACCCGGCTCAGGATGCCATAGCTGTCGGCCCCGAGCTCGATCCGCGCCACGTCCGACAGATGCACGGTGGACCCGTCCGGCTGCGTCTTGACGACGATGTTGGCGAACTGGGCTGGCGTCGACAGGCGCGATTGCGCCGTCACCGTCGCGTCGAGCAGCTGGTCGTCGCCGCTCGGCACGCCGCCGACCTCGCCGGCTGCGACTTCGGCATTCTGCGCCGAGACCGCAGTGATGATGTCGCTCGGCAACAGGCTGTAGCTGGCGAGCTTGCTCGGGTTCAGCCAGATGCGCATCGCATATTGCGATCCGAACACCTGGGTGTCGCCGACGCCCTTGAGGCGCCCGATCCGCTCCTGGAGGTTGGAGACGAGATAGTCGGAAACGTCGAGGCTCGTCTTCTGGTCGGTCGTGTCATAGATCGCGGCGACCATCAGGAAGTCGGGGTTGGACTTGGTGACGGTCAGCCCCTGCTGCTGCACCTGCTGCGGCAACCGGCTGATCGCCTGCTGCACCCGGTTCTGCACCTGGACCTGGGCGATGTCGGGATTGGTCCCCTTGGCGAAGGTGGCGGTGATGCCGACCTGCCCGCGCGAGCTCGACGTCGACTGGAAATAGAGCAGCCCGTCGATACCGGTGAGCTGCTGCTCGATCACCTGGGTCACGCTGTTTTCGAGCGTCACCGCCGAAGCACCGGGATAGGTCGCTCGGATGTTGACGTTGGGCGGCGCCACGTCGGGGAATTGTTCGACGGGCAGCGAGAAGATGCTGCCGAGGCCGACGAGCATGACGATGATGGCGATGACCCAGGCGAAGATCGGCCGGTCGATGAAGATCTTTGACATCCGGGTTAGCGCCCCGTGCCGTCGCTGGCTCCGGCGCCTTTACCCTTGCCCTTGTCGGGGCCTATCTTCTGCGGCGATCCGGCCGGGACCGGCCGCACGACATCGTTCGGCTTCAGCCGGCCGATGCCCTCGGTGATCACCTTGTCTCCTGCCTTCAGGCCATCGGTCACCACCCAGAAATTGCCCTGGGTGCGGGTCGCCGTCACGGTGCGCGACAGCGCCTTGTTGCCCGGGCCGACAATGAACACGGTCGCATTGCCCTGCGGATCGCGCGACACCGCCGGCTGCGGCACGAGATAGGCGGTCTTGTCGATCGATTGCGCCAGCGTCGCGCGGACGAACATGCCGGGCAGCAACAGGCCCTGCGGATTGGGGAAGCGTGCGCGCAGCGTCACCGTGCCGGTCGTCTGGTCGACCACAACCTCGGAGAATTCCAGGCTGCCGACCAGCGCATAGGTGCTGCCGTCCTCGAGTGTCAGATGGACATCGGCCCGCGTCGGTATCGTATCGCCGGAGCTGAGCGAGCGGCGCAGCGCGAGCAGGTCGGCGCTCGATTGCTGGATGTCGACATAGATCGGGTCGAGCCGCTGGATCGTCGCCAGCGGATCGGTCTGGCTCGCGGTGACGAGAGCGCCCTCAGTGAACAGCGAGCGGCCGATGCGCCCGCTGATCGGCGCGGGAACCGTGGTGAAGCGCAGGTTGATCTTCGCGGTGTCGAGCGCCGCCTTGTTCTGCGCTACCGCCGCTTTCGCCTGGCGCGCTGCCGCGGCGGCGTCGGTATAATCCTGCTTGGCGACGGCCTGGATGTCGGCGAGCGGCTTGTAGCGCTCGGCCTTGATCCGCGCCGCCTCTTCGCTTGCGGCGGCGCTGGCGAGATTGGCCTGGGCCTGGTTGGTCGCCGCGCGATAGAGGCTCGGGTCGATCTGATAGAGCGGCTGGCCTTTGCGGACGAGCGCGCCTTCGGTGAAATAGCGCTTGTGGATGATGCCGGAGACCTGCGGCCGTACTTCCGAGCTTTCGAACGCGGTGGTGCGCCCGGAGAGCTCGGTCGTGACGGGCACGCTCGTCGCCTGGACGACGACATAGCCGACCTGCGCCGGGCCGGTCGGGCCTTTCTTCTTCTGGTCGGCGCTGCCGCAGCCGGCGAGCAGCGCCAGCGCGGCCAGCGCTGCGATCGAGCAGGGGAGCGCCGGCAGGGAACGCGCAGATTTAGCCAAGTGCACCGTCATTCAATCTCCATCGCCCGGATTGTATCGACACGCTCGCGATGGAATCCCGCGCGCAAAACTGGTGTCACAACCGTATCTGTCAGTCTTGGTTCCTGAACCGTCCCGGCCATCAGGTACCTACGAAACTCGCCCTATATCCTATATCCTATCGAAGCTTTGCGATAGAGAGGCCGTCTGCCTTGGCCCGGTCCTTGGTGGACTCCTCGCTTCGCTTCAGCGCCTTGGCTATTGCCTTTAACGCCATGCCTTTTTTGGCCAGCACATGAAGCTTCTGGATCTCGTCGCTGGTCCAGGGCTGGCGATGCCGTTCGAATCTGTCTTCGCTCATTGCGCTGCTTTCCGCTTGAGCCCGACCAATGCCTGGTCGAGTGCCGAGAGAAAACGCGAACGATCGGTCCTGGCGAAAGGTGCCGGCCCGCCGATCGCATCCCCGCCGGCGCGCAGATCGGCCATGATCGCCCGCGTCGCGATCGCCGCGCCGATCGAGCTGGTGGTGAAGGGCTTGCCGGTCGGCGAGATCACCGTCGCGCCCGCCTTGAGGCAGCGATCCGCCAGCAGGATATCGGCGGTCACGACCACCGCGGCGGCATCGGCACGTTCGGCGATCCAGTCATCGGCTGCGTCGAAGCCGTCGCTCACCACCATCCGCTGGACGAGCGGATGCGGGGGGATGCGCATGATGGAATTGCTGACGATCGTCACGGGAACCTCGTGGCGAAAGGCCACCTTGTAGATTTCGTCCTTTACGGGGCAAGCATCGGCATCGACAAGGATTCGGATTGTCGCAAAATGTGTCAGCACTGCTGCTCCTCTTTGGCGCAGCCGATCGCGACGATCTCGATCGCATCCGTCTTGCCGTTGAAGTCGAGCATATCGCCGACGCCGGCACCGATCATCGCGGCGGCGAGCGGCGCGGTGAAGGGGATGCGGTTGGCTGCGGGCTCGGCCTCGTCGCTGCCGACCAGATCGATCGTCCGCTCGGCGCCGTTCAGCCGGAAGGTGACACGCGTGCCGAAGGCGACTTCCTCGCCATCGGGGATCGGCGCCACGATCGCGGTGGTCCGGCGGGTGTTCCAGTAGCGGAGTTCGCGCTTGAGCACGGCGCGAGCGGCTTCGTCGGTCTCAGCCGCCACCGCTGCTTCGAGCGCTTCGGCCTTGGCCTCGATCGCGGCGAGCCCGCGCGCAGTTACCAGATTGGGTCCGGGCGGTAGTGGCAGCTCGAATTTCGGCTCCAGATGTTCCTCGTCGCTCTCGCGACGAAAGGCCACGCTCATGTCACTCTCCTTGCGGGCTGCGATGGCGCGAAGCAGCGCGCGCCTCCAGTCGTCAGCCTCTTTCTGTCATCCCTGTTTTTCTGTCATCCCCGCGCAAGCGGGGATGACAAGAATAGGGCAGGCCGCGTCAATCGCAGGCCGCCCCGCGCCATCAGCGCCTTGCCCCGGATATCGAGGGGCGTATGGATACTGCAAAACCATCACGAAAGAGAGAGCGATGCGCATCATCGATCATCACATCGTCGGCAGCGCCGGCGGTTCGACACGCACGGGCGAGGTGTTCGATCCTAACACGGGGCAAGTCCAGGCGACCGTGAAGCTCGGCGACCAGGCCGTGCTCGATGCAGCCGTCGCCGCCGCGCAAAACGCGCAGCCGGCCTGGGCAGCGACCAACCCGCAGCGCCGCGCCCGCGTGATGTTCAACTTCAAGGCGCTGGTCGAGAAGAACATGGACGAACTGGCGCACCTGCTCTCGTCCGAGCATGGCAAGGTGATCGCGGATTCGAAGGGCGATATCCAGCGCGGGCTCGAGGTGATCGAGTTCGCCTGCGGCATTCCGCACGTGCTGAAGGGCGAATATACGCAAGGGGCAGGTCCCGGAATCGATGTCTATTCGATGCGCCAGCCGCTCGGCATCGGCGCCGGCATCACGCCCTTCAACTTCCCGGCGATGATCCCGCTTTGGATGTCGGGCGTGGCGATCGCCTGCGGCAACGCCTTCATCCTGAAACCCAGCGAGCGCGATCCGTCAGTGCCGGTGCGGCTCGCCGAACTGTTCAGCGAGGCAGGGCTGCCCGACGGCATCCTCCAGGTCGTGCACGGCGACAAGGAGATGGTCGATGCGATCCTCGATCACCCGGCGATCGCGGCGGTCAGTTTTGTCGGCTCGTCGGATATCGCCCATTACGTCTATCGCCGCGGCGTCGCCGCAGGGAAACGCGTCCAGGCGATGGGCGGTGCCAAGAACCACGGCATCGTCATGCCCGATGCCGATCTCGACCAGGTCGTGTCCGATCTGTCGGGCGCTGCGTTCGGCTCGGCGGGCGAGCGCTGCATGGCGCTGCCGGTGGTCGTCCCGGTCGGCGAGCAGACCGCTGAGCGCCTGCGCGAAAAACTGATCCCCGCGATCGACGCGCTGCGCGTCGGCGTCTCGACCGACAAGGACGCGCATTACGGCCCGGTGGTGAACGCAGCCCACCGCCAGCGCATCGAGAACTGGATCCAGACCGGCATCGATGAAGGCGCCGAGCTAGTCGTCGACGGGCGCGGCTTCCAGCTTCAGGGCCATGAACAGGGCTTCTTCATCGGCCCGTCGCTGTTCGACCATGTCACGCCCGACATGCAGGCCTACAAGGAGGAGATTTTCGGCCCCGTGCTGCAGATCGTCCGCGCGCAGGATTTCGAGCACGCCCTGCGCCTGCCGAGCGAGCATCAGTACGGCAACGGCGTCGCGATCTTCACCCGCAACGGCCATGCCGCGCGCGAATTCGCGGCACGGGTCAATGTCGGCATGGTCGGCATCAACGTGCCGATCCCGGTGCCGGTCGCCTATCACACCTTCGGTGGCTGGAAGCGCTCGGCGTTCGGCGACACCAACCAGCACGGCATGGAAGGCGTGAAGTTCTGGACCAAGGTCAAGACGGTGACGCAGCGCTGGCCCGATGGTGGGGTGGGCGATGCCGCCAACGCCTTCGTCATTCCGACCATGGGGTGAGGGCGAGGCTCGTCTCTCCGGAGTGCCGTGCTCCCGCAATTTGTGCTCCCGCGAAGGCGGGAGCCCAGACTGGGTTCCCGCCTTCGCGGGAACACATCTTGAGGGTCAGGCGACGGCGACCTCCCTTGAGATCGCCTTGCGCCCCGCCACCGCCTCGAACCGCGCATGATATTTCGGGTGCTCGGTGCCCATCCACCGGTCCCACCAGGTGAAATACAGCCCGAAATTATGCCGGCCCTCGCTGTGGTGCAGGTCGTGATGCGTGGTCGTGGTCAGCCAGCCGGTCAGCGGCGAGCGGGTGAAGCCTGACCAGGCAAGCTCATGCCCCGAATGGCCGATCGCATTGCGCGCGATCTGGTGGCCGAGAAAGATGAAGATGGCGAGCGGATACATCGGCCCGAACAGCGACAGGCCGAGCAGGAAGATCGGCACATACAGCGCCTCGAACACGGATTCGATCGGCGCGAAGGCATAGGACGCCCAGGAGGTCGGCGTGCGCGACAGATGATGCGCGGAATGGGCGCGGCGGAACATCAGGCGCAGATGCAGGCCGCGGTGCATCCAGTAGAAATAGGCATCGTGCAGGACGACCAGCGCAACCAGTTGCAGCACGAAGATGCCGAGGTCGAAGCCATGGGCGATCTTCACCACGCCGTAGGTGATCAGCGCAAAGGCAAGCAGATCGACCACCCCGAAGATCGCGATCGTCTGCACCGACAGCCAGAGCTCGCGCCGGCGGTCGGCCAAAGTCGCCGTGCGCTGCTGGATTCGGCGCGGCGCAGTCCAGCGGCGCAATAGCCAATAGACCAGTGCCACGCCCGCCGCCCCGAACAGATAGCGCACCATCTCGGTGGTGAAGCTGTGCATCCAGTGATTGCCAAGGGTCTGCAGGGTTCCGATCACGTCGCTACTCCATCCGGTGTTCGGGTGCTGCCTATCCCGGCCTGCCGGATCCTGCTGCGCTACGCCGAAAAAAGGCGATCGATTCCGGAATCGATCATGGTTTTTCAGTTCCGCACGATGTTCGCGCGGCGATATTCGCTCGGCGCCTGGCCGACGGTTTCGCGAAAGGCGCGGTTGAACGGGGCGAGCGAGCCATAGCCCAAATCCATCGCGATCGTCAGGATCGGCAGGTCGACATGCGCCGGATCGACCAGCAGCGCCTTGGCCTCGGCGATGCGGTGATGGTTGAGAAAGGCCGAGAAGTTGCGATAGCCGAGGCGCCGGTTGATCAGGCTGCGCAGCCGGTGCTCGGGCGTCTCGAGCAACTCGGCCAGTGCGCCGATGCTCAGCCCCTGCTCACGATACACCGCCTCGGCGATCGCCGCTTCGAGCTTGCGGTTGAGGACATGCTCGGACGGGCTGAAGCTCGGCGGGGCTGCCGGTTCGGGCCGGGCGGGGTCGAACAGCAGATCGGGGTCGCTCTGCAGCAGCGCGACGCCCATCGCAGTGCTCGCGATCAGGATTGCCAGCGACTGCGCGATCGAGATGTCCGACCCGGCGCGGCGAAAGCCGAAGAACATTTCGAGCGCGATCACGATAAAGGCGAGACCCCCCACCACGATCACGAAGCCGACCCGCAGCCGCCGGCGCTTCTCGATCAGATCGTCGCCGCGCTCACGGATCGCGATCAGCATCGCATGGCCGATGAGCAGCAATGACACGCTGCGCTGGACGAGCGCGATCCAGAACCCGGCATGCAGTCCGAGCACGCGGGCGAAGAAGAAGCAGACCCAACACCCCAGCGTCACCACGATCCCCGCGGCGAGCGCGCGCCGGTCGATCGGGCGCTCGAACAGCAGATGCGCGAAGATCCACAGCAGCAGCGGCACGGATTGCGCGGCCAGCTGCATCGCCGCCCAGAAAGGCCCGCGAATCTGCCCGAATACCGGTGTCGCGATGGTGAGGTAGGAGACGACGCCCAGCAACAGCAGCACAGTCGCCAGCCGGATCTGGCGCGGTGCCCGGCCCCGGCCGATCACCAGCGCGATCAGCACGAGCTGGCCGATCGTCAGCATCCGCATCACTGCGTCGAGAAGGTCGAGCCGTGTCATTCCGGCGCGTTTATGGCTTGGCCACCGGACTCCGTCCATCGCGACATGGTGTAGGAATTGTTAACCGGGCAGGGTAGACCGTCGTCATGAGCACCGCTCGAACCCCGGTCATGAGTCTGTTCCGTATGCTCGTCGTGATCGCGGCCTTGACCAGCGCCGCGGCGCCGATGCCGGCCGCGATCGACGTGGTGCCGCGCGCCGCGCCGCCGGTTGTGCCCGACACGCGCAAGGTGATCGCGCTGACCTTCGATGACGTGCCCCGCGCGCCCGGCGCCTTCTATACCGTGGACGAGCGCACCACGCGTCTGATCGCCGTGCTCCGCGCTGAGGGCGTTCCCCAGGCTGCCTTCTTCGTCAATCCCGGCCGCATCCGCCCCGGCGATGGCGCGGCCGAGCGGATCGCGGCCTATACTGCGGCCGGCCATGTGCTGGGCGATCACAGCTTCTCCCACCATGATCTTTCCTCGATGCCCGCCGAGGCCTTCCTCGCCGATGTGGACAAGGCCGAGGCGTGGCTGAAGGGCCGCCCCGGCTATCGCCCCTGGTTCCGCTTTCCCGGGTTGAACCAGGGCGGCCGGGACAAGGTCAAGCGGCACACGGTGCTGGCCGGGTTGGCGACTCGCGGCCTGATGGTCGCGCCGGTGACGGTCGACGGATCGGACTGGTATCTCGAACGCCTGGCACTCGATGCGAAACAGGCGGGCAAGCCGATCGATGATGCCGCGTTGCGCGATCTCTATGTCGAGACGATGGTCCAGTCCGCTGATTTCGCCGACGGGTTGATGCGCCGGGAGATCGGCCGTTCGCCCGCGCATGTCATCCTGCTGCACGAGACCGATCTTGCCGCGCGCTATATCGGCGCGCTGGTCGAAGCGCTGCGCAAGGATGGCTGGCGGATCGTCTCGGCCGACGAGGCCTTTGCCGATCCGATCTATCACGAGACGCTCGATGTGCCCGCCTCCAACGGGACCCTGCCCGAGGCGATCGCCGAGCAGAAGGGGACGACCGGGCCGCTCTGGTATGAGCGCAACGACATGAAGATCGCCGGTGCGTTGTTCGCGGCCCGGGTGATGCACCGGCCCGCGCTTGCGCTGGAGGCGCCCAGGCCGATCGCGCTGGCCGGCTGGCATTGAGACGCGTCTCCCGGTAGGGCCGCTCGCATCGCATTTGACCGGATTCGGCGTTTACAGCGCGCACGATATCGCGTTCAGGAACATCTTCATGACCAACCAGTTCGACCTCACCGACGATCAGCGCGAGATCCAGGATCTGGCGCGCAAATTCACCGCTGACCGCATCACGCCCTTCGCGGCGGAGTGGGACGAGAAGCACATCTTCCCGCGCGACACGATCAAGGCCGCGGCCGAGTTGGGTTTCGCCTCGATCTATGTCTCCGAGGAATCGGGCGGCATCGCGCTCGGCCGGCTCGAGGCTGCGCTGATCATGGAGCAGATGGCATATGGCTGCGCCTCGACCAGCGCCTTCATCTCGATCCACAACATGGCATCCTGGATGATCGACCGCTTCGGCAGCCAGGCAGTGAAGGACAAATATCTCCCGCGCCTCGTCACCATGGACGAGATCGCCAGCTATTGCCTGACCGAGCCCGGCTCAGGCTCCGATGCCGCAGCGCTGAAGACGAAAGCCTTGAAGGACGGCGACGACTATATCGTCACCGGCTCGAAGCAGTTCATCTCTGGCGCGGGCGAGAACGAGATTTATGTCACCATGGTCCGCACCGGCGAGGATGGGCCCAGGGGCATTTCCTGCCTGGTGATCGAAAAGGGCATGGCGGGCGTCAGCTTCGGCGCGAACGAGCGCAAGCTCGGCTGGCATTCGCAGCCGACCCGCCAGGTGATATTCGACGGCGTCCGCGTGCCGAAGGAGAATCTGGTCGGCGGCGAGGGCGAGGGCTTCCGCATCGCGATGATGGGGCTCGACGGCGGCCGGCTCAACATCGGCGCCTGCTCGCTCGGCGGCGCGCAGCGCTGCCTCGACGAGGCAGTAAAATACACCAGGGAGCGCAAGCAGTTCGGCACCGCGATCGCCGATTTCCAGAACACCCAGTTCATGCTCGCCGACATGGCGACCGAGCTCGAGGCGGCGCGCGCCCTGCTCTACATGGCAGCGGCCAAGGTGACGGCGAATGCACCCGACAAGACCAAGTTCGCGGCGATGGCCAAGCGGCTTGCGACGGATACCGGATCGTCGGTGGCCGACCGCGCGTTGCAGCTCCATGGCGGCTATGGCTATCTGATGGACTATCCGATCGAACGCTTCTGGCGCGACCTGCGGGTGCACTCGATCCTGGAAGGCACCAACCAGGTGATGCGGATGATCGTCGGCCGGGATTTGACGCGGCAGTGAGAAGGTCAGCCCTCTTTCCCCTCTCCCCTTGCGGGAGAGGGTTGCGCAGACTTGGGTCGGCTTCTTCAGCCGGCCCTAGTCGGAGCTGGGTGATGGGTAAGCGGTCGCATGCGACCGCGCGAGCCAAAGGCTCGCCCCCCTCTCCAACCTGCGCTAGCCAGCAAGCTGGCAAGCTCCGCTATCCTCTCCCTCAAGGGGAGAGGGGCAGGTGCGTATGACCGAAGTCCTCACCCCCGTCGAAGGCAAAATCGCCCGTATCCGCCTGAACCGCCCCAAGGCGATCCACGCCCTCACCACAGCGATGTGCGCCGCCATCCTCGAAGCCCTCGAAACCTGGCGCACCGATCCGCAGGTCGAAGCGATCCTGATCGACCATGCCGAAGGCCGCGGCTTCTGCGCCGGGGGCGACATCCGCATGCTCGCTGAGTCCGGCGCGAAGGACGGCGCCGAGGCGCGCGCCTTCTTCCACACCGAATACCGGATGAACCACCGGCTGTTCACCTATGCCAAGCCGGTTGTCGCCTTCATGGACGGAATCACGATGGGAGGCGGCGTCGGCCTTTCGCAGCCGGCGAAACACCGCGTCGCAACCGAGAATACCCGCCTCGCCATGCCCGAGACCGGGATCGGCCTGTTCCCCGATGTCGGCGGCGGCTGGTATCTGTCGCGCCTGCCCCGGCGCACCGGGCAGTTCCTCGCGCTCACCGGCCATAGGCTCGACGGCGCCGAATGCCTCGCACTCGGCCTCGCTAGCCATTATCTCACCAGCGACACGCTTGAGGACGCAAAGGCGCGCATCGCCGCCGAACCGCAGCAGATCGCAGCGATCCTGGAAGAGCTCTCGGCCCCCGCGCCCGAGGCGAAGATCCTCGCCCATCGCGACTCGATCGACCGCCTCTTCGCCTCCGACACGCTGGAAGGCATCTTCGCCGCGCTCGAAGCCGATCCCGGCGACTGGGCGCAGCAGCAGCTCGCCCTGCTCCGCACCAAATCCCCCCAGACGATGAAGGTCTCGCTCCGCCTGCTCCACGAAGGCGCGACCATGCCGACCTTCGAGGATGAGATGCGCCAGGAATATGCGGTGGGCGCGCATGTCGTGCAGCGCCACGATTTCCTCGAAGGCGTCCGCGCGGTGATCGTCGACAAGGATAATGCCCCCGCCTGGGACCCGGCGACGCCCGAGGGCGTGACCGATCATATCATCGACCAGATCTTCGCGCCGCTCCCCGATGACGAAGCGTGGACGCCGAGTTAACGTCGCCCCGGCGACAGGGCGCCCATCAAAGTAATACTTTGATGGGACCCACGCCGGGGCCGTCGGGTTTGTGGCACCCGGCGCGCATCAAACACAGCGACCCCGGCCTCCGCCGGGGTGACGGAGACTGAAGTGGCACAGTATGAAACCATCCTGGTCGAGCAGCGCGACGCAGTCACGCTGATCACCTTGAACCGGCCCCAGGCGCTCAATGCGCTCAACAGCCAGATCCTCGCCGATCTGCTCGCCGCGGTCGCCGCCTTCGATGCCGACCCGTCGCAGGGCTGCGCAGTGCTCACCGGCAGCGAAAAGGCCTTTGCCGCGGGCGCCGACATCAAGGAGATGCAGGCCCAGGGCTTTGCCGACATGTACGGCCATGATTTCTTCGCCGGCTGGGACCGGTTCGCCAGGACGCGCAAGCCGATCATCGCCGCGGTCGCCGGCTTCGCGCTCGGCGGCGGCTGCGAGGTCGCGATGATGTGCGATTTCATCCTCGCCGCTGACACTGCGAAGTTCGGCCAGCCCGAGATCAAGCTCGCCGTCACCCCCGGCATGGGCGGCTCGCAGCGCCTTACGCGTGCCGTAGGCAAGGCCAAGGCGATGGAGATGTGCCTGACCGGCCGGATGATGAATGCCGAGGAAGCGGAACGCAGCGGCCTTGTCAGCCGTATCATCCCCGCCGCTGATCTGATCGAGGAAGCCGTGAAGACCGCGGCGACGATCGCCTCGATGGCCCCGCTCGCGGTGCTGGCGAACAAGGAGATGGTCAACGCCGCGTTCGAGACCGGCCTTGCGATGGGTGTGCAGTTCGAACGCCGCCTGTTCAACGGCATGTTCGGCACCGAGGATCAGAAGGAAGGCATGGCTGCTTTCGTCGAGAAGCGGCCGGGGAAATGGACGGGGAAGTAACATGGCACGCGTCGGATTCATCGGTCTCGGCAATATGGGCGGCGGCATGGCCGCGAATCTCGCGAAGAAGGGGCATGACGTCCGCGCCTTCGATCTCTCGCCCGAGGCGCTCGATCGCGCCAGGGCAGCCGGCTGCCTGCCCGTCGCCAGCGCCGCCGAAGCCGCGGAAGGCGCCGAGGCGATCGTCACGATGCTGCCGGCCGGCAAGCATGTCGAGCAGGTCTATACCGAGAGCCTGTTCGGCACCGCCCCCGCCTCGGCGATCCTGATCGATTGCTCGACGATCGACGTCGCCACCGCCAAGCGCGTCGCCGAAGCAGCACTCGCCAAGGGCCTCACTGCGGTCGACGCCCCCGTCTCCGGCGGCATCGGCGCGGCGAATGCCGGCACGCTCACCTTCATGGTCGGCGGCAGCGCGGAGGGGTTCGGCCGCGCCGAGCCGTTCCTTGCCGACATGGGCAAGGCAGTGATCCATGCCGGCGCCAGCGGCACCGGCCAGACCGCGAAGATCGCCAACAACATGCTGCTCGGCGCGACCATGATCGCGACCTGCGAGGCCTTTCTGCTCGCGCAGAAGCTCGGACTCGATCCGCAGAAATTCTTCGATATCGCTTCGGTTTCTTCGGGCCAGAGCTGGTCGATGACCAGCTATTGCCCGATGCCGGGTGTCGGCCCGGATACGCCCGCCGACCATGATTATCAGGGCGGCTTCGCGACAATGCTGATGCTCAAGGACCTGCGCCTCGCGATGGAAGCGGCAGCCACTGCCGGCGCCGACACGCCGATGGGCGCGAAGGCCGCCGAGCTGTACGAGAAGTTCGCTGCGGAAGGGCAGGGCGGGCTCGATTTCTCCGGCATCATCAGGATGCTGAACTGACGCCGGGTTTCAAAGGCTAGCCTCTCCTCCACCGTTCGCCCTGAGCTTGTCGAAGGGCATTTACAGGCCAGACGCTGCGCCAAGAACCGGGCTTCGACAGGCTCAGCCCGAACGGAGAAGGGGCCGCGATCGATATCTATCCGAAGCTGTCCCCATAAAGCTTGCGCAGCTCAGCCTTCTGGATCTTGCCCATCGCGTTGCGCGGCAGCTGATCGACCACGAACACAAGCTTGGGCCGCTTGAACGAAGCCAGCGTCCCGGCCAGCGCCGCCCGGATCGCGTCGCCCCTGACCGCGCCAGGCGCCTTCGCCGCGACCACCGCGACCACGCCTTCGCCGAGATCGGCATGCGCCACGCCGATCACCGCGCATTCGGCGACACCGGGCATTGCGTCGATCAGCGCCTCCACCTCGGCCGGATAGACGTTGAGCCCGCCCGAGATGATCAGATCCTTCCCGCGCCCCGAGATGAAGAGATAGCCGGCCTCGTCGAACCGTCCGAGATCCCCGGTGATGAACCAGCCGTCGGCGCGCTTCTCCTCGGCGGTCTTCTCCGGCATCCGCCAATAGCCGGCGAACACATTCGGCCCGCGCACCTCGATCATGCCGATCTCACCCTGCGGCAGGGGCGTCGCTGTCTCGGGCTCGGTTATGCGGATCTCCACCCCCGGCAGCGGAAAGCCGACGCTGCCCGGCACTCGCGCCCCCTCATAGGGGTTGGAGCTGTTCATATTGGTCTCGGTCATGCCGTAGCGTTCGAGGATCGCATGCCCGGTCCGCGCGCTGAACGCGCGGTGGACCTCGGCCGAAAGCGGCGCCGATCCCGAGATGAACAGCCGCATGTCCTTTGCTAGCGCCTGCGTGAAATCCGCCCGGGAAAGCAGCCGCGAATAGAAGGTCGGCACCCCCATCAGCACGCTCGCCTGCGGCAGCAGCCGGATCATCGCGTCGAGATCGAACGCCGGCAGGAAGATCATCCGCGCGGCGCTGAGCAGCACGAGATTGGTCGCGACGAACAGGCCGTGCGTGTGGAAGATCGGCAGTGCATGAAGCAGGACGTCATCGCGCCCGAAGCGCCACAGCGTCCGCAACGTCTCGGCATTCGAGCCGAGATTGTCATGCGTGAGCATCGCCCCCTTGGAGCGGCCAGTGGTGCCCGAAGTATAGAGGATCGCGGCCAAATCATCGTCTGCCACGTCCAGAGTCGCGAAATCACCCGACATGGCTTCGGCCTGTTCGAGCAGGCTGCCGTTGCCCGCAGTGCCGAGCGTCAGGACATGCGGAATGCCCGCCTCGCGGCACAGCGGGCCGAGCACCGGTTCGTTGGCGGGCGAGCAGATGAACAAAGCCGGTTCGGCATCGCGCAGGAAATAGTCGAGCTCGCGCGGCGTATAGGCGGGGTTGAGCGGCAGATGAATCGCCCCGATCCGCAGCGTCGCGAGATAGACGAGCAACGCCTCGGCGGATTTGTCGACCTGCATCGCGATCCGGTCGCCGCGCCCGATGCCGAGCGACAGGAAGAGATTGGCGATCCTGCCCGATCGGGCGTGAAGATCGGCATAAGTGATGGTGTCGCCATTCGGGCGAAGAAGGAACGGCTCGGCAAGGCGATCAGCGAAACGCTCGAAAAAACGCTCATACAGGTTCGCCACGTCGCTCTCCGCTCTTGCCGCGACCCCATTCAGTCGAGTCGCGCGTTGGGCGGCTAATGCAGACTTTGTGGTTCATCACCAATACCGCTTCGGGCACCGCCACGGCCGGCAAGGCGGCGGCGATCGAGGCTGTCTTCGCCGAGCTCGGCCTGGCCCTGGCCGGGCGCACCGCCTTTCCTGACGATGATTTGCCCGATGCCGCCCGGCTCGACGCGGCTGGTGCGGATACGGTCGTCCTGTTTGCCGGCGACGGCACGATCAATGCCGCCGCCTGCGCGCTTGCCGACTGGAAAGGCGCGATCCTGATCCTGCCGGGCGGGACGATGAACCTGCTGGCGAAGTCGCTGCACGGCGATCTCGATCCAGCCGCGATCCTCCGCGCCGCAGTGGATCGCGGAACCCTGCTGGCCCTGCCGCTGGTCGAGGCCGGCGAGCACCGCGCGCTGGTCGGCCTGATCCTCGGGCCCGCGACAAGCTGGGTCCATGCCCGCGAGCTGGTACGCTCCCGCAGGCTCCGCGGTCTCGGGCGCGCGCTGGGCACGGCATGGCGCCGCACCTTTTCGCGCGGCATCCGGCTCGAAGGCGTGCCGGGCCTGCGCGAGCATGCCCAGGCGGTCTTCGTCCGGGCCAGGCCCGATCATCTCGACATCGCCGCGGTCAATGCCCGCGACTGGCGCGCGATCGCTGCGCTCGGCTGGGAATGGCTCACCGGAGATTGGGTCGCGGCCGAGGAAGTCACCGAGATCCGCGCCACCCGTTTCGGCATCGCCGGGCGCAAGCCTGTGCTCGCCCTGTTCGACGGCGAACCGGTGATGCTTGATCCCGGCGTGACGATCGGTACCGGCATGACGCGGAAAATGTTCGTGACGACATTGGAGGCCGCAGCATGATCCGCCTGTTCCATGTCAGTGATGTCCATTTCGGCCGTGAGGACGAGGCGGCCGTCGACTGGTTCGGCTCGCTGGTGCGCGTCGAGCAGCCCGATGCAGTGATCATGACCGGGGATCTGACGATGCGCGCCCGGTCCCATGAATTCGCGGCGGGGCTGGCCTGGCTGCAGGGGCTGGGCGTGCCGGTCACGGTCGAGGTCGGCAATCACGATCTGCCCTATTTCAACCCGATCGCCCGCTTCTTCCATCCCTATCACCGCATCAACGCGGTCGAGCAGCTGGTCGAAAAACCACTCGACCTGCCCGGGGTCGCGATCGTCCCGCTGGTGACGACGCGGCGCTTCCAATGGCGGCTCAACTGGGCGAAGGGCTATGTCAGCCGGCACTCGCTGCAGAAAACGCTCGCGCTGATCGAGGCTGCGCCGAAGGATGCGCTGGTGTTCGTTGCCTGCCATCATCCCCTGGTCGAAGCACGGACGCAGGCGACCGCCTCCACGCGCGGCGGCGCCGAAGCCCTTGCCGCCCTCGCCACCGCGGGCGCCAACGCAGTGCTGACCGGCCATGTCCATGATCCGTTCGACGTCGCGCATGCGGTCGGCGGGCAGGAGGTGCGCATGATCGGCGCCGGGACCCTGTCGCGCCGCACTCGCGCCACGCCGCCATCGTTCAACGAGATCCGCATCGCTGAAGGCCGGTTCGACGTGGTGCTGCGCACTCTGAGCCAGGAACCCGATTCAGTGCTGCCCGAAGAGCGGATTGCGCAAGGCGCGCACTAGGGTCTGGACCCTAGAAAACGCCCCGGCTGACATCGCGGCCGTTCCTGCCCGCCCCGGCCGGCGATCTGCACGCGATCCACACGACATGTTCGCCGATGCTGCCCGGCGCGTGGATCATCGCTCCATGGCATCATGAAAAAGGGGCGCTCCCTGCGGAAGCGCTCATGTCCTGTCGATTCTACGCCCGAAAACGGTCTCGCCGCTCCGATCCGGGGCGTGGCCTTCGCCACGATCATGATCGGGCTCGCAGGGCCGGCTGCGCCTTATGCCCTTCTCCAAACGTCCGGCTTGACTCATGACAGCACAATCTGTAATTTCTGATTTAACAGAAATAACCGGAACAGGAGGAAGAGATGGCGACAATCGCAGCGCGGACGACGATCGCTTCCTTCGTCCCGGATATCGGCGCCACCGTGATCGATCCGCGCTTCCGCCAGCTGCTCGGCGAGGCGAACTGGGCCTCCCTGCCGCCGGCGGTGCGTGCGCGCTTCGGCCGCAAGGCGCTGGCGACGCAGACGATCAGCTATATCGGCGAAGTCGTCGAATGCCGGATGAGCCGGCTCGGCAAAATCTTTGCGAACCTGTGCCGCCTCGTGGGCGCGCCGCTGCCGCTCAGCACCGATACCAATGTCGCCGCGTCCGTCTGCGTGACGGAAGACGCCAGCGCCGGCGGCCAATATTGGACTCGCCAATATTGCCGCCGCGGCGGGTTCCCGCAGGTCATCCACAGCTCCAAGCGGTTCGCGGGCCCCACCGGCCTGGAGGAATATCTCGGCATGGGCTTCGGCATTGCACTTGCGCTGCGGGTCGAGGCGGAGGCGCTCTATTTCGAGAGCGACCATTATTTCTGGCGCGCCGGCCCGTTGCGGCTTCGCCTGCCGCGCTGGCTCGCGCCGGGCCGGCTCAGCATCGGCCATATCGACTGCGACCATGGCCGCTTCGCCTTCACCCTCGCGCTCGACCACCCCTGGTTCGGCCCGCTCGTCCATCAATGCTGCCTGTTCACTGAATATCGGCCGGGAGCCGCGTCATGACCAATCCAGTCTTCATCGCCCTGCTGCTGCTCCAGATCGCCATGGGCGGCTTCGATACGCTCTATCACCATGAGCTGACTCAGCGCCTTGCCTGGAAGCCCGGCCAGGCGACCGAACTCCGCCTGCACGGCGTCCGCAACCTGATCTACGCATTGCTGTTCCTCGGCCTTGGCTGGACCGAACCGCACGGCATCGCGGCGATGGTGTTGATCGCTGCGCTTGCGATCGAAACCGGGATCACGCTCTGGGATTTCGTCGAGGAGGACCGGGTCCGTTCCCTGCCGGCAAGCGAGCGCGTGACGCACACCCTGCTGACGCTCAACTACGGCGTGCTGCTTGCCTTGCTTGCACCCGTGCTGATCGGCTGGACGACGCTGCCGATGGCGATCCTGTTTCAGGGCCATGGTCTGGTGTCGATCCTGCTGACGATCGCGGCACTCGGCGTCACCGCCTCCGGCATCCGCGACCTGTTCGCGGCGGCCCGCAACGCGCGGCTGATCGACAGCCCTGCGGCCGAACTGGCGCGTGCTCTGCCCGGCCGCCAGGCGGTACTGGTGACGGGCGGTACCGGATTCGTCGGTACAAGGCTGGTGGCGGCTTTGGTCGCGGCCGGGCATGACGTGACTGTCCTGACGCGTGATCCCAAACACGCGCTGGGCCTTGCGACGCCGCTGCGGATCGTGACTGACCTCGCCGCCTTGCCCAATGATTTCCGCTGCGACATCGCCATCAACCTGGCGGGCGAGCCGATCGCGGCCGGGTGCTGGACGCCCGCCCGCCGCTGCCGCATCATCGAATCCCGCCTGCGCGTCACCCGGGCGCTGGGTGCCCTGTTCGAGCGGCTCGACCACCGCCCGGCGGTCCTGGTCAGCGGCTCCGCGATCGGCTTCTACGGCATCGAGGATCAGGATGTGATCGACGAGACGGTCGCACGCGGCCGTGGCTTTGCTGCAGATGTCTGCGAAGCATGGGAGGCGGCTGCGCGGCATGCGGCCGGCACCGAAACGCGCCTTGTGCTGCTGCGCACCGGCATCGTGCTCGGCTCCAGCGGCGGCATGCTCGGCGGTCTGTTGCCGGTGTTCGAACTCGGCATGGGCGGCCCGATCGGTGACGGCCGGCAAATGATGAGCTGGATCCACCGCGACGATCTGGTCCGGATGATCGTCGCAGCCGCCGCCGATCCCGAGATCGAAGGTCCGCTCAACGCGACTGCGCCAAGCCCGGTCAGCAACCACGACTTCGTGCAGGCGATCGGCCATGCCCTGCGCCGCCCCGCGATCCTGCCTTTGCCCGCTGCGCCGCTGCGGCTGGCGCTGGGCGATCTTGCCGACGAGCTGATGCTGGGCGGCCAGAAGGTGCTGCCGGTCAAGGCCGTCTTCCACGGCTTCCGCTTCCGCTACCCGCGGATCGACGGCGCGGTCGGGGCGATCGTCGGCCGTGTGGCGGAAGCATCCCCCATACAGCACCGGCCCTTTCGCGAGGCGCGGCTGCTGCACTGAACGATAATCGAGGAGGAGAAGCGCAATGGAAGTTCAGGGCGGCGCGGCATCAGGCGCATTCAAGGTCAATTCGCTGGGCAATCTGGACAAGGCCGACGCGGTCGCGGGAAGGGTGGTGTGGGACGGTCCGCGCTCGATCTGGAACATGGGCATGCTGGCGGGCGCGCTGATCGCGGGCCCGATCTTCTTCACCTGGCCTGCCCTGCTCGTCTTCCTGCTGCTTGCGGGCGCCACCCTCTGTATGGGGCATTCAGTCGGTTTCCACCGCCGCCTGATCCATCGCAGCTTCGATTGCCCAAAATGGCTCGAACGCACGATGATCTGGGTCGGCACGCTGGTCGGCATGGGCGGCCCGATCTGGACCGTCCACCTCCATGACATCCGCGACTGGGGCCAGCGCCAGCCCGATTGCCACTGGTTCCTGCGGCACGGCAAACCGATCCTGATCGACGGCTTCTATTATCTGAACTTCCGCCTCGTTTTCGATCGGCCGCCTTCCTTCGATGCGGGCCCCGGGATCAGCGACGATCGCTTCTACCGCTTCCTGCAACGCACCTGGATGCTCCACCAGCTTCCGCTTGCCGTGCTGTTGTTCCTGGCGGGCGGCTGGCCCTTCGTGGTCTGGGGCGTGGTGGTGCGCGTCGCGGCCTGCACCACGATGCACTGGTACATATCCTATCGGGCGCATACCGCCGGGCCGCAGGACTGGCTGGTCGATGGAGCGGCGATCCAGGGTTATAATGTACCCTGGCTGGCGATCCCCACGATGGGCGAAAGCTGGCACAGCAATCACCACGCCTTTCCCGCGTCCGCCTGCCATGGCCTGTATCGGGGCCAGATCGATCTTGGCTATGGTTTCATCAAGCTGCTCGAGCGTATCGGCCTCGCCTGGAACATCCAGGTGCCCCGCAGCCTGCCGCCGCGTGCCGGCATCACGCCCCTCAGCGATCGCGCGCTGGCGGTGGCCGCGACAGGGCAGGCGATGACCCGCCACTAGCTTCTCCATCAAATCTCCACCCCCGCCCGATCCTCGCTCCATGGCGGCGTGGCACAAGCCGGCCCAAGTCATCGAAGCGAGGGTCGGCAATGCGCATCGTTCTGATCAACATCCCGCACCCGGCAATCGGCAGCCGCATTCCAAAAGAGCAATTGCCGCCGTTCGGCCTGCTCTGCGTCGGCGGGCCGCTGATCGATGATGGTCACGATGTCCGGCTGATCGACGGCGAGCTCGGCCCGATGCCGATCGACCGGATCGTCGCCGAAGCCGTGTCGGCGCGGCCGGATGCCGTGCTGTTCGGCCATTCGGGCTCGTCCTCCGGGCACCCGATCATCGCCATGGTAGCGCGGGCGGTCGTGGCGGCGTTGCCCGGCGTGCGCATCGTCTATGGCGGCGTCCACCCTACCTATTTCTGGCGCGAGATCCTGCGTGACGAGCCCTGGGTCCACGCCGTGGTGCGCGGCGAAGGGGAGGAAACCGCCAGACAGATGATGCGGACGATTGAGGAAGGGACGCCGCTCGCCGCGATCGACGGGATCGCGTTTCGCGACGCGCACGGCACGCCGATCGCCACTCCTGCCGCCCGGGTGATCGCCGATCTCGATGCCTATCGCATCGGCTGGGAGCTGATCGACCATCGCCGCTACAGCTATTGGGGCGGCAAGCGCGCGGTGGTGATCCAGTTCTCCCGCGGCTGCCCGCATCTCTGCAATTATTGCGGCCAGCGCGGTTTCTGGACTCGCTGGCGCCACCGCGATCCCGTCCGCCTCGCGCGCGAGATCGCGCATCTGCACCGCGAGCACGGCGTCGAGGTCTTCAACTTCGCCGACGAGAATCCGAGCGCCGGGCGCAAGCCATGGCGCGCCTTTCTCGAGGCACTGATCGCCGAGAAGGTCTCGGTCACCCTGGTCGGCTCCACCCGCGCCGACGATATCGTCCGCGACGCCGATATCCTCCACCTCTACAAACAGGCCGGCTTCGAACGCTTCCTGCTCGGCATGGAGAATACCGATGAGGCAACGCTCAAGCTGATCCGCAAGGGCGGCACCACCACGACCGATCGCGAGGCGATCCGCCTGCTGCGCAAGCACAATATCCTGTCGATGGCGACCTGGGTCGCGGGCTTTGCCGACCAGACCGACATGGATCTGCTGCGCGGCCTGCGCCAGCTGATCTCCTATGATCCCGATCAGATCCAGGCGCTCTATGTCACGCCGCACCGCTGGACGCCCTTTTTCCGCATCGCGCGCGACCGCACGGTGGTACAGGCGGACCCGACGCGGTGGGACTACAAGCATCAGGTGCTCGGCATGTCGCACCTGCCGCCATGGCGCCTGTTCCTCTGGGTCAAGTTCATCGAGGCCGCGGCGCAGCTGCGCCCGCGCTCGCTGCGCCGTTTGCTGTGGAATCCCGATCCGAAGATCCGCCACGCGATCCGCTGGTATTACCGGATGGGCAGGCGGGTGTGGTTCCACGAGATCGCCGGCTTCCTCTTCCGCGACAGTTATCGCGACGAGGGCCGGACGCTGGCCGCCTTTCTCGGCACGCCGCAGGATGAAGAGGAGGAAGCCTCCCGCGTAGCGCTACGCCCGCCAAAGGCAGAGGTGCGAGTGTGACGGTGGCGCAGAGTTGTACAATGTTCTGTACAATTGGAAATGTCAGCAGATGCCTGACATTTCCCTACAGCGATCGCGCTGCTGGCGCGTGATTCAACTGCGCAAGCCTCGGCGCTAAGGTGTGCCTCGTTCTTTGAAATCGTCCGCAACGGAGAAGCAGGTCTGTCCCGCACGCAAATGGTTCTGAACAGACCTCGTCAAATCTGGACTAAGAGACGCGCTCGCCGCCATTCCACTTTTCGTTCCCCGGCGAAGGCCGGGGCCCAGTTGGGGGACGCTGGTGATGAGCGTTGCCGGTCATCATGTCTGCCATCTCGACTGGACCCAGTTCCGGGTTGAACATGCCCCGCATGTTCAAGGATCGTCCGGGGGACGATCCGACCCGGAACTCTTCGCCGGGGAACGGAAGAGGATGTAGCGCAAACTCCAACGGGTCAGATTTAGCGCATGATACTTCAACGCAACCAGCGTACCATATGCGGGAAGGGCGCCACCCCCTGCTTGTCGGCGTCGCGCTTGCCGATGGTCATGCCGAACCATTGCAGCAGCGGGACACCCGGCGCACCGCCATCAGCGAACGCATCCGCCAGATAGCCACCGCCGCCGCAATAGCCTTCGTCGTGGAACACGGTCCGGGGGTCGACGCCGATCTCCACCGCAGCGGCATAGGACCAGGCGATCGCCGCCATTTCCTCGGCCGGATCGGACGGGACTTCGCTGAGCGCCGTACGCACGGCAGGATCGGTGACTGCGATATGGCCTGCTTCATGGAGAAGGTCGCCGGGCCAGGTGAGCCGGTTCGGATCGACCACCAGCGCACCGTATCGCACGGTCATCGCCGGCAACAGCGTATCCGCATCAAGCGCCTCGATGACGACCGGAATGCCGATCTCGCCGAGAAAGGTGATGATCCGCGCAGTGACTGGGTCGTTCAGGGCCATGATCGCACTTCAGTGCCCCATGGCCTGCCAGTCAACGAAAAAGGGGGCGAACGAAAAAGGGCGGCCCGTTGCCGGACCGCCCCATTTTTCGCGAAATCGAAAGCCTTAGCGCTTCGAGAACTGGAAGCTGCGGCGAGCCTTGGCCCGGCCATATTTCTTGCGCTCGACGGTGCGGCTGTCGCGGGTCAGGAACCCGGCTGCCTTGACGGGCGCGCGCAGGATCGGTTCGAACTTGGTCAGCGCCTGGCTGATGCCATGCTTGACCGCGCCGGCCTGGCCCGAAAGCCCGCCACCCTTGACGGTGCAGACCACGTCATAGGCACCGTCCCGCTCGGCGACGCCGAAGGGCTGGTTGATGACGAGGCGCAGCGTCGGGCGCGCGAAATAGACTTCCTGGTCGCGGCCGTTGATCGTGATCTTGCCGGTGCCCGGCTTGATCCAGACGCGGGCGACTGCGTTCTTGCGGCGGCCGGTCGCATAGGCGCGGCCCTGCTTGTCGAGGATCTGCTCGCGCAGCGGCATCGGCTCACGCACGACGACGGGAGCGGCAGGCGCATATTCGTCGCCGGCGAGGACCGGGTTCGAGGCCGCAACCGGCGCCGGCGTGTTGGTCAGCTCGGCGAGATCGGCGAGGGACTGGCGATTGTCGGACATTAGTTGCCCACCTTGTTCTTGCGGTTCATCGATCCGATGTCGAGGACTTCGGGGTTCTGCGCTTCGTGCGGATGATCGGGGCCGGCGAAGACGCGCAGGTTGCGCATCTGCTCGCGGCCAAGCGGGCCGCGCGGGATCATGCGCTCGATCGCCTTTTCGAGCACGCGCTCGGGGAAACGACCCTCGAGGATCTTGCCCGCCGCGACGCCCTTGATGCCGCCGGCATAGCCGGTGTGGCGGTAATAGATCTTGTCCTTGAGCTTGTTGCCCGTGAACCGGATCTTGTCGGCGTTGATGACGATGACATTGTCACCGCAATCGACATGGGGGGTGAAGCTCGGCTTGTGCTTGCCGCGCAGGACATTGGCGATGATCGAGGCTGCGCGACCGACCACCAGGCCATCGGCATCGACGATATGCCATTTTTTCTCCACCTCGTGCGGCTTGACCGACTTGGTGGTCTTCATCAGCGCCTTCATGGAGCCAGGACCTTTATGATTGAAACGACACGCGCCGCCCCATGCGGGACGGCGCTGATGGCGGGCTAATGTTCGCAGGCGGCCGGAAAGTCAAGCTTTGCGCGGGTTTCCTGACGGGTATCATGATACCGCAGACATTGAAGCCCTATAAATCCCCGGTCGCGCCATAGATCCAGTCGGCGGCTTCCGGGTCGGTCTGGGCTTCCCACGCCTCGATCACGGGCAACGCATAGTTGTGCAGCGCGACGATCCGGGCCCTGAGCTGGGCGGCGCGGTCGAGCGTGGTCTTGAACAGGATCTCGGTTTCGTCGTTGGTTTCGACTGCGCCGAGCCAGCGATAGACCGAGCGGGCAGGGGTAAAGGTCGCGCAGGCGGCGAGCCGCTCCTCGACGATCTGGCGCGCAAGCTGCTCCGCAGTCGCCGCATCGGCGACGGTGGTGCGGACCAGCAGGATCTTGCTCATGCCGGGCTGCGGCCGATCGCATGCGCAGCGAAAGTGGCCGCGATCAGCGTCAAGGCCGCATTCGCCTGGTGCGCAACCGCGATCCCGATCTCGACGCCGCTCATCAGGGTCGAAATGCCGAGCAATATCTGCAGCACGACCAGCCCGATCAGCACCCGCCCGGCCGTGCCGCCGCCCGACCGCATCGCCTTCACCGCAAGCGCGACGAGGCCCGCCGCCGCGATAAAGGCGAACCAGCGGTGGATGAACTGGACGACCACCGGATTGTCGACTGCGTTGCGCCAGGCCGGGCTCACCATCGGCACGCCGGCGGGGAAGAAGCTGTCGCCCATCAGCGGCCAGCTCGCAAAGGCATAGCCCGCATTGAGCCCGGCGGTGAACGCGCCGAACATGATCTGGCTGAACAGCAGGGCCAGCGCGACCAGGGCGAGCGGCCGCAGCACCGCGGGCTTTGCAAGCCGGCTCTCCGCCAGATTGCGCAGGTCGAGCGCAGTCCAGACCATGCCCGAGAGCAGCACCAGCGCCGTGATCAGATGCACCGCCAGCCGGACATGGCTGACATCGGTGCGCACCGCGAGGCCGGAGGAGACCATCCACCAGCCGATCGCGCCCTGCAGCCCGCCCAGCGCGAGCAGCGCCACCAGCCGCCAGCCATAGCCCGGCGGAACGCGCCGCTTCACCGCGAACCACAGCAAGGGCAGGGCAAAGGCGAGGCCGATCAGCCGGCCGAGCAGCCGGTGCGTATATTCCCAGAAGAAGATATGCTTGAACCCGGCCAGCGTCATGCCCCGGTTGATCTGGGTATATTCGGGGATGCGCTTGTAATTGGCGAACTCGGCCTGCCACGCGGCGTCGGTAAGCGGCGGGATCGCGCCGCTGATCGGCTTCCACTCAGTGATCGAAAGCCCCGATTCGGTGAGTCGGGTAATGCCGCCGACAATCACCATCGCGACGATCAGGCCGGCGACCATGAACAGCCAGGTGGCGAGCGCGCGGGGGCGCGAGGGATGGGCTAGTGACGAGGCCTGGAGCATGGGCGGCTCCTAGCGCCGGGCAGCGCGGCAGTCGATTCGGATTATAAGCGCCGGATCGGCACAAAATCACAGATGATATATTGTAACTCCGCCCCGCCTGTGCCACATGGCACGCGCAATGACGGCACATGCCCATACCCACTCGCCCGCATTCCTGTGGTTCGAGCAACGCTTCGATGGCTTCGCGATCGGCCTGTCGGGCCTGTGCGTGGTACACTGTGTCGCGAGCTCGATCCTGATCGCGCTGGCCGCGTCGGCGGGTGGATTGCTGCTCAATCCGATGTTCCATGAGGTCGGCCTGACCATCGCGATCGGCCTCGGCATCATCGCGCTCGGCCGCGGCGTCCTTGTCCATGGCTATATGATGCCCATCGTGGTCGGCTCGTTCGGGCTCGGCATCATGGCTGGGGCGATGGGCCTGCCGCATGAAGGCGGCATGGAGACCCTCTGGACCCTGCTCGGCGTCGCGATCCTCGCGCTCGGCCATGATCTGAACCGCCGCGCCGCCAACTGAGTCGTCACCCCTGAGTCGTGTCCTTGCCGCGAGGGCCGGCAACGCCTAAATTGCGGTCATGGCCGCACATCATCACCATCACGAACCGCAGGGCGCCGAGCTTTCCACGGCGGCGCGCGTCACGCTCGAAAAGTCGGGCGAGCAATGGACGACGATGCGCGCCCAGATTTTCGAGGCGCTTGCCGGGTTCGACAAACCCGCCTCGGCCTATGATATCGCTGAAGCGGTCTCGAAATCGGCCGGGCGGCGGGTTGCGGCCAACAGCGTGTATCGCATCCTCGATCTGTTCGTCGGCGCCAATCTCGCGCGCCGGGTCGAGAGCTCGAACGCCTATATCGCCAACGCGCATCCGGATTGCCTGCACGACTGCATCTTCCTGGTCTGCGACTCGTGCGGCCAGACGACTCACCTCGACAATGACAGCATCACCCGGGGCGTGCGCTCCGCCGCCGAGGCGGCCGGCTTCTCGCCGGTGCGGCCGGTGATCGAGGTTCGCGGCAAATGCGCTGACTGCGAGTGAGGCAGTAACGCAACACCTGCGTCGAGAAACGATGCAGAACGGGCGCTGAATAGATGTTCGCGCGCGCAGCAATCGACACCTCCCAACGCCTGAGCTAAACAGCATCGATGGCAGAGGTTCCCAAAACACCGTTGCTCGACACGGTGAAGTTGCCCGCGGATTTGCGCCGGCTTCCTGAATCCGATCTCCGCCAGCTGGCGGACGAGTTGCGTTCGGAGACGATCGCGGCGGTGGGGGTGACGGGTGGTCATCTCGGGTCGGGGCTTGGCGTGGTCGAGCTGACGACGGCGATCCATTATGTGTTCGACACGCCGGCGGATCGTCTGGTGTGGGACGTCGGGCATCAATGCTATCCGCACAAGATATTGACGGGGAGGCGCGACCGGATCCGCACGCTTCGCACGGGTGGTGGGCTTTCGGGTTTCACCAAGCGTAGCGAGAGCGAGTATGACCCGTTCGGGGCAGCGCACTCGTCGACCTCGATCTCGGCGGCGCTTGGCTTTGCGATCGCGAACAAGATTGCAGGGAAACCCGGCAAGGCGATTGCAGTGATCGGCGACGGGGCAATGTCGGCCGGCATGGCCTATGAGGCGATGAACAATGCGGAAGCCGCCGGCAACCGGCTGGTGGTGATCCTGAACGACAACGACATGTCGATCGCACCGCCGGTCGGGAGCCTGTCGGCTTATCTCTCGCGGATCGTCTCGAGCCGGGAGTTCCTGGGGCTGCGCGATCTGGCACGCCGGGTGGCGAAGAAGCTGCCGCGGCCCTTGCATGCGGCGGCACGCAAGACCGACGAGTTCGCCCGCGGCATGGCGATGGGCGGCACGCTCTTCGAGGAATTGGGCTTCTACTATGTCGGCCCGATCGACGGGCATAATCTCGACCAGCTGATCCCGGTGCTCGAGAATGTGCGCGATGCCGAGGAGGGTCCGATCCTGGTCCATGTCGTGACCAAGAAGGGCAAGGGCTATGCGCCGGCCGAGGCCGCTGCCGACAAATATCACGGCGTCCAGAAGTTCGATGTGATCACCGGCGCGCAGGTGAAGGCGCCGCCGGGGCCGCCACAATATCAGAATGTGTTCGGGGCCCAGCTCGTGGCCGAAGCCGCGAACGACCCGACGATCTGCGCGATCACGGCGGCGATGCCCTCGGGTACGGGGCTCGACAAGT